>Ga0207651_10000012_pt1 | contig 189928 bp, 150 predicted proteins | sample KBSM23metaG_FD_184328 | JGI IMG/M metagenome (GOLD analysis project Ga0207651, IMG submission 184328) | Miscanthus rhizosphere microbial communities from Kellogg Biological Station, Michigan, USA - KBS M2-3 metaG (SPAdes) (version 2) | ecosystem: Host-associated > Plants > Roots > Rhizosphere... | reverse complement strand
GTCGGCTCATCACATCCTGGGGCTGGAGCAGGTCCCAAGGGTTTGGCTGTTCGCCAATTAAAGTGGTACGTGAGCTGGGTTCAGAACGTCGCGAGACAGTTTGGTCCCTATCTGCCGTGGGCGTCGATATTTGAGAGGACTTGTCCCTAGTACGAGAGGACCGGGATGAACATACCTCTGGTGGACCTGTCATCGTGCCAACGGTGCAGCAGGGTAGCTATGTATGGACGAGATAACCGCTGAAAGCATCTAAGCGGGAAGCTCCCCTCGAGATAAGATATCTTAGAGCGGTCGAAGACCACGACCTTGATAGATCGGATGTGGAAGTGGAGTAATCCATGGAGCTAACCGATACTAATTGCTCTATTCGCGCTTGAGAGTTCCACCATCAATGACAGGCCTGACCTGCTATTGATGTGGTTCACTCATCATAGTGGTGCACATACATCGATTTCGAACCAGAACCGTATTCGCTGGCCCCATTGCTTGGTGGCCATAGCGTCTGTGACCCACCCGATCCCATCCCGAACTCGGCCGTGAAACCAGACAGCGCCGATGGTACTATCGCTTAAGCGATGGAAGAGTAGGTCGTCGCCAGGCATTGAAGCCAGCGAGCACGGATTTTGAACCCATTCACATGTCTTGCCCCGCGAGGGCGAAAGCGCCTCCGCATCGTCGGAGGCGTTTTTCGTTCCGACAGGGGTGGTCCGTCACTGGACCAAATTGGTGGCGCGGGGTGGAGCAGCCCGGTAGCTCGTCAGGCTCATAACCTGAAGGTCACAGGTTCAAATCCTGTCCCCGCAACCAATCTTACCATCAGCCCCGCAGAGCATCGCTCCGTAGGGGCTTTTTTATTGTCCGGAACTGGGTGACTATTTGGGCCATTGGGGAGGCGCGAATGACCGAAGCTTTGAGTGTGCGCATTGCCGTCCCCGCGGATTTGCCCCGCATGCATCCGGTGATCGAGCGTGCCTATCGCGGCGACAGCGCGCGTCAGGGATGGACGCACGAGGCGGATTTGCTGTCAGGCGAACGGATCGACGAAGCGACGCTCCTCGCGATGTTCGCCGATCCCGGCCACATCTTTCTGATCGCCGAACGAGGCGACGCGGCGGTTGGGTGCGTATCGCTGACCGTGCGGGAAGGCGGGCTGGTCTATCTCGGCCTGCTCTGCGTCGATCCGGAAGCGCAGGCAGGCGGGATCGGTCGGACGATCATCGCGGCGGCCGAGAAGGCTGCGCGCGCGGAATTGGATGCCGACCGGATCGAGATGACGGTGATCGACAGCCGGGCCGAACTGATCTCCTACTACGAGCGGCGTGGCTTCGTCCGCACGGGCGAGCGGCGGCCCTTTCCGGTCGAGCTGAATCCACCGCTCGGCATGGTCGTGCTGGAGAAGGCGCTCGCCTGATCCTGTGGGCGTGAACCCTCGCGACGGACAAAGGGACCGATACGGAATAAAGATCCGTAGGATTCCGCGTGGCTGACGGCTAAGTTCGTCGACGCTTCTTGCGAGGGGGAGCCGATGACGAACGTTGCCGGAAAAGCCTATGGCATGAACGTCGTGACGCCGATGCGGCCGTGGAAGACGTGGCTGAACCGTCTGATCTTCCGCGCATCGCGTGCGCTGCCGGGCACATTGTCCGGCCTGCTTGGCCTGTCGCTGATCCATTTCGCACGTTGGGTGATCATCAAGCGCGACCAATGGCCGCAGCTGGGCCAGCCCCAACAGAAGCTGGGCAACGACTACATGCTGTTCTGCAGCAACTTCAACGGCACCTGGGATCAATATATCGATGCCTTCGCCGACGGCATTCCCAACGGGCTCGACCTCTTCTGGTATGTAAGCAGCAAATATCCGAACTCGATCCCGATCACGCCGTTCAAGAATTATATCCGCGCCAACCAGATCGACACCAATTACTATTATAACGCCACGCCCGGCAGCGGGCAGCGCGACGTCAAGCTGGCACTGCGACTCGCGCGCGACCTGGAACAGGTGAATCCCGATCTCGAAGATGCGGCGTTGGCGGAGGCCTATAAGCGCGTATTGCGCGCCGCGCAGGGCGGTCTTGGCTCCGCCGGCTATGCACCGATTGCGAGCTGCGACACCGCCGCCGCCGATCTCGATCGCTGCGGTGCGGTACGCCGGCGCTGGGGGCCGGCGGGAGCAGGTCCGCCGCCCGCCACGCCGGTGGTGCCGCCGCCGCCCGCCGTCGTGCTCGCCTCCAAGGTCGACGTCAGCCAAATAGACGCGGTGCGCAATGCGGTGAAGGATCCGCAAGCGAAGGCCGGGGAGACGCCCCATGCCTAATATCGACGCAGGCCATTATTTCTTCACCGCGATCGTTCCGGTCTGCAATCAGGGGATCATCGAGCATCCGGGCGTGGACGGGAGACCGATCCGCAGTTCGCCGATCCATATGGTGCGCGAGGCGCTCGAGACGCTGCCGACCGCATTGCAATCGCATGCAACCGAGAAGACCGGCATTCCCAGCCCCTTCTCGCGCAGCCTGCGCACGCATTTCGCGCGCTTCGTGGTGCTGGACCAGCCCTTCTTCAACGGTCGCGCGCATGGCGATGCGATTATCGGCACGATCCGCGGCACCGATTTGCTCGCGGCCGAACCGGACGACCAGCTGAGCTGCCCCTATCTGCTCGTGATGATCGACTTCGATCCGCGCGACGGCGGCAAGGACGACCCAGGCTCTTATCTCGAGGAATTATGGGGCCTGATGGAGCCCGAACTCCGCGCGGTGTTCGGCTATTGCTACGGCTTTCCCGCCGTCTCCGGCGCGACCGGCTTCGCCGCATGGCTGATATCCTGCCAGATCGAAACGACGATGCCGTTCAACGATTACTGGATCGATCCGCCCAATCTCCCGTCGCTGTCGGCGGCCGGGCTCGGCGCGATCCTGGCAGGGTTCGGCGCGATCCCGATACTGGTCCAGTTGCGTTACCATCTCTGGCACTGGCCGATGCTGGCGCTGCTCGTCCTCCTTGCCCTGCTGGTTGGCGTGGCGGCAGACTATTGGCTCGTGATGTGGCGCGGCGCACGGTCCTTTCCCGGCAATCCCCGCGCGACTTTGCCCCATGTCCTGAAGGGCCTCTATCTGCAGCGCGCCTTTGCCGGGTTCGTGTCCGATCAGCAGGACCGCGATCCCGCTTTATGGGGTGCTGCATTCCGTGACTTTCTCAAAACCCACAGGCCCGAAGACCTGAACGGTCCGACCCAGCCGCCCGGCGTGATCCGCTGACGTGAAGGAGCCTGTGTTATGACCGCCGCGCTCGATCTTGCCGATATCCAGGGGGGGATCCTGCGTGCCTACGGCCGCCAGGGATTCCCCAAGGCCCGCTATTTCTTCCTGACCGTGCGCGACGCCGCCAAAGGACGGTCCTTCGTGGAGGCGCTCCGCCCGCGCATCACCACCGCCGCGCGCTGGAAGAATCCGGAGCGCGGGGAGCCCCTGCTGCGTACGCGCAACCCGCGCGTAAAGGACGTCGTCCGTGCCGAGGGACTGCCCGATTATCCGGGCCGGGTCGAACTGCTGAAGCCCAAGGTCGCGATCAACATCGCCTTCACCTTCACCGGCCTGTTCGCGCTGGGCGTGCCGACACGCACCTTGCGCGCCATGCCCGACGAATTCATCGACGGCATGGAAAAGCGCGCGGCGATCCTGGGCGACGACCGCTTCCTGGATACGCGTGACGCCATCTGGCGCAATTCGAGCGGCGAGAACCGCGTCCACATACTCGTGTCGCTGAATGGCGAGATGAACCCGGATGGCAGTCCGGTCGCCGAACTGGAGGACGAAACGCGCGCCTTGCGCAGCCTGTGCGAGGCTTCGGAGGGGGGTGTCGTGCTCCTGTCCGGCCATGGTGCCGACCATGCCGACTATCAGGACCTGTCGGCGATCCTGCGCCGCGACGATACCGGGCTGTGGCCGACCAACAAGGAGCATTTCCATATCTCCGACGGGTTCGGCGATCCGGTGTTCGAAGGGCAGTTTTCGGACGAGGCCGCGCGGCTGCGCATGGTCGGCGGCGGCAAATTGCAGCCCGATCAGACCTGGGCGCCGCTCGCGACGGGCGAGTTCCTGCTCGGCCATCCTGACGAGGCGCAGGAAATCCCTGGCGCCGCGATGCCGATCGAGTTCAGCCGCAACGGCACCTTCATGGCCTATCGCAAGCTGGACGAGAATGTTGCCGCGTATCGCGATTATATCGACGACCAGGCGGCACGCTACGCGCGCTTCGCCGGCGTACCATATGATGCCGCGCACGAGATTGTGCAGGCCAAATTGGTCGGGCGCTGGAGCGATGGCGTACCGCTGATGGCGGCACCGACCTTCGAGAAATGGCAGGAATTCAATGCCGCCCTGACCGCGGCGACTGCGGCCAAGGACAAGGTCAAGCTTGCCGAATTCGCGCTGCGCTTCACCGGCTTCACCTATCGGAGCGATCCCGCCGGCACGGCCTGCCCAGTCACCTCGCACATGCGCCGCGCCAATCCGCGCGACACGCTCGACCCGCATTATACGTCGCCCGACAAGAAAAGCTGGGACGGATCGGCTTTGGTCAACCGGCGTCGTATCCTCCGGCGCGGCCTGCCTTACGGGCCGTGGGATTATGATGCCCCGATCGATGGGCAGGAACGCGGCATCATCTTCCTCGCGCTCTGTTCGAGCCTGTTCCGCCAGTTCGAGTTCGTCCAGCAGCAGTGGATGCAATATGGGCTCGACTTCAACGCCGGCAGCGACACCTGCCCGGTGATCGGCAATCATCCGCCGATCGAGGGCGGGCCCCCGGCGAAGATGATGGTGGTGACCGATCCGGCCGGGCAGGACCTGCCCTTCCTGTGCGACCGGATTCCGCAATTGGTGGAGCCGCGCGGGGGCGATTATTTCTTCGTCCCGAGCATGACCGCGCTGCGGCTGATCGGCATGGGCATCATCGACCCGACCTGAAGGAGCCGCGTGATGGGATGGCTGCTCAATCTGCCGGTCGCGCTCTGGCGTCGGCTCCTCCTGATCGGCCAGGGATTGGCCGCGTTGTTGCTGCTGGTCGGCACCGGTATCGTCGCCCTGTTCGGACAGGGCGGGACGGTGGGGAGCCGGATCGGCGCCGCGCTGACCAGACCCCAATCGCTGCGAAGCGCATTCGCGCTGCTGCGGCTGGTCCAGCCCAATCTGGTGCTGAGCCGGCGGCTTGTCACGGCGTATGTGAATACGGGTACGGCGGTTGTGACGCGGCGCGAGGATGTGACCGATCTGCTTGCGCGCGATGCCGATTTCGGCGTGGTCTATGGTCCGCGGATGGAGATGATCACCGGCGGAGAGAACTTCTTCCTCGGGATGCAGGATAGCGCCCGCTACACGCGCGACGTTTCCAATATGCGGCTTAGCGTTCGGCGTGACGACGTGGCCGAGCGGGTGAAGCCGATCCTCGACGCGGTTTCGCTCGATCTGGTCGATCGTGCGCGCGGGCGGATCGACGTTCCGCAGCAATTGACCCAACCCGCGGCGGCGCAGCTGCTTGCCGATTATTTCGGGACGCCGGGGCCGAGCGAGCCTTTGATCGCGGAATGGACGACCACGCTCTTCTGGTACCTCTTCATCGACCTCAAGGCCGATCCCGTGCTCGATGCACGCGCAGTGGCGGACGCGGCGGCGTTCCGGGCGTGGATGGACGGCCATATCGCGGCGCGCAAGGCGAGCGGCGATGCCAAGGACGACGTGCTCGGCCGTTGCCTTGCCATGCAGGCGGGCGGCATGCCGGGCATGAGCGACACGGACATACGCAACAATCTGATCGGGCTGCTGATCGGCGAGCTGCCGACGCTTTCGGCGGCGGCCAATCTTGCGCTCGACGAACTGCTCGGGCGGCCCAAGGCTTTTGCCGAAGCCTGCGCGGCGGCGCGCGACGACGACGAAGGCGTGCTGGCCGCTTATATCTTCGAGGCGTTGCGCTTCCGGCCACTCAATCCGGTCATCTACCGGCGCGCGCTGCGTGATACGCGGGTTGCGAGCGGGCGGTTACGTTCGCGCCATATCGCCAAGGGGACGATGGTGATGGCGTCCAACCTGTCGGCGATGTTCGACCCGATCGCGATTACTGATGCGGCCAGCTTTCGCACCGACCGGCCTTGGGAGACCTACATGTTGTGGGGTTACGGCATGCATGCCTGCTTTGGGCAACACATCAATCGTGCCGCGCTGCCCGCGATGCTGAAACCGCTGCTGGCGCGACCCAATCTGCGCCGCGCGGCGGATGCGACGGGGCAGATCGACACTGCGGGCACGCCGTTCCCGCAGCATCTCCACCTCCTGTTCGACGCCTGATCACACAACTCGCGTTCGCGCATGCGGCGCGATATGAGGGCTGTCATGTCCGCCAACGCACTGGCTTTCGACGGCTGGATCCGATCCGCCTTCGTCCAAATGAACACCGAGCTAGAACAGCTCTATTTCGCCCAGGACAATCGCGCCAATGTCGACGGCGTCGGCGACGCGATCAAGGCGCGCTTACGCGATGAAGGGCGCACCCATGTCGTCGGCCTTCTGGCGGAGGGGAATACTGGGGACGGCTTCTCCACCGCGTTCGGCGTGCTCGGCAATGTCGGCCTGTATCTGGGTGCGCTCAGGCGGCATGAGCTGACCAACCCCGCGCGGGAGGAGAAATCGCCTTTCCCCGAGGCATCATCGCTGGCGATGCATGTCGGCGCCTCGATCGACATGGCGCCGCGTTTCGCGACCGCGCATCTCGCCACGCATAATCTGGCGGTGAAGGGCGTGCGCAAGAGCTTCACGTCGCTGGCGGACGAGTTCCTGTTCATCGACGAGAATACGCGCGGCATCCTGGGTCTGCAGCGCGCGGCCGACGCGCTCGGGCGGGTGGTGCATCTGGGTGTGTCGAGCCCGATCGCGGAGCAATTGTTCGGCGATGCGGCCGGCGCGTTGGCGGACGTCGTTCGCTTCAACCAGCGGCTTGCCGACGAGCTCGACATCGACCGCTTCTTCTTCTGCGTGCGGCCTTATTACAAACCCTATCGGGTCGGGCGGACCGAATATCGCGGTGCCAATGCGGGCGATTTTTCGGGCATCAACGAGATCGACCTGCTGCTCGGCCTCGCCCGCGCCAACGACCCTTATTATGCGCAGCTTCTGGTCGACAAGATGCCGTTCATGCTGCCGTCCGAGCAGGCGCGCTTGCGCGAATGCATGACCTATCGCAGCCTGCTCGACGAGCTATTGCTGTTGGCCGACGAGTGTGCGGGTGAGGCGTGGTTCCAGACCAATGCGCGCGGCTACCTCCGCGTGTGCGACCTGTTCGCCGAGACCGCGCGCCAGCATCATGATCTGCTCGTCGATCGGTTCATCACGCATCCGGCGATGGCGCTCGACGAGGCGCATCTCAAGGACGTGACCGCGAGCGGCCCGCCGCTGCCGGTGCTACTGCGCGCACTCAAGATACTGCGCGACTATCGCTGCGCTGAGCCGGACGGCGAGAGCCTGACGCGCCACGCCGATCTGGCACGATTGCGAGGGCTGGTGGCATGAGCCCGCGCGACCTGTTCGAGGTGCCGTGCCCCGGGCCGTATCTGCTGAGCCATTCGGTCGGCTGTCTGCCGCGCGCGTCGCGGGCGCGGATCGAGCATGACCTGCTCGATCCCTGGGCGACCCAGGGATCGGAGGGCTGGGGATCATGGCTGGCGTCGATCGATGCGTTTCGTGGGGCAGTGGCGCGGCTGATCGGTGGCGAGGTGGCCGAAATCTGCCCGCAGCCATCCGTATCGACGGCGCTCAGCAATATCCTGTCGGGATTGAAGCGCGAGCCGGGGCGCGATGTGCTGCTCGCCTCGGCGCACGCTTTCGCCTCGATCGGCTTCGCGATGCGGCAATTGGGCGCGCTCGGCTTCCGGCTCGAATTGATTCCCGAGGACCGCAACCCGATCGATCCGCAGACTTGGGCGGACGCACTCGGCCCGCATGTCGCCGCGATCGTGCCGATGCATGTCCATTCCAACAGCGGCCTGGTCTCGCCGATGGAACAGATCGCCGTGCTCGCGCGTGCGGCCGGCGCGGTCTCGATCGTCGACGCGTGCCAGGCGGCAGGGATCATCCCGGTGAGCCCGCGCGACTGGGGCGTGGATGCGCTGATCGGGTCGAGCGTCAAATGGTTGTGCGGCGGGCCGGGCGCGGGGTTTCTGTGGGTGCGGCGCGAACTGATCGGGGAGCTCGAGCCGGTCAATGCCGGCTGGTTCAGCCATGACGATCCGTTCGAATTCGACATTCGCGATTTCCGGTATGCGAAGGACGCACGCCGTTTCTGGGGCGGCACGCCCGCGCCCGCGCCCTGCACGCTTGCGGCGAGTGGGATCGAGACCGTGCTGGGGATCGGGCAGGAAGCGATCCTCGCGGCCAATCGCGCGCTTGTCGCCACCGCCGCGGACGCGGCAGATACGCCGTTCGACATGACTGACCGGGGCGGCACGCTCTGCCTGACCGGCGAGGATCCCGAGGCGGCGGAGGCGGCGTTGCGCGCGCTGGGGTGCCGCTTCGATCGGCGCGGCCGGATCCTGCGTCTCTCTTTCCATGTCTGGAACGATGCGGAGCAAGCCCGCGTGATCGGCCTCGCTCTGCGCGATCATAAAGTCAGGCTCGTGCAGCCATAAAAATCATATTTATTCCCGCGGCCACGCCGCCTATGATCGCCTCAATATCAGAACGGAGAGGGAAAAAATGGCGCGCTACGGCTGGGTGATCGGTGGATATATGGCGGCGGCCCTTGCTGCGACCCCCGCTTTGGCGGCACCCGATCTTCCGCATCTGGTTTCGCAGAATGGCCGCCATGCGCTGATCGTCGATGGCAAGCCGTTTCTGATGCTGGGCGCGCAGGTCAACAATTCGGCCAATTATCCTGCCGCGCTGCCGAACGTGTGGCCGACAGTCGACAAGCTTGGCGCCAACACGATCGAGGTGCCGGTCGCGTGGGAGCAGATCGAGCCCACCGAGGGCAAGTTCGATTTCTCCTTCCTCGACGTCCTGCTCAGGGAAGCGCGCGCGCACGACAAGCGCCTCGTCATCCTGTGGTTCGGCACCTGGAAGAACACCAACGCCAATTACACGCCCGCCTGGGTCAAGCTCGACCCCAAGCGCTTCCCGCGGATGATCAACCTCAAGGGCCAGCTCCATTATGTGCTGAGCCCGTTGGGCGCGAACACGCTGGCGGCGGACCGCAATGCCTTCACGCATCTGATGCAGCATCTAAAGGAGGCCGACCCGCAGAACACCGTGCTCATGGTGCAGGTCGAGAATGAGAGCGGCAGCTACGGGCTTGCGCGCGATCATTCTCCTCTGGGCGAGAAACTGTTTGCGGGGCCAATCCCCGCTCCGCTGGCGGCCAAGGTCGGCAAGAAGGGAACCTGGACCCAGGTGTTCGGACGCGATGCCGAGGGTGCGTTCAGCGCCTGGTATATCGGCAGCTATGTCGATCAGATCGCGGCCGCGGGCAAGGCGGTGAAACCGCTGCCGATGTATGTGAACGCGTCGCTGCCCGGTCTCCAATGGCAGGATCCGGCCACCTATGCGGCGGGCGGCCCGGTGATGCAGCAGCTCGACGTGTGGAAGGCGGCGGCACCGCACATCGATATACTCGCGCCCGATATCTACAACGGGGATCATCGCGATTATCTGGGCTATCTCGACCGCTACGATCGCCCGGACAATGCCCTGTTCGTGCCCGAGACGGGCAACAAGAAGGAGTTTGCGCGCTTCTTCTTCGCCGCGGTCGGGCGTGGTGCGATCGGCTTCTCGCCGTTCGGCATGGATGAGACGGGCTATTGGAACTACCCGCTGGGCGCGGCCCGGTTGGACGACGGCACGCTCGATGCCTTCGCGCTCAATTACCGCCTGTTCGGGCAATTGGTGCATGTCTGGCCGACGCTGGCCCTGACCGGCAAGACCTGGGGTGTCGCCGAGCCGACCGACCCGGCGGCCAAGCATGAGCAGGTGATCGACCTCGGCAAATATAAGGCGACGATCAGCTTCGGCCGTCCGCAATTCGCGTTCGATCCGCCCAAGGGCAACGACTATCCCTCGGGCGGCGCGGTGATCGCGCAGATCGCGCCCGACGAATATCTCCTCACCGCACTCCACGCGCGCGTGCAGATCGATCTTGCCGATCCGAAGCCGGGCGATTTGCTGCAGCTCGTCCATGTCGAAGAAGGCCATTATGACGACAAGGGCCAATGGGTGTTCGACCGGAGGTGGAACGGCGATTCGACCGATTACGGGCTGAACTTTGCCTCGACCCCGACGCTGTTGCGGGTGAAGCTGGCGACGATCCGCTAAGTCGTTGCCGTTCATTCGGAATTCAGGCGCTCGTTAGCAGACTCCACATCTGGGCGGCGCATCTTGCCGCTCGCGTTGCGGGGGCTGCATGGGCATTGCCGACCATCCCGCCGCCAGTGCCAATCGCGTTGCCGAGTTTGGCGCCCTCGACGCGGCACGCTTTCGTGACGAGATAGCCGGCGGCAACTTGCCAGTGGTGCTGCGCGGTCAGGTCAAGAATTGGCGCGCGGTCGAGCGTGCGCATGCGGGCGACCGCGCGCTCGCCGAATATCTGGCGGGGTTCGGCGGGGGCAAACCGCTCGAGGTGCTGATCGGACCGCCGGAGATAAGCGGGCGCTTCTTCTATCGCGACGACATGCAGGGCTTCAATTTCCAGCGCCAGCATGTGCCATTGCCCAATCTGGTGGGTGAGCTGCTCAAGCTGGCCGAGCAGGAGGCCGAAGCGCCGCATGCCATCTACGCCAACGCCGCCGCCGCGCCCGAGCATCTGCCGGGCTGGCAGGAGGCCAATCCGCTCGACCTGCCACCCGCCGACGCGGTGCCGCGATTGTGGATCGGCAATGCCACGCAGGTCGCGACGCATTTCGATGCCTCGCCCAATCTCGCGGTGTGTGTGGCGGGGCGGCGGCGTTTCACCTTGTTTCCGCCCGAGCAGCTAGAGAACCTCTATCTGGGGCCACTCGACAATACGCTGGCCGGGCCGCCCAATTCGATGGTCGATCCCGATGCGCCCGATCTTGAGCGCTATCCGCGCTTCGCCGAGGCCCTGGCCAATGCGCAGGTGGCGGAGTTGGGGCCGGGCGATGCGCTCTTCATCCCGGCAATCTGGTGGCACCATGTGCGCGCGTTCGACCGGTTCAATGTACTGGTCAATTATTGGTGGGCTTACGACAATTCGGCGACGCCGTTCGTGGCGTTGGTCCATGCGCTGATGAGCGTGCGCGATCTCCCGCCGGCGCAGAAAAAAGCGTGGCGCGTGTGGTTCGACCATCTCGTCTTCGGCGACGATGCGGCGGACGCGGCGGCGCATCTGCCCGATCATGCCAAGGGCGTGATGGGGCCGGCGAGCCGCGAGCGGACCGAGAAGATCCGCCATTATCTGCTGATGACGTTGAGCGGGCGGGGGTAGCGCCGCCGTTCCCTCACTCCGGCCAAATGATCCGCTATTTCCGGGTCCGCTATTTCCGGGGTGGCCGCAGAATATGCCGGCGCAACCAATCGATCTGGGTCTCATAATATCCGTGGCACGGCTTCGACGCGATCGGCGTACCTTCAACCTCGCGTATCCAGCCCGTCCGCGAGACGTTCATCGCATGATTGCAGGAAGGAAAGGTGCGGACCGTAAGGCTTGCGCGGGGGTTCTTGCCGACGGTGGACTGGTAGAGGCTTCGTGCCTCCCGCCAATCAACATTCGTGTCCCTTTCGCCGAATATCGCAAGAACGTCGATGTCCAAGCCGCTCAGCATCCGCGCGAAATCGGGCACGCGCATCAGTGAGAGCGTTTCGGGGTCGAACCGGTAGCGGTCGGGCGACTTCCGATAGGCTTGCTGCCCGGTCTCATAGTCTTCCTTCGAACCCGTCAGGTTTCCTGCAAGATAAAAGATGGCCGGATCGGCACGAAGCTGCTCAGTGGCGGCGAGATAGGCCCGATAGTCCCCACCCTGAAGGAAGATGCGCCGACCGGCCTTCCATTCAGTCATGAGCCGATCGGTCTGCGCCGCCGACCGCCCCTCCAACGGCAGGTTGGACTTCATCAAATAATATTTGTTGTCCTCGCCCGAGGCCCCACTGACGGAAATCCAGAAGCGGATCGAGCGGTCGCGGGAGATCGCAATGGGCGCGACCCAGGTCCCCCGACTGGTGGCCCAGATTCCGACCTTGTCGGAACCGCGGGTTCGTGCCGCACGCAGGTATGCGACGGCGTCCACCACTTCCCTGGCGCTTTCCTCCAAGGATTGATTGTCGTCGAACCTGCCCTCACTCCGGCCCCTGCCGGGCTTGTCCCACATGACACTGGCGATCCCGATATCGGCGAAGCGACGACGCAACTCCAGATAGGGCTTCTCGGCGCGGATATTCGTCATGCCGCTGCCATGTACGAAGATCACCAGCGCCTTTGCCGGGCCATAAACCGGTTCGTCGATGACGCCGGAGAGTTTCCTGCCATCCGACCTGAATTCGAAATCGGAGCTTCTCATCGGCGCGTGATCGGCCGTGCGGGAGGACGCACCAACGGGAATCAGCACGCATAAAAACGCGGCTGCACAGGCCTGCGCGATCGTTAAGCCCGCCATATGCCTCTCCCCAGCCGCTCGCCGTGACCGAGTCCGAGCGCGAAATCCCACGTTTGCATAGCAGTTGTCCGCCCCGTCAGCGGCAGTAGCGGAGGTTGCGGAAGGCGCCGCTGGAATTGTTTCCCACCCAGAGCGCGACACGGCCGGCGGTTAGTTGGGATAGCAAGGGCAGGTCGAGCTGCGGCGCGGCGGCTCCATTGACGAACGCCTGCATCCGTCCCGCGCGAAAGCGAACCATCAGATGCACCCACTGGTCCGGGTCGGGCGCCGAACCGATCGATGCTTCGTAGACGCCGGGCGAGCGCTCGCGCAGTACCGGCCACGGATATTCCGGAATCGACATATATTGCAGCCCATGCGCGACCTTGGCGGGCTCGTCTGAGCGGAACACGAATGGGCGCACATAAACGACATCGTAAGTGTTCTGATCCACGCCGCGGAAGGCGACACCCACGAAGCTTCGGCCCACTTCGTTCGACCCACGCACGTCCAGGGAAAGACAGCCCTCGTTAAGCGTGACGCCGGCGATCCACGCCAGTCCCGCATCGGGCGCGGCGTTCAGCCGAACCCCGCCGTCGGCGGCGGTGGCGGTGCGGTTGACCACTTCGAGGCGATCGAGGGCGAGCGCTACCGGTGCACCCGCATGCTCTTGCGTCGGAGCGGCCTGCGTCGGCTGCGCAGATGCTGCAGCAAGCAGGATAGCCAAGTCGATGGCCGTCCGGCCGCCTCTTGCGAATTTGCGCACGAGCACCTCCTCTGATCCCTTATTGTTAGGGTGGTGGCTGGGCGCGGTACTATCCGCTGCTTTCCGATTGGCTTTCACTATTTTCCGGTTATCCCGGTGCTCGTGAAGACGGCGGCGAAGGCGCGGCGCCAGAAGGGCGATCAAATGCGCGTGGATCCGTTCCATGCGCGCATTCCGTTTCATGACCCCCATTTTCCACTGCGCACGAGTCATATTGCGCCGCTGTCGCGGGCGTTCGGCTATCTGCATTGCCACCCGGAATACGAGATCGCCTATATTCCCGAGGATCACGGCTCGTACATGATCCAAGACGCCGAAATTCCAATCGCTCCGGGCGACGTCTTCATCGTCAATGCCAACGATATCCACCAGCCGATCATTCCTCGCTCGCCCAATGCGGGTGCCCTGGTGATCTATTTCGGCGCTTCGCTATTTGGCGATCCGGAGGAATGCTCGCAGTGGATTCGGCCGTTTCTTCATGCCGCAGAGTTCGGATGCAACAAGCTCCCTGCCGATCCGCTGCTTGGATCACTGATCCGGCAATTGCACGCGGGCGTGGACGCACAGAAGAGCAATTGGCAGATAGTCAGCCGCGGGCTGATCACGCACATACTCTCGATCGTGGCGCGGCTTTTTGCGGAGCAGTGCGATACATTGGGTGTGTCGGGGCGGATCGCGAAGGCGCACCGCTTCGCTTCGGTCATTGCGCACATCAACCAGCGGTTGGGGGAGCGCATCGAAGCGGAGGAACTCTATCGACTCGCGGGTTTGTCGCACTCGCGATTTTCCGAGGCATTCCGGGGCGCCTTCGGCATGAGCGCGACGCGCTATATTCAGGTCCAGCGCCTAAAACGGGCAAGGCGGCTGCTGCGATCGACCGAATTGAGCGTGACCGAGATTGCGTTCATGTGCGGATTCGGCGCGATCAGCTTGTTCAATACCGCCTTCAAGAAGGAGGTTGGGACTTCTCCCACTTTCTATCGCCGCCAGCCAGAAGCTCCAAGTTTGGACGCATTGTCCTGAGCCGTCGGCCTCAACGGAAGCCCTGCGACCGGGCGCCGTAATCCTGCCATGGTTCCGTGACCCCCTGCATCGTACATTGTCGTCACCCCGGGCTTGACCCGGGGTCCCGCTGTTTTTGGCGCGGGAGGAGGAGGAAGCGGGATCCCGGGTCGGGCTCGGGACGACGGGGCCAGGGTCAGCGCGTATCGTCGAGATAAGCGGCGACCCAGACGAGCGGGGCGTTCCAGTTGATCGCCACTTCGTTGAGCGAATAAGCCAGAGCGTGGTCCTTCCAGCAGCGCTGCGGCGCGCAGGGGCCCATCGTCCTGGCGATATCGTCGGCCGGATGGCCATTGGGACCGCCGGACACCACGCCGGGCGGCGGCGGCGGCAGATGCGCGTCGAGCGAATGCGCCCAGAAACGATGGTGCGGATTCTTCATCGGCCGTGCGCCGAAGCCCGAGATGAAGCTCTGGTCGAGCGGGTTGCGGCCGAGCAGGTAATCCATCACGTCGATCATGCCGTCGCGATAGCGCGCTTGCCCGGTGAAGCGCGCGGCCAGGCCGAGCAGCATTGCGCGGTTGAGCAGGCCCGAATTAGAGCCCCAACCATAATTGGTCGAGGCGTAGGGCAAATGGTAGCCCGAACGGGCTTCCTCGGCGAGATAGCTGTCCGCTGCCGCGACGATCAGCGCGCGCTGCGCGGCTTGCTCCTTGGGGTCGAGCGCGCCGGCGGTGATCGCGAGCGTGATCGTGCCGAGCGATGCGGTGCTGGGCCAGCCGGGTTCCTGGGCCGGATCCGTGAAGTAATGCAGCCGGTGCAGCACCTCGCCATAGACAGCGTCATGGGTGGTGGCGAACAATTCGGCTGCGGCCCAGTAGAATTCATCCGCCATATCATTATCACCATAGCCGCCGCTCCCGGTGAAATTGCCGGTAAAGACGGCGGGATTGCGCACGGCTGCGTCGAAGGCACGGGTCGCGGCGGCGAGGCATCTGGCCGAATAGACCGGGTCGATCGTCTTCCAGATGCGCGCGCATTGCGCGGCGGTGGCGGCAAGATTGAGCGTGGCGCCGGTGGTCGGCGGATAGAGCAGACGCGGCTGCGTATCACTTTGCGGCGGAGTCGGCAGCCCGGTCCAATGCGCGTCGGCGACCTTGTGATGCGCCATGCCCGACGCATCCAGGTCGGTCAGCGCCATCCGTGCGTTCCAGCCATAGCGGCCAACCGGCAGCTGCATATGCGTACCGTCGGGCACCTGCATCGCGAGCAGAAAATCCATCTCCCACCGTGCCTCGACCAGAAGCGGATCGAGCTTACCCTGGTTGGGCACCAGTTCGCGGCCAGCGGTAAAGCGCTTGTCGGCGGGCAGGCCTTGTTCGACCTCCCACAGATTCTGCAAGGTCCAAAGCGAGATGCCGCCGTTGACGACATATTTCCCTTGGTCGCCCGCGTCGTACCAGCCGCCGGTCACATCCCGCGTATTGGCGCCGCAGCCCGGCCAGACGGTGTGGTTCTCGTCTGCGCCCTGGAAGCAGGAGACGATCTCATGCGGGTGGCCCACCGGACGCGCCCATGCTTTGCCGCCGGCGAAGCGCGCCTCAATCGGCGTACCGGCGCGGGTCTGGTAGAAATAATTGAGCGCCGCGCGCGCTACAGGCCCATAGACGTCGGGCGAGACGACGAACGGGCGGCCGGTGTTTCCGCCGACGGTCAGGCGATAGTCGCCCGGTCCGGCGATGCCGCTCAGATCGGCCTGGTGGACAAGATCACCCGAGGCTTCGTCCTTGCCGAAGATCTTGGTCTGCCCGTGCGCCACCACCGCGCCGTTCGCGTCGGCAACCGACCATGGCAGCGCTGTCGTAGACGGGTTGGCGACAATCGCCTGCTTGATGCCGCCCGGCTGAAAGCCGATCTGGTTGATCCGGATTGCGGGTTGCGGCGGCTGATCGGCGGCGATCAAGAGGATCGCGGCCAGGGCGATGGCCGCTATCGGGACGCGCGCGCTCATTTCGGGCAGATCGAGCCCGCAGGATCGGCAGCGAGGCGCAGATCCGCGATCGAGACGGTGAAGGGCCCGGACGTGCTGAGCGCGAACGGCGTCATGACATTCGCCATATCACCGCCGTGGCTCTGGAAACAGGCAAGCGGGACCTTGACGGTGCGCCATTCGGGACCGGTCTTGGCGAACAGCACAGTAGCGTCGACCGTACCGCTGCCGAGCATGAGCCGGACCGGTCCCGCCGGCACGCGATCGACGCGATAGGTGATCTGCAATTGCACGTCGGCATTGACCTCGCGCAGCAGGTTCATCGTCGCGCTGCTGGCGACGCCCACCGTCCCCGCCTGGCCATCGGCCCAGGTGAGTTGCGTCGCGCCTTCCTGCAGGGTCGCGCTGTCGACCGGCTTTATCGTGACATGCGCATCGCCCACATAAGTGAAGGGCTGGGGGACACGGCCCTTGGCGAAGAAGACGCTATTATTGGCGATGCGGGGATCGACACCCGAAACTTCGCTCAACGCGGGCACACTGCCGCCATGCGCATAGGTCAGGCCGTAGCCGAGCCCGAACAGAGGATCATAATCCTTCTCGCCCGGATTGAGCGTGAACTGGCCCGCATTCTTCGGCCAGCTGTAGGACAGCGTGCCGTGGAAATCCGTGCGCGGCTTGCCAGCGGCATCGCCCACCAGCACGTCGGCCACGCCTCCCCCCTCGGTGCCCGGCAGCCAGGCCGCGACGAAGGCGTCGGACGCGTTCAATTCCGGATTAACCCAGAGCGGGCGGCCCGAGAGGAAGACCGAGACGACGGGGATGCCCGCCGCCTTGAACTTCTTGAGCAGCGCCAGCGCTTCCTTGTCGCCGGCCTGGAATTCGAGCGTGCGGATATCGCCCCGCATCTCGGCATAAGGCTGCTCGCCGAACACGACCACCGCGACGTCGGGCTTGGAAGTGTAGCTGCCGTCGGGGCTCAATGTGGCGGTGCCGCCCGCTGCCTTCATCGCCTGCGCGATACCGGCATAGATGCTGGTGCCGCCCGGGAAATCGGCATTGGTGTTGCCGTCACCCTGCCACGACAAGGTCCAGCCGCCCGAAGCCTGGCCGATATCGTCCGCGTCCGCGCCCGCGACCAGGATATGCGCATTGGCCCTGAGCGGCAGTACGCCTTCGTTCTTCAGCAGGACGAGGCTCTCCGCCACCGCCTGCCGGCCGATCGCGCGATGCGCCGCGTTGCCGACCAGATCGAGCTTGCCCGCATAAGGCCGGGCGGGATCGAACAGGCCGAGCTTGACCTTGGTGCGCAGGATGCGGCGGACCGCATCGTCGACGCGCGCCATCGGAATCTTGCCCGCTTTCACTTCGGCGACCGTGTTGTGGAACAGTTCCTTCCAGCCGTCGGGCGCCATCGCCATGTCGAGGCCGGCATTGAAGGTGGCCGGGCAATCGCTCTTGGTGCAACCGGGCACCTGCGCGTGCGCGTTCCAGTCGCCGACGATGAAGCCGTCGAAGCCCATCCGGCCCTTGAGCGCGTCGGTCAGCAAGGTCTTGTTGCCGTGCATCTTGATGCCCTGCCACATCGAGAAGCTCGCCATCACGCTCATTACGCCGGCGCGGATCGCGGGCGGGTAGCCGGCATTGTGGATCCGGATCAGCTCGCTTTCGGCTATGTCGGCATCGCCCTGGTCGGCACCGCCGATCGTGCCGCCATCGCCCAGGAAATGCTTGGCGCTGGCCATGACATAGCCCTGCTGGATCTTGCCCTTGCCGGGCGGGCCCTGCAGCCCTTCGACCATCGCGCCGGCGTAGGAGGCGACCACCTTGGGATCTTCCGAATAGCCCTCGTAAGCGCGGCCCCAGCGTTCGTCCTGCGGCACCGTCAGCGTCGGGCCGAACGCCCAGTCGATCCCGGCGGCGGCGGTTTCCTCGGCAGTCGCGCGACCGATCCGGGTCATGAGCGCGGGATCGTGCATCGCGCCGAGGCCAATATTGTGCGGGAAAACGGTCGCGCCGACGATGTTCGAATTGCCGTGGACGGCGTCGATTCCGAAGATGAGCGGGATGTGCGTGCGGCCGGGATGCGGCTCGTTGGCGACCGCGTTGAAGGCGCGCGCGGTGGCGAGCCAAGCCTGCGCCGGCGAACGATCGGGTGCGTCCAGTGGCGGCGAGCTGCCGCCCGCCAGGATCGAGCCCAAAGGATATTCGCGCAGATCCGCCGGACGGATCGAGGCGATGTCTGCCTGGACCATCTGGCCGACCTTCTCCTCGAGCGTCATCTTCGCCATCAATTGGCTGACGAAGGCTTCGGTCCGGGGATCGACCAGTCCGACGCTTTTCGCTGCGGGCCAGAGGGCCGGATGCGCAACGCCGCGGTCCGCCGGCGGCTGGGCCGTCGCTGCCGTCGCCAGGGCCAGCGCGCAGGTAGATGCCGCTAAGCGTTTCAAATTGCGCATCTTGTATTTCCTCCCGGACAATCCCGCTATGTTGCGGGTGATATAGCCATACCAATTCTTGTCCTAAAAGCCATGGGGAAGGGGACCGAAATGCAACGATCGCGCGCGCACAATTTCTTGAAAACGCTTACATTCCTGATGGGAACCGGTTTTCTGACATCGATGTCTAGTGCTGTCGATTTTGCGCGTTTCGATTGGGTCGATTATCGCAATGTCGAAACCGGGCCGGCGCCGCGCGCGGGCGAATATCGCAACCCGATCGTTGCAGGCTATTATCCGGACCCGAGCGTGGTCCGCGTGGGCGCCGACTTTTATCTTGTCAATTCAAGCTTCTCCTGGTTTCCCGGCCTTCCCGTCTGGCATAGCCGCGACCTGGTCCACTGGCGCCAGATCGGCAATGCGATCGATCGCAAGGGGCAATTGGATTTTACCGGGCTGGGCATGTCGCGCGGCACGTTCGCGCCCGACATCTCCTATCACGACGGCCTGTTCTACATCGTCAACACCTGCGTCGGATGCGGCGGCAATTTCGTGATCACGGCACGCAAGCCTGACGGTCCTTGGTCGGATCCGGTGTGGCTGAAGAATGTTGACGGGATCGACCCCTCGCTCTTCTTCGACGAGGATGGCAGCGCGTGGCTGGTCCACAATGCCGGTCCCCAGGGCACGCCGCGCTATAACGGCCATACCGCGATCTGGCTGACGCGGTTCGACCCGAAGGCGCTGCAGGCGGTGGGCGAGGCAAAGGTCGTGATCGATGCGGGCGTCGATCCGTCCAAGAACCCGATCTGGATCGAGGGGCCGCACCTCTTCAAGAAAGATGGCGTCTATTACATCATGGCGGCCGAGGGCGGCACCAGCGAAGGGCATAGCGAGGTCATCTTCCGGTCCGATCACGTCGAAGGGCCCTATCTGCCCGGGCCCACGTCGGTGAACCCGATCCTGACGCAGCGCGATCTCGATCCCGCGCGTCCCAACCCGGTCACCTCGTCCGGCCATGCCGATCTGGTGAAGACCGAAAAGGGCGACTGGTGGGCGGTGTTCCTTGCGACGCGGCCCTACGAAGGTGGCCTCTACAATACGGGGCGCGAGACCTTCCTCGCGCATGTCACATGGGCCGATGGCTGGCCGACGATCCTGCCGCACGCGACGCCAATCCCGGCGATCGCCAGGGCGCCCGGCCTGCCGCGCGATAGCGCGCCTGCGACCACGGGCAATTTCGAGGCGCGCGAAGAATTCGCCGGCAAGGCGCTCGGCCCCGAATGGATGATGATGCGCTCGCCAACCACGAACTGGTACCGGATCGAACAAGGCGCGCTCATGCTTCCCGCGCGCAACGAGCGGCTAGGTGACGGCAAGCAGCCGAGCTTCGTCGCGCGGCGCCAGCAAAGCCCCGAGGCGGTGGTCACGACGTCAGTCCGCTTCGCGCCTGCCGAGGGTGAGGAAGCCGGCCTCGCCGCGCTCCAGAACGACGATTATTTTCTGAGCGTCGCGCTCACCCGGAAAGACGGCAAACTGGCGGTACAGGTCACGCGCCGCGATGGACCGGCCGACCCGGCGGAGGGGAAGGTCGTCGCCAGAAAGCCGGTCGCGATGAGTTCGGTGCAATTGCGCATCCACGCGCGCGGCGGGCGCTATGATTTCGATTATGCGGTCAAGCCCGGCCAGTGGCAGGTCGCGGCGCATGATGTCGATGCGACCAACCTCTCGACCGCCAAGGCGGGCGGGTTCGTCGGCACGCTGATCGGGCCATATGCACAGAGTTCAAAGGGTGCGAGTGCGGCGGTGATCCGCCAGTAATTATCGTCCGATCGTCATTGCGAGCGAAGCGACGCCATCCAGGTCTGCGCTATCCGGACAATGCAGGCCTAGATTGCCGCGTCGCTACGCCCCTCGCAATGACGACCCCTATTGCCCCACTCCCAACTCCCTGTTCGCCCAGGGAATGAAGTAGCGGAAATTGGGGACGTCGGTGTGGCCGCCCAGGTGCTGGCGCCAGGCGAGATCCCCGTCGATCATCGTCGCGGGCGGGGGCATGTCGGCGGGGCCGGCCACACCGACGCCGGTCTTGCCGAGCAATTTGTAGACGCGGCCCGCATCATAAGCCGCCTTCCAGGCGCCATTCTGGTCGATCCAGTGCGCGTCGCCCTGCTCGGGCACCCCATGGCTGATGAAGAGCGGGCGCGGTGCGGCGAGCGCGAGCAATTCGTTCGAATCCACCGGCAGGTTGTACGCGTCCAGATTGGGCTTCGACACGCCTTTGCTATTGTATTTGAGGAAGTTGCCCGCGAACCAATAATATTCGCCGGTGCCCAGGTTGGAGACGCTCTCGCCGAAATTGCGGCGCAGCAACGTGCCGCCGCCCTTGCCCGACGATCCGATCAGCCCGACCGCGAAGCGCGGGTCGAACGCCATCGTGACCAATGCCGCCTTGCCGTAGCGCGACACGCCCTCGATCCCGACCTTGCGCGCATCGACGGCGGGATCGGTCGCCAGATAATCGAGCGTCCGGCTCGCGGCCCAGGCCCAGGCGCGCAGCGCGCCCCAGTCGCCGGGCTTGCGAGGGAGTCCATGGTTGGCGAGGCCGATGATGCCGTCGCGCAGGCCCTCGCCATTGTCGGCCTGCGCGCTGGTCGGATCGAGTGCGACATAGCCCCAGCCGGCGGCGAGCAGCTGGCTGGTCGGCGGCAGATCGCCATTGGCATCGCGCTGCGGGAAATGCATGCCGGGCGGGGCGGCGAAGGTGAACGCCTGATGCGCGTCGAACACCGCCGCGAGGCCCGGGTCCTGCTTGATCAGCAGCGCCTTCATCGCCGCGTTGATGCGGTCATATTCCTCCACCGTCGGCTGCGACGGTTCGGGCCAAGCGTTGGCGCCGAAGCCGAACATGATCAGGACCGGCACCGGGCCCTTCGCGTTGGCGGGGAGGACCTCCATCGCGCGGATATCGACGCTCTTCGACGGATCGGCCGGATTGTCGACATGGCCGATCAGGCGGCGGGCGATCACGGGCAAGGAGAAGCCCACCAGTTCGCGGTCGGTTGCCAACACCTTCCATTGCACGGGCGGCAGACCGGCGGGGACGCGGCCATAGACCTCGCGTTCATAATCTTCGAGGATTTCGGGCCGGCGTTTGTCGAACCAGCTTTTGGCATCGGTGACGCGGCGCCCGTCCTTCAAAGTAAGCGGATCAGGCAGCGGGCCGACCGGGCCGGCCTTGCTTTCGTCGATATTGGCGTGGTTGGGCGCGCTTTCGTCGCCGCTCGGCCCAGGTACGAGCGCGGTGATGCCCAGTTGGCGCATCATGTCCGCCCGGTCCTGCTCCGCCGTCCACTGCGCCATTGCCGGCGCCGCCAACGCGGCTGCAGACGACAGGGCGATCACGCCGGCTCTCATAGTCCTGCGCATCGCCCTGAAATCCTTGTCTATTGTGGGTCGGTCGGAAGCGTACTCATATCGTAATCGGGCCCGAGGTCGAGCACAAGCACCGGTCCAAGGTCGATCACCTGCTTGTCAGCGGCGAGCTGCATTGCGACATGCGCCTCCCCGCGGCGCCATGCCGCCGTCGACTTGGCCGAGATATAATAGACGCCCCATTGGTTGTTGATGCGCTTTTCCGCGACCGCGATCGGCGTGTAGGGCGCGCCGTCCTGAACAACGCCCAAGCCCTGGATCGACGCGGTTTCCCCGTCCTTCAGGTTGGGCGCGCGCGCGTAAATGGCGAAGAAGATCACGTCGCCCGCCTTGATCGGTTTGATGATCGGATAGCCGCCGCCGACGTCCCAGGGATGGGCGCCCTTCTGGCTGACATCGACGCGCACGAACTGGCCGCCGGGAATTTCGGCATCCTTCATCCGCTTTTGGGTGATGCCCGCACCGTAGAAAACGTAGGCCGTGCCGGCTTCGTTGATCAGTTGCTTGGTAAGGTCTGCCGATTGCAGCGGGTTGATCGTCGCCGAAAAAGCAGGTGTGGCGGCGGCCAGCCCCAATGCGACCGCCAAGGCAAGTTTCTTCATTATAAACCCCCTCTCGTCCTGCCGCTGTTGTCGCGGCTGGACGGCAGCCTCCGCCGAAGCGACGGGGCTGTCAATCAGCGGGAAACCGAAAGGAGGATCAGGCGGCGGCGCCCTGCATCACGGACGAAAAGCCGCAGTCGTGCCGGGCGAGACCCGTCAGATATCCTCGACCTGGTCGAGATAGGCGCCATAGCCTTCGGCCTGCATCGCCTCGCGCGGGACGAAACGGAGCGAGGCGCTATTGATGCAGTAACGCAGGCCGCCGCGATCGATCGGCCCGTCCTCGAACACATGACCGAGATGGCTGTCGCCATGCGCCGAGCGGACCTCGGTGCGGACCATGCCGTGCGAGACATCGCGCAATTCGGCGACGTGCGCGGGCTCGATCGGCTTGGTGAAGCTCGGCCAACCGCAGCCGGATTCGAACTTGTCCGACGAGGCGAACAAGGGCTCGCCCGAGACGATGTCGACATAGATTCCGGGCTTCTTGTTGTAGAGCAGTTCGCCTGTGCCCGGGCGCTCGGTGCCGCTTTGCTGGGTTACGCGATATTGTTCGGGGGTCAGCTTCGCGATCGCATCTTCGTCGCGGAAATAGTCGGCCATCGGGCGGCTCCTGTCCTGGGTCGAGAGCAATATAGGACGCCGCCGCCTGTCTGCCAGCCGCAGGGTTGCGCAGCTGAAGGGGGCCAGTCCGGACATAAATGATACCAGCCGGTATTTTGCGGGCAATCGCACCGGACTATAGGAGGCGAAACGGAGGACGATATGGCTGCCAAGGCGTGGGCTCGTGTGATTGCGATGGCGGCATTTCCAACCCTCCTGCTGCCGCGGCCGGCGCTGGCCGATCGCGCGTCATCCGCCGCGTCCGATATCGTGGTGACGGGCACACGCTCCAAGCTCAGCAACTGGCGGCAGGCGGAAACCAACCACGTCATCATGCTGAGCGACGGATCCGAAGCGGAGCTCGTGCGGCTGACGCGCAACCTCGAGCGGCTGCACTTCCTGATCTCGGCGCTGATGGGGCGGGGCGCCGACGAGGACGATACGGTCAAGATCCGGATCACCCTGATCGGCGACGCCATGCAATTCGGGCAGATGGACCTGCACAACCGGCGCTGGCAGCAGGGGCCGTACAACGACCTCTTCACGATCGGGCGCTATTATGATCCACGCACCGACGGCGCGGTGATGGCGAGCATCGGCGCGGACCAGCGCGTGGTGGTCGAGCATACGTCGGTCAACCGGGAATCGGTCGCGGCCATGCTGACCGCGATGGCGACGGGCCCGCAGACGGGCGATCAGTCGCCTGGCGCCCAAGCGCAGATGCGCGGGGACATGATGGCGGCGATCGGCAGCATGGCGGCCAACGGGGGCATGCGCAGCCGGGGCGATACCGACATGAGCTTCGGCGAGAAGACGATGACGATGTCGCAGGAGAGCCTGCTCTATGCGGGCTATGCGCAGCATTTCCTGCTGACCTATTTCCCCGCCGCTTATCCGCGCTGGTATCTCGACGGCTTCGGCCAGATCTTCGCGACGCTGGTGGTGAAGGGCGACAATGTGCTCGAATTCGGGCGCGCGCCCGACGGCACGAACGCGGTAATGCACAATTTCGGCCCTTACCCGATCAAGGATGTGCTGGACGACGACTATCTGACCCAGAAGCCGAGCAAGACCGGCTGGACGCCGATCCATGCCTGGATGCTGACGCACTTCCTGTTCTTTTCGGACAAATACCGGCCAGAGTTGCGCCGATATCTGGCGGCGCGGGCCGACGGCGCGGATGCGGCGACTGCGGCAAGGATTTTCGGCGACCAGACGCAGCTCGCGCATGAGCTGGGCGGCTATTTCCTCAACCGCAAGCCCTACCTTCAGATCACCTATGACGGCACAAAGATCGAGCAGCCGATCGTGCGGCGGCTGCGCGAGAGCGAGGCGGCGTTCGTGAAGGGGCGGCTTGAGCTGGGCGCGCGGGTGGAAGTGCCGCCGGCGCCGCGCGCGGATACGCCGCCCAAGGAAGCGGCCGAGATGACCCGCGGGCGCGAGGAGGCGCTGCGCCAGCGCGACAAATGGCTGGCGGGATTGCGCCGCGACGCCGCGCGCTGGCCGAACGAACTCGGGGCGCAATTGCTGCTGGCCGAAGCCGAATGCCGCAGCGGCAACCCGAACGAATGCCTCGCCGCCGCTGCGCGCGCGGAGGCGATCGCGCCGGCCGATTCGCGACCGCTGATGTGGAAGGGCTATGCGATGGTGCACCAGGCGGTGTCGCAGCCGCCCGCACTTCGCGCCACGACGCTGGCCACTGCGCGCGATCTGATCGTGCGGGCCAACCATATCGATCATGACGCGATCGGCCCGCTGATGGCTTATTATGCGAGCTTCGCCGACTTGGGCGAGGCGCCGAACGGGGCCGCGATCGACGGGTTGCAGAAAGCGATGGAGGAGGTGCCGGCGGCACCGGAGACGCGCCTTACGCTCGCAGCCGCTCTGGCCAAACGCGGAGATTATGACGTGGCGCGGCCGGTGATCATGCCGGTCGCAGCGGGCCCCTACGACACGCCCGAGAAGCCGGCGGCGAAAGCCCTGCTCGCGCAAGTCGATTCGGCGACCCGAGCCCAGCCGACGCATCCTTAGATCGTTTTCGGCTACGCTGAATCGGCGCGGTCGGCTCCTTCTCAGAGAAACCAATTCCAGAGGCTGTTTCAGTAGACCAGGGCGACGCCGTAGGGGGTGAGGTCGATCTTTCCGGAATAGGTAGCGCCGGTCAGCACGTCCTGCTTGGTCCCGGTCCCCACAACCGTTGCCGGCGCGTTGTTGGTGTTGACGTACAGGATGCGCCCCTCGACGACCCGGGCGACGACGCCCGGCGGCGTCACCGGCCCGCGCTCAATCCCGACCTTGCCGTAGAGCGAGCGGACCAGCGGGTCGATGAAGGCGGACTGGGCCGCGGTGGCCAGATAGATGGCCGTGCCCTTGCCATAATGGTTTATCGTGATCGCCGGGCTCTTCTTGGGCGTGTTGGTGAACATGGCCAGGGGTTTGGCGGTGCTCGGCTCAAGCACCTCATAATAAGGATCGGTGCCAACCTGCTCCTCCCCGCCGAGCGAGACCCTGAGCGGTTGGTCGGACCGGTAGAATTCGTTGGTCCGCACGCCGAACACGTCGGTCAGCCGGCCCGGCAAAGGCGTCTCGAACCATTTGCCGGTCTCGTCGACCTTGGCGGAATATCCGGTCATCAGGACAGTGCCGCCATTCGCCACATAATGACGCACCGCATCGGCCGTTTCCCGGTCCATCAGATAGGCGCTCGGCAGGATGACGAGCTTATACTTGTCGATCGGATCGTGACCGATATCGATCACCGCGGCGTCGATATTGTCTTCGAACAACGGCTTGTAGGCGGTGATGCCCTGACCCCAATAGTTGGTCTTGAAATATTCCTGCATCGTGTTGGGACCGGGCGGGGGTGAGGTCAGCCAGTTGGTCTGATAAGAGAAAGCGATCGCCACCTGGGGCGCCTGGTAGCGCGGGAAGCCGAGTTTCTGCAGCTTGGCGAATTCGCGCGCGATCTGGCCGAACTCGTCGACCTTCCATGACGGCCGTCCGTCATGGTCCACCAGCCCGAACAGCGCCTGCTCCTCGCCGCCGATGTGCGAATTGAAGGTCCAGGCGAGGAAGGTCTGGGCATGGTTGATCAGCCCGAAATAGGCCCACATCCGCGACCGGCCGGGCGTGCCATAATAGCCGCCACCGCCAGCGGTGAATTCGTTGAACCAGACCGGCGTGTCATGTCCCGCGCGGTTCATCGCCACCTCGAACGCGGCGCCCATCGGATCGCCGGGATAGAAACCCTGCGCGCCGTAAGTCGAAACCTGCTCCCACGAGCGCAGGTAATCGAACCCCTTGGTGCCCGCGTTCGGCCAGAAATTGGAGACGGTGGGCAAATTGGGCGCGAACTGGTTGCGCACCGCGTCCAGATCCTTGAGCGCGCCGATCGTGTCGTCCGACCAGTAACGATGGAGGTCGAGGTTGCGCTCGTTGGGGCCGGGGCCGTTGCCATAGGGCAGGTCCACTTCATCCCAGGCGTTGATCCGGCGCGACCAGCGCTGCGTCGCCCAGGCTTTGTTGAGCGCCTCGATCGAACCATATCTGTTCTGCAGCCACGAGACGAAGCGCTGCCGGTCGGCTTCCGAATAGGACATGTGACCGTTGCCGATCTCATTGTCATAGCCGACCGCGATCACCGCCGGATGACGCGCGTAGCGCTTCAGCATCTGCTCGGCGAGGCGACGTGCGAGGCGGCGATAATCGGGGTCGCTGATATTGTCCCAGTAACGCGACGCGGCATGGATGCGCGCGCCATCCTGGTTGACGATATCCACGCCGGGATAGTGCTTGTGCATCCAGATCGGTGCGGGCTCGCCGGGAATGTCGAGGATCACCTTGATGCCTGCGGCCTGCATCTGATCGAGCACATGATCGAACCATTCGAACGTGAAATGCCCCTCCTGCGGCTCGAACGAATCCCATGACAGGTCGCCCATGCGCACCATCTTGAGCCCGGCCGCCTTCATGATCGCGATATCCTGGCGGATCTGCTCGGGCGAGCGGTCGACCGGCTGATAACAGGTGCCGACGAAGAGCTGCCCCTTGCCCGGCCATTCGGGATGGCCGGCGGCGCTCTGCGCATGAGCCGGGGCGGCGAGGCCAGGCGCAAGGCCGGTCGCCAGCGCGGTAATGACGAGGAGCGCGAGGCGCTTCGCCTTGGTCGTACGACGTGTCAAAAGTCTCTCCCAGATCTTGCAACGATGTTCTTTGGCCAGGCTTCGCACCGACCGCCGGGAGCGAGCCTTCGGTCAGGCGAAGCTGATGAAGCATTCCGAAGCGCCGCCCACCTGCGGAAATCGTCGAATAATTTGTATGACAATTCATTCTCGATGCAAGCGGAAGTTGGGGGATGAGCAGCTGCAAGGGCCTGGCTCAGCGCTCGATCCGCTCGAGCTGGACCAGTATGATATCGTTCGAGCACAGCGGCACGTCGAGATTGAACGATCCGTTGGGCGTCACCCTGACGCGCCGATCGGTTTCCGGCAGATCCCGTGTTAGCGACTGCAGTTGATCGATCTGGGGCGCCGAAAGCCGGCTGGGCAGCTTCATGTCGATATAGGCCGAATGAGCGTCATTATGCCGATAGCCCGTGCGGAAGACGCGCAGCCGGTAGCGGCCCGGTGCGACATGCGTGAAGTGCAGTTTTGCAGGCGCTTCGGGGGCGGATATTGTGAGACGGCCGTAAAAGCTGTGATTGCTCGCCGCCTGGTTGGGCTGGTGCCAGTCCCACAGCACCACCGCCAGCTTCGTACCGTCGACCGACGCGATGCTGTAGGGATCCCGCGTCGGGATTTCGCGGCCGGACAGTGCATGGAGATATTTGTACGCAAACCAGGCCGGCTTGCGGATGCCCTGCGGATTGATGAGGCCGAATCCGCCTTCGAACGGCGCGGTTGGCGGGCCCGGTTCCTCGAACAGATCGCTATAGGTCCAGTAGCTCATGCCCTGGACCATACCCTGCACTGCCTTGAGCTTGGTCAGGATATAGGCTGCGCTCACATAGGAATCATGGACGCGGTCGCGCGGGGTGTAGCTGGTGCTCCATTCGCTGAAATAGAGCGGCAGGTTCGGGAATTTGGACGCGGCTATCTGCGCGCGCACCCTGCGCACGTCGCCGACGATCGCATCGGGCGAGGGAGAGAGCTTGGTATCGCTTTTGCCGTCTTCGTCGAGGAAGCCGCCATCGACGCCGTAGGTATGGGTTGTGACGAAATCGACCGGCGTTGCGTGCTCCGCCGCATGGTTCAGGAATTCGGGTACCCAGGCCGCGCCCGCGGTCGAGGGGCCGCCGACGCGCAGCGTAGGGTCGATCGATTTGATGGTTCGCGCGGTCGTGTCGTAGAGTTCGAAATAAGCGTTCTGATCGGCCTTTTCCCAGAAGCCGGCGAGATTGGGCTCGTTCCACACTTCGAAGAACCAGCTGCGCACTTCGGCCGCCCCGTAGCGCGCCTGCAGATGCTGGACGAAGGCGGCTATGAGATCGCGCCAGGGACCGAGCTGCGGGTGGGAGGTGTTGCCCTTCCAGTAGAAGACGCTGTTATTGGAGGTCTTGAGGGCTTCGGGCGTGAAACCCAGCTCGACGAAGGGCTTGATGTTGCGGGCGAGCAATTTGTCGTAGAGTTCGTCGATCCTGGTCCAGTCATAGACGATCGTCCCGTCCCGGCTCTTCACCGTTCCGAGCACGTCGTGGAAGATTGCGTGGAAACGGACGTAGCGGAAGCCGAGTTCGCGGGTGGCGAGCCTAAGCTGCGCCATGCTGTCATCGCGGATCAGCGTCCCGGGATAATCCGATCCGATCGACAGATCGAAAAAGTGATCGACCGGCGCCGCCGCGGCCGCGGGATCGAGCTGGACAATGCGTGAGGCCGGCCCGGACTGGGCGACTGCCGGGACCGCGAGGGCCGCCGCAACAGCAAGGGAAGATTGCAGCAAACCACGTCCCGATTTCACTCAATCCACTCCTCTGTTGGATGCTTTTCATGCCGACCGCGCGCTATAAGCGGAATGCCGGTTTGGGTGGCCAGCCGCGCGCGGACCGGGTTCTTCCGACGGATATGCGTGTCGCCGCAATTAGCCTTGCCGATCGCGCTCGCCCGGCAATTCCGACTTCTACGTTAGAAAAAGAGGCCGGGTGCGCTGCGCCCGGCCCCAGGGGGAGGCGGTGAGCCGATCTGAAGAAAAGCCGGTCGGGAAAGGGCGGCGGCGCGCCTTGCGCGCTGCGGAGCGGTACCGCGCGGCGACGCCGGCAAACTGGCGGGACAGCCTCATATTCCTCTCCGAACTCGAATGCCTGCGCGTGCTTTTCGCACGGCGGCCGACTTATCGTTCAGGCGGCTATAGTCGCCGCTGAAATGTGGCGTTCGGAATTGTTTCAGACCGGAAAGTGGGAGATGCGAGACGGACCCGGCGGGGGTGAAATGGCTGCGGCGATCTTCGCGGCCGTCCGAATCAGCCGACTATCAGAGATTCTGTCCCAACATGGCTTCGACATCGGCGCGATAGCTCCGGCTCAGCATGAGATGGGTTCCGTCTCTCAGCACCACCGTGAATTCTCCGTGCGAGCGGCGTTCAAGGAACGCGATCGATTTGAGGTTGACGATGCTGGACCGGTGTATCCGGATGAAACGAAAGGGATCGAGCCGGCTGGCGACGGTGGCGAGACTGGCGCGGTAGAGGAACGCCTCATTCCCCGCGTGGATCGTCACATAGACCCCGGCAGCCTCGATCCAGTCGATATCCTGGGTCATGATGAGCCGGGTATTGTCGCGGGATTTGACCACGATCCAGTCCCAGATCTCGCCGGGCTTGGAGCGTTTCGCGACCAGCTTCAGCAGCTCCGGCCCGAACGAATCCGAACTGTCCGAAATCCTGGACCGCTGATCGTGCAGGCGGCTTTTAACCCGCTCCATCGTGCTTTCGTAACGCTTGTTGCCGAAAGGCTTGAGCAGATAATCGATCGCATCCGCTTCGAATGCCTGGACCGCGAAATGGTCGTAGGCCGTGACGAACACGGTGAGCGGCATGTCGTCAGGCCCCACCGCATCGACGACGCCGAAGCCATCGATCCCGGGCATCTGCACATCCAGGAACACGATATCCGGCTTGGCTTGCTGGATCAGTGCAACCGCCGCAACCCCATTTTCCGCCTCAAGGATCTGCCCGATGTCGCCGTCCTTCGTCAGCAGATCCGCAAGACGCCGCCGAGCAGGCGGCTCGTCGTCCACGACGAGCGCGCAAATCGGCTTAGGCTGCGCTTCCATCGATTCCGACTCCGATCCTGTGCAGCGGAATTTGGACGGCCACCTGCGTGCCTCCGCCTGGGCGCGGCGAGATGGTTAAGTGATGTTGGCCGATGTCCGAATAGAGTGCCTCCAGCCGCTCGCGCGTCACGCGTACACCCAGGCCGGACGACGCTTCCATGCGCCAACCGGGGGGCAAGCCGACGCCATCGTCCTGCACCTCGATCTGCAACCGATCCTCCGCGAGCCGCGCCGAAATCGCGATCATCCCGCCCGATATACGGCGTTCGATTCCATGACGGATCGCGTTTTCAACCAGCGGCTGGAGCAGCATCGACGGCACCATGGCCGAGAGTGTCGCCGGCTCGGTGTCGATCCGGATATCGATCCGTTCACCGAAGCGCAGCTTCTGGATCGCGAGATAATGATCGAGCAGCGCCAGTTCCTGCGCGAGCGTTATCTCCGTGCTGCCCTGGCAATCGATCGATCGCCTGAGCAGCGCGCCGAGATCCTCGATCATCTCCTGGACCAGCTCCGGATTGGCGACGACCTGGGATGAGATGGCGTTGAGCGCATTGAACAGGAAATGCGGTTCGAGCTGAAGGCGAAGCGTGTCCAGGCGGGACTCGATCAGTCGCCTTTCGACGCGCTCCAGTTTGAGCTGACTGGTCAGGAGACGATTGTAGAAGTTGAATGCCTGCAAGATGCCGACGAAAGCGCAAAAAGTCGTCCAACCGCCAACGAGATAATAAACGGCGAATGACGGATCCCGGATCGGGCTCCACCATATTTGTGGGATCGGATAGAGAAGCAGTCCGACGAGACAGGTGTGAACAATGCTGAAGGGGATGCTCAGCGGCAGATAGATTCTCAACAGGCTCACGGCAGTCCGCGGGACCAACTTGAGCCGGCGGTCGATCAGCAGGACAGCCGGCGTGAGCAGCGCCCAGCCCCAGGCGTCAACGACCTTCGCGACAAGGATGGGCCATTGGAAGCCGCCAAAAAACTCCGGCAAGACCTGGAACACGCCCACCGCACCCCAGATCAGCAGCATCAAGGTCGCTGATCGAACCCCGGCGCGCCACCTTACGCTGAAGGACGGTGGCGTCATTTGAGGCCGTAAATCCAGGAGGGCGGCGACAGAATCGTGGGGGACGCGCTTCATAAAAGGTTACATGCCCCCTGGGTCCAAGCGGGCATATAAAAGATGCTTATTCGTCCCCCAACAGATTAGATGCCGATGCGCCCGGCCGGGTACAAACTCACCCCCCGGCGTGTTCGCGCGCGTCGAGGCGCTCCTCGATCCGCGTTGCGAGCGCCTCGACGGGGATGCCGGCAATGCGAGCTGACGCCGGGCCAGATCGCCGCAGCAGATCGACGAGCGCGCGTTGCGTCTGAACCATCAGGTCGATCGACTGCAGCTCGTCGAAATGCGGAGTCAGCACGGCCGGGTCGTTGGCGAGAACGCAGGCAAGGCGGCAGAGCCGATCCGCCAGGTCCGCCATCTCGGCGGCGATTGCGGGAACGAGCGGATCGCTCGGGGCTGCGGTCATTTGCCGCACAGCTTGATGATGCCGGCAACCAGCGCATCGCGCGTAACTGGCTGCGAAGCGGCGCCCTTGTGCAGCTTGAACCCCTCGGCGACGGCCCCTTCCTCGATCAGGCCCGTCGGGGCCACGCCATAACCGCCGGCCCCGAGCATCGCCTTGAGGCCTGACGGCCCATCCTCGCCAGTGGGCGACAGGAGCACGCCGACCGCGTCGCTCTTGGCCGCGCACAAGGATGCGAACAGCAGCGATATCGAAGGCCGGTGTCCGGCGACGGGATCGCGTTGCAGGACGCGCAGGCTGGCCTCCGGCCACTTGTCGATTACGATGTGATGCTCGTCCGAGCGGGTGAGATAGATGCAGCCCTGCTCCACCGGCAGCCCATCCTCCGCGATCACGACGCGCGGCTGCACGTGCTGCTTGAGCTTCGCCGCGAAACTGTCGAGCAATTCCGGGCGCAGATGCTGGACGACGATCGTCGGCGGACAATTTGCGGGGAAGCTGCCGAGCAGATCGAACAATGCCTGCGTGCCCGCTTCGTCGCTGCCGACCGCCAGCAGGCGTCCGTTCCACTCGAAATTCTGAACCACGACCGGTGCACCCGCCGCGCTGCGTTGCAGCGGCACGTCCTTCGCGGTCTTGAGCCGCTTGGCAATGCTGGCGAGCAGTTTGCCGAATTCGTCCTGGGTCGCGACCTTGGGCTTGGGAAAGCAGTCGATCGCGCCGAGCCGCAGCGCTTCGATCGATGCCTCGGCGCCCGCGTCGGTGCGCGCAGAGAACATGATCACCGGCATCGGCCGCTTGTCCATCAGCTCTTCAAGATATTCGATCCCGCTCATTCCGGGCATCTCGACGTCGAGCGTCATCACATCCGGTTTTAGTCGCTCCACTTCCTGGCGCGCTTCCGCGGCGCTCTCGGCGGTGCCAACAACCTGAATTCCCGCGATCTTTTCGAGCGCGCCGCTGATCAGGGCGCGCATGGTGATGGAATCGTCAACTACTAATACTTTGGTGGCCATGGCTTTTCTCTGCGTTCGAGGCGGGGAAGGAGGGAAAGGGTCAGGCGGCTTCGGCCAAAGGCGTGCGCGTATCGGCCAGGCGATCCAGGCCGAGGATCATGATGAGTCGGTCGTCGATCGTTGCGATCCCTTCCAGGAAGGCGGTCGCGGTGACCTCACCGACTTCGGGCACGGGCTGGATGTGGTCTGGGACCAGCGTCACGATATCGCTGACCGCATCGACGATGATTCCCTGAAGCTGGTCGGCGATGCGCACAACGATGATGACGTGCCGTGCGCTCGGATCGGTCGTTCCCCAGCCGAGCCTCAGGCGCAGGTCGATTACCGGCAACACGACGCCGCGCAGGTTGACCACGCCGCGCACATGAGCCGGTACGTTGGGAAGGGGGGTGGCGGGCGACCAGGCACGGATCTCGCGCACCGCCATGATGTCTATGCCAAGGCGGCGGTCGCCGATCTCGAACGTGATGAGCTGGCGGGACATGGCGAAGCCTCCTGGTTCAGTGAAGGACGCGGCGGATCGCCGCACCCAGTTTTTCCCGGTCGAACGGCTTGACGATCCAGCCCGTGGCGCCGGCGCTGCGCGCGCGCGCTTTCTTCTCGTCGGATGCCTCGGTGGTGAGCACGAGGATCGGCAGGCCGGACTGGACATCCCCGCTGCGCAGCGCTTCGATCAGGCCGAAACCATCCATGCGCGGCATGTTGATGTCGGTGATGACCAGGTCGGGCGTCGCCTCTTCGAGTTTCTCGAGTGCGTCGACGCCATCCTCCGCCTCGAACACGGTGAAGCCCTGTTCGGTCAGCGCGGCGCGTAACAGCATGCGCATGCTTGGCGAGTCATCGACTGTAAGTATTCGCCTTGACATTTTTATCCCCGTCGCAATTCTCTAAGAGAAGCAATAAATATGATACGGTTAAAAAAGCTCTACGTCCCCACCGGGCGGCGGAGGTATTTTTATTATCTGTTCGACGGGCTGCTTCGATACAGTCTTACATCGACTAAGTCCGGCAACGGGTCTGAATTCCACTCTTCTTGCGGAGGTTCCAGCGACATTCTCGCCCAGAATTTCGATGTTTTCACTGCTCAGGAAGCGGCGTGCGAACTGGATATTGGTATTGCCGATCTCGCCCAGGCCCTGCCGCATGGTGGCACCGCCATAGATGCGCGCCTTGAGGTTCCGCCGGATGGCGCCGCGCTTCAGCATCGCGTTGATGAGAAGCTCCATCGAATGCACGCCGTACCGGTTAAGCAGGCGCGCATCCTCGCCCGCGATCGGGCGGGGCTCGGCGAGCAGGAAATGGTTCATCCCGCCGACCCCCGCGCGGCCGTCGTGCAGACATACGGCGACGCAGCTGCCGAGGACGGTCGTGAACACCACGTCGGGATCGCTTGAGGCCAGGCTGTCGCCCTGCGCCACGGTGAGGCGCCGCATCGGCGGCGGCGCGATAGGGGACATCACGCTCATGCCGCGCACGCCGCGAGCAGGCCGGCGGCGATCTTCCCGAGCGGCAATTGCTTTTCGACCGCGCCGATGCGCTGGGCCACGCCGGGCATGCCATAGACGACGCAGGTCGCCTCATCCTGGCCGAAGGTGCGTGCGCCCGCGTCGCGCATCGCCTTGAGGCCCTTGGCGCCGTCCGCGCCCATGCCGGTCAGGATGGCGCCCGCCGTGACCGCAAAGCCCGCGGTGGCGACCGAGTGGAACAAGGTGTCGACCGATGGCCGGTGGCCGGATTCGGGCGGCGCCACGACCAGCCGGCAACGGCGCTGGCGGCCGCTGGCAAGCACGAGATGCGTATCGTCGCCTGGCGCGATCGCGACCTGACCCGGCATGAGCGGCAGGCCGTCCTCCGCCAGCACGACGCGGGGCGGGCAACAGCGATCGAGCCGCGCGGCGAAGCTGCGCGTGAAGGTTTTGGGCATATGCTGGACGACGAGCGCCGGCGGACAATTTGCCGGAAAGCCCTGCAGAACGTTGAGCAAGGCCTCGACGCCGCCCGTCGATGCGCCGATCGCGATCAGGCTGTCGGGCCGTGCGCTGAAGTCGGCCGGCGGGCCGCTCGCCAGCTCGGCGGGCTTGACCTTGGAGCGGCCCGCGGCCTTGACCATCCGTGCCAGCTCGCCGCCGTCGCCTTCGCGCGCCTGGCTGAATTTCGGCTTGGGGCAGCATTCGAACGCGCCCAGCTCGAGCGCGCGGATGCTGGCCTCGCTCCCCCGTTCGGTGAGGGTCGATACCATCACGACCGGCATCGGGCGCAGCCGCATGACCTTTTCGAGGAAATCCAGCCCGTCCATGCCCGGCATCTCGATGTCGAGCGTCAGCACGTCGGGATTGAGCTCCTTGATCATCGTGCGCGCGGTTGCCGGGCAATCGGCCGTGCCGACCACCTCGATCTCGGGGTCCCGCGACAGCAGCACGTTCAGCACCGCGCGCATGGTCGGCGAATCATCGACGATAAGGACGCGGACGCTCATGCAGCATCCTTGCGATAGATCGTCTGGCCGATCGGACGGCAGCGCTCGGCCGCGACGCCGATCAGCCGCTCCGAATGGCCGATATAGAAATAGCCGCCCGGTACGAGCCGCTCGACCAGCCGTTGCTGCAGGCGCGCCTTGGTGGGCTCATCGAAATAGATCATGACATTGCGGCAAAAGATCACCTCGAACATGCCGCGAATGGGCCAGTCGCCCATCAGATTGAGCTCGCGATACTGGACGAGCCCGGCGCAAAGCGGATCGATCTGCGACTGGCCGTCGCGCGTCGAGATCCAGGCGGATGCGAGTGACCGCGGCACCGCCGCCGTGGCGGCCGCGGGATAGGTCGCCCCACGCGCATGTTCGAGGACGGTCGGCGAAAGATCGGTGGCGAGGATGATCGTGTCCGATCCCGCGATCGTCGCGCCCTGATGGCGGTCGGCGCCGAGCAGGGCCATCGCCATCGAATAAGGCTCTTCACCGCTCGAGCTGGCCGATGACCAGAGACGGATGCGCTCGCCGCGCTGGGCGCGCTGCACCAGCGTCGGTCGCACGTCCTTCACGAAATGATCGAAATGGTGCGCCTCGCGAAAGAAGCTCGTGTGGTTGGTGGTGAGCGCATCCAGTGCGGCAGCCCGTTCGCCCGGGTCGCTGCCGATGATCTTGAGATAATCCTCAAAGCGGTTGAGCCCGCGCGTGCGCAGCCGCTTCGCCAGGCGCGAACGGACCAGCTCGCGTTTGCTGTCGGGCAGCAGGATGCCCGTTTCGCGGTGCACGAGGGCGGACAAGGCGACATAGTCTCGCTCGGTAAGGTCGGGCCGCTCGAAAGCGGAGGCCACGGGCGCGTTCATGCGGCGATCGCCTGTCTGCGGCGGGCCTGCGTGAGCACACCCTCGACGTCGAGGATCAACGCCACCCGTCCATCGCCCAGGATCGTCGCGCCCGATACGCCCGGGATTGCGCGGTAGTTCGCTTCGAGACTCTTCACCACGACCTGGCGTTGATCCTCGATCGTATCGACCATGATCACGGCTTGCCCCGCATCCGTATCGACGACGATCATCACGGTGCTGTCGGGGTCGGCCTGCGCGGGAATACCGAGCAGCGCGCCGATCGGCAGCACGGGCAATTGCGCGCCGCGCACGTCGAGGATCGCGGCATCGTCCGCGAGATGGTTGAGCTGGCCCGGCTGGGCGCGCAGGCTCTCGACGATATTGCCGAGCGGAACGACGAACGTCTGTTCGCCGACCTTCACGATCATGCCGTCGAGCACCGCCAGCGTCAGCGGCAGGCTGAGCGTGAAGCTCGCACCGCTACCGAAGCGCGACGACACGCCGATGCGGCCGCCCAGCGCCTGGACGTTGCGGCGCACGACATCCATGCCGACGCCACGTCCGGAGATGTTGGATACCTTTTCGGCGGTCGAGAAGCCCGGCGCGAAGATCAGATTGTCGATCTCCTCATCGCTGAGCATCGCATCGGACGCGACGATCCCGCGTTCGACCGCCTTGGCGCGGACGCGCGCCCGGTCGATGCCGCGGCCGTCGTCGGCGACCGTGATCACGATCCGGCCCGAACGCTGTTCCGCGCCGACGCGCAGCATGCCGTCCTCGGACTTGCCCGCCGCCAGCCGCTCCTCAGGGCTTTCGATGCCATGGTCGACCGCGTTGCGGATGAGGTGGGTCAGCGGTTCACCGATCCGCTCGACCACGGTCTTGTCGACCTCGGTCATCTCGCCGTCGAGCTGGAGGCGGACGCGCTTGCCGGTGTCGGCTTCGAGTTCGCGAATGATCCGTGGCACCCGGTTGAACACCGTCTTCATCGGCTGCGCCCGGATCGACATGGCGCTTTCCTGCAATTCGCGCGTCAGGTTCTCGAGGCTGGTGAGCTCCGAATTTCCTGCAAGGCCATGTTCGCTCAGGCGCTGCGCAAGCATCGCCTGGGTGATGACGAGCTCGCCGACCAGATTGACCAGGCGGTCGAGCTTGTCGAGCTCCACCCGGATCGTGGCCGACGCAGCGGCAGCGGCGCCTTCGCCCGCGGGAGCGGATGCCGGAGCCGGCTTGCTGGCCACGGGTGCAGGCGCGGAAGCGGCCTGCGCGGGTGCGATCGGCAAGGGAATGACGGGCGCTGCCTCCACTCCGACCGGTTCGGGCACGCTACCGCTTTCGGCAAGAGCCGCCGTTTCGGCCAGCGACGATGTCGCTTCCTGATGGACCTGGAGTTGCCAGCCATCGACGAACTCGAAAACCGCCTCGATATCGTCCTTGCTGACGTCGCTCGGCATTTCGAGCGACCAGCCGAGGTAGGAGCGCTGGACGTCCAGCTCCTCGATCGGCGGCAGACCGGGTTCTTCGAGTGCAACGTTGGTGGCCCCCATGCGGCTGAGCTCGCGCAGCAGCAGCAGCGGTTCGCCGCCATTGGCAAAAGCGTCGCCGCCCGGGCGGACGCTGATTTGCCAGCGCGGTGCGGCTTCGGGCGCGGCCGCCGGCTCGAGCAGGCTCAGCAACGCGTCGAAATCGTCCTGCGGCGCGGGCGCGGCGGGTGAAGGCTCGAGCAAGCCCAGGAGGGCGTCGAAATCGTCCGCCGGCGCGACGGAAGCCGCCGGGGCGACACTTTCAGCCGGTGCCGCATGCTGTTCTCCACCCGCGCCGGCGAGTGCCGCCAGCACCGCATTGTCGTCGGGCGTCGAGCGCTCGCCGCGGGCGGCAGCCACATGGTCCGTGAGAATGTCGAACGCGGCCAGCAGCACGTCCAGCAATGCCGGCGTCATCGTCAGTGTGCCGCTGCGGAGCTGGTCGAGCACCCCTTCGTAATGATGCGCGAAGGCCTGCAGATGTTCGTGCCCGAACGCGCCTGCGCCACCCTTGATCGAGTGCACCGCACGGAAGATCGTGTTGATCGTCTCGGCATCGTCGGCACCCTCGCGGCACAGCCCGAAGCAGCTTTCGAGAGCCTGCAGTCCTTCTTCGCTCTCCTGGAAGAACATCTGCTGGATGGCATCTAAGTCCATGGTCATGCCTCGCCCGCGAAGAGCAGCTCACCGCAGCCGGCCATATCGGCCATCATGCTCAGTGCCTCGCTCGGATTATTGATGATGAAGGTCAGCTCCCGGCTGCCGGCGGCCGCACGCGCGCCGAGCAGAACCTGAAGGCAGGCCTGACCGAGCTGCGAGACTGCCGAGCCGTCGAGAATGATCGGCTCATTGTCCGCCAGCCGCTCTTTGAGGAGATCGAGGAGCGGCTGGGCAGCAGCGCTGTTCAACACGGCCGGCAGCTGTTCTGGATTGGCCATCGGAAGCACCTCCGCTTTCTCTTAGAACTGCGACCAGTCGTCATCTTCGGCGACGGCTACCGCGGTCGCGGCCCTGCCGCCGCCAGCAGCACGTCGCACCTGCTGCTGGACGCGACCTGCGCGAGCCTGCAGCGCATGCACGGTGTTCGCCGGCTGGTGCTCGGCCCGGCTACCCTGGCCACCCCCCAGCTTGAAGCGGCCGATCTGCGTTGCGAGCTGGTCGGCTTCGGCGGCCAGGCTGCGCGACGCGGCGGTGGCTTCCTCAACCATCGCGGCATTCTGCTGCGTGACGCCATCCATCTCGGCGACGGCGGTGTTGACCTGCTGCAGACCGCTCGCCTGCTGCTCGGCGGAGGTCGCGATGTCCGCGACGAGGCCGTTGATCTCCGCAATACTGGCGATGATGCGCTGCAAGGCAGCACCCGTATCGCCGACCAGCCCGACGCCGGCATCGACCTGCTCGGAGCTGGCGGTGATGCGCGACTTCACGTCCTTGGCGGCATCGGCCGAGCGCTGGGCAAGCGCCCGCACTTCGGACGCGACGACCGCAAAGCCCTTGCCGGCATCGCCCGCACGTGCCGCCTCGACACCCGCGTTCAGCGCCAGCAAATTGGTCTGGAAGGCGATGCCGTCGATCACGCTGATGATCTCGGAAATCTCGGCCGAGGCGCGCTCGATCCCGCTCATCGCCTCGATCGCGCGTCCGACGATCTCGCCGCTATGCTCGGCTTCCTGGCGCGCTTGGGCGACGATCTTATTGGCGCGGGCCGCGCTCTCGGCGGATTCGCGTACGGTTGTCGTGATCTCGTCCATCGCCGCCGCAGTTTCTTCGAGGCTCGCGGCTTGCTGTTCGGTACGACGCGACAGATCGTTCGACGCCTGGCTTATCTCGCCCGCGCCGGTGTGGACACCGCCGGTCGCCTGCGAAACCGTCACCAGCGTCCGCGCCATCTCTTCCATGGCATTGTTGAAATCGGCCTTGAGCTTGGCAAACGGACCCGTCAGCTCGACATCGATGCGCGCGGTCAGATCGCCCTGGGCGAGCTTGTCGAGTCCCGTGCCGATGCTGGAGACGAGCAGTTCGGTCTGCGCCGCCTTGGATTCCTCGGCGGCCCGAAGCTGATCGCGGAAGCCCGCCATCGCCTTGGCGAGTTCGCCGACCTCGTCCGTACGAACATCGACGGGCACATCGACATGCATGTTGCCGGCGCCGAGCTCGCCCATGACGCGGGTCATGCTAGTCAGCGGCTTTGCGATCAGGCGGATGAGGGTGAAGGCCAGGAAGATCGTGCCGCCGAAGGCAGCCAGACCGGCCAGAACGAGCAGCAATTTGGCCATCGAGAAAGTGTGTTCGGTTTTCGTCGACGTGTCGTGAGCGAGGACGAGTTCGGCGGCAACGAAATCCTTGCCGGCCGTGGACGTGGCTATGTATGCCTCGCGCATCGGCCCCACCAGCGTGGCGATCGCCCGGTCCTTCTGGCCACTTTGCTCGATGGCCAGCATATTCTGGTCTGCTTTGATATAGGCATCCCAGGTGCTCTTCACTTTCAGGAGCGCGGCGCGCGGAATCGGAAAGTGTACGATCGGCTCAAGTGCCGAATAATCCTTGTCGACGATGGCCCTGCTGTCGCGCATGAGCGCGGCGCTCGCAGCGAGCCGCGCAGGATCGGTCGCGAGAGCATGCTCGGCTTCCGCGGCCCGGAATTCCGCCATCGCCGTGGTCAATTCGCTCGCCATGTTCATCTTGGGGATGCGATCGTCGACGATCAGGCGCGTGCCCGCGTTCATTTGTGACAGGGAAAGGCCGGCGAAACCGGCAACGCACAATAAGATCACGGTTATGGCCCCGAAGGAAACCATGAGCTTCGTGCCGATACGGAGATTTCGCATGTAACGTCTGACCCTCTAGCCTGTGCCCTGATACGGGACCGCCGCCAGGCGCGTGCGCCGGCCCCCTCTTCGCAAAGGCCGGCACGTGCCGGCCAGGAGGAGCCGGCATCGCGGCCGCTCCCGTTAAGATTGACATGGGGTCAACCATTTTAAGCTCGCGTGAGGGGTGACTACCGTAGTTCTACGGGTGAGGGGTCCGCCATGCTTGCAGGCAGCCGCCCGGCAGCTAAGCTCGCTCGGGTTGAGGTAATAGTCCCATGGCGTCGACAGATCATGATTTCCGGGTATCGAGACCGGCTGTCGCGCTGTTCGCGCTGGGGGGTGTCGCGTCCTTATTCACGCTGGCCGGATGGCCGATCGGATCGACCATTCTCAGGACTTTCGGCGTTGAGGACTATCCCGCCTGGCCGCTGACGGTACTCGCCAATCTGTTCCTGGCATATGCACTGTTGCTGACGGACCGCGGCTATGCGCCACTCCGTGTCCTGATGATCGGCGCCTCGGCGGTGATAGCGTCGATCGCATTGGCCGAGTATATTTTCGATCTTCCGCTCGACTTCGACCGTTTGTTGTTCCCGCGCGCGGTCGGGACTGGTGGACTCACTCCCGGCCGCCCCAACCCGCTCGCCTGTGGCCTGATTTTGATCACCGCGCTGGCCGCCTGGTTGCTCGACCGGCAACAACGCCACGAATGGCGGATTTTCCTGCTGGCCTGCGTCGTGATCGGGCTCGGCGCGACGTCGCTCGCGCTGCTGGTGCTGCAGGACGAACTGGTGGCGCAGGCCAGCCGGTTGACGGCGCCTTTGCCGATCGCATTCGCGGCGCTCTGTAATGGCGGCGGGCTGCTCGCGTCGATCCAGCTCGGGGGAGCGCGACGGCTCTGGCGACGTGCGCCCTTGTCCATCGCGATGGCTCTGGTGGCGCTCCTGATCCTGCCGGCGCTTCAGCTGCCGATCCAAATGCGGGTCGAGCAACTCGGCGTGATGACGTCGCTCGAGGCGCAGACCTTCGCCACCGTTTTCCACCTGCTTGTCGTCGTCGGCCTGATCGGCTGGGCGATGAGCCGGCTATCGCACGACAGTGAAGCGATCTCCGAGATGACGACCGCGCTGCGCCAAAGCGAGGAGCGGCTGAGGTTCGCGATCGAGGCACACGAACTCGGCATCTTCGAATGGAACGTGCTGGACGGCCGTCTCAGCTGGAGCATGGGCGCCGAGCAGAGGCTCGGGATGGCGCCGGGGACGATCACCCAGCTCGATTCGTGGAAACAATTCATCCGGCCGAACGAGTTTGTTGCATTGAGAAGCACAGTTATCGAAGCCGCGAACCGCAAGGCCGAGCGGTTCAGTTTCCATTATCACCTGCATCTGCCGGCGGGGACAACGCGCGCGATCGAAGGATCCGCCCGCTGTTTCTACGATCCGGACGGGCGGCTGATCCGGGTGGTCGGGATCGATCTGGACGTCACCGATCGCGACGCGCGCGAAGCTGCCCTGAAGGCGGGACAGACTCAGCTCCAGTCGATCCTGGAAACCGTGCCCGACGCGATGGTGGTCGTCGATGATCGCGGGCGCATCACCAAATTCAGCGCCGCCGCCGAACGGCTGTTCGGATATTCCGCACGCGAGGCGATCGATAGCAACATCTCGATGCTGATGCCGGTAGTCGAGGCGGGCAAGCATAATTCTTTTCTCGCGCGCTATGTGGGCCGCGGCACGCGCAACGCGGTCGGGCTATCGCGCGCATTGTCCGCTCGCAGGGCCGACGGCGCCGAGATTCCGATCGAGCTTTGCGTCGGCGAGAGCTGGGTCGGGAGAAAACATGTCTTCACCGCCTTCATTCGCGACATCAGCGATCGCATCGCCGCCGAAGAGCGGATGGAGCAGCTCAACGCCGACTATGCCCATATCGCGCGCCTCAATGGCATGGGCGAGATGGCCGCGGCGCTTGCGCACGAGCTGAACCAGCCGCTGGCGGCAACGGGAAATTATCTGGGCATCGCCGAACAGATATTGCTGCAAACGGGCGGCGATCCGGGCGCGGTCGAGGCGCTGGACTGTGCCAATACGGAGCTGTTGCGAACCGGCGAAATCATCCGGCGGTTGCGCGACTTCATGGCCAAGCGCGACGTCGAGTTCCACGTCGAAGACTTGGAGGAAATCGTCGGCGATGCTATAGCTCTGGCATTTGTTGGACGAGTAAAAGTGCGGACCATGTGCGATATTTCGCCCGATGCGCGGACGATCATCGTCGATCGCATCCAGGTCCAGCAGGTATTCGTAAATCTGCTGTGCAACGCCGCGCAGGCGATGCGGGAGCTCCCTCCTGAGGGCCGCTTCATCAGGGTCGTTGCCGAAACCGCGGACAGGGCGCTGGTGCGCGTGACGGTGAAGGATACTGGTCCCGGTTTTCCGGACGAGGTGCTGGCCAGGCTCCACGCGCCGTTCGTCCCGAGCAAAGAGCATGGAATGGGTATTGGCTTGTCGATCAGCCGCCGGATCGTGGAATCGCATGGCGGTTCGCTCGCCGCCCACAATGCGCCGGAGGGGGGCGCGATCGTCTCATTCACCCTGCCGGTTTATCGAGAGGAGAGCGAAAGCGCGACGTGATCAGGCATTTTTATATAGTCGATGACGACGAGTCGATGCGCAAGTCGCTGCATGGCCTTGTCCGGTTGCGTACCGACACGATTATCCGCAGCTTCAATACGGCCGATGCCTACCTGTCGGCGATCGGGGAAATCGAGGCAGGCGTGGTCCTGCTCGACGTGCAGATGCCTGGCATTTCGGGGATGGAGGCGCTGTGTGAGATTGCGCGCCATCCGACTCCCTTTCAGGTGATCATGATTACTGGCCACGCCAATATCACTATGGCGGTCGAGGCGATGCGCAGCGGCGCGTTCGATTTCCTGGAAAAGCCCTATGATCATCGCATGCTGATCCAGGTCATCGAAAGAGCCTATGCCCGGCTGGAAAGCGCGGTGCAGGATCAGGCGAGTGCGGAGATTGCCCGCGCGCGCCTGGCCTCGCTTTCTGCCCGCGAACGCGAGGTGCTGACGCAACTGATCGACGGCAGGCCCAACAAGCTGATCGCACATGAACTGGATCTCAGCACGCGCACGGTCGAATATTATCGCGCCAACGTCATGGCCAAACTGGGCGTGCGGACCTTGTCGGAGGCGCTGCGTATCGCCTTCGCCGGGGGAATGATCGCTCCCAATGACCCGGGCCGCTTGCCGACGATCGGGTTGAGCGCGATAAAAACCGGAACCCCCCGTTTCCAGGGAGACTAGGCAGGGATTCGCGGCCAGCACCGGCAGTGGGGCGACATACCTGCAAATAGCCATGGTTCGTATCCTTGTTACTCCACTGCGGAGGGGATTGGGTGCGGGCTTCCGCACTCTTGAGGCGGGCATTACATCGGGGGGAAAGGCGTCTCGCCGCCATCGTGGGACGGATGCCGGCACCTCGCGAAATGACAGGCCAACCGACCTTTGGTGCAGGCTCGTTTTCTCCGATCGGCAAGGGCGACAGTGCGAGCGCGATATCTACCTCATCGGCACTGGCGGCATTGTGACACGGTGCTCGCGCGCGGGTGACAGAATTTCCAGACCGTGCCGAACGTTCGACGCTTGTGGACGGACCCTGGAAGCGCCAGCTTGGCTGCCGCGGTGAGGTGCAATTCATGCGTTCCTCGCCGCTCGGCCGGCGTTGGTGGAGTGGCGCGTGACTTTCATTCTGAGCATCTTGCTGTTCGTGGTGGTGCTGGGCGTCGCGGACGCGCGCCTGCCATGGCGAAACCCGCGGAACGGAGCGCGCCGATGATCGCCGGGCATTTCGGATTCGCCGCGGCAGTGAGGAGCCGCGAGCCGGCCACGCCGCTCTGGGTTTTGATGCTGGCGACCGTATGGCTGGACATTGTCTTTGTCCCGCTGCTGCTGACCCACATCGAGAGCCTGCAGCCTGCGCCGGGTGCCACCCGGACTTACGGCGGCCATCTGATCTACGCCGATTATACCCATTCCTTGGTTGGGGCGGCCAGTCTATCCGCAATATTGGGCCTGGCCGCCGCATGGGCCTGGAACCGCCGCAGCGGCCTTGTCGTGGCGGCAGTGGCTTTTTCCCATTGGATCCTGGACCTTGTCACGCACCGCGGCGACATGCCGATCCTTCCCGGCAATGTGGGCCATCTGCCACGGCTCGGCTTCGCTCTCTGGCGATGGCCAATCCTGTCGGCTGGCGTCGAACTCGCCCTCGTGGTAGCCGGCGCGCTGCTCTACTGGCGCGCTGCACGCCGGGTCTGCCTGGCGGCAGGCCGCGGCGTGGGCCTTGCCGCAGCTCTCGGCACGCTCGCACTCGTCTTTGGCGCCCTGATCCTCGGCCTCGACTTTACAGGCGTGCTGCCATGAACCCGGGCGTCCGCGAGGGATATTCGCGGTCGTAAATCCGGAATCCTCAAGCCGGGCGATTTCGATCACAGGTGAAAACGACGGAAATCCGCCACTTCCCAATCCGCCGGAGAGTCGCAAGGTGACAGCGGGAAGCCCAGCTCCGTTTGTGGCCGGACAAAGCGTAAGTCGTTGAAAAGGTGGTGGACGCACTAGGGCTCGAACCTAGGACCCGCTGATTAAGAGAATGCTTAGAATACGATCATAAACCAAACACTTAGCTGCATTCGTGTTCCGCAATTGTAACAGCCGCTCACAATGAGATACAAAGGGCAACAATAGCTAACGGCACAAAATCGTTCTCACAGTGAGGGCCGCTTTGCGCCCCCAATTGTTGCCGTCCGCGGGTGCCGCCGCAAATCCCCGAAAGTGGACGATTGTTCAGCTGGATCGCACCGTCCTCCACGCTGGCCCAAGCGCGTTATGATCCCTTACGACTCTTTTGCCCTCAACCAAAGGTCAGGTTCGACTGGCCGTCCGGCGAGGCATTCGCATTCGTACGCACAATGGCGGCGGCACGCCCTTTGCGCGATCCAGCCTTCGGCCCCCCAGGCACATCCGCGCCGTTTCCGCCGCGCACTTCAGCAAGGATGGACCGTGACAATGCTCAAATATCCCGCTTCCCTCCTTCTTCTCGCTGCCGCCACCGCGAGCGCACAGGCAGCTCCGCCTCAGGCGACCGTCTCGGAGCTCATGACCAAGCCCCTTCCGGATTATCCCGGAAAGGAGGCGCTTATGATCAAGGTCACCTATCCGCCCGGTTCCGTCGATCCGGTGCACCGCCATAACGCGCATGCCTTCGTCTATGTGCTCGAAGGATCCATTGTCATGGGCGTGCGCGGCGGGAAGACCGTGAAATTGACGGCGGGCCAGACCTTTTACGAGGGGCCCGGCGACGTCCACACGATCGGGCGCAATGCCAGTATGACCAAGCCGGCCAAATTCATCGTCGTACTTCTGAAAAACCGCGGCGAGCCCGCCGTCATTCCGGCCAAGTGAAGCTTCGCCGCAGAGCGGTGGCAGGTTTGATCGATCCATTGGGGAAGATCATGCCAAGTCTCCGCAGGGCCGCTCTCTAAAGATGAGGGCGGCCCTACCGTCGGATCTACCGTGTATCGAACCGCGCCACCCCCGCGCGGCATCGGAGCGCGCATCAAGCGATATCCGTTACTACGTCCGGCGACTCCGGTCCGAACTCGGGCAGATGCGCGCGGCGACCAAACGCGAAGTGGCGATGGTGCATTTCATGCTGGCCAGCGGCTATCTGCAGCGCATCCACGACCTGGCCGATGGGACGGCCGGGCAGTCGATCAACGAAGAGCTGGCGCACGGTCCGCGTCGCGCGGGACCGCAGATCACCAAACAGCGATGAATCCGTCCAGTTGACGCCTATCGCTCGGCCGTCAGCCGCCCGGAGAGCCACAAGGCGACATTCCGCACATAGTGCCGGATCGACTCCTGCGCCTCTCGTGAACCGGCAAGGCTCGATCCCGGTTTTTCTGTCACGAAGCTCGGGCAGCCGGCAGAGATATCCCAATTATAGTCCGCGAAATGATGGAAGGTGGATTCCGCAAGGGCTGGGCCGCCATCTGCCGAGGGCTCGAATGCGACCGCAATATTGAATTGCCGACCCGTGACCTTGCTTGTCCCGGTGGCGATCACGCGTGCGGTCGGATCGTTTTTCGGCGCTCCGACGGCTCCTTCATGGGGGTGTGCAGGAAGATAATGGATCAGCCCGTCGCGCGCGGCGGGATCATGCAACAGCGGATGCGGCGGGGCGACAATTTCAATCTCCTGGAAGTCGCCATTCGGTCCTGAATGATAATTGGGCCACAGGATTGCGGCGGTCTCACGATCGTCGATGACGTGCCGCGTGGAATCCGGGTCGACATGCCTGCTGTGAAAGAAGTGCGCATTGCCGACCCCGCCCAGCGTACAGACCGAACTGCCCAAATCCATATGGTCGCGGGTAACGAGCAGCCCGCCCCCATTCTGTCGGAACCGACTGATCGCGGCGCAATCCTCAGGATCCAGTCCGTCGCCGGTGTCGACCGCAAACAACCAAAGCTGATCAAAGTCCGACCGATCGATTGTCGAGAGAATGGGATCGGGGCCATGGGGCGTAGCGCGATCCCGCGTCGTCACTTCACATAAAGGCGCGCCTTCATCGTCGGTCAGCCCCGCCAGATATTCGCGCAACATCGAGAAGCGGCCGATGTTCCAGTCATCGGCGATCGGCGGAATAGTGGTCTGAAGCAGGATCCGGATCGGTTGGCTCATTGTCTCTTCCATCGGTGGTCTGTGGCTCGGCCTGCTGAGGATCGCTCGAGCCGGTTCGCTTAATGGCTTACCTGCTTCAGCGGCCCCTTAGGCCGCTTTGCAAGCCAGATCACGCCCGCGAATAGCAGGATCAGGATCGTCGCCATGGCGAAGAAGTCGTTTGTGGCGAGCATGACCGATTGGGCGTCGACCAGCTTCGAGAAGGCCGGCAAACCGGCCCCGGCCGGGAGGCCAGCGGGCGGCGCGGTCCCGACGGAGGGGTCGATCGTCGCTATCAATTCCGCCCGGCTCGCCTTGGTCATATGCTCCCAATAGGTGGAGGTGAGCGAGGCTCCGAACGCCATCGCCATGATGCGGATGAAGTTCTGAAGCCCGGATCCGGCCGCGACACGTTCGGCCGGCAAATCGGCCACACCGAGCGACGTCAACGTCACCAAACAGGCGGGCACACCCGCGCCCAGCACCAGCATCGCGGCGGCGACATGCCGATAGTCGGCCTGCGCCGTCAGGTGCGCCCTCATGTAGAAGGAGATGCCGAGCACGACCATGCCATAGGTGACGATCAGACGCGGATCGATCCTGGCAAGCAACCGGCCGACGATTGGCGCGGTAACAACGGCGAGAAGGCCCATAGGCGCCGTTGCAAATCCCGCCCAGGTCGCGGTGTAGCCCATCATCTGCTGGAGCCAGAGCGGAGTGAGCACGATGTTGCCGAAGAACAGGCCAAACATCAGCGCGAGCGTGATGGTCGAGATGAGCCAATTGCGCGAGCGGAACAGGCTGAGGTCGAGCACGGGCGCATCGTCGGTCAGCTCCCAGATGATCAGGAAGATCAGAGCAGTTCCTGCCACCAGTGCAGATCCGACGATGAGGCCTGAGGCGAACCAGTCGAGTTCGCGCCCCTTGTCGAGCATTACCTGGAAGGCGCTGACGAAGAGGATGAGCAGGCCAAGGCCGACAATATCGATGCGGCTGCGTTCGATCCTGGTCTCCCGATTCCGCAACAGGATCCAGGATATGGTGCCGACGAAGAGACCGAAGAAGATATTGATATAGAAGATCCAGCCCCAGTGGAAATTGTCCGAAATGTACCCGCCAATGATGGGACCGAAAATCGGTGCAACGACCGTCATGAGGCCCCAGATGGAAAGCGCGATGTTCGCCTTGGCCTTAGGGAACACCGATATCAGGAGGGTGGAGGACAGCGGGATCAGCGGCCCGCCGGCAAATCCTTGGAGGATCCTGAACAGGACGAGGAAGCTCAGCGAACCCGACAGGCCGCACAGGACCGAGCAGATCACGAATGCCAGGGTGCAGGCGGTGAAGAGGCGCACTTCACCGAATCGTCGTGCGAGCCAGCCCGTCAGGGGAACGGTGATCGCCTCGGCAACCGCATAGGCCGTGATGATCCACGTCCCCTCGCTCGTCGAGACGCCGAGATCGCCCGAAATCGTCGGCATCGCGACATTCGCGATCGTGGTATCGAGCACGACCATGAAATTGCCGAGCGACAGCGCGATCGCCGCAATGGCGAGGGCAGCGCCCGTCAAGGCCGGATGGCCATCTCCGACGTCGGCTTCACTGGCCATTGCGCGCGCCATCGGCGAGATCGATGCTGGCGTGCATGGAGAGACCGACGCGCAGCGGATGTTGGCGCAGTTCGCCCGGATCCAGTTTGATCCGGACCGGCAGCCGCTGAACCACCTTGATCCAATTGCCCGTCGCATTCTGGGCGGGGATCGCGGCAAAGGCCGAGCCGGAACCGCCGGCGAACCCTTGGACTTGGCCGTGATAGACCACCTTTGAGCCATAGAGGTCGGAGGTGAGCCTGACCGGCTGGCCCGGCCGCACATCGCGCAACTGGCCCTCCTTGAAGTTGGCATCGACGTACATGGTCTGGATCGGCACCACGACCATGAGCGGCACACCCGGCTGAACGCGTTGTCCGACCGCGACCTTGCGCTGATCGATCACACCATCGATCGGAGCGCGCACAATTGTCCGCGCAAGGTCCACCCGCGCCTGCTCCAGCCGGGCTTTCGCCGCGACGACATCCGGATGGTTTTCGACGTCGACCCGCGCGAACAGGACTTCATTCGCATGCCTGGCCCCGATCGCGGCCCGCTGACCGGCTTGCGCTGCGGCAAGACGCGCACGCGCCTGCGCAACGCCGGCCCGTTTCTGCAGGGTCATGGTTTGGGCATCGCTGAATTCCTGCGCCGAAATGGCACCGGGGCCAGCAAGCGCGGCGCGCCGCCGCTCGTCGAGTTCTGCCTTTGCAAGATCGGCCTCAGCGCGGACCAGATCAGCCCTCGCGCTGTCGACATCGGCCGTCCGGACGTCCACCTGGCCAGACAGGTTGGCGTCGGTCGCCAGCACTTGCTCGACCTGCCGGCGCGCGCGGCCGAGAGCGGCATCGGCCTGTTCGACCGCCAGCCGGAAATCCGTGCTGTCGATCCGCAGCAGCACTTGCCCCGCGCGAACGACTTGCGTGTTGGTTACGTCGACCTGCGTGACCGCGCCAGCGACCAGGGGAGTCACCTGGGCCAGCTCAACATTTGTGTAGGCGTTCTCAGTCGACTCTGTGTCGCCCGCCAAGAAAGTCAGCCAGATCCACCAGAGCAGCGCGATCGTGGCTAGCACTGTCGCCACGCCCAGGAGCAGCTTCTTACGCCGCGTCGCCTTCACGGGGTCCCTTACGGGCGTATCGTCCCGCCGGGACTCTCTTATGGTGATGTCGGTCATCGTGCTGCCCTATCAACTGGAATGATCTTGTCCGGGGGGAGCTCACCGCGAAAACCGCCGCCGAGGGCGTCGACCAGCGCAATGTCGAGGATGAAGCCACGCAACCGCAGCGCAGCAGCCTGGTCGCGGGCATCGAGCAGCGCGTTTTCGACGATCAGGACTGACTGATAATCGGCCAGTCCGCCCCGGTAGCGCATGAGGCTCAAGCGATAGGCGGCCTCCTCCCGCGCCATCGCGCTATCCGCCGCCAGTTGGCGTGGCGCCAGCGCGTGCAGCGACACCACGGCGTCCGCGACGTCGTGCAGCGCCCGCAGGAGGGCCGTGTCATATTGGGTGACGGCGACATCATATCGTGCGCGCGCGCCGCGATAATTGGCGCGCAGGCGGCCGCCGTCGAAGATCGGCAGGCTGATGGCGGGCCCGGCCGATCCGATCAACGAGGCGTCGTTGAACAGTCTCGACAAGCCGACGGAGGCGACGCCGACCAGTCCGGCCAGATTGATATTGGGATAGAAATCTGCCCGGGCGACGGCGATATGCTGCCCTTCGGCTTCAACCTGCCAGCGCGCGCTCACGACCTCCGGTTTGCGCCCGATTAGGCCGACGGCCGCATCTGCCGGAAGACCTGGCGCGCGGCGATGGGCGAGATCGGGGGATCGGATCTCCAGCCCCCGGTCGGGACCCGCGCCAAGCAATGCGGCGAGCATATTCCGATTGAGGGCAATCGCTTCATCGGCAGCAGCCACCGCGCCGACCGCGGCGTCGGCACCCGCCTGTGCTTGATCCAGCGCAGTCCGGGAATCCAGGCCGGCATTGAAACGGCGCGTTACCAGATCCAACGTCGCCTGGCGGACCTTGAGCGCATCTGACGCAACCGAGTGGCGCAGGAACAGCTCGGCGAGATCCATATAAACCGACGCGACCGAGATCGTCAGCGCAAGCCGCGCTTCGGCGGCATCCGCCGCGGTCGCATTTTGCTCGGACACAGCCGCGCGCAGCGCCGACCTGTTCCTGCCCCAAAGATCGATAGAGTAGCTCGCGCTGAGCAAGCCCGCACCGATCAGGTGCCACTCGCCGTCCGAAGGCAGGCCGATATTCTGGCTGATACGAGAATAGCGTGCCGTCGCCATAAGCCCGGCCTTGGGTAGCAAGGCGGCGCGCGCGAAATCGGCTTGAGAAGCCGCGAGTCGGATCCGCGCCGCCGCCTGCGTGATGGTCGGGGATCCCGCCAGCGCTTCATCCATCAGTTGATCCAGCTGCGGATCGCCGAAGTCCCGCCACCATCGGTCAGACGGCCAATCGGCCTGGGGGGCAGCCAGAGTCCGAGCCGCGGCCAGCGTCTCCACCTTTGCCATATCAGGCCGCTTGCCGACTTCCGGCACCGAAGCGCAGCCACTCAGCGCGACCAGCGCAAGAGAGAATGCCCGGCGCGGTCGCGTCGCCAAGTGGCGGCACGAGGCGAACGGATGGTTCGTCCGAATCCGGCTGGACATCGCGCCTCTCATCGGCGGGTCCCGCTCACCCTGGTGTCGATCCCGGCCGTCGGCGAACTCCAGTCCGGACTCAGACTGTCGCGCAGCCAATCATTGAATCTGCGGGGAGCAATGCGAGCATCCGGACCGGGAAGCAGTGACCTTTCCTCGAGTTCGGCGCCGAAATAGCGCGCATGAGGATCGGCAACGATCCTGCGGCCATCTTCATGCATGGTCGCAATTTCGGTAGCGACTTCGTCGAGGCGGAACTGCTCGGGCCCCGCAAATTCTATCACCCCATTCAAGGGGATGCCGAAAACTAAGTCGGCCAGCATGTTTGCGACATCCTGGGCCGCCACCGGTTGCGCCAATGCGGTCGATATCGCGATGTCGACCGCCGTGCCTTCCTGGACGACATCGCTGATGAATTCGAAAAATTGCGTCGATCGGAGGATGGCGAACGGGAGCCCCGACGCCTTGAGCAGGTCCTCCTGCATCTTCTTCGCGCGGAAATAATCGTTGGCGATCAGCCGATCGACACCGACGATCGAAAGGACGATGTGGTGCCGGACCTCTACGGCGCGGCCCGCCGACAACAAGTTGCGGGACGCGGCCTCGAAGAAGCGCAATGCCGCCGGGCCGTCGAGCGACGGCGAATTCGAGACGTCGACGACGATTTCGGCATCCGTCATGGCTTGTGCCAACCCGTCGCCGGTGACCGCATCGACCCCGTGTGTCGGCGAGGCCTCGAAGACCCGGTGGTCTTCCTGACGCAGAGCCCTGACCAGCTTCCTGCCGATACGGCCGGTGCTGCCAACGACAACGATCTTCATGGCTGCACCGCATAGGATGCATGCGAAAGCGCTGGCGCGTCGTGCAGCCCCTCCTCCGCCAGCGCCTGACGCACGGCGCTTCGTTCCGCGACACGCTCGAAATGGCCGAGCAGCACGAGCGGGATGTCCACGCCGCATAGCCTGGCCCAGCGCAGCAGCACGAAAAGATAGGCGTCCGCCACGGTGAAGCGCGGTCCGAACAGATAGAGCTCGCGGACCTGGTCGGCGATGACGTCCAGAAGCCTGGCCACCGTCTCGCCCGCACGGGCCTGTTCGGCATCGTCGGCCTCATTCCAGTAAGGCCTGAATGCCGGGTGCAACTCGGTCGAAAGGAACGAGAGAATTTCGATCAAGCGGGTCCGTCCCAGCGGACCGCCGGGCGTCAGGCGCGGCTCGCAATCGGCAATGAATTGCAGGATCGCGATATTCTCGGTCACCGCGCTCCAGTCATCGAGCACGAGCATCGGCACATAACCCTTCGGGTTGAGCACGTTGAAATTGTGCCCACGCTCGGTGGTCTTCGTTTTCAGATCGACCCGCTCGAATTCCGCGGCGATTCCCGCTTCATGAAGCGAAATCCGGCTCGCGAGGCTGCAGGCACCGGGTGCATAATAGAGCTTCATCGATCAGCCTCCTCTGGCGTGGGTCCTCCGTCGATCGGCAGGTCGGTTCCGGTCGAACCAGTGAGGGCCGGCAGCCGCAGCGTCACCATCGTGCCGATCCCGGGTTCGCTTTCGATGGCGACTTCGCCGCCGGCGTCGCGCACGAAGCGCGCGACCGTCGACAGGCCGAGCCCGCCCAGCCCATCGGTCTTGGTCGTGAAGAAAGGGTCGAAGATGCGCGCGATCGTGGCGGGAGTCATTCCGACGCCCTCGTCCGCCACGCTGATCGCAACGCCGGCCGCAACCAGCCCGTGCCAAATTGCGCGCGCCTCGATTCGCACCCTTCCAAGGCTATGCATGGCGTCCCGTGCATTGAAGACCAGGTTCAGTACTGCCCGGCGCAGTCCGATCGCGTCGCAATCCAGCTTTGGCAGGTCGGGCTCGACTTGGATGTCGAGGGTCAGGCCCGGCTCGGCGAGCGTCTCGACGAGTGCCGCCACATCCGAAAGGCATTTGGCGGCGCTGCTGCCCTGGTCTTCGATCAGGCGATTGCGAATGAGGCCGATGTTCTGGTGCACTAGCGCACCGGCATGCTCCAAACAGCTCTTCGCCCGGTCGAGCATTGGCCCCGCATGCAGCGCGGGCATGTTCGGGTTCCGGGCGACGATGTTGATCGCCGATGAGGCAATCTGGATCAGATTGCCAAGGTCGTGGATGAGGCCAGCTGTCGCCACGATGGCGAGATCGTCCGGCTGGGGGGCGATATTGGCTTCAGCCGGTGTACAAGCGGCGTGAAGGAGCTTCATTGCTTCCTCCCCTGCAAGGCGAGCCGAGAGACAAGCTGACCGCGAGCGGATGGAGACCTCTGACGGTCCGCGCTCGATCAGGCAGATGTTGTCGTTAGCTCGTGGGATGCGTGGACCAGGCGATCACCGGGTGGGCGGCGGCGGGACGTGTGTGAGCCACCAATCCAGCTTGGTCGAACCCAGGCGAGCGCTCGCTCCGGGAACCAGCGTCTTCTCGCTCACCTGGACACCGTAATAAGGCGCCATCGGATCCGCTACCACGTCACGATCGTCGCCGTCATGCCTGAGCACCTGACGGATCGCCTCATCGAGCGTGAAGGTCTCTGGCCCGGCGATCTCGATCACATCGTTCGCGGGTTCGCCGAGCGCCAGCTTGGCGACCGCGCTCGCCACGTCGTCGGCAGCCATCGGCTGGAACATGACGGGCGGCAGACGCACCGAACCGTCGACGACCGAGAATTCGGCGATCTGGCGCAGGAATTCGAAGAATTGAGTGGCGTGAACCAAGGTATAGGGGATCGGTGACGCCTTGATCAGCTGCTCCTGAGCGAGCTTGGCACGGAAATAGCCGCTGTCCTGCAGTCGATCGGTGCCGACCACCGAAAGCGCGACATGGTGATGAACGCCGGCCTTCACCTCTGCGGCGGTGATGTTGCGGCCCGCAGTCTGGAAGAAATCGAGTGCGGCCTGTTCCTCGAACGAGGGAGAGTTGGACACGTCCACGACGACCTGGGCGCCTGCCATGGCCTCGGCGAGGCCCTGTCCCGTGATCGTGTTGACGCCGGTGTTCGGCGCGGCCGCGATGGCTTCATGGCCGTTCTGCTTCAGCTTCTCGACGACCTTCGATCCGATCAGACCGGTGCCGCCGATTACGACGATCTTCATGACTGTCACCCTTCGTTGCGAGATAGCGAAGGGAAGGTTCGCGGATTTGGCGGTCCGCCGACATCGTGCAAAAGGATGCGCCATGCTCGCCAATCGGCAGGCGAACCTGACCCTTGGGGCAGGTCGGCAACGCCATTCAGCGGAAATTCGTTCCGGAGACGGGGGCCAGCGCGAAAAGATTGCTGCGCACATGCCGGGCCTCCCTCTGTTGGAGGATCCGCCTCCCTGCATGTCCGATCCATCGGCGGTCACAACTCAAGCCTGCCGGAGGCCCCACGGCAGTCCGCCGCGAACGCAGCATCACATCCCTTATTCGCAGATTGGCAAGGTGAAGCAGAAGCGCGCACCGCCTTCGGACCGGTTCGCAGCGTTGATCGCACCGCCATGCGCGGCGATGATCGACTGGCAGATCGCCAGACCGATGCCCACCCCTTCCTCCTTGGTGGTGAAGAAGCTGTTGAAGACGCGGTCGATGTCATCCTCCGCGATGCCGGGACCGTCGTCTCGAATGGTGAAAGTGACCGCTCCTTGCGCGTCAGTATTCGTGCTGAGCTCGATCGCGCCGCGCGTGGCGCCCCTTTGCTGGATCGCCTGAACACTGTTCACCAGTAGGTTCACGATTACCTGCTGCAGTTGGACGCGGTCTCCGCGAACCTTCGGCAGATCCGGTTGAAGTCGAACCGACAGCTCGATCGATCGAGATTCGATATCGTGGCGCACGAACAGAAGAGCCTCTTCGAGGATTTCGTTCAGGTCGAGCGCTACCGAACGGGGAATGTGCCTGGTTGTCATGCCGCGAATGCGCCGGACAATCTCGCCGGCATGCTGCGCGCTGTCTGAAATGCGCGTTGTGAGCTGGGCCACCTTTTCGAGATTGGGGTCGTTGCGCGAAAGCCAGCGCAAACTGGTCTCGGCGTTGGTCAGGATTGCTGACAGCGGCTGATTGACCTCGTGTGCGATCGAGGAGGCAAGCTCGCCGAGCATCGATATGCGTGCTGCGCGCGTATAGTCGGCCTGGAGCTGGCGGAGCTGGGCTTCGGTGCGAAGCCGATCGGTGATGTCCTCCAGCATGATCAGCGTGATATCGAGCCGTTCGGGGCGCGTCGGGTAAGTGACCGATAGCGAGACATCGAGGATGCGGCCATCGAGTGTCCGCAACTTCATGATCTCTGAATAACTGCGATGACCTTCGAAGTGATGGATCATCACGCGCCGCGCGGTTTCGGGCGAAGCCGCGAACAGCGGGTCGACGGGACCCAGCAAATCGCTCGCGTCGCGCGCGCCGAACAATTGCACCGCGCTTCGATTGACGTCCGTGATCCGTACGATGTCGCGCGCCCTGATGATGTCGTCCGGATTGCTGTCGAGATAGGCTGCGACGTCTTTCAGCCCCTTGCGACGCTGTTCGTCGAATATCTCCGCCTGCGCTCGGGAATCCACCTCGAGAAATGCGAAGGGGAGATGGTGGATGAGATTATTGTATCGTTCCTCGCTGGTGCGGAGTGCCCAGAAGGAACGATCGTCGATCGGCTCGGCGACAATGGCCACGAAAACCACGTCCGTCAGGTCACTGCTGTCGCTCATCCAGGCAAGGAGCACGGGATCTTGAAGGACCAGCGACTTGATTCTGATCTTGCGCACAGTGCGGCGGGAATGGGCCGCCACCGCACCGACGATCAGATCCGCAAGGATGTTGCGCCCTTCAGCCGGCCAATAGCTGCCAACTGATCGGCCAAGCATTCGTTCGCGCCCGGCATAGGCGCCAAAGAGATGGACTGCGTTTCCGTTCGCATCGAGGGTCAGCGCGCCGGCAAGCAGCGTGCCGACCCAATCCACCGGACGGTTCCCTGCGGAAACCGACTCGATCAGTGCGCGAACGCGGGAGATGTCGAATACCCAGCATGCGCCCTGGTAACGACGCATTTCACGCTCTCGCGCGGCGCCCGTATCCCCGGGAATGTCATCGATCGAGTGAAGCGAGGCCATGTCAGCGACCGGACCTTCGCTCCAGCGCAAGGGCGAGGTTGCGTACCAGTTCGGCATTGGCGAGCGGCTTGGTGAGATAGGCCGTCGCCCCGCCGTTCATGGCTTGAGTGCGTGTCACTTCACCCTCGTCTGAGGTGACGAAGATCACCGGTATGGATGAGCCCCGCGCGCGCAGGCACTGCTGGAGCTCGAGCCCGTCGATTCTCGGCATTCGAACATCCGTGATGAGGCAGTCGAACTCCATGACTGCGGCAGCAGCGAGAAATGCCGTCGCGTCGGCGAAAGTGCGCGCGGACAAGCCTTCTACTTGAAGCAGGTCGAACAGCGCCTCGCGCATGGCCTGGTCGTCATCCACGATCGCAATCAACAACGGTTTGGACAAGCAGAGGGTCCCTTGCGACGTGGCCGGCGGAGCCTCCTCTTCATGTCGCTGAAGTTGCAGCGGATTGTAATCATACCATGGTCTAGGTCGGCTCTTGCTGCAGTTCTGGCGGCAGCATGTCCCATGCTCGTATCAACTCGCCGACGGTCTGCATCTCCATCTTGCGCATCACGCTGCTGCGGTGAAGCTTGACGGTGACCTCGCTGATGCCGAGGTCGAAGGCGATCTGCTTGTTGAGCCGGCCAAGCGCCACCCGACGAAAGACTTGCCGTTCGCGCGGCGTCAGCGTCGCATAGCGATCCTCTTGCTGCTTGATCATGCCAGCGGAAGCTCGGTGCGCGAGATCGCGTTCGATTCCGGCCGTCACGGCATCGAGCAACGACTGGTCGCGCACAGGCTTGGTGAGGAAATCGATCGCGCCGGCCTTCATCGCCTGCACAGTCATGGGAATATCGCCATAGCCGGTCAGGAAGACGATCGGTTTGGAGTTTCCTGTCGCAGCCAGATGCTGCTGAAGATCGAGGCCGCTCGACCCCGGCATGCGCACGTCCAGGATCAGGCATCCCGGGCGGTCAGGGATTTCCGTTTCCAGCAATTCACGGGTCGATCCGAAGCCGATCGCGTCGATACCGACAGACAGCATCAACTCCTCGATAGAACTCCGAACTGCCGCGTCGTCATCGACGATCAAAACGAGCGTGCGGCTCTCGGCCGTCGGGTCGTAATCGGGTTTCCCTGTCCGTGGGGGACTTTCCCGGGTCAAAAGCGCTGCCTGGTGCATGGGACCTCCAAGCTATTCCAACTGGATGGGTTCGATTGTTTCGTGGCGTGCATCGGTGCGAAATCCCCGGGGGCGGTCAGTGCTGATTTCCCCGATCCGGAGATCGGAGGCCCAACCGGATGACGCGGCGGCCGTACCATCGAGAGTCGAGCGAATAGGCACCCGCTCCCAACAGGACGACCGCTCCGGCGCCGCCGGCCGATATGAGGAGAAAATGGACCTGGCTGCCGCTGGTCGTGAAGAGATCGATGACGAGCAATCCACCGAGCAGCAGCGCCGCCGTCCGCGTGCCGAAGCCTGTCGCGAGTGCCAGCGCGATCATCGCGGATAAGACCGTCGCGGCTTGGGCTGCATCGGGTGCGTGGCGCAAATAGGCGAGCGCAGGGCAGGCGCTCAAGGCGCAGGATAACCGCAACAGCAGCAAGCCAAGGCCCACTGTCCCGTCCGGATAGCGTAAGACCATCTTCGGCATCGGCCCAGGATAAGGTTATGATCGGCCGGTACCAGCTTCCTTCCGGGGATGTTCCGATCCCCCATTCGGGGGTAGCATCCTTGCCGCTGCGCAGCGAAGGGCTGCGCCAGCGTGCGGGCGACGGGACATTTCACCGAGATTGGCGGGAACGGCGATGCGGCTGATCAGGGCGATGTTCGTCGTGATGATCGTGCTTCAGCCGATGATGGTGAAGGCTGCAGGTCCGGGCCGCCTTCTGGCGCACTACACACACCAACGTTGGAGTGAGGAGAGCGATGCGCCGAGGCCGGCCTTCGCGTTGGCGCAGGATCACCGCGGTTATCTTTGGGTAGCCGCCGCGGGCGGTCTGTTCCGCTTCGACGGTATCCGTTTCGAGCCGATCAGCACCGGCATCGATCCAATCGCAAATGGCCCTCCGTCGACGATATTGGTTCGGCATAATGGCGAGGTCTGGACCAATTTCGAGAGGTCCGGACGGTTCGCCGTCTATCGCGATGGCCAGCTGCGGTTCCTGCGTGCACCGCCCGCCCCTCATCGCGTGATCACCATGCGGGAAACCGAAGACGGCACGGTCTGGATATTGACCGAGCGGGTCGGCCTCCCGCTCATGCGCTATCGCGGTGGGACGTGGGCATCGTTCGGCCAAGAGGCCGGAGCGCCGCGCGACAATCCCTATAGTATGGTCGTGACCCACGATGGGACCGTCTGGGTTTCGTTCAACGATTCCGTGATGCGACTGGCGCCGCGGGCGACCCGGTTCGTCTTGGTCCGGCATGATCCCGGCGCCAGAGGGCGGTTGTCTTTGGACCCGCAGGAACGGGTCTGGTTCACCGAGCGCCACGGCACCTATCCCATCACGGGGCCGGGCGGACAGGGAAGCCCGCCGAAGCTTCGCCACGCTTATGCAACCGATGCTGCGGACATTCGTGGCTGGCCGACTTTCGATCGGGAAGGGAATCTCTGGATTGCCACTTATTATGACGGATTGGAGCGCGTGCCGCATCCGGATCCGCGCGGCGCCGCATCGTTGGATGAGGCTGCCGCCAACGTTGAGCACCTGACCGTGCGTGACGGTTTGTCGTCGAATGCAACGACGCAGATTTTCCAGGACCGCGAAGGCAATGTCTGGGCCACCACCGAAGACGGGTTCGACAAGTTCTGGCCAGCCACTCTGCATTTTGAGCCTGAACTCAGCCAGCCAGCGGCGTTCGGCGACCTGTTGCTCGAGGCGTCGGACGGAACGGTCTATATCGGCGAAGCATCGACCGTGTACCGCGTGCGCCCAGGCCGGCAGCCCGAACCGATCTTCCGCACGAATAAGGAGCCCCGAACATTATGCGAGGCGCCGGACGGCGCCATCTGGATCAGCTTGTACAAGGACAAGCAAATCGTGATCTGGCGAAATGGCTCGGTGCGCCGGCTCGCGCAGAGGGTACCGCTTTCCTACACAATCTATGACTGCGTGTTCGATCGAAGCGGCGATTATTGGGTTACGGCATCCTTCGGGGGAATGGCCCGCCTGCACGCCGGTCTCTGGCACCGGATGTTCGGTCCGACCAGCGATGCCTTCCTGCCTAAGTCGATGATCACCGACACACGCGGCCGGCTGGTCGTTCATTGGACCGACCGTAGCTTGGTCCGGCTCGACGGCCAGGAACGCCGCGTGGTGCCCATCCCCTTCGACGGCTATGCGCCGGACGACGTGACGCTGTACTCCGCGTCCCCCGACACACTGTATGTTGCGGGGCGCTTCGGGCTGGGTCGGTTCCGTGACGGGCGCTTCGACACCATTTCCGCTCGGAGGATCCCGCTATTCAGCGGCGTGAATGGAATGGTGCGGACACCCGCCGGGGACTTCTGGCTGGCGAGTCCCGGAGGCATTCTCCGACTCAGCGCGACCGCGCTCGAAAGTGCGTTCAGCAAACCCGGTCAGCGACCGCAGATGCGCGTCTTCGGCACGCTCGAGGGGCTGAGGAGCCCTCCGCATTCCCATAGCCGGCACTCGATCGTGCAGGGAGGCGACGGACGGCTCTGGATCGCCACTCAGGCCGGCACATTGTGGCTCGATCCGGCTCATGTTGCCCAAAATCAAACACCGCCAGATGTCGCGGTCGGGGCTCTGATCGCCGACCGGATATACCGCGACCCGACCACGGTCACGCTGCCGGCGGGTACGTCGAATATCCAGATCGATTTCGCGGTGCTCCGTTTCTCGAACCCGCGCACGACGCATGTCCGCTATCGGATCGAAGGACAGGATCTGAACTGGGTCATGGCGGGGACCCGGCGGCAGGCATTTTACACCAATCTCGCGCCGGGCACCTATCGCTTCCGCCTGATGGCGGCGAACGACGACGGCGTCTGGAACGAGCGTGGCGCTACGGTCGAGTTCGTCATTCCTCCGACCTTCGTTCAGTCCTTCTGGTTCGCCCTTCTTTGCGGCGGCGTGGTGCTGCTCTTGCTTTGGCTGCTCTACAGATTTCGCATGACCCAGATCGCGGGGGCCATCCGCAGCCGCCTTGAGGAACGGCTCGGTGAGAGGGAGCGCATCGCTCGCGAATTGCACGATACGCTTCTGCAAAGCATCCAGGGCCTCGTTCTGCGCTTTCAGTCGGTCGCCAACAAGATGCCGGCCGAGGAGCTCGCCAGGGTGAAACTGGAAGCGGTGTTGAAGCGCGCGGACGAGGTCATCGCGGAAGGGCGTGATCGCGTGCAGAATCTGAGGACTACCGATCGCGCGGGCGATCTGATCGAGCTGCTGAAGGAGCGCGCGGTCGCGGCGGACTTCGAGCCCGCAATTCCGATCCGCATTGTGGCAGAGGGCAAGCCGCGCCCCGTTTTTCCTCTCATATCCGTTGAACTGGGCCGGATCGTGGACGAGGCGCTGCGGAATGCCGCGCGCCATGCCCAGGCAACCATGATCGACATCATGATCCGCTTCTCCCGGTCTCATCTCGCTATAGAGATACGTGACGACGGGATTGGCATCGATCCCGACATGCTCGAGCAAGGCTACAGACCGGGTCATTTCGGTCTCGTTGGAATGCGGGAGCGGGCGGAGAGGATCGGCGGCGTTTTTTCGATGGACAGCCGTCCCGGGATGGGGTGCGCGGTGACGATCGCCGTCCCCGGGCGTCTCGCCTTCGCCGATCCGGCGCCGCACAGGCAGCGAATGCTCTCCTGGCTGTTCCGGGAAAGCGGAGAAACTCAAAATGTCTGAGCAGTCGCCCATCCGGATCCTGATCGTCGACGATCATGCAATTCTGCGCGAAGGCGTTGCGTCGATCTTGGAGGATCGGACGGACATGACCGTGGTGGGCGAAGCGCGTGACGGCGCCGAGGCGATCGCGCGTTTCCGCGAACTGCGTCCGGATGTGACACTGATGGATTTGCAGATGCCGGTGATGAGCGGCCTGGAAGCGATCCAGGCGATCCGCGGGGATTTTCCCGATGCGCGCATTCTGGTGCTCACCACCTATGCGGGGGATGTTCAGGCGGTGCGCGCGCTCAAGGCGGGAGCGATCGGCTATCTGCTTAAGAGCAGCCTCAGGACAGAAATGCTGGATGCCATCCAAAACGTTCATCGCGGCCGCCGCCACGTCCAGGGTGACGTTGCCTCGGGAATCGCGATGCACATTGCCGACGAACCGTTGAGCAATCGCGAGATCGACGTCCTGCATCTGGTGGCGAATGGGAAGGCCAACAAGGAGATCGCCCAGGCGATGTCTCTGTCGGACGAAACCGTGAAAGCACATCTGAAAAACATCTTCGCAAAGCTAGACGTCAACGACCGCACGCACGCCGTCACAGTCGCGGTAAGGCGCGGGATTATCGAACTCTGAGGTCAGCGACAGACCACGAAAACGGTGTGAAGTCGCTCCGGGGGCCAATTCCGATATCCTGTTGCTCAACGACATGAGCCCGACGGTGGTGGATTTCTATTCGATCTGAGGGGCCAGTCGGCTCACGCCGAACAAACAACCGTGCAAAGCCCTCTCCTCTTGAGGAAGAGGGTACTTGGCCAACCGCTCACGGGCTCGCCCTCTGCCAGCCAAAGTCTGACAGCGGGTCGAAGCGTCACCCATGGATTCGCGTCAGCAGCGCGATCAATTGCTTGATCTCGCGCTTGTTGAAGCGGCCCTTCAGCCACGCCTCATGGGCGAGGATCGCCTTGCGCGCCTCGACCAGAGCGGCCTTGCCCGCGGATCGCAAGGTCAGCGTCTGGCGCCTCTGGTCGCCGCTCGAACGACCGCGTTCGAGGAAATCGCGCGCCTGCAGGCGATTGACGATCGCCATCACCGTCGCGCGGTCCATCTGCAGCCGTCGCGCCAGATCGGTCTGCGCGATGCCGGGATGATCGTCGATCAGCCACAGCACCGATACCTGCTTCTGGGTCAGGTCGAGATGATCGAAGGTTTCCGTGAAGTGGCGATAGACCGCGCCATGGGCCAACCGGATGTGGAAACCCAATATGTCTCCGATGGCGCCAATGCCCCCATCGTCCTCGATCGGCGGTTCCGCCTGTTCGGCCAAAACGATCCCCTGTCCTTGGCTCCGGTGAAGCCTTGCGTCCTGCGCGATCACGCTTCCACAGTCCAGAGCGAGCGAGTCCGATCAACGGCCAGGGCGGCGAAGCGAGGCGCATGCGCCGGCCAAGCCGCCGCGCAGCGCCCCCGGCTTCGAAACGCGGACATCCGCGCGTTGGACGCCGGGGTGGCCGACGCACCGTTCGGCCAACCGCATCGCGTAAGTTTCGATCAACGCGGTCCGGGTTTGCGCCAGCGCGTGCGCGTCGTCGGCGACGCACTGATAATCGATCGTTTCCTGCAGTGCGTCGCGGGCCGGGGCATCGATCGTAAGGCTGATGTCCACCACCAGGGGCTGCGCGCGGCCATGTTCGTGCGCGTAGACGCCGATGTCCGCGGCAACCTGCAGGCCCGATATAGTGACCTCGACAAGCAGGTCGGCCGCCGTCGACGCGCGTTCCGGCCGATCGGCGACGGGATGATCAGGAGACATGACGTTCAGCCGCGCGCACGGTGTTGGACAACAGGCATGCGATCGTCATCGGACCGACTCCTCCCGGCACGGGGGTGATTGCCGCGGCGTGCTCCATGCCTTCGCGTGCTACATCGCCGACGATCCGGGCCTGGCCATCATCGCCCTGGACGCGGTTGATGCCGACATCGATCACCACCGCGCCGGGCTTGACCCAATCGGGCCGTACGAGGCCGGGGCTGCCGGCCGCGACGACCAATATGTCCGCGGTCCGCGCGATCGCGGGCAGGCCGCGCGTATGGATATGCGCGACGGTCACGGTGCATTCACGGTCGAGCAGCAACAGGGCCACCGGCTTACCGACGATGTTCGATTTGCCGATCACCACCGCCTTTAACCCGCGGAAATCGTCGATCACTGTTTCCAGCAACAGCATGCAGCCGAGCGGCGTGCAGGGTATCAACCCGCCGGTGCCCGTCGACAGCCGCCCGACATTGACCGGATGGAAGCCGTCCACATCCTTTTCCGGATCGATCGCACCGAGCACACGGAGGGGATCGACCTGCGGCGGAAGCGGCAATTGGACGAGAATGCCATTGACCGCCGCGTCCGCGTTGCAGGCCGCGATCAGCGTGAGCAAGGTCGCCTGATCGATGTCGGATGGCAGGCGATGCTCGAACGAGCGGAGGCCCGCCGCCTTCGCCTCGTGTAGCTTGCGGTCGACATAGATGCGGCTCGCGGGGTTGTCCCCAACCAGGATCACCGCGATCCCGGGCATGATCCCCCGATCGGCTGAGAGCCGCGCCACGCGTTGCGCGGTTTCGCGCGTCATTCGTTCGGCCAACGCCTTGCCGTCGATCAGGGCGGCCACGCGTCAGCCCGTGAAGACGACGGTCTTGCTTGCGTTCAGCAGCACGCGGTCCTCCAGCTGGTAGGCCACCGCGCGCGCCAGCACACGCCGTTCGATGTCGCGCCCCTTGCGCACCAGGTCTTCGGGCGTGTCGGCATGCGACACCGCCTCGACATCCTGGACGATGATCGGGCCCTCATCGAGATCGGCGGTGACGTAGTGCGCGGTCGCGCCGATCATCTTCACACCGCGCGCATGCGCCTGATGATAGGGTTTCGCGCCCTTGAATCCCGGCAGGAAGCTGTGGTGGATGTTGATGCAGCGCCCCGATAGGAACGATGCAAGATCGTCCGACAATATCTGCATGTAGCGGGCAAGCACCACCAGTTCGGCACCCGTCTTGTCCACCAGCGCCTTGATCTGCGCCTCCTGCTGCGGCTTCGTGTCCCGGGTGATCGGCAGATGGTGGAACGGAATATCGCCGATCAGTGAGACGTTGAGAGCCTCGCGCGGATGGTTGGAGACGATCCCGACCACATCCATCGGCAATTCGCCGATGCGAGTGCGGTACAGAAGATCGCCCAGGCAATGATCCATGCGCGATACGAGCAGCAGGGTCCGCGTGCGACGTTCGCGCTCGCGCAATTTCCAATCCATGTCGAAACGGGTGGCGACATCGGCGCCCCGGTCGTGAATCGCCGGAAAGGCCGCCTCGGGGCAATCGAACACAAGCCGCATGAAGAAGCGCCCGGTTTCGACGTCGTTGAATTGCTGCGCCTGAAGGATGTTCGCGCCGCCTTCGAACAATTGCCCCGAAATCGTGGCGACCACGCCTGGCCGATCCATGCATGACAGCGTCAAGACATACGCAATCCGGGTCATTTCCATCTCTCCACAGCCATCCGCGAGCGCAGCAGCATTTTGTATGTATTGCATACTAATATCGTACGCGATAGAAAGGAGCAAGCGCGACAGGCGCTGCGGCTTGGCCGTGGGAAAATCGGAAGAGGAATCGCTAGATGACGGCAACCAATCTGGAGCAGGTGCTCAAAGCGGCGGGCAATCCGGTCGATATGCTGCGCAATTCGCAAATCGGCGCATATGTCTATCCCGTCGTCGCCCCCGAATTCCACAATTGGCGCTCGGAGCAATGGGCATGGCAGCACTCGGCCGTGCTGTTCGATCAGTCGCACCACATGGTCGATCTGTTCATCAGCGGTCCGGATGCGCTGAAGCTGATCAGCGATACCGCGGTCAATTCGATGAAGGGCTTTGCGGTCAACAAGGCGAAGCAATATGTGCCGACCACGCCATATGGTCATGTGATCGGCGACGGCATCCTGTTCTGGCTGGCCGAGCAGGAATTCGTCTATGTCGGCCGGGCGCCGGCTGCCAATTGGCTGATGTTCCACGCGGAGACCGGCGGCTACGACGTCCGGATCGTCAAGGACGATCGCAGTCCTTCGCGGCCGATGGGCAAGCCGGTGAAACGCATCAACTGGCGCTTCCAGATCCAGGGTCCGCGCGCCTGGGAGATTATCGAGAAGCTCCATGGCGGCCCGCTCGAGCAGCTCAAATTCTTCAACATGAGCGAGATGAACATCGCCGGCCGCAAGGTCCGCACGTTGCGCCACGGAATGTCCGGTGCACCCGGCCTGGAAATCTGGGGCCCCTATGACGAGCAGGAAGAGATCCGTGCCGCGATCCTTGCGGCAGGCAAGGAATTCGGGATCGTGCCGTGCGGCAGCCGCGCTTATCCGTCGAACACGCTGGAAAGCGGCTGGATCCCTTCGCCGCTGCCGGCCATCTACACCGGCGACAAGCTCAAGGCCTATCGCGAGTGGCTGGGTGCCGACAGCTATGAAGCGACCGGCGCTATCGGTGGCAGCTTCGTGTCCGACAATGTCGAGGATTATTACCTGACCCCCTACGAGTTGGGCTATGGCCCGTTCGTCAAGTTCGACCATGATTTCCACGGGCGCGAGGTGCTCGAGGTGCTCGACCCGGATAGCCAGCGCCGCAAGGTCACGCTTGCCTGGAACGGCGAGGACATGGCCAGGATCTTCGCCTCGCTGTTCGACGCCGATGGCGATCAGTACAAATTCTTCGACCTGCCGCTCGCCAATTACGCCTCGTCCAACTACGACAAGGTCGTCGATGCCGGGGGTCAGACCGTCGGGCTGTCGATGTTCACCGGTTATAGCTATAATGAGAAGACCGCGCTCAGCCTGGCGACGATCGATCACGAAATTCCGGTCGGAACTGAGCTGCGCGTCGTATGGGGCGAACCCGATGGCGGCACGCGCAAAACCACGGTCGAACCTCATAAGGAGATCGAGGTCCGCGCGGTGGTGAGTCCGGTTCCTTATTCGCGGGTTGCGCGCGAGACCTACCACCAGGGCTGGCGTACCGCGCGGGCGTGAGGCTGGATGCGCGCCGTACGCCCGCCTCCCACCCAAGCGAGCTTGCCGCTCAAATGAAGCCCGTTCGTGTCGAGTAGGGTTCTCGGCAGGCTCGAACCCTACTCGACACGAACGGTCAAAAGGAGCGCCCCTATCGCCGCCCCGCTATCCACTCCGCGGTTTTTTCCAGTCCGCCGAACGGATAGAAATGCAGCCGCACGTCGCCATGCACGTCCGGCTCCAGCCGCTGGGCCAGCTCATCGATCAACGGCCCAGGCCCCGCGCTCCCCAGCAATTGCGTCAGCGACAGCCCATATTTGGCCATCACCTTGGCTGACACGCCGACCCCGCACCGCGCAGCGAAGCGAAGTAAGGCCTTGATGTTCGCCGGCCCGGCGACGCCGATACGCACCGGCACATCCGTGCGCGTGCGCAATGCCGCCAGCCAATCGAGTACCCGATCGGCATCGAAGCTGAACTGGGTCGCGACCCAGCTACCCTGCCCCGCCGCCTCCAGTGCCTCGAGCTTGCCGAACAAGGCGCGCTCCAGTGCCTCCTTCGAAATGTCGGGATGCCCTTCCGGGTAGCCGGCAATGCCGACCTGGCGGATGCCATGCCGGACGAGCGCGCCCGAGCGGATCACCGCCAGCGCATCGTTGAACGGCCCCGCAGGCTCGGCAATGTCGCCGGCGACAACGAACACCCGATCCACCGCAGCCTTCGCCGTCAGCGATCCCAGGAAGGAGTCAAGCTCGTCCTTCGAACCCAGCCTCCGCGCGGAGATATGGGGAACGGGCGTGAAGCCGGCTTCGCGGACACGGCACGCAGCCAACACGCGCGAGGCGAAATCCTCGCCGGGCAGGAAGGTGATCGAGATCGGCTTGCCCTCCGGAATCCGCCCGCGCAACAGGCCCACTTTGTCGTGATCCTTGGCCGTGATCTCGATCGAGAGATCGCGCAGCAAATCCGGCCTGTGGTCATGGCGCACGGCCTGCACGATCGCCTTCTCCAGCACGTCCGTTCTCCCAAACGAATCTGTATGTAACACATACATATATCATTGCAGGAAGAAGACCAAGGGCAGGCCGATCCGCAGCCGTCGAACTTGTATGTGAGACGTTCTTTGTCCGTTGCGTTCACCTGGGCGCTGGATATGTTTTGACGGGAAAGGTACGACGCAGGATCACGGTTGAGCTGGTTGCCCGCGCGATCGTCGCCAGCCGGACGATTGGACTCCCTTTCGTGGGGATGCACTGCTGGTTCTCGCTGCCTTCAGGCACCCCTTGATCGCAGGACTGACCGCGTGCGACCTAGTCGCGCGCACGCCAGCCCCGGTCCTGCGCGCGCCCTCAGCTGAGCAAGAAGGGCCGAGCGCTGGCCGCCGAAGCGCGCAGGCGGATGGACGAGCATGACGCCGCCAATTTCGGCACCATTTCCGCCGACCATCAGACCAAGCTCGCGCGATCCTGGAACCGCTCTGGCGAGGGCGGTAGCCCTTACTTCGCCATCCGGATGCCGATCCGCACCGCCGGGCCGCCGTCCGGCGCGCGGGCCGGTTCGAGCGTGCCGACGAAGGCATGCCGCGACAGCCAGTCATATTTGCCGGTCGGCGCCTCGAACCGGTCGATGGTGCGCGCGGTCAGGGGGAGGCGCCCGGCTTGGATGGGCACAAGGCGCCCAGGTTGAGGATGTTGATGACCGCGCCATCATCAGTCCGGATCATATAGTCGGCCTTGACGTCGGAGCAGCCGTCGGCGCGCTGCAGCTGCCAGTCCCAACCGCCCGGCATCACCTCACCCAGGATATTCGGACCTTCGAATGTGCCGCCGGTGATCGGAACGATGTTGCGCTTGCCGTAAGCAGTCGCGCCGGGCGTGATCTCCTTGCCCAGCGTCACCAGCTCGGAAAAGGCGAATTCGAGGCTGGGCGTCGCACCTTGGACAGTCGCGGCAAGCGCCATTCCGGCGACCGCCAGGGTTGATATGGCAAGCAGCCGACCAAGCATCGATCCGTCCCTCCTTCCCTCGAGTTACAGCGACAGCCCTACATAATTTTCCGCGATCGCGGTCTGCATCGCGCGCGAGCCCGCGAGATAATCGAGCTCGGCGATCTGCATCCGCCGCTCGAACGGTCCGTCCCCGGGGAAGCGATGCATCAGCTTGGTCAGCGACCAGCTGAACCGCTCGGCTTTCCACACGCGTGCCAGCGCCTTGGCGGCATAATCGGCGAGCGCCGTCTCATCGCTCTTTTTGTACCAGCCGATGAAGGCGTCCGAGAGATAGGCGACGTCGGACGCGGCGAGGTTGAGGCCCTTGGCGCCGGTCGGCGGTACGATGTGCGCGGCATCGCCTGCCAGGAACAGCCGCCCATGGCGCATCGGCTCGAACACATAGGAGCGCAACGGCGCGATCGACATTTCGAGCGCGGGGCCGCGGACCACCGGCCGGCTGGCGAGCGGGGCGAAACGCCGTTCGAGCTCGTCCCACAACCGCTCCTCCGGCCAATCCTCAAGCCGTTCGTCGCGCGACACCTGGATATAATAACGGCTGCGCGTCGGCGATCGCATCGAGGCCAGTGCGAAGCCAGCTTCGGTGTTGGCATAGATCAGTTCGGGATGGCAGGGCGGCACGTCGGCGAGGATGCCGAGCCAGCCGAACGGATATTCGCGCTCATATTGCACCACGCGATCGGCCGGGATCGCCTTGCGCGACGGCCCGTGGAAGCCGTCGCACCCGGCGATGAAATCCGCATCGATCCGATGCTCCACCCCGTCCTTCCGGTAGGTGACATAGGGCGAGCCGTCGATGTCGTGCAGCGCGACGTCAGCCGCCTCGAAGATGATCTCCAAGCCGCGCTCGGGTGCCGCGTCCATCAGGTCGCGCGTGACCTCGGTCTGGCCATAGACGACGACATGCTGGCCAGTCAGTTCGGTGATCGGGATGCGGATCATCCGCCCGCTGTCGGCGAGGTTGAACCCCTCCTCCATCATGCCATGCGCGTTGAGACCTACATCAAGCCCGAGCCGGTGCAGCAGGTTGGTCGTGATCGTCTCCAGTACGCCCGCACGGATGCGCCCTTCGACATGCGCGCGTGACTGGCGCTCGACGATGAGGCACTCGATCCCCTCGGCGCGCAGCAAATGGCCGAGCAGCAGACCGGCCGGACCGGCGCCGATGATGGCGACCTCGGTCTTCACCGGGCGGCCAATTGCTGTTCGAGCGCACCCAGCACGCGGTAGCAAGGCAGGACCTGCGCGACCGAGCTGTTGGGCTCGCGCCCTTCACGGATGGCGGCGACGAATTCGCGGTCCTGCAACTCGATCCCGTTGTTGGAGACCGCGACACCGCTCAAGTCGACCGGCTCTTCCTTGCCGGTGACGAGATCGTCGTAGCGCGCGATCCAGGTGCCGTTGTCGCAAATATAACGGAAGAAGGTACCGAGCGGCCCGTCATTATTGAAGCTGAGCGACAAGGTGCAGATCGCGCCGCTCTCGCTTTTCAGCTGGATCGACATGTCCATCGCGATGCCGAGTTCGGGATGGATCGGTCCCTCGATCGCATGGGCCCTGACGATCGGCCCCGCCTGATAGGCGAACAGGTCGACCGTATGGGCCGCATGATGCCACAGTAGATGATCGGTCCAGCTGCGCGGCTCGCCCTTGGCATTCATGTTCATGCGGCGGAAGAAATAGGTCTGGACGTCCATCTGCTGGACCTGAGCCTCGCCGCTCGCGAACTTGCGGTGCAGATATTGATGGCTGGGGTTGAAGCGCCGCGTGTGGCCGACCATGCAGATGAGCCCGGTCTCGAGCTGCTTCGCATGTACGGCTTCCGCATCCGCCAGGCTGTCGGCGAGCGGAATCTCGACCTGGACATGCTTGCCGGCCTCCATGCACTGGATCGCCTGAGCCGCATGCATCTGCGTCGGCGTGCACAGGATCACCGCATCGACGCCGGGCTGCTCCAGCGCTTCGGCGAGATCGGTGCAGGCATGATCGATCCCATATTTCGAGGCGACCGCCTGGGTCGCCTCCAGCCGTCGCCCGACCAGGCTCACAACTTCAACGCCGTCGATATTCCGCAGGCCGTCGAGATGCTTTTCTCCGAAGGCGCCGGCACCGGCGAGTGCAATCTTCATGACTTACCTCGAAAAAAAAAGGACCAAAGCGAGCATATGCGCTCACGGGGCAGGGGAAGTTTACGGGAGCGGTTCCAGCACGACGTGCCCAACCGCGGTGTTGCTGGCGGGGACATGATAGTGACGATGCAGCGTGCGCGTGGCGCGGCCGAGCGCGCCGCGCATGATCAGCCACATCACCATCTCGATCCCTTCCGATCCGGTCTCCCGCAGATATTCGATGTGCGGGATGTGACGCAGCGCCTGGCTGTCACCTTCAAGGCCGTCGAGGAAGCGATTGTCCCAGTCCTTGTTGATCAGCCCGGCACGCGGCCCCTGGAGCTGATGGCTCATGCCGCCGGTTCCCCAGACCTGGACGTTCAGATCCTCGGGGAAGCTATCGACCGCACGCGCGATCGCCTCGCCCAGCGCCCAGCAGCGATTTCCCGAGGGCGGCGGATAGGTGACCACGTTCACCGCAAGCGGGATCACGCGCACGGGCCACGCCTCAGGCTGATCGAAGACCAGCGACAGCGGGACGGTCAGCCCATGATCCACATCCATCTCGTTGACGATGGTCATGTCGAATTCGTCGAGGATGCAGCTCTGCGCGATATGCCAGGCGAGATCGGGATGACCCTGCACCACCGGCACCTTGCGCGGTCCCCAGCCTTCGTCGGCAGGCGCGAACTGCTCGCCGCAGCCGATCGCGAAGGTCGGGATGATCTTCATGTCGAAGGCGGTGGCATGGTCGTTATAGACCAGGATCACTACGTCGGGTTTCTGCTCGCGTTCCCACGCGCGGGTCCATTCATAGCCCGCAAAGACCGGCGCCCAATAGGGCTCCTGCGTTTTGCCCAGGTCGATTGCAACGCCCAGCGCCGGCACATGGCTGGTGCCGATACCGGCCGTTATCCGTGCCATCACCTTTTCTCCCGGATCGAGCGGAGCCCCTCGGGCGAGCGGCCGCCCGCGATCATCATCGACGAATAATCTTCCAGGCTCATGCCCGACATGGTCGACACCGCCTGGAGGAAGCTCTTGCCGTCGGTCGAGAAGACTTTGGCGAGGAAATAGATGTTGCCGCCAAGATCCAGCAGCCGGTTGTAATCCCGGTCGAGCACGGCCTGCTTCTGCTCGTCGGACAGCGGCCATTCCTCGAGGTAAGCGCGCTCGTCCGCCTTCCACCGTTCGCGATTTTCGGGCTTCATCAGGCTCATCGCGAACTGGTTGAGATGATAGCCCTGCCGCGCGCGCTTCGCCGTGAAGACGCGCGTGCCCGGGATATCCTCAAATTCGGCGAGATAGGCATGGATGTCGCGTGTGGCGGTCACAGGCCGCGTCCTTTCAGCAAGGCGTCGAGGCGGGGAAAGACGATACGCGCATTGCCTTCGAAGATGGCGTGGCGCTCGGTATCGCTGATCGGGAGCGCGTCGACATAGCGCTTGGTGTCGTCGAAATAATGGCCGGTCTCAGGATCGATCCCGCGCACCGCGCCGACCATTTCCGATCCGAACAATATGTTCTTGGTATCGATCACGTCGGCAAGCAGGTCGATGCCCGGCTGGTGATAAACGCACGTGTCGAAGAACACATTGTTCATGACATGCCCGTCGAGCGCGGGTTTCTTGAGCATGTCGGCAAGGCCGCGATAGCGTCCCCAATGGTAAGGCACCGCGCCGCCACCATGCGGGATGATGAAGCGCAGGCTGGGGAAGTCACGGAACAGATCGCCCTCGATCAGCTGCATGAAGGCGATCGTGTCCGCGGCGATGTAGAAGGCGCCGGTCGCGTGCAGCCCGGGATTGCACGATCCCGACACGTGGATCATCGCCGGCACGTCCAGCTCGACCATCTTCTCGTAGAAGGGATACCAATAGCGGTCGGTCAGCGGCGGGCTCTCGAAATGGCCGCCGCCGGGATCGGGGTTGAGGTTGCAACCGATGAAGCCGAGCTCGGTCACGCAGCGCTGCAGCTCCGCGATCGAGGTTGCGAGATTGGTGCCGGGCGACTGCGGCAACATGCAGACGCCGACGAACGTTTCCGGAAACAGATCGACCACGCGCTTGATCAGGTCGTTGTTGGCGCGTGCCCAGGCATCGCTGACCGCCGCATCGGCGACATGATGCGCCATCGCCGAGGCGCGCGGCGAGAAGATCGTCATGTCGGCGCCACGCTCGCGGATCAGGCGAAGCTGGTTCTGCTCGATCGTCCTGCGGATATCGTCGTCCGAAATCGCAGGATAAGCAGGCGCCGTGCCGCCGCTGTTGAACGCCGCCTTCTGCGCCTCCCGCCACGCATTATGCGCAGCGGGCGCGGTGGTATAATGGCCGTGACAATCGATCACGAGCGTCATGCCGCCTGGTCCTTCCTCTTCCCCGATATCGCTTCGATCTTGGCATCCAGGCCGTCCGGCGACCGCAATTGGCGCCGGCCGATCTCGCGCTGCCGTTCCGCAGTCGCGCGCGCCATGGCGGAGCCGGTGCCGAGCGCGTCGAGTGTCTTCACCGCCTCGTCCATCTCGGCCGCGCGGCGCAGCCCATGCACGATCATGCGATCGAGATTGTAATCGGCGCGATCCGCCCAGCTTGTCTCGCGCCAGCTCGCATCCAGCGACGCGAGCACCTCGTCGCGCACGCCCGCGGCGTCGGCGGCGAGCACGCATTCGGTGGTGAGCGCCTCGAGCCCCTTCACCAGCACCGACCGCACCATCTTGATCGCGGATGCGCGCCCCACCTCCGCGCCCGCCTTGCGAGCGTCGGTGAAGCCCGAGCGCGCCAGAAGGTCGACCGCATCGTCGGCATGAGGACCGCTGACCAGCAAGGGTACGGCACGCGCCGCGGGCTGGACCGGCGCCATCACCGCGACGTCGACATAACGCCCGCCCGCCGCCTCGATCAGGGCCGCCGCGGCGCGTTTGGTGTCCGGCGCAACACTGTTCATGTCGAGCCATAAGGCCCCGGCCTTCAGCAGCGGCGCATAATCGCGCGCGGCGGCGAGCGCCTGATCGGCGGTGACGACGCAGAGCAGCACGTCCGCGCGACGAAGTGCGGAAGCCGCGCTTTCGTGGCCGACCACGCCCGCCTGGTCGTACGCCGCAAATTGTGCCGTACGGCTCGCGGGATCGCCGGTCTTGATGTCGAAGGCGTGCGGCGGCGTCCCGGGCCAGCCGGACGCAAAGGTGCGCCCTGCCTCGCCGAACCCTATGAAGCCAATCTTCTCGCCCATGCCTGAGGGACTAGTCCGGTGAGCGCTGGTCCATCCAATCGAAAGCCGCGCCCGATTATCAATTTCCCTGAATTCTCGATCCCTGATCGCGGAGGGCAGCGATGAACCGCTCCTGCGTTGCCGTGGGCCGCCAGTCGACGCGGCTGGTCACGCCGATCGTGCGGACATGGTCGTCGAGCGGCGGCCCGACCAAAGCGAGCATGCCGGTGCCAAGCTCGACGCCAATCTGCTCCGGCGATAGCAGAGTCAGATAATCCCCCTCCATCAGCATGCCGCGCAGGACCATCACGGATCCGCAGTCGATCGGGGCGTCGGGCGCCGGCGCGCCATCGAACAATTGCTCCCAATGCTGCCGAAGCGGGGATCCGGGCAGACCGACCAGCCAGCGGCAAGCAGCAAGTTCGGCACGCGAAGGCGCCTCTGCGCCGGCGAGCGGGTGGCCGCCCCGGGCAACGATCGCCAGGCGATCGATCAGCACGGGCTCCTGCTCCAGGTCCGCGCCCGGCGACGGATCGCGCAGCGCACCGATCGCCAGATCGATCTGGCCGTCGCGCAACTGCTCGATCAGCTCGCGATGCGCGCCTTCGACCACCGTCAAATGCGTATCGGGCCGTTTGGACAGCAAGGCCGCGATCGCACCCGGCAGCAGTCGCGCCCGGCAGAGCGGCATGGCTCCGACGATGATCTGATCGGGCGCCGGTTGCCCGCGCAGCGCGGCCAGCTCGACCAAAGCCGCACGCAATGCGCCAAGACCGAGCCGGAATCCACGCGCAGCCCGTCGACCCGCATGGGTCAGCGCGACGCGGCGCCCGCGCCGTTCTATCAGGGGCACACCGGTCAGCCGCTCGATATCGCGCACCGAACGATGGAGTGCCGGCTGCGACAGGCCGGTCACGCTCGCCGCGCCGACGAAGCTGCCCTCGTCAGCCAGCGCCAGCAGCGCCCGCAGCTGCGACGTGGTCACCAGCCGTTCGGGCTCGGCAAATCCCCGTTGCCGCTGACCTGATCGAAGCCCGGCTGCGAGATGCGCGAAGGCCTCTTCGACGCGGCCCATCAGGATCAGCCCCGCCTCGTTCGGGCGCATGCCGGCGCGCGTGCGCTCGAACAGGGGAAGCAGGCGCTGCTCGAGCCCGGCAATGGCGGCGGTGAGCGCGGGCTGGCTGATACCGACCTTGTCCGCGGCGGCGACGAGCGTGCCGCTGCGCGCGACAATCGCCGCGGCGCGGAGATGGCGGAGGTTGAGCGAGTAGGGATCGGGGGCCACCGACCAACTATAGCTAAAATTGATAGCTCGTCTCAACTTTGGATTGGTCGTTGCCGGGCCTGATCGGCACCGGCAGCATCGAAGGAGACTGACATGCCCCAGGTGGTCCAGAGGATAGAGCGTGCCGAGGCAGGAGTGATCGACGCGCTCGGTCGCTGCGGCGTCGCCACCGTGCATGAGGCGCAAGGCCGGATCGGGCTGCTCGCCAGTCGGTTGCGCCCTATCTATCCGGGCGCGCGGATCGCGGGATCGGCGGTGACCATCTCCGCGCCGCCCGGCGACAATTGGATGATCCATGTCGCGATCGAGCAATTGCAGCCGAGGGACATATTGGTACTCGCGCCGACCTCGCCGAGCGAGGATGGCTATTTCGGCGACCTGCTCGCGACCTCTGCGATGGCGCGCGGCTGCCGGGGGTTGGTGATCGACGCGGGCGTGCGCGACGTGCGCGATCTGACCGAGATGGGCTTTCCGGTCTGGTCGAAGGCGGTCTTCGCGCAGGGCACAGTCAAGGCGACTTTGGGATCGGTCAACGTGCCGATCGTCTGCGCGGGCGCCGCGATCGAGCCGGGTGACGTGATCGTCGCCGACGATGACGGTGTCTGCATGGTGCGACGCGCGGATGCGGCGGCGGTCCTCGAAAAAGCCCAGGCGCGCGAATCGGCCGAGGAAAGCAAGCGGCGCCGACTAGCGGCGGGCGAGCTCGGGCTCGATATCTACGACATGCGCGGCAAGCTCGCGGCAATGGGGCTCACCTATGAGTGAGGGCGTGCGCTGCCTGTGGATGCGCGGCGGCACGTCCAAGGGCGGCTATTTCCTCAAGGAGGATCTGCCCGCCGACTCCGCCGCGCGCGACGCCTTGCTGCTGCGCGTCATGGGCTCGCCCGACCCGCGCCAGATCGACGGCATGGGCGGCGCCGATCCGCTGACGTCGAAGGTCGCGATCGTCTCGAAATCGGACCGGCCGGGCGTCGATGTCGACTATCTGTTCCTGCAGGTGTTCGTCGACCAGGCGATCGTCACCGACGCGCAGAATTGCGGGAACATCCTCGCAGGGATCGGCCCCTTCGCGATCGAGCGCGGGCTGGTCGCGGCGGCGGATGACGAGACCCGCGTTGCCATCCATATGGAGAATACGGGGCAGGTCGCGGTCGCCACAGTGCAGACGCCCGGCGGCCGCGTCACCTATGCGGGTGACGCGGCGATCAGCGGCGTGCCTGGCACCGCCGCGCCCATCCCGCTCGTCTTCCGCGACACGGCGGGATCATCGTGCGGCGCGCTGCTGCCTACCGGCAATGTCGTCGACCGGATCGATGGCGTCGACGTGACGATGATCGACAATGGCATGCCCTGCGTCGTGATGCTGGCGTCCGATGTTGGCGTGACCGGCTATGAGGATCGGGACACGCTCGATGCCGATGCGGCAATGAAGGCGAAGGTGGAGGCGATCCGGCTCAAGGCGGGGCCGCTCATGAATTTGGGCGATGTGACCGAGAAATCGGTGCCCAAGATGATGCTCGTCGCCCCACCGCGCGAAGGCGGCGCGGTCAGCGTCCGCTCGCTCATTCCGCACCGTGTCCACGCCTCGATCGGCGTACTCGGCGCAGTCAGCGTCGCGACCGCCTGCCTGATCCCGGGATCGCCCGCGGCGACGGTCGCGCGCATCGCTGACGGGCGCCGCAAGACGCTGGGGGTCGAGCATCCGACGGGCGTCACCGAATGCGTCGTCACGGTCGACGAAGCGGCGCAGCCGGTCGAGGCGGGGATGCTCCGCACCGCGCGCAAATTGATGGATGGAGTGGTGTTCGGATGAGCGACCGGATCAGAAGCTGGATCGAACTGCCGTCCCGCCCTGTTTTCAGGGCGCCCGAAGGCGCGGTCGACGCGCATTGCCACGTGTTCGGGCCGATGGCGGACTTCCCCTTCAGCGCGAAGGCCAAATATCTGCCGCGGGATGCCGATGCCGACATGCTGTTCGCCTTGCGCGACCGGCTGGGCTTCGCGCGCAACGTGATCGTGCAGGCGAGCTGCCACGGCACCGACAATGACGCCACTTTGCATGCGATCGCGCGCTCCAACGGACGCGCGCGCGGCGTGGCGGTGGTCGACCCGGCGATCGGCGAGGCGGAGCTGGAGGCGCTGCATGCGGGCGGTGTACGGGGCGTGCGCTTCAATTTCCTGAAACGGCTGGTCGATGACGCGCCCAAGGACAAGTTCCTGGAAGTCGCATCGCGACTGCCCAAGGGCTGGCATGTCGTCGTCTACTTCGAGGCGGACATATTGGCGGAATTGCGCCCTTTCCTCGACGCCGTTCCGGTCCCATTGGTGATCGACCATATGGGCCGCCCCGATGTCAGCCAGGGTCCTGCCGGGCCCAACATGCGAGCCTTCCGCCGGCTGCTCGACAGCCGCCCCGACGTGCATTTCAAGGCGACCTGCCCCGACCGGCTCGATCCATCCGGGCCGCCATGGGACGATTTCGCGCGCTCGGTCGCGCCTTTGGTAGCCGATTATCCGGATCGTGCGCTGTGGGGCACTGACTGGCCCCACCCCAATATGCAGGATGCGATCCCCGACGACGGAGCGCTGGTCGGCATGATCCCGCGCATCGCACCGACGCCGGAACTGCAGCGCAAATTGCTCGTGGGCAATCCGATGGCGCTTTATTGGCCGGAGGAGGTTTAACCCCGCTCGATCCGGAAGTCTTCTTCGATTTTCCTCGATGCCAACCACGGCCGGCGGTCGATTTCTATTCGATTTATGAATGGAAAAGCATCCAAAGAATGCGTTTCATCGTATCCATGCGGTTGGTCTAAGCAGCCGTCATGAGTGTCGCCGATAGAGCGGCACGTGGAGGAGCGATGTGCCTGCACATAAGATTCTGGTTGTTGGTGGCGGGATAGGCGGCCTGACCGCAGCGATCGCTTTGCGGCGCGATGGTCATCAGGTGACTGTGATCGAGAAGGACCCTGCCTGGTCGGTCTACGGCGTCGGCATCATCCAGCAGGCCAACGTCATTCGCGCGATGTCCGAGCTTGAATTGCTGGATCAGTATCTGAAGGCGAGTGTCGGCTTCGATGCCGTCGAGATCTTCCGACCCGACGGCGAAAAGGTGGCACGCGTGCCTACGCCGCGGCTGGTCGAAGGCTATCCGGCCAATGTCGGCATCGGTCGGCGCGCGCTCCACAAGGTGCTCGGCGACAGCGCCATCGGAGCCGGGGCGACGGTTCGTCTGGGCGTGACGGTCGAGTCTCTTTCGGTCGATGGCGCTGCCGTGGTTGTCCGTTTCTCCGACAGCACCGCCGAGCGCTTCGATATCGTGGTGGGGGCGGACGGGGTCTATTCCCAAATCCGCCAGGCGGTCTTCGCCGATGCACCGGCACCGGAGTTTACTGGCCAGGCGGTGTGGCGGTACAATTTTCCGCGGACACCCGGTCTCGACGCTTTGCAAGTCTACAACGGGCCCATCGGGGTGGGGCTCGTGCCGATCAGCGAGGCGCTGATGTACATGTACGTCACGACCCCGGAGCCGGGAAATCCGCGTTATCCAACAAAGGGCCTGGCCCGTCGAATGAAGGCTCGGCTGGCCGGTTCCGCGCCTGCCATTCAACGCCTAGCCCAGTCGATCGTCGACGACGAGGAGGTCGTCTACCGTCCGCTCGAGACGCTGTTTCTGAAGGACGACTGGCATCGTGGCCGTATCGTTTTGCTTGGCGATGCGGTGCACGCGACGACCCCTCATCTCGGCCAGGGCGCCGGGATGGCGATTGAGGACAGTCTCGTGCTGGCGGCCGAACTGGCCCGTCATTCCGAACCGGAACAGGCCTTCAGGGTCTATCGTGAGCGACGTTTCGACCGCTGCCGCTACATTGTCGAAAACAGCCTGGCGATCTGCCGCGGGCAACTGGGCACCGGCCCCCAAATCGACAATGCCAAGGCGACTGCCGAGATGTTTGCAGTGGTTGCTCAACCCATCTGAGGATATCGTATGAGCCGCGTCACCGAAATCCGTTATGTCGGCTACGGGGTCAAAGACCTTGAGACCGAACGCAAATTCTATACCGAGGACTGGGGCTTGGTCGAAGTCGCGGCGCGGGATGACCTGTTCTGGTTCAAGACGCATGGCCATCCCGAACATCATGTCGTTCGCCTGCACCAATCGGAGAACAACTGCGTCGAGGTGATCGCGCTGGCAGCCGACAGTCGCATGGATGTGACGGCCCTGCATGCAAAGGTCGCGGCCGCGGGATGCCGCATCATCCAGGAGCCGCACGAACTCGACGCGCCCGGCGGCGGCTTTGGCTTCCGCTTCTTTTCTCCCGATGGGCTTCCCTTCGAAATTTCCGCGGACGTCGCGCGCGGCGACAGCCGGGCGTTGCAGCGCTGGGAGGGCATGCCGGTTAAGGTCAGCCACGTCGTTCTACATTCGCCCGATCACAAGGCCCTCGTCAGGTTCTTCACCGAAGTCCTCGGATTCCGGGTTTCGGACTGGCTCGGCGATTTCATGTGCTTCTTGCGGTGCAACTCCGCGCATCACCGGCTGGCGATCCTGCCCGGGCCGCCCTGCCTCAACCATGTCGCATATGATGTGCTGACCGTGGACGACATGATGCGCGGCACGAGCAGGCTTCGCCAACACGGTACCGACATCAGGTGGGGGCCGGGTCGCCATACAGCGGGCAACAACACCTTCGCCTATTTCACCACGCCGGGCGGATTTGCGGTCGAATATACCAGCGAGCTCGAGGAGGTCGATTTCGAAAATCATGTCGAGACGGTACGCCAGCCGGCGCCGATGATCATGGATCAGTGGGGCATCGGTGTCGGCGGGCCACAGACGATGCCACATCCCGCCCCCGATCCCTGCCTGTTCCAGCCCGCGAAGGTTTGACCAGGTGGCCCTGTTCGAACCCTTCCCCAATTATGTCTGGAATCTCTCGGTCGCAATCGCGCTCGAGAACGGGGCGCGGATCGGTGAGATCGTCGACATCCTCGAGCCGCTAAGGGCAAAGGCCGAGAAGGGCGAGGACGCCAACACCGGCGACTTCATGGCCGAGTGGGTCAGGATGGGAGACAAGCTTGCCGGCCTGGCCGAGGAAGACCTCTCGCTCGGGCGGGCATTCTCCGCCGGCGCAAAACTGATCCGCGCGACGATCTACTTTCTGACGGGCGAGCGCATGCAGGGGCAGGGGCATCCTGGCCGCGAGGCGACTTACGCCAAGGCGCTCGACAGCTTTCAGCGAGCCTTGCGCTATTCGGGCGAACCCTGCGAACGGGTCGAGATTCCTTACCGGGACGGCAAGACGCTGTCGGCGCTCTGGCATCGTGCGCCGGGCGAGGGGCGCAGGCCCGCGGTGGTCTATTGCAATGGGCTCGACAGCATGAAGGAGCTGCTGTGGCTGGGCGGCTTTCCCAAGTCGTTGGCGAAGCGCGGCATCCACACTTTGTGCATCGACCAGCCAGGCACCGGCGAGGCACTTCGACTGAACAATCTGCCCGCGACGCCGCACAGCGAGCAATGGGCCTCGGTCTGCATCGACTGGCTGGAGCGGCGTGAAGACGTGGCGGCTGATCGCATCGGCATGACCGGCATATCACTCGGCGGCCATTACGCTCCGCGCGCCGTCGCCTACGAGCCGCGCTTCGCAAGTGGCGCGGCCTGGGGAGCCAACCATAATTGGCACGAGGTCCAGTTCAAGCGGATGCGGCGCGAGGGCGAAAATCCGGTGCCCCATTATTGGAAGCATGTCTTTTGGGTGTTCGGTGCCAAGGACATGGACGATTTCCTGGCGAAGGCGGAGGGGATGAACCTCAATGGCCATCTCGACCGCATCAAGGTGCCGTTCCTGATCACGCATGGCGCGCGAGACCGCCAGATCAGCGTCGACTATGCGCGGCAAAGCTATGACCAGCTGACCAACTCGCCGCGGCGCGAGTTGAAAATCTTTACGGCGCGCGAGGGCGGCGTCGAGCATGTTGGTGCCGACAATATGAGCTTCGGCAATGACTTCATCGCCGATTGGTTCGCGGAGACGCTGGGGGGGCGGACGGCCTGATCAGTAGCGACTGGTTCAACACCACGCTGGAAGCAAGCGACAGCCCATCCGCGGCAGTCGTGAAGCATTGAAGGGAATTTTGTCATGGAAGCCACGTTCCGCCGCATCGTAACCGGACATGACGCGCAGGGCCGCGCCATCATCCAGGAAGACGGGCCACCAGCACGAGTGCAACGGATCGGCGGTGCGACCGGGCCGATGTTCTATGAGATCTGGAACACCCGGGAGACGCCCGCGCCGATCGACCGAGCTTCCGGCGAGCCGGAGGAAACGGGTATCATCCTCGCACCGCCGAAGAACGGCACCCGCATCCGCGTTCTCGACATTCCGCCTGATGACGAAAGCTTCGGGCGGATAACGCCGGAGGAGGCTCGCGCGCATTTTGCGGAGATCGGTGCTGCCGACGCCTCGTCACATAGGGGCGAAGGAACCCGCCACGCTCATATGCATCGGACCGAAACCGTTGATTACGGGATCGTGCTCGAGGGCGAGCTCGTGCTCATCGTCGACGAAGGCGAGACAATCGTGCGGGCGGGCGACATCGTCGTCCAGCGCGGGACAAACCATGGCTGGGCCAACCGCTCGGGCCGCAATTGTCGGATTGCGTTCATCCTTGTCGACGGCCGCTTCACTGATGGCCTGTAGGACGCGGCGATGCTCGTCGTGACCGGCGCGGGCGGTTTCGTCGGACGGGCCGTGGTGCGGGAACTGGAGCGGCGCGGCGTCAACAACGTCCGACTCGTCGACTGCTGCCTGAACAGCCATGAATCCTATCAGACGCTGTCCGCCGACCTTACCGACGACGACGTGCTCGATGCGATATTGGATGGCGCAACGCAGGTCCTGCATCTGGCCGCGATCCCGGGCGCCGCAGCCGAAGCCGAGCCCGCGCTGTCGCGCCGCGTGAATCTCGATCTCCCGCTGTCGATCCTGGGGAAGTCGGCGGGGATACGTTTCATCTACGCGAGTTCGATCGCCGTTTTCGGAGATTTTCCGGCCGGCGTCGTCCACGATGACACGCCGGCTCGACCGCACACGGTCTATGGCACGCACAAGGCCATGGTTGAACTGGCCTTTGCCGACGCAGTGCGGCGTCGGGCCGTAAGGGGGCTGGCGCTCAGACTTCCGGGCGTCGTGGCCAGGCCTTCCGGCAGTGTCGGATTCGCTTCGGCCTTTCTCAGCGAAATGTTTCATGCCTCGGCGCGGCGTGAGCCTTACGTGCTGCCGGTGTCGGCACGCGCTACGAGCTGGCTATTGTCGGCACGGTCCTGCGCGCGAATGTTGGTGCAGGCGACGCTCGACAGCGGCACGAACGCCCTCCCGATCAATTTGCCTGCGCTACGCGTCGAGCTGGCCGAGCTTGCCTCCAAACTCAGCGGGTCGCGCGCCGGGTCTCTGTTCACTTTCGAACCCGATCCCATGATCGAGCGCACCTTCGGCGCACATCCGCCGCTTTCGACCCCGCGCGCAGACACGCTCGGATTCCGGGGCGAAGGGGATATCGACGAATTGATCGCCAACGTAGCGGCCGACGCCGGTGCGGAACCCTTGGCTCTTCCGGTCGGCGCGGGCCGGCCAATGCGGATGGGGAATCCATCATGATCCTTGCCACTATTGACGATGGGACTCCCGACGGGCAGCTGGTCGCCGTATCGATCGACCATAGCCATTATCTTGCCGATCCGGCCCTACCCAATCTGCTCGCGGCAATGGAGGATTGGGCCGAGGCGAGCGCCCGGCTGGCCCGGTTGGCCGAGCGGCTGGCGGCCGGCGAGGGGAAGGCGCTGCGAAATGCTACGCTGCTGGCTCCGCTGCCACGCACATGGCAATGGCTCGACGGCTCCGCGTTCGCGACCCATGGCGAGTTGATGCAGCTCGCCTTCGGACTCGATTCGATCGATCGCGAGCGGCCGCTCATGTACCAGGGCGTTTCCGACCGTTTCTACTCGGCCAGCGCCGACGTGCCCTTCATGAGCGAGGTGGACGGGATCGACTTCGAAGGCGAGTTCGGAGTGATCGTCGACGCAGTGCCGATGGGCATTTCGGCCGAGGCGGCGCGCGCGCATATCAAGCTGGTCGTCCAGATCAACGATTGGTCGCTGCGGGCGATCGCACCCATCGAGATGAAGACGGGGTTCGGCTGGATCCAGGCCAAGCCACCCTGCTCGGTGGCGCCGTTCGCGCTCACGCCCGACGAACTCGGCCTCGCCTGGCGTGACACAAGGGTGGCGCTCGACCTCGAAATCGAGTGGAATGGCGACCCGTTCGGCAGAGCCAATGGCAGCCCGATGGATTTCGGGTTCGACGGACTGATTGCCCATGCCGCGCGGACGCGCGATCTGGTTGCGGGAACGATGATCGGTTCCGGCACGGTCTCGAATGCCGCCTATGCGGAGGTCGGATCGAGTTGCATTTCCGAACGCCGTGCCATCGAAATGATCGCTTCGGGGGTGCCCTCCACCAATTTCATGCGCTTTGGCGATAGGATCAGAATGGCGGCGCGTGGCCTGGATGAGGGTACCCCCTTCGGGATCATCGATCAGCGTGTGGTGCAGGCTGTTCGCTGATTTATCTGAGCAACGGCACCTGCCCGGCATGTTCCCGTAACGCCCCCAGCAACCATTGCAGTCCGGCGTCGCGGTCCCGGGTCGTATGAAACTGCGCCATTTCTTCCATCACCGGCATCGGAAAGGGCAAGGGAGCGATCGCCAAGGGAAGAACATGCGCGAATGTCTCGGCCAGCCGTTCGTGAAGCACGGCGATGCGCGCCGAGTTCGGGAGCAGCCACGGTACGGCAGCGAAGGTCGGGGCAACGACGTCGACCTGCCTCTGCAACCCCAGCGCATGCATCTGCTCTTCGGCGAAGGGCCTTGTTCGGGCGGGCCCCACTTCGACCGAAACATGCTTGGCACGCAGGAAATCTTCCATCGTGATCGGCCCGTCGAAGAGCGGGTTCTTGTTCCAGCCCACCACGACGTGCGGTTCTTCGAAGAGTACGATTGCCGGATGATGGGCGGATATGAACTGCCGAGGGGTCAGCAAGAGATCGATCTCGCCGCGTTCCAATTGCTGATTCACGCTTGGTCCCGGAGGGATGATTTCGAACCCGATCCCCGGAGCGTTCGGCTGCAGTGCGGCAATCAGTGGCGCGACGAGCGTTACGAAAATATAGTCCGAACCTACGATCCTGAATTGGCGGTTCGATGTGTCGGGATCGAAAGTGGTCGATGCCGCGATCAGTCGTTCCACATCGCCCAATATCTCGCGAATGAGGGGCTGGATGCTGAGCGCGTGCGCGGTGGGGAGCATCGTTCTCCCTCTCTGTACAAGCAGCTCTTCGCCGAAATGGTCGCGCAGGCGGGCCAACGCGGAACTCGTGGCCGGCTGGCTGAGGTTGAGCCGCCGGGCGGCGGCGGTGACATTCCGCTCGGTGAGCAGCGTGTCGAGAACCAGCAAAAGGTTGAGATCTAGACCCCTGAATCGCACGGACGATATCCATTCAGATTTTGAATGGTTGATAATCTAAACAAGGGATTTTTCAAATTGCGAGGCACGTGACATTTGTGAGTGAATAGTCCGGCCAGCGTTGCTGAGTCCAAGGACCATCAGGGGAGGAACTCATGCGTGCAGCGCTTCTAGGCTCGTCGGCTATTCTTTTGCTGGCCTCCGTGCCGACGCACGCCCAATCCAGCGACCAGAAGACTCCCCCAACCGACGCGGCGGTAGCATCTGACCCGACACAAGGGCTCGCGGATATCGTCATCACGGCACAGCGCCGCGCGGAAAACCTCCAGCGCGCGGCGCTCCCGGTCAGCGCCGTCAGCGGCGATACGCTTGTTTCCCAGAGTGTCACCAGGGCGGACGATCTCACCCGTCTCGTCCCCGCATTGCAGGTGGCACCCGCCTCGTCCTTCACGCAGATCTACCTTCGCGGCATCGGCACGTTCGCGGCCAATGCGTTTGCCGAGCAGGGCGTCGCGTTCAACCTGGACGGCGTCTATCTGTCGCGTCCCGCCGCGCCCGCCGCTTTGTTCTACGATCTCGAGCGGTTGGAGGTGCTGAAGGGACCGCAAGGCACGCTCTATGGCCGGAATGCGTCGGGCGGCGCGGTCAACGTCATCACCGCCAAGCCCAAATTGTCGGAAGTCTCCGGCTATCTCACGGGCGAATACGGCAATTACGACACGTTCAAGGCGTCCGGAGCGATTAATCTGCCGGTGGGCGACAATGCCGCCTTCCGCTTCTCCGGACAGCGTGCCCGCCACGATGGCTATATGAGCGACGGCTATGACGACGAGGATACGTCGGCGGCGCGCGCCCAGTTCCGGTTCGACACGGGCGGCGGATTCAACGCCAATGTGATGTTCGACTATGGCTATGTGGGGGGCAAGGGGTCTGGCGGCACCATCATGCCGCTGCTGGACGGCAAGCACCGGCTCGGCCCCAGCGATCCGGCGGTACTCGCCGACTATCTCAGCCGCCAGCCGACCCTTCCCGTTCCGCAGATCATCGCCAAGGACGATGGCCATCAGAATAACAGATATTATGGCCTGCTGGCGGACCTGAACCTCAATCTGGGCTTCGCCGAGCTGACCATCATCCCGGCCTGGCGCAAGACCGATCTCGATTTCTCCGGCTATGCATCCAGCTTTCTGATCGACGTGACCGAGAAATCGAATCAGATGTCGCTCGAAACACGGCTCGCCAACCAGAGCGACAAGCTGAAATGGGTAATCGGTTCCTATTATTTCATCGAGGACGTCACCGCCCGCCAGTTCTTCGACCAGGGCAATAACGGCACGCGGATCAATTCTACCTTGCAGACAGGCAGCTACGCCGCGTTCGGGGAGGCGACTTATTCGCTGACCGATCGCTTACGATTGACCGGCGGTCTGCGCTACACGCACGACAACAAGCAGCAGGTGACGGAGGCGCATACGTATCCCTTCGTGGGCTTCGTTCCGCCGGCTTTCCCCTCGTTCACGCCGATCATCCTCGATCTGCGCACCGACGTGGCATCCGACGTGAATTTCAGCAAGCTGACCTGGAAAGCCGGCGTCGAATATGACGTCGGCGCCCGTTCGCTGCTGTACGCGACCGTTTCCACGGGGTTCAAATCGGGCGTGCTCTTCCCGGCGCTGGGGCGGAACTACTCCAAGCCCGAACGGCTGACCGCTTACACGATCGGCAGCAAGAACCGCTTCCTCGATAACCGCCTGCAGCTCAATCTTGAAGCCTTCTATTGGGACTATAAGGACCAGCAGATCTCGCACCTGGCGCCGGTCCAGGTCGCATCGACCGCGGCCGGTGCGATTTACGGACCTGTCTTCGCGACCGAGAATGCAGGCTCAGCGACCCTCTACGGCGCAGAGGCGGAAATATTGTGGAAGGTGGTCCGCAACGGTGTCCTGTCGCTGAACCTTCAATATCTCCACACCAAATATGACGACCTTGCCTATAAGGCCTATTCCACCACCGGCCCAGCACCCGTAGTCGGTTGCGCGGTGACGCCATCGTCGCTGATCGGCGCCTCGCCCACCGCGCGTATCTACAATGTCAACTGCTCGGGCCGACCGCTGGTCAACGCCCCGAAATGGGTGCTGAATGCTGGCTATGAGCACCATTTCGAGCTTGCCGGCAGCGGTCGCATCGTGGCGGGGGTCGATACCCGTATCGAAAGCGCGCGTTATCTGTCCCTGGATTATCTGTCGCTGGGGCGACAGGGCCGCTACATGATGTCGAATGCGCGTCTCACCTACGAGACGCCGTCGGGCAAGCTGGCGATCACGGGCTTCGTCAACAATCTCGAAAATGCGCTGGTGTTCGCCAATTCTGTGCAAAGCCCCGGCAAGCCGGGCGTGATCTACAACCAGATCCGTCCGCCCAGAACCTTCGGTATTCGCGGCACCGTGCGCTTCTGATGCGCTTGCCTCTGCCACTTGTGGTAGCGGCGATGATGGTGCCGTCGGCACTTCATTCCGCACCCGCGGAAACCGCCAAGGCAGAGGCAAACTGGATCACGCTCGGCACGATTGGCGGCCCCGTCGCCAATGCCCATCGATCCCAGCCGGCTAACGCCCTGCTGACGGACCAGGGCGCCATTCTTGTCGATGCGGGCGACGGGACGGTCGAGCAACTCGCAAAGGCCGGCATCCCGCTCGCGCGGGTCCGGGCCGTGGTGCTGAGTCATTTGCATTGGGATCACACCGCCGGACTGCAAGCCGTCCTCGGTCTGCGATATCAGGCCGACACCCCGGGTAAACTCCGCATCTATGGACCGCCCGGTACCGCCGCGTTGGTCGCCGGATTAATCGTATCGATGAAACCCGCTGCGGAGGCTGGATATGGCGATCCCAACGCCGCGCATGTCGATCCCGGCGACATGGTCGAAGTGACCGAATTGGCCGAGGGCAGCAAGGTTGCGCTGACTCCCGCCGTCACGATGGTTGCCGCGCAGAACACGCACTACGGTTTCCCGGCAGGCGGTGAGCTGGATCGCAAATTCAAATCCTTCTTCTATCGCTTTCAACTTCCCAGCCGATCGATCGTCTATACCGGTAACACCGGGCCGAGCCCGGCGGTCGAGCAACTCGCACACGGAGCCGATTCTCCTGGTGAGCGAGATGATCGACGTTCCGACTACGGCTGCAGCCATTCGACGCAACGCGCCCGGCATGCCTGAAAAGCAGTTTGCCGCGATGACCTGGCATCTGAGCACGCATCATCTCACCCCCACGCAAGTGGGCGAGCTGGCGAAACGCGGTGGCGTGGGGCGCGTGGTCATCACGCACATCGTGCCCGGTGAGCTCAAGTCTGCGGATAAGGACCGGTATCTGCAGGAAATCGGGAGGAACTATGTCGGGCCCGCGGTGATCGCCGATGATCTCGATCGCTTCTGAGGGACTGCACCCCACGACACCGTTCCCGCTGACGCCGGCCAAAATGCTGGCGCAGCCGAATCCGTCAACAGAGAGGACCATTCACGATGACGGGACCCGCATCGCCAGACAGCAATTTCAATCGTCGTGCCGTCCTCACCGTCGGCAGCGCGACCCTCGCCGGAATGGCGGTCGCGGGCGCCGCCAAGGCGGCGCCGGCTTCGATGCGTCTTATCGCGGTGGAAGAGGCCTGGGCCTGCCTCGAATGGATGGAAACGATGGCCTCTGTCCCGGCGCAGGGCCTGGAGGAGGATGAGGTCCGCGCGTTCCGGATGCTGTCGCATATCGGAGACATTCATGCGCGTCTCGTCGACATGCAGCTTCGCCAGTCGACGATGGATCAGAACGCGGTCGACATGCATGTGTTGAGCCTGACCGCGCCCGGCGTCCAATCGTTCGACAATGCATCCGCCCTCCGGATGGCGCGGCTGACCAACGACCGCCTGGCGCGAATCGTCGCGGACCAACCGCGGCGATATGCCGCCTTGGCTTCCGTGCCTCCCCAGGACGTTCCCGGTGCGATTGTGGAAATCCGGCGCGCCCGGCGCGAATTGGGTCTGAACGGCATCATCATCAATTCCCACACACGCGGGGAATATCTCGACGACCGGAAATATTGGCCGTTGTTCGAGGCCGCGGCCGAGACCGGTGCGCCGATCTACATCCATCCGCGCACGCCAAACCCCACCATGGCGCCCTTGTTTCGGGACTATAATCTGTGGGGCGCCATCTACGGATATGGCGCCGAAACCGGACTCCACCTGATCCGGCTGATCTCGAGCGGCCTGTTCGACGCCTTTCCCGATCTCAAGGTCGTGGTCGGCCATATGGGCGAGGGATTGCCTTACTGGTTCTATCGCATCGACCATATGCACCGGAACATGGTGACGCTCGCCAAGCCACCGCTGCGGCCGGTGCTGAAGAAAATGCCCAGCGAATATTTCAGGTCGAACATCTCGATCACGACCAGCGGGGTGAACTGGCACCAGGCTCTGCAATTCGCCGATCAGGTGGTCGGCGCCGACAACATCATGTTCGCGATCGACTATCCTTACGAACGCACCGAAGAGGCGGTTTCATTCATCCGCTCCGTTCCGTTGCCCGCGGACAAGCTCGAGCGGATCGCGTTCCGCAATGCGGAACGCGTCTTCGGTATCAAACCGGCAACCTGACGGGGGTTGAAGCCCGAGGTCGGTATGTCCGGCTCGTGCTTCGAGACCTGCCGTTCGCATAGAGCGGGCTATGCCGACGCAGTATCGGCGGCGTGTTGCTGCGCCAGCCATGCATTGGCCTCTTCAGCCGAAGTGAAAATCTCCTCGCGTGACGCGACGCGCTTCGCCTGCATTGCGGCCAGGCCGGGCGCAAACACCAATGCATAGACGTCGTCGCCTGTTGCCCGCATGCGCGCTCTCAAGGCCTGCACCCGTTCAATGACGTCCATCGATTGGACGGGCAGGTGCCTGCCGTCGATGCACCAGTAGATTCGCCCTTTGGCTTGCGACAGCGCGGCGCGCGCACGTAGCAAGGCATGTTCATATTCGTCGACGGTCTTTACGTCCCAGAAGCCCGTCATAACCACGTTCACCGTTCGGGTCGCCGGATCAACTTTCACCGTGAACATGATGTCCTCTTTCCTATACCGACCGTCTTCCCGCAGTTCGTAATGGAAGATGGGCTGACCGTCATTGGTCATCGCGTGGCCTTAAACCCGGTTGATCGACCGGGCGCAGGCCCGCCGACAACGCATCAAAAGCCGATGTGGCTAATCGAGCCTTTGACCAGCCAGGGCACGACAGACTGGGCAGGCCTCAAGGCGCCAGATCCGGGTGCGAACCACGGCAATCGGCGAAGGCTTCGGGATCAGGTATCCGCCCGCAGATAAGCGAGGCACATTTTGCCAAGCTCGCGTTTGAGAAGATCCCAATCATATTGGCGGGCGGATTCTCCGGTCGAGCCGAGGCTCAGCTCACGCGCCAGCGCGGCGAAGATGATGTTGTAAGCCGAATTAGCCTTGAGTTGGGCATCGCCGCCGATTTCGTCGGAAAAACGCAGGATCGCGGCGGTGCCCTGGGCTGCCGAGCGCTCGGCGACCTGCTTGCCTGGGCCGGCAACCAACGGATCATGCTCGGCTCTGAGCATCGCTAGGCGAAGCAGGGCGGCGTTGCTGCGCAGCACCTCCGCATAATTGTTGACGTAGCCCAATACGAATGCGCCCAAGTCTTTCGATCCGGCGAGCAGGCTTTCCAGCATCTGCTTCTCGGATTCTGCAATCTCTTCAAGCGCGGTACCGATCACCGTTCGGACGAGATTGTCCTTGGATTCGAAGCGCAGGTAGATCGACCCGATCGAGACGCTGCCGTGCTTGCTCACGTCGAGGAGCGTGAATTCCTCATCGCCGCGCTCGACCATCAGCGCGCGCGCCGCCGCAACCATCCGTTGAAACGAGGCCTTGCTCCGGCCCTGCTGGGGGATGCGGCTGATCGTCTCCACCGCGAGGGGATTGGGAATCGGTGGTTTTTGCATCTGGCTTGACATCGCACGGACTCAGACATTATCAAAACAGGAACGTCAATTCTAATTAGTGCTCGGGGCATTTCGCACCCCTGACGCAACGGGGAGAGGTCATGCGCTTTTCGGTGTTCCTGAATGCTCGGTCGATGGGCCCGGACGACGATGGCCGGCTGATCGACGATTTGATCGGGCATGCCGATCGCGCCGCGGCGGGCGGTTTCGAGGCGATCTTCATGCCGGACCACCATTTCAACGGCTACATGCCCGTCGCGAGCGACAGCTTCATCCTTGCCGCTTATCTGGCGGCGCGGCATCCCGAGATGACCTTCGGTTTCTCCGTCGTATCGGTGCCGTTGCATCATCCGGTCCGCTTTACGGAGCGCGTCAACGTCCTGGATCACCTGACGCGCGGCAAGCTGCTGGTGGGCGTCGGCTCGGGCACGACGCCGGAGGAAATGATCGGCTTCGCCATCAACTACAAGGAAGCGAGCGCACTCGCCGAAAAGAATCTGGCGACCGCCGAAGCGCTCTGGGCCAAGCGGATGGAGGACCCAGCGGTCATCATCGACAATGGGCCTTATCAGGGGCAGGTGCTCCAGCGGATCGCGCCGGCGCCTTATGGGAAACAGCATGCCCGGCTGATGCCCGTCGCGATGAAGGAAGCGAGCGCACGCCGGGCCGCGGTCAACGGCTGGCCCGCCTTCATCCCCGCCTTCACGCCGCCCCAGATCTACGGACATGAGCCTTTCGCGCACGTGTGCAAATATTTCGACACCTACAAGGCGATGCTGCTCGAGGCCGGCCATCCGGACGAATTGGTTACCGATGCGCTCGGCTGGAGCACGCACACTTATCAGTGTGTCCATCTCGCCGAAACCGACGAGCAGGCGCGCCAGGAGCTCGAGATCATCCTGCGCGGCTACCAGGAAGCCGTAGATCGGGAGAATGAGTTCAACCGCAAGGCCGAGAGCGAGGACGCCAACAAGAAGAGCGATGTGAATATCGGCGCGCTCGACGATCGGTGGATCGGCACCTGGTGCCTCTACGGCTCGCCCGAGACGGTGATCGAGCATCTGCGGCCTTATGCGGAACTCGGGATCGGCAATGTCCTGTGCGGCACGACGACCGGGCCGTTGACCGAGCAGCGTCTTGCGTTCGCCAATCAGACGCTCGATCTGCTCTCGAGCAAGGTCCTGCCCGCCTTCAAGGGGCGCTGAAATGGCGCAGCGAACAATCGTGGGAATCGGCGGCACGCTGCGGCCGAACTCGTCCAGCGAGTTGCTCGCGCGCGCGGTCCTCGCCGAATGCGAGCAGCTCGGGGCGCGGACGCGCATGTTCGGGGGCGTCGAACTGGCGCAATTGCCGCATTTCGACCCGGAACGACCGGAGCGCACGTCCGTGCAGACGGATCTGGTCGCGGCGGTCCGCGCCGCCGACGCGCTGGTCATTGCGACGCCCGGCTATCATGGTGGCGTGTCGGGCCTGGTCAAGAATGCACTCGACCTGCTGGAAGACACACGTGGCGACGAGCGCGTCTATTTCGACGGCATGCCCGTCGGCCTGATCGTGTCTGCCGCGGGATGGCAGGCGGGTGGAGTCACGCTCGGCGCGCTGCGCGGCATCGTCCACGCGATGCGGGGCTGGCCGACCCCGATCGGCATCGCGGTCAATTCTGTCGAGCAAATTCCGTTCGGGCCCGGCGGAAGGATCCAGGAGGCGGGCATCGCCGAGCTGGTGCGATTGCAGGCGCGGCAGATCATGGCCTTTGCACTCGCCGACGCCGCCTGAAGGGGCATAACAAAAAGGTCCCAACGGATGCGAGAACCGACTGTCTCGGAAGCGTGCGCGCTTACGGCCGGCGCCGCAATGTGGCAAAGCATGGCGCTGCCGGAAGCCGGCATCCCCGGTTTCACCATGGCGGACGGGCCGATGGGCGTCGCGAGCGGCAATATCGACGAGCGCGACATCTCGCTGCTCACTCCGTGTCCGACCGCGCTCGGCGCCAGCTGGGACCGCGCCATGGTCGCCCAGGTTGCCGCCCTGGTCGGCGGCGATGCGGTGGAGCGGGGTGTCGACGCTTTGCTGGCACCTAACTTGAACCTCGCGCGGAGCCCGCTGGCGGGGCGGGCTTTCGAATATTTCTCGGAAGATCCGTTATTGGCGGGACGGCTGGGGGCGGCCTGGATCGCGGGCCTGCAATCGACCGGCACAGGCGCAGTCGCCAAGCATCTGGTCTGCAACGACAGCGAGACGGATCGCGATCGCGTGGATGTCCAGGTCGATGAGCGCACGCTTCGCGAAGTCTATCTGCTGCCGTTCGAACTCGCCGCCGAAGCAGGATGCGTGGCAATGCTCGCCGCCTATAACAAGGTGAATGGCGCCTGGTGCTCCGAACAGGCGCACGTCATGACCGACATCGTCAAGGGCGAATGGGGTTTTCCCGGCCTGATCATGAGCGACTGGTTCGGCACGCATTCGACCGACCATACAATCGCCGCCGGGCTCGACCTCGAAATGCCGGGCCCGGCGCGATTCATGGGGCCGAAGGTCGAAGAGGCCGTGCGTGACGGGCGCGTGGCATATGATCGCGTGATCGATGCGGCGCGGCGTGTGTCGCAGACGGCGCTGCGCGTGAGTGGTCCGAAATCTGCGCCGATGCCCGCCGGGGCGGCCGCAGCGCTCCTGGAGGAAGCGGCCGCGGACGGGTTTGTCCTGTTGCGCAACGAGGGAGGCATGCTGCCGCTGGTGCCGGGCTCGGCGCGACGGATCGTCGTGATCGGTCCCAATGCCGCCGCCCCCTGCTACCAGGGCGGGACTTTCGCCAAGATCGCGGTAGCGCCCCAGACTCCGGCGCCGATCGATGCGATCCGCGCGCGTTACGATCGCGATTGCGAGATCCTGTTCGAAACCGGGGTCGACCCCCAGCCGCGCCTGCCCTCGATGCCGGTCACACCGCTTCGCGATCTGGGCGACGGCAGCGTGAAGGGTATGACGATCGATTATTTCGCCACACCCGACTGTTCCGGCCCTCCGCTGGCGAGCGAAACGCGATCAACCAATTCTTTGGTCTGGTTTGCCGGGCAGCATCGGCAGAGTAGGTTCGATCAACCCGGCTCGGTGCGAGCGAGCGGACGTTATTTGCCGCAGGAAAGCGGGCTCCATCGTTTCTATCTAGGCGCAACCGGACCCGTCAGAATGAGCGTCGGCGACCGCGAGATATTGCGCGCGGATCGCGACATCCCCGCCAAGGACGTGATGGGCGTGCTCAAGAGCGGTGACGCCGACATGGTGGATGTGGAGCTGCAGGCCGGAGTCGAAGTGCTCGTCACGGTCGAATTCCTCCATCCCGGCGCGCGCGTGCACGGGCTCTGGTATGGGATCCGTCCGCCCGACAGCCCCGAAGCGCGTCTTGCGCGGGCGGTCGAGGCGGCAAAAAGCGCCGACGCCGTGTTCCTGATCGTCGGAGAAACCTCCGATTCCAGCGTGGAGAGCAAGGACCGCGCCGACACCAGGCTGCCGGCCGAGCAGATCAGCTTGATCGAGGCGGTGACGGCGGCGAACCCCCGGACCGCGATCATCGCCAATGTCGGCCACGCCTTCGACGCGGAATGGAGTGCCCGCGCCGCCGCGTTGCTGGTCGCCTGGTATCCGGGCCAAGGCTTCGCGCCGGCGCTCGCCAGCGTGCTGGCCGGCGATCGTGAGCCGGGCGGGCGCATGCCGGTCAGCATCGCGGTCCGGGAAGCGAATTATCCCGGCTACGGCCTCGAGCCCGACGCGGCGGGCCAACTTCCGTATTGGGAAGGCGTTCGCCTGGGCTATCGCGGTCTGATCGCGAATGGCGCCCCTGCGCGCTACGCGCTCGGCAGCGGGTTCGGCTATGCCCAATTCGAGTGGCGCGATGCCGCGATCGCCGACGGTGCGGTCGTCCTCACCGTGGTCAACCAATCGGCGCGCCCAGGCGCGGATGTGATCCAGGTCTATCGCGATCTGCCCGAATGCGCGCTGGTTGGGTTCGAGAAGGTGCGCCTGCAGCCGGGAGAAGCCCGGCGCGTGTCGATCCCCCTGGAGAGTCGCATGTTCCGGAGCTGGGCCGATGGCTGGCAGCGGATGCGGGGCGATATCCAGTTGCGCGTGGCGCGCTCGGCAGAAGCCGAGGGAATTGCGCTGACCTTGTCGCTCCCGGCATAGGCCCTGCCGATCCGGCGGGCCCATGCCGGCCCCGATGGCTCAGGCGACCGCCTCGCGGAGCGGGGTCCGCAGACCGGCCCCGATGGCGACGACCGCGCCGGCGATGCCGACAGCGCCCATGCCGAAAAATGCCGCCTGCATCGAACCCAGCGCCTGGGCCAGGTTGCCGACGATTATCGGCGAAATCGCCTGGCCGAGGAAGAATGCGCTCGTCCAGATGCCCATCGCACGCCCGCGGTGCACGAAGCCGAACTTGCTCTGTGCCCAGGCGATCAGCGCCGGTATCGCCATGCCGGCGCCCGTCTGCTGCAGGATCAAGGCGATCTCCATCTGCGGAATCGACCTGGCGAGGCCGATGCCGCCGAGACCGAGACCGAGCAGCGCCAGGAAGACCGCGATCTGGATGGCATTGTTGAAGCGCGACACGAACCGGAAGAGCGCCGATCCGGCGATGATGAACAGTGACGGGACGACGGTCGCCTTGCTCACCTGCATCGGGTCGACCACGCCGATCTCGCGCCAGACGATGCTGCCATTCACGATGAACACATAATAGAGGATCGACGAAAACAGGGTCAGGCTGCCGACGATCGCCGCCTGCCGGATCGGGAACCGGCCTTGGACCGGATCCGGCAATGTCCGGTCCGCGTCCGCATGCTGCCGCTTGGGCTCGTAAAGCCAGAAGTACATGGAAACGAACACCGGTACCGCGATCAGATAGACGAGGAATCCGCCATTCCATCGAGTTGCCGCGACCGCTGCAACGAGGAAGAAGACGACCGGCTGAAGCGCCGGCCCGACCATGCCCTGCAGCATAAGCCAGTTCCGCCGCCCGCGATCGTCCCAATAGTCGGCAATGAGCGTGTTCACGACGGTGAGGATGCCGGCTTCGCAGATGCCGAGCATCATGCGGCTGGCGATGATCGTGTCGAGCCGCTCGAGGAAGAAGGGTGCGGTGCCCACGATGCCGTAGAAAAAGGTGCAGACGAGCAGCAGCCGGCGGCGGCCGAACCGGTCGACGATCAGTCCGGCAAATGGCGCTAGCAACGCGACCGCATATCCCGGCGCGGTCACCATGGCGGGGACCTTGATGGCCGCCGCCGGATCGTCGTGGAAATGGCCGATGATCGCCGCGACCACCGGGAACATGGCGATGATCGCGAAGACCGGAAGGAAGGCCGCGATGATCATCGTGAAGCCTTGCGGCTTTAGGCTGAGGCCGTCCCAGAAACTCCGAATTGCCTTCACGTCCCCTCCATGCCCGCTCGTGGCGTGCCTTGTTCCTTGTTGACGCCGCCGGTCATATCAAAATAGAACCATGATTACAAAACAAAGCTTGGGAGGCCTGGATGCGGCGCTTGCGCATGGGGATGATCGGGGGCGGGCCGGGCGCCTTCATTGGCCCGGTTCACCGGATCGCCGCCGAACTCGACCGCGAGATCGAACTGGTCGCCGGCGTGTTTTCGTCCGACGCCGAGCGGTCGCGCGCGGGGGGTGAGGCCTATCGGATCGATCCGGCGCGGGCCTATGCCGACCTCGGCACAATGTTCGCGCGCGAGGCGGAGCGTGACGACCGCATCGATTTCGTGACGATCGTCAGTCCAAACCACCATCATCTGCCCGCGGCGCGCGCGGCGCTCGCCGCCGGCCTGCCGGTGATGAGCGACAAGCCGGCGACGGCGACGCTCGCCGAAGCGCGCGAACTGGCACGACTCGTCGCTCAGGCGGACCTGCCCTATGGGCTGACCTACACTTATTCCGGCTATCCGTTGGTTCGTGAGGCGCGAGCCCGCGTCGCGGCGGGCGCACTGGGGACGATCCGGAAGATCGTCGTCGAATATCCGCAAGGCTGGCTGGCCGGCGAGGCGACGGGCAAGCAAGTCGAATGGCGCGTCGATCCGGACCGCGCGGGTGCCGGCGGGTGCATCGGCGATATCGGGGTGCACGCTTTCCAGCTGGCCGAGTTCGTGACCGGATTGCGCGTCACCGAATTGTTCGCCGACCTGGCGGCGGTGGTGCCGGGGCGGCGGCTCGACGACGATTGCAGCCTGCTGCTGCGTTTCGACAATGGCGCGCGCGGGGTTCTGTTGGCCAGCCAGATCGAGATCGGCGAACTCAACGGCCTGCGGATCCGGGCTTACGGCGACCGAGGTGGGCTCGCCTGGAAACAGGAAGCGCCCAACGAACTGGTGCTGCACGGCGCCGATGGCCGCACCGAGATCATCCGGGCCGGCGATGCCGCACTGGGGCCGGTTGCGCGTGCGGCGACCCGGACGCCGGGCGGGCATCCGGAAGGCTATCTCGAGGCGTTCGCCAATCTCTATCGCGACTTTGCGAGGCTGCTGCGCGGCGAGCCGGGATCGCTGTTGCCCGGCATCGAGGATGGGTTGCGCGGAATGGCGCTGATCGACACGGCCGTGCGTGCGAGCGCCGCACGCGCCGGCTGGGTTACGCTCGAGATCTGAGGAGAAGGACGATGAAGACGATCCAGGGGCCTGGCATTTTCCTCGCCCAATTCGCCGGCGATGCCGCCCCGTTCAACTCGCTGGACGCGATCGTGGATTGGGCGGCGGGGCTCGGCTATAAGGGCATCCAGATCCCAAGCTGGGATGCGCGCCTGTTCGATCTCGACAAGGCGGCCGAGAGTCAGGCCTATTGCGACGAGATCAAGGGTGCCTGCGCCGACAAGGGCCTCGCCATCACCGAATTGTCGACCCACCTCCAGGGCCAGCTGGTTGCGGTTCATCCCGCTTATGATGCCCAGTTTGACGGCTTTGCGGCACCCGAGGTCCGCGGTAATCCGACAGCACGGCAGGCCTGGGCGGTCGGTCAGATGGAAAAGGCGGCGAAGGCGAGCCGCCGGCTGGGCCTGTCGGCGCATGCCAGTTTCTCGGGCGCGCTCGCCTGGCCCTATCTCTACCCCTGGCCGCAGCGGCCCGCCGGACTGGTGGAGGATGCCTTTGACGAGCTCGCGCGCCGCTGGATGCCGATCCTCGACATGTTCGACGACAATGGCGTCGATGTCGCGTTCGAGATTCATCCCGGCGAGGATCTACACGACGGCGTGACGTTCGAGATGTTCCTGGACCGGGTCGGCAATCATCCGCGTGCCAACATCCTCTACGACCCCAGCCATTTCGTGCTGCAGCAGCTGGATTATCTGGCCTTCCTCGACATCTATCATGAACGCATCAAATGCTTCCATGTGAAGGACGCTGAGTTCCGCTCAAGCGGGCGCTCGGGCGTTTACGGAGGATATCAGTCCTGGGTCGATCGTCCGGGACGATTCCGCTCGCTCGGCGACGGGCAGGTGGATTTCGCACAGATCTTTTCCAAGATGGCCCAATATGACTTTCCCGGCTGGGCGGTGCTCGAATGGGAATGTGCGCTCAAACATCCCGAGCAGGGCGCGGCCGAAGGGGCGCCCTTCATCGACCGCCACATCATCCGCGTGACCGAACATGCGTTCGACGATTTCGCCGCGGGCGGCGCGGATCGGGCGCTCAATGCGCGGCTGATGGGCATCGAGCTCGCTTGACCGGAGGCGCACCGATGACGCCTTGTGTCGGAAACCTTTGGTACATGGCGGGATGGACCGAGGAGGTGCCGGAGGACCATTTCCTCGCGCGCACTTTGCTCGACCGCCACTGGTTGATCTTCCGGTCCTCCGACGGCCATTGGGCAATGCTCGCTGATCGCTGCCCGCACCGTTTCGCCGCGCTCAGCAGAGGGCAGCGACATGGCGACATGATCCAATGCGGCTATCATGGGCTCGGCTTCGACCGCGACGGTCACTGCGTCCACAACCCTTTCGGCGGGACTCCCCCGCCCGGCGCACGGGTCCCGACGCTGCCGATCGTTGAGCGCTATGGTGCACTGTGGTTCTGGCCCGGCGACCCCGCGCTGGCCGACCCCGATGCAATCCCCGATTTCGCCTTCACCCAGGGGCCGGATCAGGTGCGCGGATCGCTGCGGATGGAGGCCAGCTACGAATATATCACCGACAATCTCATGGATCTGAGCCATGCGGAATTCATCCATCGCGAGAGCTTCGGCGTGAACGGCGCTTTGCTCCACCATGGCATGCAGCGCGTGCGGACCGACGATCAAGGCGCGATCTGGAACAATTGGGATATCGTCGATGCCGACCCGCCGTCCTGGGCGGTGCCGCTGCTGCCGCAGGGTGCGCGCGTCGACCAATGGCTGCACATGCGATGGCACGCCCCGGCCAGCATGGTCCTTTATATCGGCATGGCGCGGACCGGGACTGGGGGCAAGGATCTGGTCATGCCGCCGATGGCCAATCCGCACATCATCACCCCGGAGACGAGCCGCAGCTCGCATTATTTCTACACGCGTGGGCCCGGCGAGGAGGCTGTCGCCATGGTTCGTCGCGTGTTCGAGGAAGAGGATGAGCCGATGATCAGGTCGGTCCAGCAGGGGTTTGGCGATGCCGACTTCTGGGAGGCACGCCCGGTGATCCTGCCGTCCGACGCGGGCGCGATCCGGGCGCGGCGCGCTTTGATGCAACTGCGTCGCGCCGAGCAGACGGCCTGAACGTCAAAACAGGAAAGGGGCCCCGCGGCGATTGCCGCGGGGCCCCTCCCAATGCGGTTTCGAGGGATCAGGCGGCCAGCAGCAATTCCTTGCTGTCCTTGGTCGTCGGCACGAACGGCAGATAGCTCACGCGCATCCGGACCGCGAAGCCGATCCTGTGCTTGCCCGGCGCGAGGCCGCCCGGCTTGAGCGCGACGATCCGCGCCTTTTCGCCAAAATTCCACCGGTCGTCATACACGGTTTCCATCTGGTCGAGCGTGTAGGCCTTGCCACGCACAGAAAAGCGAATGTCCTCGCGCGCGATCGCCTCGCCGTCGACCTCGACCTTGATATCCTCGATCATCGAAAGCCCCAGGCCGCGATAATAAGGCAGCCGCCCGAGGAAGGCGAAGCCGATCGTCTCATTATTCTCGACGACATTCTCGAACAGCTCGGTGCAGATCATCTTGTTGTCCATCATGATACCGATCTCCTCTGTCAGGCGGCGACGAGTGTCTTGAGCGCGGGCACGGCCTCTTCGCCGAGCAGGCGCGCGAGCATCACCTGCTGGCGGCGGACCTGTTCGACGGAGTCCGGTTCTTCGGCATCCTCGATCCAGCGATTGCCCTCATATTCGGAGCAGATGTAGCCGCGATAACCGCCCTTGTTCAGGACGCGCACAATCTCGTCATAGGGGATGGAGGGTTCGACATAATCCTCCGTCATCTCGTAGAATTTGCCGTGCACATTGTGGATGCGGTGCATGTAGTCGAGCATCCGCTTCGGCTCGAACGCGGCATTGTGGCGCATGACTTCCGCCATCGCGATCGCGGGGCCGGTGCCGCCCATCTGCTGGACGTTCAGGATCACATATTCCGACAGGATGCGATCGGCATAGGCCTTCTCGACATAGTCGGCGATATTCCGGGGCACGCCGAGACGCAGGAACTTTTCCTTCCAGACGCGCGGATAAGCGTGAAGGAACATGCCCATGTCGGGGAGAAAGCCGAGCGCGTCGGAGCCCGATTTCTCGAAGGCCTCGGCGTGACGGATGATCCACGGATGATCGAAGTGAAGCGGCGCATGGACCTCGATGAGGATCTTGATCCCCTTTTCCTCGGCATAAGGCGCCGCTGCGACCAGCACCTCGGGCGCGATTGATACCAAGGCGCGGATGAACTTCATCCCCAGCCTCGCGCCGAACTCCACATCCTTCCTGACGCTCGCGACCTGCTCGTCGAACGGCATGTCGCGGTCCTTGTAGCGCTTGTAATCGAGCATGAAGTCGTGGCTCACCGGCACGGTATCGTAAACCCGCATCAGCCGATGCCACTCGCTGACCGCCGCCTCGTCGACGCCCACTTCGGGCCAGCCCCAGAAGCTCTGCTCGCCAATGATCTCGATGCCGCGCGCACCGAGCGCGGCGCAGGCGCGGATGCAATCTTCAAGGCTCATCTTGCCCTGAAACGTCTCGTTCTGAAAGCTGTAGAGACTCACGCCCCTTCTAATGTCGGCCGTCACAGGTCACCTCTTCAAAAACATGGATGCACTTGGGCGAGGCGGGAGGAGATGGTGAAACCGTTCGGCGCTGCGGCCGCCCGGACCTGATCTCGCCTCTGGGGCGATGCAGCCATAATTGGAATATATATTCTTATACATCACGCGATGCGTCAAGTCTTGATTGACGCCCGCTGCTGCTCATTTGACCGGATAATCCTTGGCGTCGTCCGGCAGCGGCAAGGTAACGCGGCCCGTCGCCGCCCATTCCGTGCCCCGTAGGATCAGGGCCTGGAGCGGCTGGAAATGAAGCGGAATCTCGTCATGGCCCAACGTGATCGAGAAGACGCGCCCCTTGCCATAATCCTGTGTCCAGACCTGCGGATGGTCGGCATCCATCCCCTTCATCGCCCTCAGCTTCTCGGGCGTGTAGGCGGCTGCGGGATATTTCGGCCCGGCCAGCCTGGGATCGTAGCTGGCCGAGGAATCATGCGCAGTGGCCAGGACATGGATGGCCGCGCCGGGCGCGAACGCCATGTTCGTGTACATGTCGTCATTATAGGTCCAGATATAGTCCCGCATGCCGCGCGTGATGGGGTGGTCACGCTCGACGATATGGACCGGAAAGGCGCCGGGCGGGGACCGCCGGCTGTTCGCCGGCTCCATCACCGCGCCAATCAGCGCGCGATAGTCGGGCCAATTATAGCCCCAGGTGAAGGAGGAGTGATAGGCGACCAGCCCACCGCCCTCTTGGACATAGTCGAGCAGCGCCTTCTCCGCGGCCGGCGACCAGCGATGTTCGGTCTTGTCGTCATAGACCCAGCGGCTCGAATAATTGAGCAGCACCACGTCATAGGCCTTCAGCATGGCGAGACTGCCATAGTCGAAGTCCTCGGTGACCTTCACGTCGAACCGGCCGCTATCCTGCATCAACGTCCGCAGCAGGTTGTTCACGCCCGTCCAGTCATGCTCGTAGCTGTTCTGGCCGCTGATGATCAGGACCTTGATCCGCTGCTCGTGCGGATCGACCGGTATGGCCACGCGCTGCACGGTTTCCGGCGGGCGATAGGCGGGATGAACGATCACCTGAGCATGGGCTGGGATGCACAGGGAATAGGCCAGGCTCGCCAGCATGGCGGTGGGCATGGTCTTCATAATTCGCCCACTCCCGCGCTGCTCGAACCGGCGCGCACCCGGCGCGCATCGATGTGCGCGCGCAGCAGCGCGTGGCGGCCGTCCATCGGCCAGAACAGGATGCAGAGTGCCTGCAGCGAGAGCAGCAGCAGCGGCCAGCCATAATAGGACCAGCGGATCGCCTGGCGCGCCGCCTCGCTCACCGCGTCGGGCCGGAAATGGGCTGAAGCGAGGCTGAAGGCGATCGCGGCCGATCCCACCGCCATGCCGATCTTGGTCGCCAGGCTCACGCCGGCGGAGAGCAGGCCTTCGTTGCGCACGTCGAAGCGCCATTCATGATAGTCGACCGTTTCGGCGATCATGGTGAAGATCGCCGTGATGGTGATCGATGTCGCGATCGAAGCGGCAAAATAGACGGCCAGGAACAAGGCAGGCGACGCCTCGAACCATGGCAGCAGCGCGAACAGCAGGATCGACACCAGCAAGGCGCCGAGGGAGCCCTTGCGGATGCCGGTACGTGACAGGATCGGCGGGGCGATGAACGCCGACAGCAGCAGCATCCCCGAGATTGCCGGAAGCATGACCGAAATCATCCAGGGCCGGCCGAGTATCTCGATCGCAAAGAAAGCGGTGACCGAGATCATCGCGCCGAACCGTACGAAATAGAGCAAGGTGAACAGGAAGCAGACCCACCAGGCCCGGTTGCGCAGCATCTCGCCGATCGCGGGCAAAGCGGTGGACGCGGCCCCCGCCTGACCCTCATTCCGTTCGCGACAGTTGCGGAACAGGGTCGTGAGCGCGACCAGCGACAGCGCGCCGAACAGCAAAGCCGCAAGGATAAACCCTTTGCGCTCGTCGCCGCCGCCAAGGGCGCCGACCAGCGGCATTGTCGCGGCGGTGCCGAGGATCACGGAGATGGAGGTCCCGATCGAGCGCATGGCGCCGAGCTTCAGCCGGTCGTCCGTATCGTCCGACATCATCGGCAGCAGCGCCGTGTAGGGGATCGATCCGAACGACATCAGCACGCCAAGCAGGTTGAAGGTCACGAACGCCCAGACGAGCCGGGCGCTTTCGCCCCAGTCCGGGATCAGGAACAGCAGGACGAAGACGGCCGCATAGGGGAGGGCGGTGAACAGAAAGTAGGGCCTGGTGCGGCCCCACCGTGTTCGCGTCCGGTCGACCAGCAGGCCGACGCCCATATCGACCGCCGCGTCGAACAGCCGGGCGGTCAGGAAGATGGTGCCCACCGCCGCCACGGGCAATTTGGCGACGACCGTATAATAATAGAGCAGGAAGGCGCCGACGACGTTGTAGGGAAGGCTGTAACCGAAATCGCCGAACCCGTAGCTGAGCCGCTCGGTAAGGCCGGGGCGTGTGGCGCGCATCGTGTGTTCCAGCATGGCGGTCAGAGTCCCAGCGCCGCACGTGAGGCGGCGAGCGACTCCAGGATCGGCATGGTCGGGCGATATTCGAGCCCGATCGAACCCTCATAGCCGAGCTCGCGCAAGGTCCGCATCACGCCGGGCCAGTCGATCGTACCCGTTCCGGGCTCGTTGCGCCCGGGCATATCGGCGACCTGCACATGATGGACGAGATGAAGCCGGCCCCTGAGCACCTCGGCCATATCCTCGCCCATGACCGCCGAATGGTAGACGTCGTAGAGCAGCCTCAGGCGGGGATTGCCGACGGCTTCGATCAGGTCGAGTCCCTTGCTCGTCGACACGAGCCACATTCCGGGATGCTCCACGCGATCGTTGAGGGGTTCGAGCAGGAGCATCACGTCGGCCGCTTCGGCCAGTGTGGCAGCGCGCCTGAGCACGCTGGCCGCTGCGGCAAAATGCTCCGCCTCGCTCACGCCCTCACGCGTGAACCCCGAGGCGATGATCATCGGCGGCGAGCCGAGTTTCTTCGCGGCAACGAGACTTTCCTCGACCGCTTGCAGGAATTCGTCATGCTGCGCCGGGTCGACCAGGCTCCGGCGTGGATCCACGCAGATGCCGGTCAGTCGAACGCCGGTCTGATCCAGCGCCTGGCTGGCCGAATCCACGTCCTTGTCGCGCCAGAGGTGGAACTCGCCGGCCGCGTAGCCGGCAGCGGCACTCGCCCTGATTCGATCACCCATATCGGGATTCTCGTCGGCGAAATGCCATTCGATACATGGCGAAAGGTCCAAGCCATCCTCCCTCTTGCGACACCCGATGGTCCGCTCGCGCGGCCACGCTTGTTTGCGAATCAATATATTAGAATGATAATTCTGTTTGTCGAGAGGTGGGTACGCGAGATCGGAGTCCGGCGCTGGAGGGGGAGAGTTGACAAGCCGATCATCTGCCCTAAATTTAGAACGATGATTTTACTTCGGGATGGCAAAAGCCACCCGGGATGGGGAGGATTTATGATTCGCACGTTGATGCTCTCGCTCGCGTTCGGGGTGAGCAGTTTGGCAACTACGGCCGCGTTGGCGCAGGCCAGCGCACCTCAGGCAGCCGCCACCGATGCGGTCGCCGATGCGCAAGAGATCATCGTCACCGCCCAGAATCGCGCCCAGAACGTCCAGAATGTTCCGATTGCCATCTCGGTGATTTCGGGCGAGACGTTGAAGGAGAAGGGCATCACCGACTTCACCTCGGTGCAGAAGCTTTCGCCAGCACTGCAGATCACCAACGACACGAACAATACGCGCGTTTCGGTGCGTGGTGTCGGATCTCTCACCAACAACGAGGCGCAGGATCAGTCGATCGCGGTGAATATCGACGGGGAATATATCAACCGCCCGACCATTCTGAATGCGGCCATCTTCGACATCGACCGGGTCGAGGTGCTGCGGGGTCCGCAGGGCACACTTTATGGGCGCAACTCGACTGGAGGCGCAGTCAATTTCATCACGCGCAAGCCTGGCAACAGCTTCGACCTCAATGCATCCGCGACCTACGGGAACTTCAATCAAGTGATCCTCGAGGGCGGTGTGGATCTGCCGCTCGGTGATATCGGCGGGGTACGCGTCGCGGGCTTCTATCACTCGCACGATGGCTATACTGTCCACCCGAACCAGCCGTTCAGCCCGACTACGGCCTTCGTGCCGCATGCGGCGGGTCGCAGCGATACCGACAATAGCGGCGGTGGCCGCGTCAGCGTGCGTCTCAAGCCGGCATCAGCGCTGACAATCGACGCCGCGGTCGAACATGTGGAACAGGGCATCGTAACGGCCGCCCAGGCGTGGGCCGACATGACCGCCGCGGGTCTCAATCCGGGAACGAGCACGACGGCTTGTTCGAACGGCTGGACGGCCGCGGGCACCGTGCCGGGCGGAATACAATGCGTGCCGCAGAACACCAATGCGCTCGCGGGAATCGATCGGCACCACTATAATTCACCGGTCATTGGGACCGGCTATCTCCATCAGGTCTCGACCGCGGTTCGGGGCCGGGCCGCCTATGATTTCGGCCCCGCGACGCTGACCTACACCGGCGGCTATCGATCGACCAACAATAGCGGCGACAATACCCTGTCACCGGCCTTCGACTTCACCAATTTCGGAGCCAGTGTCCGCACCCAGAGCCATGAGCTTCGCCTGAATGGCACGACGAGTGGGACCGTGTGGCAGGGCGGCGTCTTCTACTTCGACGAAAAGCAGAACACCAACGGCGGCCTCTACAGCCCCTTCATCGGCCCGAATGGTTCCTATGTGAACTATTTCCGTCATCCGACGCTCAGCGACAGCGTCTCAGGCTTCGCCCAGGTCGAAGTGCCGATGACATCGACGCTGACGGCAGTCGGCGGTGGCCGCTATACGCATGACACGCGCAGCGCCAATTTCACCAACTATTTCTTCGCGTTCAACAGCGGCCCGGTCGAGCTCACCAATCAGCCGTCGAGCACGAGCCCACTCCATTATTCTGGAAGCAAATTCACCTGGCTCGCCGGACTCAACTACAAGCCCGATGCGGCGACTTTGATCTATGCCAAGGTCTCATCCGGCTATAAGGCGGGCGGCTTTGACGGGACGGGCAACATTTTCCGCCCGGAGAGCAACACCGCCTATGAAGGTGGGGCCAAGCTGAAGCTGGGGGATCGCGGTCAGCACATCCTGAATCTCGCCGGATTTTATTACGATTATAAGGATCTGCAGAACGACGTATTGCTCAACCCCGTCATGGGCGCGCAGACGTTCAATGCCGGCCGTGCAAGGATCTACGGCCTCGAAGCGGAAGCCACGCTGCATCCTTCGAGCAACGATACGATCACCGGCTCGGTGAACCTGCTCCACGCCAGCTACAAGGAGTTCCTCGCCAGCGTTGCCGCTTATACGATCGGGAACGCGCCGGCGACGCCGACCACCACCAACCTGGCGGGCAACCGTCTGCCGCAAACGCCCCGAATCGTGGTGACACTCGGCTATGACCACGTCTTCCACATCGGGCAGGCCGGGACGATCACCGCTTCGGCCTTTTCGCGGTACAAGGGCGATTATTATCTCGATTTCTACAATTATCACGACTCGCGGCAGAGCGCCCATAGCCAGACCGATCTCAGCCTCGAATATCGACCTGAGAACCGAAAGTTCAGCGTTCAGGCCTTCGTCCGTAATCTCGAAAATTACCGCTCGATCGCTTATGCCGGCAACACGGTCGTTCCCGGCGTCGCCAATATCTACAATTGGCAATTCACGCCGCCGAGGACCTATGGCATCCGCCTCGGCATCGATTTTTGACGACGGGCGGATGGCGGCCATCACGCCGCTATCCTGTGGTTCCGCCCGATGCCCGGAGCGGATTCTCGGGAGATGTCGACGTGGATGAACCTGCCAAATCGGCTGAATGGAGCCGCCGCGATCTCGTTCACGGTGCGGCGTTCTTCGCGCTTATCGCGGGCGTTCCTCTCGCGGCCGTGAAGTTATCGCGCCGGCTGCAAGACGATGCGCCGACCGACCGGCAGCGCAAGCTGATCGAAGCTGTAAGCCAGCTCGTCATACCCGCTACCGACACGCCGGGTGCGGGAGATATCGGAGTTGGCGATTTTGTCATCCTGGCCCTCGCGCACGGGCTGGAAGGATCTCGGTTGCCGGCATCGTCTGCCGCTGCGCCGAGCCCCGGCGCTTATCGCCGGCCCGACGGCTCGTTGCTTCATCTCGACTGGCTGGAGGATGACCTGGACCGGCGTGCGCGGGGCGACTTCCTTGCGGTGCTACCCGCCGCGAGGGAAGCCGCGCTGCGTGCGCTCGACACCGAAGCCTTTGCGGACTCCGCCGCCGGACATCCGTGGCGGACGATCAAGGCGCTGATCCTGACCGGCTACTACACGTCCGAAATCGGTGGCTCGAAGGAGCTTAACTATGAGCTCGTTCCGGGTCGATGGGATCCCGACCTGCCGCTCAAACAGGGTGACCGCGCTTATTCGAGTGACTGGACCGCGGTGGACTTCGGCTGATGATGGAGAAGGATGTGCAGTTCGATGCGATTGTCGTCGGCTCCGGCATCACCGGCGGCTGGGCCGCCAAGGAGCTGACCGAGGCCGGCCTCAAGGTGCTGATGATCGAGCGGGGCCGCAATATCCGCCATCAGCAGGACTATGCCACTGAGACCAAGGCGCCCTGGGAGATGCCGTTCCGTGGGCTTGGCGACGTCGAGATGTATAAGAGCGAATATCCGGTGCAGATGCTCAATCGGCATTTCACCGAATTCACGCAGGATCACTTCGTCAACGACCGCGAAAACCCCTACGCAACCGCTCCGGGGACCGATTTCACCTGGTTCCGCAGCTACCAGCTCGGCGGACGATCGCTGACGTGGGGCCGGCAATCCTATCGCTGGTCGGATTATGATTTCGGCGCGAACAAGCGTGACGGCCACGGCACCGACTGGCCGATCCGTTACGCCGATCTCGCGCCTTGGTATGACCATGTCGAGCAATTCATTGGCGTCTCGGGCGCGGCGGAAGGGCTGAAGCAATTGCCCGACGGCAAGTTCCAGCCACCGATGGCGCTCAACGCCGTCGAGCAGCATGTTCGACAGGTGATCGCACGGAAATGGCCGGGGCGCTGCCTGACGATCGGGCGCACCGCGAACATGACCGAGGCCAAGCCCGATGAGGGCCGCGCGCCATGTCAGTATCGCAGCATCTGTGCGCGCGGTTGTTCTTATGGCGCCTATTTCTCGACCCAGTCCTCGACGTTGCCGGCTGCGCAAAAGACCGGGCGGCTGACGGTTGTGACCGACGCGGTGGTCGAGAAGATCGATTATGACCCGGCCACACGCCGCGTGACGGGCGTACGCTGGATCGATACGGCATCGAACCAGCGCCGCGCAGCAAGCGCGAGGATCGTCTTCCTCAATGCGGGCGCGTTCAACTCGGTCCAATTGCTGCTCAATTCGGCGAGCGAAGCGATGCCGCATGGCCTCGCCAATGGAAGTGGCGTGCTCGGCACGCACATCATGGATCATGCCAATACGCTGTCGGCGGCGGCGATCATGCCTGGATTTGAACAGCATACGACGTTTGGAAACCGGCCGACCGGCATCATCATTCCGCGCTACAGGAATATGGATCAACTGGACGGCGTTGGGCACACGCGCGGCTTCTCGTTCCAGGGCGGCGCGCTCCAGTCGACCTGGACCCGGGGCAAGCGCGAGGCCGGCATCGGTCACGACTACAAGGCGCATCTGCGCGAGGTGGGACCATGGCGCATGGTATTGGTCGGCTTCGCCGATTGTGTGCCGCGCCCCACGAACCGTCTGACGCTCGATCGCGCGCGCGTCGACGCGCGCGGCATTCCCTTGCTCAACGTCGAATTTGCGTTCGGCAAGGAAGAATTGGCGGCGCTCGCGCAGGCCAAGGCCGAAGCCGCCGAGATGCTCACGGCGGCGGGCGGGCAGGTCATTCTCGGCTTCGACCGGCCGGGGCCGGGCGGCACCGCTATCCACGAAATGGGTGGCGCGCGCATGGGATGGGACCCGCAAACATCGGTTCTCAACCGCTGGAGCCAGGCGCATGAGATAGCGAACCTGTTCGTCACCGATGGCGCGCAAATGTCTTCGACCGCGTGCCAGAACCCTTCGCTGACCTATATGGCCCTGACCGCCAGGGCTTGCGACTATGCTGCCGGCCAGTTCAAGACCGGTGCGATCTGACGCGGTGAAGGCGGTACCGATCAGGGGGGACTCGCAACCGGACAGTCTCGATCAGCTGAGCGATCGCCGGAAAAGCCTGGCCTTCTTCACCCTCGTGATCGCGCTCGTGCTCGAAATCGTCGACCTGACGATCGTCAACACCGCGCTCCCGTCGATCCAGGCCGGGTTCGGCGGTTCCTCCGCGACGATGCAATGGGTCGTGGCGGCCTACGCCTTGTCCTTTTCGTTGCTGCTGATCCTCGGTGCGCGGCTGGGCGACGTGTTCGGCAGCAGGGGCATGTTCCTGCTGGGAGTCGCCGGTTTCACCGCCGCCTCGATCGCTTGCGGCATTGCACAGACTGGCGGTCAACTGGTCGCGGCACGTGTGCTGCAGGGCGCCTTCGGCGCGATGATGGCGCCGCAAGTCTTGTCGATGATGCAACTACTCTATACGCCGGTCGAACGGATCGCCCGCCTGTCCTGGTTCGGCATAATTGGCGGCGTTTCGGCTTTAGCCGGGCCAATCCTGGGCGGGCTGCTGATGGCGGCCAATGTCGGTGGTTTCGGTTGGCGCGCTGTCTTCCTCATAAACGGCCCGATCGGCCTCGTCGCTTTGATCGCAGGTACCCTGCTGTTGCCGACCGCCCCGCGCCAGCCGAACGCGAGGATCGACGGCATTGGCGCGTCAATGTTCGGGGTTGCAATCGCGGCGCTGCTGTTCCCGCTCATGCGGGGCGAACGCACCGGGTTTGGTGTGGCCGACGCGGCTCTTCTGGTCGCCGGCGCCACATGCCTGATCCTGGCCTGGATCTCACTTAAGCGGCGCGCGCGAGATGGCGGGCCGACCATTTTCGATCCGGCATTGATGAACAATAGCTCGTTCCGGCTGGGCATCGCGGTGCTGCTTGTCTTTTCCGCGGCGAATACCGGCTTTCTATTCACCTTCGCTTACGCGCTTCAACGCCTGGCGTATCGCACTCCACTCGAGACCGGCCTCATCCACATTCCATTCACCGCAGGAGTGATGATCGGGATGGGGCTTATCGGCCGCCATCTGGCCACGCGGGCTGAGAAGTGGATACTCGTGGCCGGAGCTTTGACGCTCGCCTTGTTTGGCTCCGCCTCGCTCGCGTGGATACAGGCTGCCACCTTGCCTCTGTGGATGCTGCTTCCGATGCTGGTCCTGGCAGGCGCGGGGATGGGGATGTGTTCGGGGCCAGCAACCCCGATCGCCCTGGCTCGGGTGGAGCGCAGCCAGGCCGGCTCGGCCAGCGGCATCGTGAAGACGGTACAGCAGATGGGCGGTGCGTTCGGCGTCGCGTTCATCGGGGGCGCTTTCTTCGCCTATCGGAACGAACGAACCCTGGTACCCGCGGCTGCCGCCTTCATGGCGCTATTGCTGCTGTGCGCCACACTGGCCGGATTTCTGCCGAGACACATTTTTCACGCAGCCCAGAAACAGCGGGAAGAGTCCGATTGCCACACCCCTTGTTCCCGAGAGTGATCGGGCTCTCACGAAAAGCCGGGTCAGCGACTGCTATCGCGCTTGCCTGTCTTTTGAGTGGGCATGCATCGGCGTCGCCGGACAATCGGGCCATCGTTCGCGACTTCGCGCGCCTTTTTTACACGCAAAAGAATGTCGAACGGGCGTTCCGCGCCTACGTCGCACCCAATTACATTCAGCATAATCCTGGGATAGCCGACGGCCGCGAGGCCGCTGTTCGGGCGCTGCGCCCGCTCTTTTCGCCGCGATCGCGGCAGCGGTTCAAGATCAGGCACGTCCTTGTGGATCGTGACGTGGCCGCGATTCACGTGCTGGCAATCGACGATAGGAATGGCGCGCGCACCGCGGTCGTCGACCTCTACCGACTTTCGAAAGGGCATATTGTCGAACATTGGGACGTGCTTCAGCCTGTTCCAGCGCATTCAAAAAACGCGCACCCGATGTTCTGAACGGCACGCCGGGGAAACAGGCCGGTCGCTGCGGCTCGATCTCCGTCACGGCCGCCCCTCGTGCCTGCAGTCCGCGACTCCGGTGAGTACGAAGACGATACGGCACGGATTGGTGGTGCTGCGATTGCGCCATAGATGGATCGTCCCGCGCCGTACGACGGCACCGCCTGGCATCATGTCGGAAATGAGGGAATCCGATCCTGATAGGCGTTTGCCCGCGGCACTCCTGAGCAAGAGCCGTCCACACGTAAAGCCGTTTGACAAACGGAACAAGAATTGTAGTTCATGTTCTATATATTCAGACCGACGATTCTGCTGTTCTGCAGAACATGTCGGCGAGCTCGGGAGACGAGTGGATGGGCTGGAAGCGTTCGATCTCCGGCTGCGTGCTGGGCTTGGCTGCGGCCTTCGCCGGGCTCGCGGCGCCGATGGGACAGCAGGTACGCACCGACAAAGGCATCGTCGAGGGCTCAACCGACGGCGCCGTGGATCGTTACCTCGGCATTCCTTACGCACGGCCGCCGGTGGGAAGGCTGCGCTGGCGCGAGCCTTTGCCGGCGAAGCCCTGGGTCGGCGTTCGTCGCGCGAAGGACTTCTCCGCTGCATGCTACCAAACGGACGGGCGGCCGTTCGGGCCGTTCACGCGTGAGTTCGTCGATCTCGGCCGGGTGTCTGAAGACTGCCTCTACCTGAATGTCTGGGAGCCACGCGCTCATGCGAAGCCGCTGCCGGTTTATTTCTACATTCATGGCGGTGGGTTCGGCAGCGGATCAGGCTCGATCGCCGTCTACGACGGCGGTGGCCTGGCGCGGCATGGCGCAGTCGTCGTGACGATCAATTATCGCCTGGGTGCGTTCGGATTCCTGGCCCATCCCGCGTTGACTGCCGAGTCGCCGCTCAAGAGTTCCGGCAATTACGGAATCCTGGACGCGATCGCGGCGCTGAAGTGGGTGCACGCGAACATCGCGCACTTCGGTGGCGATCCAGCCAACGTCACGATCGCTGGACAGTCGGCGGGTGCTGCCGCGGTGAGCGACTTATTGATGTCACCGCTGGCCAAGGGTCTGTTCCAGAAAGCCTCGATCCAGAGCGGTCCGGCGCTCGGCATACGCGGCCGGACGCTCGCGCAAGCCGAGCAGACGGGTCTCGCCACGGCGCGGCGGCTCGGCGCAACGACGCTCGCAACGCTTCGCGGGCTGCCCGCAGCGGCGGTGCTGGCAGCTACTGTGGTTGAGCCGCCGAAGGACAAGCCGGGCGGCGCCCCCCAAATCGTGATGCAGCCCAACGTCGACGGGCGCGTGATCGCGGCAAGCCCGGAGCAACTGGAGACGCCGTTCGTCTCCGACGTGCCGATCATCGCAGGATATAATCGCGATGAGGCATTCATCTTCGGTACTCCGAAAAGCACACCCGCGAGCTTCGCATCCTATGTCCGCGATCGTTACGGCGACTTCGCAGATCGCTTTCTCGACGCCTACCCGCACGCGACGGAAGAAGAGGCGACGCGAGCGATGGATGATATCGGCCGCGATCGCTACATGGCGCAGCTCACGATCTGGGCGGACCGTCGCGCCGCATCGGGGCGCCAACCACTTTATCTCTACCAGTTCACGCACACCTACCCAAGCCAGGATCCGGCGCGGTTCGGCAGCTTCCACACCGCAGAGGTGCCCTACGTGCTGGGGTCGGTAAACATTCCAGGGGTGAAATTTACGGCGGACGATCGCCAGATGGCGGACCAGATGGAGGCGCGGTGGATCGCCTTCATGCGATCCGGCAATCCCGACGTGCGGACCATGCCGCATTGGCCCGAGTGGCGGGCGTCGCCAGGCCGCATCATGTTCCTCGGCCTCGAGCCGCGCGAAGACTGGTCAACGTCATCGGCCGCGCGGTTCAAGCTGTTCAAGGAGTTCGTAGCCTCCGGCGGACAGCTGTCCCTGTTCTGACCGGTGGCTTCGCGCAGCAATCATACAAAAAGGGGCCAGCGGTGCGCCGACGCTCCGAAATGGGAGGGAAGACATGCAGTATCGGTTCATAATCGGCGGCTCGTTGATGGCAGTGGCGGCAGGACTGTTTAGCGCCGCCGCTTATGCCCAGGATGCCGCTTCCGCGCGGACGTCGTCGGACCAGGCGCAGTCGAGCACGTCTGCTCAGCAGCCGACGGCGCGGCCGCAGCCGGGGACGCTCGAAGCGGTGGACCCCCAAGAGGTGATCGTCACCGCGCAGAAGCGGGTGGAGAATGTGCAGAAAGTGCCCATCGCGGTCACTGTGATCTCCGCCGACCAGTTGGCACGACGGGGAACGCAGTCGATACAGGATCTGTCGCAGGCGTCTGCGTCGCTGGAATTCACTGCGCCCGCGGCAGCGCCGGGCGGCGGCGCGTTCGTGCGCGGCATCGGCACCAATCAGGTCGGTAACGCGACCTCGGCGTCCTCGGTCAGTGTGGTGCTCGATGGCGTCGTGCTCGGCAGCGCCAACATCAACGACATTTTCGATACCGAACGGGTAGAGGTTCTGAAGGGACCGCAGGGGACGCTATTCGGCAGCTCCGTGTCGGCCGGCGTCATCAACATCACCACCCGCGCGCCCAAGATCGGCAACCTCTCCGGCTATCTGTCGGGCGAGCTCGGGGTTAAGGATCTGGGCTCGGGCTATTCGCGCCAGGTATTGCGAGCTGGGGTCAACTTGCCGGTCACGACGAATTCGGCATTGCGCGTCGCCGGCTACTATTTCAACAATCACGGCATCACGACCGACATCGGCACCGGCAAGAATTCGGACCAGGCCAACTGGGGCGTGCGTGCCCGCTACCTGCTCGACCTCAACGATGACATCACCGTCAATCTGATCGGCGATTATAACCGCAGCCGCTTGAATAACGGCGGGGGCTTCATCTGGCGTGCGGCGACGCCGGGCTCGCTGATTGGCCAGGCACTCGCGGCATGCGGGCTCAAAGTCGGGCCGCGCAATACCGACAATTGCGCCGGCTTCAACAATCACGGGCTCAACCAGATTGGGGGCGCCTCCGGCCAGATCGACTGGCGCCTTGGAGGTGCCACCCTCACCTCAATCACCTCGTACCGCAAGGTGTCCGACAACGCGGCGGCCAATGTGGTCTCGCTCAGCTCGGACTACACCCGCAAATATCTGCAAAACTGCGATTTCGTGCAGTGCAGCCCGGTCGTCTCGTTGACCAGCGGGACCGATGCGGATCCCCAGCACTCACATCGCAGCCTGTTTACGCAGGAGATGCGCCTCGCGTCCGACCAGAACCGCCATCTCGAATGGGTGGTCGGTGCCTATTACCAGAACGGGACGTTCTCCGTCGCGAAACCGGGCACATTGATCGTGCACCCATCGTTCGTGGGTGCGGACATCACGCTGGCTCAAGGGACGCAGATCGCGCACTCCTCGGCGTTCGACGTCGCCGCCTTCGCCAACCTGACCTATTATCTGAACGACGAAACGCGCCTTATCGCCGGCGCCCGCTATACGCACTCGCGCGTGCGCGAACGTGACGCAGACCCGATCAATACGCACGTGCCGACGACGTTCTTCGGCAATACGACCGCGAACGCGCTGACTTGGCGCGCCGGCATCCAGCACGATTTCAGTCCGGCGACGATGGTCTATGCGACCGTCTCGACCGGGTACAAGGCGCCGCAGTTGAGCGATGCCTTGACCGCGACCAACACTATACTGCGCCCGGTCAAGGCGGAGCGTCCGATCAGCTTCGAGGTCGGCGTCAAGCAGACGCTGATCGCGAACCGCCTCTATTTCGGCGCGGATGCCTTCTACACCAAGGCGCGCGACTTTCAGACGCAGTCGTGCGTCGGGGGCGCGAGCGGTATCATCTGTGACAACATAAACGTCGCGAAGCTGATCAGTAAGGGCGTGGAGTTCGAGCTGTTCGGAAGGTTGGCGCGCTTCACCAACCTGAACGTCTCCGGCATCTACAACGATGCAAGCTATCCGTCCGGCTTCTCCGGAGCCGACCTGACAGACCTTTCGGGCCAACAGGCGAACTACGCGCCCAAGTTCAAGCTGACCGTGTCTGCTGAGCAGGAAGTACCCCTGACCGAGGCCTACTCGCTGATCTTCGGCGGAGACGCCGCGTTCCGCACCAAGCAGTCAATGTACCTCTCGGCGGACCCGCGGTTCATCGTGCCCAAGCAAGCGCTGGTCAACGCGCGCGTTACGCTCCGCAACCGCGATACATGGTCGGTCTCACTGTTCGCGCGTAACCTCACCAACCGCATCTATCCCGTTCAGCTTTATCCCAGCCCGTTCGCTCAAGGTGGGCTTTGGCAGTTGCTCGACCCGAACTCCCAGCGGCTCGTGGGCCTTCAGTTCGACGCTCACTTTTGAGCGTCGACACTCGGCTTGTGGGACCGGATGAACATGATCGGCGGCGCTATATATCTTGCCGAGCTCGCCCGAGTGGAAGCCGGAATCGATGGCCCGTCGCGACCGACGCCCCGTTTAGTGCCAGCAGTGCTTGCGGCTGGTCTTGCCGATGCCAGGATTGAGATGATTACCGGGATCGAGTGCCCGGTAGTGATTGCGTAGCGATTCTTTCGCCGGGTACAGGTGCCCAGCATTGTGCTCGGCGGGATATTCAGCTCCGCGCTGGTCAAGGATGCGCCACATATCGTGCTCCAGCGCGATGGGATCGACACCGGAGCGCAGGACATAGTCTTGGTGAAGAACGTGGCAGAAGAAGTGGCCGTAATATAGCGCATTGGCGATGCGGCAATGCAGCTCCGGGGGAAGCACCTCAAACCAGTCGCGATCATCGCGGCGGAGCGCGACATCCAGCGCCACGATCTCACCGACTTCGGCTGCGTGAATTGCCCGATATCGTATTGCCGCTCCAGCCACAGCAAATCTGTGCAGAAAGGCCTTATGGGCTTCGAGTTCAGTGCATTCAAAATAGTCGCCCGAAGTACTTGGGAACACGGTGTTCAGCAGCGTGCGGGCCTCGTCGACCCCAGGTCCCGCCATTTTGAGAATGAGATGATGCTCGTACCGGTCACGCCATTCGAGCATGCGGGTCGGCAAATGCTGTCGAAACAGCGTCGACGCCCATTGCATCAGGCGATCGGACAGATTTCCGCGAAAACCGGCATATGCTGCCAGCGTATCGATCTTGTTCTTCAACGCAAAGAGCGCCGGTAGCCGGTCGGTGCCAAATCTTTCGATCGCGAGAAAGACATCCTTGCCGTAGATGGCGGCGATATCAAAGGCACCGCGATGAATGTATTCTCCGGACACTGGAAGCTCTCGAAATTCGGCGAGAATAGTCCTCCGAAGTCGGGAAAGCTCGGCGGTATCGTTGGTGCCGATATAGAAGGTATTGCTGTGAAGCGTGCGTGGAAACGTATCGAGCCGAACGGCGATAACCATTACCTTGCCCGCACAACCGGACGCTTCGAACAGGCGGTCGGGATCGGCGTTGAAGCGGGCGGGCGTCGGAGCGTCGATATCGCGCACCTTTTCGGCATAGCCATGCGAAGACGCTGCGCGTTCGTTCAGCGCGAAGTCTGCGGAGGTAAACCGGCCGCTCGCCAGCCGATCGAGCAGAACGAGATCCGATGGATCGGCGACCATACCGAGGTGATTGACGAGCTCGACCCGACCATCCTCGGTTACGCGTGCGAAGAGCGCGTATTCCGTATAGGATGGCCCGCGCACGACCAGCGCGCCGCCCGAATTGTTGCAAACCCCGCCGACCACTGAGGCGCCGATGCAGGATGAACCGATGACGGAGTGCGGCTCGCGCTCCAAAGGCGCCAAGATCCGCTCCAGCTCGTAAAGCGTGGCGCCCGCCAGGCAGACGACCTGCTGCCCGTCACGAATGGGATGGATGCCTTTGATCCGCAACGTGTTGATGATGACGACGGGCCGATCATAATTCCCGTCGGGGGTCGAGCCGCCAGTGAGTCCCGTATTGGCGGCTTGCGGAATGACGATCGCACCCGCGTCTATACAGGCCTTGAAAGCTTCGAACTGTTCACGCGGCGTGCCCGGACGAACGACAGCGAGCACCTTGCCGTCGCCATATCGGTAACCCTTGCGAAAGGCTCGAGTGGTGCGGTCCGCCGTAAGGACGTGTTTGCGCCCCACTATGCCACGCAATTTAGCAAGGAGCCCTCTTTCCAGCGAAGTGATCATCGCCAGCTTTAATGGCCATATGGCGCGGTGGTACGGGACAATACATTACCATCGACCCACAAGGTCTGGCCCGTCACCAAGTGCGCGACAGAGGTCACAGGTTCATCCCTTCGGGCTTGATGTCAGCGACATGACCGGAAAGGTCGAGGACGTTGCCGTCGGCATCGATCAGCCCTGGCTGCTTCTGCCCAACGGCACGGTGACGAAGCAGCTTCATAACGTCGGTTCCTTAGAAACACTTTGGACGTAAATTCAGTCAGTACGTGCTTCGGCCACCGGAAGTGTCGAACACCGCGCCTGTCGAAAAGCTACACTCGTCGGAGAGCAGGAAACATATCAGCGCGGTGGTCTCCTCGATCCTGCCAAACCGGCCCATCGGAATCTTGGCTTTCATATAATCGATCTGAGCCTGTGGCATTTGCGCGAGGAGCGGGCTGTCGAACACGGCTGGAGTGACGGCATTTACAAGCACGCCGCTTAGGGCGACTTCCTTGCCGAAAGCCTTGGTGAAGCCGATGACACCCGCCTTAGAGGCGGCATAAGCGGAGGCATTTGGATTGCCCTCCTTGCCGCCTACCGACGACACGTTGACGATGCGCCCATATCCGCCTTCAAGAATCTTTGGCGCAAGGAACCTCGTGCAATAGAACATGCCGTTGAGATTGATGTTGATGACTTGATGCCATTCCTCAAGCGGATATTCCACGGCCGGTGCGGTAGGGCCTGTAATGCCTGCCGAATTGACCAGCAACTCGAGTGATCCGACCGCTTCGATCGTCGCATTGGCTGCCTCTTGAACCGCGATTGGATCCGCCACGTTGACCACGAAAAAATGCTTCGCGTTCAACTCTGCGGCCACCGCTTCCAGCGCATCGCGATTGACGTCCCACAGGACAACCCGCGCCCCTTCAGCCGTCAGCCGCGTACAAACGTCCTTACCCAATCCCGAAGCGGCGCCGGTAACGACGGCCGTTCGGTCGCGAAAGCGCGCTTCGGACATTCCCAATCTTCCGAATTCCTCTTCATTGCCGCTGGGCCGGTTCTTCTTAGCATGGCAAGCGAAATTAAAATAGAAATTCCTATTCGTTAAATCATTTTGCGTCTTTGAGATCGGTTCCGAGGCGTGCCGATGGATCGAACCCAAGTTCCCGCAAGAGTGAGCGACGGCTTCGAGCTGCGCAGGGCCGCTTGGCCTTGTTCGTGAGCAGTAGGTCACGTGCGCGCCAAATAAACACGTCCATGCTCGGCGCAGGCGTGGCGCTGACGCTGCGCTTTCGGCACATCCGCTGGAAGATGCCGCTCGACTGAATCGGAGGAGGTCGAGGATACCTTCGCGCGGTTCACCCGGTGAGGCAATTCGGGGATAATGGGGAATCTGAAGCCTTGACCGGCGCGATCGCATATGTGCCGGCCGCCTCCTACCGTATCGGGCCGGAAAGCTCGCGCAGCACGCCGACGATTTGCGCCTCGTCCACCGGCCCGAAAAAGGCCGCGTCGGCAGCCTCGACGGCAACGATGGCGCGTTGCGCCACCGCCCCCCCGGCCGCAGTGATGCGGATTGTCTTGGCTCGCGAATCTTTGGGGTCGGTTTCGCGCACGATGAACCCCTTGGCCTCGAGCCGGGCGACGACGTCCGAGGTCATCTTGACGTCGGTCCCTGCCTGGGCGGCAAGTTGAGCCTGGTTGGGCGCCTCGCCGTTCCGACCGAGCCACATCGCCGAGGCCAGAAGCACGAATTGGACGTGCGTCAGGTCGAGCGGCGCCAGCACCGCCGTCATGGTCCGCTGCCAGCGCATCGTGGTTCGCCACAACAGCAGGCCAGGGCTCTGTGCTGGTCCGCCTTCGAAGCGCGTGTTCAGCTGCTCTGCGTCATCCACGATCCGCAAGCTCCTGGGCCTTTTCCAGCAGCCTGGCCATCGTGACGTCGAAGTCGCTGCTGATTTGCGGACCGAGCTCCGGCCCGACCTCGGCGGCCGTGGGGCCGGATATATCGAGCCGATGGGTCACGTGCGTGCCGCCGTCGACAGCAACAAGGGTGTGGCGGAACAGCAGGGTGGCACCGCCGAACGAGGCCTCATCGGCATAGGTCACGTTCTCGACCAGGTCGACGATAGTCGATTCGAACGTATCTTGCCCGACCAGCGTTACCGAAAGGCGCGTGCCCTGTGCGAAAGGCCCGTGCAACACGAAGGTATCGGCCCCTTCATATGTGATGCTGCCCTCATGGACGCCCTTTAGCGCATTCCAGATGGCGTGCGCCGGGAGGGCGGAAATCGCGGTGCATTCGTGGGTCCACATTGTCTTCACTCCATCCGTTCCGCTCGAACCGGCCTTCTTAGTCTGCCAACACATTATCTGTGCACAGACTAAATTGCAAGAGCGATTTTTGGAGTCTTGATAGGATCGCCCCCTCTTCCCCAACGCGGTTCCCTGAATGGCGGCGAGACTGTGACGCTTTTTGTCGGCACGACCTAGGAGGCGGCGGGGGTCAGCCAGCCGACGGTTCGGAGGGTTCAATTTTTTAAGAATGAGAATATGCATTCTATTACATTGCCCTCTTATGCTAACTGTGGTTTGATGATGGCAATGAGGGATGCAACGCGATCACCGATCCGACCATCGGTGGAAGCGACTGCCGATGGGGAGAGGCGCGATGCTGGGAGGTCTTGTAAGGCGGGCTCTGTTCGGAGGAATGGCGTTGCTGTTCGCCGGTACCGCTGCCACCGCGCAGCCGACATGGCGTGACGCCTTTCAGTCCAGTCCTGCGACTTACGAAGCGCCTTCAGAGGTGTTCATCAAGTTTGCGAGCGAGCACTGGCACGTTCCGCCGGAGCAACTCCTGTCTGACCTGACGCCTCAGCCGATTACCGGAACGGTCCGATACCAGGTAACCGTCTTGGCCGAAGGATCGCAAATCCGGCTCAGGCTGTCGAACGAAGAAGGGGCGGCTCCGCTCAGACTTAAAGCCGTCTCCGTCGGATTGGCGCGCAGCGCCTTCGTTGCTCAACCTGGTTCGCTCCGCCACGTCACCTTCAACGGAGGTTCTTCAAGTGTCAGCATTCCTGCTCGGACACCCATAATCAGCGACCCAGTCGAAATGAGGGTGAAGGTAGGAACCGAATTGCTCGTAAGCACAGCGCTAGCCTCGCCGTTGATGAACGAAGGCCGGGGTGGCGCCGGATTCCTGCTCGCCGCAGGAGACCAAACTTCGAACGTGGCGCTTGATCAGGCCATGCCGATGAAAGGCAGGCCGCTGCTGACCGGGCTGAGCATTTTGAGCAAGGCAGCGCCAAACGTGATCGTAACGTTCGGGGACTCGATCACCGATGGGAATCGCAATGGGCCTAGCGGACTTCATGGCTGGCCCGAGCGACTGGCGCGTCGACTTTTGATGCGGAAAAGCGGCCGCAAGTACAACGTCGTGAATGCCGGAATCGCTGGAAACCGGCTGCTGGCGGCAGGCTGGGGTGCGGCCGGATTGGCAAGGCTGGATCGCGATGCCTTGCGGATCGGCGGCATCTCGCACCTCATTCTCCTCGAAGGCATCAACGACATAAACTTTTCAGGTCAGAGCCCGTTTGGGGTGAACCCGGAGATAACAGCCGAAGAACTGATCTCGGGCTACCGACAGGTTATTGCCCGAGCTCACGCCAGAGGTGTGAAAGTTTATATCGGAACACTGACGCCGAACCCACCAAGCGAATTCACAACCCCGGCCAAGGTTGTCATGAGAGACGCTGTAAACCGTTGGATAAGGCATTCCGGTGAACCCGATGGCGTAATCGACTTCGATGCGACGGTCCGCGATCCGGCGGCCCCCACGCGGTTCAAAGCCGAATTTGATTCCGGAGATCACCTCCACCCCAGCGATCGGGGCTACGCCGCCATGGGCGACGGGATCGATCTCCGGCTCTTTCCCTAACGAAGGCGTCTTCGTCCCGGACACGCGGAAGCCGCTGGCGAGGACCACGCATCGGCTCACGTGGCTTTCGCCGAATTTGGTGGTTGGGCACCGGCGCCGCCATTGCCTTCAGCCGGTTTGGCGGCGTTATCGATCCGATCCTGTCGGTTGGTCTCGGCCCCTTGGCTCGGGGCTCCGGACGACCTTCCTCCTGTCACCGGTCACTCAGGTAGCGGCATCCTTCATCATCGTCGCAATCCATTTACGAAGGGTAGGCGCTACCGGGCCGCAAAGCCCCGTAAGGCGGCTTGAGAACCGCTTTCGTAGCGCTCGCCACCGATCTAAGCGGACTGCGCCGCGCCGTCGTTTCCCACCTCAGGGCACGGCTTAGACCAGGCCCAGCCTGACGCCCTGCGGGCATAGAAGCGCAACCAGCCCAGAAAAATGCTCATATTGTAACGTCGGCGCAACGTGATCGACGCCGCGGAGCAGGCCAGCCGCTGTCTACTTGGCATTGCTTAACAACGTAACAGGACCGATCAGCCCCGAGGGACGAAGCGGGGCATCTTGGCGATAGGTCGGCAGCGCTGTCCAGGTGACCTTGGTTGCGCCCTTCTGTTGATCGCCGATCAGACGATTGATCCACAAATTGGCAACGCGAATGTCCAGACTGTTGCGGCCTCGCTTCACCGCCTTGGCGATGTCGACGCGGTAGGGAGCATGCCACGCCGTGCCGACCAGCACGCCGTTGATGCGCACCTCGGCGACCTCCGCCACCTGGCCTAGGTCGAGCCAAAGGGAGGTCCCGGGCTTCGCATTCTTGGGCAGGACGAAACTGTTGGTATAGGTTGCAACGCCCGAGAAATAGCGGATGCGTGGATCTGCCTGCTCCGACAGCGAACCGAGCGACGCCAAGCTGGTCGATGCCGGGGCGCCGCGATTTGGCTGGAACGCAACCGACCAGTGCCCCGAGATGGTCGTCAGCGTGACGGTTGCCGGTTTGGTGACCGTGGCGGATGTCTGTGCAGTCTGCTTTCGGAAGACCACGAAAACGGATTCATCCGCTGCAAGCTCGAGCGGCACGATTGTCACGTTTCCGTCGACGCGGTAGGAAACGGCTTCGCTCCGTCCGGTGTCGGCATGCCACAGCTCCGGCACCCTGCCGGTCACCCGGAACCGCGCCTCGGCGTGTGCCGTACGGTCCGCACGATTGTCGACATAATAGATGTCGGCGTCGCCGGTGTGCCGGTGCAGGAACAATAATTCGCTGTCGGGACGGGACTTCACGTAGTCGAAATCAGGTTCGATCCCGAGCGACCCCAGTGCCGCTTCGATGTCGCTGCTGGCGATGATGCGGCCGCGGCCTATGGTCGTGATCTTTCCGCCGCCCCACAGCCTGGCAACCAACGCGCGATAGGCCATCGGGTTATCCTGCAGCCCCGGCGAACCGGTCGGTGGTTGGCCGACGATGGTCGCCCCAGCCTCGGCCAGCTCCGCAAGACGTGCGAGCGTGGTGAACGTCATACGTGCGCTGCTTCCGCCCAGATAGATCGCCCGGTAGCGCGCGCTGCCCTTCTTGGCGATCAGTTCGCTATCCTGCACATCGATCTGGTTCTTCAGCACATCCGCATTTACGAAATCGAAGCCATAGCGTCGCGGCGCGTCGGGGACCGGGTGATCGACAAAGAGGCCCGTCAATGGCGCCTCCTCCCCGTAGAAATAGGCCACGTCCGCGACGTCACGTCCCTGCTGCAGCATGAAGCTGTTGCGCGCGATATAATCCACCCACGGTTTCGCCATCTCCGCCCAGGTTTCGTGGCGGTTGAAATATTGTCCGAAGATGGCGAGCGATAGGCCGGGCAGCTTGTCGTCCACCGGCTGATGCACCGACGTGTGGATCACTGGCCGATTGATCCCGAGCGCGAATTCGAGATCGATGATCCTCCGTAAGTTATTCGGGGCGTAAGCCCATGGCGCGCGGGCGGCCGTCATCGACTCAGCCGCGACGATGTTCTGGCCGTAAATGTGCGCAACCGATGCGGCACCACGATCATCAGCCAGATAGGTGGGCTTTGGCCCGGCTTGCCGACCATAAGTCCACATCGCGGACATCGGCACATCGGCATTGGCGCGCATCGCCATATCGTCGCCGAGCGAGGGACGGCCGTCTTCTAGCGCCTCGCCATAGACTTTCAGATCATGCTCATGCGCGACCTCCGCGACTGTGCCGTAATGCTCGCTTGCCATGAGGTCGGCGAGCGTGCGCCGAAAATCATAGAGAAAGGCGTCGCTCTGCGTCCGCGAAGCGATGATCGTGCCGGTAAGCGCTGGCAGCCACGGCGTCGGGTCATAGCCACGCAGCGCCTTGAACTGATCGATCATGCGTGGCGTCCAGTTTGCCGCGCCGACTTCGATACTGTCGGTGACGATCGCCCGCACGCCATGAGCGCCGATCAGATCGGGGCCAGCGGCATCGCGATACATGTCGATATAATGTTCAAGATAGTTGCGCACTGCCGGGCCATCGTACTTATCCACCTCCAGCCCCGTCGCCTCCGGGGTGGCCGGGTGGTTGGTCGTGCCCACCAGCGAATAGCCAAGGCGCAGGATGCGCCACGTTCCCGCTGGAGGCGTCCAATCGAGCATTCCGTTTGGCTGCAGCCGGCTGGTCAGATCGATTACCTTTCCCAGATCGACGCCGGGCGCCTCGGGTGGCGTGCCAAGCGCGAAATAGTCGGTTGCCAAAGCAAAGCCCGCCTTGCGTTCGAACTGGTCGACTTTGGCTTCCGGCGAGAGGGTGAATTTCGCGATATGCGTCACGGGCTTGCCGCTCGGGCCGGGAATGAACGACACGTTCGCGGCGCCCGGCACCGGATCGCCCGTCGCTCGGCTCACCGCAGACTCTTGCTCCAGAAGCAGTCTGAAGCGCTTCGCGGTGATCGGTGCGAAGCTGATCGTGGTCGGTACCGCCTCAACCGCTATCGGGGCCACGGGCTGCCAGCTTTGGCCATCAGGGCTGGACTCGAGCCGTGCCTTTACGGAGCTGCGGAAAAAGAGGCCGCGCGCGCCGGCGAGATACAATGTGGCCGACCGGATCGTCAGCGGCTGATCATAGTCAAAAACCAGCGAGGTGGCGGCCCCGCCCGCCGGCTGCGGCACATCAAGCGCAGACAGAAGATCATCATCGGTCAGCGCCGCGGCGTCGACGGGTTTGCCGTCAAGGCTGACGTGCGGCGCGGCCTCGGAAAATGGCGCGGCCGGGTAGGCGAGGACAGCGACATCCTTATAGTGGCTCGGCTGGGTTGTTTGCTCGACGCCAGTGGCCGCCGCGAGCGGATCACTGACCGGCAGCGCCTGGAAGGGGCCGGTCTGATTGGGCGGCGAAGCCAACTTGTCGGCAAACCTTTTTCCGCCCGGGACGGTCGTTTCCGACCAGACGAGTTTCTTCAATCCGTCCTTCGGCTCAACCCACGGGCCGCCCGTTTCGCTCCAGCCCGGGGATGCTGCGATGGCCAGCTCCAGCCCCTGCTGTTCAGCCAGGCTCGCCGCAAACCGAAATGCATCCTTCCACTCGTGATGCATATAGACCAACCGCTCCGGCACGATCTGGGGCGTGGTCAGGTTCGCGTCGAAATTCTGCAGGCCACCGATGCCGACCCGCTTCATCCACGCTATGTCCTTGGCAATTCCGTCCTTGGTCACATTGCCGTTCATCCAGTGCCACCAGACGCGCGGACGCGCTGTCGAGGGCGGATCGGCGAAGCCAGCCGCCAAGGCGTCTTCCGCAGCCGGGACGGCAGCGGCCTGCGCGAGCACAGGAGCGCTGAGGCTGCTCGCGGCCAGCAGTACGGAGGCTATTGCAAGGCGATTGGCGGCGCGCCGGCCCCTGCGAACAAGTGAAGGCTTTGCCATCACTGTGGGGTTTCGGGTGGATATGGATCTTTTGATCGGATCCCCAAGCATTCTGCCTCTCCATCCACACACCGCCTTGCCGGCTTGATGGCGCCATGCTCCACATTCTGCCCGATCTTGCAAGCAATTTGATGAAATATGACCACTTATGATTGAAATCTCTCGGCGTGATGGGGTTTTGGATGCCCCGATAGCCCATCGGGCGTGCTGACGGCATGAGTTTGCGATCGCCATCGACATTGACGAGGTGGCATTCACGCTCGGTGAGGCGTGAAGGCCGCGCCGCGATCCGCGCGGCTTCCGATTTGCTGGCGCCACGATCGATCGTCCCGTCGATGCCGAGGGCAATGCGATGGGCAAGCACTTCCCCCAGCGCGCTTATCGCATCGTCGCCATGATTGGCGGCGACCGGTCGGCTCGGTGCCAGCCTCGAACGCGATCGCTCGGGTGTCGACGCCTAATTGCCTTTCAGATGCATGACTTTTTTCGGCTGTGATCGGATAATATCGAAAATGATTGAAATCGGCCGGAAGATTGGATAAAAATGTCACGTTCCTCATCGCTCGCTGCGTAGATGTTCACATTGGAGCCGATAATATATGATCGATGTGCTTTCCGCGGTCCCCAAAGGGTCGGCCCCTCTTCGTTTCGCGGTTCCGCAGAGCCGCTGGGACGATGTCGTCGCGGCGGGAAAGACGGCAGAGCAACTGGTGCTGTACCGCTCGAACCTGCTCGGCTCGGATCTGACGGTCACCAATTTCGGCGGCGGCAATACATCAGCAAAAATCGACGGCACCGATCCGTTGACCGGCGAAACGGTCAAGGTGCTGTGGGTCAAGGGCTCGGGCGGTGACATCGGGTCGATGAAGCTCGACGGCTTCGCGACGCTATATCTCGACAAGTTCCGTGCCACTGAACGGCTCTATCGGGGTGTCGAATTCGAAGATGAGATGGTGAATTACCTCCCCTTCTGCACCTTCAATCTCAACCCGCGTGCCGCCTCGATCGACACGCCGCTGCATGGGCTATTGCCGTTTGCCCATGTCGATCATGTTCATCCGGACGCCATCATCGCGCTTGCCGCCGCGGCGGGCGGCGAAGCCGCTACGCGCGAAATATGGGGCGAAAGAGTTGGCTGGCTTCCGTGGAAGAGGCCGGGTTTCGAGCTTGGCGTGCAGATCCGTGACTATGTTGCCGCCCACCCCGGGCTGCGCGGCGTGATGCTGGCCGGCCATGGCATCATTTGCTGGGCCGAAGATTCGAAGGCCTGCTATGAAAATACGATCGCGCTGATCGCGGATGCAGCCGATTACCTGAACGGGAAGCTCGAGGGGCGTCCGGCTTTCGGCGGACAGGCCATGACGCCGCTGGCACCGGAAGAGCGCGCGGCGATCGCGTCTGACCTGATGCCGCGGCTGCGCGGACTGATGGGCGGAGACCGCGACAAGATCGGTCATTTCTCGGACGATGCCGAGGCGCTCGAATTCGTCGGATCGGTCGATTTCCAACGCCTGGCGGCGACCGGCACGTCCTGCCCGGATCATTTCCTGCGCACCAAGATCGCGCCGCTGACGCTCGATCCAACCCGTCTTGAGAATATGGAATATCTTGGCGCAGAAATCGATGCCTATCGCGAGGGATATGCTGCCTATTACCAGCGCTGCGCTCGCGATTCTGACCCGCAGATGCGCGATCCAAACCCGGTGGTGGTCCTGGTGCCCGGCGTCGGCCGGTTCACCTTTGCTGCGGACAAGGTGACGGCGCGTCTCGCGGGTGAATTTTACGGCAATGCCATCAACGTGATGCGTGGTGCCGAGGCGATCGGCGGCTATATCGGCCTTCCCGAACAAGAGGCCTTCGATATCGAATATTGGGCGCTCGAGGAAGCCAAGCTCCAGCGTATGCCGAAGCCCAAACCTTTGGCGGGCAAGATCGCGCTCGTGACGGGCGGCGCCGGCGGCATCGGCGCTGCCACCGGGCGCCGTCTGCTAGCTGAGGGTGCCTGTGTGGTCCTGCTCGACCTTGACGGTGCGGGGCTTGATGAGGTGCGATCAGGTCTCGCCGGCCAATTTGGCACGGATGCCGTCCGCTCGGCGGTGTGCGACGTCACCAAGGAAGACCAAGTCAAAGCTGCCTTCGCCTATGCGGCGCGCGAATTTGGCGGGCTCGACATCTTCGTGGCGAATGCCGGCATCGCGTCGTCGGCGCCAATCGAGGATACCAGCCTCGCCTTGTGGTCGAAGAATTACGACGTGCTCGCGCTCGGTTATTTCCTCACCGCGCGCTCCGCGATTGGGCTGATGCGGCATCAGAAGAATGGCTCGATCATTTTCATCGGCTCGAAGAATGGTCTGGCCGCGACCCCGAATGCCTCGGCCTATGCATCGGCCAAGGCTGCAGCACTTCACCTAGCGCGTTGCCTAGCACTCGAATGTGCGCCTCTCGGGATCCGGGTCAACAGCGTCAATCCCGACGCGGTGATCCGTGGCTCGCGCATCTGGGACGGCGACTGGCGCAAGGAGCGGGCCGGTGCTTATGGCATCGACGCCGGATCGGAACTCGAGGAGCATTATCGGCAGCGTTCAATGCTGAAGCGCGATGTATTGCCTGAAGATGTCGCCGAAGGAGTCTTCTTCTTCGCATCCGAAGCCTCCGCCAAGTCGACCGGCAACATTCTCAACGTCGATGCGGGCAACGCCCAGGCATTCACACGCTGAGTCCGAAAACAGATAATCAGGATCAAGAGGATGTCCCGTACGCTGCCGCTCTCCACCGACCAGATTGAACACCATAATGCCCGGTTGAGGCCGGCGCTGGAGGAGGATTATCACCACCTCAAGCGTCAACTCGGCCGAGCGGGGATCGACATAGACGCGATCAAGGCCAAGGTGGCCGGCTTCTCGGTGGCGGTGCCGAGCTGGGGTGCGGGTCGCGGCGGGACGCGCTTCGCCAAATTTCCGATCGCGGGCGAGCCGACCAACATCCACGAAAAGCTGGAGGACTGCGCCGTCATCCAGCAACTATCGACCGTCTCGCCGCGCGTCTCGCCCCATTTTCCATGGGACAAAGTCAGCGACTATGACGCGCTGAGGACGGAAGCCGCGAGCTTGGGTCTCGGCTTCGACGCGGTCAATTCGAACACGTTTCAGGACCAGCCGCAGCAGGCGCACAGCTATGCGACCGGATCGCTGTCATCGACCGATCCGGCGGTTCGCCAACAGGCGGTGGACCATAATATCGAATGTATCGAAATCGGGCGGAAGCTCGGCGCAACCGATCTTACCGTCTGGGTGGGCGACGGCACCAATTTCCCTGGGCAACAGGACCTTGCTCGCTCGCTTGACCGCTATCTGGAGGCCGCTGCACAGATTTACGCTGCGCTTCCGGCAGACTGGCGCATGCTGCTCGAGCACAAGATGTTCGAGCCCGCTTTCTATTCAAGCGTCATCTCGGATTGGGGAAGTTCGATCCTGGCGGCGCAGGAACTCGGGCCCAAGGCCAAGTGCCTCGTCGACCTCGGCCACCACGCCCCCAACGTGAACATCGAACAGATCGTCGCGCGGCTCCACCGCTTCGGCAAGCTCGGCGGATTCCACTTCAATGACAGCAAATATGGTGACGACGATCTCGATTCCGGGTCGATAAACCCGCACCAGCTGTTCCTCGTGTTTAACGAGCTGGTGGAGGCCGAACTGAATCCGCGCGAGGGGTTCAGCCCGGCCTATATGATCGACCAATCGCATAATGTGACCGACCCGATCGAGAGCATGTTGTCATCAGCGGAAGCCATCGTGGGCGCCTATGCCCGGGCGCTGCTGGTCGACCGCGATGCGCTGCATCAGGCACAGAATGACAATGACACGATGATGGCGTTTCAGGCGCTCCGCCGCGCCTATAACGTCGATGTCGCGCCGATCCTGGCGATGGCCCGCGTCGAGAAGGGTGGAGCCATCGACATGCTTTCCGCTTATCGCGAGAGCGAATGGCGCGCACGCAAGGCGCAGGAGCGGCGGCCGGTGGGTCTCGGTGCCGGCATCGTCTGAGCGGCGAGGCTTCGACCCGGATGAATCAGCGGCTCTCTGGCCCAGCCGCTACGTCGTTGGCAATTGGAAGATGAACGGCAGCCGGGCCGCATTGGCCGGTCTGCGCGGGATGAACCGAGCCGCCGCGCGCTGGCCGGGCGTGGTCGTCGGGCTTGCCCTGCCGGCAACTCTGATTGGACATGCCCGTGCCGAATTTCGCGGGATCGAAATCGGCGCACAAGATGTCCACGCCGACGAACGTGGAGCGTTTACCGGCGGCCTATCGGCCGCGCTGCTCAAGGAAGCGGGCGCATCATTTACAATTGTCGGGCATAGCGAGTGCCGCAGCCACCAAGGCGATACGGACGATGACGTCCGCCGCAAGGTGGAAGCAGCATACCGCGCCGGCCTGAGGGTGCTTCTTTGCGTCGGTGAGAGCGCCGGCACCCGCGCCAAAGGTGCGGCCATCGATACGGTGGCGGCGCAGGTGAGGCGCTGCCTTCCCGCTACCGCGGATGGGAGCCGGCTTTCTATCGCCTATGAGCCGATCTGGGCGATCGGAACCGGGGCCATCCCTTCGATCGACGAGGTCGCGCAAATGCATTCGGCCCTCCGACGGGAATGCCGCGCGAATCTGAGTGCGAACGCAGAGTCTGTGCCTCTGCTTTATGGAGGCTCGGTCACATCAGAGAATGCGACCGCCTTATTGCAGATCGAAAATGTTGATGGCCTGCTCGTGGGAGGCGCCAGCCTCCTGCCGGAAACCTTCGGGCCGATCATCGAAGCCGCCGGAGCACAGGTACGGTCTGACGCCTGCCGACATGCAGCCATTAGATCAGCGCGCATCTAATCTGATCCGGCTCACCGTTCGTCCTGAGCAAAGTCGAAGGACGTGGGTACGTGCTGCCCTGGCAAGCGCACTTCGACGTCGCTCAGTGCGAGCGGGTCAGGCTTAACGCACGAAGCTTTAACCAAAGAAGCAGCAGACCTGTCTCCAGGTCTGCTGCCTTGTAAGATAAGCGCACAAGCCTGATTGAGTGGCGGAACCGCTGCGCGCTGCCCAAGAAGGTCGATCAGGACCTATCCAAAGGTTGAGCTTTTGATCGGTTCAAGCTGAATCAGCGTGAACCGATCAGGGCCGGGCAGCCGACGTCGGGTTACCAGCGCTTCGAAAGCCCAACGCTCACCGCGCGGCCGATGGGGTTCGCCGTGCTTACGGTGCCGGTCGCGTTCGCCTGGAAGGGCGGCTTCTGGTCGAAGAGGTTGTCGACATTGATCGACACGCGAAAGCCGCCAAGCATCCCGCCGTCCTGGAAGCTGTACGACGAGCGGAGGTTCAGGGTGGTGAACTGCTTCACATGTGCGGTTTTGGCGACGGTCGTGTAGAACCCGGCAAGGTCCATCACGGTGGCACCAAGCGTGAAGCCATCACGCTCGTAATCCATGGAACCGGTGAAGCGGCTACGCGAATCCGTAGCAACGATGTCGGTGATGGCAGCACCAGCGGAACCCTGCAGCTTGTCGCTCAGGATATAGGTCCCTGCCGCGCGCACGGTGAGCGATCCGCTTGCAAGCCCGAACCGTTGTGAGACGTCATAGTCAACGCCGCTCTGGATCTTACGCGACACATTCACGCGCTGGAGCACTGCGATCCAGTAGATTTGCGGGGGCAGGATTCCGCCGTCCACCGCGAGCACGGAGCTGTACTTGGTCACTTGAGGTGAGTTCGGAGCGAACGGCTGAATCACACCGCCGACGATCGGGGCAAGGATACCATATTGCGCGAACGCGGGGTTGGAGAATGTTGATCCCGGGCCGTTGAAAGGGATGCCGATAAAGTTTTTGAAGTCGACGTGGTAATATGTCGCCGACGCCTTGAACCCATGCCATGTTCGCGGACTGAAATCGAAGCCGAACGAATAGTTCTTGGAGGTCTGCGGCCTGAGATTGGCCGAGCCGCCCGCGATGATCAAACCCGGAAGAGCAGTATACTGGTTGAGAGTCGCGTTGCCTGAGGGCGGAAAGCTCGGCGATCCCGCGCTGCTCAGCTGAATGCGCGTGTCGACAGCGCCTGCGGTGGTGTCTCCCAGAGATGGCGCCTGAAAGGCGGTGCTGTAATTGCCAAAGATGCGGATGGCGTCGACCGGCTTCCAGTCAACGCCGATCTTCGGGTTGAAGGTGCTGCCAACGTCCGAATAATCGTCAACGCGCGCGGCGAGCGAGAGCGAAAGTTTCTTGGCGAGCACGAATTCATTGCCCTCGCCCACCAGAGGGACAAAGAGCTCGGTGAACGCCGACTTGATGTTGCGCGACGTCGAGCCGTCACCCTGCGACAGATAGCCTTTGAGGGCGCCGGTTGCATCCAGAATACTGTTGGACGAACCGACCCGGCGTGAGCCGACCTGCGACTGCCAGATCAGATCCGTGCCAAGCGCGATGCGGACGTCACCACCTGGAAGTGCAAACAGCGGACCATCGACCTTGGCACCGGCCTCGTAAAGTCGCTGGCGCGAGTGCACGACTTCGTTGCCGTCGGCAATCTGGCCCAGAACGGTTGCGGACGTGCGGTGGGTGAACGGGTCGAACGCCGTGGCCGTCGTCGTGCCGGCCAGCGCATTCCGGTAGGCGACGTTATCCAATGACTGGCCGAAGGCATTATTGTTCGTCTGACCTGCGGTACCGAACACGGAGAGAGCGAATTTGTTGGGAAGCTTTGCATTCAGCCCGAGGCTGCCCTGCATGGCTTCGATCGAGGTGCGGCGCTGTAGACCGTCGCCAAATTCAGTGATTGGACGGTAAGCGAGCGTCTGGGCAAGACCCGACGGATTGTACGGGTTTGCGGCCGCCATGGTGAACGAGAGGCTCGGCTGGAATTCTTGCGAGGCGCGGGTCTCCTTCGAGTAGAGCATGTCGCTCCACAGATCGACTGTCGACGACAGGTCCTGGCGCAATGTTGCAAACACGCTGCCACGGCGCTTGCGAGGCTGGATATCCGCTAGGTTGGTGGTGTCGCACAGCGGAGCGGAGCCAAACTGGGCAATACCGCACTGGCTGCTGTCGTTGTTGGTGTTGAGTGCATTGTAATAATCGCGATCGCGCCCGCGCAGGCGGGAACTCTCGGTATACGATCCAGCGATGACCAGAGAACCGGACGACCAACTGGTCCCGATGCGCTGGCTCAGGTCGAAGCCGTCGAACTTGCTTGCGGTCGTGTAACGGGCGGACGATTCCATTCCGTCGCTGCGCTTGCGCGTGATGAAGTTGATCACGCCGGCGACCGCGTCGGAGCCGTAGATCGACGATGCGCCATCAGGGATGATCTCGACCCGCTCAATTGCCGCGGGCGTGATCGTCGAAGCATCGACGATGCCGGAGAGGATCCCGCTCGGAACCATGCGGTGACCGTTGAGCAGGAGCAGGGTGGCGTTGCTGCCGAGGTTCGGGCGCAGTGACGTCGCAGCGACGATCGAGCCGAAGGTGGGCGATCCGGTCGGGATGGTGCCGAATTGGGCGACCTGCGGAATTTTCGCCAGCACATCCGACAGGGTATTGGCGTTTGATTTCTTGATCTCGTCAGCGCCAACCGAGAGAATCGGCGAGCCGGTCGGCGCCACACCGCGAATGCTGGTGCCGGTCACGACGATCTCGGGCGCGGTCCCTTCGCCCTCGGCCCCGGAAGCTTTGTCCTGTGCGAACGCAGTACCGCTCAGAGCCAGGGCAGACATCGAGCAGCAAAACGCGAGATTTCGCAATGTTTTCATAGAATCCTCCACCTCAAAACATTTATCGGCTGAGGTAGCCGGCCCGGGGGGCGACGCTCCGCAACCTTGTCTCTTCCAACCGGCGCTAGAAGGCTGCTCCCCATGCCTTCGAAGCAAAAATGATTGGGTTTGATCAAAGTCGCTAATCTATTGTCGCATTAGCGTCAATATCAATCATTGCTGTATCGAGACGCGGACGGCTTTCGCGCCTCAGATGCGCAACGACCGTATTTTGGTTGCCTCGGCGATCTGGCGCGGCGCAAAGGGCGCGAGCTGCGAACCGAAGACGTCCGGACCTGCCCGGGCGCATCGCGACGGCAAAAATGCGACCCATGCAGAATTTGAGCGAAGTCTATCATTGTCGCTAATCTTCTGACACTTATTAGCGTCAATGTGGAGGGCGAGCCCGGCCGGCTAGGCATTCAAACAGCCATTGCGTTTGCAGAGCCCGCGTCCTTAGGCTGGTTGCGATGTGAAGGCACCCGACCCCAAGCCTTCAGGCGGAGGAGGATTTTCCGGAATGCACGTGACCGAGCGTGAGCGATTGATCATGGAGGCCGTTTCCGAGAACGGCTTTGTAACTTATCGCCATCTGGAAGGCCTGCTTGACGCCTCGCCCGCGACGATTCGAAGGGATCTGGCCCGCCTTGAGCAAAACGGAATGCTCGCGCGGGTCCATGGCGGCGCCCGCGTGGAAAGTGCCCATCAGCCGCAATCGAGCCACAACCTGCTGGGAACGCCGTTTTCCGAAGCTCTTGGCAAGCAGCTGCCTCAAAAGCAGGCGATCGGCCGAGAAGCTGCGAAGCTTTGCGTCTCGGGCGAGGGGGTTATGATCGACGGCGGGACAACGACGCTGCAGATGTGCCCCCACATCGACGGACTTGGTCTGCAGGTCCTGACCAGTTCATTGCATATTGTGAATGCGTTGCTCCCCCAGGCTGGAACGCGCATTCTGGTTCCTTCGGGCGCTGTATTCCGTGAACAGAACATCATCCTGGCGCCGGGCGGGGAGGAAAGCATGCCCCGCTTTCATGCACCTAAATTGTTTATGGGCGCGGCTGCAGTGGGCAAGCAGGGGATCATGCAGGCCGACGTCATCTTGGTGGCGAACGAACGCCGGTTTATCGACAGGGCCCAAGAACTCATTGTCCTGGTGGATAGTAGCAAGTTCATTGCCTCCTCAGGGACGCTCGTCTGTGACCTGTCCGAGATCGACGTGCTGATCACCGACGACGGGGTATCGGATGCAGATGCCGCGATGATCAGGCAGGCGGGGGTCGATTTACGAATTGTCTCGGTGTGACCTATCTGGTTGCCCTGAGTCCGTTGGCCGCTGGTTCCTTCACAGGCGGGACAGTGCCTGGCAGCGAGAGGCTGGAGGGATAGCGCCTGTCCGGGGCGGCTCAACGGCAAGTCCCACGTGGTTCACTATCTAGAGCGTCTTTCTCCACGCTCTGCCTCAAGTTGCTCAAGCGATTTGCCTTGATTGCGCGGAGCCCAGATCACGCCGACAACGCCGCTGACGACCAGGAAGCCGGTCAGAATCCACGCAAGTGTCTTGAAGTCGGCCGATGCCAGCGAAGGTACGGCAAGGCTCCAGACGCCAAGCCCGATACGGACGACGGCGAAGGTCACGCCCTGCGCGGTCGAACGGATGGCGGTCGGGAACAATTCGGCGCTCCACAGCTGGAAGAAACTCTGCGCGCCAAAACCTCCGGCCACACCCATGATCAGGATATGGACGACGACGACGGGCAACGTGAACGGCAGCACGGCCAGCAGCATCATACCGACGACATGCATCAGCGCCGAAATGCCGAACAGCGTGCGCTGGTTGACCTTATCGGACAAGGTCATGAAGATCGTCAGGATCGAGACGATGCCGATGCCGAAATAGCTGGCCGGGACAACCGTCTCGGCCCACTGTGGCAGATGGTTCTGCGCGATCAGGTAAGGCGTGAAGAAGCCGTTGTAGCCGGCCCAGAGGTTCCAGAGCCCGTACATTGCAACGAGATAGAGTATCGACTTGAGGTATTTCGCGCTGAACAGTTCGCGCCAGTGGATTCCGGCAGATTTGCCGCCGCGCGCGCTCTGACTTTCTTCCCAGCGCTGCGATTCCTTCATGCGGCTGCGCAGGAAGGTGAGGCCGACGGCCAGTAGGGCAAGGTGGATGAACAGCCAGCGCACACCGTCGATGCCGAACGGCTTGAGGAAGTAGCCGGCGCCCAGGACGACCACCGGGCCGAGATACCACAGAACCTGCGCCACGCCTGAATGCGCGCCGCGCTCGGTATCCGGCGCCTGCTCGGCGATCAGCGACCAGCTGGCCGGAATGTCCGCGCCGACGGCTAGGCCGACCAGCAGGAAGCCCGCGATGATCATCCACGCCGCGCTGGCGAAGATCAGGAACAGCATGCCGAACGCGTAGAACAGCATGTCGTACTGGTAGATCTTCTTGCGGCCGAGCTTGTCGCAGAGCCAGCCACCGACGAACGCTCCGACGCCCGCCGAAATGGCGTTGGCGCTGAATGCGGCGATCAGGCCGATGAAGGTATCGGATAGGCCATATTGTTCCTTCCACAGTGCCAGCGCGACCGACCCAGACACGATCGAGCCCGAGTCGATATAATTGGCGAGACCAGCAAGCACGGTATTTCGCCAGTGCTCGCTTTTGCTCATCGTGTCGGAGTGAAATGCTACAGTCATGATCCGGCCCTCTCCGACAGAATTGCTCTGTTTATCTCTGCGATGTGGGTCACGCCGGTCAGCGACATTGCGACCCGCATCTCCGCTTCGATTATCTTGAGCATCTTGGCGACGCCGGCTTCGCCCTCGGCAGCTAGCGCCCAGGCCCAGGCTCGGCCCAGCAGAACAGCCTTGGCGCCCAGCGCCAGCATGCGCACCACGTCGAGACCTGAACGGACACCGCCATCGGCCAGCACAGTCAGCTTGTCGCCAACCGCCTCGGCAATTCCCGGTAGCGCACGTGCTGTCGACAGGACGCCGTCGAGCTGGCGTCCGCCATGGTTCGAGACGACGATCCCATCCGCGCCCACCGCCGCGGCTTCCTTCGCATCCTCGGGATCGAGCAATCCCTTGATCACCAGCGGCCCCTTCCATTCGGAGCGGATGAAATCGAGATCGCGCCAGGCGATCGACGGGTCGAAGTTTTCGCGCATCCAGGCCAGGAAATCCTCGATGCCGGTGCCGCCTTGAAGCACCGGAGCGACGTTGCCGAGCGTATGCGGGCGCCCCCGGAGCCCGACGTCCCAAGCCCAACCCGGCTTTGCCGCCGCCTGCGCCACCCGCCACATCGCGCCCTTGAGCCCGGACACACCGGCAAGCCCGCTATGATAGTCGCGGTAGCGGCTGCCCGGGACAGGCATGTCGACGGTAAAGACTAGTGTCGAACACCGGTATTCGACCGCCTGAGCCAAGAGGTCCTTCATGAAGGCCCGGTCGCGGATCATGTAGAGCTGGAACCAGAATGGCTGGCTCGCCGCCGCCGCCACTTCGCCGATCGTGCAGGCAGCGACGGTCGACAGGGTAAACGGCACGCCCGCGCGTTCCGCCGCGCGGACCGCCTGACATTCGCCGCGGCGGGTGTTGAGGCCGGCAAGGCCGATCGGCGCGAGGGCGACGGGCAGCGCCAGCGTCTGGCCGAACAGTTCTGTCGACAGGTCCAAGACAGAAACGTCGCGCAGGACCCGTTGGCGGAGCGCGATGTCGCCAAGGTCGGTGGTATTCCGGCGCAGGGTGACTTCGGCATAGGAGCCGCCGTCGATATATTCGAATAGGAAATGCGGTAGGCGACGGCGTGCCAATTCTCGAAAGTCGGCGACACAGGCGGCGATCATGCCGTGCATTCCAGTCCGGTTTCTGCCAGCCAGCGCGAACGGTAGCTATCCAGATCGACATCGAGCGGTTCGACCCGCCTGAGGCTGGCTTGCGGAACGAGGTCGGGGTTGATCAGGCGCAGCGCGCCGAATGATACGTCGTTGTGGGCATTGGCGATGAACACCTGGGTGTCGGCGCGCAGCGCCGCCAGTGCCCGAACGAAGACGTCCGCCTCGGCAAAACGGCCTTCCACGAGTATGCGTTCGCGGGTGCCGATCAGGTCGAGCGCAGTATCGGCGACCAGCGCGGCATAAATGCACATGACCGCGCGGCGAGCATACCAGTCCTCGGGTTCGCCGATCCAGCGGGCCGCATGGGATGGGAAGGGGCCGCATCCGGGCGCGAGCGTCGGCAGTAGCATGATCCCTTTGCGAACGATCTCGGGAACGGCGGCGAGCAGCGCGGGCTGGTCGGGCTTGATGTCGACGCGGCGGGTATCGATCTTGATCACCGTCTCAATCTCGCGCCCGCCCATGAACCGGGCCGAGGGAACCGAACGGCCATAGGCATCGACATTGACAAGGCAGTCGCGCGCTTCCGGCAGGTCGGCGGTCGCAACGGCGTCGGCGGCAAGGCGCATCGCCACGAACCATGTGCCGGTGGACAGGATTGTCGCCTCGTTAGCGGCGATCTCGGGGAAGCCGCGCGCGGCGAGCAACGCGGCATTGGAGTCGTGCAGGCCCGCGATGACCTCGACGGTCGGGGCGAGCCCCGTGGCGGCGGCAATGTCCGGCTTGATCGTGCCAACGGCTTGGGCGGCGCTGACGACGGAGGCGAAGCGATCGGCCCAGCCTAGGCGCTGCGCCATCGGCGCGAACGTGCCGGCATCTGGCGACCAGACGTCGGAATGACAGCCGAGGCTGGTCACTTCGCTCACGGCATTACCGGTCAGGAACCAGGCCCAATATTGCGCCCACGGCAGCAGAGTAGCGTCGGCCGCTTCGGGATGGAGGCGGTCGGTCCAGTAGATCTGCGCCCCGAAGTTGAGGCCGTCGGGAAGCGCGGGAGACCCTGTCAGCGCGAATGGGTCGCGCTCGGCGCGGTAAGCTGCCATGATGTCGGCCGGCAGGACCTGCTCATAGTCGAGCGGCGGAAATGCCAGGCGGTCACCGTCGAGTGCCACGATGCCCGCGCCATGGCCGACAGGTACGATCCTTTGGACCGGGTGCGCGGAAAATTCGTGCAGCGTCTCGATCAACCATCGGCCGATTCCGGGGGTGTCGAGTCGGCGTGTTCCACCAACGATCAGCGGGGCGTTCTGACGCACCCGGCGGGCGACCATCTCGCCGCTATCCGACCATAGGCTGACCTTGCTCAGCGTCTTGCCGAGGTCGATGACGACCGTTCTGCCCGGTTCCAATCGGCTCCCTCCGCGACTTTATCTTTCCGTGATCACTAACGATCAATATCGATCATTTCCAGTAAAAAACGGTGCGTTGCGCTTCACCGCGTTCCAAGACATGGTGTTGGCCCTCCCCATGGCACCCTCCCGCACGTGCGTCGGATCGGGTAGGAGCGGCGCGATCCGGTCACCCAAATCAACGCTGGGGAACATGCCTCGCGACCAGGCTGAGGGTGACTGTGACCAGCGCCATCGTGGCGGCGATAACCCAATGAAAACCCGATAGTCCCAATACGCCCACGACCATTGCGCCCAAAAAGGCACTGGCAATCGCACCAAGTCGCCCCACACCGGTCGCCAGCCCCACACCTCTCGCCCGCATCGCGGCCGGATAGATATTGGAGGCTAGCGCATAGAGGCTGGTCTGAACGCCATTCACACAACCCCCTTCGACTGCGATCAGCAAGAACATTCCGGGCAAAGGCATGCTTGAACGCGTCAGTATCGCCAGCAGCGCTGCGGTCGCAGCCGCCCCCATTGTCATTGCCAACATGACCCGCCGCGAACCGTAACGCCCGATTGTCGTGCCAGCCATCAAAGCGGCGAACACCCCTCCCATGTTGAATGCTGCCAACCCTTGGGCAGCCTGCGCCACGCTGAGACCGCCGTCGGCCAGCAACGTGGGCAGCCAGTTGAACGCGGCATAGACCGACACGAGCGAGAAGAAGAACGCGGTCCAAACCAGCAGACTGTCTGTCCGCCATTCAGCCCCAAGGACGGCAGCGAGCGGAAGAGGCGGCTTATCGGAGGTCGGCAGGGGCACCTTGTCCGCGGCGCTTTCGCCAAAGCCCATTCGGCGCAGGCTGCGCTGGATCCGGGCCTCGCTGGCACCATGGCACATCAGGAAGGTGACGGATTCCGGTATAACCAGTGCCAAGACCACGGCCAACGCGAGCGTGCAACCGCCCGCGAGCACGAATAGCGCTTGCCATCCCATTGCGGGCAGAATGACGGAGGCAGCCATGCCGCCCACGACACCGCCCAAGGGGACGCAGACGATCGAAATAATTACCGCCAGGCTGCGATGCCGCGCCGGCGTGAATTCTGCCGCCAGCGCGGCCACATTGGGGAAAGCCGCGCCTAAGCCGAGCCCTGCGATGAAGCGCAATGCGGTAAGCTGCCTGGGCGAGCCGGCAAAGCCGATGATCAGGGTCGCCGCGCCAAACAGCGTCACACTAACGACCAGCGCCAATTTACGCCCTCGTCGATCGCCCATCACGCCGCCGCTGATTGCACCGATAAGCATGCCCAGTTGCGCCGCCGCCAGGGCTCCCCCCAGCGCGGACTTGGGCAGGCCCCAATCCTTCATCAAGCTGGGCAGGGCGAAGCCGAGGGCCTGATTGTCGAAGCCGTCCAGCAGGATGGCCAGCGAGACCAGCCCCAATAGCAGCTTCTGCGAAACGCTCCACGCACGGCGGTCGAGCAGCGTGGTCCCGTCGGTTTGGACGGCCAGGGGTCGCTCTTCTCGGACCATCAGTCCAACCTTGTTTCGATGATGCCCGCGCGCTCCACGGCACGGCAAGGAGCGGTGCTACCCTTCGCCGGCATCGGTCTGGCGTCGATCGTCCCTACGCAGCCAGGATTGTCATCAACACATACCGCCAGATGGCGGGCACGCGCCAAGCGCCCCCCAAGCAGCGCGCCCATGGCACCTGCGCCCACAACTGCTACCTTCATGATTATGCCTTCTCGCTCGGCACCTTCCTGGCCAGAGCGATCACCATCCGCTTGCCCACAAGCTCACGAGTTGCCTCGCAGGCTGAAGGTGATCTCCTCTCGGTCGACGACTCGTTGAACATTGACCTTGGGCGCCTGGATGCATCATTTTTTGTTTTATATCCAACTAAATTTGGCGCGGGCAGGTGTGTCATCGATTTTCGTCACGTCCGATGCGCTCCGATCCAGTGCACCTGTTCGAACGGCGCAGGATTTCCTCCGCCACTGGCCGGTGATCGCGACGAGTTGACCTATTCAGTTCGAGCCGGAAACTCGTGCACGTGCATGTGCGAGGGTTACGACCCGAGAAGACGCGGGTCGTGGCCGCAATGGATCATGCGCATGATGGCAACTGCCGCGGAGGTCGCGAACTCCGCGATCGGCAGCGAGAACGGGGTCTGATGCCGAGATGAGAAACTTGCACAGCTTTGAGGATTACCGGCGAGCCTCGAGGCGGTATCTGCCGAAAATGATCTTCGACTACATCGAAGGAGGCGCCGGCCGGGAAGCGTGCAACGCGCGTAACGTCGATGCATTTGAGAAATGCGTTCTGGCGCCGAGGCGGCTGATCGACGTCGCAAAGCGCGATACAACGATAGGCTTGTTCGGCAGGCGATGGCCGGTGCCTTTCGCGATCGCGCCGATGGGGTTGGCGGGCGCAGTTCGGCCCGGGGGCGACCTGATCCTCGCGGGCGCCGCCCATCGGGCGGGAATACCTTTTTGTCTGTCTACAGCTGCGACCTCGACCGTCGAAGAGGTGCGTCGCGTCTCGGATGGCGAGATTTGGTTCCAGCTCTACGTGGTCGAGCGAAGCTTGGCGGATCAGCTGATCACGCGCGCGAAAAATGCCGGTTGCGAGACGCTCATCCTGACGGTCGATGTTCCGGTGAACGGAGAGAGGCTTCGGGATGCAAGGAGCGGTTTCGGGCTGCCTTTCCGCTATACGCCGCGTATCCTGTGGGACGCGGCAATGCATCCGCGCTGGAGCTTAAGGCTGCTCACGGGAGGCCCTCCCCAATTAGCCCATTTCCGCAGCAAGGAGGCAGGGTCTGCAGACTCGCAGGCTGCACTTATGCGGCGCCAGATGGACGCGAGTTTCGCGTGGAACGACCTGGCTCGGCTCCGCGACCGCTGGAAGGGGAAGCTTCTGGTCAAGGGCGTGTTACGCGCCGACGATGCCCGCAGATGCGAATTAATGGGCATCGACGGCGTCATCGTCTCAAATCATGGCGGTCGCCAGCTCGATCAGAGTCCGGCGGCGCTTCAGGCAACAAAGAGTGTGGCGGCGGCCGTATCGTGCCCGGTGCTGATGGACAGCGGCATTCGCAGCGGTTCAGACGTCTTGTGCGCGCTGGCGCACGGTGCGGCAGCGGCGCTCGTAGGTCGTCCAATGCTACATGCCCTGGCCGCGCATGGCGCGGACGGCGTGAGCGAACTGATTGCGCTGTTCAGGCGCCAGCTCGACACCGCCATGGCGCTCGCCGGTTGCGCGGATCTTTCCGATGTTGACCAGCTCATGATCTAGGATGCCGCTTCGACTTCATTTTGGGGCCGGCCCCAGTTCGATTAGATCGGGAAGTGCCCCGGCTGGGTTTCGACCGTGATCCAGCGGGTCTCGGTGAAGCTGTCGATGCCCTGGCGGCCGCCGAAGCGACCGTAGCCCGAGGCGCCGACGCCGCCGAAGGGCATCTGCGCCTCATCGTGCACGGTCGGCCCGTTGACGTGGCAGATACCCGAACGGATCTGGCGGGCGATGGCGAGGCCGCGGGCGGTGTCGCGGGTGAACACCGCGGCCGCGAGGCCATATTGGCTGTCGTTCGCGAGCGCGATCGCATGCTCCTCGTCGCGCGCGCGGATCATCGCGACCACCGGCCCGAAACTCTCGTCGCGATACAATTTCATCGCGCTGGTCACCCCGTCTACCACCGTTGCGGGCATCAGAACGCCCTCCGCCTTGCCACCGGCAAGGATTTTCGCTCCCTTGGCGGTCGCGTCTTCGATCAGCGCGTTGACATGATCGACCGTCTTCTTGTCGACCACTGCGCCAAGCGGCGTCGTGCCATCACGCGGGTCGCCGGTGGCCAGGCTCTGCACCTTGGCGGCAAACTTAGCGGCAAAGGCATTGGCGACCGCCTGGACGACGATGATCCGCTCGGTGCTCATGCAGATCTGCCCCTGGTTCATGAAGGCGCCGAAAGCGGCGGCCTTCACCGCCTCGTCAAGGTCGGCATCCTCCAGCACCACCAGCGGCGCCTTGCCGCCGAGTTCCAACAGACAGGGCTTCAGGTGCTCGGCTGCGCGTTTGGCGATGATCTTGCCCACGGCGGTCGAGCCGGTGAAGTTGATCCGCTTGACCTCCGGCGCATCGATCAGCGCGCCGACCACTTCGCCCGCATCCTCGGGCGCATTGGTCACGACATTGACCACCCCTTCGGGAAAGCCCGCCTCGGCGAAGGCTTCAATTATCAGCGCATGGGTGCGCGGGCACAGCTCGCTCGCCTTGAGGATCACAGCGTTGCCGCAGGCGAGCGGCACCGCGATCGCCCGCACGCCGAGGATGATCGGCGCGTTCCACGGCGCAATTCCGAGAATCACGCCGACCGGCTCCTTCAATGCCATGGCGAGGCAGCCGGGCTTGTCCGAGGGAATCACGTCGCCGGCGATCTGCGTGGTCAGCGCCGCCGCCTCGCGCACCATGCCGGCAGCGAGGGTGAGGTTGAACATCGCCCAGCCCGCCGTGGATCCGGTCTCGCTCATCATCGCGGCGACGAAGTCCGCCTGGCGCGCCACCAGCGCGTCGGCCGCCTTCATCAGCACCGCGCGGCGGGCATTGGGCCCCTGCGCCGCCCAGACCGGAAACGCGGCACCGGCTCGGGCGGCGATCGCCGGAATATCCGACGCCTGCATCGCGACCGCTGACGACGCGACCTCCCCGGTCAACGGGTTCAGGCGGGTGAATAGGGACATCTTCGGCCTCCTCTCTGCTTTGCCGGCAAGATACGTCATTTTAGTTGGACGTCAAACTAAATTGCCGATATGCAGCCCGGCGAAGGACGAAACCGCGGGCAAGCTGCATGCCCGCACCGCCCAGCTGCGCGGCATCGACCAGGCACATCGCCTCTGCCGCGCGAGCTGACCGATTGCATTCCACAGGAGCCGACCATGTACACGACCGCGACCGCGCTGCTTGAAGCCATGATCGAGCAGGGGATCGAGTATCTGTTCGTCAATCTCGGGAGCGATCATCCGGGGCTCGTCGAGGCAATTGCGCGCGCGCGCGCCCATGGCCAACCGGTGCCGCATGTCGTTACCTGCCCCAACGAGATGGTCGCGCTCAGCATCGCCCACGGTTTTGCGCAAGTCACGGGACGTCCGCAGGCCGTCGTCGTCCACGTCGAATGCGGCACCCAGGCGTTGGCCGGGGCGATCCACAACGCGGCCAAGGCGCGCATCCCGGTGCTGATCTTCGCCGGTTCCTCACCGTTCACCCAGGAAGGAGAACTCCTCGGTAGCCGGAACGAGTTCATCCAATGGATCCAGGACGTGCACGACCAGCGCGGACTGGTGCGGGGCTATATGCGCTATGACAATGAGATCCGCACCGGGTCCAACGTCAAGCAACTGGTTCATCGCGCCATGCAGTTCGCGCGCAGCGAACCGAAGGGCCCGGTCTACCTTATGGCCGCGCGCGAGGTGCTGGAGGCCAGTTGCGCGCCCGTAGCGGTCGATATGGCACGTTGGCAGCCGGTGGCATTGCCGGTGCTGGGCGCCGCCAATGCCGCCTGGCTTGCAGCGCGGCTTGCCGAGGCGAAGCGTCCGCTCATTGTCACCTCCTATCTCGGCCGAAATCCGGCGGCAGTGCGCCAGCTGGCAGCGCTCTGCACGCGGCTCGGGATCGGTCTGCTGGAATCGGTACCCAGTTACGTAAACCTGCCGCACGACCATCCAAGCTACCTGGGCAATAGCTGGAACGAACCGCAGCAGAATGCGGCACTGGCCGAAGCCGACCTGGTGCTGGTGATTGATAGCGATGTGCCGTGGATCCCGACCAAGAGCCGGCCGCCAGAGGCTGCGCTGGTGTGCCACATCGACATCGATCCCCTGAAGGACCAGATGCCGCTGTGGTACATCGAGCCGCATCGCGTGTTCCGCGCCGATGCCGAACTGGCGCTAGCCGAAATCGCCGACGCGCTCGGCGCTATCGCCATTGATGAGGCGGCGACGACGGAACGGCGCGACCACTATGCTGCGCTGAGCGCTGCGCGCCGCGCTCGCCTTGCGAGTGACGAAGCGCCCCAGGCCGGCCTCACTGTTGCGCGGCTGATGGCGAGCGTGCGCGCTCATGTCGATGCGGACACGATCGTCTTGAACGAGGCCATCACCAACTACCCAGTGGTGTTCGACCACCTCGCCCCCTCCTGCCCCGGCGCCATGTTCGCCAGCGGCGGCGGCTCGCTCGGCTGGAACGGCGGCGCGGCGATCGGCGCCAAGCTCGCCCGGCCCGGCGCCACGGTCGTCGCGATAACCGGCGACGGCTCATACATGTTCACCGTGCCGTCTTCTGTACACTGGATCGCCCGCCGCTACGATGCACCGTTCCTGCAGATTGTGCTGAACAACAAGGGCTGGAACGCGCCGCGCCATTCGGCATTGGCCGTCCACCCGTCCGGCTATGCCAGCCAAGCCAGCGATCTTGATATCGGCTTTGACCCGGCGCCGGACTATGGCGGCATCGCAGCGGCATCGGGCGGCGCGGCGGGCATCGTCGTCGATCGCGACAGCGATATCGATGCTGCCATCGCGCACGCATTCTCCATTCTGCGCACCGAGCAGCGCTCGGTCGTACTGGAAGCACGCCTGGGATAGCTTGGGTGGCGCGCTGCTGCCATTGTCGGGCTCCAGCATCGGAACCTAGACCATATGAACAGTCCCCGGAACGAGCGCCAGAATAAGTCAAAGCAGCCCGCGCCGGTCGAGCCGCGTCTGACCCGAAGCCTGGATGACGCGCTGGGCTACCAGCTGCGCCGGGCACAAGAGGCATCGTTTGCCGCTTTCGCGCGACGAGCGGGCACCGCCCGCATCTGGCCCGGCTGGTACGCCCTGCTCACGATCATCAGCGACAATCCGGGGATCAATCAGACTGACCTCAGCAAGGCCAGTGGACGCGACAAGTCCACCCTTACGGCAACCCTGCGCGAGCTGGGAAAAGAAGAGCTGATCGAGCGCGTCCGCGACGACACGGATCGAAGGAGCTTCCAGATCTATCTGAGTGAAAAGGGCAAGATCCAGCTTGCCGAGCTCTCCGTTCATGCCAAGGCGCACGATCGCCAGCTGGATGCCATTGTCGGGCAACCCAATCGTCGCCTTTTGCTCGCGATGCTCAGGGATCTGACAGACAGCCTCGCGGAGAATATTCCCGACTAAGCGATCACGCCTGCCCGCAGCGGACCGAGCCGGGTTTTCCTGGGAAGCGGACCATCAGTGTCATTGAAGACACAAAACTGGTGCCCGCTGGACAATCAGCACTGCAGGGATCCGCTATTGCTCCAGATCGCCAATGCACCGCTTGGGCGGGCGATAAGGAGGTCAAGTGGGGAAAGTGTTTTTGTTCTGCGGAACGCTTTTGGGGAGCACCGCGATTGCGGTCGCCCCGGCAATTGCGCAGGACGCCCAGGCGCCCAAGAATAGCGGAGAGGTCGGTGAGGTGGTCGTCACGGCCCAACATCGGTCGGAAAACATACAGAAGGTCCCGATTGCGGTCACTGCGTTCAGCAGCGACCAGATCCAGCAGCGCGCGCTTGGCAAGATCAACCAGGTGGCTGCCTTCACTCCGAACGTAGAGATCAAGACGAGCGCCGCGTTCGCCGGATCGTCGCAGATCCTGGCCGCTTCCATCCGCGGCATCGGCCAGAACGACTTCTCCTTCAATCTCGAGCCAGGCGTTGGCGTCTATATCGACGGCGTATACTATGCGCGTTCCCTCGGTGCCGTGGTCGACCTGCTCGACCTTCAGCAAATCGAAGTCCTCAAGGGACCGCAAGGCACGTTGTTCGGTCGTAACACCATAGGCGGCGCGCTCAACATCACCACGCGCGAACCCGCCAAGCAATTCCACTATGCCATGGACGCGACGCTCGGCAGCTTCAGTCGCACTGACCTGCGCGGCTCGGTCGATTTGCCGCTGATCGATGACAAGCTGCTCAGCCAGGTCTCGTTCTCAATCAAGCGGCGCGATGGCTATCAACGGCAGATCCCGTTCCCCGGCGCGGCCGGCAAGGTCAACGACCTTGGCAGCTATGTTACGGCGGGAAATCAGAGCGGCGGCGACACGCGCGGCGACGAGAATCAGATCAACCTGCGCGGCAAGCTCAAGTGGATCGTCACGCCCGATCTGTCCGTGCTGCTGGAGGCCGATTATACCAAGGTCGACCAGGGCGCCCGTCCGATCACTCTCATCAAGACGACGGCGGGACCGACGGACACCACGCTGTTCGCCGCCTATAACGGCTGCGTCGCCGGCGCGGCTCCGCCCTTTTTGTGCAGCAATCGTGGGGTGGTGAACACCAGCTTCTATGGCGCGACCGACCGGCTCTTCATCAGCGACGCATTCGTCACGGGTAACATCGACACCACTTATGCTCGCGGCAGCAACTACGACAAGCTGAAGACCTGGGGCGGATCGTTACTGGTCAACTGGTCGGTTTCACCCTCCACCACGGTGAAGTCGATCTCCGCCTACCGCGAACTGCATTCTTCCTTCGGAAGCGAGAATGCCGGCACGCCGTTCGGTGCAGCCGATGCCTCGTTCACCATGAACCAGGCGCAGGTCTCGCAAGAATTGCAGATCATCAACAGCGCATTCGCCGATCGCCTCAAAAGCGTGGTCGGCCTCTATTACTTCAACGAAACCGGCAACCTGACCGATATGCCGGTGCTCGGAGAAGGGCTGATCCAGATCTTTGGACGAAACTTCTTCCGCAACGACGCCTATGCGGCGTTCGCGCATGAGCACCTCGACATAACGGATCATCTGGGGCTGACCTTCGGCGCTCGCTACACCAAGGAACGCAAGCGGTTCGAGGGCGAACAGAAGGATCTGAACTCCTTCTTCCTGCGCTCGCGCGGATTTGATCCCAACCTGCCGCTTCCTCCCGCCGCCATCGCGCTACTGCCGGATCCCAACGATCGCACCCGGATCTATCCGCTCGGAGTGAATCGTCAGACCTTCTCCAACCTGTCGATCAAGGCGGGCGCGGAATATAAATTCACCAATCAGGTCATGGCCTATTACTCCTTCTCGCAGGGGTTCAAATCGGGTGGATGGACCGCTCGCTTGACCGACGTGATCAGCCCACCGAACGACATAAGTCAGCTGACCTTCCGTCCCGAAAAGGCGGCCACCCATGAGCTGGGCCTGAAAAGTACGCTGCTGGACCGCAAGCTGCGGCTCAATCTGGCAGCCTTCTCGACCCGATATTCCGATATGCAGGTGACCGAGTTTGTCGGCATCTCACCGGTGATCCGCAACGCCGGCAAGGCTTCGATCCGCGGCTTCGAGGCCGAGGCGCAGGGCAGGCTCGGAGAATTGTCGCTGAATGCCAGCCTTGGCTACATGGACGCGCACTACACCTATCTCGCCCCCGGCGTTACCTACTCGATCAACAACGCTCTGGTGAATACGCCCAGATGGTCGACCACCTTGGGTGGGATGTGGCGCCACGACCTCGGCGGGGGCAAGGCATTGTCGGCGAACCTTGACTATACCTACAAGAGCAACAGTCACCCCGATGCGGAAAATTCGCCCTATCTTGCCTCCGGCAAGGTCGGCCTGCTGAACGGAGCCGTGACCTTCTGGACCCGCGACGACGACGTTTCCCTCACCTTTGGCGTTCAAAATATCACGGACAAGCGCTTCGTCACTGGCGGCTTCGATCAATCCGGTCCAGGCGGGATCGGCTTTGTGTCGGCGACCTACAGTCCGCCGCGGCAATGGTATCTCACGCTTCGCATAAAGGGCTGATCGACGCGCGCAAACAGGCCGGTCAATCTCTTGGTCTCCTTGCCCCCGCCTGCTTCATGCAGCGGGGGCTCTCCCCGCCAGTTTCACACACGCGTGCCGGCGTGCGATCCGCCGACCGTCGTCGCCGAGGCGCTTCAGCTCAGCGAGCGACGGAACTGACGCGGGCTCGCACCGAAGCGGTTGCGAAAGGCACGGCTGAAATGGGCCGGATCCTTGAACCCGCAATCATAGGCGATTGTGGTGACGGACTTTCCAACGACACGGGCAGTGGCCAATTGCCGTCGGGCCTCGCCCAGCCGCTGCTCCCAGATCATGTCGGCCAGGCTTTTGCCATTCTCGCCGAACACCTTGAGCAAGTAGCGGTACGAAACGCCGACGCGGTTCGCGACATATTCGCAGGTGAGCTCGGGATTTCCGAGTTCCTCGTCGACGATCCGCGCGGCGCGTTCGAGCAGGGCATGCTGCTGCACCGTGCGGTGGGGGTCGGGAAGGTTCCCGCGGACTTCCTGAAGCCCGGTTGCGATCAGCCCCAACAGGGATTCATTGAGTTGCCGCAGGCTGAGATCGTCCACCGCATGAAGCTCGCCGGCGATCTCAGAGATCAGCCTCGAGCAAATTCGGCCTGTGCCCGTGCTCCCTGATACGACCCTCGCCGTCGCATCCGACACTTCTCCGACGAAGCGGCCGAACGTGTCCCGATCGATCCGCAGGACATCCATCTCGAAGGCACCGTCAAGGCGGAACTCGTAGGGGTTGGTCGTATCATAGATGGCGATATCGCCCGGCCCGAGAAGCGCCTCACGCCCGTTTTGCTGGATAAGCGCTTTGCCCTGGCGCATGTGGCTGAGCAGGACGAACTGTTGCCCTCCTAGGGCGACCCGGCGCCGGTCACGCGCGACCTTGTGCGCCGAAGCGGCGACGCGGATCAGGTTGATGTCGCGCATTTCCCAGGAATCGATCCGCCCCGCGAAGGGCTCTACCCGATCGCGGGAGCATTCCAGATCGACCACGATGTCACAGACCGCATCGCGCCATTGGCGGAAGCTTGAAGACTCGCAGGTGACAGCTGCCAAATTCCGCATCTTAGTTCCGAAGAATCAACGGTTTAATTTTTCCATTCAGACAATCGCGAACTGCAAACCATTGCTATAGCCGCCTGAGCCTTGCCCAAATGGCGGCAGTTTTGTGACAGAAATTTATCCCATGCCATGTGCAGTGCAACAAAATAATGCCCGCGATGAACAAGCGATGCTGGTCGGGTCGCGCTGGCGCAGGCTCCCTTGCCGCAAACGACGGAGTTTGCCCGATGATTGCGCTGGTCCGGCCATGGCAGCATCAAATGGAGTACATTCCAGACCAGAAATAGGCGTATTGGCGCCAACTTCCGCCAAGCCTTCCTGATAGAGATGGCCACGGCTGTCAGAGCCGGATCCATCGTCATGACCCGATGGTCAAGAATAACGCCGGACGGAAACCCGCCCCGTGGAGCGTCGATCATGAGTCAGAGCGGGAACCGCTGGCACAGCTATGCCGATGTGCGCCGGGCGGCCCGGCGCGCACTCCCGCATATGGTATTCGACTATATCGACGGCGGGGCAGGGGGCGAAGCGGCGCTCGATCGCAATCAGGCCGCGTTTCGCGATGCCACGTTGCCGGCGCGCCGACTCGTCGACGTTTCCGATCGGGACCAGACCGTCACACCCTTTGGAAGCACCTGGCAAAGCCCTTTCGCCGTGGCGCCGATGGGTCTGACCGGCGTGTGTCGCCCCGACGGAGACATCATCCTGGCAAAGGCCGCTGCCAGGGCCGGCGTACCTTTTGTCCTGTCAACCGCGTCGACGAGCACGGTCGAGGACGTCATGGCCGCCAGCCGGGGCGAGGTCTGGTTTCAGCTTTACGTCCTGAATCCCGAGGCGGCGAGACGGCTGGCTGTGCGCGCATGGAACGCAGGATGCCGCACGCTCGTGCTCACGGCCGACGTTGCGGTGAACGGCGACCGTTTGCGCGATCGGCGAAACGGGTTCGGAGTTCCGTTTCGTTACTCGCCCAGAGTGATCGCCGACGCCGCGCGACACCCGGCATGGACGATCCGGCAACTCCGGCATGGTCTGCCCGAGCTTGCGCATTTTCGAGCCAAGGACGGCAATGGCGCCGACGCCGTGGCAGCCCAGGCCGCACTGATGCAGCGCAAGATGGATGCAGGTTTCGACTGGGGAGGGCTCGCGCAGTTGCGCGCCGAGTGGCCGGGCACGCTGCTGGTGAAGGGGATTCTCAGGAGCGACGACGCCGCCACCTGTGCGCGCCTTGGTGTCGACGGCGTCATCGTCTCCAATCATGGCGGGAGGCAGTTGGAGCAAAGCATTGCCGCGCTTCACGCCGTGGACGCCGTGGTACCGGCAGTTGACGTGCCCGTATTGATGGACGGAGGCGTCCGTTCCGGCGCGGATGCTTTGGTCGCATTGGCGCGGGGCGCGCGCGGCGTGCTGATCGGGCGACCGTTTCTTTATGCCCTGGCCGCGGAAGGCAGCAAAGGCGTCGACGCCATGTTCGCCATGTTGCGCCGGCAATTTGACACCGCCCAGGCCCTCGCGGGCTGCCCTCGCGCGGACCGGGCCCAAGCCGATCTGACATTAGCTCGGCACCATCCCCGTTTGTGACAGGCCGGAAATGGGAGCGCCGCAGTCAAGTCGATCCGTCCCACCCGTGCCAGGATCAGGGCGCTTTCAGGGAGATATCATGCCAAACTGTCCCGTTCGCCTCGCGGTGGTCCAGGCCGCACCCATCTTCATGGATGCGGCGGCCACGACCGAGAAGGCCATCGCACTCATCCGGGAGGCGGCTGCCAATGGTGCAGACCTGCTTGCCTTCCCCGAAGTGTGGATACCTGGCTATCCTTGGTGGAGCTGGCTCGGCTCACCGGCCTGGGGAGCGCAGTTCCTGCCGCGCCTCTATGCAAATGCGCTTCCCGTCGATGGTGCGGAGCTTGGGAAGCTGCGCGAGGCTGCTGCCGAGTGCCAAATCCACGTCGTAATTGGCTTCATTGAGCGCGACAAAGCGTCGCTGTTCATCTCGCAGGTCCTCATCGACGATCAGGGCTGCATCCTGATGCATCGGCGCAAATTGAAGCCGACCTTTGTGGAGCGCACCGTGTTCGGGGAGGGCGACGGCTCTGACCTCCAGGTCGTCGACACCAGGCTCGGTCGGATCGGCGCCTTGTGTTGCGCCGAGCACGTGCAGCCGCTGTCGAAATTCGCGCTCTATTCTCAGAACGAGCAAATCCACGTTGCGTCATGGCCCGCTTTCACCCTCTACCGCGACATCGCCTATGGCCTGACGGCCGAAGCCAATCTGGCAGTCAGCCAGGTCCACGCGATCGAGGGCGGTTGCTTCGTCCTCCATGCCACGGCGGTAAATGGCCAAGACGTCTTTGACATGTTGTGCGACACCGACGAGCGGGTGGCACTGCTGAATTCGCACGGTGCCCGCCCCGGCGGCGGGTGCAGCGCCATCTTTGGACCGGATGGCAAGCCGTTGACCGAGCGCCTGCCGGAAGACGCGGAGGGCATCCTCTACGCCGACGCCGACTTCGATCAAATTATTGCGGCGAAGGCCATATTCGATCCGGCGGGTCACTATTGCCGCGCCGACGCGACGCAGCTGCTGCTCCATTCCGCACCCCGCGAGCCGGTCCTCGCCTCATCGCGGCGAACGCCGCCTGTGCCGAATGTGCAAGACGAAACAAGCGTTGGGGGGGGCTGACCGTGGCGGCGGTACCCGGAAGCGAACAACTTGCCTTCACGGATTCGCGTTACGAATTTCGCGCTGTACTGCTGTTGGCATTGGGCTTCGGGCTGGTCGGGCTCGACCGGTGGCTGGTTACTCCGCTGGCGCCGGAGATCATGCGCGATCTTCATCTCGACTATCAGGATCTGGGCAACCTGGGCGCCGCGGTGGGCCTGTCTTGGGGTTTGTTCGCCATAATCATGGGCAGGATGGCGGATCGGTTCGGGCGTCGGCGCATCGTCATTCCGGCGGTTGTCGCATTCTCGCTGCTTTCGGGCGTCAGTGGACTCGCCACAGGCTTCGCAAGCCTGTTCCTCGCCCGTCTGCTGATGGGCATTGCCGAAGGGGCTTATTGCCCTTCGAGCTATGCGGCGGCGCTCGACGCTTCCGCGCCCCGCCGGCGTGGGGTCAACCTGGGCATCATCCAAGGTGCGTTCGCGCTGTTCGGGTTGGCGCTCGGTCCGATCTTGGCCACGCAGCTGGTCTCTATCACGGGATCATGGCGGCAAGTCTTCGTGCTGATCTCGCTTCCCGGCCTGCTGCTGGCGGCGATTCTCGCAAAAGTTCTTCGTGATCCGCCACGCAACGTGCGGCGAGACCGCCCGGGCCGCGCATACCAGAGCTGGATTGAGGTGCTGCGCTACCGCAACGTGCGGGTGGCGATGCTTGCGATCTTCGCGTCGATGAGCGGTATATTCGTCATTGGGGTGATGGCTCCGGTATTCCTGATCGACGTGATCGGGCTCGCTCCGGAGACCATGGGCTTCGTGATGTCGGGATTCGGCTTCGGGGGCTTTTTCGGCCAGATTCTGTTGGGCGCGCTTTCCGACAGGGTTGGCCGGCGCCCAGCGCTGGTCCTTGCGTTCGTGATCGGTGCGCTTGCCCTTGCCGGGCTGGTCAGCCAGCCCAGCGCCCCCGCAATGCTGTTCGCCCTTCTCTTCGCGGCTGCCTTCTGCTGCTGCGGCGCGAATGCTCTGCTGGCCGGGCCGATCCCTGGGGAATCAGTCCCGCCGGCTATGGCCTCCAGCGCCATGGGCGCAACTATCGGGCTTGGCGAAATATTCGGCGGCGGGGTCGCACCGTCGCTAGGCGGATTCATCGCAAAGCATGCCGGATTGCCGATGGCCTTCATGTCCGTGGCTGGGTTGCTGATGGCTGGAGCTTGCGCAGCTTTGCTGCTGCGCCGGCCCGAGTGGCAGGCTTAAAGCGCCTGCGGCCTCGCAATCGCAACTTCGCTCGCCCACGAAGCAATGTCGATCAGGACAGCTTCATCCGCTACCGCGCCCGCCAGCAGGACTGCAGCGACTGAGCCCTGCGACAGCGCTGCACAAACTTGCACGAGCACACGTTATCGTTTTCCCACCACCACCTGCGTTCAAGCGCATCAATTCCCGAAGTTCAATAGATCGGCAGGGCCAGCCCAGGAGCTCGTCAGATCCGGCGTCCCGCCAACAGATGGTGCTGGGGACAACCGGCGTCGGCAAGGACAAGAGCTTTTATTTGCGGCTACGATGATAGGTGGCCGTATATAGGCAGCGGCGCAGCCTGCTTGCCCCTCGGCAAGGCAAGGTGATTCACCATGCGATCTGAAAGACGCAATTTTTGACCCAAGAGCTTCAATCCGCTGGTGTGCCTCATGCCGAGCAGGTATCCTTTGCCGGCTTGCTGACAGCGACCGGCGGCTTCCTCGACGCATTCACCTTTGTCGGCCATGGCCACGTCTTTGCCAATTCAATGACGGGAAATGTCGTCCTGCTTGGGCTTGCCGCCGGCACGGAGGACCTTCCAGGAGTCTGGTGGCATCTCGTCCCGATCCTGGCGTTTATGGTGGGGGTAGTAGCCGCCCATCTCATTCGGCTGAAACTGCGGGATGGACCGGTAGTGCGGGTCGAGCAGATCAGCCTTTGGCTCGAGATAGGCTTTCTCGGCCTTGTGGCGCTGCTGCCCAATCAAATCCCGGACGAGGCGGTTATTCTCGGCATTGCCTTTGTGGCGGCTGTCCAGAGCACCAGCTTCACACGCGTGAAGGGCGGCGGCTACAATTCGACGATGACCACAGGAAATCTACGTCGCTTTGCCGAGACGCTGTTCAAAGGTCTGGCCCCCAAACGTGATTCCCAGGCTTTGCTGCAAGCAGGGACCTTCGCCGTCATCTGCCTGTGCTTTCTGGGAGGCGCCATAGTTGGCGGTTTCTCGACGCCGCGTTTAGGCAATTCGGCAGTTGCGATACCAACTGTTGCCCTGTTGTTACTCCAGCTCCGGATCTCCCTGAAACCGCCGCGCCAAAGCTGATCCATCGAGGCTGCGCTCAGCAGACCTCGGTTAGGCCTCTCCGCGCCGGGACACGAGGTGCGGATCTAATCGGTGGGCTTCCAGGAACCGGCCCAACCTACATCCGTTTACCAGCATGACCCGCATATCCCCGCGGGTTCGCAAGCGTCCGCCCGGCCGGGTAGCGTATCGGCCGGGCGGTTTGCGTTGAGCGGGAGAATTTGCGCCCCACCTCAGGGGAGCGCATGTCCGGCTAGCGCGGTCCGTTGGACCCGATTGCATCACCGACAGTGACGATACTGCAGATGCAGGTACGTTACGCACGTTCGAGGATGGTTCGGCAGGCCAGGACGAGCGAGAACCTTTTGGCTCGCACAATGGTCCGCTAGACGCGGTGGCGGCATCATGAAAGACGAAACTCCTCCGCCGTCTATTGCCCCGACGCGTTGGAGACTCTTGCGCACCATCGGGCCCGAGCATGACTGGGTGTGTCTCAGAGTCCACACCCGCCACGAATGTTTTACTGCTGTGGACCCCCGGCCTGTGTCGCAAGTTACGCCGCCGAACGCAGTTGTTGTTTGCGCGAAATAAGGGGAAGAATATGAAGAGGACCTTTCTGTTAGCAGCCCTGATGTCCAGCAGCCTTGCCGCACCAGCGCTCGCTCGTGATGGCGCGTGGTATGTTGGCATTGAAGGCGGCGGGTTGATTGTCCAGGACACGCACTTCCGCATCTTTGGAGCGCAGGATGGGCTGTCCGTTCACCACAAGGTCGGTTACGACGTTGATGGTATCCTTGGGTATGACTTTGGGAGGTTTCGCATTGAAGGCGAAGTCGCCAAGAAGCATGCTGCGGTGGATACCGTCACGAACAATACCTCCGCCGCCTTCAACGGAGCGACAGGTAAATTTGACGGCGTTGGCGTCACGGGCGTCTTTAGCGTCATGGGCAATGCCCTGTTCGACTTCGGCCCCGACGACGGCCTAAGCGCTTATATAGGCGGCGGCGCCGGCATCGCGCGGACGAAGTTCAGCGGGATTGCGGCAGCCCCGACGGGGCCAATCGTCGATGACAGCAAATCCCGCTTTGCGTGGCAGGGCATCGCGGGCCTTCGCTATCCGCTATCTTCCAATGTCGATGTCGGATTAAAATATCGTCTGTTCAACACCCATCCCGTTGTGAACGGCACCGGCGTTGGCGTCACGGATGCTCGCGTCCGCACTCACAGCATCCTGGCGAGCTTGGTGTACAATTTCGGCGAGAAGGCACCTCCGCCTCCTCCGCCCCCGCCGCCTCCGCCGCCGCCTCCGCCTCCGCCGCCGCCTCCGCCCCCGCCGCCTCCACCGCCGCCGGCAGTGACGCCTGGGCCGTTCATCGTGTTCTTCGACTGGAACAAGTCGGACATCACGCCGGAGGCTGCTTCGATCTTGGACAATGCGGCGCAAGCCTACACGACCACGGGCCACGCCCAGGTCATGCTGGCCGGCTATACCGACACGTCAGGTTCGGCGAGCTATAATATGGGTCTCTCGCAGCGTCGTGCCGACGCGGTGAAGGCCTACCTGGCCGGCAAGGGTGTGCCTGACGCAGCCTTGCAGACCCAGGCGTTCGGCGAAACGAAGCTTCTCGTCCAGACCGCTGATGGTGTGCGCGAGCCGCAGAACCGCCGCGTGGAGATCACCTTCGGTCCGAATTCGGGCCAGTAAGGAAAGTCTTTCACGGCAAGGAATTGGGGTCGGCCAGCAATGGCCGGCCCCTTTTCTGCGGCGGTTTCTGGCGCTCGGCATCCAGAGAGTGGATTCACATCATCCTCGGCGCTGCAGAAGTATGCCAATAGGAGACATCGCCGTAGGCCGCTGAGCGAACCACAGCTTTTAGGATCGACCGGAACTAGGGCGCAAAAAAGCTGCCGCTACGGAAACCCCAATCAAAATATATCAGTTCTCGGAGCTGCGCACCTGATACTCAGTGGCGAAGTGCCCCCTGATCTGTGGCGTCGCGCAGCCTGTCCAGCCGGCGGGCAATCGCACGCCAAGTCCGTACGCCAGCCTCATCCTGCGCCGTCGCCAACATTGCCACCCGCTCGGCTACGAAAGCAACCGCTTTGGCACCATGTTGCTTGAGCACCTGGTGAGCACACGCCCACAGTTCGCGCTCAGAAATCATTGGGGCTCTCCCATTGGCCAGCCGCAGCCGCGTCGCCATCACAATATCGCGCTTGCATGGCCGCTGGATCGGCCCATCAAATATTTCCCAACTAACGAGAGTTGCTAAGAAACTGGTTTTAGCTTTGTCGGCTCTGGCGCTGATTGCCGCACCATCCATCGCCGGCAATCAATGCGCGATGCCAAGGGCAAATTTGCCAAATGCCCATCCGGAGCTTCCGCCGCCGCGAGCGGCGTGACCAAGGATGCCAAGGGCAAGTGCCATTTCGCTTCGGACCGAAAGGGGAATCTCGCGAAGTCTCCATGATCTGAGTTTCGGGCGGCGGGCATCAATTCGGCCTACCTCCCAATACCCGACACAGACCCGCTCAAATGGGCTCAGCCTCCACAAGGAAGGACGGGGAGACCGCCCCAAGGTGGAATCCCGACCCTAACATCCTCCTATCATGAGGTTTAACCATTGTACGCTCGAAACGTACAATCTCTTGACAAAAGAGAACAAAAAGGGTACATACGAGTCTCTTTGCAGGAGCTCCGAATGATCACAATTCCCGAATCCGCATTGCTCGGCTTGTCCGCTCTGATCACGAGCTTCTCTGCATTGATTTGGTCGATCAGACGACGCGCGTGAGGCTCTACCTCGTAGGGCAATGCGCTCGAAGCCAGCCGTCGCAGTTGAGCCGTTTGTCGACTGGCAGCGGTTCGGTTGGAGGCGCCATAGCTGGCACAGCCTTCCGAACATCTCTCTCTTTGCTCGGGCACGGCCCGGCAATGATATCCACCGAACGATCGGCAATCCCTGGTGGATGCATGCCTCAAAGGCTCGCACGCCGTTCATTCACCGGTTGGTCAACCCCCTCTGCCCGGATGAAGGCCTTTTGGGGAGGTTGTACCGGCCTGAGAGAGTGGCTCACGTCCCTGATCTTCTTTCCGGGATCACGTACGGCAATCGGTGGCCGAGAACGGACACCGCAAATCAAACGTAACGGCGTGGCGCGGTTGCCGACTGTCTTAAAGCTCCTCAAGGATCTGTTGGAAAGGCATCGGTAGTCCGTTGTCGCGGCGTGCCGACCAGTCGGCATATTCATTTTCCAAGAGCACGACGAGGACATCCTCCGAACGCAGGCCTGGGTTGGCCGCCAACCGCGTCGCAATATTACGATGCAATGCGAGGCGTATATCTGCGCTCCGTCCTTTGCGAAGCGTGATCTGAATGATCAAGAAGTCGTCGCTCCGCTCGATTCCCAAATAATTGGGATCGAAAATCAGCGCGTCTTCGTCGAACTGGTTGATCAGCTGGATGCGGTCCTCACGCGGGATCCCGACAACCTCAACAAGCGCCTCGTGAACCGCGTCTGCTATGGCTCGCCGATAGGCGGGAGTCTTACCCTGGCGCAGAGAGATCGATACAATTGGCATTGGCACCGTCCATATGTCGTAGAACACGCACGCCCAATACCGGGCAGCGGCATATACCTAGCCATACCCAAGCCGTAGCGCACTTGGGAACCCCAACGGCTCGTCCCGATTTGAACCAATTTGGGTTGCTTTCTGCGAACTTGCACTTGCTCCTGCAGCAACCTTGGCTCATGGATCGGCGAATAATCAACACGCAGGTTCCACGAAACGGGTCCTCTGGGATTGCGCCGTCGGGGCCGCATTCCGACCAGTAACCCGAATGGAGGAATTTCAGACGCAATCATAGCCTGGCAAGACGGTCGAAGCGGTGATCCGCAGGCCGATGGCGCCTGGCAAAGGTTGTAACCATTTCGGATGGAACGATTTGGCGCCGGTCTCGCCTTAAGCCCCAAAGTCTGAGATCGACGGCTTGGGGATTCCGGCCTGATTCTGCTCTCAGCCTTAGTTGTGGCTCGTTACGGCGCGCGAGGCTTGTCGATCGCGGTCAGCTTGCTTAACGCGCCGAGTTTCTCGCTGTGCCCACCGTCCGTTCGCGGCTCGTCGGGCGGGTTCGTGCCAGTGTCGCGCGATAAAATGTTTGGTAAATGAAAGAGTTCCAACGGTTGTTTGAGTTCATCGCCAATGTTGAATTTAACCATGATGAGTGAATTGTCTTGACGAAGGTTGTAATTCTTGCGGGTGGCTTGGGTACTCGGCTGGGCGAGGAGACATCTGTACGACCAAAGCCCATGGTGGAAGTCGGCGGAATGCCAATCATTTGGCATGTTATGAAGATATATTCCTCTTACGGGTTAAACGACTTCATAATTTGCCTTGGCTATAAAGGCTATATGATTAAGGAGTATTTTGCCAATTATTTCCTCCACACCGCCGATGTGACGATCGATCTCGTGAAAAATGAAGTCGAGGTCCACCAAAATTGGAGCGAGCCGTGGCGGATCACTTTGGTTGAGACCGGAGCGGATACGATGACCGGAGGGCGTCTCAAAGCGGTCCGCCGCTACCTGGACGACGACGAGCCGTTCTGCTTTACATATGGTGACGGCGTTGCCGCGGTCGATATATCGGCCTTACTTGCGTTCCATAAGGCGCAAGGGCGCAAGGCGACCATCACTGCCGTGGCGCCGCCGGGCCGTTTTGGCGCTCTCGAATTCGACGGGGATTTGGTGCGCTGCTTCAAGGAGAAGCCGGCCGGCGACGGTGGGCTGATCAACGGCGGCTTCTTCGTTGCCGAGCCGGCAGTTATCGACCTCATCGATGGTCCCGATACGATCTGGGAGCGCGCGCCGCTCGAACGCCTCGCCGCCGCGGGCGAACTGGCGGCGTTTCGGCACGATGGTTTTTGGCAACCGATGGACACCCTACGCGACAAGGTTCATTTGGAACAGCTCTGGTCGGAGGGTGCGCCTTGGAAGACCTGGTGAACAGGTCCTGGCGTGGCAAGCGGGTGCTGATCACCGGCCACACGGGCTTTAAGGGTAGCTGGCTCTCGCTCTGGCTGACGCAAATGGGGGCCGAGGTTATCGGCTTCTCTTTGCCCGCTGAGACGCCGAGTCTGTTCCGTCAGGCCCGGCTTGATGAACTCGTGACGCACCTTGAGGGCGATATTCGCGATATCGGTGCGGTCGAGGCGGCGTTGACGGCGGCCCGGCCCGATGTCGTGTTTCACTTGGCGGCGCAACCGCTGGTCCGCCTGTCCTACGACCGGCCGATCGAAACCTTCGCCACAAATGTCCAGGGTACCGTCCATCTGCTTGACGCTTGCCGCCGGATGCCGACGGTCAAGGCGATCGTCTGCATTACCAGCGACAAATGCTATGAGAATCGGGAGTGGGTCTGGCCGTATCGCGAGACCGATCCAATGGGTGGACACGATCCATATTCTGCCAGCAAGGGAGCGGCGGAAATTGCAATTTCGGCGTATCGACGCAGCTATTTCAACACGGGAGACGGCCCCAAGGTCGCGTCCGTGCGCGCCGGTAACGTTATTGGCGGCGGCGACTGGGCCCACGACCGCCTCATCCCGGATATCCTCCGCGCTCTGATTGCCGGCGACTCGCCACTCATCCGTTCGCCGCATTCGATCCGGCCCTGGCAGCATGTTCTCGAAGCGCTCGGCGGATATCTGATGATCGCCATGCGGCTGCTCGATCGACATGAAGGGGCCGCAGACGGCTGGAACTTTGGTCCCGCCGAAAGTGACGCTCGCCCGGTTTCGTGGATTGCCGACTATCTGACCCGCGCGTGGGGACGCGCTGGTTGGATCAGCGGCGCAGCCGATTCCCCGCGAACCCACGAAGCGAACATCTTGAAGCTCGACTGCGCCAAGGCGCATGCGGAACTCGGCTGGAAGCCGATCTTCTCGATCGAGACAGCGTTGGAGCGCGTGGTCGAGTGGCACCGGCTGGTTGCCTCTGGTGGCGATGCCCGAGCCATTACCCTCTCGCAACTTGCAGACTATGGCGCGCGCTTTGGCGCGATGCTTTCATCGAAAGAAATCGCATGACAACCGATCCCAATATTCCGGACCCGATGAGCCTGGCGGCCGACTGTGATGAAGCGCAGTTCCGCGCATTAATTCTCGATCTGACGGGCGAATATGCGCGCCGCTTTCATGCGCCCAAGCCTTTCGTTTCGGGGGAAAGTTCGGTCCCCGTCTCCGGCAAAGTCTATGACGACACAGACGTGCGCCACCTGGTGGATTCGGCACTCGATTTCTGGCTCACCACGGGCCGCTTCAACGCCGAGTTTGAAGCGCAACTCGCCAAGCGGCTGAACGTCGCGCATGCACTGACGACCAATTCGGGCTCTTCTGCAAACCTGTTGGCGCTTTCGAGTTTGACCTCGCATTATCTGCGCGGCGAGGCACTGAAACCGGGCGACGAGGTCATCACGGTGGCCACCGGTTTTCCAACCACGGTAAACCCGTCTCTCCAGTACGGGCTTGTGCCCGTCTTCGTCGATGTCGATATCCCGACCTACAATATCAAACCCGAAATGATCGAAGCCGCGGTGACCGACAAGACGCGCGCGATCATGGTCGCCCATACGCTCGGAAATCCGTTCGATCTGGGTGAGGTGATGCGTGTCGCGAAGAAGTATCGGCTATGGGTGGTCGAAGATTGTTGCGACGCGCTTGGTGCCAGATATGACGGCAAAGGTGTCGGCACCTTCGGCGACATCGGCACCCTGAGTTTTTATCCGGCGCACCATATCACGATGGGCGAGGGCGGTGCTGTGTTTACGGACAAGCCGCGACTTAAGCGCGTGATCGAGTCAATGCGCGACTGGGGCAGGGATTGCTGGTGCGCTCCCGGACAGGACAATACCTGCGGCAAGCGCTTCGCTCGCAAACTCGGTTCGCTTCCAAGAGGCTACGACCACAAATACACCTATAGCCACGCCGGCTATAATCTTAAGATCACGGACATGCAGGCTGCGGTCGGCCTGGCCCAGCTTGGTCATCTCGACGACTTCCTCGCTGCGCGCCAACGCAATTTCGACCTGTTGACCGAGATGCTGGCACCGTTCGAGGATGCGCTGATCCTGCCCAAGCCGACGCCGAACAGCGAACCCTCCTGGTTCGGCTATCCGATCACGATTCGAGACGGCGCGCGATTGGATCGCGACGGCCTCGTCCAGTTTCTCGACGGTCACAAGATTGGCACCCGGCTGTTGTTCGGAGGTAATTTGCTGCGCCAGCCCTATATGAAGGATCGCAATTACCGCGTTGTCGGCGATCTCACCAACGCCGAGATCGTCACCAACAACTGCTTCTGGATCGGCCTCTATCCCGGATTGACGGAAAGCCACCTTGCATATTCGGCTGAGACGATCGCGAAATTCATCTCGGGCGAGGGGCGCTGACGCGGCGCCAAGGCAAAACTGTGACCGATATGAGTTACCCGGTGGCCGCGGACCGATGCGGCCCTTACGCGATATCATTGCGGCAGCCTGTGCGCTCCGGAGCCCTCATTCATGGAGATTAAGTTCGTTCTCGATTTCGATGGAGTGCTCTTCAATAGTGCGTTCGAGGCCTATTCTGTAGCAAATGCTGCAGTTGAGGGCCGATCTGAATTTCGCCAGGATGTCACCTATCAGGAATTCATTCAATTTCGTAGTGTTGTGACTGATGCATGGCACTATAATCGCCTGTATAATATCGACCATTCTATTCCAGCTCAGTTGATTCGTGAACTGACGCCTGAAGAGATGGATTGGGATTTCACGCGGCGATTCTTCGACGCGCGAAAAATCATCATGCAGGATCCAGACTGGCCAAAGATTATGCCGCCTTATGATTTTTTTTTGCTGTTAAAGCCAATTTTGCTGAAGCATCCAGAGTATTTTGCGGTCCTTTCGACGCGAAACGTCGAGTCAATCCATCAGACGCTCGCATTTCACGGCGCCGATGTCGTTCCGGTGTTCGGCCAGGAAGACATTCGCCGGTTGGGCAGCAAGCTGGCAATCGCCAAGAACCAGCACTGGCTGGACAACGGAAAATGGCTGATCGTCTATGTCGACGACATGAATAGTCATCTGGAGCCTTTTGAGGGAAAGGTTCACCTCCCTCTGCATGCCGGGTGGGGCTATGACGCGGAAACGCCGGGCAGCCTGTCCGCCAACCAGATCATTACGATCATATCCTCGCTGTTGAAAATTGCCCAAGGGGGCGAGGCATGAAATATAGCGATCAGATCGGTGCGTGGCTCCAGGCCGCCGGATACACCCATTATTTCTTCGTCGGCGGCGGCAATATCATGCATCTGACCGAGAGTTTGGACCGGTATCTCACCGGCGTGCCGGTCGTGCACGAAGTCGCAGCAGGCGTCGGCGCCGAATATTTCAATGAGATTGCTGCACCGCGCAAGGCGCTGGCGCTGGTAACGACCGGCCCGGGCCTCACCAACACCGTCACGGCGATCAGCGGGGCATGGCTCGAAAGCCGCGAGCTTCTCGTCATTGGCGGGCAGGTGAAAACCAGCGACCTGTCCCGGGGGACGGTGCGTTCGCGCGGAATCCAGGAGGTCAATGGCGTCGAGCTTGTCAGCTCCACGACCAAGGCCGCTCATCGTTTCGATGCCCCGATCGACGCGCGGTCGTTCCTCGCCCTGATCGAGCAAAGCTGGACGCCGCGCAAAGGGCCGGTGTTCCTCGAGATGCCGTTGGACATCCAGGCGGCCACAGTGGAAGAAGAGCCTTTGCCGCCGGTGACGGCTCACAAGCTGCCCGTTGCGAGCGACACCGACGTGACGCGCATCGCCGAGGCATATCGGGAGGCTGATCGGCCGATATTGCTGGTCGGCGGAGGGGTCGAGTATCAGACCGCGAACCGACTGCGCGGCCGAATCGAAGCCCTGCATATTCCGGTAATGACGACCTATAACGGCGCCGATCGCTTCGATGGCGATGCGCCGAACTACCTGGGCCGACCCAACACCTGGGGGCAGCGCGCATCGAATATCGTAATCCAGAAGTCGGACCTGATCATCGCCGTTGGCACCCGGCTCGGCCTTCAGCAGACCGGCTTCAATTGGCCCGAATTCGGCCGTGCCGCGAAAATCGTCCAGGTCGAGATCGATCCGCGGGAATTGGCCAAGGGTCACCCGCGTATCGACATTGGCCTTTGTGCGGACGCCAATGATTTTCTGGCTCGGTTCCTTGCTCATGACCTGCCGACCAAGGGCGGCTGGCTCGAGGAAGCTCGGCGGATCATCTGGAGCGTCCCCAGAATAGAACCCGTGAACCATACCGGTGAAGGCTATCTCTCGCCGTACGAATTCCTGGTCCGGCTGGAGTCCGTCACGACCCCTGACGACCTCATCATCCCCTGCTCGAGCGGCAGCGCCTTCACGCTGACCATGCAGCTCTACAAGCAGAAGCTCGGCCAGCGGATGCTGACCAACAAGTCGCTAGCCTCCATGGGATATGGCCTTTCGGGCGCAATCGGCGCGGCAATCGGCGGCGCGCCGCGGCGAACGATCCTGATCGAGGGTGATGGGGGGTTCGCCCAGAACATGCAGGAAGTTGGCACCGCGGCGATCAACAACCTCGATCTCAAGATGTTCATCTTTCACGATCAAGGGCATGCGTCGATCCGCATGACGCAACGCAGCTATTTCAATGGCAAATATCTCGGTTGCGACCCAAGCTCGGGGCTCGGCTTGCCCAACTGGGAAAAGCTGTTCGCCGCGTGGGATGTTCCGGTGATGCGCCTGCCACTCGACTTTACCGTCGATGATGAGTTCCTGGCCCGCATGGCGCAATCGGGACCGCACGCCTTCATCGTTCCCATCGACCCTGCGCAGACCTATTTCCCCAAGATCAGCAGCCGGATAACCGCGAGCGGCTCGATGGAATCCAATCCGATCGATCGGATGAGTCCCGAAGTGGACTATCTCGACCAGCTTGCCGACAATGACTGATCCTTCGCTCATCCTCGACCCCGAAATTGACCGGCGGCGCGCGCGCTTCGCGGCTCCTGCGAGATATTTGCTGGGCTGCGACGATCGGCGCGTCGCCATCGTCGGCGCGCGCGGATGGATCGGGCGGACGGCAATCAGTCTGCTGCACGAGGCTTTGGGAGCGGAGGCCTTCGCCAGGCGTGTCGTTTGCTTCGGCTCGGCGGAAGCCCTGATCGATCTGGGCGATGGCCACACGGCTCGGCAGCGGGCGTTGGCCGACCTCGCAAGCCTAGAGCGGTCCTCAACACTGTTGCTCCATCTTGCCTTCCAGACCAAGGACAAGATCGCCGGAATGGACCCGGCGCGTTACGAAGCCAGCAATCGCGCGGTCTCGCTGGCGGTGCACGACGCCCTCGACGTCATCGGGGTGGATCGGCTGTTCGTCGCTTCGTCAGGGGCCGCCGCGTTCGCCGATGACCCGACGGCGCCTGAAGACCTGCGCCTTTATGGTCGCCTTAAGCGCGAGGACGAATTGTTGTTTTCGGCCTGGGCCAAGGCCCGCCCCGACAAGCGACGCGCGGTGATCGGCCGCATCTACAATGTGTCCGGCCCCTGGATAAACAAGCATCAGACCTATGCGCTGGCCAGCTTCGTCCTCGACGCGCTGGAAGGTCGTTCGATCAAGGTGGAGGCGCGTCGGCCGGTCCTGCGCGGCTATGTCGCGGTGCGTGAGGTGATGTCCGTCATTCTGGTCGCGCTGCTCCGTAGCGAAGGAGAGACGGTCGTCCAGTTCGAGACCGGAGGCGAAGCGCTCGAATTGGCCGACGTTGCGAACGTGGTCGCCCGCGTTCTCGGGGGGAGCGTGCTGCGCGCTCCGATCGAAGATCTCAAGCCGAACCGGTATGTCGGCGACGACGCTGAATGGCAAAGGCTGCTCGGTCGGTGCGGCGTGGAACATTTGCCTCTGGCCGATCAGGTCGCGGAGACCGCGGCTTGGCTTGCGCGCGAAACCAAAATACCCTTACCTCTACAATAGCGGACCCAATCACAGATGTTTACTCCCAGCAAATCCGGCGCGTATCGACTGCCGCCGCAGACCGCCGTGGCACCGCGACCCGGGCCGCGCGCCGCTTTGCCGGCAGCCGCGCCCGGAACGCGGAAAATCCCTGCCCGCTTAACCAGATTTGCCATCATCAGCATATGTTGGGGCATGGCATCGTCAGCTCACGCCCAGACGGAGGGCGGCCTGTTCGGCGGTTCGCCGTTCGTCGCCCAACAGTCAGGCAATTCGAGCACGTCCGCCTCACAGACGCAAAATTCGAACGGCGCGGATAGTTCCGACCGGCAGGGGCGGAACGATAACCCCTATCTCGACCAGCACATCCTGCAGCCATATGCCGTCTCGAACACGAGCAATGATGTGCTGACGCTTCAGCAATTGCTCGCCGCCAATAACGTGCGAAGCCCCGATGGCACATTGGTTCGACAACCGCCCAAGCCCGGCGAGTTCGAAAATTATATGGAACGTTTGCTGGGTCGGAAACTGCCCCGCTATGGAAGCCAGTTGTTGCTTCCTTCAGCGCGAGATTTTGCTGCTCCCGCGACCGCGACCGTGCCGCCGGACTATATAGTCCAGCCCGGCGATACGATCGTGATCTCGTTGACCGGTTCGATCGATGGCAGCGTCGAACGCGAAGTAGATACCAATGGCAAGATCTTCCTGGCGGGCGTCGGAGCCGTTCGCGTGGCGGGTGTCCGCCATTCCGATTTGCGCGATGTGGTTGCAGGAGCGATCGGAACGAAGTTCCGTGGCTTCACGGTCTCGGTCACGATTAAACAGCTGCGTGGCATACGCGTTTATGTGACCGGTCTGGCCAACAATCCCGGCGCATTCACGGTGAACGGCCTGTCGACCATGGCGAACGCCGTGTTTCAGGCGGGAGGGCCGTCGGCCGGCGGAAGCTGGCGGGCAATCAAGCTTTACCGGAACGGCAAGCAAGTCGCCGATTTCGACCTCTACCAACTGATGCGCGGGGGTCGCAGCGTCGCCGATACCCAGCTGCAAAATGAGGACGTCCTCTTCATCCCGCCGGCAGGCGACCAGATTGCCGTGATAGGCAGTGTGCAAGAAGAAGCGATTTACGAAGCCAAACCCGGCGAGAGCATCGCCGACATCGTCGCCGCGGCCGGCGGACCGAACAGTTTGGCCGACCGCTCGCGGGTAATCCTCTATCGCACGGGCGAGCAGGAAATTGCAGGCCCGAAGCTCGTCTCGTCCGCACTGGCGCCGGCAACGCCGGTAAAGGGCGGCGATGTTCTCCAGATCCTGTCCACGGGCACCTTGACGATGCCGACCGACCGACAATCGGTGCTGGTTCGGGTGGAGGGCGAGGTCAACCGTCCCGGCATATATTATGTCCCGCCCAACACGCCGATGAGCTCGGTCCTCAGCCAGGCCGGCGGTCTCACCAACAGCGCGTATCCCTTCGGGACGAAATTCACCCGCCAGTCGGTCAAGATCGAGCAGCAGGAGAGCTATCGCGACGCGATCCGCCAGCTGGAACTGTCATTGGCGGCAGCGCCCCTCAACGCAAACAGCTCGGTCAGCGAACCCGAGCGTAACGGCCAGATCGCCAGCGCACGTGCCGTGCTGGAACGCCTGCGCCAGGCCGAACCCGACGGCCGCGTTGTCCTGCCGCTGGCTCCCACGGCGACGAACATTCCCGGCTCAATTCTCCTGGAGAATAATGACGCCATTTTCGTGCCGCCGACGCCTACCACCGCCGGCGTATTCGGGGCGGTGTATCGGCCCGCTTCCTTCCTGGTCGGAAACGGGAATCCGTCACAGAAAGTGCGCGACTATATCGAGATGTCCGGTGGGACGCTGCGCGCAGCCGACCGCCACAGCACCTTCCTGGTGCGCGCCAATGGCGAGGTGATCTCCTATAAACGTGGCGCGCTCGATAAACGGGTCATCCCGGGCGACATCATATTCGTGCCGATCAAAACGCAGGCCAACCCCTTCTGGGCACGGTTCAAGGATATAACGCAGACAATATTCGCCTTGGGTATCAGCGCCGCCACGGTCGTGGCGGTAACGAAATGAACCGGACCGTATCGATAATCGGCCGGCTTGCCGAACTCAGGATGATGCGATCCTTCAAGCTCCGCGGCTTAGTCTTCGGCGTTGCCACGGGCCTATTCCTGATATTGTCGTTCTTCCCGGAGCGATTTCACGCGATGGGCACGCTCACGCCCACCGATCCCGAAAGTTTCGGCCTCAGTGGCACGCTCGGCCAGTTGGGGGCTTTCAACAGCGTGTTCGGCAATCAGGCCGCGGTGGAAATCGCATTACGCGTGGCCAACAGCCCTCAAGTACGCGGTGAGGTTATCAAGAATCTCGATCTGCAACACAGGATGAATCAGCCCAATGCTTTGAAAGTCCATCGATGGCTCCAAGACAAGATGGTGATCCGCTCGCTGCGCGGCGGCATTGTCCTGATCGAATTGGAGGATCGCGATGGGGTGCTCGCCCGCGACCTGGTAGCGGCCTATACCGATGCCACGCGCGATCGGCTTGCCGAAATCGCCCGAAGCCAGACGGCATATAAGCGGAAAGTCCTGCTGCAACTCTCCAGCGAAGCGACCCGCCAGCTGGCCGAGGCACAGTCGGCCTTTGATGATTTCCGCTTTCGCAACCGGGCGCCGGCCCCGTTGACAACCGTCGCTGCGGTCAGCGAGCGAATTCCGGAATTGCAAGCGGCGATCAAGGCTAAGCAGGTCGAAATCGCTTCGGCCCACCAATTTTATACAGATACCAATCCGGTCATGAGGCAATTGTCTGCGCAATTGCATTCGCTGGAGGCCGATCTGGCGCAAGTCCGAACGACGGATCCCAGTGCGGATTTGACGGTCGGTCGCGCGGTGAATTCGTCCAGCCAATATTTTAAGCTTGAGCGGAATCTGGCATTCGCGCGCAGCCTATATGACGGCTATTTGCGGTATCTTCAGGGTACCGCGGTCGAGGACCTGACCTCGACTGCCAGCGTTCGCGTGCTCGAGCCCGCTTATGTCGACACCAAACGCCAGATCTGGTTCCCCGCGCTTGCAGCGGCGATCATCACCTTCCTGCTATGGCTGTCGGTAGAGCTTTATCGTCTTCGCCCACCGATTGGCGGACGCTTCGAAAGCGAAGGGATTTGAAGGTGGCGCGCGATAACCGCCCCCGGCCTGAAATTTCCGTCGTCATCGCCTGTCGTAACGAGGAGGAAAATGTAGAGGCGATAGCCGCTGCCGTTATTGAGCAACTCGAAACGGTAAGCGACTCGTTCGACGTCCTCTTCATCGATAACGACTCAAGCGACCGCACCGTCGAGATCGTCAAAGCGATGTGCGCGCGCGATTCCCGGATCCGGCTGATCGTAAACACCCGAAATTACGGTCAGATGCGCTCTCCGACCTACGGCATCTACCAAACCGCCGGTCGCGCCATAATCTCGATGTGCGCGGATTTTCAGGACACGCCTCTCTTGCTGCCGGAGTTCGTCCGTCGCTGGCGCAAGGGAGCCGATATCGTGCTCGGCATACGCGAGCGGGAAAAGTCGGGCGTGATTCTCGCCTTCATGCGCAATCTGTCTTATTCGCTGCAGCAAAGATTTGGCGACTATCGGATCATCCCCAATGCCACGGGCTTCGGAATATATGACCGCCGCGTGGTCGAATCGATCCGCCAGCTGAACGAGCCGCAGCCTTTCTTTCGCGGGCTTTTGGTCGAGACGGGCTATTCGATCGAAACGATTGCATTCGAGCGCCCCGTGCGACCGCGAGGAAAGTCGAACAATAACTTCTTCACGCTTCTCGACTTCGCGCTGAACGGACTAGCCGGATCGTCCAAAAACCTCCTGCGCGCTCCCCTCTATATTGCGTTCGTTGTGTCGTTGCTGACACTGGTTTGCCTCTTCGGGGCGGTATTTGCCTTCTTTACTGGACGGTCGGTGCAGTTATGGCTGTTTGCCGCGATGCTGGAAGGTCAATTTGGGCTGATCTTTCTCTTCCTGGGCTTGCTGGGTGTTCAAACCGGGCTGATCTCCGAGCGCACGCGCAACCAACCGCTCGTGCTCGAGCGCGAGCGAGCCAACTTCCCCGCGGATTATTGAACCATGTTTAAGTGGAATTCGATAGACGAATGGAAGCAGCTGTGGCGATATTATCAGGTCGGCATCGTTAACACTATATTCGGCTACGGCGTATTCGCGGCATTTATAAGATTCGGTATTAACGTTTACGTCGCGCAGATTATCGCTCATATCATTGGGGTTATGTTTAATTACTTCACCTATAGTCGATATGCGTTTGCGGGAAAGAAGTCAAATTTAGCTAACTATGTGCTGGCTTATATTTTTAACTACACGGTATCTGTTACCGCGCTTTTTCTAATACACCGCGCCGTGAATTCTCCGTATTTGTGCGGAATGATCGCTACTATTATTGCTTCCGTCGTTAATTATTTTGTACTTAAAGCGGTGTTTCGATGGAAGGCGTCGGATGAACAAGGGCACGGATAACGCGCATTCCGGTGGATTGTTGATAGAATTCATATTTTGCGTCGTCATCGTCGGCGCGGTAATCTATACTATTTGGCGCCTTGTCGTAGACGGTTTTCTGCCGCAACCGTTTTTCTTTGAACCGAATGATACATTTGCTGACTGGTTCAACACCGCTTACTGGGCGCGAGATCGCGGGACCTATGATGTATGGGGATCTTTATATCCTCCCATATCATTCGTGTTCCTGCGTTTTTTTGGCATGGACCATTGCTACCCAAAAGCGCGCATCGTGGAGTCGAGTCCCGGTCTTGCGCCAAGGGAATGTGATTGGCTGGGCATCGGTTCGATCTTTGCTCTTTATATTCTCGACGTTGTCCTGATCTATCTTCTTTTTCGGAAATACGAAAAGCGCAATCAACTGCGCGCGATTCTCAGGACCATTTGCCTCGGACTCGGCTGGCCTCTGCTCGACGGGCTCGAGCGCGGTAATCTCGTGCTTGTATCGTTCGCCTGTTTCCTTCTGGCCGCTGGACCCCTGCTGAAATCCGCAAGATTTCGCTATATATTTGCAGGCATAGCAATAAACTTCAAAGTGTATTTGATCGCGGCTTTCGTTCCTCTGGTCGTCAAAAGAAAATGGATTGCTGTAGAAGGGATCGTTCTGTCGACGATCTTCGTTTATGCGTTAAGCTTTGCGATATTGGGCCGCGGCACTCCAGCTGAAGTCCTGTATAACATAATGAACTGGTCGTCGATGGCGACCGTAAATCCGCTCGATCTGTGGTTTTCAACCACGTATAATGCACTATACTCTCTGGTAACTACCGATGTTTTCCCTGTTACCTTGCTTGTTGGATCGCGGTGGGTGAATGTCCTGGCGGTAGGTATACCGATATTGCAGCATTTTACCCAGTTCTTTATCGTCGCAGCGGTGGCGGTGACAGCTATTCGGCCCGAGGCGGTGAGCAACTACCGCGTCATCAATCTTGGGCTTATGTTGGCGTTAATTACATCTGAATCGGGCGGATATACTCCGGTTTATTTCTCTTTGCTGGTGATGCTGGAGCCCTGGAAAGGATTTGGCCGCAAATGGGCGATCATATCCTGTTATGTGATGGCTGTACCGCTGGATATCTTCATTGATCCGATCACACAGGTTGTAAGAGACACCTACATCTATCATGCGACAACGATTATGACATTTTGGCTTACGCTAAGCCCGTTCGTTCGGCCCCTCCTTATCGAAACGGTTGCGATCGCGCTTGCCTGTGTGACCATCCGCGAAGTGTGGGAGGATATTCACCAGCAGAGATGGGCCGGACGGAGCCGATTTCGGCATGACCACCCGTTGCTGCCCTGGGTCCGGCGTCCGCCATCGCCGCCGCTCGCGCGCGCCGGGAGGGGAGATGACCTCTCGCCGACCGTTGACCATTGATCGGTTGGGATAGGGTAACATCGTTGAAGCGTCGCGCTCGCCATTCGCATCGGCGCACACGGGCGGCGATTGCGTCTCGTTCGAATTCCGAGCGGAGATCGATTGCCGCACTGCAAACAGCCGGAGGAACCTATATTATGCGCCTCGGCGGACTGGGCAAGCGGCCGCCGGAGCTGGCGCGGAACGGCGCGAAATGCACGACGGAGAGCCCGGCCAAGCTGTCTTCGCGATTGGGATGGCGGTTCGGGCTGATCCTCCTGTTGGCCGTGATCCTGCGTCTTCATGGCATTGGTTTTGGACTGCCCGCTATCGATGATTCTGATGAGCTGATGTTCCAGCTCGGGTCGATGAAGATGCTGCGTGACGCAACGCTCAATCCGGGCTGGTTTGGCCATCCCGCCATCATCACGATGTACGCGCTTTCGGTCACCGACATCGCGGTATATCTGCTCGGTCATCTGCTTGGGTGGTTCGAGAACCCCAAGGCATTCATCGAGGCGATTTATGCCAATCCGGCCTGGGTGATTCTGCCCGGCCGGATGGTGATGGCCTTATTTTCACTGGCCACCGTCTGGCGGGCTGGACGTTTCGCCGCTTGCCTGTGGGGGAAGGAAGCAGGCCTGGCGGCGGCAGTCCTGCTCGCGGTGAGCCCGATCTTCGTCCTTTGGTCGCAGGTCATTCGGTCTGACATTGTCGGCTGCTTCTTCATGGTCCTGAGCTTGTCGGCGGCACATCGTCTCTCGGATCATGCGACCGCGCGCGATCGGTTCTTCGCGGCGTTGTGGACGGCGTGCGCCATCGCCAGCAAATGGCCGTTCGCGCTTGCGACACTCGGTGTGGCCGGCGCGGTGATATTCAACGCCCGCCTCCGGCGCGAGGGATGGCTGCCGATATGCCGATTCCTCGCATTCTATGCGGGGACAACCTTGATATGTCTGATATTGATCTCGCCTTATCTCCTGCTGGATTTTCCGACCGTCGTGCGAAACGTCGCCGCGGAGGGCCAGATCCGTCATCTGGGAGCCACCGGCGGCGGGCCGTTGTGGAATGCGCAATGGTATATTACCGGGCCGGTGTTCCATGCCTTTGGACTCGTTGGGTTGGTGCTTTCCGTTGCCGGGCTGGCGCTGCTCGGCAGGGACCGACGGGCACTGACGATTATCGGGCCACCGTTGGTGGGCTTTTTTGTCGTTCTGATCGTCCAGAATCTCGTTTGGGATCGCTGGATATTGCCGATCATTGTCTTGCTCTCGCTGACCGGTGGGCGGGCGCTGGCCTGGCTGATCGAGGCGATACGTTCGGGCTCGTCGCGACGATATGCGGGTGCAGTCGTGACCGGTCTGCTCCTTTTGATCGCCCTGCAGCCGTCTTTTGCCACGATCGAGCAATCGAGCGCGCGCAGCAATGACACACGCCGCCGCGCCGCGGCTTGGGCGAAATCCCATTTTCGGCCAGGGAGCCGTGTGATGGTGGAGCATTTCGCGTTCGATCTTCTGCCAGGCCCCTGGAAATTCTATTTTCCGCTCGGCAATCTGGGATGCGTCGATGCCAATGCATGGCTGCACGGCAAGGTCGGCTACGTCCGTATCGATGCGGGTCGGGCAGGTCGGAGCAATGTCGACTATGGCACGCTCGCTCCAGGCACCGCCGCGACATGTCGGATCGACTATGCGATACTGACCCAATATGATCGCTATGCGGCGGAACGCTCTCGTTTCCCTGCCGAATATGCAGCATATCGCCGCCTTTTGGCGCGGGGCCGCATTGTCGCTACAATATCACCACTACCCGGCTTTTCGTCGGGGCCGCGTGTAAGGATCGTTGCCTTTACGCAATGAGATCGGGAAATGGTGGACCGGCCGCGTCGCAAGCGGTCGCCCTAATCGGCCCTCGGCATTCACCGAGGCTCGAGGCGATCACGCGGGGCCTCGTTCAAGCGCATATTTGCGCAGATATGGCCTTGATGCTTGATTATGGCTAAACCGCTTCGTCCGCTTTGGTCGAGGAGCAAATTCCGAACGAAAGCCTGAGGTTCGACCTCGAGAGTTCGCGCTGGTTCCCTCAACCGGTCGGAACGGCGGCCCAGACCTCGAAAATAGCGCCGAGCACACAGCTCGATTACGTGTTTGAGGCTGGGCCCGCTTGGCATGCGGGCTGAATAGAACGCTCCGGCAGCTGCGCCGTCGGTGCCGGCAGCTAGGGTGCCTATCGCCTGCATCGTCTCGCTTCCTGACAGCGTCAGGGAGAACACAATTGCTCGACAATCGACTTTGGGCAGGCCTCGATATTGGCGAGGACATTTCGTTTCTGTCAGCAATCGATGTCGCGAACGACGCTGTCTCGGAACAGGCCTTGCCTACCGATCCAGCCGCCATTGCTATGGCGCTCGATGAACTTGCCCCGGGCAGGATCGTGCATATTGCCATTGAGGCGAGCGCGACGGCGGTGCATCTGGTGCGGGAACTGCGCGCGCGCGGCTACCCCATTTTGGTTTGCGAGACTCGTCAAGTCAGCCGTTATCTGCGCGTTCGGATCAATAAAACCGACACGAATGATGCTCGCGGTTTGGCGGAAATCGCGAAAATAGGCCGGTCCAAAATATCGAACGTCCACGTTAAGAGCAGCGAGGTCCAGCGCCTACGGTCTGAGCTCGTTTTCCGGCACAAGCTCAATCTGCATCGCGTGGCCTGCGAAGGCATGATTCGGTCGCTGATCCGGCTCCATGGAGGCAAGGTGAAAACCGCTCTCAGCGCGGCGACGTTCAAGCGCAATGTCGAAACCGCGCTCGAGCAGATGCGGTGCGACCTGAACGTGGATCTGAGCGACGAAATTCTGCCGCTCCTGTCCCTCTCGCTAGGCCTGAGGGAGTTCCTCGCGACGCTGTCCGACCGGTTGACCGTCTGGGCAAAGGCGCATCCGGTATGCAGCCGTTTCATGGACATTCCGGGCGTCGGCGCAATCTGCGCCATTTCCTTTTATTCGGTCGTCGAGGATCCGGACCGTTTCGAACGGCCGGAAGACATCGGCCCGTATCTCGGTCTCACGCCTCTCGTTCTGCAGTCCGGGAAGTCGCTTCGCCACGCCCGCATATCCAAGCGGGGCAACAAGATGACTCGCAGTCATTTGACGATGGCCGCGAGCGTGATTCTGCTCCGGTGTCGACCCAATCCCCTCAGGACCTGGGGAAAGGCGCTGTCCGCGCGCGCCGGTCCGGGCAAGGCCAGGGTTGCACTCGCGCGCAAGCTCGCCGTGCTCATGCTCGCTCTGTGGAAGAGCGGGGAGCGCTACAATCCAGAGTTTGGCATTAAACAGGCCGTACAAGCAGTAATAGATCGCGATGTGCGGCCGCGGGGTCGGCCACGTTCGGGAACTGCTCAGACCTAATCCAAGAAAGGCAAGGTCGCCTGCGATCACATCTCAATTATATCGGGTTCATTATATCGGGTTGCGTTTGGGTCGCGGAATGCTTCGCGGCGGTCGATATGCGAGAAACGGCTGGACCTGGCGTTCCAACCGAAGCGGATGTGGTTGAAGGCATGATCGTGGCGCGCAGGTCGCGGGTCGCGACATCCGTCCCGACTATACCCGCGCCTGTGCCTTGATGGGCATAGGTTAGACTCGGTCTGGCCGGGCGCAGCTGGGCATCGGCGAACTGCTATAGTGGCGCCAGCAGCGTCGCTAGCTGCTGGCGGAGTTCATCGACATTGGCCGTTACCTTGACCTTGTAACGAAGCACCGCGGCACGATCGACGGGAAACGAGATTCCCTCGTCAAAAGTGCGGCCGAAGATGTCGATAAGCATTGACGCAAATTTTCCGCTGGCCTCGCTCGAACCGGCAATAATCCTCTGTTCCTTATACTCGACTTCCTTCGCACTCGTAAGAGCGCAAAGCAGAGGATGAAGCCTGCCGCTCGAGACGGCGGCGTAAGACTGTATCTGCTGGATCACCCGATCCATAGGCAGATTCTCGGCGCCGAATTCGTCGGGAATCCTGAGCCCTTTTTCCAAGCTTGGAGACGCCATCGGGAACGCAGTGATAAGCCAGTCTCCCAGATGGCGCACGTTGGCGCGGCCGCCACCGAATATCCTGATGTCATCCTCGTGGCGTGCCCACCACGTCGTGAGGTTGCTCAAAATCCTTTGGAGACCCTCCCGGGTCGGTCCCTGGTGAAACAAGGACCGGTATTGCGTGCCGAAGATACCGATCGACTGCGGCACCCGTTCCATCAACTCGGCGAGTTCAGCGCTCCGCGCGTCCTGAGGTAGAAGGCTGTTTCCAAGTCCAAGAATGAGAAGGTCATAAGGCTTGTCGGGCACCGTCCATGGGTCGAGGTTGCCGTACGTCACCTCAGCATAGGGAGGCATAATGCCGTTTAGGACGTGATAGCCGAGGCGATCGCCGAAGTTGCTATAGTTATTATAAGAAAGGACGATCACCCGCTTGAGAAGGGGTGATGACGCTTCCTGCTGGGCTATCATGGCAAATCTTTATAACGCTCAGACGGAAACGTCGAAAGTATTAACATGGGGATGCGATACTCTACGATGGTTTTTCCACATTTCCCGTCACACATCCCCGCCTCCGACTCCTTCAGAACCCCAATAATCTGCTCGTCCGAAAACCGCTTTCGCTTCATCTCGTCCGTCCTCTTCTAGGCTGGACTCTAATCGTCGCTGGGGAAATTATCCGGGGCAGCCCTGTCCGGTCATGCGGAGGGACGCCGCAAGCTGACGGGGGACTGGGCGCGCTCTTGCACAGGGGCGCCGGGACCCGCCGCCTCGTTGATCGAGGGCCGCGGCGGTCCGTCTACCACTAAATCGTCGACCGCTCTCCGAATGCCCTGGCCGGTCGCGCCAGGCGTGGAATCCGCATTAAAACGGATGTAAATAGCTCGCGCTATTCTTCTCCAGATTCTGGAGCGGGCTTCGGATATTTCGGTTGAAACGTAGCGCCTCCAGCCATGGAAGCCGAACGCCCCACTGGGCTTAAGCCGGGGCGGTTTCCACCTTCTTTTGCGCCCGTGAACGAGCGCGGAAGCGACCCGGATTTGCATGACACGGGGTCTTCGGAGTGCCAGCCAGAGTCGAAATTTGCCCGTTCCCGGTTGCCGGCCGGGCGCTAGGGGAACCTAGCGAAGCCGCCGATCAATTTAGTCGAGAATGCTTCTCATATATAAAAGCGGCGTTGACCGATGCAGCAAACAGAATTCTCATTACAGCATCGAATCGTTTAATTCGGGGGGATGCATTGGTGGGGGCACGCGCGATTTCCGCATGGCTGCCGTTTGCGCTTGTGGGCTTTTGGCCGGTAACTATTCTCGCTCAGGCGGACGTCACGACCTACACCTATGACGCGCTTGGACGGTTAACGCAGGTCTCCGCCGCGGCAAGCAACGGAACCGTTGCCTCCACCTATTCCTACGATCGAGCGGGCAACCGAACGCAGGTATCCGTTTCAACAGCCCCAATTACGCTTTCTCCAACCAGCTTGCCGACAGGCACGGTCGGCAGTGCCTATAGTCAAACGCTTACTGCCAGCGGCGGCACCGGCGGCTACAGCTTCAGCCTGAGCGCCGGCTCGCTTCCCACCGGCCTCACCCTGAGCTCGGCGGGCGTGCTTTCGGGAACGCCGTCGGCGAGCGGCACGTCCAGTTTCACCGTCAAGGCAACCGATGGCAGCGGCAACACCGGAACCAGGGCCTATAGCGTCACGGTCAACAATGCTGGTCCGACCATAATCAACCTGACGAGCAGCGTTAACGGCGCGAACCTGCGGACTATCGCCAATAGCTACGGCTATACCGGCTCCTCGACCGCGAACTATCAGTTCGTGGTTGGCAGCAGCGTGACGATCACCGGCTATCCGGGAAACTATAGTGGCGTTGACACCGGCAACTGGCCGGCTGGCGTCACGCTGGCCCTTCAGGTCAACGGCACCGTGCAGGGTGGCGGCGGCAATGGCGGCAATGGCGGCGGCTGGAGCGGCGGCGCCAACAATTCGCCAACCACCGGCGGTGCCGGTGGCGACGCGATCGTCTGCAATGCCCCGATTGCGATCACAGTCAACAGTGGCGGCACCGTTCAAGCGGGCGGCGGCGGCGGCGGCGGCGGCGGGTACGTCACCCACCCCGGCGGCGGGCCTATTGTAACGGAAGGCGGCGGCGGCGGTGGCGGCGGCGCGCCCAATGGCACGGGTGGCACTGGAGGCGGGGGCAACAATGGCGGCGGCACGGGCGGCACCGGTGGCGCCGGCACGACTTCTGGCGCCGGCGCTGGGGGCACCAGCTCGACCGCAAAAGGCGGCGATGGCGGTTATTATGCGAACGCCGGCTCGAATGGAGTAGGCGGCATGTCCGGACCGGGTATGGGCGGCGCGGCCGGCTACGCCATTCGCACGATTGTCGCGTGCACCACTTCGGGCTCGGGCACGATCACGGGAACGGTGGGCAATTTAACGCCGATTACGTTGTCTCCGGTGAGCTTGCCCAACGGAACGGTGGCGGTGGGTTACAGTCAGACGATCGCCGCCAGCGGCGGCACCGGGGCCGGCTACAGCTACAGCGTCAGTGCCGGCGCACTTCCGGCCGGGCTGACGCTAAGTTCGTCCGGCGCGCTCTCCGGGACTCCCTCGGCAAGCGGCACGTCGAGTTTCACGCTGGGGGCAACGGACTCCGGTGGCAATTCCGGGACCCGGGCCTATAGCCTGACGGTCAACGGGGCGGTCACTTTGTCGCCGACGTCGCTGCCGAACGGAACGGTAGGTAGCGGCTATAGCCAGTCGATCACGGCAAGCGGCGGCACCGGGGCCGGCTACAGCTACAGCGTCAGTGCTGGCGCGCTTCCGGCGGGCCTTACCCTAAGTTCGGCGGGTGCGCTTTCGGGCACGCCTTCGGCGAGTGGCACGTCGAGCTTCACGCTCGGAGCAACGGACTCCGGTGGCAATTCCGGGACGCGCGCCTACAGCCTGACTGTCAACGGGGCCGTCTCCTTGTCACCGGCGAGTTTGCCGAATGGCGTCGTGGGAAGCGGGTACAGTCAGACGATCACCGCTAGCGGCGGGACTGGGTCCGGCTATAGCTACAGCGTGATTGCCGGCGCACTTCCGTCGGGCTTGACCTTGAGTTCAGGCGGCGCACTCTCGGGCACTCCGTCGGCGAGCGGCACGTCGAGCTTCACGCTCCGGGCAACCGACGCCGGTGGCAATTCCGGGTCCCGGGCCTACAGCCTGACGGTCAATGGCGCGGTCACACTGTCACCGACGTCGCTACCGAGCGGGAGCGTCGGCAGCGGATATAGCCAGACCATCACCGCCAGCGGCGGCACTGGAAGCGGCTATAGCTACAGCGTCAGCGCTGGCACGCTTCCGGCGGGGCTGAGCTTGAGTTCGGCGGGTGCGCTTTCGGGCACGCCTTCGGCGAGCGGCACGTCCAGTTTCACTCTCCGGGCAGTTGATGGCGGCGGCAACGCCGGTACCCGGGCCTATAGCCTGACGATCAACAGTGGCGGTCCGATCCCGATCAATCTGTCGAACAGCTCCAGCGGTGTTAGCCTTCGGGCGATCGCCGACAGCAACGGCTATACGGGATCGCCGAGCGCAAACTACCAGTTCATCGTTGGCAGCAGTGTGACTATCACCGGCTTTCCGGGAGGATATAGCGGCATTGATACCGGCAGCTGGCCGGCGGGTGTCACGCTTTCCCTCCAGGTCAACGGAACCGTTCGTGGTAGCGGCGGCACCGGCGGCAATGGCGGCGGGTGGAACAGCAGTACCGGCAATTATGCTCCAACCGCCGGCGGCTCCGGCGGCCACGCGATCGTCTGCAGTGCGCCGATTGCGATCACGGTCAACAGCGGCGGCACCGTTCAGGCGGGCGGCGGCGGCGGTGGCGGCGGCGGATACGTTTCCTACGCCGGCCCTCCAGGTGGCGGCATCGCGGCAGGTAGCGGTGGCGGCGGCGGTGCGCCGAACGGTGCCGGCGGCAACGGCGGTAGCGGCAAGAATGGCGGCGCTAATGGCGTGGCTGGGGCAAGCGGCACGACATCCGGCGGCGGTGCCGGCGGCACCGTTGGCGGCGGGCAAGGCGGCAACGGCGGCAACTATGCGAACGCCGGATCAATGGGTGGCGGACCATCCGGCGGCGGGGCTCCTGGAGCCGCAGGCTATGCCGTGCGCAAGGTTGTCGGGTGCACCACGTCCGGCTCGGGCACGATCACGGGAACGGTGGGGTGAGACATGCTCAGACGCAAGGACGGGCAAGTCGCGCGGGGCGTTTCGGAATCACCCCCTTGGCGGCCTTCGAATTCGGGAGACTGCGATGGGATAGTCTGCCCCATTCCCGACCTCCGCCAGGAGGCGCTGCGATCACGGGCCACTTCAACACGCCTATCACTCTGGCGACTTCAGGGGCCATCAAGGGAGGTGGCGGCGGTGGTTTTGCAGGTGCCGGGGGCGCTCCTGGCGGCAGAGGTGGTGGTGCTCCGAACGGCTTGGCCGGTGCCGCCCGCGGTGCCGGCGACTTCGCTGACGCTCCCGGCACTCTGATGGTCGGCAGCGGCCGTGCGGGCGCGGCCGGCACACATGTGAGTGGAGGCGGGACCTGTGCAGCATCGCGCGGTTTCGGCGTTGCCGGCAGCCCGACCTCGGGCCTCATGCTGTCGCCTGGTTATGCAATCAGCAACAATATCAACTCGTCCCCCCTGACGCATAACGGCGGGACCGTCGTGGGAACCGTTGGCTGAGATGCTCCTCATGGGACGCCGACTTTTCCAACGATCCTGCGACCCCGTGAGGGGGCGTGAAATGACCATGCATCAGACAGGGCGCCAGCCACCGGACGGTCGACGACCTGCCATGCAGCGCTTCGCGCCCTCGCGACCACCGAGAAACCTACACTACACCGGGGACACCCATATGGATTTGACGCAGACGTTCAAGGTTTCCCCCAGAAGCCCGAAACTTTTTTCGCGCGCCTTCATGGCAGGTACCGCACTTTGTCTGTCCTGGGCGGTTCACGGCACCGCGTTCGCAGCGGTGCAGGTTGTAACCAGCGAAAATATCGCGCCTCCGGCAACCAAGCTCAAGTCAGCCAGCCTGGTCTCACCGACCGACGCACGGACCTTCTTTGGCGGCGCCATAACCCACACAGTCGGGTTGTCCAATCTTGCATCTCCTGAAATTGCGGCGGTGTCGAAGGCATTGCGGGGACAGCGCAATGTCTCGGATCCGACGCAGCAGGCGCAGTTCGTGCAAAATGTTTCGGACTATGTCCGCAACAATATTGCGACCGAGTTCCGCTACGGCCTCTCGAAGGGTGGCAGGGGCGCCCTGATCGATCAGTCAGGTACGCCTTTCGATCAGGCCGAACTCATGATCCTGTTACTCCGGCAACAAGGTGTCACGGCGAGTTTCGTGACGGGCGACGTCACCTTGACCGCTACCCAGTTTGGTAAGTGGACGGGACTGGTCACCGGTCTCAACGAAAGCGCACAGACCTTCACCGTCAATGCGTCGGCCGCATGCGGCTTGCTGGCTGACGGCGGGATCCCCGCGACTGTTAACGGTGCCTCTACCTGTTCTGGCCTCAGCGGCAACCTCTCGTCTGTGACGATGTCCCATATCTGGGTACAGGTCGGATCGACGCTTTATGACCCTTCCTACAAGGAGCATCTGCTCGCAAACGGGATCGATGTCCCGTCGGCGATGGGCTGCGGGGGCCCGGTCGGGTCGACGTGCGGGAATACGGTGATGACGGCCGGCATGTCGGGTGCCACGCAAAGCACCACGTCAAGCGGCATTCCCTATGTTGGAAACTTCAACCTTGCGGGTGCGAAAACCGCGCACGACGCGCTCAAGCTCAACCTGTTAAACTATGTCAAAACCCAGAATATCAAAGGCCAATCGATCAACGCCTCCGTATTTGATGTTCTGGGCGGCAAGAAGATCGTACCACAGTCGCTCAGCAATGCGCCTTTATCTTACACGGCATCGACGACCTGGACAGACATTCCTAACCAGTATCGGACCAAGCTGAGCATCCAGCAGTCTCTGCAGGGCAATGACAGCTGCCAAAACCCCAACTTGTTTGCGTCATTTTATGCCGATGAGATCGCCAGTCGCCCCCTCTTTTTTAAGCAGGGGCTGAAGGCCACTAGCAGTAAATACACCGTCGATGGGGCGGATATCCAGACTCTGTCCTATGTGCAGGCGGCCGGCTGCGTCTCCGGCATAGCGCCCTACATCCAGATTTCGGTGGACCATCCTTATGCCGCTGCCGGCGGCGCCTATGCCGACGAGGTGGTCAACTTCAAGACGGTCGATCCGCCCGCGGACGAAACCGGCGCAAGCCGTAGCATGCGCCCCGAGTATCTTTATCCGGAAGCGGGCGGACCCGGCCGAAATAGTCCTGCCCCCTACGCGCTATCCCAGCAGCTCTATGCCACTGATTATCCCGAGCAAAATTATGTGTCGGTGTCGCCGATCGCGATCGTGCACAATTTCGGCCAGGCGGGACAGTCCGCCCAGAGATCGATGGCGGACTTGATCTCGGTCCTGCCGCCTCCAACCGAAGCGTGCGTGCTGACTACGGCGAGCAACAAGATCGACTCGCGGGCTTGCAATTACCCGCAGCAGGCGACCGTCGCGGAAACCTTCGCCTATATGCGGACGCTGACCGGTCAGCTGGTCGATGGCGTCGCCAAAACCGTGACGACCCGCCATCACGACATCGGCATCGTCTATGCCGGGCGCGCGCAAGGCATGACACTCACGTCGGTGCAGGAGAGCGAGAGTATCGCACCGGTCAGCGGCCTCGCTCAGGATCAGCAAAGCGGGTTCGACATGAACGCGCTGGCCTTGGCCGAGGCCGAAGCGCGATCGAACGCGATCGACTCCGCATCCGGGATATCGGCGGCAAGGAACTTCTTTTTCAAGCTGGGCCATGATTATGATTTCAGCCCTGTTGCTGGCAGGATCTACGACATTTCGCCGACCAACATGGGAAGCTATGTCGCCGCCTTGCCAAATACCACCGCATTCACCGACACCAACGGCGTAACGAATTACGGCTATAATTGCATAACCTATTACAACATCGACGGCTCGACGAGCGCTCCGGCCGGCTGTTGGCGCCAGCAGGCGCTCACCGACGTCGCCGGTCAAGGCTATTCCACCCTGATCATGGAAGGGGGGCAGGGCGAGCTCTTCTACAAGGGCACGAACGAGCGTGCCTTGACGATGTGGGAGTATGTCAAGGGCGGCACAACGATAGGCGATGGCCTGTCGACCGCCATCAAGACCACCGAGATCGTCGATCAGGGCGCGCTGCGGCGCAAGTTCCTCTCGGTTTCTCCCAGCACAGGCGATCTCAAATATACGGCCGGCGCCGATATCGTGACTGGAAGCGGAAGCTTTCCGCATAGCTTGGCCCTGGTCAGGACCTTCTCCGCCGGACCTCTCGAACGCGGGCGCAACACGGCTAGCTATTATTACGATCAGTCGAGCGGAGCCCTGATCACCAACCCCGCGACCGCGGCCGACTCAAGCGGCCCGGACTCGCAATATCATGACCGTCTTGGCGGGGGCTGGACGCACAATTTCCAGGTTCGCCTGCAGCAGAGCAACGACCTCACATATCAACTGGGGTCCGAAAATGCGCTTTTCGCATCGGAATTCATCGCCAACCTCCAGATCATCAAGGATCTGGGTACGACCAACAATCTCACGAACAAGATCACGTCGCTCTTTGCGATCGCCAATATGACCCGCACCTTGCCGGGATCGGGAGGCGGCACCTCCAATACGGTCACGGTGATGAAGGGCGCCGCAACCACCGTTTTTCATAACACGATCGTCACGACCATTGCTGACCAGTCAGCGAGCGATAAGTGGGTTTCGTCGTCCGAACCGGATGCTAAAATCACGTTCAACGGGCAACAGATCACCTACACGTCTCGGGACGGCGACCAGATCGCCTTCAGTCCCTACCGGTACGATTCCATTCCGATCGACGGCGCCACAAACACGTTCACGCAAAACCTCGCGTCGCAGATTCCGGGTAAGATCCTCAAAGCCGATACCTGGTCATTCCCCGACGGAGAGACCGTTTCGTTCTCGTACGACGCGGTCGTCTTGTCCTCGCCGCCGACCTGCCAGCCGAATGATTATCCCCTGCAATATACCGGACAATATGGGTATTTGCTTCGCCGCGTATCGAACAACCTCGGCCGCGCGCTGAATTTCACCTACGACCAGCAGTGGGTCCGGCAGCAGCTTAATATCGCCTGCCAAAAGCCCAGTCAGCCGTACATCTATTACCCTGGTTATGCTTACTCGCCGGCGACCTACAACACCTATCGGCTCAAGCAGGTCACCGACGATGCCGGACATTCGGTCACTTTCGCGATCGACAGCAACCTGATCAACGGCACCTATTTCACCGCCACCGATCCGCTCAACCAGGTGACGCGCTACGAATATAGCGCGGGTGCGGATTCTCCGGACCCGGCCAACATTCGGCGAAACAATTACCAGCTCCGCCGATGGTTCAGCGCTGCTAACGGCTCGTCGCCCTATCAGTCGATCCTGTATGACGACATGTTCCGCGTGACCAAGGTCACCGACCGCAACAACAACAGCCTTATTTATTATCCGAGCGCGCTGTTCAGCAGCGAGATGTGGAAACGGACCGAGGAACTCGATGGCAATGGGAATGCCTCGCTTGAGAATTATGACGACAAGAACGGCAATATCCTGAGCCGGAACGCGGTCGGCTCCACCACCCTGCGGACGTTCGACAATGCGTCTCACTTGCTCCGGACGCAGATGCCCGAGGGCAATGCGGTCGAACAGAGCTTCGATATGCGCGGGAACGTGGTGCGCACCTGCCGGATCGGCAAGGATCGTTCCGGCCAGTCGTGCAATACGGGGCTGGACAGCGTCACGACCACGACCTTCAATGAAGGGCCGACTGTTCTGACCTGCGCCAACCTTGTGATCTGCAACAAGCCGGCCTCGGAGACCGACGCGCGCACTAACACCACTAACTATACCTGGAACACGACGACGGGCCAGCTCACGCAGATCCTGAAGCCCGCCGTCTGGTCGGCGGCGGACGCCGCCAATATCCGGCCTCAGATCGATGCGACTTATACCACGATTGCCGGCCTATCGTTGCTGACGTCCAAGACCGAGAAGATCAGCGGTGCTCAGAATGTCGTGACCGCGTTCGAGTATGACTCGGCCAATGGCTATGAGCTGAAGTCTGTCATTGTCGATAATGGCGGGCTCGCGCTTCGGACCTGCCTCAAATATGACAGCTCCGGAAACCTCATCAGCAAGACCGATCCCAACGCCAATCTGAGTGCCTGCCAATGAGCCGGCTCGGTCACCGGGATGACGGCGATCGGGCGTCGATGCCAGCCGGATGGTTGCGGCGCGTGGCCTTGCTCGCAGCTCTGTTGGTCTCGGCGTTGGTCTCCACCTCAGCCTATGCGCAGACCTCTGCGTCGCCTTATACGACGGGGTATCGTTGGGATGCGGATCGCCAGATTGTGGGGATCATCAGCCCGGATCCGGACGGGGCGGGGCCGCTGCCCTTTCCGGCGGTGCGGTATTCGTACGATGCTGATGGATTGCTGATCAAGACCGAGAAGGGCTCGCTGTCGGCCTGGGCGGCGGAGACGGTGCTGCCGATCAATTGGGGTAGTAGCTTCACGGTCGTCGAGACGACGGTGGTCACCTATGACAGCGGCGGCCGCAAGGTCCGCGAGACGGTGACCGCGGACAATGAGACGCGGCGCATCACCGACTATAGCTACGATGCGGACGACAAGCCGACCTGCACGACGGTCCGGATGAACCTGGCGCTGCCGCCCGCGGCGGGGAGCGATGCATGCGTGCTGTCGACGGCGGGCACGGACGGGCCGGACCGGGTCACGCGCACCTCCTACGATGCGGCGAGCCAGGTCACGCAGGTCACCGAAGGTGTCGGCACGCCGGATGCCGCGGTCAAGGTGACCTATACCTACACGCCGAACGGCAAGCAGGATTATGTGATCGACGCGGTCGGCAACCGGGCCGAGCAGACCTACGACAAATATGACCGGCAGGCGCGCTGGATATTCCCGTCCGCGACCAAGCCGGGCGCGTTCAGCGATACGAGCTATGCGTCGGTGCTGAGCTCGGCGGGCAGCATCAATGCGGCCGATTATGAGGAATATGGGTACGACCTGAACGACAACCGGACGAGCCTGCGCAAGCGCGACGGCACGACGCTGACATTCTCGTTCGACGCGGTCAACCGCATGGACGGCAAGACGGTGCCGGACGGCTGTCCGCCGATCCTGGCGACAGGCGCGATGTGCCCGGCGGCCGCCGCGACGCGCGACGTTTATTATACCTATGACCTGCGCAACCTGCAGATCGACGCGCGCTACGATTCCAAGCTCGGCGAGGGCATCGCCAACAGCTACGACAAGGCCGGCAGGCTTGCCTCGAGCACCAACAGCATGGGCGGCGCCAGCCGCACGCTGACCTACATTGTCGATCGTGACGGCAGGCGCCAGCGGATCACGCATCCCGACGGCAATTATTTCACCTACCTGTATGACGGGCTCGATCGCCTGCAATATATGCAGGAATCGGGTGCGACCCCCTATCTGGTGACGGTCGCCTATGACGCGCGCGGCTATCTTGATGGCGCGACGCGCGGCGGGGCTGCGACAGACTATAATTTCGACGGCGCCAAGCGGCTGATCGGCCTGTCGCACACGCTGGCGACGACGGCGGCGAATGTGAGCTGGGGGTTCAATTACAATCCCGCCTCGCAGATCGGGAGCGAGACGCGCACCGACACCAACGATGCCTATGCCTTCACGAACTATTTCTCGGCCAGCCGCAGCTTCACGCCCAACGGCCTCAACCAATATAGTGCGGTGGCCGGCGCGAGCTTTGCCTATGATGCGAATGGCAACCTCATCTCTGACGGCACCAACAGCTACGGCTATGATGCGGAGAACCGCCTGATCAAGGGCGGCGGCGCCCTCAGCGCCAACCTGGTCTACGATCCGCTCGGCCGGCTGTTCGAGGTGTCGGGCGGGACCGCGGGCACGCAGCGCTTCCTCTACGATGGCGATGCGCTGGTGCTGGAATATGACGGCTCGGGCAACATCACCAACCGCTATGTCCATGGCACCGAGGTCGATCAGCCCGACATCTGGTATCAGGGCGCGGCCGTCTCAAGCAGCAACCGACGCCAGCTGTTTGCGGATCACCTGGGCAGCATCGTCGCGATCACGGACGCGAACGGGACCTCGATCGCGGTGAATAGCTACGACGAATATGGCATCCCCGGCGCCAACAACCAGGGCCGCTTCCAATATACGGGCCAGATCTGGATCCCGGAATTGCGGATGTACCACTATAAGGCGAGGGCCTACTCGCCCACCCTCGGCCGCTTCATGCAAACCGACCCGGTCGGGTACGAGGACCAGTTTAACCTCTACACCTATGTCGCTGACGATCCGGTCAATAAGACCGATCCAAGTGGGAAAATTGCATTTCTCGCGATCCCCGCCATCTGCGCCGCAGGCGGATGCGAAGCGATGGCAGGCGTAGTAACCATGGCTGCCACCTATTTTGGTACGAAGAAGGCCCTCGAAACAGCCGGGGCCGCGGTGGAAAACCGCAGCGAAGATCAGGACGAGCGCTACAGTGTTACCGTTCAAATCCAGGGGAAAGGGCTGACGACCAAAGGATTGCCGGCCGATGCAACAGGAGCGCGAACTGCTTCGCAAAACCGCCAAGGAAATGCGCCGGTGAAAGCCGAAAGCGTCAAGGGAGCTTTGCGGCAGGCTTTTGGGGAGCTGAACAAGAGGGATCAGGCTGCGGTATCGGGTGCCGTTGGTAAAGCTCTACAGAAGATTACGGAGGCGAAAGAAAAGGGCGGGATTTTCGGGAACGGGACAACGGCGATTAGAACATCAAATACATCGGGGCCAAACCAATTCAGAGTTGATATAGTAATCCATACTCACAATCTAAATCTGGTGCCATAGATATGATATTGAACCTGTCAAATTTGTCGGATGCTAGAAAGCTAATTCTGCTCGAATTTTTTCAAAGAAATGAAGCGGAAAATGGCAATATGTATCCAATAATAGGCAGAATATCGGATACTGAATTCAATAGGTTAATATATTTGGAGCGGTTTGATAACAGATCGTTTGATATCCGGTTATCGGAAGATGTCGAATGGAATGGGGTTCCTTATTGCATTTTTGAGAATGGAGGGCAGAGAGGGGAAATATTAGAACTTTCTGTCGAGATCCCACATAAATTGATTAATGTTGACGCACTTTGGGGACTTAGGAGAAAATGGCTCATCTCTAAGGAGAAATGGGAAGAAGTGGAAATTTACGCAAATCAAGAATTCGGTCCACTAGGTTAGAGCCTATAGAGTAATATTTCTAAGGGAATGATATTTAAAATTAGTCATTTTGAAATAGCCCGTTTGGCGATGCTAGAAAACATAATGGCGCTAATACTTGGCTGATTGAGGGGCAATAATGGGTCTGGCGTCAGGGTATTGCAGATCAACAAAGAATGCGCGGACGCGATGCTTGTTGGCGATGGGATGTACCGTTTCGGCGTTTGTCTCTTCTTCTGCCTATGCGCAGACCTCTGCGTCGCCTTATACGACGGGGTATCGTTGGGATGCGGATCGCCAGATTGTGGGGATCATCAGCCCGGATCCGGACGGGGCGGGGCCGCTGCCCTTTCCGGCGGTGCGGTATTCGTACGATGCTGATGGATTGCTGATCAAGACCGAGAAGGGCTCGCTGTCGGCCTGGGCGGCGGAGACGGTGCTGCCGATCAATTGGGGTAGTAGCTTCACGGTCGTCGAGACGACGGTGGTCACCTATGACAGCGGCGGCCGCAAGGTCCGCGAGACGGTGACCGCGGACAATGAGACGCGGCGCATCACCGACTATAGCTACGATGCGGACGACAAGCCGACCTGCACGACGGTCCGGATGAACCTGGCGCTGCCGCCCGCGGCGGGGAGCGATGCATGCGTGCTGTCGACGGCGGGCACGGACGGGCCGGACCGGGTCACGCGCACCTCCTACGATGCGGCGAGCCAGGTCACGCAGGTCACCGAAGGTGTCGGCACGCCGGATGCCGCGGTCAAGGTGACCTATACCTACACGCCGAACGGCAAGCAGGATTATGTGATCGACGCGGTCGGCAACCGGGCCGAGCAGACCTACGACAAATATGACCGGCAGGCGCGCTGGATATTCCCGTCCGCGACCAAGCCGGGCGCGTTCAGCGATACGAGCTATGCGTCGGTGCTGAGCTCGGCGGGCAGCATCAATGCGGCCGATTATGAGGAATATGGGTACGACCTGAACGACAACCGGACGAGCCTGCGCAAGCGCGACGGCACGACGCTGACATTCTCGTTCGACGCGGTCAACCGCATGGACGGCAAGACGGTGCCGGACGGCTGTCCGCCGATCCTGGCGACAGGCGCGATGTGCCCGGCGGCCGCCGCGACGCGCGACGTTTATTATACCTATGACCTGCGCAACCTGCAGATCGACGCGCGCTACGATTCCAAGCTCGGCGAGGGCATCGCCAACAGCTACGACAAGGCCGGCAGGCTTGCCTCGAGCACCAACAGCATGGGCGGCGCCAGCCGCACGCTGACCTACATTGTCGATCGTGACGGCAGGCGCCAGCGGATCACGCATCCCGACGGCAATTATTTCACCTACCTGTATGACGGGCTCGATCGCCTGCAATATATGCAGGAATCGGGTGCGACCCCCTATCTGGTGACGGTCGCCTATGACGCGCGCGGCTATCTTGATGGCGCGACGCGCGGCGGGGCTGCGACAGACTATAATTTCGACGGCGCCAAGCGGCTGATCGGCCTGTCGCACACGCTGGCGACGACGGCGGCGAATGTGAGCTGGGGGTTCAATTACAATCCCGCCTCGCAGATCGGGAGCGAGACGCGCACCGACACCAACGATGCCTATGCCTTCACGAACTATTTCTCGGCCAGCCGCAGCTTCACGCCCAACGGCCTCAACCAATATAGTGCGGTGGCCGGCGCGAGCTTTGCCTATGATGCGAATGGCAACCTCATCTCTGACGGCACCAACAGCTACGGCTATGATGCGGAGAACCGCCTGATCAAGGGCGGCGGCGCCCTCAGCGCCAACCTGGTCTACGATCCGCTCGGCCGGCTGTTCGAGGTGTCGGGCGGGACCGCGGGCACGCAGCGCTTCCTCTACGATGGCGATGCGCTGGTGCTGGAATATGACGGCTCGGGCAACATCACCAACCGCTATGTCCATGGCACCGAGGTCGATCAGCCCGACATCTGGTATCAGGGCGCGGCCGTCTCAAGCAGCAACCGACGCCAGCTGTTTGCGGATCACCTGGGCAGCATCGTCGCGATCACGGACGCGAACGGGACCTCGATCGCGGTGAATAGCTACGACGAATATGGCATCCCCGGCGCCAACAACCAGGGCCGCTTCCAATATACGGGCCAGATCTGGATCCCGGAATTGCGGATGTACCACTATAAGGCGAGGGCCTACTCGCCCACCCTCGGCCGCTTCATGCAAACCGACCCGGTCGGGTACGAGGACCAGTTTAACCTCTACACCTATGTCGCTGACGATCCGGT
>Ga0207651_10000011_pt1 | contig 191950 bp, 186 predicted proteins | sample KBSM23metaG_FD_184328 | JGI IMG/M metagenome (GOLD analysis project Ga0207651, IMG submission 184328) | Miscanthus rhizosphere microbial communities from Kellogg Biological Station, Michigan, USA - KBS M2-3 metaG (SPAdes) (version 2) | ecosystem: Host-associated > Plants > Roots > Rhizosphere... | reverse complement strand
GGTCACACCTCCAGGGGCAGCGATGTTACCCAACCCAATCCCGCAGCCGCCCCGACCGGATAGCGCGCATTGGCAGGCCTGCAGGCGGTATCCAGGGCTTCACGGCCCAAAGTCAGCATGCAGCCTCCCCGCGGCCGAGAAGGTGTGCGGAACCGCGCCGGTCACACTAAGCTTGCACCCAGGCCATGGGACAACTGCGTCCGCGCGCCTTCTTTCCGTCACCCCATATCCGTCATCCCAGCGAAAGCTGGGATCTCAGGAGAGGGAGACCGTCCTCTACCGTCATCCCGGACTTGATCCGGGATCCCGCTTCTTCTTCCTTCACCCCCCGGCCAAAGATAGCGGGACCCCGGCTCAAGCCTGTCCTGAGCCTGTCGAAGGGGCCGGGGTGACGAGAAGAGGCAACGCCAACCCACCTTATCCTCAGCCGCAGGGGAACCGCCGGCCGCTCTGGCCATAGCCGGCGCAAGTCCCTATGGGACCCGCTTCCTCTCATCATCAGGCGAGACATGGGCTTCAAGTGCGGCATCGTCGGCCTGCCGAACGTCGGCAAGTCGACTCTCTTCAATGCATTGACCGAAACCGCGGCAGCGCAGGCGGCGAATTATCCTTTCTGCACGATCGAGCCCAATGTCGGCCAGGTCGCCGTCCCCGATCCGCGTCTCGACAAGCTCGCCGAGATTGGCGGGTCGGCGAAAAAGATCGAGACGCAGCTCGCCTTCGTCGACATTGCCGGCCTCGTGCGCGGCGCGTCGAAGGGCGAGGGATTGGGCAATCAATTCCTCGGCAATATTCGCGAATGCGACGCGATCATCCATGTGCTGCGCTGTTTCGAGGGCGAGGTGACGCATGTCGAGGGCAAGGTCGATCCGATCGCCGATGCCGAGACGGTCGAGACCGAATTGATGCTCGCCGATCTCGAAAGCCTCGAGAAGCGCGTCCCCAATCTGATCAAGAAGGGCCAGCAAGGCGACAAGGAATCCAAGGCGGCCGCGTCGGTGCTGGGTCAGGCGCTCGACCTCTTGCGTGACGGCAAGCCCGCGCGCCTGACCGAGCCTAAGGACGAGGACGAGAAGAGCCTGTTCAAGCAGGCGCAACTCCTGACTGCCAAGCCCGTCCTCTACGTCTGCAACGTCGATGAGGGTGCTGCGGCCGATGGCAATGCGCTCTCCGCCCGCGTGTTCGAGAAAGCCAGGGCCGAGAATGCCGGCGCCGTCGTTGTCTCGGCCGCGATCGAGGCCGAGATCGTCACGCTCGATCCCGCCGACCGCGCCGAATTCCTGGGCGACCTGGGCTTGCATGAAACCGGCCTCGCCCGCGTGATCCGCGCCGGGTACGACCTGCTCCATCTGCTCACCTTCTTCACCGTGGGCCCCAAGGAGGCACGCGCCTGGACGATCCCGGCGGGCTCCAAGGCGCCCCAGGCGGCAGGCGCGATTCACAGCGATTTCGAACGCGGTTTCATTCGCGCCGAAACGATCGCGTTCGACGACTATGTCGCCTTCAAGGGCGAAGCCGGTGCGCGCGACGCGGGCAAGCTCCGCTCCGAAGGCAAGGATTATGTCGTCCACGATGGCGACGTGATGCTCTTCCGCTTCAACGTCTGACCCAAACCCTCTCCCCTGGGAGAGGGGCCTTCTTCCGTCACGCCGGACTTGTTCCGGGGTCCACTCAGTGGCTGGGCATCTCCCTCTCGCTGGATGCCGGAACAAGTCCGGCATGACGGAGAAGGGGGCCAAGAGCTTCATCACTCGGGTCTTCCCCTCGTCACATCGCTCGGGCATCCAGCACGCAATGGCCCCGCCTCTCCGACTCGCGCTCTTCGCGCTGCTCGCCCTGGTGTTCCGTCCCGCGCTTGCCGAAAAGCGTGAACCGATCATCATCCTGGTCTCGATCGACGCCTTCCGCGCCGATTATCTCCAGCGTGGCCTTACCCCGAACCTGTCCGCGCTCGCGGCGCAGGGAATCAGCGCGGCGATGCGGCCGAGCTTCCCGACCAAGACCTTCCCCAATCATTATGCGATCGTCACCGGGCTGCGCCCCGATCGCAACGGCATCGTCGGCAATAAGATGGAGGATCCGCGCCGGCCCGGCGAAACCTTCACCATGAAGAATGACGACGATTCCTTCTGGTGGGGCGAGGCCGAGCCGCTCTGGGCGGGTGCGGAGAAAGCGGGGATCCGCAGCGCGTCCCTGTTCTGGCCGGGCTCGGTCGTCGCCTATGACACGATCCGCCCGGAAGACTGGTTTCCCTGGGACGAGAATATCACCATGACCCAGCGCGTCGACACGGCGCTCGACTGGGCGCGCCGCCCGTCCGCGATCCGTCCGCGCTTCATCTCGCTCTATTTCGACGCGGTCGATAGCGCCGGCCACCACCATGGCCCCGACAGCCCCGAGCTCGCCCAGGCGCTCAGGGATGTGGACGCGCAGATCGGCCGGCTGCGCGGCGGCCTCGCCGAACTGAAGCAGCCCGCCGACATCGTGATCGTGGCCGATCACGGCATGGCCAACACCTCGGCCGACCGCGTGGTGATGGTCCACGACATCGCCAACCCGGCCGATTATCATGTTGTCGACGAAGGCCCGGTCGCTCTGATCGATCCGGTGCCGGGGCACGAGGCGGCGCTTGCCGCGAGCCTGCTCAAGCCGCTCGCGCACGTCCAATGCCTGCGTAAGCAGGATTTGCCCGAGCGGCTGCATTATGGCCACAATCCGCGCGTCGCGGCCTATGTCTGTCAGGCCGACATGGGCTGGCTTTTGCTCGACAAGATTTCGGAGAAATGGGGCGTCGACAAGGGCAGCCACGGCTATGACAATCAGGCGCCCGAAATGCAGGCGCTCTTCATCGCCGCCGGCCCGGACATCGCGCCCAAGGGCACGATCCCGACCTTCGACAATGTCGATGTCTATGCCTTGCTGCGCGACCTGCTCCACCTGCCGGCAAAGCCCGGCATCGACGGCACCGACGAACCGTTCCGGGGAGCGCTGGTGCCGTCTGAAGCGCGCTGACTCCCCCGTTTGCCCTGAGCCTGTCGAAGCCTGTCCTGAGCGCCCGCCTTTGGCAGGCGGTCGAAGGGGGCTGTCTTTCTCTCCCTAAGAGGAAGAGCGATGCCTCGACTTCGCTTAGTATGAACGGGTCAGGAGGCGCCAACCAACGACCCTAATGCCGCTCCTTGGTGCTCGCGAAGCGGATATTCGGGAAGCGGCCCGAAACATAATTCAGCTCCCACGCATCCTTGGCCATGAACACCGGTTGGCCGTCGCGATCCTCCGCGAGGGCGGAACGATGCTCGCTCATGAACTGGTCGAGCGCCTTGGGGTCTTCGGCTGATATCCAGCGCGCCGTATCCCACGGAGAGGGCTCGAAACCCGCATCGACCTTGTACTCGGCCTGGAGCCGGCTGATCAGCACCTCGAGCTGGAGCTGCCCCACCACGCCCACGATCCAGTTCGAGCCGATCTGCGGGAAGAAGACCTGCATGATCCCTTCCTCGGCCATGTCGTTGAGCGCGTTGCGCAACTGCTTGGTCTTGGTTGGATCGGCCAGCTTCACGCGGCGCAAGATTTCGGGCGCGAAATTGGGGATGCCGGTGAAGCGGATCTGCTCGCCCTCGGTCAGCGTGTCGCCGACGCGAAGCGTGCCGTGGTTGGGGATGCCGATAATGTCGCCGGGATAGGCCTCTTCCGCCAGCTCGCGCTCGCGCGCGAAGAACAGAATCGGGGAGTGGACCGCGATCGTCTTCCCCGTGCCGACCTGCGCCAGCTTCATACCCCTGCGGAACTTACCCGCGCACAGCCGCATGAACGCGACTCGGTCGCGATGCTGCGGGTTCATGTTGGCCTGCACCTTGAACACGAACCCCGCGACCTGCGCTTCGTCGGGCTGGACCTCGCGCGCGTCCGAGGGCTGTGGGCGCGGGGACGGGGCGAAGTCGGCAAGCGCCTCGATCAATTGTTCGACCCCGAAATCCTTGAGCGCCGACCCGAAATAGACCGGCGTCAGGTCGCCGGCTTTATAGGCCTTGTCGTCGAACGGCGCGTAGCCCGCCACCGCCAGCTCGGCCTCCTCGCGCAGCATGCTGACCGCGTCGCCCGATAGCAATTGATCGAGATCGCTGTCGTCCAGCCCGCCGACCGGCACGCTGTCGCCCTCGAACGCCCCGGTCGCATCATCGGCGGGGCGGTGGAGGACATTCTTGGCGAGGTCGTAAATGCCCTCGAACTGGCCGCCCATGCCGACCGGCCAGCTCATCGGCGCCACGTCGAGCGCGAGCGCGTCGGCGACCTCGTCGAGCAATTCGAACGGCGCGCGCCCCTCGCGGTCGACCTTATTGATAAAGGTGATGATCGGCACGTTCCTGAGGCGGCAAACCTCGAACAATTTGCGCGTCTGCGCCTCGATGCCGCGCGCCGCGTCGATCACCATGACGGCGGAATCGACCGCGGTCAGTGTGCGGTACGTGTCCTCGCTGAAATCCTCATGGCCGGGCGTATCGAGCAGGTTGAAGGTCACGCCTTCGCGCTCGAACGTCATCACCGACGAGGTGACCGAGATTCCGCGCTGCTGCTCGATCTTCATCCAGTCGGATCGCGCGCGGCGCTGCTGGCCACGTGCGCGCACTTCGCCGGCCGCGTGGATCGCGCCCCCAAACAGCAGCAATTTTTCAGTCAGCGTGGTCTTGCCCGCGTCGGGATGCGAGATGATCGCGAAGGTACGGCGTTCGTTTTGGTCGGTGGATGCCATGATCGGCTGCGCCTAGCAGGTGGAGGTCAGGGCGTCACCTCCGCGCGGTGGGCCCGCTACGCGCGCTTGGCCGTCGCGGTGAAGGCATCGCCGATCGCTGTCTGCATGGGCTTGGGCTGGTATCCGCTGTCATACGGATCGGGCCGCCGCGCCAGGCCGTCGCTGCGTGGGATGGACTGCAGCCAGGAGAAGGGATCGACCAAGCCCCACACCAGCACATCGCGGAGCTGCGGGTAACCGAACATCAGGTCGAGATACGCGCGCACATATTTGGCCACGGCATCATCACGTACCGTCACGTCCCCGGGCAGCGCGTCGTCGCGCACGTCTAGTTCGGTGATGATCAGGTCCAGCCCGAGCGCGACGATCGCATCCAGGAAGGCGCGCCATGGGCCGTCCTCATGTCGGCCGGTGCCTGTCGCCGGATCGATCGAATAGATGCCCAGGTGACTCTGCACGCCATAGGCGTCGATCGGCACCCCGCGATTCTTCATGCCCGTCAGCAATCGCAGGACGCCGGCGCGATGTGCGTCGTTACCCGCCTCCCAGCCGGCATAATCGTTGTAGACCAGCTGCGTGCCCGCCGGCGCGACCGCCCGGGCCGTGCTGAAAGCGAGGTCGATCACGGCCTCCGGACTGCCCAAGTTGCGGCTGAGCCGGGTCTCGTAGAGATTGCCCGTGCCAGGATCGACCGCCTCGTTGATCACATCCCAGGACGCGATCTTGCTGCCGTAATGTCCGACCACTTCCGTGACATGGTCGACAATCAGCTTGTGCGTGCCGGCGGCGACATCGGGCCCGAAATCGTAGGTCGCGAGCCACGCCGGCAACCACCGGTCCTGATGCCAGATCAGATTATGCCCGCGCATCGCCAGCCCGTTCTCGGTCGCGAAGGCCAGCATGTCATCGGCCGCGCTGAAGTCGGTCGTTTGCGCGTTGGGGCTGATCGACTGCCACTTCAGCTCGTTCTCCGGCACGATCAGGCCGCATTGCTGCACGACGAGCGCCCGGTAGGTGGCGTCCCCGAGCGTGCTGATCGGCGGATTGCGGCGTCCGCCGATGGCGGTACCGAAGCGCATCCCCTTCGGGATGGCGAGCGCGTTCAGCTTGGTTGCGGCCGGTATCGGGGGCGAGGGCACCGGAACCGGTGTGGGTGGGCCGGGAGCCGTCCCGCCGCCCGCGCTGCTTCCCCCATCTCCCCCGCCGCAGGATGTGGTCAGCAGGCCGGCGCCCATCACAAGTACGGATCGACGGCTGATGCCCGGCCGGCTCTGACGTGACGCTGCCAAAATCCTCTCCCCCGCCCGTGCCTGATCGTCATCCGTCCGCATCGCGCGCTACTGCCTAACAGGCGAGGGGGCGGGCGTCATCCTGGGGGTTTGCGACGGATTGCGGAACAGGCCCCTCGTGCCACCCGTTTCCGCCATGTTGTTGTAAGAGGAGCGTTCCCATGGGTGAACTGACCGACAAGGCAAAAGGCATCGCCAACCAGGTGGCGGGCAAGACCAAACAGGCGGTGGGCGACGCCACTGACCGTCCTGATATCGAGGCCGAAGGCGAGGCGCAGGACCTGGAGGGCCAGGGCCAGAACCTCAAGGGCACGGTCAAGGGCCTGTTCGGCGACAAGGTCTGATCCCTTCTTCTTCGTCACCCCGGGCTTGTCTCGGGGTCCACTGGGCATGCGAGAATCCCGCGCGGATGGGTGGATACCGGGACAGGCCCGGCATGACGGATGAGAAGCTGTTGGCGAAGCGCGTCCAGCCTGCCACAGGCGGTCCGTGCTTCGCCGCCTGATTCCTGATCCATTCCTTCTCTTCCTGGTTGCCACCATCCTGATGGCGACCTTCGTGCCCGCGCGCGGCGGCTTCGCGATCGTCGTGGGCTGGCTGTCGATCGTCACGATCGTCCTGCTCTTCTTCTTCCACGGCGCGAAGCTGGCGCGCGATCAGGTGATTGCCGGCCTCACGCATTGGCGCCTGCATCTCACGATCCTCGCCTGTACCTTTCTGGTCTTTCCCCTTCTCGGCGTGATCGGCTTCAGGGCCTGGCCCGGCCTGTTGCCGCGCGATTTGTGGATCGGCATGCTCTTCCTGTGCGCCTTGCCCTCAACCGTGCAGTCGGCCATCGCCTTCGTCTCGATGGCGCGCGGCAATGTGCCAGCCGCGATCGCCAGCGCGTCCGCCAGCCAGATGCTCGGCATCCTGCTCACGCCGGTGCTGATGGGCCTGATGGCGGGTGCGCATGGCGGCGCCGTCAATCTGAAGGGCGTAAGCGAGATCGCCGCGCAGATATTGCTGCCCTTCGTCATCGGCCACTTGTTGCGGCCGTGGATCGGCGGCTGGATCGCCCGGCACAAGCAACTGATCGGCATCACCGATCGCTCGACCATCATCGTCGCGGTCTATGGGGCCTTTTCGGCCGCGGTGCTGGAAGGGCTGTGGCATAAGTTGCCGCCTGCCGCGCTCGCCTTGCTGATCGGGGTGAATGCCGTGCTGCTCGCGATCGGCCTCGGCTTCACCTGGGGTCTGGGCCGAGCGCTCGGCTTCGAACGCGCCGACCGCATCACCATTCAATTCTGCGGGACCAAGAAAAGCCTGCTGCAGGGCGTGCCAATGGCAAAAGTGCTGTTCCCGGGGCCGCAAACGGGCGTGATCCTTCTGCCGATCATGCTATTCCACCAGATGCAGCTCATGGCGTGCGCTTTCATCGCGCGGCGCTATGCGAATCAGACAGAAGCGCATTGAGAGAGGGGTAAGGATGAGCGAGGACGCGATCTATCCGGTGTCGGCTGCGTGGGCGGCGAACGCCAGGCTGAACCGGACGCGCTATGAAGACATGTATGCGCGCTCGCTTGCCGACCCGTCCGGCTTCTGGCTCGATCAGGCCAAGCGTCTCGACTGGACGGCTTTCCCGACCAAGGCGGACGAGAGCAGTTACGCCAGGGACGCATTCCAGGTCCGCTGGTTCGCCGATGGCGCGCTCAACGTCGCCGCCAATTGCCTCGACCGCCATCTCGCCGAACGCGGCGATACGACCGCGATCATCTGGGAGCCCGATCAGCCGTCCGAGGCCCCCCGGCACATCTCCTATCGCGAACTCCACGAACAGGTCTGCCGCCTCGCCAATGTGCTGAAGGCGCAGGGCGTCAAGAAAGGCGACCGCGTCACTATCTACATGCCGATGATTCCTGAGGCGGCGATGGCCTTGCTCGCCTGCGCGCGCATCGGCGCGATCCATTCGGTTGTGTTCGGCGGCTTCTCGCCCGACGCGCTGGCGGGGCGGATGGAGGATTGCGGTTCGACCATCGTCATCACCGCCGACGAAGGCCGCCGCGGCGGCAAGCCGGTCTCGCTCAAGAAGAATGTCGATGCCGCGGCCGAGCGCTGCCGGATCGACACTGTGATCGTGGTGCGCGCGACCGGTGGCGACATCGCGATGCAGGACGGCCGTGACGTCTGGTACGACGAGGTGATGGTGCAGGCCTCGGCCGATTGCCCGGCCGAGCCGATGAACGCGGAAGATCCGCTGTTCATCCTCTACACGTCGGGCTCGACTGGTAAGCCTAAGGGGGTGATGCACACGACCGGCGGCTATTTGCTGTGGGCGGCGTGCACGCACGAGATCGTGTTCGATTACCGCCCTGGGCAGATTTACTGGTGCGCGGCGGATATCGGCTGGGTCACCGGCCACTCCTATATCGTCTACGGCCCGCTCGCTAACGGTGCGACCACGCTCATGTTCGAAGGCGTGCCCAACTGGCCCGACGCCAGCCGCATCTGGCAGGTCGTCGATCGGCATCAGGTCGAGATCCTCTACACCGCCCCGACCGCGTTGCGCGCGCTGATGCGCGAGGGCGACGATTATGTGAAGAAGACCAGCCGCGCGTCGCTCCGCATCCTCGGTTCGGTCGGCGAGCCGATCAATCCAGAGGCCTGGCGCTGGTATCATGACGTCGTCGGCGACGGTCGTTGCCCGATCATGGACACGTGGTGGCAGACCGAAACCGGCGGCCACATGATCACGCCCTTGCCCGGCGCGGTCGATCAGAAGCCGGGCTCGGCAACCAAGCCCTTCTTCGGGGTCGAGCCGCTGCTGCTCGACAATGACGGCAGGGTGCTGGAGGGCGCGGCATCGGGCAATCTGGTGATCGCGCGCTCCTGGCCCGGCCAGATGCGCGGCGTGTGGGGCGATCCGGAACGCTTCTTCCAGACCTATTTCTCGCATTTTCCGGGCGTATACACGACCGGCGACGGTGCCCGCCGCGACGCGGATGGCTATTGGTGGATCACGGGCCGTGTCGACGACGTCATCAACGTCTCGGGCCACCGCATGGGCACCGCCGAGGTCGAGAGTGCGCTCGTGCTCCACGCCAAGGTCGCCGAGGCGGCGGTGGTGGGCTTCCCGCACGACATCAAGGGGCAGGGCATCTACGCTTATGTCACGCTGAACGCGGGCGAAGAGCCGAGCGCTGCGCTGCGCAAGGAGCTCACCCAGTGGGTCCGGACCGAGATCGGGCCGATTGCGACCCCTGACGTGATCCAGTTCGCGCCCGGCCTGCCCAAGACGCGCTCGGGCAAGATCATGCGCCGCATCCTGCGCAAGGTGGCGGAGGGCGACGTGTCGAACCTGGGGGACATATCGACGCTGGCCGATCCGAGCGTGGTGGATGACCTGATCAGGAACCGGCTTGGGTAATGCCCATCGACCTGGCGACCATGGTCTGCCGCCGGCCGAAGCGGAGGTTAGACTTAGGCTTGACGTAAGCGGGGCAGACAGAGGCACGACGATCCAGGATCGCGGTAAAAGGCTTTAAGCCTTCTCAGCCCTCCAGTTGGCGCAGCAGCAGGCGGACGTCAGCGTCGATCTCGGCATCCTTGACGCGCAAGGCCTCGATCGTGCGGACCGCATGGATCACGGTCGTGTGATCGCGCCCGCCAAAGCGACGGCCGATCTCGGGAAGCGAACGCTGGGTCAGCTGCTTGGCGAGATACATGGCGATCTGGCGCGGACGGGCGACCTCGCGCGCGCGCCGCGCCGAGCCCATTTCGGTCTGGCGGATGCGGAAATGCTCGCACACCTTGCGCTGGATCTCGTCGATCGAGACGCGGCGCTGGCTGGCGCGAAGCTGTTCGGCCAGCGCCTCCTGCGCGAAATCGAGATCGATCGCGCGGTTGTTGAGCGTGGCGAAGGCGATCACGCGGTTGAGTGCGCCTTCGAGCTCGCGGATCGATGCCGAGATACGCTTGGCCAGGAACAGGGCAACCTCGTCGGGCACTGTGCCCGCCGGCAGCGACTCCAGTTTCTTGACGATGATGTTGTAGCGAAGCTCGAAATCGGCCGGGTTGACGTCGGCGACCAGCCCCCACGACAAACGCGACAGGATCCGGCTCTCGATCCCGTCGAGATTCTGCGGGCTGCGATCGGCGCTGATCACCAGGCGGCGGCCCGCCGAGATCAATTCGTTCATCGTGTGGAAGAATTCTTCCTGGGTCGAATCCTTGCCCGCGATGAACTGGACGTCGTCGATCAACAGCACGTCAGCCGCACGCAGGCGTTGCTTGAAGCTGTGCGTATCCTTGGCTCGAAGCGCCGAGACGAACTCGAACATGAACTTCTCGGCCGACATATAGAGAATATGCGCCTCGGGGTGGCGCGCGCGATATTCGTGGCCGATGGCGTGCATCAGGTGGGTTTTGCCCAGCCCCGTGCCGCCGTGAAGGAAAAGCGGATTGAAGGCGAGCCGGCCACCCTCGGCCAGCGTCTTCGCGGCATTATAGGCCAGCTCATTGGCCTTGCCGACGACGAAGCTGTCGAACGTGTAGCGCGCGTCGAGCGCGGTGCCCTTGTTGACCGGCGCGGCTGGCGCAGCCTCCGCAGCCTTGACCTCGGGCTCCGGAGTCGGCGCAGCATCAACCGTGGCGCGCGCAGGTGCGTCGGTGGATGCCTCGATGATGACATGGCGTACCTGGGGCAGCATCGCCTTCCAGGCGGCGCCGATCTGCTCGGCAAAATGATTCTGAACCCAGGTCGCCATGAAAGCGGACGGCGCGGCCAGGCGCACCTCGCCCGAATCGGCGTCGCAGGCGCCCAGGCGCAGCGGCTTCAGCCAACCGTCGAAGATGCGCTCACCGCAGCCCTTGCGCAGGCTCGTGCGGATACCGTCCCAGGCCGCTTCGAAGGGAAGCTGTCCCGCGTTCAAACCGCCCGCGTCGATCACCTGCTCCACGCACACCTCTCCCATTGCCAGAAGCGCCCCTATTGACGCTGGCACGGTTGTTTCGGACAAAACTGACCCCCGCGCATACGAGCCCCCGTACGCGCGTTTTCACACTACCAGTCCGGTTGGTCCGGCCGGAGAATCACCGGCCGAACAGACGAACATTAGGAACATCGCGCGGCGGGTTTCAAGCGTCAGAACCGTCACGATTCTGAAATAATGCGCTTGACATCGGAAACGCGCCAAATTTTCTGAAAAAAATCCTAAGTGGCTGCGATATAAAGGATTTTAATAAAATTGTCACATGACGGACATGTGACGTTTTGGAGAATCATGGAATATCCGCGCATTGCGGGGCACTTCGCAAAAGCAGCAAAAAGCCCGCCGATCGGACGATCGGCGGGCCATGTTTCCTATCGGAAAATCGGGGTTTAGCCGAGCGCCGCGACCCGCTTGGTCAGGCGCGCGAACTTGCGCGACGCGGTGTTCTTGTGAAGCACGCCCTTCGACACGCCGCGCATCAGTTCCGGCTGCGCCGCCGCCAATGCCGCCGTCGCCGCGCCCTTGTCGCCGCTCGTCAAAGCCAGCTCGACCTTCTTCAGGAAGGTGCGGATGCGGCTGACGCGCGCACCGTTGACTTCGGCGCGGGCATTGTTGCGACGGATGCGCTTCTTGGCTTGCGGCGTGTTCGCCATTTTTGAACTGACCTCGATCAAATGGGATGGCGGCGGCAGGCGGGCCTGCGCCGTGAGGGGCGGCCTCTACATAAGGCGCCTCGATTCGTCAACGGCGGGAAGCGGTTAGTTCTGGTCCATGGTTCGGATCTGGATTGCCGCGCCGCTACGCGGCCCGCAATGATGGTGGTTATAACCCGGCGTCGTTGCGAGCGAAGCGCGGCAATCCAGCCTACTTCTGGCACTTCGAACAAAAGAATGTCGACCTTCCGCCATCCACCTGTCGCTGGATGATACCCCCATCATAAGGGCATTTTTTGCCCTCACGCCCATAGACGCGGAATTGCTTGGAAAAATAACCGAGCTCGCCGTCCGGCCGCGCATAATCGCGTAGCGTCGAGCCGCCCGCCTCGATCGCGGATTCGAGCACTGCGGGAATCGCCTCGACCAAGCGCTTCAATTGCGGGCCCGAAACCTCGCCGCCCGGTTTGCGAGGATCGATGCGCGCGACGTTCAACGCCTCGCACACATAGATATTGCCGAGACCCGCGATCACGCGTTGATCCAGCAGGAGCAATTTGATCGGGGCGATCCGTCGTTCGAGCTTGTCCGTCAGGTAGCCGATCGAAAGCCCTCGCCCGAGCGGCTCCGGCCCAAGCGCCTTGAACGCGGGGAAATCCTCCAGATCCTCGGTCGGGACCAAATCGAGCGAACCGAAGCGGCGCGGGTCGTTCAGCACCAGCCTGTGGCCGGCGTCGGTTTCTAGTACGAGATGATCGTGCTTCCCGATCTCCTCGGGGTCGATTCGCCACCGGCCGGACATGCCGAGATGGAAGATCATCGTGTCGCCGCGGTCGGTCTCGATCAGCCCGTATTTGGCGCGCCTGCTTAAGCCTGTGACGGTGGCGCCGGTCATCCGCTGGCGCAGGTCGACTGGGATCGCGTGACGCAGGTCGCCTCGCCGAGGCTCCACTTTCGTGAGGCGCTGGCCCTCCAACACGGGGCGAAGACCGCGAACGGTGGTTTCGACTTCGGGCAGTTCGGGCATGCGGGAGCGCTAGCCCATCGGAGACGGCCCCGCTATGGGCGCTTGTCATGACAGAGACCGTCTCCTTCGGCTATTCCGAAGTCAGCCCCACCGAAAAGACCGCAAAGGTCGGCGAGGTGTTCGCGCGTGTGGCGCGCCGCTACGACATCATGAACGATGCGATGTCGGGTGGCATGCACCGCCTGTGGAAAGATCGCTTCGTCGCCCGCGTAAAACCGCGCGCCGGCGAGCATATTCTCGACATGGCGGGCGGCACCGGCGACATTGCCTTCCGCATGAAGACCAAGGGTGCGGACGTGACCGTGTCCGATATCAATCCGGCGATGCTGGAGGTCGGGCAGGCGCGCGCGCAGAAGAAAGGCCTCAACGATCTTGCCTGGTCGGTGCAGAATGCCGAGGTTCTGAGCTTCGCGGATGCCGGGTTCGACGCCTACACGATTGCCTTCGGTATCCGGAACGTGACGCATATCGACAAGGCACTGCGCGAGGCGCACCGCGTGCTTAAGCGGGGCGGGCGCTTCTTCTGCCTCGAATTCTCGACCACGCTCTGGCCGGGTTTCGCCGAGGTTTATGATTTCTATTCGCACAAGATCGTGCCCAAGCTCGGCAAGGCGATCGCGCATGACGAGGAAAGCTACCGCTATCTGATCGAATCGATCCGTCGCTTCCCCGATATGGAGCGGTTCAAGGGGATGATCGGCGAAGCGGGTTTCTTCCAGCCCAAGGCCGAACCGATTCTGGGCGGGCTGGTCGCGATCCATTCGGGCTGGAAGATCTGATGGCAGCCGCAAAATCCTCCCCATCGCAGATGGGGAGGGGGACCATCCGCAGGATGGTGGAGGGGCAATCCGGGTCGGCCCCTCCACCACCGCCTGCGGCGGCGGTCCCCCTCCCCACGCTTCGCGCAGGGAGGATTTTTTGACCCGTCCCGTCATCCACCTCTGGCGGCTCATCCGCTGGGGCCGGATTCTCGCGCGCCACGGCGCATTGCGCGGTCTCGAGCGCGACCCCAACACGCCCGCACCCGTCCGCCGGCTGATCAAGCTCGCGCATATCGGCATCCGCGTGCCGAAGACGCCGCATTACGCCGACGCCTTCCAGGCGATTGGCCCGGCCGCGATCAAGCTTGGCCAGGCGCTGGCGACCCGGCCCGATTTGGTCGGCGAAGCCGCGGCGCACGATCTGGCGCGCTTGCAGGACGCGGTTCCGCCCGTCCCCTTTACGCAAATCAAGGACGCGATCGAGCGCAGCCTGGAAAAGCCGATCGAGGAATTGTTCGCCTCGATCGATCCCGAGCCGGTCGGCGCCGCGTCGATCGCACAAGTCCATCGCGCGGTTACGCTCGACGGGCGCCAGGTCGCGGTCAAGGTGTTGCGCCCCGGCATCGAGGAAGAGATGGCGCGCGCCATCGAGACCTATGAATGGGCGGCGGCGCAGGCCGAAGCCCTGGGTGGCGAACTGGCGCGGCTGCGCCCGCGGCTGACGATCGCCCATTTCCGCCAATGGACGCTGCGCGAGCTCGACCTGCGGCGCGAAGCTGCCTCCGCCTCCGAGCTGGCCGAGCATATGGCGGCCGAACCCGGTTTCATGGTGCCCGCGATCGACTGGTCGCGCACGACGCGGCGCGTGCTCACGCTCGAATGGATCGACGGGATCAAGCTTTCCAAGCGTGACGCGCTGATCGCAGCGGGATTCAAGACGCACGAACTGGCGGCGTGTCTAGTACGCGCTTTCCTACGCCAAGCGATCGTTGACGGCTTCTTCCATGCCGATCTGCACCAGGGGAATTTGTTCGCTTTGCCCGACGGGCGGATCGCGGCGATCGATTTCGGCATCATGGGCCGGATCAACCGCCAGGCGCGTTTGTGGCTCGCCGAGATCCTGCACGGCCTGATCACGGGCAATTACGAACGCGTCGCCGAAATCCATTTCGAGGCGGGCTATGTCCCGCCGCACCATAACCAGGCCGAATTCGCGACGGCTCTGCGCGCTGTCGGAGAGCCGATCCGTGGACTTCCCGTCAAAGAGATCTCGATCGGGCAGATGCTCGACGGCCTGTTCGCGATCACGCGCGATTTCGACATGGAGACGCAACCGCATCTGCTGCTGCTCCAGAAGACGATGGTGATGGTCGAAGGCGTCGCCACCGCGCTCGATCCGGATCTCAACATGTGGGAGGTGTCGGGGCCGTTTGTGAAGGAATGGCTGCGCGACGAACTTGGCCCCGAAGCCTGGCTCGCCGACCGGCTGCAGAAGGATTTCCGCACCTTGCTGCGCCTGCCCGATCTCGTCCGCCGGATCGAGGCACTCTACCCGCAACCCGGCGCCGCACCTCCGCCACCTCCCTTGCGCGAGGTCGAGGTCGTCCGCATAGGCGGCGGCTGGCGTTATGCGTTGCTCGCTGCGGTCACCGCTGTCGCGACAGCGGCGGTGATGATCCTCCTGCATTGACGTCGGGCGGCGCTTCGCGGACGCTGGCGTGATGCGCAGGATCCGCAAGCAGAAGGTCGTGATCGGCGGCACACGGGCAGTCAAGCTCGGCGCGCCGCCGGCGATCAGCGACCTTTATTATGCGACGATGGAGATGAACTGGCCGACCTTCGTCGGTCTCACCGCGCTCGTCTTCCTGCTGCTCAACTTGCTGTTCGGGCTGGTCTATGCGGCGCTGCCCGGGGCGATCGGCAACATGCCGGCGGGATCGGTCGGTGATGGCTTCTTCTTCTCGGTCGAGACGCTGGCGACGGTCGGTTACGGCAATATGGCGCCCGCGACGCGGCTCGGGCACAGCATCGCCGCGCTCGAAATCCTGGTCGGCCTGTTCTTCTCGGCAACCATGACCGGGCTGATCTTCGCGCGCTTCTCGCGCCCCCGCCCAAGCCTGATGTTCAGCAAGGTGGCGGTGATCGGCCGGTTCGAAGGCCGGAGGGCATTGATGGTGCGTGTGGCTTCGCTGCGCACCCGGCCGCTCGCCGGCGCCACCGCCCAGATGTCCTGGCTTGAGCGGAGCGTGTCGCCGGAAGGGCGGATCATGCGGCGACTGGTCAATCTGCCGCTCGTACGCGCGGTCAATCCGACCATGGGGCTGTCCTGGACGATCGCGCATGCGATCGAGGAGGATAGCGACATGCTCGCAGCGCTGCTCGGCAGCGAACCGTTCACGCTAACTGTCACCGTCTCCGGGCTCGATACGCTGCTGGCGAGCCAGTCGATCGGCGGCAATGCCTATCAACGCGACGACATTCTGATCGATCATGACTATGTCGACGTGATCAGCGACGTGGAGGGAATCATTCAGCTGGATCTGGGGCGTTTCCACGAAGCCGTGCCCCTGACAGCCGCCTAGCCTCGACCCGATCCACTCGGCTATGGTAGCTTCATGATGAGCCCGCTTGCCGATATCGAGATCCGCCTGAAACGCCTGCCCCATGGCGAGGCTTTGCCGCTGCCATCTTACGCGACCGAACATGCTGCGGGCATGGATGTGGTCTCGGCAGAATCTGTCGTGCTGGAGCCGGGCGCGCGGCTGGCGATCGCGACCGGCTTCGCAATCGCGATCCCCGTGGGTTATGAGGTGCAGGTCCGCCCGCGTTCGGGTCTCGCGCTCAAGCACGGCATAACCTGCCTCAATACGCCGGGCACGATCGATGCCGATTATCGCGGCGAGGTGAAGGTGATCCTCGCCAATCTCGGTTCCGAACCTTTCCCGATCGCGCGCGGCGAACGAATCGCACAGCTGGTGCCCGCCCCGGTACAGCACGCCCGCTTCGCCGAGGTGGAGGAACTGGAAGAGACCGCGCGCGGGGCCGGCGGATTCGGTTCGACCGGACGGTGAACGACGAGCAACTCGATCGTTACGCCCGTCATATCATCCTCAAGGAGATCGGCGGGGCAGGGCAGCAGCGGTTGCTCGATGCGCATGTCGTGCTGGTCGGTGCGGGCGGGATCGGTGCCCCCGCGATCCAATATCTGGCGGCTGCAGGCGTGGGCCGGCTTACGCTGATCGACGATGACCACGTCGCCTTGTCCAACCTGCAGCGCCAGGTGCTGTTCGCGACCGACGATATAGGCCAGCCCAAGGTGGAAGCGGCGGAGGTCGCGGTCGCGCTGCTCAATCCCGACGTCAGGGTTACCGGGCGGCAGCTGCGGCTGACGCCCGACAATGCCGCCGATCTAATTGCCGGCGCAGACGTGGTGATCGACGGCAGCGACAATTTCGCGACTCGGCTGGCGGTAGCGGATGCGGCGCGCGGCCTGCATGTTCCGCTGGTGTCGGCGGCGGTGGGCCAGTTCGACGGGCAATTGGCGGTGTTCCGCGGCTGGGAGGCGGACAAGCCCTGCTATCGCTGCCTTGTCGGCCATGATCCCGATCAACCCGATGTCTCGTGCGCGGATCAGGGTGTGCTGGGCGCGCTTACCGGCGTGCTCGGCAGCCTCGCCGCGATCGAGGCGGTGCGGGCGATCGTGCCCTTTGGCGTCGATCCGGCAGGCAATGTGTTGCTGATCGATGCGCTCGGCTTCCGCTTCCGCACGATCGGCCTGCCCAAGGATCCGGGCTGCGCGTGCGGCGCGTGACGGGAATCGGCATCATTGTTGCGAGCCCGGATCTCGTCCGCTTCCGCACCGCACTGACGCTCGCCGCCGCGCAGGCTGCCTTGGGCGGGCGAGTCCGAATCCTGCTCGATTCGGGCGCGGTGATGCTCGCCAGGGAACCGGACGCGTTGCTCGAAAGCTGTTTCGAACTTGGGGCTGAGGTGACACTTTGCCAGACCGGGCTGGCAGAGACAGGCCTGGATGCGTCGGCGTTGGACATGCGCTTTTGCTATGGAGGAATGGTCGGCTGGCTCGCCGCCGTCGGAGAGGATCGGCTGGTCGTCGCCTGAATTCCTGCTGTTGCCCTGGGGGCACAGCGGCTGCTCATTCTGAGCGGCAGGTGAACAAGGGCGATGACAGTGGCCCGTTGATTGTCCTAGCACAAGCTTACGAACACAGGCCTAGGCCATGGTTCGGGGAGAAGTGAGGCCCCGCACGTCGCAAGACGGAAGCGAGCGGGCCCGCTAAAAAAGGGGGCTGACGAGCGATCGTCACGCAGGCGCCCGGACCGGAAAACGGTCCGGGCGTTTGTATTTCCGGGCCATTCGCGGCCTGTCGCCCGACTGTTTCGACGCCCTGATCTGGCGCAACGCCCAAATGCCGAGCGACGCCGCGCGATCAAGGGCCGGTGCGATCTGGTTGAGGAAGGTGGCTTCCACGGCATGGGTCATTTCGCTCGCGCGCAGCATGAGGGCGGCCCGCGCAACGGCCTGCTTGCCGCGATCGAGGATTTTCCAGAAGAAAAGCACCATTCTGTACGCGAGTTGGGTTTCGCTGAAATGCCGGCCGTATTTGGACTTGGCGTTTTATTGGATCTTGACGCTGACTGGAGCGTGCATGCTGCTGAGAGTATTTTGCCGTATCACAATAACAAGCAGCTTCGTACGATCGAAGACAATCGTCTACAGAACTATTTACGCATGATCGAATTGCAGGGCGCGGCATTGCAACACAATCTTGCTGCTTAACCACTATCTTTGGTTAACAACATCTAATTTTATGTTCTTTCCGTTGCATTAATCAGATCTGCCTGCTAGGTGCGGGCCTACCGACGTGTTTTCGAGTGCGTCTGGTGGGGTTTATTCGGGGGATTTGGTTCCATGCGTAAGCTTATCATGATCGCGGCCGGCATGTGCGCTGCTGCGGCTATCACGTCTGCCGCTTCGGCGGGAAGCGCCACAGCCAACCTGGGCATAAGCGCCAACGTTGTCGCCACCTGCACGATCAGTACGTCGGCGGTGGCTTTCGGTACCTATTCGGGTTCGCAAGTCGATGCGACCGGCACCGTGACTGCAAATTGCATCACCGGTACTGCCTGGACGATCGGCCTCGGCGCCGGCACCGGCGCGGGTGCCACGACGTCGAACCGAAAGATGACTTCGGGCACCGATACGCTGAGCTACGCGCTGTTCAGCGACGCGACCCGCACGACCAACTGGGGTAATGCGATCGGCACCGACACGGTTGCCGGAATCGGTACCGGCACTTCGCAGAACCAGACGGTCTATGGCCGCATCGCAGCCGGCCCCACGCCGCCTCCGGGCAGCTATTCCGATACCGTCATCGCGACGATCAATTTCTGATCATTCGCGGCTCTGTTCCCCGTGCCGGCGACGGCACGGGGATCGGTTAATTCTCGTCAAGCACGTTTCCTAACCAAGTCGCTCAACCCGACCGATAGGGTGAGGCGGCTATGGTCAGTCCAAGGTTCGGGTGATTTCGCTGCCCGGACCGTCGTTGGACTGAGGGGCGTGCGGTGCGTCAATGGCTTTTGGCAATCTGGGTCGGCGTGGCGGCTTCTGTGCCTGCGCATGCGGGCTCGATAAACGCTAACCTGGCGGTCACCGTTACCGTCATGGATCAATGCCTGATCCACACGGAGAACCGATCGGCGAGTTGCGTAGGGGGAACCCCCTATGCGCTGGGCGTAGGCCGAGAGAGAATCGCCGTCACCAGCGATCAGTTGACCGCCGTTGGCGAACATGTGCACACAGCGAAGGATGGTTCGCGACTTGGTATTTCCCAACCGGTTGCTGAAGCGACGGAGCGGCAAGGCACTGTTCTTGCTGACGGTGCCGTGCGCACGGTGGCCGAGACGGTCGCGCCAATTGACGCGATCCGCGTTACATACAGCTTCTGATCTCGCGCGGCTGCTGGCCGCTTTCTTGCTCGCGGCCCTTGCCGCGCCGGCTTTTGCTGCAGATCTGCAAGTTTCCCCGATCCGCATCATACTCGATCCGCAAAATCCCAGCGCGGTCATGACGCTCATCAATCGCGGCAACAACGACACGTTGCTGCAATTGAACGTGCTCTCCTGGTCGCAGGGCGCAACCGGCGATGTGTTCACCCCGACGCGTGAGGTGCTCGCCAACCCCGGCGTATTCCTGCTCAAGGGCGGCGAGCAGCAGGTCGCTCGCTTCGCCTTGCGTACGACGCCCGATATCAAGGAGCGCAGCTACCGCATCGTCATTCAGGAAGTGCCGCGCCAACGCGTCGAAAACGGCCTGGCCACCGTCCTGCGGTTAATGGTGCCAGTATTTGTGCCCACCCCAAATCCCAACGTATCGGTGGAATGGGGCGCCCGGCAGTCGGGACAGGGGATCGACATATTGGTCCACAATATCGGCAATACGCATGTCCAGATAAAGACGCTCACTCTGACCGGCGGCACGATGGCACCGGCGAGCAAGACCGTGAATCTGTATGTTCTGCCGGGGGCGACAGGCACGATCCACATGCCGCCGGCCAACGCGGTGGCGGCTGGCACCGTGCTGAAATTGGTGGCGGAGAGCGATCAGACCGCATTCAGTGCAAACGTACGCGTGGGGGCCTCGGAAGGTGTCTCGGGCCACCCTTAGTCTACCTGCCTGCATCCTGGCCATTTTGGGTGTGACGCAGGCTGTCGGCGAGCCGATCGCCGATCCGGCATCGCCGTCGATCGGTTATGACTTGGGCATGATCGGCGAAGATCGGCGCCCGGCAGGTGGTAATGCGACCGCCACGCCCTCGGCCACGCCTGCCCAGACCGCCGGCTTCAATCCTGCCGCCGACGAAGGCGCGATGACGGTGCTCGCCGTGGTCATCAACGGTCATGAAATGTCCGGAGATACGATCGTAACCGTGCGCGATGGCCGGACGCTGATTCCGGCGGAGGATATGAAACGCTGGCGGTTGGTCTTTACAGGGCAGTCCGTTCAGATTGACGGACAGGCCTTCGCGCCGCTCAATGCGATCCCCGGTCTCACCTTCCGCATCGACAAGGGATCGCAGCAACTTCAGATCGAAGTCCCCGCCGGATCATTCGAATCGAGCCTCATTTCCGGCGCGCCCGCCGTGCCGCCGCCCTCAGAGGCCGCGCGGACCGCATTCGTCAATTACGACCTCAGCCTGCAGCATGCGGGACGGTCAACCGTGGGCGGCGCCTTTTTCGAAATGGGTCTGTCCGACCGAATGGGCCTTGTCGAAAACAGCTTCACCATCGGCAACAATTCCCGAGGCCATGATATCGTTCGGCTCGATACGTTCGCGGTCCATGACGATCCGAGCGGACTGACCCGGCTGACGCTGGGCGACACTCTTACGCATATCTCAATCTGGGAACAGCCCGTGCGCTTCGGCGGCATAAAGTGGGGCACGGATTTCAGCCTGCAACCAGGCTTCCTGTCCTTTCCGACGCCAACCTTCGGCGGCCAGGCGCAATTGCCGTCGAACGTGCAGCTCTACGTCAACAATGTGCTCAACTATCAGGGGCAGGTGGAGCAAGGGCCGTTCACGCTCAACCGCCTGCCGGTCGTGTCGGGCGCGGGCGATGTCTCGGTGGTGGTCAAGGACGCGCTAGGCGTCGAACATCGCATTGTGTCGAATTATTATGTCAGTACCAACCTGCTGCGGGAGGGCCTGTCCGATTTCTCGATCGAGGCCGGCGCGGAGCGGCACAATTATGGCCGCTTATCCTTCGATTATGGTCCTCCTTTTGTCGCGGGATCCTATCGCTATGGGTTGACCCCCGGGCTGACCATCGAGACGCGAGGCGAGGCCTCGAACAAAACGCAGGATGCCGGCGCCGCGATCGCGGCCGTGATCGGCAAGGTGGGAGAAATCGGGCTGGCAGGCTCGGCTTCGACGACCAAAGGCTATGGATCGGGGTATCTTTACCGCGTCTTCGCGTCGCGTCTGAGCCCGCATTGGTCGGTGACGGCGAGCTATGAACATCGCTCGCCCGATTATCTTCAACTCGGCCTCGACCGCGATCTGGAGCACCCGCGCGAGACGCTGCAACTCAGCGGCGGCGTCAACGACCGGCGGTTCGGCAGCTTGACTGCCAGCACGTCCTATCTGCGGCTCAGCGACGGCACCCATACCCGCGTTTCGTCAGCGACCTATGGGCGGCAGCTTCGCAAACTCGGCTATTTCAGCGCCTTCGCGCTGCGCAGCACTTCCAATGGAGGCCATCCCGACACCACGATCGGCATCAGCCTGTCGGTCGCCTTCGGCACGCACGGAACCGCTTTTGCCCAGGTCGACAGCGACAATCGCCGCATCGAGAGCCAGCTAAACCTGCCGGACGATAAAGGTTGGGGCTATCGCCTTGTGGCGAGCGAAGGCCAGAACAACCAGCAACTGGCACAGCTCGATTATCGCGGCCGCGCGATCGATCTTTCTGGCGCAATCGAACGATTCGATGGCCAGACGGATGAGCGCTTGCTGGCAAGCGGCAGTCTCATCCTGTCGGGCTCGTCGGTCCTGCCTGCGCGGCGGCTGGATTCCAGCTTCGCGATCGTCGACGTCGGTAATGGCGAGAGAGGCGTGCGCATCTATCAGGAGAACCGTCTGGTCGGTGCTACCAACGGTGCGGGCATCGCGGTCGTCACCAATTTACGCCCCTACGAGGCAAATCGGATTTCGATTTCGCCGAACGACCTGCGGCTGGAATCGGTCCTCGCCACCGACAATCTTGTCGTCGTCCCGCGCTATCTGTCTGGTGTAAAAGCCAATTTCCGGGCGACCAACGGTAATGCCGGCACCCTGATCGTGCATTTGCCGAATGGCACTCCGCTGGAGCCCGGCACGGCGATCACGATCGGAACCGCAACATTCTACGCCGGCTTTGACGGCGAGGTGTTCTTGGATGATATTAAGGCCGGAACGGTGCTGGTGGCCAAGCGAACCGCCGGAACCTGTTGGGTAGTCCTTCCCGCTGTCCCGAAGGGTGTTGAGTTGCCTCGTATCGGACCCTTGACCTGCACGCCCGTGGAGCCTGCAAAATGATCGCCCGGCTTTTGGCCTTTATCGCCGCCCTTACCTGGGCCGGCGCCGCCTGGGCGGGCTGCTCGTCCTCCGGCGCGTGCATGTGTTCGGTTTCGGTGACGAGCATCGCGTTCGGCCATTACGACACCCAATCGCCGAGCCCGAACGATACGGTCGGTACAATCTCGGTTTCGTGCTCGTCGCCAGACCCGGCCGATTCAACCATGAGCGTAGCGCTGAGCCCGGGCTCTTCCGGCAATATCAACGCGCGGACGATGCAGGCCGGATCGCATCCACTATACTATAATCTTTACACCAATGCCGCGCGCACTGTCATTTGGGGCGATGACAGCGGCGGAGGCCAGAGCGTCGCGGCCAGTTTTCCCGCCACAGTCCGGTCTGCGGTCAAGCTCAGCGTCTATGGCCGGATTCCTGCCCAGCAAAATGCTTGGGTCGGAGTGTATCATGACGCGGTGATAGTGACGGTGTCCTACTAAGCGTCGTTACAGCGTCGCTGAAACGACCTCGCACAAGCTCGCGCCGCCTGGCGCGCCATGGAAAGACGTGTCGGAGGTCCGGCTGTAGCTGCCTGCCAGACAAACGTGGACTTCCGGGGCTTTTCTTGGGCATAGGGCGGCACCACCTGAAACGTCTCATCCAGGAAACACCTCACCCCATGTCCGCGATGCTCAAGATCAGCCTGCCCGATGGTTCCGTGCGCGAAGTCGCGCCCGGCACTACCCCGGCAGACATCGCGGCGGCGATCGGGCCGGGCCTGGCCAAGGCGGCGATCGCGGCGCGCATCGACGGCGAACTGCGCGATATCATGCGCCCGCTGGAAAAGGATTCCAGTCTCGCGCTGGTGACGTCTCGCGACGAGAAGGACGCGCTGGAATTGGCGCGCCACGATTATGCGCACGTGCTGGCGGACGCGGTGCAGAAGCTGTTTCCGGGCACGCAGATCACGTTCGGCCCGTCGACCGACGATGGCTTCTACTATGATTTCGCGCCCAAGGACCGGCCCTTCACCGAGGAGGACCTGCCTGCGATCGAGGCCGAGATGCGCGCGATCATCGCCCGCGACGAAAAACTCGTGCGCGAAGTGTGGTCGCGCGAGGACCTGATCGCGATTTGGCAGAAGCAGGGCGAGACCTTCAAGGCCGAATGGGCCGCCGAGCTTCCGCAGGGCGAGGAACTTACCGTCTATCGCCAGGGCGAGTGGTTCGACATGTGCCGCGGCCCGCATCTGGCCTCGACGGGCAAGCTCGACCCGCAGGCGTTCAAGCTGACGCGCGTGTCCGGCGCTTACTGGCGCGGCGACCAGAAGAACGCGATGCTGAGCCGCATTTACGGTACCGGCTGGCTCAACAAGAAGCAACTCGACGCGCACCTCGTGCGGCTGGAGGAGGCCGCCAAGCGCGACCATCGCAAGATCGGCCAGGAGATGGACCTGTTCCACCTCCAGGCCGAAGCGCATGGCAGCGTCTTCTGGCATCCCAAGGGCTATATCCTGTGGCGCCAGCTGGAGGCCTATATGCGCCGCCGGCTCGACGCGGCGGGCTATCGTGAGGTCAAGACGCCGCAATTGATGGACGCGCGCCAGTGGGAGCAGTCCGGCCACTGGGGCAAATACCGCGAGAATATGTTCGTCGTCCCCGACGAGATTCCCAATGCCGAGGAGGAAGGCCCGGTCCTGTCGGGCGAGTCCGACCTGATGGCGCTGAAGCCGATGAATTGCCCGGCGCACGTTTTGATCTTCCGTCAGGGGATCAAGTCGTACCGCGATCTGCCGCTGCGGCTGGCCGAGTTCGGCTGCTGCCACCGCAACGAGGCGCATGGCGCGCTCCACGGCATCATGCGGGTACGCCAGTTCACGCAGGATGATGCGCACCTCTTCGTGCGCGAGGACCAGCTGATCGAGGAGGTGCGAGCTTTCTGCGATCTGCTCGACACCGTCTATCGCGATCTCGGTTTCGAGAAATATGCAATCAAGCTCGCGCTGCGCCCCGAAAAGCGCTTCGGCACCGACGCGATGTGGGATTGGGCCGAGCAGTCGCTGCGCGACGCGGTCAAAGCCACGGGTCGCGACACCGAGGACTATGGCTGGGAAGAATTGCCGGGCGAGGGCGCCTTCTACGCGCCGAAGCTCGAATTCCACCTGACCGACGCGATCGGCCGGACGTGGCAATGTGGTACGATGCAGACCGATACGGTTCTGCCAGAGCGGCTCGACGCGTCTTATGTCGGCGAGGATGGCGAGCGGCACCGCCCGGTGATGCTCCACCGAGCGATCCTGGGCACGTTCGAGCGCTTCATCGGCATATTGATCGAGCATCATGCCGGCCGCTTCCCGCTCTGGCTGGCGCCGGTGCAGGCGGTCGCCGCGACGATCGTGTCCGATGCGGACGGCTATGCCGAAGAGGTCGTGGCCAAGCTTCGCGACGCCGGCATCCGCGCCGAGACTGACATTCGCAACGAGAAGATCAACTACAAGGTGCGCGAGCATAGCCTTGCCAAGGTTCCGGCCTTGCTCGTAGTCGGCAAGCGCGAGGCCGAGGAAGGCACCGTCGCCATCCGCCGGCTGGGCAGTGAGGGCCAGCAGGTGATGAAGCTCGACGAGGCGATCGGCATGCTCAAGGCCGAGGCGACGCCGCCGGACCTGCGGTGATCGACCGTCGCACGCTGATGGCGGCAAGCGCCATTCTGGCGATGGACGGCCCCGCCGCGGCAAAGAGAGGAACGCCGATGTACGGCATGATCGGTCGGATCAAGGCGCAGCCCAGCAGGCGCGCCGAGCTGGCGGCGGTCCTGCTCGAAGGCACGGGCACGATGCCCGGCTGCCTCAATTATGTCGTGGCCGAGGACATGGCCGATCCTGATACATTGATCGTGACCGAGGCGTGGGACAGCAAGCAAAGCCATGATGAGTCCCTCAAGCTGCCTGCGGTGCAGGCCGCGCTAGCCAAAGGGCGGCCTTTGGTCGCAGGCTTCGACAAGATCGCGGAGACTATCCCGCTCGGTGGGGTGGGGCTGCTGAAAGCCTAGGCGCTCCGCCGCCAGGGAAAGAGCGGCTCGACGATGGCAGGCTCGGTGCGTCCGGCTCGCGTCACCGCGATCAGGCGCCGCTTGGCAAGGTGGCGGATCGCATTCTGCACTGCGCGTTTGGACAGGCCCGTCTGCTGTGCAAGCTGCGCATGGCTCAGCGCGAACCGACTCTCCGTGCCGAGCAAGGCGAGATAGACCAGGAAGGCCGATGGGCGGTGATCGTGGCCGACCAGGTCGCGCATCAGCGTTGCCGTCACGTAGCGGTCGATCTGAAGGCTGTCTGTCATTGCTATAGCAATGATTGCTATTCTTTTTCGGCGCAAGCCCGCGTTCTAGCTCTCGCTTCGAGGAGACAGGGCATGATCAGACAGCTCAAGTTCGTCGGCATCCCGACCCGCGATCAGGATAAGGCGCTCGCCTTCTGGACCGAGAAGATGGGTTTCAAGGTGGCGACCGATCAGCCGATGGGGCCGCAACGCTGGATCGAATTGGCGATCCCGGGCGCCCAGACCGGGATCGTCCTGTTCACACCGGAAGGGCATGAGGACCGGATCGGAACCTTCTTCAACGGCTCGTTCCAGTGCGACGACGTGGACTATACTTACGACCAGCTCAGCGAGCGCGGTGTCGATGTCGACCGTCCGGAGAAGCAGCCCTGGGGCCGTTTCTGCCGCTTCCGCGATCCGGACGGCAACAGCTTCATCCTGTCGAGCCGCTGAGCAGCGAGGAATAGTATCCGCAAACTACTAACCAACGGAAAAGTCGGGCCTATATAGGAAAGCTGAAACGACCCGTTTGGGCCGCTCCCGTGGGAGATTGTCCATGAAGACTGTCCTCGCCTTGATCGCCGCCGCCGCGCTGAGCGCGGTTCCGGCGGTTGCCCAGCACAGCCATGGCGGCGGTGGCTTCCGCGGGGGTGGTGGTTGGCACGGCAGCGGCGGTGGCGGGTGGCACGGCGGTAGCGGTTGGCACCGTGGCGGTGGCTGGCGTGGCGGCTATCACGGCGGATATTCTCGTGGCTGGTATGGCGGCGACGCCTTCGCCTTCGGTCTTTTCAGCGGTTACGCGCTGGGGGGACCTTGGGCCTATGACTATTATCCCGGCAGCTACGCTTATTCGTACGACTACGCGCCGCCCCCACCTCCGCCGCCTTACTACGACCGCACGCGCTCGAACGAAGTCTATGACGGATCGGATATGCAGCCGGGCGCCAACAGCCAGCATTGCCCGCTCTACTGGAACGACAAGACGGACCGCTACGAGCCACGCTGCGGCTAACAATCCGTCGCTCCGGCGTTTCGCCTTATCTCCTGAGATCCCTGCCTCCGCCGGGGTGACGGATTGGATCAATCCCGGAATGGATCGCGGACCAGGATCGTGTCCTCGCGCTCGGGGCTGGTCGAGACGATCGCCGCCGGGCAGCCGATCAATTCCTCGATCCGGCGGATATATTTGATCGCCTGCGCTGGCAGGTCGGCCCAGCTACGCGCACCCGCCGTGGATTCGCTCCAGCCTTCGATCGTCTCGTAGACGGGTTCGACCGAGGCCTGATCGCTCGGGTGCGGCGGCAGATAATCATAATCCTTGCCGTTGAGCTTGTAGCCCACGCAGATCTTCAACTCCTCGAAGCCGTCGAGCACGTCCAGCTTGGTCAGCGCGATGCCGGTGATGCCGGAGACCGCGACCGCCTGCCGGACGAGCACCGCGTCGAACCAGCCGCAGCGGCGCTTGCGGCCCGTGACCGTGCCGAACTCATGCCCGCGCACGCCGAGCCGCTCGCCCGTCGCATTGTCCTGCTCGGTCGGGAAGGGGCCCGCGCCGACGCGCGTGGTGTAGGCCTTGGTGATGCCCAGCACATAACCCGGCGCATTCGGCCCGAGGCCCGAGCCGCCGGCGGCGGTGCCGGCGATCGTGTTGGACGAGGTCACGAACGGATAAGTGCCGTGATCGACGTCGAGCAGGACGCCCTGCGCGCCCTCGAACAGCATCCGCCGGCCGCGCGATTTGGCCTCGTCCAGCGTGCGCCATACCGGCTTGGCATAGGGCAGCAGGAAGTCGGCGACCTCGCGCAACTCCGCCATCAACGCGGTGCGATCGACCGGCGGCTGATTGAAGCCCGCGCGCAGCGCGTCGTGATGCGCGAACAGGCGATCCAGCTCCGGCTCGAGATTGTCGAGATGGGCAAGGTCGCACACGCGGATCGCGCGGCGACCGACCTTGTCCTCATAGGCCGGGCCGATGCCGCGGCGGGTGGTGCCGATCTTGTTGCCGCTCGCATCCTCACGCAGCGCGTCGAGATCGCGGTGGAAGGGCAGGATCAGGGGGCAGGTTTCGGCGACCTGGAGATTGTCGGGATTCACATCGACGCCCTGGTCACGCAGCTTGGCGACTTCCATGCGGAAGTGCCAGGGATCGAGCACCACGCCGTTGCCGATCACCGACAAAGTGCCGCGCACGATGCCCGATGGCAGCAGGCTCAATTTGTAGACATTGTTGCCGACGACGAGCGTGTGGCCGGCATTATGCCCGCCCTGGAAGCGGACGACGACGTCGGCGCGGCTCGCGAGCCAGTCGACGATCTTACCCTTGCCCTCATCGCCCCACTGGGCGCCGATGACGGTGACGTTGGCCATTTTCTATCCTTCAGAGCGCGACGGGCGTGGTGCCATCGAGCCGGTGGGTGCAGCCGTGCGGCTGATCGGAATCGGAAAGCGCCGCGACCGTGGTCCAGCCTTCGCCGCGAAGCTTGGCCGCAACCGCCACGTCATGGCTCAGCGGCAGAAAGATGCGCTTCGCCGGCTCGACGCCCAGCCCGATATCGACCAACGGATCGATGTAGAGCGAGACGCCGACGGCAGGTTCCTCGCGGCCATCGGGATGCAGGATCGTGTAGCTGCCGCCGCGTCCGATCTCCCCGGTCAGTCCGCCGCCGAACAGCGAGAAGCCGATCCAGCTCTGATATTCGAAACCGTGCCGCTCGGTCGGGTCGAGCGTGAGCGCGACGTCGTCACCGATTGCCGCCGCGATCTGTTCGATCGCGGCAAGCCGGCTGTCGAGCGCCTGCGTGCGATCCAGCGCGCGCAACTTCCGGAGCGCGCTGTCTATCGGGCCGGCGGCGGAGAGCAAAGGCAGATAGGCTTCGGCACCCGCTGCAGCGAGGCCGCCCGCATCCTTGGCGTCGAGCAGGGCGCGCACTTCGCCGATCCGTACTGGGTCGATCGGCATCGCGCCGGTTGCAAGCGTGTCGACCAGATCGGGAAGCGTCAGGTCGAAACTGATATCCCGGACGCCCGCCGCCTTGAGCGCGTCGAGCGCCACCCGCAGCACTTCGATCACCGCTGCGACGCTGTGGCTGCCGATCAGCTCGGCGCCCGCCTGCAGCAGTTCGCGCTCGGGGCGAAGCTGGGTCGCACGCAGCTTGATCACCGTACCGCCATAAGCGAGCCGCAGCGGGCGCGGTTCGTGGCCCATGCGGGTCGCAGCGATGCGGCCGATCTGCGCGGTGATGTCGGGCCTCAGTGCCAGCATACGCTGCGACACCGGATCGACAATGCGCAGCAAATCCTGCGCGCGCGAAGATTTGAGTCGCCCGACCAAGCTTTCCTCGAATTCCGCGAGCGGCGGCATCACGCGTGCATAGCCACGCCGCCCGATCGCCACGATCACGCGGTGCATCAGGCGCGACGCGGCCTCCGCTTGCGGCGGAAGGCGGTCGCGCAGCCCTTCGGGCAGGAGGCCGGGTGCGATACTCATTTCGCCGACGCCTTTAGCGACTCTTCGCGGCGACGGAAGGGGACGTCTGTCGAAAGCTTGGTCGCGGCACGCCAAAGCCATTCGAGCGGCCCATATTGGAAGCGGCGGAACCAGAAGATCGCGAACGCCCATTGAGCGGCGAAAGCGACCAGCCCCAGCGCCAGCGATTCGGGCTGGGTGATGCGGTCCCACAGATGCAGGCCGAAGCCGTAATAGACCGGGACGAACACCAGGCTCTGTCCGATATAAAGAGTGAGCGTCATCCGGCCCGGCGGCACCAGGTAGCGGAACAGCCGGTCCGCGCCCCATAACCAGAGCTGGACGAAGACCAGCAGCGAGATTGCCATACCGGCAAGATCGATCCAGCCCGACACCATGACGTCGCTCCAGTAGAAGGGGCCGCGGCTGTGGCAGCAGACGAGCGGGCGGACGTAGGAGAGCGGAAGGATCAAGAGGATCGCCGCAACCAGGAGCCACGCCCTCATACGTGCGAACTTTTCCGGCGCGGCGAAGAAGCGCACCCGGCCCAATACCAGCCCGATCAGGTACAGGCCGAGTATCTCCACGATCCGGCCGGTCTCGATGTAGAAGGCCCATTTGCTGAACTTGCCCGCGACGATGTTGGCCTGAAGCAGTTCGCCGAACGTCCCGAACAGAGACGGCCGCATCGCGCCGCCATCGTCGTAGAAAAGCGGCTCGGCCCACGCCCAGTCATAGCCGGCGAGCCCGGCGATGATGCGGAAGATCAGGAATGGCTGGAGCAGCAAGAAGCCCGCAATGATCAGCAACAGCCGGTTGGATCGTATCCGATCGAACGGGATCAGGATGAAGCCCGCAATCGCCAGCACCGCGATGATGTCGCCGCGATAGATCAGCGAGTGCAGCAGGCCGATCACGAACAGGATCGCCAGCCGCCACGCGAAGCGGCCGGCGAACGGCTGGCCGCGCCGCCGGGCGCCGTCCATCATGATGAAGAAGCTGAAGCCGAAGCAGATTGCGAGCAGGCTGAACGACTTGCCCAGGAACAGCCACAGTACCGTATCCTGCACCAGGCTGGGCACCGGACGCGCATTGTAGAGTTCGAAATAGCCGGTCATGTGGACGAGGAAGAGCCCGAACAGCGCATAGCCGCGCAGCCCGTCCACGATCTCCAGACGGGACGGCTTCGCCCCCTCGGTGGCCGCGGTCTCCCTGGTTTTCATCTACTCAAATGCTCACAGATTCCGTTCGTCCCGAGCGCGGCCGAGGCTTCTCGACGTCGCTCGACACGAACGGCTTTCATAATATGCTTATACGAAATCGAGCGCCTTTACCGTCTTTACGCCGGGGAGCGCCTTGACCTTCTCCAGCGCCCCATCGACCGGCTGGTCGACCGAGAGCAGAAGCACCGCCTCGCCGCCCGCATTGCGCCGGCCGAGGTGGAAGGTGCCGATATTGACGCCCGCTTCGCCGAGCGCGGTGCCGAGCCGGCCGATAAAGCCGGGCGCGTCCTCGTTGACAACGTAGAGCATGCGATCGGACAGATCGGCCTCGACCTTGATCCCGAAAATCTCGACCAGGCGCGGCAGCGAATTGGCGAACAAGGTGCCCGCGACCGAACGCTCGCCCTGGCTGGTCTGGACCGAGACGCGAATGAGCGTGTGATAATCGCCCTCGCGGTCGTGGCGCACTTCGCGCACGTCCAGGCCGCGCTCCTTGGCGAGGTAGGGGGCGTTCACCATGTTCACCGTGTCCGAATAGACGCGCATCAGACCCGCCAGCACTGCGCCGGTGATCGGCTTCAGGTTGAGCTCGGCTGCCGCGCCCTCGACCTCGATCGAAATCTTGGTCAGGTTGTCGTGCGCGAGCTGGCCGACCAGGCTGCCGAGCTTCTCGGCGAGCGCGAGATAGGGCTTCACCTTGGGCGCTTCCTCAGCCGAAAGGCTCGGCATGTTGAGCGCATTGGTGACGCCGCCCGTCATCAGGAAGTCGGCCATCTGCTCGGCGACCTGGATCGCGACATTGACCTGCGCTTCGGTGGTCGATGCGCCGAGATGCGGGGTCGAGATGAAGTTGGGCGTGTTGAAGAGTGGCGATTCCTTGGCCGGCTCGGTCACGAATACGTCCAATGCCGCGCCCGCGATATGGCCCGAGTCCAGGCCTTCCTTGAGCGCCGCCTCGTCGATCAGACCGCCGCGCGCGCAATTGATGATGCGCACGCCCTTCTTGGTCTTGGCGAGGTTTTCCTTCGACAGGATATTGCGCGTGCTGTCAGTCAGCGGCGTGTGGAGCGTGATGAAGTCGGCGCGCTTCAGAAGGTCGTCGAGTTCGACCTTCTCGACGCCCAGCTCGACCGCCCGCTCGGGGGTGAGGAAGGGATCGAACGCGACGACCTTCATGCGCAGGCCGAGCGCGCGGTCCGCGACGATCGAGCCGATATTGCCCGCGCCGATCAGGCCCAACGTCTTGCTGGTAACCTCGACGCCCATGAAGCGGTTTTTTTCCCACTTGCCGGCCTGCGTCGATTTGTCGGCCTCGGGCAGGTCGCGGGCGAGCGCGAACATGAGCGCAATCGCGTGCTCGGCGGTCGTGATCGAATTGCCGAAGGGCGTATTCATCACCACCACGCCCTTGGCGCTGGCAGACGGGATGTCGACATTGTCGACGCCGATGCCGGCGCGGCCAACCACCTTCAAATTGGTCGCGGCCTCCAAAATCTCCTTGGTGACCTTGGTCGAGCTGCGAATGGCGAGGCCATCATACTGGCCGATCATCGCCTTCAACTCTTCGGGCGTCTTGCCGGTAATCTCGTCCACCTCGACGCCGCGTTCGCGGAAGATCTCGGCGGCGCGGGGGTCCATTTTGTCGGAAATCAGAACCTTGGGCATGGCGATAAGCCTTTCTGCTTATCGTCATCCTGACGAAAGTCAGGATCTCAGGCGGCTGGGTATAACCTCATGAGATCCCAGCTTTCGCTGGGATGACGTGAATGGGGTGAGTTAAGCCGCCGCCTTGGCGGTGTGGTAGGCCCAGTCGAGCCAGGGCCCGAGCGCCTCGATGTCGGCGGTCTCGACCGTGGCGCCGCACCAGATGCGAAGGCCCGGAGGCGCGTCGCGATAGCCGGCGACATCATAAGCCGCGTCCTCGGCTTCCAGCAGCGAGGCGATCTTCTTGACGAGCGCGAGCTTGCCCTCGTCGTCCAATCCCTCGACCGCATGATCCGCGAATTTGAGGCAGACGCTGGTGTTGGAGCGCGTTGCAGGATCGGCCGCGAGATGCTCGATCCAGTCGGTTTTCTGCACCCATGCGTCGAGCGCGGCGGCATTGGCGTCCGCGCGGTCGATCAAGGCGGTCAGGCCGCCCAGGCCGAGCGCCCATTCCAGGCTCCAGATGCAATCCTCGACCGCCAGCATCGATGGCGTGTTGATCGTGTCGCCCTTGAAGATCGCCTCGTCGAACTTGCCGCCTTTGGTCATGCGGAAGATCTTGGGTAGCGGCCAGGCCGGCACATAGCTCTGCAATCGCTCGATCGCGCGCGGACCCAGGATCAGCACGCCATGCGCGCCTTCGCCGCCCAGCACCTTCTGCCAGGAGAAGGTCACGACATCCAATTTGTCCCACGGCAGATCGGCCGCGAAGATGCCCGAAGTGGCGTCGCAGATGGCGAGGCCCTGACGATCGTCAGGGATCCAGTCGCCGTTCGGCACGCGCACGCCCGAGGTGGTGCCGTTCCAGGTGAAGACGACGTCGGTCGACCAGTCGACCGCGCCCAGATCGGGCAGCTCGCCGTAACCGGCCTTCGTCACCTTGGCGTCGATCTTGAGCTGCTTGACGACATCGGTGACCCAACCTTCACCGAAGCTTTCCCAAGCGAGCATCGTCGCGGGGCGTGCGCCCAGCATCGACCACAGGCACATCTCGACCGCGCCGGTATCGGACGCGGGAACGATGCCGATGCGGTGCGTATCGGGCAGCTTCAATATGTGGCGGGTGACGTCCATCGCATGGACGATCCGGCTCTTGCCGATCTTCGAACGGTGCGAGCGGCCGAGCGAGGCGGAGGCGAGTCCGTCAGCATGCCAGCCCGGGGGCTTGGCGCAGGGCCCAGAGGAGAAATAGGGGCGCTCGGGCTTCGAGCCCGGCTTCGGTAGATACGTCAATGTAGTCTCTCCTTACAGAGAGCACGCGCCGCGTTGGGACGGCGTGGCCCGCCGCCGCTCATAAGGTCGGCGGTGGCGGAGTCAACCGATCTGAACCGTCATCCCGGCGAAAGCGGGGATCTCAGGAGGTTGCCGCCCAGTCGGCTGAGATCCTGACTTTCGTCAGGGCGACAGGCCTAAGGGCGCGTCACTTCGCCTTGGGCGGCGGATCAAAATGCGGGTCGGTCGAGGGCGCAGGGTGGCCGAGCAGGCCGCTGTCGCTCAACCAGTCCTCGATCTGCTGCGGCGAATGTTTGAGCGCAATCAGGTCGCTCCGCTCACCGAGATTATAAGCGTGTCCCCCCGCGCGGTAGATGTGCAGTTCAGCCGAGGCATGCGCCGCACGGTAAAGGTTGAGGACATCGATCGGTGGCTGCGAGCAGCATTGATCGTCGTTCGCGGCGGCGAGGAAGACAGGCGGCGCATCCCTGGTCACATGTTCTTCGCCATGAAGCGGCCCGGGAAAGATCAGAAGCGAGAAGTCGGGGCGTGCGGATATGACGTCGATCGCGTCGCCCTTGCCGCGCGGCGCAACCGGCGGACTGAGCGTGACCATGCGCGCAAGCTCGCCGCCGGCGGAAAAGCCGATCACGCCGATCCGATGCGGGTCGACATTGAACTTCCCGGCGTTGGCGCGAACGAAGCGCATCCCGCGCTCGGTATCGGCGCGCACATCTTCCAGTGTGTAAGGCGTGCCTTCTTCCCGGAACAGGCGATAGCGCAGCACGAAGGCCGCGACGCCGCGCTCCTTCAGCCACAAGGCAACCGCCTCGCCTTCGGTGGTGGTGACGAGCAGGCTGTGGCCGCCGCCCGGTACGACCAGAACCGCCGTGCCGTTCGCCTTGGCCGGATCGGGCAGATAGGCGGTGACGCTGGGGTTGTTGACGTGCTTGGTCCAATAATCCTGGCTGAGCTCGGGAATCGAGGCGCGGGCCTCGAAACCGGGCACGCCGTGCGGCCAGAGCGGGAAGCGTTCCTGCGCCGAGGCGGTTCCGGCAACGAAAGCCAGGCATGCGGCGAACAGCGCGACGCGCTTCATAAACATATCCTCTCTCTATGGTTGCGCTCACATCGGCCCGCTGCAGCCTTGCTGTCAAGCAAGCGCCGTAGCGGATCAGGCCACCAGCTCGCCGGCCCTGTGCACGTCGTAAGGCTATTTTCATTGCGACATGGGCAGAGGCGGATATTGCCGCTAACGATCTACGCTTTTTTCGAGACCTATCAGAATGACAGATACCAGTGTTCCCAATCGCATCTTTCCCAAGGCCAAGGACGACGCCGCTTCCGCCGCGCAGGTGAAGCATGTCGTGCCGCAGACCTCCGATCCGGCTTATCGCCTCGCCTATCAGGACCCTGATTTCCTGCTGCGCGACGATCTGCGCCCGGTGCGCTTCCAGCTCGAGCTGATGAAGCCTGAAGTACTGCAGGAGGAAGCAGGGATCGGTTCGACCTTCGTCATGTATGGCTCGGCACGCATTCCCTCGCCCGAACATGCCGATCAGGTGATGGCAGCCGCCAAGACCGATACGCAGCGCCGCATTGCCGAAAGCCTCAAGGCAAAGTCGCATTATTATGATGTGGCGCGCGAACTGGCCCGACTGGCCAGCGGGGCGCCCAATTCGGCCGACGGCAAGCGCCAGTTCGTAGTCTGCTCGGGTGGCGGGCCCGCGATTATGGAAGCGGCCAATCGCGGTGCCGCGGACGTCGGCAAGGACAGCATCGGTCTCAACATCGTGCTGCCGTTCGAACAGGCGCCCAACGCCTACGTTACCCCGCACCTCAGTTTTAACTTCCACTATTTCGCGCTCAGGAAGATGCACTTTCTGATCCGTGCCCGCGCGGTCGCGGTATTCCCCGGCGGCTTTGGCACGTTCGACGAATTCTTCGAACTGCTAACGCTGGTCCAGACCGGCAAGACCGCGGTCGTGCCGATCCTGCTCTACGGCAAGGATTTCTGGAATCGCGTGGTCAATTTCGACGCGCTGGTCGAGGAAGGCGTGGTCGCGCCGCAGGACCTGGACCTGTTCCGCTTCTGCGAAACCGCCGAGGAAGGCTGGGCCTATGTCCAGGACTTCTACAAATCCAACCAGCAGCCGCTGTTCCGCAAGGGGCGCGGGGAGAAGTAAGGCCTAAATCCTCCCCGAAACGGGGAGGATCTAAATTAAAGCGCTGCCTTCAGATCCTCGACCAGGTCGGTGCGCTCCCACGGGAAGAAGTCGCCCTCGGGCTGGCGGCCGAAATGGCCGTAGGCGGCCGTCTTCTGGTATATCGGCTTGTTGAGCTTCAAATGCGTGCGGATGCTGCGCGGGGTGAGTCCGCCGAGCTTGGGAATGCTCATGATCGCCGTCTCGATCTTGTCGTCGCCGACGGTGCCGGTGCCGTGCGTATCGACATAGAGCGACAGCGGCTTGGACACGCCGATCGCGTAAGCAAGCTGGATCGTGCAGCGCTGGGCTAGGCCGGCGGCGACGATATTCTTGGCGAGATAGCGGGTGATGTAAGCGGCCGAGCGATCGACCTTGGTTGGATCCTTGCCGCTGAATGCACCGCCGCCATGGGGCGAGGCGCCGCCATAGGTGTCGACGATGATCTTGCGGCCGGTCAGGCCTGCGTCGCCGTCCGGGCCACCGATCTCGAAGCTGCCGGTTGGGTTGATGTGATATTCGGTCGCGTCGGACAGAAGCTCGGCTGGAAGGATGTCGGCAACGACCTGCTTCACATAGGCCTTGAGCTCAGCCTCCTTCTCGCCCTCGTCATAGCCTTTGCCGTGCTGGGTCGAGACCACGATCGCGGTCGCGGCGACGGGCTTGCTGCCCTCGTAGCGCAATGTCACCTGGCTCTTGGCGTCAGGTTCGAGGAACGGCGCCGCGCCAGAATGGCGGTCGGCGGCCATGCGCTCGAGGATCTTGTGGCTGTAATAGAGCGTCGCCGGCATCAGATCGGGCGTGTCGTCGGCGGCATAGCCGAACATGATGCCCTGATCGCCCGCGCCCTCATCCTTGTTGCCCGATGCATCGACGCCCTGCGCGATATGCGCGGACTGCGGGTGGAGGTTGTTCTCGAAACGGAAGGTCTTCCAGTGAAAGCCGTCCTGCTCGTAGCCGATGCGCTTGACGGTCGCGCGCACGACGTCCTCGACTTCCTGCTGCACGCCCGGCGCCCAATTGCCCGCCTCGTCCATGATTCCCTTGCCGCGGATCTCGCCCGCGAGCACGACCAATTGGGTGGTGGTCAGCGTCTCGCACGCGATCCGCGCTTCGGGATCCTTGCTCAGGAACAGATCGACGATCGCGTCCGAAATCTGGTCGGCAACCTTGTCGGGGTGGCCTTCCGAAACGCTTTCGGACGTGAAGAGATAGTCGCTACGCATGGATGATCGGTTCCTCGGGTGGCGGCGTGCGAAAGTCGCACATAAAGCAATGTTTATATGTGGCCTCTAGCTTGCGCGACGGCGGCTTGCAAACCCGATTGCCCCCAAGAAAAGCACGAGCAGCCACGGTAAAATATTTCCGTATCGCGCGAACAGGGTGGGGGGATGCGCAGGCGGTAGCGGTCGCTCGATCGCGCCCGCGGTCCGCCACGGCAGCGATGCCAGCACCCTACCGTCGGCATCGATCACCGCCGAGATCCCGGTTGGGGTCGATCGGATCACCGGCAATCCTTCTTCGGTCGCGCGTAGTCGGGCTTGCGCCAGATGCTGCGGTGGCCCCCAGCGCCCGAACCAGGCGTCGTTGGACGGATTGAAGAGGAAGAGCGGCCGGTTGGCGCGATCGACCACCTGGCCCGAGAAGATGATCTCGTAGCAAATCTGGATACCGACCTTGCCGATGCCAGGCACGCTGATGTCGCGCGGGCCAGGGCCGGCGTCGAAATCCATGTCGCCCGGTGCGAGCCGCGACAGGCCGAGGAACGAGAGGACCGGCCGCATCGGCAGATATTCGCCGTAGGGGACGAGGTGCGCCTTGTCGTAGCGGCCGAACAGATGCGCGTAGGGATCGAGCCCGAAAGCGCTGTTGCTCGCGGCGAGCGGATTGCCCCCGGCATCGAACTTGATCGCCTGCGCGCCGAGCAGCATCTCGTCATGCGGGCCGAGCAGGCTGGCGATCGCGAGCCGCGCCAGCGAATCCTGCTCCAGCAAGGCGGGCACCGCGACTTCGGGCCATAGCAGGAGGCGCGGGCGTGGCCCGGGCTTGCCCGAGAGCGACGTCAGCCGGTGATAATTGTCCGCGCTCTGGGCCTCGTCCCATTTGCGGTCCTGCCCGATATTGGGCTGCACCACGCGGAGCAGCGGCGTGTTCGCGGGCATGGTCACGTCGATATGCGGAATGAAAGCGGACGCCACGCCGAGCGCGAGCACCCCTCCCAGCGCGAGTTGCGCCTTCCGGCTGGCGAGCGCGAGCCAGATCAGCCCGGCGAACGCTATTGTCAGTCCCGACAGGCCGTACGTGCCGACGTAAGCCGCGAGTCCGCGGATCGGCCAGACCGGCACCCAGATCGTCGCCAGCGGATTCCAGGCGAAACCGGTGAAAAGGCTCGCGCGCAGCAGCTCTCCCACGATCCAGCTTGCGGCGAAGAAGAAGGGCAAAGAGACCGGCTTGTCCCGCGAGAGAAGCCAGGCGAGGCCCGTCGCGAACGCCGGGAAGAAGGCGAGATAGAGCGAAAGCAGGAATACGGCGACCCAACCGAGCCAGGCGGGCATGGCCGCCTGATAGGTGAAGGCGGTCGCGATCCAGTTCAGTCCCAGGCAAAAGTTGCCGAGCCCAAACCACCAGCCAAGACAGGTCGCCCGGCGAAGATCCTCTGCGTGGTCCACCAGCAGGATCAGGCCAGCCAGACACAGCAAGGTCAGCGGCCACAATTCCAGCGGCGCGAAGCCACATGCGGCAACCGCACCCAGGGCGAAAGCGATCGGAGCGGCGCGGTTCGCGGGAATAAGCGGCATCGGCGCGCGCTGTACCGCCGTTAGGGTGCCGCGTCACGCCGCATCGTTGGGGTGACGCACGGCCGTCCGCAGGATAGAGGAGACGCATGTCGCTTCAGCCTTTCCACCTCGCTTTCCCGGTCCACGATCTCGCCGCCGCCCGCGCTTTCTACGGCGGGCTGCTTGGCTGCCCGGAAGGCCGCAGTTCCGACGCGTGGATCGATTTCGATCTGCGCGGGCACCAGATCGTCGCCCATCTCGATCCCGCCGCGAAACCGGTCGCGGTCGCGAATCCGGTCGACGGACATGACGTGCCCGTGCCGCATTTCGGCGTGGTTTTGGAATGGGACGATTGGCACGCGCTGGCCGATCGGCTGACGCGCGCGGGCGTCCGGTTCGGGATCGCGCCTTATGTGCGCTTCCAGGGGCAGGTGGGCGAGCAGGCGACGATGTTCTTCCTCGATCCATCGGGCAATGCGCTCGAGTTCAAGGCGTTCCGCGATCCCGGCCAGCTGTTCGCGACCGCCTGATGCGCACGCCTCCGCCCACGATCGACCCGGACACCTACCGGGCAAGCGACCCTGCGCTGGGCAAGCTCGATGACGAAGCCGCGATCGCGCATTATCGCGCATATGGCCGCGATAAGGGCGTGGTGGCCTCGCCGCTGGCGCTGCGCGAGAATCTGCTGTTGTTCATCGAGGACGATATCAGCTTGCTGGAGATCGGGCCGTTTTGCCGCCCGCTCAAGCGCGGGCCCAGGGTCGAATATCTGGACGTGCTGGATGCGGACCAGTTGCGCATCCGCGCCGGCGAGAGAGGCGCCGCCGCGTCAGGGGTGCCCGACATCATCCATCATGTCGGTGACCTCGATGTCGTCGACCGGACCTATGACGCCGTGTTGAGCAGCCATGCGATCGAGCATCAGCCCGATCTCGTGCATCACCTGCAGCAGGTCGAACGCGTGCTCAATCCGGGCGGCGGCTATTTTCTGATCATTCCCGACAAGCGCTATTGCTTCGACCATTTCATTGCCGAAAGCACGATTGCCGACGTGCTGCAGGCGCATAGCGAACGGCGGCGGACGCACACGCTGAAAAGCGTGATCGAGCATCGGGCACTTACCGTTCACAATGACCACCGGCGCCACTGGCAAGGCGATCACGGCAATCCCGAGCGCAGCCGCGCCGCCCGCGTCCAGGCTGCGTTGGACGAATATGCGCGGGCATCGGGCGGTTATATCGACGTGCACGCCTGGTATCTGACCCCGCCCGCATTCCGCTCGATCGTCGCGACACTGCGCGAGTTGGGGCTGATCGATCTGGAGATCGCAGGAATCTACCATCCGGCGCGGGACCGCAACGAATTCTGCGCGATCCTGAAGAAGCCGGATTAGCCGAACGGGCGGCCCTCAGGTCAGCAGCTTCGTGCCCTGGTCGCGCACCGCCGCGCCGATCATGCCGGAGAAATAAGCCAGCATCGGCGGCAACGCGATATGCACGCGCACGCAATCGGCCATCACTTCGAGCTTCGCCGGGATCGATTGGCCCATTGCGACGATGTCCAGCGCCATCTCGTAATCGGATGGCCACGTGGCGCGCACCTCGCCTACTCCACCCGGCATATGCCCGCCCAGCTCGACGAAGCGCGTCCGCAGCCGCTCGCGCGCCCCATCGCGGCCCAGCTTGTGCGGTACGTCGATGACAACCGGAACCGCCATCACCGCTTGCCCACGCGCCAGATGGTGTTTCCGACATCGTCGGCGACCAGCAGCGCCCCATCCTTGGCGATCGCGACGCCGACGGGGCGGCCGTGGGCCTGTCCCTTCGCGTCGAGGAACCCTGTCAGGACGTCGATCGGCTTGCCCACCGGCTGGCCTTTCCGAAAGTTCACGAACACGACCTTATAACCCGAGGGCGGATCGCGGTTCCACGACCCATGCTGGCCGATAAACGCGCCGTCGGCGTAATTCGGCCCCAACGTCTGCCCGGCGGAGAAGGTCAGGCCGAGCGAAGCAGTATGTGGCCCAAGTGCATAATCGGGCCTGATCGAACTGTCCTGGATCAGGTCGGGTGGGGGGTCTTTGGGGCGACCGTCCACATATCCGCCCCAATAATACCAGGGCCAGCCGTAGAAGCCGCCAAATTGCACATTGGTCAGGTAATCCGGCACCAGATCCGAACCCAGGCCGTCACGTTCATTGACGACCATCCACAATTGTTGCGTGGTCGGTTCCCAACCCATGCCGATCGGGTTGCGGATGCCATAGGCATAGATGCGATGGGCACCGCTCTTCGCATCCACCTCCCAGATTGCGGCGCGGCCTTCCTCGACGCGCATGCCGCGGTCGCCAACATTGGAATTGGAACCGACCGCCACATAAAGCTTGGACCCATCGGGCGAGGCGATGACGTTCTTGGTCCAGTGATGGTTGATGGGGCCGGCGGGAAGACCGACCAGTTTATACGGCTTGGTCGTGATCCTTGTCTCCCCGGCCTTGAAGGGGAAGCGCAGCAGGGCGTCGGTATCGGCGACGTAGAGCTGGTCTCCGACCAGGGCCATGCCAAAGGGCGAGTTCAGACCAGTCAGCAGGGCGAAGCGCTGGTCGGCGACGCCGTCGCCATTTGTGTCGCGCAGTAGGGTGACGCGATTGGCGCTCTTGCCGCCCGCGCCCGCATCCGCCTGGAGCTGCTTTTCGATCCAGCCGTTGAAACCGTTGTGGTCGTCGGGCTTGGGGGGCGCGTCGGTCTCGGCCACCAGCACGTCGCCATTGGGAAGCGCCAGCATCCAGCGCGGATGAGCGAGCCCGGTGGCGAAGGCCTGTACCTTTAGGCCTGCCGCGGGGGTTGGCGTCTCATTCGCTTTCCAGCCGATCGGCGTCGCGATCTTGAACAGCGGGAACAGGCCCGTGCGGGGATTGACGATCTGCGGGTTGGCGCCTTCGACCGCCGCGACGTCGAGCGTGGCACGCTGATGGTAGCGCGTGACCAGGAACACTGCGCCGCCGACGATGATGACCAGGATCAAGATGGCGATCATGCTGAGAAAAGCGCGCTTGATCATGGTCCGACAACGCTCCCCTTGTCCGAAAGTGGCTTATTCGACCGGTGCGGTATCTACCGGCGGATGCAATCTCAACCGTCCGACGCGACGTGGGTCGGCTTCGGTCACCTCGAGCCGCCAGCCGCTCGGGTGCGAAACGGTCTCGCCCGCCTGAGGGACATGGCCGGCAAGTACGGTGGCGAGCCCGCCCAGCGTATCGACATCCTCTTCGACCTCGCCCAGACGCGGATCGATCAAGTCGGCGACCTCCTCCAGTTCGGCCCGCGCATCGGCGTGCCACACGCCATCGTGCATCGGCACCAGCAAAGCAGGGGGCGCCTCGTCATGTTCGTCCTCGATCTCGCCGACGATCTCCTCGACGATATCCTCGATCGTGACGAGCCCCTCGGTGCCCGAATATTCGTCGAGCACGATCGCGAGATGGGTGCGCGTTGCGCGCATCTCGGCAAGCAGATCGAGCACGCCCATCGATTCCGGCACGAAGCGCGGCTGCCGGATCAGCGGCGCGACCGTCTCGGGCGGGGTCTCGCCGCGCGCGAGAATCGCGAACACGTCCTTGATGTGGATCATTCCGATCACCTCGTCGAGGCTGTCGCGGTAGACGGGCAGGCGGCTATGGCCGGCGTCGGCGAAGGCAGCGATCAGATCGGCGAAGCTGATCGTCTCGGGCACCGCGATGATGTCCGCCCGCGGCACGCCGACGTCGCCCGCCGTGCTGTCGCCGAATTCCAGCAGATTGCGCAGCATCTGGCGCTCCGCGCCGGACAGGTCGCCCTGCGCGGGTGCCTCGTCCTCATGTTCCTCGATCGCTTCCTCGATCTGGTCGCGCAAGGTCGGCTCGCTCTCGTGGCCGAAGATCAGGCCGCGGAGACCCGCCCACAATCGGCCGCTATTACTGTCGTCAGGCATGGTGTGGATCAGTCCTCACGCACGGCATAAGGATCGTCGATGCCGAGCGCCGCGAGGGCGACCCGCTCGATCTCTTCCATGGCCTCCGCCTCGGCCTCTCCCTGTTCATGATCATAGCCTAGCAAATGCAGGGTGCCGTGGACAATCAGATGCGTGGCATGGGCCTCGATCGACGCATGTTTTTCCCCGGCCTCCCGTTCGCAGACGCCGTGCGAGAGCACGACGTCGCCCAACAGCGTCTCCCCATCGTCGTCGCCGGCATTTATCGCGTCCAGCAGATCCGGCTGAACCATCGGGAACGATAGGACGTTGGTTGGCTTGTCTTTTTGCCGGTAGGAGAGGTTGAGCTGCCGCACCTCTTCGTCGGACGTGTAGCGGACGGAAACCTCGACGATAGTCCGCAGCAGCGCGATGTCGCCATGCGCACTCGCCTCGATCGCCGCGCGCACCGCGCGGTCAGCCAAAACATCCCAATTGCCGGCCGGCCACGGCCTCTCGATCGCTGTTTCGACGTGAATCATGCGCGATGCTTAGAGCCTGATCGCCGGAGGAGAAAGCGCCGTGCGCCTTCGCCGATGGCGTGAATCAGGCTCTCGCATGGAAAACTGATCGTCGGAGGAGAAAGCGCGGCGCTTTCGTCGATTGCCTGAATCAACGTTTAAGCGTTCGGGCCTTCATACGCATCGACGATCCGGCCCACGATCGGGTGGCGCACGACGTCGGCCGCGTTGAAACGGATCGTCGCGATGCCATCGACGCCCTCCAGCCGGCCGACGGCGTCCGCTAGGCCGGACTTGCCGATGTCGGGCAGATCGACCTGACGGGGATCCCCGCACACGACCATCCGGCTGTTCTGGCCGAAGCGGGTGAGGAACATCTTCATCTGCATCGGCGTGGTGTTCTGCGCCTCGTCGAGGATGATGAAGGCGTCACCCAAGGTGCGGCCGCGCATGAACGCGATCGGTGCGATCTCGATCTCGCCGCTGGCGATGCGGCGCTCGACCTGTTCGGCGGGCAGCATGTCGTACAATGCGTCGTAGAGCGGGCGGAGATAGGGATCGACCTTCTCCTTCATGTCGCCCGGCAGAAAGCCCAGCCGCTCGCCCGCCTCGACCGCGGGGCGCGACAGGATCAGGCGCGTGACCTGGCCCTGGATCAGCATCTGTACCGCTTGGGCGACCGCGACATAGGTCTTGCCGGTGCCCGCCGGGCCGAGCGCGAAGATGATGTCGGACGAAGCCAGCGCGTGCATGTAGCGCGCCTGCGTCGCCGAACGCGGCACGATCGTCTTCTTGCGCGTGCGGATCATCACCGCCGGCGGTTCGCTTACATCCTGGCGGATGATGCCGTCGAGCGTGGGCTCGGCCGACATCTGGATCACCGCGTCGACCATGCCCGCGTCGACATCCTCGCCCTTCACGATCCGGTTGTAGAGACCAGTCAGCACCTCGCGTGCCCGGGCTGCCGCTGCTGCCTCGCCCTCGATCTGCACGCGATTGCCCCGCGCGCTGACATAGACGCCCAGGCGATTCTCGATCGCGACGAGATTCTGGTCATATTCGCCGAATAATCGGCCGAGCAATTGCGGCCTGTCGAAGAGGATATCGAGGCGGGCGCGGTCGCCGGCCTGGGCGGGAACGGGCTTGCGGCTCATTCGGTCCTTTCGAAATTAGAGCCTGATCGCTGAGGTGAATCAGGCTCCGATCAACTTCGCCGCACAGGATGCGGCGACCCCACGCGGAAAGAAAGCCGAAATCGATGACGCTTTTTCATTCCAGTCGGATTCGCGCCCAGACCGGCAAATGATCCGACGCGTTGCGCGCGAGGGGCGAGTCGTGAACCCCCGACTCCTCTATCCCGATCCCGCGGGTGACGAACATCCGGTCGAGCCGCCCAATAGCCCGCCGCGCGGGGAAGCTCGCCCCTAGCGTCACGCATTCATGATGCTGGCCGAAATCGCGCAGGCAGCCGCCGCTGCGCCATTCGTTGAGATCGCCCGCAAGCAGGGTCGGCAGCGGCTCCGGCTGATGGTCCAGTTCGGACAGGATCGCGCGCGCCTGCTTGCGCCGCCACAGGCCCGACAGATCGAGATGCATGCCGACCAGCCGCAATAGCTTACCCTGGACGCGCACGTCCGCCAGCACGGCACCGCGCGGTTCGAGTGTGGGGAGGTGCAGCGGCATGTGCCGCACGATCTCGACATGGGGCGCCACCAGCACCGCATTGCCGTGCCAGCCTATGCTGCCCGGGCGCATGTCATATGGCACCGGCCGATAATGGCTATGCTCGGCCAGCATATGCAGCGGGATCGCGCTGTGGCGCTCGCCGAATCGCCGGTCGGCTTCCTGCAGGAGGACGACGTCGGCGCCGATCTCGGCGAGGATTTCCAGGATGCGCTCGGGTCGGCGGCGGCGGTCCGGCGCGATCGCCTTGCGAATATTATAGCTCGCTACCACCAGCATGACGAAACGAACCGCGTGCCCCTTCAACTGTTCCCGCAACCTTATGTCATGCCTGCTGCAACTGCGACAAAGCTGCAACACGGAACCGCTTTCTTCCTGTGGAAAAGTGCCATGTTGCGACGCGGCAAGGGGGCGTGTAACTTTTCTGTCATATTGGCGCGCGACAGGCGGCCAATAGCGACATCAAGTTGTCATAAAAGCCGGTCAGGGCCGGCGAGGAACGCAAGAAACGGGGATTTCCAGAATGAAAAAGCTACTCCTTGGCTGCGCGCTTTCGGCGCTTGCAGCCGGCAGCGCCTATGCGCAGTCGACCGGCTCGATCGATTTCGAAAATCAGAAGGAGATCGTCGTTACCGGCACGCGCCAGAACGGCGTCGACGGCGTCACGATTCCCCAGACCGCCCGTACCAAGGGCGTGCTGACCTCGCAGTTCATCGGCCATGAAACCCCCGGTCAGTCGATCAACGACACGATCAACATGCTGCCAGGCGTCAGCTTCCAGAATAACGACCCCTACGGTTCGGCCGGCGGCACGCTCTCGATCCGTGGCTTCGACTCAAGCCGCATCAGCCAGACCTTCGACGGCGTCCCGCTGAACGATACCGGCAATTATGCCATCTATTCGAACCAGCAGGTCGATCCCGAACTGATCGAACAGGTCAACGTCAATCTCGGCACCACCGACGTCGACAGCCCCAGCGCGGGCGCGTCGGGTTCGACCGTGAACATCCGCACCCGCAATCCAACCAAGGATTTCCACGTCCGCATCCAGGGTTCGGTGGGCGAGTTCGATTTCTTCCGCGTGTTCGGCGTGCTCGACACGGGCGAGTTCGGCCCCTGGGGCACACGTGCCTTCATCTCCGCCAGCAACGCTTCGAACAACGCGCCTTACGGTCACCTCGGCCGTATCGAGAAGAAGCAGTTCAACGCGAAAATCTATCAGCCGATTGGCGCCAATGGCGACTTCGTCTCGATCGCGGGCCACTATAACAAGAACCGTAACGGCTTCTTCGGCTCGCTTCCGCTGCGCGTCGACCATACGCAGAGCCTGGCGCCGACCGCTGCCGGCCAGGCGCCGCGCGTTGTCGGTTCGGATTCCACCAACCGCTTCCCGACGACTGCCGATGAGCGCGATTATACCGTTGCGCCCTGCACGGTTAATCTGGCGGCTACGGCCGGCAAGGCCGATCTGGCCAATGGTTGCGGCTCGACCTTCGATGAGCGCTACAATCCGTCCAACACGGGCAATGTGCGCATCAATTCGCGCTTCACTTTGGCGGACGGCCTCGTCCTGACGGTCGATCCGTCCTACCAATATGTCCTCGCCAATGGCGGCGGCACGGTCGTCGCGAACGAGAAGACCTTCTCGCAGGCAGCCGCCAATGGTGTGCCCGCGACCCAGCTGGTCGGTTTCATCAGCGGCTCGCCTTTCCTCGGCTACGATTTCAACGGCGATGGCGACACGCTCGACACGATCCGCATGCTTGCGCCGAGCACGACGCAGACGCATCGCTACGGCGTGATCGCGGATCTTCGCTACGAATTGAGCCCGGATCAGTCGGTTCGCGTCGCTTACACGCTGGACTATGGCCATCACCGCCAGACGGGCGAGGTCGGCCTGCTCAACACCAACGGCCAGCCCTTCAACGTTTTCCCGAAATATGCACCCGTTAAGGATGCGTCGGGTTCGATCCTGCAGAAGCGCGATCGTACCTCGAACGCGATCCTGAACCAGCTGTCGGCGGAATATAGCGGCCGCTTCTTCGACGCGCTGACGGTCACCGCGGGCGTCCGCGCACCGTTCTTCCGTCGCGAACTGCACCAGAATTGCTTCACGACCTCGGTCACGGGCTTCGTCGATTGCTTCGGTAGCAGCCCCAACGCGGCGCAGGTCACCGCCTATCAGAATGCGCATCCTTACGCAGTTAACGCCGCCGGCCAGCCGAGCGGCTCGGCGCTGCCGGGCGACCGCACCTACAATTATCACAAGATCCTGCCGGAACTGGGTTTCGTCTACAAGCTGACCCCGGCGGTGGCGGTGCACGCCAATTATTCGAAGGGTCTGCAGGTCCCCAGCACGGATAATCTGTACAACGATTATTATTATACCCGCACCAGTGCGCAGGCCAATCCGAAGCCGGAGACGACGGACAATTTCGACATCGGCGGCCGCTACACGACCGGCAAGCTGCAGGCTGAGCTGGCCGTGTGGTATACGCGCTTCGATAATCGTCTGGCCCAGGCATATGACCCAACCGTCGATCGTTCGGTTTATACCAACCTCGGCCGCGTCGATCGCTATGGCGTCGACGGCAGCATCTCGTACAAGCCGATCACGCCGATCACCGTCTACGCCTTCGGTTCGTATCTGAAGTCGAAGATCAAGGCGAACGTGGCTGCCGGTGGCGGCGCGAACTATGATTGCTCCAACGCCAGCATGGGCAACAACACCGATCTGGTGAATTGCTACTTCACGAAGGGCAAGCGTGAATCCTACCAGCCGGTCTACACCGCTGGTGGCCGCATCGAGGGCAATTTCAGCATCTTCCAGGTCGGCCTCGAGGCGAAGCGTACCGGTCGCCGTTACGTGAACGACCAGAACGTGCCCGTCGCGCTCTGCACCACGATTGGTTCGAACGGCTTGCCGACTGCCACCAACTTCAACCCTGCGAGCGGCAACTGCCCGACCACGGCGGCCCGCAATCAGGTCTATGGCGCGTTCGAGAAGGGCTACACGCTCGTCAACCTTGACGTGCGCGTCGCGCTCGGGTCGCTGGTCCACAACGACCGCACCTATCTGCAGTTCAACGTCTATAACCTGTTCGACAAATTCTTTGCGGGCGGTTCATCGACGACGGCGCAGCTGCAGCCGACTGCGATCACCAACGTCCAGATCGGCGCTCCGCGCGCGGTCAGCGGCACTCTGGTCGTCGGCTTCTAAGCTCGACTGGTTTGCCAGAAAAAAACCCCGTCGCTCTTCGGAGCGGCGGGGTTTTTCTTTGTCCGGTTTGGGTCGACGCGCGCCACCCGAATGGGGCGGGGTCGGGATGTCAGGGGATATGTTCACCGGCGTCGGTGCCCCAGAGGCTGCCTTGCTCGATATACCCGATCTTCTCGCCGATCTGGATGCGGCAATATTGGCCATCGCATTTGGAGATGCGGCCGATAACGCCCGGTTCGGCCTGCCACAGCAGATCGCTATCACTGCTCGGGCCGGAGCGGATCGGGCGCAGACCGCCATTGGCCACGACGGCCGTACGCCGCGCCGCGAGCAGGCTCGCCAGCATCCAGCCTGCGCTGCCATCCTGCTCCAGCACGCGCCGCCATGGCCCCACCACCTGCAGCACCTTCACCGGCAGGTCGCGGCGCTTGTAGAGCCATATTGCGGGATAGGTGCGGTCGGGGCCGGTGCGCATCAGCGCCTGCCCCGCCGCGATCGACGCCCAGTAGGGCAAAGGCCGTTCCTGGGCGAGGAGCGGGGCGGCGGTGGCGAGCGCCAGCGTGGCGGCGAGGGTCAGCTTACGGAACATGACCCGTCCATACAATCACGCGGGCGCCCGGGGAAAGGGAGTCAGCGAGGGTTCGCCGTCAACCATTCAAGCACCTTGTCGGGCGTGCTCTCGGTATAAGGATCCTCGTCGTCTCCGGTATCGTTGATACCCGGTTCCTCGAACCAGGCTGCGACGACTCCGTCATCGACGACCATCGCGTACCGCCAGGATCGCTGGCCGAAGCCGAGATGATCCTTGTTGATCAGCATCCCCATGCGCCGCGTGAAGTTGCCCGATCCGTCGGGCGCAAGCTTGACCTTGTTCAGGCCGAGCGACTTTCCCCACTGGAACATGACGAACGCGTCGTTGACCGACACGCAATAGACCTCGTCCGCCCCCGCTGCGCGCAGATCGTCATAGTGACGCTCGAACGCGGGGCATTGCTCGGTCGAGCAGGTCGGCGTGAAGGCGCCGGGCAGGGAGAAGATGACGATCCGGCCCTTGCCGAACATCTCCTGGGTCTGGCGATCCTGCCAGCGAAAGGGGTTGGGGCCCTTGACGCTTTCGTCGCGCACGCGGGTTTTCAAGGTTACGTCGGGTATTTCGCGGCCAAGCATCGGGTCACTCCTTATGTGTCGGAAGCCCCGTTACGTCAGCGTGATTGATCGGAGAAACCGATCTTCTCGCTCTCTCTGATCGACGTTTAGGTTATCGGGCCTTCCGCTCGCCCCTGAACGAACTGATCCACATAGGGGTTGCCGCTATCGTACAGACGGTCGCGCGGGCCGACCCATACGATCTTGCCCTGATAGAGCATCGCGACGCGATGCGCGATCTTGCGCGCCGAGGCCATGTCATGGGTGATGGTGAGCGCGGTCACCCCCAGATCGTCGACCAGGCTGACGATCAGGTCGTTGATCACATCGGCGCGGATCGGGTCGAGCCCGGTCGTGGGCTCGTCGAAGAAGATGATCTCCGGCCGCGGCGCGATCGCGCGGGCGAGCGCCACGCGCTTTTGCATGCCGCCCGACAATTCGCTCGGGCGCAGATTCAGCACGCGCCGGTCGAGCCCGACCCGTTCCAGATTTTCCTCGGCGATCGCGCGCATCCGCGTGACGTCGGTGCGCCGGCCCTGCGTCAGGCCGAACGTGACGTTGCGCCAGATCGGCAGCGAGTCGAACAAGGCCGAGCCCTGGAACAGCATGCCGAATTTCGCGCGCATTCGGTCGAGCGGCTGTCCATGCAGCCCCACCACTTCCTCGCCATCGACCTTGATCGAGCCGCGGTCGGGACGGAGCAGGCCGAGGATGCATTTGAGCATAACCGACTTGCCGCTGCCCGACTGGCCGATAATGGTGAGGCTCTCGCCGGGTTCGACCGCCAGGCTCACACCGTCAAGTACGACGTTGCCGGCGAATTCCTTGGTGACACCGTCGAGCAATATCTTGGGAGCGCCGCTCGCCATCAGCCGAACACCATCGCGGTGATCAGGAAATTGGAGGAGAGAATCAGCACGAACGCGCTGACCACCGCGTTACGGGTGGCATTGCCAACGCCCGCGGCGCCGCCGGCGGTGTGATAGCCGTGATAGCAGCCCATCAGCGCGATAAAGAAGCCGAACACGCCGGCCTTGACCATCGCCATCGTAAAATCGTCAGGGCTCATATATTGGCGCGTGACGGACAGGTAATTGGCCGAATTGAAGTGAAGCTTCTGCACTGCCAACAGCCAACCGCCGAAAATGCCGATCGCATTGGCGGCCAGTACCATCAGTGGCAGAGCGACCACTGCCGCGAATAGGCGAGGCGCGATCAGGTAACGATAGGAATCGGTGCGCAGCGTGGTCAGCGCATCCAATTGTTCTGTTACGCGCATCGTCCCGATCTCGGCCGCCATGGCCGACGACACGCGGCCCGCCACCATCAGGCCGACCAAAACCGGGCCAAGCTCGCGCACCATCCCGATCACGACCACGGCGGGTACCGTCGAAGTCGCCGAAAAGCGCGAGCCGGCGGTGTAAATTTGCTGTGCGAGCGCGGCGCCGGTGAAGATCGCGGTCAGCCCGACCACCGGTAGCGAGAACCAGCCAATATAGGCCAGCTGCTCCAGGAACCGGCCAGGATAATAAGGCGGCAACAAAGCGCGCCCGATCGTGCGGAGCGCGAACAGCGCGACCCGGCCGATCGACGCGAACATCGCGATGACCAGACGGCCGATGGCAACGAACGGGGCGAGCAAGGCCGGCGCGGGTTTGGAAGCGGGCATCTGCGCCGCTGATAGCTGCGGAGAGAGGCGGCGAGCAACTGCTAACGCTATGGGACGGCTCACTCCGATCAACTAAGCCGTCATTGCGAGGAGCGCAGCGACGCGGCAATCCGCGCCCGTCAGACTGGATTGCTTCGCTGCACTCGCAATGACGGCTTGGGGCCGGGCGTCGTGCCCAGGAATTATTGGGCGAACTTCTTCGCCATTTCGGCGCGGGCGCGGGTTATTTCGGCCAGCGCCTTGGTACGGTCGGCCTCGGAGATATGCTGGTCGGCGCGGACTTGCTCCATCGCCTGCTTCAGCGACGCCTCCACCTCGCGGCCGATCGCCGCCATGTCGACGCAGCCCATCGCCAGGCGCTGGATCGCCTGCGCGTCATTCTCGCCGGGTGCCGCCGGCTTTGCATGCTTGCAGTCGCGCTCAAGCTCGGTGCGGGCCTGCATCATCGCGTCCCGGTTGATCTTGGCGAAATCCACATTGGCGAGCGCCTGACGGGCGGCTTCACCGGCCTGCTTCATCGCCTCGATCTGCGCGTCCGACATGACGCCGTTCACGGCAACCGGAGGAACGGGCGGCAACGGAACCATTGGTGAAACCGGCGGCACGGGTGGAACCGCCGAAACGGGCGGCACCGGCGGCTGCGGCATGGCCGGCTCGGCAGGAGGCGTCGGAAGGGTGGCGTCCCCCCTATCGGCCTCATCGCTCGTTTTGGTGGCGGTTTGGCCGTTGTCCGCGATCATGACGAGTTTCGCCTGGGGCCGGGCATTGAATAGCGGCTTCACCGAAGCCGGCGCGATCTTGGAGGGCGCGGCGATGCTGCCGGAGGCGGTCAGGCCAAGACCGGCGCCGACGAGGATCGTGGCGAGCCCGGCGCCAGCGAGGCGGCGGGCACGGCTGCGGGTAGAATGGGCGATCATCGTGATTCTCCTCTTGAGCTCGGTGGCGGGCCCGAGCGCGCAGGCGGCGGCTCCGGGCATTCCGGCGGCGGCGGACTTGATCAAGGCGCGGCCATAATCGGATCGGGATTCGGGTGAGGCACCGAGCACTGTCGCATCGCAGGCCAGCTCCTGATCGGCGCGAAAAGCGCGGTAGGCCCAGTGCGCTATGGGATTGAACCAGTGGAGCGCGAGCATCGCTAGGGCCGCGCCATTGGCGATCAGGTCGCCCCGGCGGTGATGGGCAAGTTCATGCGCCAGAGCCAGCTGCTGCTCGGCGCCGGTGTATCGCCGCTCGAAATCCTCGGGCAGCAGGATGTGGCGGTGGAAGATGCCCGCCGCGAGGGGCCCCGCCACAACCGGGCTCAGCCGGACCTTGATGCCGCCGCGCAGGAAGCCGCGATCGGCATGTTCCAGCGCGACCGCCATGAAGCGATGGTGTCGGCCCAATTGCCAGGCGAGATAGGAAAGCGCGCCGCCCAGCCACAGGATCAGGCCCACCGAAAGCCAGTCGACCGCAATCTGCGACGCCGGGCTTGCCGCTGTGGCGGCGGGTGCCTTATGCGCTCGGAGCGCGGCGGCCGCGATCAGCCGGGCAATATCGATATGGACCGGCATCGCCTGAACCGGCACGGCAGTCTCGGGGACGCGCGGCAGGATCATGCGCAACGCGGGCAGCAGCCAGAGAAGATAAGCGGCCTGCGCGCCGAAGCGTCGTGCGACCGGTCCGCGCAAGGCGAGCACGATCAGCATGAGCAAAGTCGACGCAACCAGCGCTTCGATCGTCCAGCCGATCATGATTTGAGGTCCTTGAGCAAAGCCTCCAGCTCGGCAATGTCCTGCTGGGTCAAACCCTCATTGGCGGCGAGTTGCGCGACCAGGGGGGCGGCGCGTCCGCCAAACAGGCGGTCGACCAGCTTACGGGTCTCGCGCATCGCATAATCGGCGCGCTGGACGGCGGGCCGATAGAGATAGCGGCGGCCATCCTCCTCATGGACCAGCGCGCCTTTGGTCAGCAGCCGACCGAGCATGGTCTTGACCGTGCGCTCGCTCCATCCGCGTTCGTTGGGAATGCGTTCGGCGACCTCGGACGCGGTAAGCGGGGAATCCGCCCACAGCACTTCCATTACCGCTTGCTCGCCCTCACTGATTCGTTCCGCCAACGTGATTCTCCGATTACATACGTAGTCATAACTGACTACAGATGTAATCGTCAAGCGGAATCAGATGCGGATGAATCCCTCCGCCGGGCGGCCGAGATCGGAAGTCGGAAACAGCGCCTTGCCGGCGCGATCGGGCTCGATCCCGAAGCTTTCCGCCGCGACGCCCGCGATCACCGCATCGAGCCCGATCGTGGGCTTCAGATCGCGTTGCTCGTACAGGTTGGACTGCCCGAGCCCCGGCCAGTCGGCAAGCACGCGCCCTCCTTTGACCGCCCCCCCGAACAGCATCGCGGCCGAGGCGGTGCCATGGTCGGTCCCGCCCGTGCCGTTGACCGCGGCGGTCCGCCCGAACTCGGTCGCGACCAGCACCACAGTCTGGCCCCAGACGGGTCCGAGATTGTCGCGCAGCGCGGCGAGCATCGTGTCGAGTGCCTTCAGCTGCGCGGTCAGGCGGAATTGCTCGCCGGTATGCGTATCCCAGCCGCCCGTTTCGAGCATCGCGATGCGCGGCCCGTCCGGTTTGGACAGGAAGCTCGCCGCGAGCCGGCCGAGATCCTCCGGCTTCTGTCCGGGCGGTTGCCCCGCCGCCATGCCGCGCGCGGTCAGCGCCTCGTCCCACATCGGGTGGAGCTGCGGGTCGGACTGGTACATGCGGCCGACGCGGGCGAGCAGGTCGTCGGTCGGCTGGGGCAGGCCCGACGGCGCAAAGGAGGTCACGTCGGCGGGGCCGCGCAGCGCCGGTGGCACGGTTGGCGCGAAGGCGATCGCCTCATCCTTCGCTCGCGGCATCAGCCCGACCAGTCGGTTCAGCCAGCCATCGCGCTCGGCATAAGGCGCGGCGCCGCCAGTCTCGAGCACATTCTGCCCGTCGAAATGCGATCGGTCGCGATAGGGGGACGCGGTCGCGTGGACGAACAGGGCCTGGCCCGCGGAAAACATTCTGCCCGCCTCGGGCATCGCCGGGTTGAGCGCGAAATGGCCGTCGAGCTTGAGCGCGGTCGCGGGATCGATGGCGATCTCGCGGCGGAGGCTGGCATATTCGGGGTCGCCATAAGGCACGACGATGTTGAGCCCGTCGGCGGCTCCGCGCTGGATGATGAAGACGAAGCGGCGGTCGCTCGGCACGCTGGCGAAAGCCATGTGCGGGCCGACCAGGATCGCGCCCGCGCCCGCGGCGGCGAAACGCAGGAATTGGCGGCGGGGGAGAAACATCGTTCTACCTCCTCTGGAATTCGGGGCTGACGAGCAGCAGGGCAAGCGCAGTCGGCCCGCTTTCGGCCTGGGCCAAAGCGGTCGCGGTGGCGGAGGTGAGCTGGCCGGGCAGCAACCGGGGAGCAAGTTCGCGCGCGTCGAGCTGGCCGCCCGCCTGCGCGGCGAAGCGCTGCGCGAGCTCGACCCGGCGCATCAGCGCGTCGGGCGCGGCCCAGCTCGCCGATATGTCGTCGAACCCTGCGGGCGAGCCCGGTTTCCAGATCGGCTGGCCGAGCTGATTGAGCACGGGCGCGGCATCCATCTTGCCCAATTCAGTGCGGCCGAGGCCGCGCAGCGCGGATATCGTCCAGTCCCACGGGGTCTTGAACTTGGGCTCGCCCGCGGCCCAGCTTTCGGGCGCCTCGATCATCGCGCGATAGACCTGGGCCAGATGGCCATGGCTCGACAGATAGGCCCGGCTCATCCGCTCGACCAAAGCAGGCGGGGGGTCGTCCGCGACGAAATGGCGCGCGAGCTTGGTCGAGATATGCTTGGCCGTCGCGGGTGACAAAGCGAGATCGTGCAGCACCGCGCGCGCCTGCGCCTCGCCATCCTGGCCGTAATTCTTGCCGATGATCGTGCGCGTGCCCGGCTGATGGATGCCGGGGCGGAACATGAAGGCGCCCAGTTCGACGTTGTCCTTGGCCGCCATAGGCCCCAGCCCGCCGACGCTCCAGCCGGTCAAGGCGCGCGCGAATTCGGTGACGTCGCCCTGGCTGTAGCCGGTGCGCACGCCGAGCGTGTGGAGCTCCATGATCTCGCGCGCGAGATTTTCGTTGAGGCCGATCTTGCGGTCCGGCCGGCGCAAATTGGCGCGCTGGCCGAACGGGCTGTCGGGGCCGACCGATCGGAACTGGTCGAGATAATAGAGCATCGCGGGATGCCGCTCGACCGCGACCAGCATATCCTCGAACTTGCCCGTTATGTGCGGGCGGATCGCGGTCAGTTCGAAGTCGGCGGCATAGATGCCGACCTGCGGTTTCTCGATCGAGAGCGCGAAATGGTTGGACCAGAAACTGGCGAGCCGTTCGGCGAAGGGCGTCGGGGTCGTGATCGCGGTCAGCATGCGCGCGTTGATCGCGAGGCGATAGGTGTCGCGCACCTCGACATTGAGCGCCTCGCGCCGCTGCTGGCGCAGCAATTTGGCCTGCGCATCCTCGGCCATTGGTACGGGTGGCGGTGCCGGTACCGGTGCGCCCGGAGGGGTGGGCGCGGCACCCGCCTGCTTGATGAGTTCGCCCACCTCCTGGAAATAATCGTGCGCCAGGCTGCCCGGCGCGGGCAGGGCCGCGAACGGCGAGGGCTTCGGATCGAAGGCGTCGATCTGGTCGATCAGCCAGCGTTTCGGATCCACCGGCGGCGCCTCGTCAGGGCGCGCGCCGAGCCCGAAGCGGTTGAGCGCGATCGCCTGAGCCTGGGGATTGGAAAGCGACATAGGCCAACTCCATCATGCTCCCCCCTCAACGCGCGTCAGGCTAAAACCCGTTGTCCGATTGCGACGCCGGAGGCGGCCCGCCCGGCCCGTCCATGCCGCGATGGCGCGGCGGTCCCTGCCGGAAGGGGCCGTCCTTGAGCGCCTCGGCCATCTTCTTGCGCTGATCCAGCGGCAGCGTGGCAGAGAACTGGATCATGCGGTGTTCGAGATCTGTCCGGAACGCCATGTCGGACGCGCGCGCCTGATCGAGCCTGGCGTTGATCGCGTTGGCGTCGAATTGCGGCTGGACGAACAAGCGTGCTGCGTCGGCGCGGGCTGCGCTGGCCGCGCGCAGCCTGGGCATCTCCTGACGGACGGTATCGTGGATCGCCTGGCGCAGCGCCTGCGCCTGCGGTTTGGGGAGCGATTCCGCTACCCGCATCCGCCAGCCGCCGCGAAAGCCCATGCCGCGATAATGGGTCCAATGCCACACGGTGCCACCGATCAGCCCGACCAGGAAGACGTTGGCGACGAGGCTGACGATCAGCAGGACAAGGGTGCCGCGCTTCACAACGCATTCTCCTCGGCCGAATAGTCGAGCGCGGGCACATCCTCATGGCCGTACATCAGCACATTGGCGGTGATCGGTTCGAGCGCGGCGGTGGCTGCCGAGCCCGCGAGCATTCCGCTCGCGCCCGCCAGCGCGATGCCGAGGCCGGTCCACCACAATCTCGCCCGGCCGGCCAGCCGGCGCTTCCGGGGTGCGCCCTCGATCACCATCGCGCGCAAGGTGCGCGACGGCTCGGCAACGCGGTGCGCGAACAGCAAGGTGTCGATCGAGTCGGCTTCCGCCAGCAAGGCCGCAGCGCGCGGATCGGCGCGCGCGAAGGCTTGCGCGGCCGCGCGTTCCTCGTCCGGCCATCGGCTGGGCGTGGCGCCATAGGCCGCGACCAACCTCTCGAAGCGGTTCAGGTCCATCTCATGCATCGGCTTCCTCCAGCCGCGCTTTCAAGGCGCGGCGCCCCCTTGCCAGCAAGCTTTCCAAAGCGTCGACGCCGATCCCCATCAGCGCAGCCGCCTCCCGATTGGGAAGCTCCTGATAATATGTAAGCACAATAGCCTCGCGCTGGCGCGGCGCCAGTGACGCGAGCGCGCGCCCGACCGCGTCGCTCTGCTGTTCGGCGGTGATCCGCGCATCCGCCAGCGGCTGCGGATCGGGTGCGTCCCAGGTCTCCGGCAGCGCGACCTCGCGCCGCTTGCGCAGGCGATCGGTGCACAGGTTGAAGGCGACGCGGTGCATCCAGGTGTCGAACTTCGCCGCGCCTGGACGCCAGGACGACGCGCTCTTCCAGACGCGCAGGAACAGTTCCTGGACCACGTCCTCGGCCTCGGCCCGATCGCCCAGCAGGCGATGGGCGAGCGCGGTCATGCGCGGCAGCTTGCGCGCGACCAAAGCCTCCGCAGCCTGCACGTCTCCCTCGCCGACCCGTCGGACCAGGTCTCCGTCGGGATCGTCCGCATTCAAGAAGGAGGCCTCCGCCCGTCATAGCATGGCACGCCGGATCATTGCTCCGGCGCGTTCCCTCCCCGCATAGCCTGTCGTTCGTCCGGCGTCAGCACGCCATCGTGATTGGCGTCCATCCGCGCGAAGCGGCGCGCCAGCATGGCGTTGATCTCGGTCGCGTCGAGGACGCCGTCCTGATTGGTGTCGAGCCGGTCGAACATGCGCGACCCGCGATCCGGACCCGCCGCCGGCGGGCTGGCGCCGGCCGCGGCACCCTCGGTCGGGCGACCGCCCATCATCATGGCGGCGCGGGCGGCGAACTCGTCCTTACTGATCTTGCCGTCATGGTTGGTGTCGAGCGCCATCAGCCGCTCGCGCGCCTTCACAGCCCAGCTCTCGAACGACACGCCGTCGGCGGGGGTGGCGGCGGCCGGCGGCGTCTGCGCGACAGCCGCGGACGCCAGGCCGATCAGCGCGGCCGCGAGGGGAAGCTTGGTCATGATCACTCCGTGTGGGACTCTCCTGTCCGCTTGAACGGAGCATCGCGCGTTTCCCGTCGCTGGCCGGGTGAGATCACTCTTCCCGTTCGCCCTGAGCCTGTCGAAGGGCTGCCTTCCTCTCAACGAGAAGGACAGGGCTTCGACAGGCTCAGCCCGAACGGGTCTAGTTGCACGCTCACCGCTCCAGCGGCGAACGGGCGGTATTCAGGCGATCTTGAGGCCTTCCTTGTTCATGGCCGTGGTGAGGGCCTTGTTCTTCTCCGGAGTGAGCCTGGATTTGAGGCGGGGGAAGAGGTCGGTTTCCTCTTCCTGCATATGCTTCTCAATATCAGTACGGAATTGACGAATCTTGGCGATCCACGCCGGCGAGTCCTTGGGCATGACGGTGAGGTCGTAGAGGTATTGCTTCACGTATCCGTGATCGTTGTTGAGATGATCGGCGGCCTCCGCCTCGCCCGCGTCGCGCAGCGCGGGATAGACGGCATTTTCCTCCTCCATCGCATGCTTGGCGAGCATGTGCTTGAGGTTCATGAGCAAAGTCGCGCGCCGGGTCGTGTTCTTCTCGGTCGTCGCCTCGATCGCGTCGAAGACCTTGAGCGTCAGCGCATGCTCCGCCTTGAGCGCCTCGTCCCATTCGCCCGCGAAGAAGGTCGGCGACTGTACCGCCAGCTTGCGCGCGACATTGGCGGCGAGACCCACCGCAAGCCCGGCGGCGCCCACGGCGAGCAGCTTGCCGGTGCCGTTGAGCTCGGTGCGGGTCGGCTTCCGGCTGCGCGTGCGGGACGTGCCGGAGGAAGCCTCCTTCTCGAACCGTCCATTGTCGTCGCGCGCCTCGGCGCGGGCATTGGCCGAACGCTTGGCGCTGGTGGTCGAGCGGGATCGGGTCGCAGTCGTTGTAGCCATCGAACTACTCCTTTGCAGGACGCCATTGCCGGGGCGCCGGGTCGGAACGTTCAACGCCTCAGGCCGGGAAAGTTCTCAATTTCCTCGCAATTCGTCGAGCCAGAGCCCCGCGCTGCCGTCCGACGGGGCCCGCCAGTCGCCGCGCGGGGAGAGGCTGGCGGCGGCCGAAACCTTGGGGCCGTTGGGGATGGCCGAGCGCTTGAACTGGCTGATCTCGAAGAAGCGATAGAGGAAGACCCCCAGCCACTTTTTGATCGTTTCCAGATCATAGGCATTGCGGCCTTCGACGGGGAAGTGGATCGGCCATTCGCCCGCGGCGGCATCGCGCCAGGCATGCCAGGCGAGGAAGGCGATCTTTGACGGGGCGAGGCCGTGGCGGACGGTGTAGTGCAGGAAAAAATCGTGCAGCTCGTAGGGGCCGATCTTCGCCTCGGTGCTCTGGATCGCACCGTTCGCGTCCGCCGGCACCAATTCGGGCGAGATTTCGGTGCCGAGGATGGCGGTGAGGATGCGGTTGGCCTCGCCGTCGAACTGGCCTGTCTTGACCGCCCAGCGGATGAGGAACTGGATCAGCGTCTTGGGCACGCCGGCATTGACCGCATAATGGCTCATCTGATCGCCGACACCGTAGGTGCACCAGCCCAAGGCCAGCTCCGACAGATCGCCGGTGCCGACGACGAAGCCGTTGTGCTGGTTCGCCAGGCGGAAGAGGTAATCGGTGCGCAGGCCCGCCTGCACATTTTCGAACGTCACGTCATAGACGGGTTCGCCCCTGGAATAAGGGTGTTCCATGTCCTTGAGCATCTGCGTCGCGGCGGGGCGGATATCGATCTCGGCAGCTTGCACGCCCAGCGCCTTCATCAGCGCCCAGGCATTGGCCCTGGTCGCGTCCGAGGTGGCGAAGCCGGGGAGAGTGTAGGCCAGGATCGCCGAGCGCGGCTTGCCGATCCGCTCGCAGGCCTTGGCGGCGACGATCAAAGCATGGGTGGAATCGAGCCCGCCCGAAATGCCGATCACCAGATGCTCGGCGCGCGTCGACTGGATGCGCTTGGCGAGGCCCTCGACCTGAATGTTGAAGGCCTCGTAGCAATCCTCGTCGAGCCGGTGCTGATCGGCGGGCACGAAGGGGAAGCGTGCGACCGAGCGACGCAGGCCGATATCGGCGAAGCTCGGCTGGTGCGCGAACTCGACCCGGCGAAATTGCGTCTCGGGATGGCCGAAGGCGCGCGCGCTATCGTTGAAGGTGCCGAAGCGCATGCGGTGCTGGCGGATGCGCGCGACGTCGATGTCGGCATAGGTCAGCTCGGGCTGATGATCGAACCGCTTGGACGCGGCGATCTGATAGCCGAGCTCGTGGATCATCGCCTGGCCATCCCAGGCCAAGTCGGTCGTGCTCTCGCCCGGCCCGCTCGCCGAATAGACATAGGCCGCGGTCGCGCGCGCCGATTGGGATGCGCCGTAGAGATCGCGCTCGCGCTCCTTGCCGACCAGGATGTTGGAGGCGGACAGGTTGGTGAGGATTAATGCACCCGCGAGCGCGCCCAAGGAGGAGGGCGGGATCGGCGCCCAATAATCCTCGCAAATCTCGACATGGAAGACGAAGTCGGGAAGGTCGCTCGCGGCGAAGATCAGGTCCGGCCCGAACGGAACCTCTTCGCCGCCGAGCGTGAGGCTCAGCCCTTCGAGGTCGATGCCGGGCGCGAACCAGCGCTTCTCATAATATTCGCGATAATTGGGGAGGTAAGATTTGGGCACCACGCCCAGCACCTTGCCGCGCGCGATCACCACCGCGCAGTTATAGAGCCGCCCATTGCGCCGCAGCGCCGCGCCGACCAGCAATACCGGCTTCAGCGTCGCGGTGGCCGCGACCAGTTTGGCGAGCTCCGCCTCGACCCGATCGAGCAGAGCCTCCTGCAGATGCAGATCGTCGATCGCGTAGGAGGTGAGGCAGAGTTCGGGATAGACGACAAGATCGGCGCCCGCCGCATCGGCCTGGCGCGCCAGATCCAGGATCGACGCCGCATTGGCCGCGACATCCCCCGCGCTCGCGGCCGGCGTGGCCGCCGCGACGCGGACCATGCCCTGCGCATGGATCGAGAGGAAATTATCGGGGCTGACCTCGGCCCTGGCGCTAGGCGCATCGCGCGACGCGTCCGTGGGGGAATGGGGCTGTTCGGGATCGAGATGCTGCGCGCTTTCGACGGGCATGATAACCGCTGCGGGCTGACCATGGCGGGTGATGGTGGTGGGCTCGCCCCGTTCGGCCGCGGCGACCAGCTCGGAAAAGCGCGCCTTTGCATCGCGAACCTGAATCGTCTTCATGGGGCAAATCTCAAGTGTGACTACATGAGGTCACATAGGAGGGGCGGCGGTGGGGTTCAATGCGGTGCGGTGGCCGGCCGGTCAGGCGGAGATAAAAATTTTCCTGGAGGGTCACCGGGTCGGTCAATGTCGTCCTGACCCTCCCAAAAAGACCGCAAAAACGAAAAAACATCAGATTCGAACTTAATGATTGGCTGTCCGAAGGTGGATGACGGAGCAGCTTTCATGTGGAACATAGCATGAACATTCGTCAATTGTCAAGAGCGCGTGCCGAGCCGTCAGCCGGTGGACGATTGGGCCGGCCGTCCCGCAGAGCCTTCTTCGGCGGCCTGCTTTTCGCGGGCGGAGCCCTTGGCCGGATCGCGGTTGGGGGTGCCGGTACGGGCGTCCCGATTGACGCCCTTCAAATCGGAATGGGGGCCGGACGGGGGTGGTTTTGCCATCGGATCATCCTCACTGGTTTCGGCGGCGGGTGACCTCAGCTTTTCTTGCTGGGCAGGCCCTTGCGCCTGGTGTGGGCGAATTCCTCGAGCTGGCCTTCGCTCATGCTCTTTTCCATCTGCCTGGATGCGCCCTTGAGCTTCGAAATGGGTGTATCGCCGCGCTTGGCGGAAAGAGCCGCGCCCGCGGCCTTCTGTTGCGCCTTGGATGTTGCTGGCATGTCGCTCTCCTCTCAAACCACCCCGGTTCCACCGTTGGCGCCGAAAACGCTGCCCGAGGTGAAGCTGTTCGTCTGTTCGGCGAGCGTGACGTAGAGGCCGCCCAGCTCGACCGGCTGACCGGCGCGGCCGATCGGCGTATCCTGACCGAACCCTTCGATCTTGCCTTTGAGCTGGCCGCCCGAAATCTGGAGCGGCGTCCAGACCGGACCGGGCGCGACCGCATTCACGCGGATGCCCTTGTCGGCCAGTTGCTTGGCCAGGCCCTTGGTGAAGATCTCGATCGCGCCCTTGGTGGTCGCATAATCGAGCAATTCCTCTACGGGATTGAAGCTGTTGACGCTGGCGGTGTTGATGATGGTCGAGCCCGGCTTCATCACCGCCGCCGCCGCGCGGGAGAGCCAGAACATCGCGTAGATGTTGGTCTTCATCGTGCGATCGAATTGTTCGTCGCTGATATCCGCGATCGACTTCTGCGCCTGCTGATAGCCGGCATTGTTGACCAGGATGTCGAGGCCGCCGAGTTGCTTCGCCGCATCTGCGATCAGGGATTTGCAGAAGGCGGCGTCGGTCAGATCGCCGGGTAGCTGGATAAGCGTGGCGCCGTCTTTCTCGAACACAGCCTTCAGGTCGTCGGCGTCGGCCTGTTCCCTGGGGTGATAGTTGATCGCGACAGCGGCGCCTTCGCGCGCGAAGGCGATCGCGGCAGCGCGGCCGATGCCGGAATCGCCGCCCGTCACCAGCGCCTTGCGACCGGTCAGGCGGCCCGTGCCGACATAGCTCTCCTCACCGCTGTCGGGGACGGGCTTCATGTCCCGCTGAAGGCCGGGCCAGGGCTGGGGCTGCTCCTCGAAACCCGCGTCGTGATATTTGCTTTTGGGATCGACCAGCGTGTCCGTCATCGAAGCTCTCCTTCGATGCGGCCAACCTTTGGCGGGGCGGTTGGTTCAAGCCGTGACGGGGGTGGAACGGCGGGTGAGGTGGGGTGGAGTTTTCCAAAGTCTTAGATGGACCAGGAGTTCCTATGGCCGGCCAGGTCCAATAAGATGCGCCGACAATTCGAGGAGAACTATGGGGAGGTGGCAGGTCGGGAGGATTTCGGACGATCATTCTGTTCAGGATCGGCGGGCACAGCTTCTTTCCCCACGGTTTTGCCAAGAATGAGAAGGCGAATGTGAGCGCGAAGGAGCTCGAGGCGCTGAAGCAGTTGGCGGCGGCGTATCTGAGCCTTTCGAACGAACAGATTGAGGCCGCCGAAGCGGCGGGCGAGCTGATCGAGGTGTAGAGCGATGACGGTCAAGGCAAAGACGAAGAGCAAACGGGCGGGAGTCCCATCCTCGCGTCGGTCCATGAGGTGGCCGCGGAACTGCATCGGATCGGGCTGGTCGACAAATCGACGATGCGCGAGTTCGACGCGCTGTGCCTGACGCGGGTCGAGCCGCTGGCGCCGGACGAAATCCGCGCGTTGCGCGAGCGCGAGAAGGTGTCGCAGCCGGTGTTTGCCCACTACCTCAACGTCCGCAAGGACGCCGTCAGCAAGTGGGAGCGCGGCGAGAAGCGGCCTGACGGGCCATCGCTCAAGCTGCTCAACCTGGTGAAGGCGAAGGGCCTCCAGGCCATCGCCTGAGGGTGCATTGCGCTCCTGGGTGGCCGCCGCCTAAATTCGGGGGGCCGCCGTATCAATTAGCCGATGCGCAGCAATTGGTGCTGATCCACTATGCCGCAGCCGCTTAATTAGGAAAGTGTCCCCGAAATTCCCGCGACATCGCGGTCGCGCAGATCGGCCAGGATACCGTATTCTTCTTCTGGGGGGCATCAGCATGGAAGCGGTGCGGATCGACAATCTCGATTCCACCCAGTTCACCGCAGCCGATTTCGTGTGAGCCGGCGCAAGTCTCGCTTAGGCGTTAGAGCCCGATGGATGACGAAGGTTCGGCCCTGAGATTCAGCCCGCGAACGTCCATAGCTGGACCCAGCTTGTCCAACGCAATTGCGTTCGGGGCTCCGTTCACCGGCCCATGATCTGCAGCATGGGGCGATTGGAAGATCGCGGCCCCCCCGAATAGGTCAGCTTTCGCGCCCGGTCGTCCCAGCGCAGGGTCGTCACCGAACCGGCACCGTGCTCATATTTGTAGGATGTGCCGTCGTCGGAGAAGAGCGTGAACTGCGCGTCGGCGCCCGGATAGACGCGAACGCTCTCGACAATCTGATCCTTGCTCGCACCTGTCACGGCCGATCCCATCGGAACGATCGAGCCTGCGCGAACGAACAGAGGGATGGTGTCGATCGGCGCCGGGACATCGATCCACCGGCCGCCGGAGACGCGCTCGTTGGTCCAATAATTGTACCAGTCGGTGCCGGCCGGCAGGTAGACCCTGCGGCTGGTCGCGCCCTGATCGGTCACCGGGGCGACGAGGAAGGCGGGGCCGAACATATATTCGTCCTTGAGGTCGAGCGCGTTCGGGTCGTTCGGGAAGTCCATGAACAAAGCCCGCATGAAGGGCGCGCCGGTCTGATAGGTGCGGTATCCCAGCGAGTAAGTGTAGGGCATCAGCTGGTAGCGCAGGCGCAGGAAGGCGGAGAGGATCGGTTCGGCCTGCTTGCCGTAAGACCAGACCTCGTTGTGCATGCGTTCGCCGTGCGCGCGCATGACCGGCTGGAAGGTGCCCCACTGGAACCAGCGCACGAACAGCTCGGGATAATCGGTGAAGCGGTCGACATTGTCGCGCGCGTCCGACGGATCGATCAGCGGCGGATGTTCGGGGCGATAGGTCGCAGGGAGCGAGGGCGAGAAGAAGCCGGCGATGTCCGTATCCCAATAGGCCATGCCGCTCGCCGCGAAGTTGAGCCCGGCGGGGATCGAGCGCTTCAGCATGTCCCAGCTGGAGACGATGTCGCTCGACCAGAAGACGGTGCCGTTGCGCTGCGCGCCCAGATAGGCGGCGCGCGCCAGGAGCAGGATGCGGCGCGTGTCGCCATAATCGCGCCGGACGCCGTCGTAGATCGATGCGGTATGGAAGAGCGGGTAGACGTTGTAGAAGCGCTTGCCCGAGCCGATCGAGAAAACGTCGTTGATCGGATCGATGTCGGGCTCGGTCTCGTCGAGCCAGATGTCGTCGAAGCCATAAGGCTTGATATAGCGATCGCGGATCGCCTCCCACCACCAGCGCGCGGCCTCCGGATTGGTGGTGTCGATATTGGGGCCGATCGCATCCTCCTTGTACCAGCCATGATCGGGCACGCCGTTCGTGTTGCGGATCAGCCAGCCTTTTTGGAGCAGCATGTCATAGTAGCGGGTGCCCGGCGCGAAGTGCGGCCAGACGCTCAGCAGCGTGCGGACGCCCATGGCATGCAGATCCCGGTTCATGCCCGCGGGATCGGGCCAGCGCGCGGGATCGAGGTCCAGCTCGCCCTGGCGGGTCATGTTCATGAAGTCGACGACCAGAGTATCGAGCGGCAGCTTGCGATCGCGATAGCCCCTGGCGATGGCCAGTGCCTGTTGCTGGGTGGGGTAGATGGCCTTGCTCTGGATATAGCCATAGCTGCCGCGCGGCAGCAGGGGCGTGGCGCCGGTCAGTTGGCGGTAACCCTGATAGATCTCGTCGCTGCTCTCGCCCGCGATGACGAAGAAGGAGACGCGCTCGCCCACCTCCGACGACCATTGGCTTTGCTGGTTGATCGCCAGATCGACCGTGGTCTTGGACGGGTTGTCCCAGATCAGCCCATATCCGCGGGTCGAGACCGCAAAGGGCACGCAAACACTTTCGCCGCCGAGCGCGCCGTAATCGTGCCAGCAGCGGATCTCGTGCCCGCGCAGGTCGAGCAGTCCCTGCTGCTGCTGGCCGAGGCCAAAGAAATGTTCGTCGGCAGGAGCGGCAAACGTAGCGGAAACGCGATAGCCGGGAGCGGTCGCAGGCGTCGCTTCGGCCGACGGGGCGGTGGCGCGGCCGTTGCTCGTCATCGACCAGCGCTGCATGGCCAGCAGTTGCTTGCCCGACGCGGTCTCGATCGAGAGCATGTCGTTGAAGCGGCCGGATTGCGTGCCCCCGCCGAAGTAGATGTCGCGTAGCGACTGGTTGAGCGGATCGAACGGCATTGCGCGCGTCGTCGACAGCGCTTCGGGGGCGAGACGCAGCACCATGCGGGCGGAGCGCAGCACCAGATATCCGTCGGCATCGGTCAGCTGGGTCCAGCCGCTGGCCGAGGCGGTGCCGATGATGCCGTAGCCCGGCGCGCCGAGCGCGTGCCCGTCGCTGGTGCTTAGCGTTACGCGGAGAATGTTGGGGCCATAGGGCTCCACGACGATCTTCCGGCCGTCTCGCGCGAACACGAACTGGCCGGCGGGACCGACACTCGCGGCGAAGGCCGGCCGGGCAAAAATAAGGGCCGAGAGGGCGAGAAGCAGCGCGACGCGCAGGGCCCGTGCCATGGTGCTCACCTGTCGCATCATCATCTCCCCCGCGGTCGGCTTTGCGGACGTTAAACTGCGGGCGCCTTGGCATATCCCGGAGGCGTTCGGCAATCGCCACGTCGGTGCCCAGGACAAGGGCGGCAGTGGAACAAATGAGAGATAAGAGCTCTTACCGAGGTTGACCGCAAAGCTGCGATATTGCCGGTCACTCAATCGGAGAACGCCATGAGATTCCTTGTCCCCGCAATCGCTGCCGCATCCCTCCTGACGTCACCCGTGCTCGCCAAGGGCTGCATCAAGGGTGCCGCCGTGGGAGGCGTAGCCGGCCATTTCGTCGGCCGAGGCCATGCGCTTGCAGGCGCCGCGATCGGCTGTGTCGTGGGACACCACCGTGCCAAGGTTGCAGCCAAGAAGCAGGCCGCGCACGCACAGCCGACCCACTGACTCTTCGCGACGTTGCGTAGCCTCACGGGATCACGCGCTAATCCGCCGAACGCGGCCGGAACATGATCATGCGAGCGAAGATCATCGGGCTGACCGTAAACGCGGCAACGCCGGCGGGAGGATCGTAAAGTCCGGCAAGGATAAAGTGTCCCCGAAATTTTCTGCTCAATGGAGCCGCTTGCTTGATTGAGCCCGTTCGCGCCAAATCCCAATTGGTCTCGCGGGAGAAACCTTATGATTTTGGTGTTCGCGTCGCTGTCGGCGGCCGCTCCAAGCGCCGCCGCGTCGAAGGCGATTTGCGCGGTGGGACGCGTCGCGCTCCGCGACCTCGCCATTATCGAGAAAAATGAAGGGGTCGAGACCTACTATGAGATCGGAGGTCCGGATCACCGCGATCTGCTGGAGGCGTGCCCGAAACTTCGGCGCAATCTGCCTGCGAGGTTCCCGCTCGCCGACGACCAGGCGCGGGCCAGGGCGAGCGTCCACGTCCCGGTCCCGGGACTGCCCCTGCGCGGCGTGTTCATCTATCAGATTGATGTGCCCGAACTCAGCGACAACCCGGCCAAGGCCATTGTGCATTTTAACTACCGCTGCAGCGGGCTCTGCGGCGGGACGACAGACGCTCACTATGTTTGGACCCCGAAGGGATGGAAACGCGAGGGCGGGTTTCTGCCGGTAGCGGTTTCCTAAGGGTCACAACAATCAAGATCCTCAGTCAGCTGCGTCCTACGTTCGGACGTTCGAGCTGCCACCGCTTCGTCGCGAAAGCGGACAGTCTTTGACGGCACAGGTTGGGTGAGGGTGGCTCAACCTACAAGGTCAGGCGCTCGCCCGCAGCTCGCTCCCCCTCACCCCGGCCCTCTCCCCGGCGGGGAGAGGGGGAGCCTGCGGGAACACGTCCGGCGTGGCGGTGGGGCGGGGGGCTGTTGCGGCCCGTCCCCCGATGCGGGCGGTCACCGCGTGGTGACGCCGCCCGCGCCGCCCCCGGCGTCAGTCGAACTCGATCTCCGTAATGTAATAGGGCTTGTAAGGCTGGCCTCCGCCCTGGATCAGGATGCTGTCGATCGAGCGGTCGTTGGCGCCGAGATCCTTGAGCGGCACTTCGACCTTCGTCCAGGCCTTTGTCTTGGGCGCGATCTGGAAGTTGGATTCGATCGCCTTGCCATCGGCAAAGGCCTTGACGGACAGCGCCTGCCCTCCGTCGATGCCGCCATTGATGTAGAAAACGAGCTTTGTGTAGCCCGCGGTCGAGAAGGCGTCATGGTGAAGGAGAAGGCCGGTCCAGGCGTCGCCCTCAACCCTCATGGTGTGGATATCCCCGGCGTCGAAGTCGAGCAAGACCTTGGCCCAGCTCCAGCTCTGCCATCCGTTCTGGAGTCCCTTGCTATAGACCACGAATGGCTTGCCGCGTGCTTGCGCGACCGCAGGATCGACGGAGGACGTCGCGAGGGCGATGCCCGCGACACAGAGAATGGATAGCGTCTTCAGCGATTTCCTCATCAGATAGCCCCTCTTTTTTTGGTGGACGTCCGCAGCCCAGGCTCGCCGGCCCTTCGGTTGCGTCGTCAGGCTTTTCTTCGGCCACTGCCGTCGTCGCCCATTTGCCATTTATCATATAAATGTGAGCGATGGCAATCTCGGTATCGGAGTGGGCGATGGAACGCGCTGAAGGGGAAGAAGCGCGATCCCGGCTTTCGCCGGGATACGGTTCGGAGGTGGGGTCGTACCGGTGGGCGCCGGAGCAGGTCCGGCAGGACGGGAGAGCGGGGGCTATTGCGCCCCCGTCTCCGCATAGGGGCCGACCACCGCGCCGACGAAGCCGCCCGCTGCCGCGGTCGTGAGCGGGGAGGCGTCGGCGTCGCGCAGCACGGGGCGATAGGCTTTGCCGTCGAGGCTGTAGGCGAAGCCCGCTTTCGCCTTGTCGACGGTCATGCGCAGGTAGACCGGCTTTCCGGGGACAAGCCGGACCGGCGTTTCGGCGAGCGTCTTGCCGTGCGCGGGATCCGTGTTCCCGGCGCGCAGGCGGACGCGCAGCACGGTCTTGCCTGCTCCGTCCAGGCCGAGGCCGAAGGCGTAATAGAAAGCGTCGTTCTGCACCGCCATCAGCCCGGCCTCGTCACCGGCGGCATGGGGGTGAAAGCGCATCGGCGTGGTGAAAGACGCGGTCATATGCGCGAGGCGGCGGCCGACGAAGCTCGGCTGGACCTTGTCGCCCATATGTTCGGCGCGGGGGGTGATGGCGAGCTCGCCGCCGCGCACCTGCCACCATATCGTATGCGGGGTGCGCGCGAACAGCCATTGCGGGCCGAGCGCGGCGCCGGTGAAGGCCTCGCGCACCGCATAATTGCCGTTGAGGAAGCGCCCTGCGGGCACGCTGCGCGGCAGGGTCGGGCCCTTGACGACAGAGGGCACGGCCTGGCCCTTTTCGGTCACGACCGGCCAGCCGTCGTGCCAGGTGACGGGCAGCATGAAGGTTTCGCGCCCGGTGGCGAAGCGGCCCGGATCCTGCGGCGGCGTGGTCAGATCATAGACGCGCGTGCCGAGGAAGACGGCCCACCATTTGCCCTGCGCATCCTGCAGCAGATCGGCATGGCCGGTCGCGGTGACGGGGTTGGGGCGATCGTCGGGCAGGCCGAACTGGGTGAGCACCGGATTGTTGGGATTGGCCTTGTAGGGGCCGAACGGCTTGGCCGACTTGTAGGCAAGCTCGCCATGATAATAACCGGTGCCGCCGCCGGCCGCCCACACCATATATTCGCCGTTGACCTTATAGAGGTGCGGACCCTCGATATATTCGGTGTGCCAGGGCGCCTTGTCGCCGCCATCGACCAGCACGACATCGTCGGAGCGCTTCGCGAAGGTGACCGGATCCACCTCCATCAGCCAGATCGCGGTGTGCGCGTCGTAGCGCTTGGCAGGCGGGTTGCCCTGGTGGATGATATAGACCTTGCCGTCGTCGTCGAAGAAGAGCGACGGATCGATCCCGCCGATATGCGGCAGCCAGATCGGCTTCGACCAGGGGCCGGCCGGGTTCTTCGCGGTCACGATGAAATTGCCGCCGCAGCCGACGCAGGTGTTGATGACGTAGAAAAGGCCGTTGTGGTGCGAGATCTGCGGCGCATAGACGCCGTTATTGCCGAGCCAGTTGCCGTCGAAGGGCATCATGTCGGGCCGGTCGATGACGTTGCCGATCTGCTTCCAGTCCACCAGATCGCGGCTGTGGAAGATCGGGATGCCGGGATAGAAAGCGAAGGTGGAGTTGATCAGGTAATAATCGTCGCCGGCGCGCACGATGCTGGGGTCGGGATAGAAACCGGTGAGGATGGGGTTGCGATATTCGCCCTTGCCGAGCGGCCGATCGAAGACGGCGTCATGGCCCTTATAATCGAGCCAGCCGAAATGGGCCTTGCCGTCGGCTTCTGCTGCGGGCGCGGCGGCGGATGTAGCCGGGGCCGCGAAGGGGGTGAGAAGGGTGGCCCCGATCAGGCCGAGGAGGAATTTCGACTTCACCATTTCTAGCCCCGTTTGCTGTGTTTTATTGTCTTTTATGCCGCCGCGCGTCGCGGACGTTCGCCGTGCATGCTCTGCGGACCGGCCTGCACGATCTCCACCTCGATCAGGTCGCCGATCTCGCCGCCGTCGATCAGCACCGATTGCAGCCAAGGGGACTTGCCGAGCATCTGGCCGGGGAGCTTGCCGTTGCGTTCGATCAGCACCTCGCAGGTGCGGCCGATTGTGGCGCGGTTGAAGGCGAGTTGCTGTTCGCCGATCAGCGCCTGGAGGCGCTGCAGGCGATCGTCCATCACATCCGGCGCGATCTGATCGTCCATCGTCGCGGCGGGCGTGCCGGGGCGGGGGCTGTATTTGAAGGTGAAGGCCTGGGCGTGGCCGACCGCGCGGATCACCGCCAACGTCTCTTCGAATTCGGCGTCACTCTCGCCGGGGAAGCCGACGATATAGTCGCCCGAAAGCGCGATGTCGGGCCGCGCGGCGCGGACCTGATCGAGCAGGCGCAGGTAGGACTCCACGTCGTGCGCGCGGTTCATCGCCTTGAGGACGCGGTCGCTGCCCGATTGCACGGGCAGATGGAGGAAGGGCATCAGGCTTTCGACGTCGGCGTGCGCCGCGATCAGGCCGTCGGCCATGTCGTTGGGGTGGCTGGTGGTGTAGCGGATGCGCTTGAGGCCGGGCAAAGCGTCGAGCGCACGGATCAGGCCGTCGAGGCCCCGGGTGCGGCCTTTCTCGTCCTCGCCTGTCCAAGCGTTCACATTCTGGCCGAGCAAGGTGATCTCGCGCGCGCCGCCGTCGACCAGCGCCTTCGCCTCGTCCATCACGGCCGTCCACGGGCGTGAGACCTCCGCGCCGCGGGTGTAGGGCACGACACAATACGTGCAGAATTTGTCGCAGCCTTCCTGCACGGTGAGGAAAGCTGACGGCGCGCCGGAGCGGCGGCCGGGCAGAGCATCGAATTTGGAGATGGCCGGCATGTCGGTATCGACCGCGCGCCGGCCCGCGACCGCATCCGCGATCAGGCCGGGCAGGCGGTGATAGGCCTGGGGGCCGACGACCAGATCGACCGCCTTCGCACGGCGGGGAATCTCGGCGCCCTCGGCCTGTGCGACGCAGCCCGCGACCGCGATCATCGGCTTGCCTGCCGCGCGCTTGGCCAGCCGGCCGATATCCGAATAGACCTTCTCGGCGGCCTTCTCGCGGATGTGACAGGTGTTGAGCACGACCAGATCCGCCTCGTCCGCGCCGGCCTCGACCATGCCCTCGGCCTGCATCAATTCGGCCATGCGCGCGCCGTCATAGACGTTCATCTGGCAGCCGAACGATTTGACGTGGAAGGATTTGGGCGGGGTACGGGACATGTCGCGCCCATAGCGGAGGCGGGGCGGAGTGTGTACTCGGATTCCGCGATGTGCAGCGGTGGTGGCGGCGCGCGGGAGCGGCGGTGCGCTGATTACGGCGCGGCGTGCCCTCACCTTCCCACGCGGCGTTGCCGCGCGGGCCCCTTCCTCTCTCCAAGGGGAGAGGAGCGGCTAAAACAAGGAAGCGGCCCGTCCTTTGGCCGAACCGCTTCCCGCCACCCTGTAGTGAACGGCATCCTCTCCTACGTGCGGGTATGTTTTTTTATCCCGCCGACCGTGTCCGTTGCCGTGGATCGAACCGGTGTTGCGTCCTAAATCGGCGTAAGGAATGCGGCAAGATCGGGGCAAGGACTTTTCGAAAATAAGTGCGGCCCATGGTAAAAAAGCAACAATCTTGCTCGCAGGCGCAGCATTTCAAGGTCTTGCGGTAGGCAGATGACGCCGCAGCGCAGTATCGCTAAGCGGACAATATGTCCGGATGCGCGCCGCTTCGTCTGCTGTTAGACGGCTCTTCCCTTGTCGCCAATTGGCGCTGGCTCGCGGCGCATTCGCCGGGCGCGGCGTGCGGCGCGGCGGTCAAGGCGGATGGCTATGGGCTCGGCGCGCGCGAGGTGGTGGCGCGGCTGGCGCAAGCGGGCTGTATCGACTTCTTCTGCGCGACCTGGGCCGAGGCGGCCGCGCTGGGGGATTTGCCGGGCGGGGCGCGGCTGGCGGTGCTGCATGGCGTGCGCGCGGAGGATATGGCCGAGGCGCTGACCTCGCGGGCGCGGCCGGTGCTCAACAGCGTCGAACAGGTCGCGCGCTGGCGCGCGGCGGGTGGCGGGCCGTGCGACGTGATGGTCGATACGGGCATCAACCGGCTCGGCCTCGGCGCCGGGGAGGCGATGAGCGGCGCACTGGACGGGCTGCGGATCGACACGCTGATGAGCCATCTCGCCTGCGCGGACGAGCCCGATCATCGGCTCAACGGGGTGCAGCTTGCCGCGTTTCAGGCGGTGCGGCAGGCGATTCCCGCGAACCGCTACAGCCTCGCCAATTCGGCCGGTATCCTGCTTGGGCCGGACTATGGCTTCGATCTCACGCGGCCCGGCATCGCGCTTTATGGCGGCGTGCCCGTCGCGGCGGCGACCGGGATCAGGCCGGTGGCGGCGATCGAGGCGCAGGCGCTGCAGGTCCGCGATGTGCGCGCGGGCGACGCGGTCGGCTATGGCGCGACCTGGCACGCGCCCGCCGATACGCGCATTGCCATCCTCAATCTCGGCTATGCCGACGGCTATATGCGGCTGCTGGCCCCCGGCGCCTTCGCGATGGCGGGCGATCGGGCGCTGCCGCTGGTCGGGCGAATCTCGATGGACCTGATCGCGGTCGATGCGGGCGACGCGGAGGTTGGCGAGGGCGATTGGCTGCGGCTGGATTTCGATCTGCCCCGCCTGGCGGCCCGATCGGGCCTGTCGCAATATGAACTTCTGACCGGCCTCAACCTGCGCTTTGAACGGATCTGGAGCTAAAAAAACGTTTCGGCAAAGTACCGGATACGAAATACCTGATCCTTCGATCAGGTTGACCCGCCCTTCATCTCTGTCAAATTATTAATCCAGGGGTGGGGCGTGCATGAATAATCCATTGTGCATACTTGGGCTGCACAAACGCTCTCGCGGCCAGGCACGCCGCGAGGGGGCGCTGTGGGTCAGTCGTTGCAAGCGTTGCGACGCGCTGATGCGGCGCAGTCACACCGGCAAATGGCGGGTCGACCGCTCCGCCGACAGGGTCGAGCCGGTCGCGTTCAGCGACGCGCCAGAAGCCGATCAACCCAGGCGGGAACCAGAGCGGTCGCCGTCCCGAGCAGGCTTGCCGCGAATCCGTATCCCGCTGCTGTTCCGGCGGAGGGCTCAAGATTGAGCTCGAGCGTGTCGGCGCCGGCGGCGTTGGCAAGCTGGACGAAGCCCGCCGCGGGATAGACCGTCCCCGACGTGCCGATCGAGACGAACAGATCGGCTTGCTCCAGCGCCTGCTGGATCTCGTCCATCCGGTAGGGAATTTCGCCGAAGAAGACGATGTCGGGGCGGAGCGCCGCATGGCCGCAGGCGGGGCAAGGCGGTCGGTCGACCATGTCGCTCTCGAAGCGCGACCGTTCGCCGCAGGCGCGGCACAAGGCCGACAGCAATTCGCCATGCATATGGATAAGCCGCCTAGCCCCCGCGCGCTCGTGCAGATCGTCGACATTCTGCGTGACGATCAGCAGCGCGCCATCCCATTCCCTATCGAGCCGCCCCAATGCCTCATGCGCCGCATTGGGCCGGACATTGGCGAGCGCGCGGCGTCGCTGATCGTAGAAATCGAGCACCAGCCCCGGATCGCGCGCCAGTGCCTGCGGCGTGCAGACATCCTCGACCCGATGCCCTTCCCACAGGCCGTCGGGGCCGCGAAAGGTGGCAAGCCCGCTCTCGGCGGAAATGCCCGCGCCGGTGAGGATGACGATGTTGGGGCGGGCGGTCATGGCGGGATCATAAACGCCCGCGCGGATGTCAGCTACGGGTGACGGAAAGGAAGAGGCAAGCCTTACAGCCGCCAGTGGATCGCGCGCTTGTGCAGGGGCCAGATCACGGCCGTGATAAGCGCCAGGATCGCGATCGCGCAGGCGAGCGAGGCCAGCATCGGCGCGGCGATCAGCCTCTGCGCGAGCTCCATCCCCCAGGCCTGCGGCGTCTGGGTGCCGGCCTTGAAGATGCGGTACTCGCTGAAGATGCCGAGCAGGATCGACAGTACGAAGGCGAGCATCGCGTTGCCGCCGAGCACGCGCAACGGGGTCGCGATCGCGCGCGCGGTCCGGCTCTCCAATGCCAGCGTGAGCAGGCAGAGCAGGACGGCGCCGATCCCGCTGCTGAGCAGGGCGAAGCTGCTCGTCCAGATGCGCTTGTTGATCGGGAAGACCGGATCGATCAGCAGCCCGGCGACGATCAGCACTGCCCCCGCGCCGCCGATCAAAAGCGCCGTGCGCTGCCCGGGCGCGCGCTTCCACGCGGTGCCGGCGAGGATGCCGAACAGCAAATTGGCAGTGGCGGGCAAGGTCGAGAGCAGGCCTTCGGGATCATAGACGACCGCGCCCGTGGCATCGGTGCCGTAGGGCCACAGATGCGGCACGGTCCACAGGCTGCGGTCGATATAGGCGGTGAGATTGCCATCCGGATCGAGATGGCCCGCGCCGTAGCCCGGCACGGGCACGAAGGTCAGCAGCGCCCAATAGCCGATCAGCAATATCGCGATCGCCCCCGCGACAGCAGTTCTGCTGATCGCGGCCAAGCCGTCGTCACGCCGCCTGACGGTCAGCAACACCAGGCCGGTGCCAATCGCGTAACAAAGCCCGATCCGCTGCAGGATGCCGGGGATGCGCAAGGTCGAGAGATGAAGGTGCGCCAGGAAATTCAGGAACAGGCCGAGCGCGATCAGCGACAGCGTGCGTTTGACGACCTTCGCCCAGGCATTCGCCTTGTCCGCATGAGAGAAGGGACGGGGAAAGGAGAGGGCGACCGCCGCGCCGACCGAGAAGAGGAAGGTCGGGAAGACCATGTCGGTCGCGGTGAAGCCGTTCCAAGCCGCATGATCGAGCTGTTCGTAGCGCAACGTCCACGAGCCCGGGCTGTTGGCGAGGATCATCCCCGCGACCGCAAGGCCACGCAACGCGTCGAGCGAGATCAGACGCTGGGTCAAAGTTCATCCTCCCCTGTTTTGAAGGAGAGGCTAACGGTGCCGTCTCATGCGCGCAACGGCGTGATTTGCGGGGGTTTACTCCGCCCGCTCCCATGCCGGTATGCCGCTGAAGCCGACCGCGGCGCGGAGCTTGTCGGCTTCCATCACCTTGCCGTCCATCAGCACGATGCGCGTGTGGCGCAGGTCGCCGATCTTTTTCGACGGATCGCCCTCGACCAGCACGAGGTCGGCATCCTTGCCGACCGCGATCGAGCCGGTGTGGCCGTCCGCGCCGACCAACCGCGCAGGCACGATCGTCGCCGCCTGCAGCGCTTCGGCCGGGGTGAAGCCCGCACCGACATAGAGTTCAAGCTCGCGCACCAGCTCGATGCCGATCCCGTCGGTACCCGCCACGATCGGCACCCCGGCCTTGTGCATCTTGCCGACCAGGGCCTGCTCCTTGGCGAAGCTCGCGCGATAGTCGGCCCGGGTCACGCCTGCGGGCGGCACGAACCCGCCCGCGCGGAAGCCACGCTCGACCACGGGCGGCATCGTGCCGAGATAGGGTGCGTAAGCCGGCGAGAGGTCGCCATTTTCGGGCACGAACAGGCTTTCGACCACCACGAGCGTCGGGTCCGAATAGATGTGCTTGCCCGCCATCGTCGCGACCAGCGACTTCAGCGGCTCGGCGTCGAGATCGACATCCTTCATGTAGCGGCCGGTGCCCGAGAAGCGGTTGATCCCGTTCGACGTCTTTACGACATCGTCGGGCATCGCCTCCATCGACACGAAATAGATGTGCGTGAGCTCGTCATAGCCCGCCGCGATCGCCTGGCTCGGGCGCATGCCCGCGGGCAGATGGCCATGGACGTGGAGGCCGAGCTTGTGCGCCTCCGCGGCCGCGGGCGCGACCCAGGAGGGGTTGAAGGTGCCATAGAATTTGACGCCGGTCTGGCCGATCGCCTTGGCCTTGTCGACCATCTTCACGGCCTCCGCCTCGCTCGTCACGACATTGGCGACCTGCGCGGTGTTGGGGCCTTTCCCGTCGATCAGCGACGAAGCATAAACGTGCGGACTCAGCAGATTGCCGTCGGCGCGGCGCTTGCGGCGCGCGACGGTGAGCTGGTCGTCATTGCCCGGATCGCGTACCGACGTGACGCCGATCGAAAGCTCCTGCGGGCCGGTATAATCGTCGCCGACATGCATGTGACTGTCCCACAGGCCGGGGACGAGCGTCTTGCCCGCGCCCTGATAGACTAAGGCGTCCTTGGGTACCGCCACACGGCCGTTGGCGCCGACCGCGCTGATCTTGCCGTGGGTGACGATCACCGTCTGATGCTCGGCAAAATGCGTGCCGTTAAGGAAAGCGCGAACGTCGACGAAGGCGATCGGTTTGTCCGCCATTTTGGCGAGCGTGCGCGCCAGGATCGGCGATTGCTCGGCCAGTTTGTCGTCCTGGATCTTCTTGAGCTTCTCGGCTTCGCCTTCGTAGCCGGCTGGCATGAACGAGACCACACCGACATTGGCGAAGATCTTGCCCTTGTCGTCGGTCCAGACGGTCCCCGGCGTCCCCGCAATCCCGGTGATCGCCCAGAGCGTCACATTCTTCTCGGTCGGGCCCGTGCCGACCGTGGTGGTGGCGAGCTTCTCGATATGCGCGCGGCCCCCGGGAAGCAAAGCCACGTCCTTGGCCGGATTGGCGGTCAGCGCCTCGGTCGAGATATCGCCCGCGCGCGGCGCGAGCCCGAACGGCAGATAATAAGCCGCGCCGCCATAGGCCTTCGAGCCGCTGTCGATCGGCGATTTCCAGCTCGCATTGCCATTCGCAACGTGGAAGGTCTCGGCGACGTCGCCGCTCGGGCTGCTGCCGCGCAGCACATAATCGCTGATCGCGCCGTCCGCGCCGAGCTTGATCGCCTCGTCCTCGTCCCACACCTGGCCACGCAGCACGAAGTTCAGCCGCGCCATCAAGGTCCCGTCGGGCGCGGTCCATTCCCAGACCGTGCCATGCTTGCCCGCGGTCGACTGGATCGAGAAGACCCTGGCATCGGCAGGCGGTTTGGCGAGCTGATCCGCCGGCACCTGCGCCATTGTCGCGCTCGCACCCATTATCAGCCCCAACGCCGTTCCCGCCAAAGCACGCATCGCGATTCCCCCGAAAGTGAGTTTTGCGGAAGCTATCAAAGGTGCAAACGCGCGCAACCCGATCAAAGCAGACCGCGCCAAAACGGGCACAAACGGTCCACGCTCGCCAAGCGCGCGGGCTTGTGCCAGAGCGCGCGCATGAGCGTGAGGATCGGGATCATCGGGGCGACCGGGCGCATGGGCCGCGCGATCGCCGAGGAGGCGGTGGCGCAGGGCGTCGCTATCGCCGGCGGCATCAGCCGCGCGGGCGCGATACTGGGCGAGTATGGCGATCCGCCGTCGCTCGCGCAGGCCGCCGACGTGCTGATCGATTTCTCGGCCCCGCAGATGCTGGCGCAGGGCCTTGCGGCGGCGCAGGCGACGCGCACGCCGATCCTGATCGGCACCACCGGTCTCCGGCCGGACGATCATAAGCTGATCGACGCGGCGGCGCGTGATGTGGCGGTGTTGCAGACCGCCAACACCTCGCTCGGCCTGAACGTCTTGCGCAAGCTGGTCGAGCAGGCGGCGCGCGCGCTCGGCCCCGATTGGGACATCGACATTGTCGAGATGCACCATCGCGACAAGCTCGACACGCCGTCGGGCTCGGCTTTGCTGCTCGGTGCGTCGGCCAATATCGGCCGTGGCGCCGCGACCACGACCGAGTTCAACCGCTTCGATCGGATGCAGGACGGCCCGCACGAGCGCGAGGAAGGCGGCATTTATTATGCGTCGCTGCGCGGCGGCTCGGTCGCGGGCGACCATCAGGTGATCTTCGCGACCGACGGCGAGCGGATCGAACTTGGCCACCGCGCGGAGAATCGCTCGATCTTCGCAAAGGGGGCGCTGCGGGCGGCCTTGTGGCTCGCGGGCAAGCCCGCCGGACGCTACACGATGGGCGACGTGCTCGGCTTCGAATGAAGAAGGACGCGGTTTTCGAATTCTACCGCCGGCTGGCCGAGCTCAATCCCTCGCCCGAGACCGAACTCCAATATGTGAACCCCTACACGCTGCTCGTCGCGGTCGCTCTATCGGCGCAGGCGACCGACGTCGGCGTGAACAAGGCGACGAAGCGGCTCTTCGAGCAGGTGCAGACGCCGGAAGCGATGATCGCGCTCGGCGAGGCGGGGCTCAAGGAGCATATCAAGACGATCGGCCTGTTCAACACGAAGGCGAAGAACGTCATCGCTTTGTCCGAGCAACTGATTGCCCGCCATGGCGGCGAAGTGCCCGAGGATCGCGCCGCGCTGGAGGCTTTGCCCGGCGTCGGCCGCAAGACCGCCAATGTCGTTCTCAACGTGGCGTTCGGCCATGATACGATCGCGGTCGACACGCACATCTTCCGCGTCTCCAACCGCACCGGCCTCGCGCCCGGCAAGACGGTCGAAAAGGTCGAGGCGAAGCTGGAGGCGGTGACGCCGCCGCTCTTCAGGAGCCACGCGCATCACTGGTTGATCCTGCACGGCCGCTATGTCTGCAAGGCGCGAAAGCCCGAATGCTGGCGCTGCGTCGAGATCGACCTGTGCGCGTTCAGGCCGAAAACGCCGGCGCCGAAGGGCGCCGCCACGGATTGATCGACCCCCGGCTTTTTCCTCATCATCCCAGCGAAAGCTGGGATCCGTCTCTGCACTGTGCGCCGAGTGTGTCGGTGAGGAGATGGACTCCAGCTTTCGCTGGAGTGACGGGGAAGGATAGAAAGGCGAAGCCATCAATTGCCGGAGCGCATTCGCTTTGCTAAGCGCCCCTCCACGGCACCGGCACCCGTAGCTCAGCTGGATAGAGCGCTGCCCTCCGAAGGCAGAGGCCAGGGGTTCGAATCCCTTCGGGTGCGCCATAATTTCAATAACTTACAGCTGCTGTCATGTTCCGTACGGAAAACGTACGGAAAGCAGGCTGCTGTTAGGTGAGCTGCGCTGGAATAAACTTGGGGCTTACCGAGAACCAGTTGCATCCGCGATTCCGGATGGATTTGCCATGGCGCATCAAGCGGGCAGGCCGCCATCTGCCACACCTGGCGGTTTGATGGAGCGTTCGCCATCATGGCTCGCTTCGTGCAAGGAGATATCTCTCGCGCTAGCGGCGTCCGCCTAACGCAAGAGTCGGATGTGGCATTCCCGTTGGGGCGGGGGCATGCGAGGTTGGCGCACGCGCACGGGTGTCTCCTTATCGTTGCGACGACCGATTGGGAGCGGCTGACTGGCGAACCACTCAAGCCGGAGCGGCCGTTCACCCGAGCCGCGGCATCGGCCCACTCGAAAATAAAATCGCTTCCGGACCGATCCGTCGGTCGTGGCCGGATCGTCATGGCACCGATCCGCGCATCGTCAGGCATCGGGCCTGTCGCGCGACGCGGTCGGGGAAGCTGCATGCCCGTAACCTCATCCTTGCTGTCGCGCCGTCGCGCGATGACCACCGGTCTGGCCGCCGCTGCCGTCATGACCGCGGCACCGATCCGAGCCCAGGCGCGCGACACCGGGCTTGCGGCCCGGCTTGACGAGACGATCGATCGGGCGATCGCCGACAAAGCAATCGTCGGGACAGTGGTCATGGTAGTCCGTTCGGGCGAGGTCGCTTACCGTCGCGCGGCGGGCTACGCGGACCGCGAGGCGGGAAAGGCAATGCGCCCGGACGCGCTGTTTCGCCTGGCGTCGCTGTCGAAGACGATGGTGTCGGCCGCGGCGCTGGCGCTGGTCGAGCAGGGCCGGCTAGCGGTCACCGATCCGGTCGCCAATTGGCTGCCGGACTTCGTGCCAAAGACCGGCGACGGGACGGTGCCGGTTCTGACCGTCCACCATCTGCTCACGCACACGGCGGGCCTGTCCTATGGCTTCTACGAGCCCGAGGATGGCCCTTATCACAGAGCCGGCGTCTCGGACGGTCTCGATCTGTCCAGCCTTAGCCTGGAGGAGGAGATGCGCCGTATCGCGGCGGCCGGGCTGGCCGAGGCGCCGGGCACGCGCTGGCGCTATTCGATCGCGTCCGACGTGCTGGGGGCAGTGATCGCGCGCGTGGCCGGCGAGCCGCTTCCGGACGCGGTGCGGCGGCTGGTCACCGAACCGCTGGGGATGATCGACACCGGCTTCTCGGTCACCGATCCGACACGCCTGGCCGTGCCTTATGCCGATGCCCGGCCGGCGCCTGTCCGCATGGGCGAACCGCAGCTCGTGTCGTTCCGGGGGCTGGGCCTGATCCGTTTCTCGCCGTCGCGGGTGTTCGACCCATCCCAGTTTCCGTCGGGCGGCGTCGGCATGGTCGGCAGCGCGGACGACATGGTCCGCTTTGTCGAGGCCCTGCGCACCGGCGGCAGGCCGATCCTGCGGCCCGCGACTGTCGCCCGGATGACGACCAACCGGATCGGTGCGCTGCCCGTACCCGGCCTGCCGGGCTGGGGGTTCGGCTATGGCTGCACCACGCTCGAGGACCGCGCGACGGCGAAGACCCCACAGTCGGCGGGAACATGGGCGTTCACCAGCGCCTACGGGCACAGTTTTTTTGTGGATCCCGCGCGGCAATTGTCGGTGGTCGCGCTGACCAACACCGCGCTCGAAGGTGGCTTCGGCGCTTTCGTGCCGGCGATCCGAAACGCCGTCTACGGCTGACGGCGACCCGAACGCGCTAAGCGGCGATCCTTCACCGAGCGCCTTCACCTTTCTCTACCCGATCGACCAGGCCATCCTTGAAGTGGACGATCTTGCGCGCATAAGCGGCCATGTCGGGCTCATGCGTGACCAGCAAAACGGTGAGCCCCGCTTGCTCGTTGAGTTCGGCCAGCAATTCCATGATCTCGACCGATCGCTCCGAATCGAGATTGCCGGTGGGCTCGTCGGCGAGCAGCACGTCGGGCTGCGTCACCAACGCACGCGCGATCGCGACGCGCTGCTGCTGCCCGCCCGACATTTCGGAAGGGTTGTGGTGCGACCACGCGGCGAGCCCGACCTTTTCGAGCGCCGCCATTCCCATTTCATGGCGGATGCGTCGGTCTTCGCCGCGATACAACAAGGGTAGCTCGACATTTTCGAGCGCGGTGGTGCGCGCCAGCAGATTGAACCCCTGGAACACGAAACCGAGATAGCGGCGGCGCAGCAGCGAACGCTGGTCACGGCTCAAACCTTCCACATGCACGCCCCGGAACAGGTAAGTCCCGGAGGTCGGCACATCGAGGCAACCCAGGATGTTCATCGTGGTCGACTTGCCCGAGCCCGACGCGCCCATGATCGCCACGAAGTCACCCGCCGCGATGTCGAGGTCGACGCCCTTGAGCGCCCGAAACGCGGCCGTCCCCTCGCCGAAGCGTTTGGTGATGCCACGCAAGGAAATCAGGGGGGCGTCCACCTTTACTTACCCGGTCCCGCCAACTGGCCCGTGATGACCTGGAGGCCGGGATGCACACCGGTGCCGCGCACCTCGGTCAGCGTTCCATTGCTGTGGCCGACCGTGACCGCAATCGATTTGGGGTTGCCGTCGGCGCCCATCACCCACAATTGCTGGCGCGCGCCACGCGATATGTCGACATTCTTCGGCTGTTCGGGCGGCCCTCCGAAAATCCCCTTCTTGGGTTGCGCGCTCGGCGGCGTGAAGCGCAGCGCCGCGTTCGGTACCAGCAGCACGTTCTTGACCGAATCGGTCACGATGTTCGCGGTCGCGGTCATGCCCGGCTTCAGCAAAAGCTTCGGATTGGAGACGGTCAGTTCGGCGGTATAGGCGACCACGTTGGTGGTGGCGGTCGGCGTGGTTCCGGCGCTGTTGACCATGGGCGTCGCGTTGGCGCCGAGATCGACCCGCGTCACGGTCGCTGGGAAGGTCTGGTTGGGATAGGCATCGACCGTGAAGGTCGCGGCCTCACCCTGGTGCAGTTCGCCGACGTCCGCTTCGTCCACCTTCACTTGCAACTTCATCTTCGAGAGGTCCTCGGCGATCGTGAAGAGCGGGGCGACGTTGAAGGAGGCGGCGACCGTCTGACCCGGCTCGACCAGGCGCGACAGCACCACGCCGGTGACCGGCGCGTAGATCGTGCCCTTCGACAGATTGGTCTGGTTGGTCGAGACGTTGGCGCGCGATTGCGCGACCTGCGCCTCTGCCTGGAGAATGTTGGCGGCGGCGCGGGCATAATCGGCGCGCGCCGTGTCGAGTTCCGTTTGCGACGGCACCTTGCCGCCCGACAATTTGTAGACCTGCTCCTGGCGACCGAGGTTGGCCTTGGCCTGCGCCAACGTCGCGCGGTTCTGCGCGACCGTGGCGAGTGCGGCTTGCAGCGTCGCCTGGCTTTGCACCAGCGCGTCACGCAGGCGCGACAGATCGAGCTGCGCCAACGGCTGACCCTTCACAACGCGGTCGTTATTTTGGACATAGAGCTTGTCGATCAGGCCGGATTCTTCCGATCCGACAGTGACCTGGACGGTGGGCGCGAGATTTCCGGTCGCGGTGACGGTGACGGTCAGATCATGCCGTTCGACCGAGGCGGTCGCGTAGTGGATCGGCGGTGCGGGCCGGAAGCAGCGCGACAGCAGGAGCAGGACGATCAGCAGCGGCACGCCGATGAAGATCCATTTGCGCCAGCGCCGCCAGCGCGAACGCGGCGGCTGGCCGAGGAATTCCTCGATGTCGGTATCGGCTTCGGTCATGACGGAGTCCCCGGATTGATCGTCTCGGGCTGCCAGCCGCCGCCGAGCGCGAGATAGAGTTGGACGAGCGCGAGCGCCTGATCTGCCTGCGCCCCCGCCAATTGGTCGCGGGCCGAAAGCAAAGCCTGCTCGCTCTGCAGCAGCGTCAGGAAATCGATCAGGCCCGACCGATACTGGCTGCGTGCATAGATTGCGGCGTTGTTGGAGGCGTCGAGCGCCACCTCCAGCTCGGCTTGCCGTGCCTTGGCCGCCTCGAGCGACTGAATGGCGTTCTCGACATCCTCGAGCCCCGTGAGGACCGTCTGGCGATAGCTGGCGAAGGCGAGATCGGCGCCCGCGCGCGCGGACCGTATTTGCGAGCTTCGCCGGCCGGCGTCGAAGATCGTCTGGGTGATGCCCGCGAACAGACTGCCCGTCAGGAGGTCGCCGAGCCCCCCGATCCGGGCAGCTGCGGTATTGATATTGCCGGTTATCGACAGCGCGGGAAACAAGGCGGCCTTCGCCACCCCGATGCGTGCGGTGGCGGCGGCGAGTTGCTGCTCGGCGCCCCGGACGTCGGGCCGCCGCCGCAGCGTGTCCGCCGGGATTCCGACCGTGATTCGATCGGGCCCGCGCGGAATGGGCCGTGTCGCCTGCATTTCGGTGCGCAGCGCACCCGGGGCCCGGCCGGTCAGGACGCCCAATCGGTTGACAGCCTGCAGATAGGCCGATTCGAGCGCGGGTATGGAGGAGGCGGTCTGGGCACGTTGGCTGCGCGCCTGTTCCGCATCGAGTCCCGAGACCAATCCCGCCTGTACCCGCCAGCCGGCGATCTCCAGATTGTCATCCTGCGTGCGCAACGTGCTGCGCGCGATCTCCAGCCGTGCCTGTGTCAGGCGGGCGTCGATATAATTGGTCGCGACCTCGCCCGCGACCGAGGTGCGCACGCCCTCCAGGTCGAATCGTGCGGCAGCGGCATCGGCACGCGCCGCCTCCACGCCGCGGCTCAGGCCGCCGAAAATATCGACCTGCCACGATGCATCCGCACCGAGCGAGAGCCGCGTGCTGCCGGACGAAACGCCGCTCGTGCGCGTGACATTGCGGGTCGCGCCCGCCGACCCCGACAGCGTGGGCAGAAGATCGCCTTGCGCCTGGATGAGCGCTTCGCGTGCCTGCGCCAGCCTGGCCGCCGATTCCGCGATCCGCAGGTTCGACGCGGTCGCCCGCGCGATGAGATCGGTCAGCAAGGGATCGTCGAACCGGCCCCACCAACCGGAAAGATCGCCGGCGGGCGAGGGGGCTGCTGGCGCTGCCGGGTTGGTGACAGGCGGCGCGTAGGCCAGCGGCACACCCAGCGCGTTCGGCGTGGGCGGCTGATAATTCGGACCGACCGCGCACCCCGCGAGAAGAAGCGCGACGGACAAAACCCCCACGCGCTTATTCATGGCGTAACGCATCGATGGGGTTGAGCGCGGCTGCGCGTTGCGCCGGAACATAGCCGAATACGATCCCCAGAAAGGAAGAGAAGAGAAGGCTGCCGAGGTTGATCAGCGGATCGAACACGAAATCCACCGCCATAATCTTCGTCAGCAGCAGCGACAGGCCGAAGGCGAGCCCGATCCCGATCGCGCCGCCGAGCGAACAAAGTACCACCGCTTCGGTCAGGAATTGCAACCGCACCTCGCGCGCGAGCGCGCCGATGGCGAGGCGGATACCGATCTCGCGTGTCCGCTCCGTCACCGACACGAGCATGATATTGACGATGCCGATCCCGCCCACGATCAGCGAAATCGAGGCGATCGCCGCGACGAGTCCGGTCATCACCTTCAGCGTTCCGGATACGGTGTCGGAAATCTGCTTCATATCGATCAGGCGGAAATCATCCTCCTGCCCGGGCGTGATATGGCGCCGCTCGCGCAGCAGCCGGCTGAGATCGGCGCTGACCGCATTATTGTCATAGGCCGGGTTCACGCCGATCACGATCCAGTAGATGTTGGTCGTGCCGATGATCTGGCGCTGCACCGCGCGCGCGGGCATGAGCACGGTATCGTCCTGGTCACTGCCAGGGCCTCCCTGGCCGCGTTCCTTGAGCGTGCCGATGACCGGGCATGTGGTCTTGCCCACGCGCAGCTCACGGCCGATCGGATCGACGTTGGCAAACAGGTTCTTGCGGACGGTTTCGCCGATGATGCACACGCTCTTGCCGGCGGCTTCCTCCTCGGACGTGAAGGAGCGCCCCGACGTCACCGTCATCGCCTGGATCGCGATTCCGTCCTTGGTCGTGCCGGTGATGCTCGTCTGCCAGTTGATACCGTCGGCGGTCGCGGTGGCCGTCGAATTGACCTGACCGGCAACGGCGTCGATCCCGCCAATCTGTTCGCGGATCGCGTCGACATCTTCGCGCGTGAAGTTGCGGGGCGCTCCGCCGCCCGCCTGACGCGCGGATGTGTTGGTCACCACCATCAGCGTGTTGGCACCCAGCGACGCGATCTGCGCGCGGACCGAAGCCGTTACCCCGTTGCCCACCGTTACCATCGTGATCACGGCGGCGACGCCGATCACGATGCCAAGCACGGTCAGGATGGAACGGAGCAGATGGCGTCGGATTTCGCGAAGCGCGAGGAGAAGCGAGGCGCCCAGCATCGTGTTACACTATATCCAAACTTTTCGCGGCCGAAACGATCAATTTATCCACTTTGCTGGCCTTGTCCTCGCACCGCCAGCCCGGAGGGCTTGCAGGATCGCTTCATTGTGATCGGGGCTGGTTAGCAGCGTTGGTGGACCTTTGGGGTAAAGTGATCGCAAGTGTCGTGTAAATGTTTCGAAAAGACGGGGTGACAGGGACCCCCGTCCGCATCATGCCATCATCATGACGGATGCACAGGCGCCTCGCGTGCTCGTCGTGGATGACGACACCTACCTCACGCTGATGTTGAGCGATTATCTGAAGGCCGAAGGCTTTCAGGTGGCTGCCGTGCACGATGCCGAGGCGGGGATCAGCCAGGCCCTGTCCGGCGACTATGACGTGGTGATCCTCGACGTGATGATGCCGCGTCTGTCGGGGACAGAGGCGTTGCGCCGTATCCGGGCGGACAGCGCGATCCCGATAATCATGCTCACGGCCAAGGGCGACGATATCGATCGCGTGATCGGGCTTGAGCTTGGCGCCGACGATTATGTGCCCAAGCCTTATTTTCCCCGCGAACTCGTGGCGCGCCTCAGGGCGGTGCTCCGCCGCAGGCCTGCGGCGAGCGCGCCGCAGCCCGCCGCCAGCTATTATCTCGGCAGCCTGCATGTGGACCTTCCGACGCGACGCGCGCTGGCCGGGTCGCAGCCGGTGGAACTGACCGCGTCGGAATTCAACCTGCTCGTGGTGCTCCTTCAGGCCGGCGAACGCGTCACGACCAAGGACGAGCTGTCGCTCACGGTTCTGGGCCGCAGCCGCGCCAGTTATGATCGCAGCGTGGATGTTCACGTCAGCAATCTGCGGCAGAAACTCGCGGATGCGGCGCCCGACGTCGAGATCGAGACGGTGCGGGGGATCGGTTATCGGATCGGCACCAGCCGATGAGGGGCGGGCTCTTCCTGAAGATCCTGCTCGGCTTCTGGCTGACGCTCTACTGTATCATCGTCGGGCTGTGGCTGGTGTTCGTGGTCGGCAGGGCGGGGCCGTCGCCCGAGGAATGGGTTTCGCGCAGGGTCGCTCCGGCGCTGTTATCGCAGCTGGCGCGCGAGGTGGCGCGTGATGGACCGGCGGGGTTCGAGGTGGCGCGGCGCGACTTGCCGGCGGAGGATGCGCGCCAGATCGCGATCCATGCGATGAGTCCGCACGAGCGGAATTGGGACAAGAGTCTCAACCGGGATGTGGCCGCGCCCGACGGCCGCCATTATCTTCTGACCTATCGCGTGCCCCGAGTCGCCCGGCGCCCGGCGCCGTTTGACCTGCCGCGGCCGATCCTGATCGCCGCGGCGATCGCCGGTCTGGCCTTCAGCGTCGTCCTGGCCTGGTATCTGACACGCCCGATCAACCTGATACGCAAGGGCTTCGATCAGCTCGCGCAAGGGCGGCTCGACGTGCGGCTCCAACCGCTGATCGGCCGGCGCGGCGACGAGATTGCCAGTCTCGCGCGCGACTTCGACATCATGGCCGGGCGTCTCGCTCAATTGGTAACCACTCGCGATCGGTTGCTGCATGACGTGTCGCACGAACTGCGCTCGCCACTGAGCCGCATGCAGCTTGCGATCGGCCTGGCACGGCAGGACCCCGCCCAATTCGACACCTCTATGGACCGGCTCGAGCGCGAGATGGTGCGGCTTGACGGGCTGGTGCGTGAGCTGTTGGTGCTGGCGCGCGCGGAGAGCGGGCTGGGATCGATCGAGGAATATTTCGATCCGATCGCGATGCTGGAATTCGTGGTGGAGGACGCCCGCTTCGAAGCGGAAAGCTTCAAGGTCGCGGTCACCCTGGCTCAGCCGGATGTCGCGGAGGAGCAGCGTCCCAACTTGCGCGGAAGCGCGGAGCTACTTCGGCGGGCGCTGGACAACATCATCCGCAATGCCCTTCGTTTTGCACCCGCCGGAAGCGCGGTCGCCATCACGGTGGAGATGGATGCGAGAGCCGGGCGCTATCGCTTTCGCATTCGCGACCAGGGCCCTGGCGTGGCGGGCATCGATCTGGCGACCCTGTTCGAGCCGTTCATCAAGGCTGATCAGGCGGGGTTCGGCCTCGGCCTCGCGATCGCCAAGCGCGCGGTCGTGGCGCATGGCGGGACGATCGAAGCCCGTAATCTTCCGGGTGGAGGATTCGAGATTTCCCTGTCGGTGCCCTTCACCTCGACGCCGGGCATCCCGCAGGACCTTTGACTCGGGTAGATGAGACCGGAGGGCCGCTTCACACAGTACGCGGGCTTGCCTTTGCATCCGGCTTCCGGCAATTTGTCTGAGTAATCTGGAAAAGGCAATCATGACGTCGCTGATTCAATATCGTCACGAAGGAAAAAGGGGTGTCGCGCTGCTGGGCGCGGACGGCCAGGCGCGCGCCGTGCTCGGCGTGGATAATGTCCTCGCGCTCGCCACCCGGGCGCTCGATCTCGGTCACACCATGGCCGAAGTGGTCGAGGCGGACGGCCTGGGCGATCCGGTCGACCTGGATCAGGTCACCATGCTCCCGCCGATCGACCATCCCGATCCCGCGCACCTGATCGTGACTGGGACCGGTCTCACCCATCTCGGTTCGGCCGAGGGGCGCGACAAGATGCACCGCGCCGCGGCCGCGAATCCCGAGCCTACCGATTCGATGAAGATGTTCCTGATGGGGGTCGAGGGCGGCAAGCCCGCGCCGGGGACGACCGGCGCCCAGCCCGAGTGGTTCTACAAGGGCGACGGCACCACCGTTGTCGGCACCGGTGACCCCCTGCTTTCGCCGGCTTTCGCGCTCGACGCGGGCGAGGAGCCTGAAATTGCGGGCATCTATCTGATCGACCGCGACGGCATGCCGGTGCGGCTCGGCTTCGCGCTCGGCAACGAATTCTCCGATCATGTGACCGAGCGCGGCAATTATCTGTGGCTCGCCCATTCGAAGCTGCGCCACGCGGCGTTGGGCCCGGAGCTGCGGCTCGGCGACCTGCCGCAGGATGTGCGCGGAAACAGCCGTATCCTGCGTGATGGCGCGGTCCTGTGGGAAAAGCCTTTCCTGTCGGGCGAGGCCAACATGTCGCACAGCATCGCCAATCTCGAGCACCACCATTTCAAATATCGGCTGTTCCGCCGCCCGGGCGACCTGCACGTCCACTTCTTCGGTACGGCCACGGCATCCTTTGCCGATGGGGTCGTCACCGAACCCGGCGATACGTTCGAGATCGAAGCGGACGCGTTCCGTTTGCCGTTGCGCAATCCGATCGAAATCGCGTCGGCGGATCTGGTGCTGGTGCGCGCGCTTTAGGTTCGATCGGCAAGCTACCGCGCTTGCCGTTTACGTCGACGGGGAGGATGCAGTGGGGGAGGGCGGCAACAGGATGGTCCCGGTGCCGCACACGCATCCGGGCGCGCGCCGCATCCATGGCACGATCGCGCATGATCTGGGTGTCGCGATCCTCGCGGGGCACCATCAGCCCGGCGAAATCCTGCCCGGCGAGATCGACTTTGCGCACGCCCTCGGCGTGTCGCGCAGCGCTTATCGCGAGGCGGTACGCATCCTGATCGCCAAAGGGCTGGTGGAAAGCCGCACGCGCACCGGCACGCGCGTTAGCCCACGCGAACGCTGGAATCTACTCGATCCGGACGTGCTCGCCTGGTCGTTCGAGAGCGAGCCGAGCGAGGCCTTCGTGCGCGACCTGTTCGAGTTGCGCATGATCGTCGAACCCGCCGCCGCGGAGCTGGCGGCGCTACGGCGCAACGATGCGGATCTTCGGCGCCTGGACGAAGCGATCGAAGGCATGCGCCGTCATGGCCTGGCCTCGGCCGAGGGGCAGGCGGCCGACCAGCTTTTCCATACGACGATCCTCTCCGCCGCACGCAACGCGCCTCTCATCACCCTTGCAAGCTCAATCGGGGCAGCGGTGAGCTGGACCACGATCTACAAGCATCGCAAGCGCGGCCTCCCGCGCGATCCACTGCCTGACCATGAGAAATTGTACGAGGCGATCGTCGCGGCCGATCCCACGGCCGCGCGTACGCAGATGGCGGAGCTGGTCCGCCTCGCGCTCGAAGACACCGAATTGTCGCTCAGAGGATAGGTTAAACTGTCATGCCGGACTAGTTCCGGCATCCACCCAACCGCGATGGAATCCCTTGTGGCCGAGTGGACCCCGGAACAAGTCCGGGGTGACGAAGCGTCAATGATTGTCGCGCGGTAGTCCCTTGGTCTGGGCGATGCGCTGATATTTCTCACTGCCTTCCAGGATCGCGCCCGTGTCCATCTGGCCCACGAGCGCGCGCTGGATTTCCTGCCACGGCGTCTGCGATGCAGGATAGGAATAGCCACCCTCGGCCGCGAGCGCCGCGCGGCGGCTGGCCAGTTCGGCCTCGTCGACCAGCATATCGGCCCGGCCCGTGCGCAGGTCGATCCTCACACGATCGCCGGTCCGGAGCAAAGCGAGGCCGCCCATCGCCGCCGCCTCGGGCGAGGCATTCAGGATCGAGGGGCTGCCGCTCGTGCCCGATTGGCGCCCGTCGCCGATGCAGGGCAAAGCATGGACGCCTTCCTCGATCAGGTAAGCCGGCGGACGCATGTTCACGACCTCGGCCGCGCCCGGATAGCCGACCGGGCCGGCCCCGCGCATGAATAACACGGTGTCGGTGGTGATGCCGGTCGCCGGATCGTCGATGCGGTGGTGATAATCCTCGGGCCCGTCGAACACGACCGCCGGACCCTCGAACGCGTCCGGGTCGTCGGGATTGGACAGATAACGTGCGCGGAATTCGGGCGAGATGACGCTGGTCTTCATGATCGCGGCATCGAACAGATTGCCGCTCAGCACGATGAAGCCGGCCTCGGCCACCAGCGGATTGTCGAACGAGCGGATCACGTTGGGATCCTCGATCGTAGCGTCGCGGCAATTGTCGCCGATGGTGCGGCCATTGACGGTGATCGCGCCCTCGCGGATCAGCCCCTGCTTCATCAGTTCGGCGACGATCGCGGGAACGGAGCCCGCGCGATAATAATCCTCGCCGAGATATTCACCGGCCGGCTGGAGGTTTACCAGCAAGGGAACCTTGTGCCCATATTCCTGCCAGTCCTTGAGATCGAGCTCGGCGCCGACATGGCGCGCGATCGCGGCCAGGTGGATCGGCGCGTTGGTCGAGCCGCCGATCGCCGAATTGACGACGATTGCGTTGAGGAAGGCGTCACGCGTCATGATGTCGGACGGCTTCAGATCTTCGGCCACCATTTCGACGATGCGCTTGCCGGTATGGTAGGCGGCCTCCTGCCGGTCGCGATAGGGCGCGGGGATGGCGGCGGTGCCGGGGAGCATCATGCCCAGCGCCTCGGCCAGCGAATTCATCGTGCTGGCCGTGCCCATCGTATTGCAGAAGCCGGTCGAGGGCGCGGAGGAGGCGACGAGCTTGATGAAGCCCTGCGCGTCGATCTCGCCGGTCGCGAGCAACTCGCGCGCCTTCCACACGATCGTGCCCGATCCCGTGCGCTCGCCCTTGAACCAGCCATTGAGCATCGGCCCGACCGACAAGGCGATTGCGGGAATGTTTACCGTCGCCGCCGCCATCAGCATTGCCGGCGTGGTCTTGTCGCAGCCGGTCGTCAGCACCACGCCGTCGATCGGATAGCCGTACAACGCCTCGACCAGCCCCAGATAGGCAAGGTTGCGGTCGAGACCCGCGGTCGGGCGCTTGCCGGTTTCCTGGATCGGATGGACCGGGAATTCGATCGCGATGCCGCCCGCCTCGCGAATCCCTTCGCGGATACGTTCGGCCAGCACGAGGTGATGGCGGTTGCAAGGGCTCAGGTCGGAGCCGGTCTGGGCGATGCCGATGATCGGCTTGCCCGACTGCAGCTCTTCCAGGCTGAGCCCGAAATTCAGATAGCGCTCGAGGTAGAGCGCGGTCATGTCGATATTTTCTGGATTATCGAACCAGGCGCGGGAGCGGAGTTTAGACATCTATGTCGCCTGCTTGAAGTTTTCTGATGGGGCGCCGCTGGCGCGCGGTTGACGGGATCGGGTGCGCCCAATACTCATACAAATCGGGAAAGGGCAATGGATCAACCGGCCCAAAGAGAGGAAAATCATGGCAGGACCCATTGCAGGCGCTTCCACGGCCCAGGCCGCGGTTCCCGAAGGTTTCAACTACCGGCCCGCGCTGACCCTGCTGGCCACGCTCTTCTTCATGTGGGGCTTCATCACGGTCATCAACAACACGCTGCTGCCGCATCTGAAGAGCGTGTTCGACCTGAATTATACCCAGACCACGCTGATCGAGAGCGTCTGGTTCATCGCCTATTTTGTCGCATCGCTTCCCTCGGCCTTTCTGATCGAGCGGATCGGCTATCAGAAGTCGCTGGTGATCGGCCTGCTGATCATGGCGGTGGGTGCGCTGGGCATGGTGCTGGCGGCGAGCCTGCCCTCCTATGGCGTGACCCTGGTCATGCTGTTCGTGATCGCGAGCGGAATTACCCTGCTGCAGGTGGCTGCCAATCCGTATGTTGCCGTCGTCGGTCCGCCCGCGACCGCCTCCTCGCGGCTCAACCTTGTCCAGGCGCTCAATTCGGCGGGCACGATGCTCGCACCCCTGTTTGGCGCCTATCTGATCCTCGGCCGATCGGTCGGTGGCACGGTCAAGGAGGGGACGGTGCTGACCTCCGCACAGCGGCTGGCGGACGCGCATTCGGTGGTGCTGCCCTATGTCCTGGTCGCGGTCGTGCTGGTCGTGCTGGCGGTGGTGATCGCGCGTTTTCCCCTGCCTGCGATGGGCAATGCGACGAGCCGCGTCGCCAAGGAAGAGCGCAAGAATCATTCGCTGTGGAAGCACCGCAACCTGGTGTTCGGCATCCCCGCAATCTTCATCTATCTGATCGCGGAGATCGGCGTTGCCAACCTGTTCGTCAATTTCGTGAGCCAGCCCAATATCGCCAACCTGACGCATGAGTTGGCCGGGCGCTACCTCACCTTCCTGTGGGGCGGCATGATGGTCGGCCGCTTCGTCGGCTCCGCGATCATGCAGAAGGTGCGCGCCGAGACGGTGCTCGCGGCGTTCTCGATCGGCGCGTTCGTGGTGATGATGATCACCGTGTTCGCGCACGGCCCGGTGGCGATGTGGTCGCTGATCCTGGTCGGCCTGTTCCATTCGATCATGTTCCCGACGATCTTCACGCTCGGCATCAAGGGTCTGGGGCCGCTGACCGAGGAAGGGTCGGGCCTGCTGATCATGGCGATTGCCGGCGGTGCGTTGGTGATCGTTCAGGGCAAGATTGCCGACGCTTACGGCCTGCAATGGTCGTTCCTGCTGACTGCCGCGTGCGAACTCTACGTGCTGTTTTATGCCCTGTGGGGGGCGAAGGCGACAGGCGACAGCGCATAGCGAATTCCCCTCCCGCCTGTGGGAGGGGCCAGGGGAGGGGAGGTGCCATGTGAAAAACAGACCCTCCCCCGACCCCTCCCGCAAGCGGGAGGGGAGACGTTTCACGCCACGATGTCCACGACCGCGGCCGGATCGACCGCGCGCTTGTAGCCCCAGTCGGTCTTGACCGGCGCACCGCCGTTGGCGACCGATTCGAGGATTGCGAGGATCAGGCGTATGTCCTGCATTCCTTCCTCGCCGGATGAGACCATCGGCGCCTTGCCGCGCACGACATCGGCCATCCAGTCCATCTCGCGCGCGAACTGGTCGACCTCGGCCACGTCCATGTCGGTGAAGTTGCCGCCATCGACCATCTGGAATTTGTTGCCACCGTAGAAGGCACCCGGATCGGCGCGCAGGCGCGCTTTCTCGCCCCACAATTCGAACGACATGGTCGCGTTGTAATCGAACGAGGTCGATCCGTTGCAGATCGCGCCTGACGGAAAACGGAACTGCCAGGCGATCAGGTCGTCGACGGTCTTGAAGCGCGGATCATCGGGATTGGTGTTAGCCCAGGCGCGCACCTCGACGGGCTCTTCGTTGAGCATATAGCGCGCGGCGCTGATGCCGTAGATGCCCATGTCGCCAAGCGCGCCGCTACCAGCCAGTTTCTTATCGACCCGCCACGCATCGGACGGATCGGAAACATTGGCCTGGCGGCCCATGTCGGTCACGAACAGGCGCGGCTTGCCGAGCGCGCCCGAGCGAACCTTGCGCATCGCCGCCAGATTCTTGGGCTCGTAATGGCAGCGATAGGCGATCATCAGTTTGCGATCCGCCTTTTTGGCGGCGGCGATCATCGCCTCGCAGTCGGCGAGGCTGGTCGCCATCGGCTTTTCGCACAGCACATGCTTGCCGGCCTTCAAGGCGCGGATCGTGAACTCGGCATGCATGCTGTTGGGCAGCACGATGTAGACGACCTGGATGCGCGGATCCTTCGCGATCCGGTCATAATCCTCATAATTATAGATCGCATCGGCGGGCAGGCCTTCGGCGGCAGCGATGCGCTTGGCCTTGTCCGGATGGCCGCTCACCAGTGCGACCAGTTTCGCGCCCTTCGACCGGCGCAGGCCGGGAATGATCTGGCCCTGCGCGAGCTTGCCGAGACCGACCACGGCAAAGCCGATCCTCTGGTCCTTGGGCAGATCTGGCCGATCGACCGCTTTCGCTTCGGCCGCGGCAAGCGCGGCGGCGCCCGCGACGCTCAACTCGATCAGCGTGCGACGCGTAATTTCCTTTGGCATCTTTCTCTCCTGCCTTCGACCATTGTAGGGCTGGTACGCGCAGCATATCGCGGTATGTTTGCGCTAACAATGAACCGATAGTCGTAGGAGAAGGGTTGATGCGCCGTGCGTTCGGCTATGCCGTGGCTTTTTTTGGCAGCGCTGTCACTTTTGCCGCTCCGCCTGCAAGGCCGCCTTTGACTTCGGTCTCGCATCTCGCCGTCTATGCAGCCGATCCGGCCAAAAGCGAGGCCTTCTACGTCCATGATCTCGGCGCGATGAAGTTCCCGGATCCGGAAAACCCGGCCGGCGCGCGCTATTATTTCAGCCCTACGCAATTCGTCGAAGTGCTGCCGCTGCCCGCCGGTTACGCCTCGATCAGCCGGCTCGACCATGCCGGTTTCAATACAGCCGACGCCGAGGCGATGCGCCAATATCTGAAGTCGAAGGGCGTGAAGGTGCCGGCCAAGGTTGAGGCCGGTGCCGACGGTAGCCGCTGGTTCGATGTGACCGACCCCGAAGGGACCAAGGTTCAGTTCGTTCAATCGCCCGCGAACCTGCCCGCGATCGCGCCGAATCCGCTGTCCAGCCACATCATCCATGTCGGCTTCATCATCCATAACCGCGCGAATGAGGATGCCTTCTGGCGCACTATCCTCGGTTTCCGGCCTTATTGGTTCGGCGGAATGCGGGAGGACAACCCGACCTGGATCTCGCTTCAGCTTCCGGACGGGACCGACTGGCTGGAATATATGGTGGTCGGCACGCCCGACACCATCGGTATTCCGCCCACGCTGAGCGCCGCGAACCTGGGCGTGCTGGATCATTTCTCGCTTGGCGTGGCGAGCACGCGGGACGCCTATACCCTGCTCTGGAATGGTGACCGGCTGCAGGGGCAGAAGGAAACACCCAAGATCGGTCGCGATGCCAAGTGGCAGCTCAACCTGCTCGATCCCGATGGGACGCGCGCCGAGATCATGGAATTGCATGCGATCGGCAAACCCTGCTGCTCGCCGTTCACGGGAACCGATCCCGAGAGATAATCGACTTTGTTTTAGTGGAGGAAGCATGAAGACCAGGCTTATCGCGGCGGCCCTGCTGGGCGCGCCGGTGATGGCGTCCGCGGCGACGACATCGGTCTATCAGACGATGCCGAACGATCCGCGCGCGATCACCGTCAAAGGCGTGGGCGACGGCCGCGCCGACGACAGCGGTGCGATCCAGGCCGCGATCGACAAGGCGTCGAGCGGGTTCGGCGGCGGCATCGTCTTCCTGCCTTCGGGTCGGTATCGCATCACGCGATCGATCCTGATCCCGCCCGCGGTGCGCCTGTTCGGCGTCGGCAAGACGCGCCCGGTGATCCTGCTCGGCGCGAACACGCCAGGCTTCACAAGCGGCGTCGCGACGATGATCGTGTTCACCGGCCGCGACAATTATGGCAACGGCAAGCCGCCTTTCCCGGTCGCGACCGCGGTGCCGTTCAATCCGCAAACGTTCGACGCCAATTCGAGCACCTTCTATTCGGCGATGGCCAATGTCGATGTCGAGATCGGCGCGGGCAATGCGGGTGCGGTCGCGGCGCGCTTCCACGTCGCGCAGCATACCTTCCTCAGCCACATGGACTTCAATCTCGGCTCGGGTCTGGCGGGCGTCTATCTCGCCGGCAACGAGATGGAGGACCTGCATTTCCACGGCGGTCGCTACGGCATCATCAGCGAGAAGACCTCACCCGCCTGGCAATTCACGCTCGTCGATTCCTCGTTCGACGGCCAACGCGATGCCGCGATCCGCGAGCATGAGGTCGACCTCACGCTCGTCAATGTCGCCATCCGCAACACGCCGGTCGGAATCGACATCGACGAAGGCTATTCGGACTCGCTCTGGGGCAAGGACGTCCGCTTCGAGAATGTGAGCAAGGCGGCGGTGATCATCAGCGCCGAGGACAGCGCCTTCACCCAGATCGGCTTCGAGAATGCGATCGGCCTCAATACGCCGACCTTCGCGCGCTTCCGCGAGAGCGGGAAGAGGCTCGCGGGGCAGGGCGCGCGCTACCGCGTCAAGCAATTCACCTACGGCCTGACGATCGACGCGCTCGGCGGGATGGGCAGTTTCCGCACCAACTGGCAGGCCGAGCCGCTGCGTGCCGTCCCCGCCGCGAGACGCGCGATCCGCGCGCTGCCGCCGACCAGCGCCTGGGCCAATGTCCATGATCTCGGCGCCAAGGGCGACGGCCAGACCGACGATACCGCCGCGCTGCAGAAGGCGATCGACACGCACCGTGCCCTCTATCTCCCGCAGGGCCAGTACAAGATCAGCGACACGATCAAGCTGCGGCCCGACAGCGTGCTGATTGGCCTGCATCCCGCGCAAACCTTGCTGTTCCTGCCCGAAAATGCCCCCAATTATGTCGCTCCGGGAGCGGCCAGAGCGATGATCGAGAGCGCCAAAGGCGGCGACGCGATCCTGAGCGGCTTCGGCGTCTATACCGGCGTCACCAATCCGCGCGTGACCGGCATCCTGTGGAAGGCCGGCGCGGATTCGATGATCAACGACGTCAAGTTCCAGGGCGGCGGCGGCACCCCGCGCGAATTCAGCGAGCGCGTTGCCAATGCCAAGGTCGATGGCCAGAATCCCAGCATCTGGGTGACCGACAACGGCGGCGGTACCTTCGCCAACATCTGGATGCCACATCCCTACAATTGGGCCGGCCTCTACGTCACCAACACCAAGACGCCGTCACACGTCTACGAACTTTCGAACGAACATCATTTCCGCAACGAGATCGTACTCGACGGGGTCGAGAATTGGGAATTCCTGGCTCCTCAGACCGAGGAAGAGGTGCGCGACAGCGGCGACACCGTCAGCCTCGACATCCGCAATTCGCGCAACCTGCTGTTCGCCAATTACCACGCCTATCGCGTGACCCGCATGCCCAAGGTCGCCCCAACCGCGGTGCGGGTACAGAATTCGACCGATATCCGCTTCCGCAACCTGCACACCAATGCGGAGAGCGGTTATTCGATCTGCGACGAGAATGGCTGCGCGCCTTATCTGCGCGCAAGCAAATATCCCTACGAGAATGCGATCACCGACGTGACCCGCAACGTGCAATATCGCGAACGCGAATTCGCGGTGCTGGATATCACTGACAAGATGCCCGTCGCGGCGCCCCCCGCGCCGCTGCCCGGCGCCAGCGGGGTCGAGAAGATCGCCGACGGCTTCTTCTCGATTTCGGGTGCCGCCACCGCACCCGACGGTGCGCTCTACTTCGTCGAGCGCCGCTTCCAGCGGATCTACCGCTTCACGCGCGAACACGGCCTTGAGATCGTGCGCGACAATCCGCTCGATCCGGTCAACCTCGCGATCGATAAATCGGGCAACGTGATGGTGCTCTCGCCACAGGGGCCGGACGTCTCCGTCTATTCCTTCAAACCCGATGAGCCAGTCGAGAAAGTGACCTTCATCGCCCCGACGCCGGCCAAGGCGCGCGAGGGCGTTACGGTCGCGCTGCCGGGCAATGTCTGGAAGAATGATGCCGAGTTCCAGGATCAGCTCGACCATACGACCTATCGCTTCCCGACGCTGACCGAGCAGTTCGTGCAGGCCATGGCGACCCCCAAAGCGCGCGAATATGTCTCACTCGACGGCAGCCTGGTATTGCCCGCCTTCCGTGCGTTCCGGCAGGGCGATTGGCGCTTCTCCGACACGATGGATGCGCTTGGTTTCGTCACCGCCAAGCAGGGCGAACGCGTCTTCCTGACCAACGAGTCGGAGGATCGGACCTACAACGGACTGGTCGGACCGGGCGGCACGGTGACCGATCTCAAGCCCTTCGCCAATCGCGGCGGCGAGAGCGTCGCGGTCGGACCTGACGGCAAGCTGTTCGTCGCGAACGGCCAGATTTTCGTCTATGCCGCCGACGGCAAGGAGCTGACCCGGATCGACGTTCCCGAACGCCCGATCCAGCTCATCTTCGGCGGCAGGGACAAGAGGACGCTCTACATTCTCTGCCACCACGCGCTTTATTCGGTGGCGGTGTAGCCTCCTCCACATTCATCGTCATTGCCAGCGTAGCGAAGCAATCCAGTCGGACGCTCCCGGGCCTGGATTGCTTCGTCGCTGACGCGCCTCGCAATGACGGAGGAAATCTCGTTGCGCTCAGCGCGGGATCATTCGCGTGTAGAGGTGCCAGGTCGCATAGCCGAGCACCGGCAGGACCACGGCGAGCCCAATGAAGGCGGGGATCGCGCCCAGCACAAGGAGCGCGCCGACGATCACGCCCCAGCCGATCAGGCTCTTCCAGTTCGCGGCAAAGGCGCGCAGCGAAGTCAGAAAGGCGGTGCCTACATCGACGTGACGATCGACCAGCATCGGGAAGGTCACCACGCTCAGCGCGAGTACGATCAGCGCGAAGCCGGCGCCGACCAGATTGCCGAGCAGGATCAGCGTCCAGCCCTCGCGCGTCGTGAACAGGTGCGACAGGAAGTCGGGGAGCGTGACCGTATTGGCCTGATCGAAGGACCACATCATGTAGCCGGCACCGAAGACCTGCGTGTAGAGCAGCCAGGCCGCGCCCAGCCAGAGCGCGAAGATCGCGGCCAGCACCAAAGTGGCGAGTACGATCGAGGCGCCGTTGCGGCGAAAGCCATCGAAGAAATGGCTCCAGTTCGCGTCCTCGCCGCGCTCCCGGCGGCGCGCCAGCTCATAGAAGCCGACTGCGACCGCCGGCCCGAGCAGCGAAAGCCCGGCGCATAAGGGAAAAGCGAGCGGCACAAAGCGGTCGTTGAGTGCGAGCGCCGCGACGATCAGGCCGATCAGGGGGTAGAGGAAACCGGCGACCAATATGTCGCCGCGCTTCTCGTCGAAATCGCGCCATCCGTCTCGAAGCGACGCGCGGAGGTCTGACATATCGATATGTCGTACGGCAGTTGGCGCCTCCGCGCCGGTCGGCATCGCCTGTGTGATCGCCATGGCTTCTCTCCCGCGGCAGACCGCCAGCGAAGCGCGCACCCCGCTTCACCGGAGTCCTTCATTGCGATGACGATTTTACGCCTCTTTGAGCAGCGGAGAAAGCGCGGAATGATCCGGGGCTCAATCGACCCAATCGCGCTGCAGACGCGGCGCGGCGAGGAGCATCAGCAATCCCGCGACGAGATAACAGGTAAGCCCGGCCAGCATCCCCATGCGCAAGGCCTCGTCGCCGAAGCCGGGTTTCAGCAGATCGGAGAGTTTGCCGATCGTGAGCGCGCCAAGGCCCAGCCCGATCAGATTGTTGATCAGCAGGAAGCAGGCCGAGGCGGTCGCGCGGACGGGGGCGGGGACGAGATGCTGGACCGCGGTCAGCACGGGCGCGAGCCACATATAGGACAAGGCCTGCGGGACAAGGAAGAGTGCGAAGGCGAGCGCCGACGAATGGCTCAATATTCCCGCCGCGAACAAGGGCACGCTGACAAGGAAGGCGATGCCGGGGATGCGCGCATAGCCGGTCTTTCCGGTGAGGCCCGCGCGGTCTGCGGTCCAGCCGCCGAGCAATATTCCGGGAATGCCGCCGATCAGCAGCAGCGCCCCATAGAAGTGCGACGCCGACAGCAGGGTCATGCCGAACGAGCGCTCCAGCAGAGAGGGTAGCCAGAAGGCGAGGCCGTAGCCGATCATCGAGCTGAACGCGGCGCCGAAGGCGAGCAGCCAGAAACCGGGCTTGGTAACGAGCATCGCGACGACATCGACGAAACCGACCCGCGCGTGGGCGGTGACGCTGCGCACCGGCTCGCGCACGGTGAGTGCGAAGATCGGCATGAAGATCACGCCGGCAAGGCCGACCGCGATGAAGGCGGTGCGCCAGTCGACCGCCGAGGCGACCGCGCCGCCGAACAATATGCCAAGGCCTGCGCCCAAAGGAATGCCAAGCGAATAGATTGCAAGCGCGCGGGCGCGCTGGCGCGGCGGGAAGATGTCGGAGATCAATGCGTAGGACGGGGCGACGCCGCCCGCCTCGCCCACGCCGACGCCGAGGCGACAGAGGAAGAGCGCGCCGAAGCCCGCTGTCATGCCGCAGAGGGCGGTAAAGCCGCTCCAGACCAGCAGCGAGGCGCTGATCACCCAGTTTCTTTTGGTCCCGTCGGCGAGCCAGGCGAAGGGTATGGCGAGGATCGAATACAGGATCGCGAAGGCGAGCCCGCCGAGCATCCCCAATTGCGCATCGGTCAGATGGAGCTCGGCCTTGATCGGCGTGGCGAGGATCGACATCACCAGCCGGTCGAGGAAGTTGAACGTGTAGACGATCAGCAGCATCGCCAGCACGAAGGCACGCGAGGCGGCGGTGTCGTAGCGCTTCATCCTGGCTCCCCCGAAAAGAAACGGCCGGGCGTTTCCGCCCGGCCGCTATATTCAGAATTTCGCGGTGAATGTCGCGAGGATCTGACGGGGGTTGCCGTAGAAAGCGGTGGCCACACCTTCCTTGCCGAGCGTCGGCACATATTTGCCGTTGGTGAGGATCGGCACGCCGTCGAGACCGGCCTTGATATATTGATAGCCGGACGTTTTGTAATGCTTGTTGGTCAGGTTCTTGCCGTGCAGGCCGATCGAATAGCGGCTGCCCTCGCCGAAGCTGTAGACAAGGTTGGCGTCCAGAAGCGTATAGCCTTTCTGGTCGAGGAACGGGCTCGCCGTCTCGAACTGATGGGTCAGGCTGCGGTAGGACAAGGTGGTCGATGCGGTGACCGTGCCGCCCGAGACAGGCAGGCCGGTGCCGAGCGTGGCGCTGGTCGTCCAGTGCGGCGTGTTCTGGAACACGCGTACATTCGCGATGTCGGTCCCGGTCGGCCCGATGAAGGTCTTGTACTTCGGGTTGATGTAGCCAAGCGTGCCGTTCAAATAGAGGTTCGAGCCCGCGCCTGCGAAGCCGCGTGCAAGAATGGCATTGGCCTCGAACTCGGTGCCCCAGATCCGCGCCTTGGCGGCGTTGGTGGTGATGCCGATGAAGGTCGGCACCCCGTTCACGACCGTACCGACCGAACCCGGGATCTGGACGTCGGTGTAATTGGCGTAGAAGCCATCGATCGCATAGGTGAAGCGGCGATCGAGCGCGGCGCCCTTCCAGCCGATCTCGTAGCTTTTCACCGTCTCCGGCTTGAAGCGAAGATAATTGTAGATCTCATCGTAGGAGCGGACCTTGTCGCCGTTCGTATCCGGCGCCGAAGCCGCCGATCCGCGCGGATCGAAGCCGCCGCCCTTGAAGCCGACCGAGTAGGAGGCATAGATCATCTGGTCGGGCGTGACCTTGAAGCTCAGCGACGCGCGCGGGGTGAACTTCTTGAACTTCGCGCTGCCGTCGAAATTCGTAGCGGGCGCGCCGAACGGCGTGGGATTGCCACCGAATTCGGAGGTTACGCTGCCCAGGTAATTGCCCTTGAAGATGTGGCTGTCGCGCTGGTCCCAAGTGTAGCGGCCGCCGAGCGAGAGACTCAGCCGATCGGTGAAATCATAGGTGAAGTCGCCGAAGATCGAGTTGGTGTTCGTATGGACGTCGCCCGCCGTATAAGCGGCGAGGCCGGCGATCGTGGTGTAGAGCAGCACGTCGAAGCCGGTCGAGGCCTGCGCTGCCAGATGGTAGAAGCCGACGATGCCATTCAATTTATCGCTCTTGTAGAGCAGCTGGAATTCCTGGCTGGTCTGGTTGTTGCGATAGACCGCCGGCACGTCGACGTCGGCCGCGGGCAGCGCATCGAAGTCGATCGGCGTGAACGACGTGTCCTTGCGATAGGCGCTGATGCTGCGGAAGGTGATATTGTCCGTGAGTTCGGCGCTGACCGACATGGAGATGCCGCCGCTCTTCACGCTCTCCTTCGGACTAGCGAGCCCGGCTTGCGTGTCATAGACATTGTCGAGCACCGGCGCGCCGGAGAGCAAACCGGGAATCAGGCGGTGGCCGTGGCGCGGATTAGACTTATCGTCCGTATAGTCGCCGGTCACGCGCACGAAGAGGCGGTTGTCGGGGGATTCGAATTCGAGCGTGCCGCGTGCGGCCCACAGATCCTTGTTGTAATTGTCGATATGGAGATTGGTGTTTTCGCCGAAGCCGTCATGGCTCAACCGCGCGCCCGAAACGCCGATCTTGAACCCGCTCTTGCCGATCGGGGTCGAAAGACTGACGATGCCGTCCAGTTCGTTATACGAACCATAGGTGCCCTTGATGCTGAGCTCGGGATGATTGGGAAGACGCTTGGTCACATATTTGACCGCGCCGCCGATCGTGTTGCGGCCGTAGAGCGTGCCCTGGGGGCCGCGCAGCACCTCGATCCGGTCCACGTCATAGACGTCGAGCACGGACGCCTGGGGACGGTTGAGATAGACATCGTCGAGATAGATGCCGATGCCCGCCTCGAAGCCCGGCACCGGATCCTGCTGGCCGACGCCGCGGATGAAGGCGGCAAGCGTCGAATTGGTGCCGCGCGCGTCCTTCAAAGTGGTGTTGGGCGTGGTGGTCTGGATGTCGGTCAGGTCGATCGCGCCATTGACCTCCAACTTCTGGCCTGTGAAGGCGGTGACCGCGACCGGCACCTTGAGCAGGGTTTCCTCCCGCCGCCGCGCGGTGACGACGACTTCCTGGCTGGTCGTGTCGGCCTGCGCCGCCGCCGGCTCGCTTGTGGTGGTTTGCGCCCAGGCCGGCGCCGTGGCGAGCACGCCAAGGCTCGCGCCGCCGATCAGAAGCGCGCGAATCGAGATAGCCGAAAAACCCATCATCCCCTCCTTCGAGCGCTTGAGCCTGCCGCTTGCGCTTCGTGTGGCAGACGTCATAATGAAACCTGAACCGGGTTTCAAATTAGAAATGTGCAGGCGAGGACGGAAAGCGCGAAATGACTGAAAAACAGGACGATACGCGCGTCGCCGCCACATCCGGCGACAAGACGCCCAAGACCGCGCGCGGCCGCCGTACGCTTCGTCAATTGCTCGATGCGGCGGCGGACGAGTTTGGTGAGAAGGGTTTCCACGAGGCGTCGATCAGCCAGATCACGCAGCGCGCGGGCGTCGCGATCGGCAGTTTCTACACCTATTTCGACAGCAAGGAGGAGGTGTTCACCGCTTTGGTGCGCGACGTCTCCGCGCAGGTGCGCGATTTCGTCGCGCCGCGCATTTCGGCCCAGTCCAATCAGCTGGAGGCGGAGCGCGAGGGCCAGCAGGCGTTCCTGGAATTCGCGCGTCTCCACAAGGAGATTTACCGCATCGTCGATGAGGCCGAATTCGTCGATCCGGCGATCTACCGCGAACATTATACGAGCACCGCGCAGCGGATCGCGGCGCGGCTCGACGCCGCTTATGAACGCGGCGAGATCAGCGAGGGTTCGTCCGAAATCCGCGCCTGGGCGCTGATGGGCATGAACGTTTTCCTGGGGCTGCGCTTCGGTGTGTGGGGTGACGATCATACGCCGGAGGAGGTGGCGCGCGTGGGCGGCGACCTGATCGCGCGCGGTATGAGGCCGGCGGATTCGTGAGCGCGGTCGAAACAGGCTTTCAGCATCGGACCTGGCTTTCCGGGGACGGGCTGACGCTGCACGCGCGCGATTATGCCGCGGCGGAGGGTGGCGCGCTGTTGCCCGTGATCTGCCTGCACGGCCTGACCCGCAACGCGCGCGATTTCGATATGCTCGCGCCCTGGATCGCCGCCCGGCAGCGCCGCGTACTTACGGTCGATGTGCGGGGGCGTGGGCTTTCGGCGCGTGACCCCGAAGCCTCTTATTGGCTGCCTACCTATGCTGACGACGTGCGGAGCCTGGCAGGAGCGCTCGGCATCGCACGGGCGATCTTCATCGGCACGTCGATGGGCGGCCTGATCACGATGGAGCTGGCTGCGCTCGCGCCCAGGCTGATCGCGGGCGCGGTGATCAACGACGTCGGTCCGGTGCTCGCCGCGGACGGCCTGGCACGGATCGGCACCTATGCTGGCAATGCCCCCATATTCGACACATGGGCTGAGGCCGCCGCCTATCTCGAGCGGCAGAATGAGGGGGCTCTGCCCCATTATCGCGCGGCGGATTGGCAGGTAATGGCCCGGCGCATGTTCCGCGAACAGGATGGTCGCATCGCGGCGGACTACGATCCTGCGATTGCTGCCGCCTTCGGCACCGGGCCTCTGCCCGCCGATCCATGGGATCGCTGGCATGGCCTCGCGCGCGGGCGGCCCTTGCTGCTGCTGCGCGGCGGCCTGTCCGATCTCCTGGCGGCGGGCGATGCGACGCGGATGGTGACCGAGCACGAGACTGCGCGGCTGCGCGAAATCCCCAATGTCGGTCATGCGCCGATGCTCGACGAGCCTGAGGCGCTGGCGGCGATCGGGCAGTTTCTGGACGAGGTGCCTTAGCTCTTCTTCGTCACCCCGGACTGGTTCCGGGGTCCACTAAGCCACCCAGGACTCGTTTGTGGATGGGTGGATGCCGGAACAAGTCCGGCATGACGGGTAGAACTTACTCCGCCGCAATCGCCACGGATCGTCGGTTGATCGCGCTGGCGATAGCGCTGGCGAATTGCTCGGCGCCGAAGGGCTTGAGCAGGATATGCACGTCTGACGGGCGACCTGAGATCGAGGCTGCTTCGGCATAGCCGGTGATCAGCACGGCGGGAATGTCGGCGCAGATTTCGCGTGCCTGGCGGATGCCTTCGGCGCCCGAAATGAGCGGCATCGCATAATCGCTGATGATCAGGTCGAAACCGTCGGGCGCAGCGCGGAGCAGATCCAGCATCCTGGGTCCGTCGCACGCTTCCACCACCTCATGCCCCATGTCCTGCAGCAAGGCGGCGGTGGTGATGCGCGCGCCGGCGTGATCGTCGACCAGCAGGACGCGCAACGCCGCGGGAGTCAGAACGATTTCCGCGCTCTCGCTCACTTCCTTATGGTGGGCCTCCGCATCGGCGATTGCGCGGGGCAGCCAGATTTCCACGCGTGTGCCGACCCCGACCTTGCTGTCGATCCGCAGCGTCCCGCCCGATTGCTGGGCAAAGCCATAGACCATCGACAGGCCGAGCCCCGTGCCCTTGCCCATCTCCTTGGTGGTGAAAAAGGGCTCCATCACCTGGTCGATCAGTTCGGGCGGGATGCCCGCGCCATCGTCCTCTACCGCCAGCAGCACATAATCGCCCGGCTCCAGACCGGCTTCGTTGATCGCCTTGAGCGTGCGATTCTCACCGGTAACGGTGACGCTGCCGCCATCGGGCATGGCATCGCGTGCATTGATGATCAGATTGATGAGCGCCAGTTCGAGCTGCGAAGCGTCGGCATAAGCCGGCCATAGGCTTTTCCCCAGCCGCCAATCGAGCTGGACCAGCCCGCCCAACGTATGGCTCAGCAGATCGCCTACGGATTCGCCGAGCCGCTGGATCGGCAGGTGCGCGGGCTCGAGCGTCTGGCGCCGCGCGAAGGAAAGAAGACGGCTGACCAGTTCGGTGCCCTGTTCGGCGGCATGCTTGGTCATCTCGACGATCCGTTTCTGATCGTCGCTCATCTTGATCCGCCGCTCGATCATGCCGATCCCGCCCAGCACCGCCGCGAGCAGATTGTTGAAATCGTGCGCGATGCCGCCGGTCAGCTTTCCGATCGCATCCATCTTGAGCGAATGCGTGAGCTGCGCCTCCAGCGCCTTGCGCTCGGTCACGTCGAGGATCGTGCCGGCAAATTCGGCCCGATCGCCCATGTCGTCGCGTAGCAGAACGGCCTGGTCGAGGAAATGCTTCCAGCTGCCGTCGGCGCATTGCCAGCGATATTCGAACGCGCCCGCCTGCGCGGCGCGGCGGCCGACGATGCCGGCAAGCGCGCGATCGCGATCGTCGGGATGGAGCCGCTCTTCCCACAAATTGGGATTGGCGCGGACCGCGTCGAAATCGAAGCCGGTCAGCGCCTGGAAATTGCCGGCGACGAAGCGGGGAACGCGCGGTGAGGCGTCCCTGTCCTCAAGGTAGAGCACGATCGGGAGCGATTCCAGGATCGCCGCCTGGCGCTGTTCCGCCAGCCGCAATTCCTGCTCGATCCGCAGCTTCTCGGCATTGGCGCGGATCGTCGCGTCGAGCAACCGCTGTTCGTGCGCGGCGTTGCGCTGAATCTCGCGCCGCATCTGGAACAGGTCCACGAACACCGCGACCTTCGACTTGAGCACCATCGGATCGACCGGCTTGAACACATAATCGACCGCGCCCATCGCATAGCCGCGCAGGAGATGTTCGCTCTCCTTGTTGACCGCGGACAGGAAGACGATCGGGATGCGCTTGGTCTGCTCGCGGCTGCGGATCATCTGGGCGGTTTCGTAGCCGTCCATGCCCGGCATGTAGACATCGAGCAGGATGACAGCGAACTCGCCCTTGAGCAGGTGGCGCAACGCCTCCTCGCCCGAATTGGCGACGACCACGTCGGCAACGTCGTCAAGCACGGTCTTGATCGCGAGCAGATTGCGCTCGTCATCGTCGACCAGCAGGATTCGCGCCCGATCGGCGCCGCCCGAAGGGAAGGAACGAGCCACGCTTACTCCGCAGCCGCCTCGACAAGGCCTGCCATTGCCGCGCTTTCACGCGAGCGGCCGATCCAGACGCGCAGCAGCGCCAGCATCAATTCGATGTCGACCGGCTTGGCGATATAATCGGACGCCCCCGCATCGAGGCACTTCTGGCGGTCGCCCTTCATCGCCTTGGCGGTGACCGCGACCAGCGGCACCCCGTCGAGCGAGGAATCGGCGCGAATCTGCTGCATCGTTTCGTATCCGTCCATTTCGGGCATCATTATGTCGATCAGTGCAACGTTGATGTCGGGCGTATTCTCCAGGATCGTGATGCCGTCACGACCGCGTTCGGCGTGCAGCACCTCGACCCCATAAGTCTCCAGAACGCTGGTGAGTGAGTAGATGTTGCGAATATCGTCATCGACGATGAGCACTTTCGATCCGCGAAGCTCGTCAGCCACCGGTGGCCGTGGGGCCGTGGCGGCTGCATTGTCGTTGATCGGGCTGCGCGCGCGCCGCGTCGTATAGGCAAGCCGGGGCGCCAGTTCCTCAAGCCCGCCGACGATGCCGATGTCGCGCCCGCCGCCAAGCTCGGTCGCTTGCGCGGCAAGATGCGCGGTATCGCCATCCTGGCTCAGTACGAGGATCGGCGGCACATTGTCGCTGCCGCCAAGCTTGGCCAGTTCCAGCGCGGTCTTGGCGCTGTCGGCATAAGCCAAGAGCAGCACGTCAAAATGGGCAAGCGCCTTCTTGTGCTTGGCGATGCTGCCCGCATCCTCGATCTGCACGCCGGTATTGCCGAGTGCGAGGGCGGCGGCACGGCGCGGCGCCGCGTCGCCGATGATCAGGATCCGCCGTTCGGTCCGGCTGATCTGCGCGATCAACGTGCTGAACACGCCGAGCAACTCCTCCTGCGCCGCAGGTTTGGTGGTGATGCCGAACGCGCCAATATCCAACGCCTTGTCCGCCTCGTCCGCGCCGGACACGACGTGGATCGGAATGTGACCGGTCTGCGGATCGTGCTTGAGCAGGTCGAGCAGCACGAAGCCGTCGATATCGGACAGGCCGAGGTCCAGCGTGATCGCATTGGGCTGGAGCTTGCGCGCCATCGCCAGCGTGCCCGCGCCGGCTGTGGACACCACGCCCTTCAGCCCGGCGTCGCGCGCCAGATCGAGCAGGATCGACGCGAAGGTCGGGTCGTCCTCGACGATCAGCACGAAGGGATCGTTGCCGAGCGCGTCGCGGTCATCGACGATCTCGAGGCTGGTCGGCAATGCCGAAGAGACGGTCGCGCCGCTATTCTCGTAGCGGGGCTGGCTGCCCGTAGCAGGCACGGTCGCGAGCAGGCTCGCCTGAAGCGGGATGAAGAGGGTGAAGGTCGAACCCTCGCCCGGCTTCGAGCGCACCTGCAATTCGCCGCCGAGCAAGCGCGCGATTTCGCGGCTGATCGACAGGCCGAGGCCGGTACCGCCATATTTGCGGCTGGTCGTGCCATCGGCCTGCTGGAACGCCTCGAAGATCAGCTTCTGCTTGTCTTCGGGGATGCCGATGCCGGTATCGGTCACGCTGATCTGGATCGCGCTTTCGGCGGACTTGAGCACCGGATGGTTGGTGCTCCACCCGCTGGTCGCGGTCGTGACGCTGAGTGTGACGCTGCCCTGCGCGGTGAACTTGAAGGCGTTGGACAGAAGGTTGAGCACGACCTGCTGGAGCCTTTTCTCGTCGGTCCGAACCGAGGAGGGCAGGCCGGAATCGAACGCGACCTTGAAGTCGAGGCCCTTGTCCGCGGCCAGCTGGCGGAAAGTCCGCTCCATATGCTGGCCGAGGCCCGCCACCGGCATATCGCCGATCTCGATCGACACCGTGCCCGATTCGATCTTGGAAAGGTCGAGGATGTCGTTGATCAGGCTCAACAGATCCGATCCCGCCGAGTGGATCGTTCGCGCGAATTCGGTCTGTTTCTCGTTCAGATTGCCCTGCGGATTGTCGGCCAGAAGCTTCGACAGCAGCAGCAGCGAATTGAGCGGCGTACGCAATTCGTGGCTCATATTGGCCAGGAATTCGGATTTGTATTTCGAGGTGAGCGCGAGCTGCTCCGCTTTCTCCTCGACCGCGCGGCGGGCCATGTCGATCTCGAAATTCTTGGCTTCCACCTGCTTCTTCTCATTCTCGAGAAGCTGGGCTTTCTCCTGCAACTCCTCGTTCGTGTTGTGCAACTCTTCCTGCTTAGTGGTGAGCTCGGTCTGGCGTGCCTGCAGCTCTTGCGTCAGCAACTGGGATTGCTTGAGCAGGCCCTCGGTGCGCATCGTCGCTGCGATCGTGTTGAGCACGATGCCGACCGATTCCATCAGCTGGTCGAGGAAGGTCTGGTGGGTCTCGTTGAATTCGCTGAACGAGGCGAGCTCGATCACGGCCTTCACATCGTCTTCGAACAAGGCCGGCATGATCACCACATTGGCGGGCTTGGCATGGCCGAGCCCTGAACCGATCTTGATGAACTCGTTGGGCACGTCCTTGAGCAGCATCGCGCGGCGGTCGGCGGCGCACTGGCCGACCAGGCCCTCGCGCAGCTTGAACACCGATTTGAGCTCTTCGCGCTTCTCCGCGCCGTAGGAGGCGACGAGGTCGAGGACGGTGTCATTCTCCTCGCGGCGGGTAACGTAGAAGACGCCGTACTGCGCGTTCACCAGCGGCGCGAGCTCGGACATGATCAGGTTCGACACGGTCGCAAGATCGCGTTCGCCCTGCAGCATGCGGCTGAACCGGGCGAGGTTGGTCTTGAGCCAATCCTGCTCGGCATTCTTGAGCGTCTGATCCTTCAGATTGCGGATCATCTCGTTGATATTGTCCTTGAGCGCGGCCATCTCGCCCGACGCCTCCACCGCGATCGACCGGGTAAGGTCGCCCTTGGTCACCGCGGTCGCCACGTCTGCGATCGAGCGCACCTGGTTGGTCAGGTTGGCGGCGAGCTGGTTCACGTTGTCCGTCAGATCGCGCCACAAGCCGGCCGCGCCCGGAACGCGCGCCTGGCCGCCGAGCTTGCCCTCGATACCCACTTCGCGCGCCATGTTGGTGACCTGGTCGGCGAAGGTGGCGAGCGTCTCGATCATGAAGTTGATCGTCTCGGCCAGAGCGGCGATTTCGCCCTTGGCGTCCACCGTCAGCTTGCGCTTGAGGTTGCCCTGCGCCACCGCGGTCACGACGTCGGCGATGCCGCGCACCTGGTTGGTGAGGTTGGTCGCCATCAGGTTGACGTTGTCGGTCAGGTCCTTCCACGTGCCGCCCACACCGGGCACCTGCGCCTGACCGCCGAGCTTGCCCTCGGTGCCGACCTCGCGTGCCACGCGCGTCACTTCGGAGGCGAAGCCGTTGAGCTGATCGACCATGACGTTGATGGTGTTCTTGAGCTCGAGGATCTCGCCCTTCACGTCGACCGTGATTTTCTTGGACAAGTCGCCACGCGCCACGGCGGTGGTCACGTCGGCGATGTTGCGGACCTGGCCGGTGAGATTATCGGCCATCAGGTTCACGTTATCGGTCAGATCCTTCCACGTGCCGGCGACGCCGCGCACATGCGCCTGACCGCCAAGCTTGCCTTCGGTACCGACCTCGCGGGCCACGCGCGTCACTTCGGAGGCGAAGCTGTTGAGCTGATCGACCATCGTGTTGATCGTGTTCTTGAGCTCGAGGATCTCGCCCTTCACGTCGACGGTGATCTTCTTGGAAAGGTCGCCCAGCGCCACGGCGGTGGTCACTTCGGCGATGTTACGCACCTGGCCGGTCAGGTTGGCGGCCATGGCGTTCACATTGTCGGTCAGATCCTTCCAGGTACCGCCCACGCCCGGCACCTGCGCCTGGCCGCCGAGCTTGCCTTCCGAACCCACTTCGCGCGCCACGCGCGTCACCTCGGAAGCGAAGCCATTGAGCTGATCGACCATCGTGTTGATCGTGTTCTTGAGCTCGAGGATTTCGCCCTTCACGTCGACGGTGATCTTCTTGGAAAGGTCGCCCAGCGCCACGGCGGTGGTCACCTCGGCGATGTTACGCACCTGGCCGGTCAGGTTGGCGGCCATGGCGTTCACATTGTCGGTCAGATCCTTCCAGGTGCCGCCCACACCCGGCACCTGCGCCTGGCCGCCGAGCTTGCCGTCCGAACCCACTTCGCGCGCCACGCGCGTCACTTCGGAGGCGAAGCCGTTGAGCTGATCGACCATCGTGTTGATCGTGTTCTTGAGCTCGAGGATTTCGCCCTTCACGTCGACGGTGATCTTCTTGGACAAGTCGCCGCGCGCCACGGCGGTGGTCACGTCGGCGATGTTGCGGACCTGGCCGGTGAGATTGTCGGCCATCAGGTTGACGTTATCGGTCAGATCCTTCCAGGTGCCGGCGACGCCTTCCACGCGCGCCTGGCCGCCCAATTTGCCCTCGGTACCCACCTCGCGCGCCACGCGCGTCACTTCGGAGGCGAAGCCGTTGAGCTGATCGACCATGACGTTGATCGTGTTCTTGAGCTCGAGGATTTCGCCCTTCACGTCGACCGTGATCTTCTTGGAAAGGTCGCCCGACGCCACGGCCGTGGTCACCTCGGCGATGTTGCGGACCTGGCCGGTGAGGTTGGCAGCCATCAGGTTGACGTTGTCGGTCAGATCCTTCCAGGTACCGCCCACGCCCGGCACCTGCGCCTGGCCGCCAAGCTTGCCGTCGGTGCCGACCTCGCGTGCCACGCGCGTCACTTCGGAGGCGAAGCCGTTGAGCTGATCGACCATGACGTTGATCGTGTTCTTGAGCTCGAGGATCTCGCCCTTCACGTCGACGGTGATCTTCTTGGACAAGTCGCCGCGCGCCACGGCGGTGGTCACCTCGGCGATGTTGCGGACCTGGCCGGTGAGATTGTCAGCCATCAGGTTCACGTTGTCGGTGAGGTCCTTCCACGTGCCGGCGACGCCTTCCACGCGCGCCTGGCCGCCTAGCTTGCCCTCGGTGCCGACTTCGCGCGCCACGCGCGTCACCTCGCTCGCGAACGAATTGAGCTGATCGACCATGACGTTGATCGTGTTCTTGAGCTCGAGGATTTCGCCCTTCACGTCGACGGTGATCTTCTTGGACAAGTCGCCGCGCGCCACGGCGGTGGTCACGTCGGCGATGTTGCGGACCTGGCCGGTCAGGTTGGTCGCCATGGCGTTCACATTGTCGGTCAGATCCTTCCAGGTGCCGGCCACGCCTTTCACGTTGGCCTGGCCGCCCAATTTGCCCTCGGTGCCGACTTCGCGCGCCACGCGCGTCACCTCGCTCGCGAACGAATTGAGCTGGTCGACCATCGTGTTCACGACCTTGCCGATGCGCAGGAATTCGCCGCGCAGCGGCCGGCCGTCGATTTCGACCGTCATGCTCTGGCCAAGGTCACCCTTGGCGACCGCGCCGATCACGCGCGCAACCTCGGTCGTCGGCTGCACCATGTCCTCGATCAACTCGTTGACCGATCGGATCGCGCTTTCCCAGCCGCCGGTGGCGGATTTGACGCGGCCGCGCTGGGTGATCTTGCCTTCCTTGCCGACCACCATCGACAGGCGCTCGAACTCCTGCGTCATTTCCTCGTTGAGCGCGACGACCTCGTTGAACAGGGTTGCGATCTCCGGGTCCGCCCCTTGCGCATCCTCCGGCAAACGCACGGAAAAGTCGCCGCGGCGAAGCGCGCGGAGTGCGGCGATGAGCTGACGGCGGTCAAATTGATCGACGGGGACATGGGCGTTCACGCGCAAAAGCTCCTAAAGCCTTCTTGCGCCCGTTTTTACTCGGGCGACCCCCCGCCCAATAGCGACAGAAGCACAGGGCACAGAAATCCTCAAGAGAAATGGAGGAAATCGTGGTTACCGGGTTGCAACTGTATCGCGCTCCACTCCAAAGGGTCGCGGGGGGATCGAGGAGACCAAGTCGGCCAATGGCTGCGACCGATTCCATATTGAGCTTCATTCGTGGCTCATTCCGCAGCGTTTGGGCGCTCGAGCTTCTGCTTCATCTCAGGCGCACGCGCGAACGCGCCTGGTCTGCCGACGAACTGGTCGACATATTGCGCGGCAGCGCCCTGATCGTATCGCAAAGCCTCGATGGCCTCATGCGTGCCGGGCTGGTCAGCATCGATCAAAAGGGCTGCGCCCGCTATCAGCCGGTTAGCACCGAACTGGAGCAACTCGTGGATTCCGCGGAGGCGCTTTATTCGAGAAAACCCGAGGCGGTGCGAAGGGCCATCCTCTCGGCGGGGCACCCCGGTCTGGCCAATTTCGCCGATGCGTTCAGATTATGGAAGGACTGAACATGTCTGACGTCTTTCCGACTGCCGTGTACGGCTTGTGCCTCGTGACGAGCAGTTTGTGCGCATTTCTGCTGGTGAGATCCTATCGCGCCACGCGGGCGCGCCTGCTGTTCTGGAGCGCGATCTGCTTCGTGCTGCTTGCGGCGAACAGCCTGCTCGTCATCCTCGATATCCTGGTTTTCCCGGACGTGGATTTCGGTCTGTGGCGGCCCGCGCTCGCTCTGGCGGCCGTGGCGATCCTTCTGTTTGGCTTCATCTGGGATCTGGAGGCCGAATGATCACGATAGGCTATGCCTTTGTTGCCGGGGCGGTGACGATGGGCTTCTCCATCGCGGCGCTCTTCTTCCTGCGCTTCTGGAAGCGCACGCGTGATGGGCTGTTCCTCGCCTTCGCACTGGCGTTCCTGCTGCTGGGCCTGAATCAGGCGCTGGTCGTACTTGGCCGCGTACCGGTCGAAGACCGCAGCCCGCTCTTCCTTTTCCGCCTTGCCGCGTTCGCGATCATAATCTGGGCGGTCATCCAGAAGAGCCGCCGGCGCTGAGTATCAGCTGGCGGGCCGCGCGGGAATGGCGAGACCGCGCTGGACCGCCGGGCGGGCGAGGCAGCGTTCCAGCCAGGCGGGCACGCTCTTCAGCATGTCATATTGGACGATCTCGGCCGCGCCGTAGAAGCCGATCAGGTTGCGGACCCAGCCCATCAGCGCGATATCGGCGATCGTATATTCTTCGCCCATCATCCAGCTGCGGCCTTCGAGATGTACCTCGATCACGCCGAGCAACCGCTTGGATTCGTTGACGTAGCGTTGGAGCGGCCGCTTGTCCTCGATCTCGCGACCGGCGAATTTGTGGAAATAGCCCAGCTGGCCGAACATCGGACCGACTCCGCCCATCTGGAAATGGAGCCATTGCAATGTCTGGTAGCGCCGCGCCGGATCGGCAGGCAGAAACTGGCCGCTTTTCTCCGCCAAATATTGGAGGATCGCGCCGGATTCGAACAAAGGCAGGGGACGTCCGCCTGGGCCGTCAGGATCGATGATCGCGGGAATTTTGCCGTTGGGATTGAGCGACAGGAATTCGGGCGTGTGGCTTTCGTCCTTGTTGATATCGACCAGGTGCGGCTCATAGGTCAGGCCGGTCTCCTCGAGCATGATCGAAACCTTCACGCCGTTAGGTGTGGGCAGCGAATAAAGCTGGATGCGATCGGGATGCACGGCCGGCCAGCGCCGGGAAATCAGGAAGGACGACAGATCGGCCATGGGGCGACTCCTTGGGAACAGGCGACGCTTCTGCCGCCACCCCTCAGCCGCGGGCAACCCGCTTAAACTAGGCCTGCCGCAACCAAAACTCGTCAGGCTCTATCAAGGTCTTAGCGAACCCCGTCCCACACCAGTTTGAGCCCGACCCCGAGCATCAGCCAATAAATGACCGCGTAGAAGCGGTCGGTATCGACGCGGCGCACCACCCAGACGCCCGCCAGCGTCGATGCGAGCGCGACCGGCATCATGGTCAGGCTCGCGAGGAGATGCGCGCGGCTGAATTGACCGAGCGCGAGATAGGCAGGCACCTTGATCCAGTTGACCGCGGCGAAGAAGATCGCGGTCGTCCCGACCAGCACATCGCGCGGCAATCGTTTGGGCAGTACGTAGATCTGGAAGAGCGGCTGGCCGGCGTGCGCGATCTGGCTGGTCACGCCCGAACCGACGCCGATCAGGAAGCCGAACCAGCGCGGTGGATCGGCGGGCGCGGGGATGCGACCGCCGCGTTCCAGCCACAAGCTACGTGCCGCAAACAGGATCGAGATCAGGCCGAGCAACGCCTGCATCCCCGCCTCGGGCAGGATTGCCGCGAACCAGTAAGCGACGAAGATGCCGATCACTGCGCCGGGCAGCATCAGCGCCAGGATGCTGCCGTCCCAGCTCTCCCGAAAGGCCCAGACGCTGACCGCATCCTGCAGGATCATGATTGGCAGGATGATCGCCGCGGCCTCGACCGGCCCGACCACCAGCGCGAGCAACGGGGTGCCGAGCGCGCCTACACCAGCCAGGCCGCCCTTGCCCAGGCCGATCAGGATCACCGCCATCGCGCCTACGGCCAGGAACAGCGGGTCGTGGATCAGGCCTGGCATCGCCGGCGATGATGGCGGATCGAAACCCGTTGCGCCAGCAGGCCGTCCGCTTAAGCTGCCCGGACAGAAAAAGAGTGTTGGGGGCGGGGATGGCGAAGAAGTCGGGCGGACAGAATGTCAGGCGCATCGTCATCGCCGGCGGCGGCACCGCGGGCTGGGTCACCGCGACCGCATTGGTCCGCCATCTCGGCCCCCTGCTAGACATCACTTTGGTGGAATCGGACGAGATCGGCACGGTCGGCGTGGGTGAATCGACCGTGCCCACCTTCCGCGGTTTCCACGATTTCATGAAGATCGACGAGCGCAAGTTCATGTCGGCCGCGCTGTGCACATTCAAGCTCGGCATCGAATTCCGCGATTGGGCGCGGGTCGGCGATCGCTACATCCATCCATTCGGCTTTCTCGGGAAGCCGTGGAGCTGGATGGCCGACTTTCACAATTTCTGGCTGCATGCGCGGGCCAAGGGCATGGGCGGCGAGCTTGGCGAATATTGCCTCGAATGGGTCGCAGGCGAGGCCAACCGCTTCGGCCATGATGCCGCGCCCGGCATCGGCTACGCCTATCACCTCGATGCCGCGCGCTATGTCCAGTTCCTGCGCGATCTGGCCGAGCCCGCCGGGGTCAAGCGGATCGAAGGCAAGATCCGCTCGGTCGAGCGCAATGTAATGAGCGGCGATATCGACGCGATCCTATTGGAAAATGGGGCGCGTATCGAGGGCGACCTGTTCGTCGACTGTACCGGCTTTCGCTCCTTGCTGCTCGGCGCGGCGCTGGAGACGCCGTTCGATGACTGGAGCCATTGGGTCACCACCAACAGCGCGATCGCGGTCCAGTCGACCCAGCCCGCCGGACCCACGCCTTACACCACCTGCTATGCGCACCAGGCCGGCTGGCGCTGGCGCATCCCGCTCCAGGGCCGCGACGGCAACGGCATCGTTTATTGCAACGAGTTCATGTCGGACGACGAGGCGCGCGCGAAACTGCTCGCCGATATCGATGGCGAGCCTTTATTCGATCCCTGGCAGCTTCGCTTCAAGACGGGCATGCGCAAGAAGACATGGGTCAGGAATTGCGTCGCGCTCGGCCTTGCCAACGGTTTCATCGAGCCGCTGGAATCGACCAGCATCCACTTGATGATGACCGCCGTCACGCGGCTGATCCAGGACTTTCCGTTCGATGGCTGCCACCATGCTCTGGTTGGGCGGTTCAACGAGAAGTCGCGCCAGGAATTCGAGAATATTCGCGACTTCATCATCATGCATTACCATGTCAGCGAACGCGACGATTCCGGCTTCTGGAAACGCAACCGCGCGATGGAGATACCGGATTCGCTCAAGGCCCGGATCGAGCTTTGGCGGGAAGATGCGCGCGCCTACCAGCTTCCGCACGAGCTGTTTCGCGTGGAAAGCTGGGCAATGATCCTCACCGGCCAGCGCGTGATGCCGCAAGGCTATCACCGCCTTGCGACGATGATGCCCTATGACGAGCTTCGCGCGCAGCTCTCGGCGATGCGGCAGCAGATTGCCGACAAGGTGGCCGGCATGCCCAGCCATCCCGATTATTTGAAGAGCTATTGCCCGGCGAAAATTTGATGCGCGGACGCCGCATTCCTCAGATCAAGGAAGAAAGATGATCCTTCGTTCGATTCTGCTGGCCTGTGTCCTCGCTGGCCCGGCTTCTGCCGTCGCGACCTGGCATGAAATTCCCCATGGGATCGAGCTGACCCCCGCTGCGGGCAGGTCGGCTGTTCGCGTCCTTGCCTATGGCGACGGAACGTTCCGGGTCACGAGGAGCCCAAGCCCCGATTTCTCCGGGATCGATCAGAGCCTGATGGTCAATGCCGCGCCCGCGGGCAACGTCCGCGTGCGCAATGTGGGCCGCACCCTCGAACTCGTGACGCCCAAGGCTACCGCAATTGTTTCGCTTGACCAGGGCACCGTCAGCGTCCGCAATGCCGCCGGTCATGTGATCTTGTCCGAAATCGGCGCGGGGTCGTTCAGCCCGGTGACGATCGAGGGCAGGGCATTCGTCAGCTCTGTCCAGCAGTTCAATCGCGGTACGGACGAGGGCTTTTACGGACTGGGGCAGCATCAGAAAGGTCAGATGGACTATAATGGCGAGGATATCGAACTCGCCCAGCACAATACCGATATCGCGATTCCCTTCGTTGTCTCGACGCGCAATTACGGTCTGCTGTGGGATAACAATTCGATCACGCGTTTCGGCAACCCCAAGCCTTACGCCCCGGTAGGCAGCGACGACCTGAAGGTAACGGGCGAGGGCGGCAAAACCGGCTTCACCGCGCATTATTATCTCGGCGACAAGGTCGTGGTCGATCGGCAGGAAGCGACGATCGACTATCAATATATCAAGGACAAGGCGAACTGGCCGGCCGCGGCCACGGCGCGTACCGTCGCCGCCACCACCGGCCAGAACACCGCCGGCAACGCGATCCAGCAGCAGCGCGTCGTCTGGACCGGCAATCTCAGGTCGGGCAAGCCCGGCCTGCATCGCTTCCAGCTTTATTCGTCGAGCTATGTGAAGGTCTTCGTGGACGGCCGGAAGGTGATCGATCGCTGGCGGCAGAACTGGAACCCCTGGTATCGCGACTTCGACGTGCCGATGCGTGCGGGAAAGCCGGTGTCGGTCCGGATCGAGTGGGAGCCCAATCAGGGCTATATGACCCTGCTCCACAACGATCCGATCCCGGAGGCGGATCGCCACTCGCTCCGTTTCTCGTCCCAAGTCGGCAAGGCGATCGACTATTATGTGGTGGCTGCCGACGACATGGACGGCGTCGTGGCCGGCTATCGCCGCCTGACCGGCAAGTCGCCGATCATGCCGGAATGGGCTTATGGTTTCTGGCAAAGCCGCCAGCGCTACGAGACGCAGGCCCAGATACTGGACGTGGTGAAGACCTACCGCGATCTCCATATCCCGATCGACAATGTCGTGGAGGATTGGTTCTACTGGAAGCCCGATCAGTGGGGCAGCCACGAATTCGATCCCGCTCGCTTCCCCGACCCCAAGGGGATGGTCGACGCGCTGCACGCGCAGAACGCGCATTTCATGATTTCGGTTTGGGCGAAATTCTATCCGACCACCGCGAATTTCAAGGAATTGGCGGCGATAAACGGCGTCTATCGGGGCAATCTCGATGCCGGCCGCAAGGATTGGGTCGGCTATGCCAACACCGATTACGACCCCTACAATCCGCAGGCGCGTAGCATCTACTGGCGCCAGATGAAGGAACGGCTGGCGGTGCTCGGCATCGATGGCTGGTGGATGGATGCGACCGAGCCCGACATCCAGTCGAACCTGTCGATCGCCGAACGTCTGGCGGCGATGGGCCCGACCTATGCCGGGCCGGCCGCTGCTTTCTTCAACTCCTTCCCTTTGGTCCATGCGGAAGGCGTTGCGAAGGGCCTTGCCGAATTCGCGCCCGACACGCGATCCTTCATCCTCACGCGCTCCGCCTTTGGCGGCTTGCAGCGTACCGGTTCCGCCATCTGGTCGGGCGATACCGCCGCGCGCTGGGACGATTTCCGCGATCAGATCGCGGCGGGCGTGAATGCGTCGGCGTCGGGTATCCCCAATTGGACGTTCGACATTGGCGGCTTCTCGGTCGAGGACCGCTATTCGAAGCAGGATCCGGTCGCGCTCGATGAATGGCGCGAGCTCAATCTGCGCTGGTTCCAGTTCGGCGCGTTGGCGCCGATCTTCCGCAGCCATGGCGAGTTCCCGCACCGCGAAATCTACGAGCTGGCGCCCGAGGGGTCGCCCGTCAGCGCCTCGCTCGTCTGGTATGATCGGCTGCGCTACCGGCTGATGCCCTATATCTACGCGCTGGGCGCGGCGACCTGGTTCGAGGACGGCTCGATCATGCGCGGGCTGGTGATGGATTTCCCCGGCGACCGCGCGGCGCGGACCGCCGATGACGAATATTTGCTCGGTCGCGCTCTGCTGGTCGCTCCGGTGACGAAGTTCGGCGCCCGCAGGCGCAGCGTCTATTTGCCTGCCGGCGGATGGTATGATTTCTATTCGGGCCGCGCGGTCCAGGGTGGACGCAGCGTGGATGCGGACGCGCCGCTGGAGCGGGTGCCGCTCTTCGTCCGCGCGGGCTCGATCGTGCCGATCGGGCAGCCGATCGAATGGACGCGTGCGGCGGAAGGCGCGCCGATCACCTTGCTCGTCTATCGCGGCGCGGACGGCCGCTTCACGCTCTATAACGACGACGGCCTGTCGCAGGGCTACAAGGCCGGGCAATATGCCCGCATCCCGCTCCAGTGGAACGACCGCACCGGCACGCTCTCCATCGGCGCGCGCGACGGCCGCTATCCGGGAATGCCCCAGAAGCAGCGCTTCCTCGTGCGTGTCGTCGCACCACAACAGGGCGGCGACCCCCTGGCCGAGGCCGCGCCCAAGGACGTGACGGTCGACTATTCGGGCGCCGCGCTGCAGGTCCCCTTTGGGAGTTAGAAGGGGCCGAACGCCCGCGCGACTATCCCAGCCGGTAGAGCCCCGCGCCATGGGCTGGGATCGTCCGGGCAAGCACGCCTTTGGCCGGTGCCAGCGCCTCGCCGGTCCACAGGTCGCGCACGGGAAGCGTGCCGCTGAGGCCCAGATGCCGCAGGCGGATGCCGACCTCCCTGGCTTTGTCGGTGGTATTGAACAGCGCGACATAGAGGCCCGGCTTATTGGTCGGCCGAGCGGACCAGATATGCGTCCCGTCCTCGATGAAATAGGGCATGTTGTGGCTGCTCGCCTGGTTGACGGCCAGGACCTCGCGATTGGTGAGCAGCGCCAGCGTTTCCGCGTTCAGATGACGCAGATCGCCGCCCATGATCAGCGGCGAGCGCGCGATCGACCACAAGGTCATGAGCGTGCGTTGCTCGTCGGGCGTGAACTTGGTGTCGCGCGCGCCCAGGGCCAGGCGCCCGAGGGGCAGCATGTCGGCGTCCGGCCAGCTGCCCGGCCCGACAAACCTGTTCCAATTCTCGAGCCGCACGAACTGCGCCTCGAGCAGATGCCAATCGTCCCAGAAATCGTCGCTGATGCGCCACATCTGCGCGAACTGGCGGACATGGTCGCCGCGCGGCACCGGCGTCTCGCCCGGCGAAAGGCTCAGGATGATCGGCCGGCCGGTCGCCTGGATGGCCTTGTGCGCGGCCTCGATCTCCGCGGCATGCGCGTCATAGGGGCGGCTCATATCGTCCATCTTGACGAAGTCCACGCCCCACGAGGCGTAGAGCGCGAATACGCTGTCATAATAAGCCTGCGCGCCGGGCTTGGTCATGTCGACCCCGTACATGTCGGGATTCCACGGGCAGATGCTGCTCGTGTCTGCGATATCCGCCGCGCGATAATGGGTGCCGAGGATCGGCAGGTTCCGCTTCACCGCCAGGCGCGGGATGCCGCGCATCAGGTGGATGCCGAACTTGAGCCCCATCGCATGGACATCCGCCGCCAGTGGAGCGAAGCCCTTGCCTCCCGCGCTCGACGGAAAGCGGTTGGGCGCGGGCAGCAGGCGTCCATAGCCGTCCATGACCGGCACGGGATCGTGCGCATATTCATAGCCCGTGGCGCCAGGCTCGTACCATTGGATGTCGATCGTGAAGATGGTGTAGCCGAAGGGCAGCAGCTTATCGCGCATGATCGCGGCGGTTTCGCGCGCTTGCGCCTCGGTGATCGTCGTGGCGAAGCTGTTCCAGCTATTCCAGCCCATCGGCGGGGTGGGCGCCAGCGGCGCATGCTTTGCCTTACGCGTCGCCGCATGCGCGCCGGCCGCATATAATGCTGCCCCAGCGCCCGCTCCCCCCTGAAGAAGGCTTCTGCGGGTGACCGTGCCCCCGATCGGGGGCCGGCTGGTCTTGCTGTTCAAATCATGTCTCCGCAGGCTGGATATATCGAAGGGGGGAGGGCGCTTGGGCGAGCGTTTACCCCCGCTTCTTCTTCGCCGCGCCGCGTGCGCGGACGTCGGTCGAGAAGCGGTAGACGATGATGTTCTGGTAGGTCTGGCCGGGATCCAGGCGGGCCGAACCGAAATCGGGCTGGTTGGGCGTGTTGGGGAAGACCTGCGGCTCAAGCGCGATTCCGTCCGACTGGCGATAAGCGAGGCCCGATTTTCCGATCGCGGTGCCGTCCAGGAAATTGCCGGTGTAGAGTTGCACCCCCGGCTGGTTGCTGGAGATTTCCAGGACGCGGCCCGAATAGGGATCCTCGATACGCGCGTTCAGGCGCGGCAGCGCGCTGGCGGTACGGGCAATGACGAAATTCTCGTCATAGCCCTGGCCGTAGACGATCTGGTCGTCGCGCCCGTCGCGGATGCGATCGCCGATCCGGCGCGGCGTGCGGAAGTCGAACGGCGTGCCGGCAACGGGGCGCAGCTGGCCGGTCGGGATCAAAGTGGCATCGACCGGCGTCGTCGTCTCGGCAGGGATGGTCAGCAATTCGTCGAAGATCGGCCGCTGCGACGCTTCGCCCGCCAGATTCCAGAAGCTGTGGTTGGTGATGTTGAGCACGGTCGGCTTGTCGGTCGTGGCCGAATAGACGACCTTGAGCTCGTTCCGGTCGTTCAACGAGTAAGTGGCGGTCACGGTGAGCGTGCCAGGGTAGCCCTCTTCGCCGTCCTGGCTCACGTAACGCAACGTCACATGCGCGGTCGGGCCGTCGGCTGCATCGATGATCTGCCACAGATGCTTGTCGAAGCCCACAACACCGCCGTGCAGCGCATTGGGCCCGTTATTGGCCGCGAGCTGATAGGCCTTGCCGTCGATCGAGAAGGTCGCGCCCTTGATGCGGTTGGCATAACGGCCCACGGTCGCGCCAAAATAATTGGGCGCCTTGAGATAGCCCGTCATGTCCGCGTAGCCGAGCGCCACATCCGCGCGGTGGCCGGCGCGATCGGGCGCGATCACCGACTGGAGGATGGCGCCATAATTGATGATTTGCGCGCTCATGCCGGCGTTGGAAAGCGTGATGGCGGTGACGGAAGAGCCATCCTGAAGCTTGCCGAACTGGCTCTGGCGAACCGTCGCCGCCTCGGCCCCTGAAAACGCAGCGGTCGCCGCAATCGCACCCACCAGCATCCGCCGCATATATTTTCCCTCTCCAGACTCCCCGGAAATCCGTCCGGGTTCGCACGCTGATATTATCAGACAAATCGAATGGCAAACCGCATTCGGGCGGGCGCAGCATCGATGCGGTCGCGCACGCTGAACGCATGCCACTGTTCGTTCGCGCGGGTTCGATCGTGCCCCTCGGCCAGCCGATCGAATGGACAAGGGTGGTCGAAGCCGCGCCGATAATCCGGCGTGCAATGGAGCGTATCGAGGCGGTTCTTTTCTGCCTGTCCGGATTGCGGGTCAAACCCTTATCGGGCGGTCAGGCACGCTGGCGGGACCGCTTCTGCGAAGCGGCCCGCGCCATCGAATTTCCAGAGTCAGTTTCAGCGTGCTGGAACGACCCTGATCAGGCTGTTGTCAGCTTGGTAGAGCGGCGACGCATTGCGTACCCTACCCCCCCGAAACCCAGCATCATCAGTGCCCAGGTACCGGCCTCCGGGACACCGGCGGCAAAGGCCTGGAACTCCGACATTGCATAATATTGGTCGCCGTTCAGGGCCGTGAAACGGAACTGATTTGTCGAAAACGGAGAAAGCATTCCGCTGTCCCGCGTCGTGAGACCGTAGCCTCCGACCGCGCCAGCCGTGAACACGCTCTGCCAGGCGGCGCCGGTCCAATATTCGATCAGGTAATCGTCGTTATTGTCGGCCTGTAGAACCAGCCGGTTGAACGTGTACGAAGCATCCAGCGCGAGAGTTGTTCGAAACGGCGAAACGGTCTGGGTTTCATCCCACCAATAGGATCCGTCATTCCACTGCTGACTTTCGGGGGCGAAGACGCCATCGACCAGGGTTATGACGTTCGAAGGCGTGGATCCGCCGTCCCAGCCCGAACCGGCACGCAGGACGCCTTCGCCGACTGGTCGGGATATACTCGCCCAATGCGTTGGTATGATGTTCTGCGCGTGCGCAATCGGCGCGAATCCCCCAAGGATAGCCAATGCGGCGACGATCGAATGCTTTCTCATACATCTTCCCCATGTCGATGCGTTGTTTTAGCGCGTCGTCAGATACCAATTTAATGGGTAAGCCGCAACGTAGTGAAAAGCGGATTCATGTTTTATTCGATCTATTCCAAATTGAACATGTGATTCCAAGTAATTAGGCCATCGCTTCATTGCGTGAGGAATTTGTAGAAGAATTACGGTGGCACACCGATAATCGTGGTTGTCTACGCGGCGTTTCTCGATCCGCGCGAGTAGGACAATGGTTGCACGAGGCGTTTCGCGTGGAAGGCTAGCCAGGTGATCCGCCCGTGAGTCGCCCGGAGGTAGCCTGCCGATCGATGAGTCGCATCGATAGCCCTCTTCCCCGGGGAAGGGTTCAACCCGTGGTCGTCCGCATCGCCCGCTTTGCATGCGCTTGCTTGTAGCTTTCCAGGACGCCACGCATCTCGGCAACTGCGCGTTCGCGCGCTGTCCCGTCCCCAATCTGTGTGAGCTCCTGCTTAAGATTCGCCGCGAAATCGGCATAATAATTCTGCCAATCGCGCCCGACCGCATCGCGCCGGAACGGATCACCGGTCCCCACCCGTATAGCGGGGGCCCTTCCGGCAAGGCGGTAAGTGTCGCCCATCTCGGGAGTACGGATAGATGTGCCGGCGGCCTCCGCTTGCGCCAGCTGCTGCAAGCTTTGAAGCGCATGCTCCTCGCCATGCGTCAGGAACAATGTGCCATGGATCGGACGCCGCGCCTTTACCCAGGCGAGCAGATCCTGCTGGTCGGCATGCGCGGAATAGGTGTCCATGCGCCGGACCTGCGCGCGCACGACGATGTCTTCGCCCCAGATGCGGACCCGCTTTGCACCCTCGAGGATGACGCGACCGAGCGTGCCTTCGGCCTGGAAGCCCACGAACAATATCGTGGCTTCGCGCTTGTGCAGATTGTGGCGAAGATGATGACGAATGCGCCCCGCCTCGCACATGCCCGACGCGGCAAGGATGATGGCGCCGGACACGCTGTTGAGCCGGATCGACTCCAAGCTATCCTCCACGAAATGAAATGCGGGGTTGGCAAAGACGTTCTTGCCGCCCGTGTCCTCAAGCGAGGCCGAATGCCGCGCGAAGATGCTCGTCGCGCGGGTCGCCAGTGGCGAGTCGATGAACACCTGTGCGGGATCGATCTGTCCCGTCTCGATCAGGACGCCAAGATCGAGCAACAGTTCCTGGGTCCGCTCGAGCGCGAATACCGGGATGATCAGATTGCCGCCGCGCTGCATGGCGAGCTTCACCTCGGCGGCAAGCGCGGTACGACGCGCTTCGATCGTCTGATGATCTCTCGGGCGATCGCCATACGTGCTCTCGCAGATCACATGGTCGAAGCCCGAGGGGCCTTCCGGGTCCGGGTGAAAGGCCTTGTATTCGGGGCCGAGATCACCCGAGCAGAGAAGGTGGGTGTCGCCCGCCTGCAGTTCGACCGAGGCCGACCCAAGAATATGCCCGGCGTTCCACAGGCGCGCGCGAAAGCCCGGCGCCGGTTCGAACCAATTCTCTAACGGCACCGGCCGGCCCTGCTGCCATGCCTTGATGGCATCCTGTTCGGTGTAGATCGGGGCAATTGGAGGCATGTCCGCGCGATCCTTGCGGCGGTTGCGCCGCATGGCATCGCCTTCCTGGATCCTGCCCGCGTCGCGCAGCATGAATTCGAGTAGTTCGGCGGTCGCCGGCGTGCACCATATGTCGCCGGAAAAGCCCTCCGCGACCAGCCGCGGCAGGAGCCCGCAATGATCGATATGGGCATGCGTCAGAATGACCGCGTCGATCCGCGCGGCATCGAACGCAAAGGGCGCGCGATTGAGCACTTCGAGTGACCGCGAACCCTGGAACAGGCCGCAATCGACCAGGATCCGGCTGTCGCCGTGGCGGAACTCCATACACGACCCCGTGACCGTATGTGCCGCTCCGTGGAATGCCAAGGTCAGATCGTCGCTCATGTCGCCTCCCCGAAGCTCCTTATCCGGCCGTTCTAACCGGGTCGGGGCGACAGCGAATTCAGTATGTCTACGTACGCGCGATCGCGACGCTCGCCTGCGATGCGGACACGGGCAAGGCGGAGGTCGCGATATCGACCGGGCCGGAGTGGAAGCATCAGGGTGTATCCTGGACGTTGCCCGAACATGCGATCCGGTTCGCCCAAGGGTGCGGCTATGCGGAGATCGCGTCGGTCGAGAAGGCGGAATGAGGCGGCGTTGCAGGTCGAGCGCGACATGGGCTTCAATCTCAGCCTGGTTGGCGGCGATGCGAGCGAGTTTGTCGCGACCAAGGTCATATTGCGCGATTGATCGCCACCCGCCTGTCGGACTCAGGTCTTGATTGCGATCTTGAGCACGCCATCCCGCTGATGGGCGAAAAGATCGTAGGCCGTAACGATATCGTCCAACCCGAAATGGTGCGTCACGAGGGCGCCGGTATCGATCCGGCCGGCGCCGACGACCGCCATCAGCCGGCGCATGCGCTCCTTTCCGCCGGGGCATAGGGTGGTAACGATCCGATGGTCGCCAAGCCCGGCGGCGAAAGCATCCAGAGGAATGCGCAAATCCTCTGAATAGACGCCGAGCGACGACAGGGTTCCTCCCGGCCGGAGCGATCGGAGCGCCCATTCGAATGTCTGTTGGCGGCCGAGCGCCTCAATCGCGACATCCACGCCTCTGCCCCTGGTGATGCGCATGATCGCGCTGACCGGATCCTCGGACGAGAAATCGACGACATGATCGGCGCCCATCTTGCGCGATAGCGCGACCCGCGCGGGCACGGACTCGACCGCGATGACTTCGGACGCGCCCATGAGGCGCGCGCCGGCGGTTGCGCACAGGCCGATCGGGCCCTGCGCGAATATCGCCACGACGTCGCCGATACGGATGTGACCGGATTCGGCCCCGCCGAAGCCCGTCGACAATATGTCCGGGCACATCAGCACTTGTTCGTCGGTCAACCCATCCGGAATCGGGGCGAGATTGGCCATCGCGTCCGGCACAAGCAGATAATCCGCCTGCGCCCCGTCAATCGTATTGCCGAAGCGCCAGCCGCCAAGCGGCTTCCAGCCGTGCGCGGTGCCGGCGCCGCATTGGGAATGGCAACCGGCGAGTGAGGCGTTCGACCAGCCCGAGGGCGTGATCGCCCCCGCAATCACCCGCTGTCCTTCCTGGTAGCCACGCACCGCGGATCCCAGTTTCTCGATGACACCCACGGGCTCGTGGCCGATCGTCAGCCCGGGCGCGACCGGATATTCGCCCTTCAGGATATGAACATCCGTGCCGCAGATCGTGGTGGTGGTGATGCGGATGAGGGCATCCAGCGGGCCGACCTCAGGAATCGGTTTTTCCCCGAGCACGATCCGGCCCGGTTCGATGAAGATCGCCGCGCGCATCTTGGTGACCATGGCTGTAACTCCCTCCTGACTAGAGCTGACTAGACCGGGATGGCGGCTTTCGCTTTCGGTAGATTCCCGTAGGCGGGCGGATGGGCGGCGACCGAACAGGCGACGATTCCGTCGCCGGCAGCACGCCTCTCGACCGGATGCGGGGCACCATGGTCGCAATGCTTACGTGTTCTTACGGATTCCGGTTGGCCGTCTGACCGCCAAAGTCGGGACCATGCACGTGCGCCCGGACACCCAGGAAGCTGATCTCGCCCAGATTCACGGCGCGGCGCGGGTCGCCCCAGGCCTCCCCGGTCTGACGGTGCGGACTGCCGCTGAACGCCTTGCTATCGATGGCGCCAACGAATTGCCACGCGCGGGGCGGCGTTCGACCCTCGGCATTGTCTTCGAGGTGCTCCGCGAGCCGATGCTGGCATTGTTGCTCGCGGGTGGGATTGCCTATCTGCTGCTCGGTGACCTGGCCGAGGCGCTGATCCTGCTTGGCTTCGCGACCTTCTCGGTCGCAGTCACCGTCGTCCAGGAAGCGCGCACGGAACATGTTCTGGAGGCGTTGCGCGACCTGTCGGCGCCACGCGCGCTCGTCATTCGCGATGGCGCACGTCTTCGTATTGCCGGGCGCGAGGTCGTGCGCGGCGACCTGATCGTGCTCGAACAGGGCGACCGGATCGCCGCCGATGCACTGCTTGTTCGATCGGCCGATCTACAGACCGACGAATCGCTCCTGACGGGAGAGTCCCTGCCTGTCGGCAAAGTCGCGGCGCATACGGATATCCCCGATGACGCTCATCGTCCCGGAGGCGAGGGGCAGCCTTACGTCTATTCCGGCTCGCTGGTCGTGCGCGGTAACGGAATTGCCCGCGTGTTCGCGACCGGACCAAGGACCGAAATCGGCCGGATCGGGCAGTCGCTCGTGACACTCGAAACCGAAGCGCCGCGCCTGCGGCGGGAAACGATGCGGATTGTCACCTGGTGCGCGATCGGCGGCGGCGGCGTGGCGCTGCTCGTCGTGCTCCTGTTCGGGCTGTTGCGCGGCGGCTGGATCGAGGCGGTATTGGCCGGCATCGCGATCGGAATGTCGATGTTGCCGGAAGAATTTCCGGTCGTTCTGACCGTGTTCCTTGCCATGGGCGCGTGGCGGATCGGAAAGGCCGGCGTACTGACCCGGCGCGCCGCGGCCATCGAGACGCTCGGCTCCGCCACGGTGCTGTGCACCGACAAGACGGGCACCCTTACCGAGAACCGCATGTCGGTCGCCGAGTTCTGGCTGCCGTCGGGCGATGCGATCACGGTTGGGTCGGATTCCAGCGTCCCAGGCGCCTATCATGATCTGCTGGAAACTGCGGCGCTTGCCAGCGCAGCCGAACCTGCCGACCCGATGGAGATCGCGCTTCACAGCGCGCGCAACGCGGCGGGCGCGCATGGCAGGTCCAGCGCCACGATGGTGCATGGTTATGCGCTACGGCCAGAGTTGCTGGCGATGTCGAACATCTGGGAGGACGGTGACCGGCTGACGATTGCTGCCAAAGGAGCCCCGGAGGCGATCGCCGGCCTCTGTCACCTCCCGCGCGAACATTGTGAAGCCATGACCGACGCCGTCGAGGCGATGGCGAGGCGGGGAATTCGGGTGCTCGCGGTCGCGACCGCCACGCCGCGCGATCGAGACTGGGCCCCATCGCAACAGGATTATGATTATGCGTTGGCCGGCCTTGTCGGCTTGGCCGATCCGCTCCGCGCCGGCGTAGCCGATGCCGTCGCCGAATGCCGCAGCGCCGGTATCCGCGTTGCGATGATCACCGGTGATTATGCGGCAACGGCACGGTCGATCGCGAGCCAGGCGGGCATCGCCGACGGCGACGTACTGACCGGCGCCGATCTCGCAGCGCTCAACGACGCGCAACTTGCCCAAAGACTGAAGGCCGTGACCGTCTTCGCGCGCATCATGCCCGAACAAAAGCTGCGCATCGTTCAGGCATTCAAGGCTGATGGCGAGATCGTCGCGATGACCGGCGATGGCGTCAACGACGCACCGTCGCTCAAGGCGGCCCATATCGGCATAGCAATGGGCAAGCGCGGTACCGACGTCGCGCGCGAAGCCTCCGCCATGGTCCTGCTCGAGGATGATTTCGGATCGATCGTGCAGTCGATCCGGCTCGGGCGGCGAATCTACGACAATATCCGCAAGGCGATGGCGTTCATCTTCGCGGTGCATGTACCGATTGCCGGCCTCGCTCTCCTGCCTTTGTTCCTCGATCTGCCGATATTGTTCGGCCCGATCCATATCGCCTTGCTCGAAATGGTGATCGATCCGGTCTGCGCGCTTGTCTTCGAGGCCGAGCGCGAAGAGGAGGATATCATGCGCCGCCGCCCCCGCGATCCTGGCGAAGCCTTGTTCTCGCTACCGATGATTGTCTGGAGCGTCTTTCAGGGCGGGCTCGCTTTCGCGATGCTCGCGACGGTCTTCCTCGTGGAAACATGGTCGGGGATGCCGGAAACCGAGGTCCGCGCGCTGACCTTTTTTGCGCTGATCGCAGAAATGGTCGCGCTGATCCTGGTCAATCGTTCGTTCAGCGCGTGGCTTGGCGACGCGCTTGTCCGTCATAACGCCGCACTGCGTTTCGTTGCGGCTGCGATCGCGGCCGTCACCGCGCTGATCCTGTTCCTGCCGTGGGCCCAGGCCTTGCTGAAATTCGGGTCGATTGCCAGCCGCGACATGGTACTCGCAATTGGCCTGGGAGCCTGTCTTCTGTTACTGCTCGAAGCCTGCAAAACCCTGGTCCGCAAGCTGATGGGACAGATGGCACCGATCCCGGGATCCAGCCTTGGTATGGCCCGGTGAGCAAGGGTCAGCTCCACGGCCAGATGCCCATGCGCGGCTTCCTTCTCGTGCTGATCGCTATCGTGACGTTGGCCTTTCTATGGGTTGTCGGGCCGTTCCTGGGCGCGATCCTTTGGGCCGTGATCGCGGCGGTGCTGTTCGATCCGCTCAACGTGCGCCTGCTCGGTGCGATGCCTCGGCGTCGCAACAGTGCCGCACTCGTCACCCTGATCGTCATCATCTGCGTGGCGGTGGTACCGGCCATACTATTAGGGGCGGCACTCCTGCGCCAGGCAACCGCCTTCTTCGCCCGCATTCGCAGCGGCGAGATCGATCTCGGCCGGTTGTTCGTCGAGATGCAAGGTCACCTTCCGGGCTGGGCAAAAGGCTGGCTTGCAGATGTCGGCCTGAGCGACGTCGGTGGGCTACGCACCAAATTAAGTCAGGGCCTGGCGAGCAGCTTTCAGTCGGTTGCGATCCAGATCCTGAGCATCGGCCAGGGAACCTTGGGGTTTTTCCTCACATTGGGTGTGACGCTGTATCTCACCTTCTTTCTGTTGCGCGATGGCCATCAAGTCGCGGCCCGGATCGAACGTGCGCTGCCGCTTATGCCGGAACAGCGCGAGATTCTGATCGCCAAGTTCATTCTGGTGATCCGCGCCACGATCAGGGGCAGCATTGTCGTGGCCATCCTCCAGGGCACGATCGGCGGCTTGATCTTCTGGGCGATCGGGCTCCCGGGAGCATTGCTCTGGGGCGTCGCGATGGGCGTGTTCTCGCTATTCCCGGCCATCGGCACAGGGTTGGTCTGGTTCCCGGTCGCGCTTTATTTGCTCGCCACGGGCGCGATCCTGCAAGGAATCTCGCTGCTCCTTTGCGGCTTTTTCATCATCAGTACGGTCGACAATTTCGTGCGCCCCTTCCTGGTTGGGCGCGACGCCCGAATGCCCGACTATGTCGTGCTGATCACGACGCTGGGTGGGTTCGAATTGATAGGGTTTAACGGGTTCGTCGTGGGCCCCCTTATCGCGGCCTTATTCCTCGCCATCTGGGAAATTTCCCTTCGCGCCGCTGACGGCAAGGGAACCGAACCCTCCGCTCCGGCTAAGTAGAATTGCGAAGTGCGGGTGCGCGCGGAGCGGACTTAGTATCTCCGAAAAGGAGCCGCAGCATGATCAAGAGCCTCTCGACGGTCGTCGACAATCCCGACAAGGCGCAGACCTTCGTGCGGGATCTTGCCGCATCGGCGCGCGCAATCGAGGCCGACCTGCTCGTCACGATGCTGACGGCCGCGCCTATGATTTCACCCCATATCGCGCCGCTCGGGGGATTATATCTTCCGGAGGCCGAGCTTCGTGCGGATGCCCGTGAGGATATGCTCCTGCTGCGGACCGGGCTTGAGAACGATCAACATGTGACGATTGGTGGCTATTATGGCGACATCGGGTGGCTCGCGCATGAGTTGCGCAATAGCGAAGCGGTAGTGGATCTCATCGTGATCGGGCCCGCGTCCGGATGGGAAGTCGGCTGGCTTCGCCGCCATGTGATCGAGACCCTGCTGCTGGCATCCGGAACGCCGCTTCTACTCCTTCCCGAAAATAGCCGCCTTCCCAAAATAAGCCGCGCCACGCTCGCGTGGAAGCCGTCGGGAGAAGCGGTACGCGCCGCGCGCGATCTGATGGCGCTTGCCGAGCCGGGCGCTCATTTCGACCTCGTGACCGTAACCCATGAAAGTGCGGCCGAGGCCGACCATGGTGAAGAACGGTGCGCTATGGCCGACTATCTCACCAGCCACGGGTTCGACGTCGAATGCCACTTCGTCGATGACGAGGGAACCACGGCCGAACAGCTTCAGCGCTTCGCTGGCGCTCACGAATCCGACCTGTTGGCGATCGGCGCCTACGCGCATTCCCGCATTCGGGAGATTCTGCTGGGCGGAGTGACGCGATTTCTGGTCGCGGACGCGCGCGTGCCGCTCCTCCTGTCACGATAACATTTGGTCGGCAGCCCGCGACACCGCACTTCTTTCCTTACGGCGGCGGCTATGCGGCGAGATCGCGCGCTCGGGGAGTCGCCCCTCACCGGGCGGAAGTGTCGCGCCGGCTGCCCTCCTCCAGTGTCGGCGATCTCTATTCCTTGTGCACGCGCAATTGGCTCGTTCGAAACCTTGACAAGATTTGACTTTTTCAAAGCATTGATATTGCTTAATAATTTTCTGGTTTAAACAGCTTAACGAAAACATTTCTCGATTCCTTAGGCTCGGAGTCACCGCTTAGAGGGATGGCCAGAAGGCATCGCCCCTCGCTCCAGGAGCTTCGACGTAGTTGCGCAGGCAACGTGGTTGCCGTCACGGCGGCATGCCTGCCTCTGCTGATCGGCGCGGCAGGACTGGCGGTCGATACGGCGGAATGGACCTATTGGAAGCGTCAGCTTCAGCGCGAGGCGGACTCCGCCGCGATCGCGGGTGCATTCGCGAAGGCCCAGGGAAAGGATGCCGTGGCGGCGGCTGGCACCGACCTTGGCCGCACGAGCGCCATAACTCTGTCGGGCCCCGCGGACATCAGCAGCGCCCCGACGGCGGGGGCATATGCCGGCAATGCGCAGGCGGTGCGCGTCAACATAGCCACCGCGCAGCGGCTGCCCTTTTCAGGCAGCTTCCTGTCGGTCGCACCAAGCATCGCGGCACATGCCACGGCTGCGGTCGTGTCGAATGGCGATTATTGCGCGCTCGCGCTGGGATCGACCTCCAGCGTCGGTATCACGATGCAAGGAAACGCGTCGCTGAACTTTGGCTGTGGTCTCGCTACCAATTCGCGCGCGGCCAATGCCGTGATTGCCGGCGGCAGCAGTAATGTCAACGCGACCCCGGTTTCGGCAGTCGGCGGATTGACGGCGAGCAGCAATTATACGGGCAGCACCCAGCTGCTGCCCTATTCGCTGCCACAGCCCGATCCTTATGCAAGTCTGTCCGACCCATCTCCCAGCGGCTGCCAAAATCAGGTGACGGTCGCGCCGAACTCGACCCAGTCGTTGTCCCCCGGCTGCTACAGGGGGATCAATATCAAAGGGACGGCCACGCTCAGCCCCGGCGTCTACTATATCGACGGCAGCACCTTCTCGCTGGGGTCACAGGCGAACGTGGTCGGCAACGGCGTCACGATTGTGCTGACGAGCAGCAACGCCGCGACCAATCCCTCATCGATCGCCACGCTCGACATGAATGGCGGTGCGGCCGTGCAGCTCACCGCCTCGACCTCGGGCGCCTACGCAGGAATCCTGTTTTATCAGGACCGGCGCGCACAAGATTCGGGCTCGAACACCATCAACGGCAATGCAACCTCCAAGCTGCAGGGCGCTTTCTATTTTCCGTCCCAGGAACTCGACTTCACCGGTACCAGCGGCATGACGACCGATTGCCTGCAATTGGTCGCGCTGCGCCTCTCCTTCCTCGGCAACACCAACATCTCAAATCAATGCCCCGCGAGCAGCGGCGCGAGTTCCTTCAAGGGCGTGCAGGTGAGGCTGGTCGAATGAACCGGTTCCGACGGGCCCTGGCGGGCGTTGCATGGCGCGACGTGCGCGGCGCCAGCACGGTCGAGCTTGCGCTGGTCAGTCCGTTTCTGATGATCGTGCTGGCAGGATCGGTCGATTGCGCGCGCCTGGTCTCCACCAAACTACATTTGCAACAGGCTGCGGAGCGGACCGCCGAGATGGCCACGGCCGGAAGCGTCGCGAGCGCGGCCTTCACCTCGCTTCAGGCCGAGGCGGCGGCAGCGGCCAACGTCCCGGCCGCGCAGGTGACCATATCCTATTGGCTGGAGTGCGATGGGACGCGACAGAGCCTCTTCAGCGGCACTTGCACCAGCGGCCAGCAGGTCGGACGCTTCGCCTCCATCTCGATCGCGAGCAGCTATCAGCCCAGTTTCGCCTGGCTGCTGAAGTCGGTCGGGACGAATGGCAGCATTGCGCTGAACGGCACCGCGTCGGTGCGCGTCCAGTGAAAGTGTTGCGCGCCTGTACGCGGGGCAGCGCCGCAGCTGAATTCGCGCTGGCGGTGCCGGTGCTGGTGCTGTTCCTCGCGGGGATCGCGCAGCTGGGCGTGCTCTTTGCGGCCAATGCCGGATTGCAACAGGCGGTCGGCGAAGGTGCGCGATTGGCCACAATCTATCCGCGGCCCGACGACACGACGATCACGACGCGGATCCGCAAGATGTCGTTCGCGCTTAACGCGACCTATCTCGATGCGCCGACGCTCACGCACGGTGTGGCCAACGGGGTTCCTTATCTGGACATATCGCTGACCTATCACCCGCCGGTGAATTTCATTGTCTTCAGCGGCCCCCAGATCAGCATCACGCAATCGCGGCGCGCCTATATCAATTGAGCCGGGCCGGGAGGCCCGGCCGATCGTGCGCGGTCGGCGTTCCCTCCTACGATGTAAAATATCTAAGCCATTGATATGGAAAGATAAATATATGGTCGGGGAGAGAGGATTCGAACCTCCGGCCCCTGCCTCCCGAAGACAGTGCTCTACCAGGCTGAGCTACTCCCCGAAACGGAGCGCCGTCCTTGAAAATGCCCCTGGGAAGGGCGGACCGGCGTCGCCAAGCGGGGGCCTGTTAGCTTCGGCAGCGTGGCCCCGCAAGGGCTTATCCGACATTTGATCGAGATGGTGGCGCGGCGGCATCGCGGCGGCTATCCCGTAACGAGTGGATAAGCTCGAAATCATCGCGACGGTGCTGGGGCTGGTCAACATTGTCCTGCTCGTGCGGCGCAACATCTGGAACTACCCGTTCGGGCTTGCGATGGTGGCGCTCTACGCGCACATCTTTTACCGGGAGAAGCTCTACAGCGATGCGTTGCTGCAGCTCTTCTTTTTCGTCATCCAGCTTTATGGATGGTGGGCGTGGTGGCGAGCTGGCGGGGGTGAGCATAAAGTGGAGGTGGTGCGGCTGACCGGGCCGGCGCGGGCCGCGTGGATCGCGATGATCACCGTGTTGAGCCTCGCCTGGGGCACGATGATGCACGTTTATACCGACGCCTCCTTCCCCTGGTGGGATGCGAGCGTGGCGGTGGCGAGCATCGCAGCGCAGATATTGCTCGCGCGCCGCTGTATCGAAAACTGGATCTTGTGGATCGCGGTCGATGCCGGTGCGATCCCGCTTTATCTCATCAAGGGGCTGCCGTTCACCGCGGGCCTCTATCTGACCTTCCTCGCCTTGTGCGTGCTCGGCCTGCGCGAATGGGCGACCGCCGAACGCGGGGTGGAGGCCAACTCATGACCAACGGCATCGTCATCGGCCGCTTCATGCCGCTCCAGGCCGGCCATATCGCGATGATCCGGACGGCGCGCGCGCTGGTCGACCATCTTACCATCATCGTCTGCTGGCAGAATGGCGACGCGATTTCGGGTGCCCAGCGGCTGCAGTGGCTGCTTGAAATGTTCCCGTCGAGCCGCATCGTCGGGGTCGAGACGCCCTCGCCGCACGACGTTGCCGGGTCGCCCGAGGGTATCAGGACGCTGCGCGACGAGATCCAGGATCTGCATCGGGCGCCGATCGACCGGCTGATCGCCTCGGATCGGCGGCAGGCCGGACTGGCGACCGCACTCGGCACCATGTTCACGTTGATCGATCCCGATCATCAGGCGGTGCCGGTGACGAGTGCCGCCGTGCGCGCCGATCCGCTGGGCCATTGGCGGTTCGTTCCGCCCGCGGTGCGGCCAACCTATGCGCACACCATCTGCCTGCATGGGCCCGAAAGCACAGGCAAGACCACGCTCGCGCCGCAGCTTGCTCGTCATTTCGAGACATTGTTCGTACCCGAATATGGCCGCACCTATTGCGAGCAATATGGCCTGTCCCTGCAGATGGACGATCTGGTCACGATCGGCCGTACGCATGCCGCAATGACGCGGGCATTGCTGCGCCAATGCAATCAGCGGCTGGTGCTCGACACTGATCCGCTGATGAGCGCGGTGTGGGCGGACATGCTGTTCAATCGGCGCGATCCCTGGTTCGACGCGTTTCAGGATACCGCCGACCTCTATCTGCTGCTCGATATCGACATGCCGTGGATCGACGATGGTACGCGCTTCTTCGGCGATGATGGCCGACGGCGGCGCTTCTTCGACCTGTCGCGCGCGGAGCTCGACCGGCGGGGGCTCAACTATCGCATCATTGACGGGCCGCCCGAGGCCCGCCTCGAACGCGTGATCGAGGCGATTGCAAAGGCGGGGTTATAAACTCGCGGATTCCCGTCCCGCTTGCGGGAGGGGCCGGGAGAGGGGCGCTGCTCCCGCGCGACGAATACTTCTCCACCGATAATCACGGGCACTTCCCGACCTATCCACAGTTTTGTCACCACGGACTGTCACATGATCTTGCGTACGATGCAGGGTAAGCTACCCTTAGATGGCCAGTAGAGGTGCCGACGAATGATCGCCGACGAGTATGAAAGTGATCGCGACGACGAGCCGCCGGTCGATACGCTCGAAGCCTATTTCGAAGCGCATAACTGGACGCATGATCGCGTAAGCGATGACGAGATCGTCGCGACCGTGCCCGGTAGCTGGACGCAATATGAATTGCGCGGCGTGTGGCGCGAGGATGACCGCGTGCTGCAATTCCTCGCGCTCCCGGATATCCGCGTGTCTGTCGACAAGCGCGCGGCGGTCTATGAGACGATCGGCCTGGTCAACGAGCAATTGTGGATCGGCCATTTCGAGATCTGGTCGTCGAACGGCATGCTCCTGTTCCGCCATGCCGCCCTGCTCGACGGCAATAATGACAGCCCGCTGACGATGGAGCAGGCGGGCACCCTGATCGAAGCCGCGATCGACGAGTGCGAGCGTTTCTATCCGGTGTTCCAGTTCGTGCTGTGGGGCGGCAAGACGCCGGCCGAGGCGCTTTCGGCGGCGCTGATCGAAACCCACGGCGAGGCGTGAGCGCTTTCGCCATCGAAGGCCCGATCTGGCTGGTCGGGTGCGGCAATATGGCGGGCGCGATGCTGGGCCGCTGGCTCGATTGCGGACTGGATCCGCGCGAGATCACCGTCATCCGCAAATCGGGCGCGCCGGTTGCCGAGGGCGTGACCGTTCTGACCACGCCGCCGCCCGACGGGCCCGTGCCAGCGGTGGTACTTCTCGGCGTGAAGCCGCAGATGCTTGATCTGGTCGCGCCCGATCTGGCGCCGATGCTGAGTGAAGAGAGCCTGCTCGTCTCGATCCTCGCCGGTGTCGAACTGGAGGCGTTGCGCCGCCGCTTTCCGGTGCTCCGCAATATCGTGCGCGCCATGCCGAACACGCCGGTGGCGGTGGGGCAGGGCGTGGTGGCGCTTGCCAGCGACAGCGCCGAGCAGGCCGGCCGCGATCTCGCCGGAGCGCTGATGCAGCCGCTCGGGTTGGTCGAATGGGTCGATGAAGGCCTGTTCGACGTGGTGACCGCGTTGGCTGGGTCGGGTCCGGCCTTCCTGTTCCGCTTCATCGACGCACTGGCCGAGGCCGGCGCCGATGCGGGCCTGCCCGCCGATCAGGCGATGCGGTTCGCGTTGGCGACGGTGCGGGGTTCGGCGACGCTCGCGGCTGGAGCGAATGAAAGTCCGCGCGCTTTGGCGGATCGCGTGGCCAGCCCCGGCGGAAGCACGAGGCGCGGGCTCGACGTCCTGGATGAGGACAATGGGCTTACCCCCCTGATCCGGAACACATTGACCGCCGCAATCCTCCGCAATCGCGAGATGGCCGAGGCCGCGCGCGGATAGCGTCCGGCCATCCGGACACCGTCCCCCTCTCTCTTCTCCGTCATGCCGGACTTGATCCGGCATCCCGCTTCTTCTTTTTTCACCCCGGCCAAAGGCAGCGGGACTCCGGGTCGAGCCGGGGTGACGAATGGTGGATTGCGAGAGTCGCTCGTTACCGCGGCCGGTTGATCGGATGGCCACCCAATTCGCGGTGGCGGATTATGCGCAGATAGCCTTCAACCAGCGCTCCGTTGACCGCGTCCCAGCTGTAACGCTCGCTCACCGCGCGCCCGGCCGCGCCGGCGGCGGCGCGGGCATCGAGGCTTTCGCAATAATGCTGGAGCGCGGCGGCGAACTGCTCGTTGGCGCCGGGGCGGATCAGGCGGCCGGTGAGATTATCCTCGACCAGGCTCAGGCTTCCGGTCGCGCGCGCCGCGATCACCGGCAGGCCGCATGCCATCGCTTCCAGCGTCACGTTGCCGAACGTCTCGGTCACGCTCGGGTTGAGCAGCATGTCGGAACTGGCGATCGCGCGGGCGAGGTCGTCGCCGCGCTGGAAGCCGATGAAGATCGCATCCTGAGCCAACCGAGTCTCGAACCATTGCCGCGCCGGCCCGTCGCCGATCACCAGCACCTTGGGAAAGAGGCCGCGGCGGTGGAGTGCGTCGATCGACTCCGCGAAGACGTCGAGCCCCTTCTCCATCACCACGCGGCCGATGAAGCAGATCACCGGCTCGTGATCCTGGATGCCGAGGCTGCGGCGCCATTCCATGTCGCGCTGTGCCGGTGAGAAGATGTCGGTCTCGACGCCGCGCGACCAGATGCCGATATCATAGCTCATGCGCTGCTCGCGCAGCACCTGCGCCATTGATTCCGATGGCGCGAAGATCGCGTCGCAGCGGCGGTAGAGGCGGCGGATGATGGCCTCCACCAGCGGCTCCAGCCACGCCATGTTGTAATAGCGAAAATAGGTCTCGAACCGCGTGTGGACGGAGGCGACGACCGGAATGTCCCACTTGCGCGCGAGCGTGACCGCCCGGTGCGCCATGAATTCAGGCGACGAGATGTGGAAGATGTTGGCGCCGAACTCCTTGAGATCGCGCTGCACCCGCGGCGGGATGCCGAGCGGAAGGCGATACTCGCCGCGCCCCGGGAAGGGGATGGCCGGCACGCCCACCAGTTTGCCGGTCGACGGGAAGGCCGGCGTCTTGCTCTTGGGGCTGTAGATGCGGACCTTGGCACCGTTCTTGAGCAGGTATCCGCTCAGCCGGTTGAGCGCCTGGTTCGCGCCGTCGCGCACATAATTATAATTGCCCGAGAAGAGGGCCACGCGGAGATCGGAAACTTCCATATCGGGGGGCTGTTACCGGGCCGCGATCGAAAAGACCATCACCCGGGAGGTCACAAAAGCGCCAACAGTTGCGCCGCCGCCATGAAGTCGCGCTTGCGCGATGCGCGAGCCTCCAGCGCCAGCCGGTCCTCGCCCCAGCGCAGCGCCTGCCACAGTTCGTCGAGATGGGTGAGGTCGAACGCGGAATCGGGATCGATCTCCTCCTCCGCCAGCGCGAGCGCCGTCACCAGCGAACCCCCGATCGTCACGATCGGCGCCAGCGCGGCGAGATGGAAGGCATCGTAAGCCGCCAGCGCCTGGCCCAGCCGCGCGATCGTGGCTTCAGGTTGGGACGCGTGGACGATGCCGCTGGTGACCGTGAAATGCACGTCGAAGCGCCGGCCGGCCCAGTCGAGCAACGGATTCCACGCCTCAGCCTGCCGCGCGACCAGCTCGGCCGGAGCGTCGGCGCGATAACACAGCAGATCGCTCTCGGCATAGGCCGCGAGCGGGCGGGCGAAGGCGGCGAGGTCGGGTGCGATCCGGTCGATCGCGGCGTTGCTGAGCCCCGTCAGCCGCATCGATCGTGGATCGATCTCGCCGTCCTGCGCACGCCATTCGGCGGCGACAGCCTCTGCCAGCGCCGCAGTCGGAAGGATCAGTTCGGCGCGAGCGGGGGTCCTGACGGGTTTGCCGTCGAGCAGGATGGCGCCACGATCCGCGACTGCCACATCCTTGTAGAAGCGCTTCACGGCAGCGCCTCCAGTATCGCGACCAGATCGGACGGGTTTTCGGCAACAACGTCGGCGCCGCCATCACGAAGCTCGTCGGCATTGTGATAGCCCCAGGCGACGCCGACCGCGGCGCAGCCTGCGGCCTTGGCCATGATCATGTCGAAGCTCGTATCGCCGATCATCGCAGTGGTTTTGGGCGACGCGCCTGCCTCCGCCATCGCCAGTTCGAGCATGGAGGGATGCGGCTTGGATGGGTGGCGGTCGGCGGTCTGCAGCGTCACGAAGTGAGGATGCAGGCCGTGATGGTCGAGGATATGCTTCAAGCCGCGATCCGACTTGCCCGTCGCCACGCCAAGCAGCCAGCCGCGCGCATCGAGATCGGCGATCGCCTCGGCTATGCCGTCATAAAGCGGCTCTTCGGCGAGGCCCGCGGCGCGCAGGTCGAAGAAGGCCTTCTTATACTCCTCGACGAGGACGTCATGCTGCGCGGCAGTGCCTGTGGGGTGCAGGGCGGACATAGCCTCCACCAACGATAGGCCGATGATACCGCGCGTCGCCGCATCGCCCGGCCCGGCGAGACCGCACGCCGCAAAGCCGCGCTCCATCGCCAGGCAGATCGTGGCCTGCGAATCCACCAAAGTCCCATCGCAATCGAAAATGGCGAGGCGGTTCATAGCAGAGATTCCATCTCGTCGGCTTCCGCGTGACGGCCGAGGGCGTGCAGGGCGGCGATCACACCGCGGCGCTCCTCTCCGCTCTTGTTCTGGCCCATCTTGAGCGCGCCGCTGAACGTCGGGCTTTCAATCGCGAAACCCGCAATCGCGCGAACCAGCAGGTCGAACTTGTTCTGGTCCATCTTGGCGCTGGTCCAGGCGGCCTTCGGAGCCAGCTGCGCCTCCTGCATCGCACTCAAATGGTCGAGCAGCTCGCGCAGCTCCGCTTCGTCCAGCCGCCGCGCGACGCCTTCTATCTCCACCAGCCGATAGTTCCACGTCGGAACCTGATCCTTCGTCCCGTACCAATCCGGGCTGACATAGAAATGCGAGCCGATCACGCTCGCCAGCACCGCGGCGCCGTCGAGCAGGGACGTAAGCCGATTGGTCCGCGAGAGATGGAAGCGTACCGATCCGTCAGGCGCGATCACCAGCGGCGCCTGCGCACTCAGTGCCTTGCCCTCGGCGACGATCACGATCTGGGCGAAGGAAACCCGGTCGACGAAGGCGCGCATCTCCGCCGCGTCGCCCCAGGCGAATTTGGAACTGGGATGCATCAGCCGCGTCCGCGCGAACGGCGCTCCCCCTTGCGGTCTTTGCGGCGGGCCTTGGCGGCGGCGCTGACCGCCTTCTTCTTGCCCTCGGGCGTCTCGCTATATTTGGGCTCATCGAACGGCAGCATGTCGCCCCTGGCGAAGTCGAAGCCGAGATGCTGGATACTCTCCATCATGTGCCGCGGCGGCTCGGCGGTGACGTCGAGCTTGCTGCCGTCGGGATGGTCGACCCGCAGCCGGCGCGCATGGAGATGCATCTTGCGGCTGATCCCGCCCGTCAGGAAGGCGTCCTGTCCGCCATATTTGCCGTCGCCGACGATCGGATGGCCGATCGCGGCCATGTGCACGCGCAGCTGGTGCGTGCGGCCGGTATAAGGCTCGAGCTGAACCCAGGCGGCGGTATTGCCGGCGCGCTCGATCACGCGATAGCGGGTGCGCGCGGGCGATCCTTCTTTCTCGTCGACATGCATCTTCTCGCCGCCGGTGCCGGGCTGTTTGGCGATCGGCAGCTCGATCATGCCGTCCTCGATCGACGGCACGCCGACGATCAGCGCCCAATAGAGCTTGCGCGCGGTGCGGCTGGAGAAAGCCTTGGCGAAATGCGCGGCCGACCCCGACGAGCGCGCGAGCAGCAGCACGCCGGACGTGTCCTTGTCGAGGCGATGGACGAGCTTGGGGCGCCCTTCGGCCTCGAACTGCAATCCGTCGAGCAGGCCGTCGAGATGGCGTTCGGTCTTGGTTCCACCCTGCGTGGCAAGCCCGGGCGGCTTGTCGATCACGATCGCGGCGCGGTCCTTGTGCAGGACCATCGACTGGACATAATCCTGGTCCTCCGGGCTAAGCGCGACGCGTTCGCGTTTCGGCTTTGCCTTGGGCTTGTCCGCCGGAGCAGCCTCGAGCGGGGGTACCCGGATCGTCTGACCCGCCGCGATATGGTCGCCGGGCGCGACGCGCTTGCCGTCCAGCCGCAACTGACCGGTCCGCGCCCAGCGCGAGACGATGTTGAAGCTGGCGTCGGGCATGTGCCGCTTGAACCAGCGGTCGAGCCGGATACCGTGATCGTCGTCCGCGACGATGAAGGTGCGCGCGTCCTGCGTGACGTTGGTCATGCCAGCGCCCGCGTCAGGAGCAGGCCGGCGAACACGAACATGACCGATCCCGCGACCGAGGAAACCGCATAGGTCGTCGCCAGCAGCACCTGTCCGCGCAGCAACATATTGGCGGCTTCCAGGCTGAAGGCGGAGAAAGTGGTGAAGCCGCCCAGCACGCCCACTCCCATCAGCAGGCGCAGCGGTTCGCTCTGGTCGGGCGTGAATTGCTTGGAGAGCACGCCCGCGAGGATACCCATCAGCAATCCGCCGAGCAGGTTGATGATCCACGTGCCCCAAGGGAAGCCGGGGCCAAGGTTGCGCAAGGCGATCGCGCTGATCTGATAGCGGAAGCCCGAGCCGACCGCGCCGCCGAGCATGACATAGAGAAGGGGAGGCATGCGCGCGCTGTAGCGGCTGTGGCCGCCTGCGGCCAGCCTATGGTGGGATTCAGCGAACCTGACCCGTGCGGCACAGGCCCACGCTCCCACCCGACCTCCCATAGAATAGCCTGGTTGGGAGGTCGGGTGGAGGCGTGGGCGGTGCCGCTTCAGCGAAGCTGATCAAGCCTAGCCCAGCATCAAGCCCACGATCACCAGAACCAGGCCGCCGGTCGCCACCGCCCAGACCAGGCTGCGCACGTAGGGAATGCCCCAGGCATAGAGCGGCAGATAGATAAGCCGCCCGAAGAAATAGAGATGCGCGCCGATATTGGTGAGCAGCCCCAGCCGCCCGGCATAAGCCGCGGCGAGGAGGGCGCCTATGAAGAGCGGCAGGGTCTCGAACAGATTGTCCTGCGCGCGCTGCAGCCGGGCGGGCAGCGGGTCGAGCGGCGGCATCGTCTCGTCGCGCGCGCCGGCATTCCATTTGAGGCCATATTGGCGGGTGCGGATCTGCGCGGTGAGCAGGATCTGCACCAGCGCGAGGATCAGGGTCGCACCCAGCAGATACAGCTCGATTGCCATCAATTGTCGTCCTTGCCTGTGATGGTGATCGTGCCCTTGCTGCCATTGCCGTCGGGCGCGATCGCGACTGCGAAGGTCTTATCATCCTTTTTGGCGCTGAACGAGGTGCCGGTGCGGACGATGTCGCCATAGCCCGCATCGGCGGCCGAACGGGCATAATGGTCGATCACCGCCGCCGGACCATCGCTGTTGGTGAAGTTCATGCGGACGACACCCTGGTCGTTGTCGTCGTTCCCACCGTTCAGCGCATCGACATTGAGTCCGCTCACATGCGTGTTCGGCGCAAGCTTGATACCGTCCAGATCCATATGACCGGCCAGGTTGATGTTAGGCAGGGATACGTTGGCGTTGAAGCCCGGCACGTTGACCGAGACCGCGCTGCCACCGTCCTTCTTGTCCTGCATCGCGATATGGACGTTATCGCCGTCCTGGCTGTTGCCGATGTCGCTGACATCGACATTGGCGTGACAGGCCGCCAGGCCGGCGAGAGGCAAGGTGCAGAGGATCAGGCGGATGCGCATATCAGGGCTCCTTTGGGACCAGGATATCATGCTGTATTGCACTAGCAATACAGTTTCGTTTCGCGCATAAGCGCGCGCCGGAGGTGGCCGCATGTTCAATCTGATTTCGCTCCTGATCGGCCTGGTGGCGATCGTCCCGCTGCTGCTCACGCTTCTGCCGCACTTGTGGTGGGTCAACTGGTTCCTTCTGCCAGTACCGATCGTGGGCCTGATCTTCGGCTTGATCTCGCGCGGCAGCGCCGGACGGAACCTCAACCTGATCGTGTTGATTGTCGCCATATTGAGGCTGACCATCTGGCATTGATCGCATGCTGATTATCGCATTGGTCCTGGCGGCGGATACGGTTCCGCCGACCCCGGCAAGTCAAACTTCGGTTGCGGCCGCGATGCAGGTGGTGCGGGACTATTATGCAGCGGTCTCCCGGCACGATTATCGCGCGGCTTACGCCCTTTGGCACGGTACGCAGAGCTACGCCCGCTTCCGCCGGGGTTATGCTGCGACCCGCACCGTGAAGGTGACATTCCTACGAGCGGGCACCCCCGAGGGAGCGGCCGGAAGCATCTACATCGAGGTTCCGGTGCGGGTCGATGCTCTGCTTCGCTCGGGGGCAAAGCAGCATTTCATCGGGCGCTACACGCTGCGCCGGGTGAACGATGTGCCGGGTTCAACCGCCGCACAGCGGCGCTGGCATATCGAAGGCGCGCGTCTGAAACAGGTGGCGGGCGGATAGTTCGGATCTGGATCGCTTCGCCGCTTAGCGGCTCGCAATGACGCGCCCTCGCGTAACTCCGTCATTGCGAGCGCAGCGAAGCAATCCATTCAGCCGTTGGCCTTTAGCGGCAGCGGACGTTGCCGCGGTCGATTGACCTGCCGAGCAGCGCACCGCCGCCCGCTCCGAGAATGGTGGCAAGCGTGCTCGAATGGCCGCTCGACACGGCGTTGCCGAGCAGGCCGCCCAGCACGCCGCCGACGATGAGGCCGGTGGTGCCGTCGCTGCGGCGACAATAATAGCGCCCGTCCGAACCGCGATAGACGCGGTCGTAGCGCGTCAGGCGGCGCTCGCCATAATTGCCCTGGCGATAATAACGCGACGCATCATAGCCGCCATAACGCGGATCGGGCCGGTTCCAGTCATAGTGACGGCTATTCTGCCATTCATCGCCATGGTCGCTGCGCCAGCCATTGTGGCGGCCATTGTCGTGCCGATCCCAGTGACCGCCGCGGTCGCCACGATCTCCACGATCGCCATGGTCCCCATGCTTGCCCGGATCGGCGAGGGCAGGGGCGGTGGCGGGCACGGCCATCGCGGCGATGGCCAGGCTCAGCATGAATTTGCGCATGGTTGGTTCCTTTCAGGTTGCCCTTGATAACGGCAACAGAACGAAACCCGGCAGCGGCGGTTGCGTGAACTCAAAACAACTGTTCGTTCATCGCGGGTCGATCTGTAAAGGTAGATAATTACATATACTTAGCTGGAATTGGATCAGAGGTCGACCCCGGCGGCGATCGCTTCCAGCTTGCGCACGCGTTCCCTGAGATCGGCCAGCTCGATCCTCGCGGCCGAGCTGGGGACGCCGCTCGACGGCTCGGTGCCAGTGCCGCGCCCTTCCAGCGAAAGGCGCTGCAAACCGATCCAGTCGCGCCAGCCTTTGAGCGTCGCAATAGTCACCACCACGATACCAGCCAGACTTGCGCCGCTGATTGCGGTCCACATGATCGGGTCGGTCATTGCCGCACCTCCTTGTCGCGCAGAGCCTCGATCTCGCGTTCGAGCGCGAGGCCACGATTGCGGTCGCCATCCGTCACGATCCGTTCGAGCACGGCGATCCGGTCTTTCAGCTCGCGGACTTCGCCGCGCAGCATCTGCTTCTCGGCGTCATTTTCCTGACGACCGACATAGACTTCTTCCCTGCCGCGGCCGGTACGGACGATCCCGTATCGGGCGCGGATGACACTGGCGATCGCGGTAATCAGCACGATCAGCACAACCATCTCTGGACCGTTCATCAAATTCCTCCTGCGGAACCTGTTGGCTGTTCAATTAACCGGCGCGTCGCGCAGCCGTTCGATCTCTTCGCTCAGATGGGTCGAGCGGTCGGTCAATATCCGTTCGATCACCCCCAGCCGTTGCTCCAGCCGTTCGACCTTCGCTGCGAGCTGAGCGGCGCGTTCGGGACTCTGGTCGGCCGATGCCCCATGCAGTGTTTCAATGTGGCGCAACCAGCGCTGGAATATGCTGTTTCCGAACCATGCCAGTACTGGCAGGCCGACGACGATTCCGAAAAACAGGAGGAGGGTGAAACTGTCGCTACTGCTCATTTCGGCCTCCGTCAGTTGATCGGCTGGTCGCGCAAGCGTTCGATCTCTTCACCCAGCTGGGTCGAACGATCGGTCAGAATGCGCTCCAGCACCGCCACGCGCTGCTCGAGCCGGTCGGTGTGCGCTGCATATTGCGCGGCCTTTTCGGCGACCATCTGGGCCTCCAGCTCCATCTTGCGCTGCTTGAGCGCGAGCCAGGGCTTGATGAACACGCCGCCGATGATCGCGATCATGCCGCAGCTGATGCCGAAGATCGGGATGAGAAGCGGGCTGATTTCCATGGTCCTTCTTCCTCAGTTGGCCGGGCCGCGCAGCTGCTCGATCTCGTGCTCGAGCGAAAAGCTGCGGTCGGTGACGATCCGTTCGACGGTGGCGAGCCGATCCTTGACCGCGCCGAGTTCGGCGCGAAGCTGCGCGTTCTCCGATGACAGCAGCTTCACCCGCTCGGTCGTCTCGTTGGTGCTCTGCGGATAGAGCGGCTTGCCCCAGCTGTTCTCGAGCGGATAGCCATTCTTGACCCGGTACCAGGTCGTGAAGATCCAGCCGATCAGGCCGAGGATCCCGCACGAAAGGCCGAGTATGGCGAATACCGGCACATAGGGAAGAATCGGGTTCATCGTTCGGGGTCCTTCCTTCGCGGCTCAGCGCAATTGTTCGATTTCGCGGGCGACGCGGGTGGCGGGGTCGGTGGCGATCCGTTCGAGCACGGCGATCCGCTCCTCGAGCCGCAATACCTGGTTGGTCAGCTTCTCATTCTCGCTCGACAGGAGCTGGATCTTGCGTTCCTCGTCCAGGTCAACGCGATGGTCGCGGCGGCCCCGGCGTCCTTCGAGCGGATAACCGTGACGCGCGCGGATCCAGTTGTTGGCCACCCAGGCCAGGATCGCGACGATCGGAATGAGGATTCCCCAATTGTGCATCTTCTATCTCCCCGGTGCGGCGCGGTTCAGCGCAGCGCCTCGATCTCGTCCGCCAAGCGGCGGTTCTGGCTGGTGATGTGCGTCTCGACGTCGGCAAGGCGGCGGTCGATGTCGCGGAAGGAGGATCGCACATCGCGGATCGAATTGCCGGGGCGGGCGCGGACCTTCTGCCAGAACTTGCGATCCTCGCGGTCCTCATAATCCAGTTCGCGCGGCTTCTTGTCTGCAAACCATGCGACCATGAAGTAAGCGAGCAGGCCGAAGCCGCCGAAGAAGCCAGTGGCGAAATTCACCAGCATGAAGCCCACGCGGACGAGCAGAACGTCGATGCCGGTATAATCGGCGATCCCGGCGCACACGCCCAGGAATTTTCCATTCTGCTTGTCGAGATAGAAGTGGGTGCGGCGCGGAGTCATCGTCTTGTTCCTTCCCTGTATTCTTGCCGTCGCGCGTTCAGTGATCGCGGCGGCGCGTGCGGGTGGTCAGCGGTTCCCGCGTCTGCGAGCGGGCCAGTTCCAAATCCTCATCGCGATCGTCGCGCAGGCTCGGGCGGAAGCTCGGGCTGTCGGCGGCGACGATCCGTTCGATCGTGTTCATCCGGTCCTCGAGCCTGCGCGCGAGAGAGTGGAGTTCATCGAGGAGGTTTTCGTCCTCGACCGAGATCGAAGCTCCCTTTTTCCACTGGGTGACGTAGTGGAAGATCAGCCACGGCAACCCAATGAACAGGATGCTGCAGATGCTGATCGGTATCAGCGCATCGTTCATTATTCAGCCTCCTGGCTGGGGGCAGCGGGGCTGGCGCCGCCGACGCGCGCCTTGAGCGCGGCCAGTTCGGCGTCGACCTTGTCGGCCGAGCGCAGCTCCGAAATTTCTTCTTCCAGGCTCTTCTGTACGCCCAGACCGGCGGCATCGGCGCGGCCCTCGGCATAGTCGACGCGGCGTTCGAGCAGTTCGAAGCGCGAGAAGGCGTCTTCGACCTTCTGGCCGGCATACATTTCGCGCAGACGGGTGCGGTTGTGCGCGGATTCGAGCCGGGTCGAGACCGAGTTCTGGCGGGCACGCGCCTCGCGCAGCTTGTTCTGAAGCTTGGTGATGTCGGCCTCACAGCTTGCCAGCGCCTCATCGATCGCCGAAATCTCCTCGTGGAGCTGCTCGGCGAGATCAGCTGCCTTCTGCTTTTCGGTAAGCGCCGCCTTGGCAAGATCCTCGCGGCCGCGCGACAAAGCGAGTTCGGCCTTTTCGATCCAGCCATCCTGCACCTGGTTGAGCTTGCCGATCTGGCGCCGCATCTCCTTCTGATCGGCGATGTGCCGGGCTGCCGACGCGCGAACCTCGACCAAAGTCTCCTCCATTTCGAGGATGATCATGCGGATCATCTTTGCCGGATCCTCAGCCCGATCGAGAAGATCGGTCATGTTGGCGGCAATGATGTCACGGGTGCGGGAGAAAATTCCCATTTCAGTCTAGCTCCTGTGTTTACGCGTTCCGGCCGTCACTCTGGCCATGTTGTACTCCGGGGCGGGCTAAGGGACCACCCGCCCCGGATGTCGCCGCGTGGCTTACTTCGCGGCGAGTTGGTGAATTTGCGAGGGGGTATGAGCCGGGTTCGCGGCCCTGGCCGGACCGACGGCTGCGCCGATGCAGGTCGCGGACAGCGCCAGCGCGCCCAGAGCCGAGACCATCATCCGCTGCATATCGCTCTTGTCGAAACCGAAAATCATGTCCGTGAACCTTTTTCATCTTTCTGCGCCGGACCTCTCCGACGTTGCTTCCTGCTCTGCACGGCGTGTGCCAATTTTCAGAAAGGCCGGAAAACCGCGAAAAACTTCGCGGAAGTGGCAAAATTCGCCAATTAAGACTTGCCAATAAATGGGAAAATCCGCCAACCTCTTGGCATGGATCGCGAAGCACATTTCATCGGCCAATCGGGGCCGTTTCTCGACGCGGTGGAGCGCGCGAGCCGGGCCGCGGCGCTCAACCGTCCCGTGCTCGTCATCGGCGAACGCGGTACTGGCAAGGAATTGGTGGCCGAGCGTCTGCACCGGCTGAGCCCACGCTGGGCGGGTCCGCTCATCACGATGAATTGCGCCGCCTTGCCGGAGACGCTGATCGAGGCCGAATTGTTTGGTCACGAAGCCGGCGCCTTCACCGGTGCCACCAAGGCGCGCCCAGGCCGGTTCGAGGAGGCCGATGGCGGCACCCTGTTTCTCGACGAGCTCGCGACGCTCAGCCAGGGTGCACAGGAGAGGCTGCTGCGCGCGGTCGAATATGGCGAGGTCAACCGGATCGGCTCGTCGCGCGCGATCCGTGTCGACGTGCGCATCGTTGCTGCCACCAACGAGCATCTGCCGGCTTTGGTCGACAAGGGCCGCTTCCGCGCCGATTTGCTCGACCGGCTGTGTTTCGAGGTGATCACGCTGCCGCCGTTGCGCGCGCGCGAAGGCGATATCCCGGTATTGGCGGATCATTTCGCGCGGCGCATGGCAGCCGAACTCGGCTGGCCGCGCTGGACCGGTTTTGGCCGCCAGGCGACCGAGCAGCTGGAAACCTATGACTGGCCCGGCAACGTCCGCGAATTGCGCAATGTGGTCGAGCGCGCGGTCTATCGCTGGGACGAGACCGACAAGCCGGTCGATGCGATCCAGTTCGATCCGTTCTCTTCCCCTTGGCGGATGGCACCACTGAAGCGGGCCGAGGAGCGCGCAGGCGCTGCAGCGTCTGAAGCGCCGCAACCGGTTGCGGCACCGCCGGAAGTCGATTGTGACGACCTGCGCGCCGCCTGCCATTCCTATGAGCGGCAATTGCTGGAAGCCGCGCTTGCGCGCTGCCGCTTCAATCAGCGCGCGACCGCGCTCGCACTCAAGCTGACCTACGATCAGCTTCGCCACGCACTACGGCGGCATGATCTACTGGAGAAGACCGCCAATTAGACGGTTGCGTGGCGCGCAACTTACGCGCTTGCGCTTCTTTGTTGCATCGCACAAACTCGCTTTCGAATCAGGGGGACTGGATTGGGGCTTTCCGCGTTCGACGAGATGAATGGTGATGGGAGCGCAACGCGCGATCCCTATGCCCGCGTTGCACAATGGCTCGCCGAAACCCCCGACGATTATCTCCAGACGCGCCGCGCTCAGGCCGAGCTTTTCTTCCGCAGGATCGGCATCACCTTTGCGGTCTATGGCGATGCGGAAGCCGATGAGAGGCTGATCCCGTTCGACATCGTGCCGCGCATCCTGTCGCGCCGGGAATGGCGGCGGCTGGAGGCGGGCCTGATCCAGCGCGTGCAGGCGCTCAATGCCTTTCTGCGCGACATCTATGGCCCGCGGGAGATTTTGCGCGCCGGGATCATGCCGGAGGAATTGATCCTCCGGAATCCGCAATTCTGCCTGCCCGCGGTCGGGATCCAGCCAGCGCATGGCGTTTATACGCACATTTCCGGCATCGACATCGTGCGTACCGGGGCGGATCAATTCTACGTGCTGGAAGACAACGCCCGCACGCCCTCCGGCGTCTCCTACATGCTGGAGAATCGCGAAGTAATGCTGCGGCTATTGCCGGAGTTGTTCGACCGCCATCGCGTGGCGCCGGTCGACGATTATCCGGAGGAATTGCTCGCGACCTTGCGCTCGGTTGCACCGCCGCGCTGCAAGGACGCGCCGACGGTGGCGGTGCTGACACCCGGCTTCCACAATTCGGCTTATTACGAGCATAGCTTCATCGCGGACAAGCTCGGCGTCGAGCTGGTCGAGGGTATCGACCTCTCTGTCTCCGACGACGTGCTTTACATGCGCACGACCGAGGGGCCGCGCCGCGTCGATGTGCTCTATCGCCGCGTCGATGATGCTTTCCTCGATCCGCTTGTCTTCCGGCCGGATTCGATGCTCGGCGTGCCCGGCATCGTCGCGGCACAGGCGGCGGGCAACCTCACGATCGCCAATGCGATCGGCACCGGCATCGCCGACGACAAGGCGATCTATTCCTACATGCCCGAGATCGTGCGCTTCTATTCTGGCGAAGAACCGTTGATCGAGAATGTGCCGACATGGCGCTGCCGCGAACCCGAGGCATTGTCATACGTGCTCGACCATGTCGCTGAGCTGGTGGTGAAGGAGGTCGACGGATCAGGCGGCTATGGCATGCTGGTCGGCCCGCATGCCAGCACCGCCGAGCGGGACGATTTCCGCACCAAGCTCAAGGCGACGCCGGAGAAGTTCATCGCACAGCCGACGCTGGCACTCTCGACCTGTCCGACGCTCGCCGATAGCGGGATCGTCCCGCGCCATGTCGATCTGCGTCCGTTCGTGCTGACCGGCGCGAAGGGCACGCGCATCGTCCCGGGCGGGCTCACACGCGTCGCGCTCAAGCCGGGCTCGCTGGTTGTCAATTCCAGCCAGGGCGGCGGCACCAAGGACACATGGGTGCTCGATGATTGAGGCGCGCGCCTGATGCTGTCGCGCACCGCCAGCGCGCTGTTCTGGACAGGCCGCTATGTCGAGCGGGCCGATTTCGTGTCGCGGTTGATCGATGCCACAATGCGGCTGGCGGCCCTGCCATCCTCCTATGGCGGCGATGTCGCGGCGTGGAGCGGCGCCTTATCGGCAGCGGGCGTGGCGGACAAATATGCCGGGGAGCATCCCGAGATTGCCGAGCAGCTCGCGCTTCAATTCCTCTCGCTAGGCCCGGCCAACCCGTCGTCGATGCGCGGTTGCGTCGAGCGCGCGCGCAACAATGCCCGCGCGGTGCGGACCGCGCTTACGGTCGAAGTGTGGGAGGCGATCAATTCGGCCTGGCTGGAGATGCAGCATTTCGGCACGCGCTTCGACAGCCGGCTCACGCTCAACAAGCTGTTGGATACGGTCAAATCGACCGCGCTCGCTTTCGACGGCGCGACCCATCGCACGATGCTGCGCGATGACGCGTATTGGTTCGTCCGTCTCGGCGCGGCGATCGAGCGGGCAGATAACACGGCGCGATTGCTCGACGTCAAATATCATTTGCTGCTGCCGCGCGATGAGCCGGTCGGGGGAAGCCTCGATTATTTCCAGTGGACCACGATCCTGCGCACCGTGTCGGCGCTCACCGCCTATCGCCACGTCTATCGCGACAGCGTGAAGCCATGGCTGGTCGCAGACCTGCTCATCCTCAACCGCCGCATGCCGCGGTCGCTCGCCGCCTGCGCACAGGATGCGGTTTCCTATCTCGATCAGCTAGCCAGCCTCACCGGGCGGCGCGGCCCCGCGCATCGCCAGGCAGTCGCGATTGCCGGGCGTTTCGCCAATGCCAGGATCGAATCGCTTTTCGCGAAAGGGCTGCACGAGGTCGTCCAGGATTTCATGGTGGAGAATAACCGCCTAGGGGTGCTGATCGCTGAACAATATCTCTTCTGATGCGCATCCGAATCGATCACCGCACGACTTATCGATATGACGCGCCGGCCTCGAGCCTGGTGCAGGCTTTGCGCGTCACGCCGACCGAACATGCCGGGCAGCATCTGATCGACTGGCGCGTCGACGCCGATATCGACGGCAGCTTCCGCGACAGCCGCGATGCCTTCGGCAATCGCGTCACCATGTTCTATGCTGACGGCCCGGTGAACGAGATGACGTTGATCGTGACGGGGCTTGCGGACGTCACCGACACGGCGGGCCTGATCAACGCCGAAGAAACATTGCCACCCGCCGCTTATCTCCGCACGACCGAGCTCACGCGGTGCGAACCCGGGCTGGCGGCGTTGGCCGATCGCTTTCGTGGCGAAGCGCCGCTCTCGGCGGTGCATGGGCTGTGTTCGGCGATCTACAGCGGAATGCGGTTCGAAATAGGCATGACCGGCACGGCGACGAGCGCTGGCGACGCATTCGCCGCGGGCTATGGCGTGTGCCAGGACTTCGCCCATATCTTCGTCACGGCCGCGCGCGAGCTCGGCATTCCCGCACGTTACGTCTCGGGGCATCTCGCGCGCGACGAGGCGCAGGAGGCGGCGCATGCCTGGGCCGAGGCCTATGTACCGGATATCGGCTGGATCGGTTTCGATCCGACCAACGGCATTTCACCCACAGATCATTATCTGCGCGTCGCGATCGGACTGGACTATCTGGATGCCGCCCCGATACGAGGGGCTCGGCGCGGCGGCGGGGCGGAGAGCCTCACCGTGAGCGTCGATGCGGCCGCGGCGATGCGCCAGTCGCAAGCCTGAGCGAGGATGCGTGACTTATTGCGTGGGGATATTGGTGCAGCAGGGCCTGGCGATGCTGGCCGACACGCGCACCAATGCGGGGGTCGACAATATCTCGATGTACCGCAAGCTGCGCGTCCACGGTAATGACGGAAAGCGCCTGATCGCGATCGCGTCCGCTGGCAGCCTTTCGACCACCCAGGCCGCGATCCAGCGTCTCTCGCAAGGTATCCTCAATCCCGAAACGGAGGAGAGGGAGACGCTCGACACCGTGCCCAATATCTTCGCCGCCGCGCTCGCCGCCGGCCGGGCGCTACGCGCCTCGCGCGACGCCATGTCGGGGCTGCAGGCGGAGGATGTCAATTTCGATGCGACCTTTCTGGTCGGCGGTTCGGTCGGCGGCGAGCGGACCCGACTATTCCTAGTCTATTCGGCGGGCAACGCGATCGAATGCGGTCCGGACACACCCTATCTGCAGATCGGCGAGAACAAATATGGCAAGCCGATCCTCGATCGCGCACTGCGCCACGATACCGATCTCAAGGAAGCGGTGAAGGTCGCACTTATCTCGTTCGATTCGACCATGCGTTCCAACCTCGCTGTCGGGCTGCCGCTCGACCTGATGATCGCGCGGTCCGGCGAGGCACGCGCCGAAACCCTGATCCGGATCGACGACAGCGATCCTTATTTTCATGACCTGTCGCAACGCTGGTCCGACGCGCTGGCCCATGCCCGCGAGGAAATCCCTGCGCCGCCTTATTGAGATGCGGTTCGGCATCCGCCGAACCTTGCCGCACCGGCCCGCACCCCTACCCGGCCTCCCAACAGGTTATTCTATGGGAGGTGCGGGCCGGTGCGGCTCTTTCTCAAGGCGTCCACCGCTTGTTGCTCTCGGCGGCCCTTTCCGCTAACGGCCCGACCCCATGCTTACCTTCCTTCTCGTCGTCCACCTGCTCGTCACGATCGCGCTGGTTGCATTCATCCTGATGCAGCGGTCGGAGGGCGGCGGCCTGACCTCCAGTGGCAGCCCGACCGGGCTGATGAGCGCGCGCGGCGCGGCCGATTTCCTGACGCGCACCACCTCGATCCTGGCGACAGTCTTCGTCTGCCTGTCGATCGCGCTCGCCGCGCTCGCGACGATGCGGAACAGCTCGACCAAGGTCGACACCAGCCTGGCGCACTCGGCACCGGCATCCACGCCCGCGTCCGTGCCGGCGGCTCCGGCTCCGACGGCACCTGCCGCGCCGGCCAGCAACAGCAGCGTTCCCCTCGCACACTGAAAATAAATCTGTGGGGGGTTGGAAAGGCCCCTTGCACGATGCGGATTCGGACCGCTAAGCCCATCCTCCCATGGCGCGGTTCATATTCATAACCGGCGGCGTGGTCTCTTCGCTTGGCAAGGGCCTGATGGCGGCGTCGCTCGCGGCGCTGTTGCAGGCTCGTGGCCACAGGGTCCGCATCCGCAAGTTCGATCCCTATCTCAATGTCGATCCGGGCACGATGAGCCCGTATCAGCATGGCGAGGTCTATGTCACCGACGACGGTGCCGAGACCGACCTCGATCTGGGACATTACGAACGTTTTACCGGCGTGCCCTCGCGCCAGTCGGATAACGTGACGTCTGGCCGGATCTATCAGTCGATCATCCAGCGCGAGCGGCGCGGCGATTATCTCGGCGCGACCGTGCAGGTGATCCCGCACGTGACCGACGCGATCAAGGAATTCGCGCGCGCCGAGACCGATGACCTCGATTTCGTGCTGTGCGAGATTGGCGGCACGGTCGGCGATATCGAGAGCCTTCCCTTCATGGAGGCGATCCGCCAGCTTCGGAACGATCTCGGCCGGGACATGACCTGCTTCGTCCATCTGACGCTCGTGCCCTACATCGCGGCCGCGGGCGAGCTGAAGACCAAGCCGACCCAGCATTCGGTTCGCGACCTTACCAGCCTCGGCATCCAGCCCGACGTGCTGGTCTGCCGCTGCGAACGCGAATTGCCCGAGAATGAGCGCGCCAAGATCGCCTTGTTCTGCAACGTGCCCAAGAGCGCGGTCATCCCGGCGTTGGACGCGACCAGCATCTATGCGGTGCCGATCCAGTATAGCGCGGCCGGGCTCGACGAGGCGGTGCTGCGCGCCTTTCATATGGAGCCGGGCGCCGCTCCCGATCTTCGCCGTTGGCACGACATCGTCGACGCGCTCGAAAATCCCGAGGGCGAGGTTACGGTCGGCGTGGTCGGCAAATATGTCGGCCTGCCCGACGCCTACAAATCGCTGCACGAAGCGCTGGTGCACGGCGGCATCGCCAACCGGGTCAAGGTCAACGTGCGCTGGATCGATGCCGAATTGTTCGAGCAGGACAAGGACGAGATCGCGGCCAAGCTCGAGCCGATGAACGCGATCCTCGTTCCCGGCGGGTTCGGCGAACGCGGCAGCGAGGGCAAGATCGCCAGCGTGACCTTCGCGCGCGAGCGCAAGGTTCCCTATTTCGGCATCTGCCTCGGCATGCAGATGGCCTGCATCGAAGGCGCGCGTAACACCGCCGGTATCGAGAAGGCCTCGACCACCGAATTCGGTGCGACCGATGAGCCGGTTGTTGGCATGATCACCGAATGGATGAGCGCGGACGGCCTGCAGAAGCGCGCCGAGGGCGGCGATCTTGGCGGCACGATGCGGCTTGGCGCCTATGACGCCAAGCTCACCGGCAACAGCCATGTCGCCGCTGTGTACGGTGCGAACGAGATTTCGGAGCGGCATCGCCACCGCTACGAAGTCAACGTCCACTATCGGCCCGCGCTGGAAAAGGGCGGGCTGGTTTTCTCTGGCATGTCGCCCGACGGCGAGTTGCCCGAGATTGTCGAGCGGCCCGACCATCCGTGGTTTATCGGCGTTCAGTTCCACCCCGAACTGAAGTCCAAACCGTTCGACCCGCATCCACTGTTCGCAAGCTTCATCGAAGCTGCGTTGAAGCAAAGTCGCCTGGTCTGATCCATAAAGGCCCTCCTCTTCAAAGGAGGGGTTAGGGTGGTGACGGCGCGAAGCGCCGTGCAAGCCTGCAGCTTGCCTCCATCGCTTAATTCCCTCCCCTGAAGGGGAGATGTCGTCAAACCCGAAGGATCGTGCGCAGCATCGGCTCCAGGACTGTCGTTGCACCCTGTTCGGTATTGGCGAGCAGGACCAGGTCGGCGCGGTCGTCGGGGAAATGGAACAGCCAGGCATCGAAGCCTGGCGCCTGTCCATGCTGCCAGCAGGCGCGCCGTCCGAACAGCCGACCCACCTCCAGCCCGAAACCGCGCGCATGGCGGTCCAGGAAGGGCGCGAGCGCGGGGCCGCCCGTACTGCTTTCGGCACCGGCGTAGATCATATGATCCAGGGAGCTGCGCGAAATCAGCCGCCCGCTATAGAGCGCGCGATTCCACAGCAGGAGATCACCCGCGGTGGCGTACAGCCCATCGGCCGCGATCGCGCCATGGCCAGCGCCCGCATTGCGGAAATCGTGCGCACGCTCGCTGGCAAGCCGATAGCCTGAGGCGCGATGCGGGATGATCTCGGTCGGGCTGGAAAATTGGCTTGCGGTCATGCCGGCAGGTGCGAGCAACGCGTCCGCGACGAAGCCGGCGAAGCCTTCGCCCGTCACCTGCTCCACGATCCGACCGAGCAAGGCATAAGCCGCGTTGTCTGCGAGAAGCAGGTCGCACACCCGGAGCTGGCGGGCGCCGGGCTCGCCCGGCAGGAAGATATCGAGACCGTCGTCAAGCCGGAGCTCGCCGCGCTCCGCCAGCAGCAGGATCGCAACGGCGATGAACTGGCGCGTGCACGCGCCGACGCGGAACAAACTGTTGCCATCGACCGGCGTCCGCGTTTCGAGATTGGCGTGGCCAAAGCCTGCCGTCGCCGGACATTTGATCGGTAGGCAAAAACCTAGCGCAATGCCTGCGGCATAGCCGCCCGCAACTGCGGATTCGGTGATCGTCTCCAGCGTGTGCGGCAAAGGCGCGGCTTCGCCCGATATGCGGTCCGAGGACGTCCACCAGCCGATGGCGGACGCGGTACGTTGCAGCAGCGATCGATCCGTCTGGAGCATCGGCATCACCCTTCAGGCCGGTGTTGCGCCGGTGATGGCAGGCTCTACCTGAACGTTCAATTACAATTGTAGTCGTTTCGTGTCCGCGACGGCCGTAGTGCAATAAAAAAGCGGATATGCGACAGGGGGTCATGTCCGATCCGCTTACCGATATCGATTTCGCCGCGCTTTTCGGTTTTCGCTACGCGCTGCGCCGCTTTCTGGCATTCAGCGCAGACGCGGCGGGAGGCGTAGGGCTGACGCCACAACAGCATCAGGCCCTGCTGGCGATCCGGGCGGGGGAGGGGCGCGAATTGCTCGTTGGCGCGCTCGCGGAGCGGCTGCTGCTGCGTCCCCACAGCGCGACCGAACTGGTCGATCGCATGGAAAAGTTGGATCTCGTGACCCGTGTGATGACCCAGGCCGATCGGCGCCAGGTCACGGTTCGGCTCACCCGGAAAGGCGAGCAATTGCTGAACGGATTATCCGAAGCGCATCGTGCCGAGCTGCGCCGCCTGCGCCCGTTGCTCAGCGAGTTGATGTCGAAGCTTTAGCTGCGACTCAGTTGAGTTCAGCGGTCAGCGCGCCTGCTTGCGCGCTATTGCCGTCCGCGCTGTTGGCTGCGTCAACCGCGACCTTGGCCTCGTCGCTTTTGGCGAAATGCGCTGCGCTCAAACAGATGCCGCCGGCCCAGAGCAGGGCCGCCCAGCGACTGCGGAATACGTAGCGCATCGGGATCATGCCGCCGCTCTATCCCGCCAGGGTTGAGAAGCGGTAAATCAGGGCCCTTCGACTATCGGATCGGCTGCCGGCGCGGGCGCGCCCGTCGTCACCGGGTCGGATGGTGCGGGTGGGATCGGGTCGGTTGGCTCCGGAATCGGGTCATCGACCGGCGCATCGCCGGGAATTTCGGGGGTGAGGGGCTGGCTCGCCATTGGATCTCTCCTTCGAAGAGACCCAACGCCGCGCCAGCCGCTTCGTGCCGCGCTTTCAGCTATGCAATCGATCGATCGGGGTTACGAACTTGTAGATCGTGGTCGATCGGAAGGTCTGGCCGGGACGCAGCACCGTGGTCGGCCATTCGGGGTGGTTCGGGCTGTCGGGCAGGTGCTGCGTCTCCAGCGCGAAACCGCCGTACGGGACATAAGGGCGGTCGCTTGGCCCCTTGTCCACGCCCCGAAGCTGGTTGCCGCTGAAGAACTGAACCGACGGCTCGGTCGTATAGACTTCCATCATCCGCCCCGATTCCGGCTCGGTCACGCGCACGGCCAGGACCGGCGTCTTGCGCGGCGCATCGGCGAGTATGTAGGGCGTGTCATAGCCGCCGCGCCGCATTGCCTTCAGCGCATCGATCCCGTCACGCATCACATGCGGAGTCCGCAGGTCGTAGGGACCGGTCACCTCGATGATATTGCCGGTCGGCAGCGCCATGCGATCGGTCTCCGCAATGCTGTTGGCGCGGATCTGGATCAGATGCCCGCCGATGTCCCCATTCCCCTCGCCCGCCAGGTTGAAATAGCTGTGGTTGGTCAGGTTGAGCACGGTCGGCTTGGTGGTGGTCGCGGTATAGTCGATCCGAAGTTCGTCATTCTCGGTCAGCGTGTAGCGCATGCGGACGGTGAGCTTGCCCGGGAAACCCTGATCCCCGTCCGGGCTTACCAACGTGAGCACCGCGCCATGGTTGATGCCGAGCGGGCGTATCGATACGCTCCAATAGCGCGTGTTGTAGCCGGGCGCGCCGCCGTGCAGCAGGTGCGGGCCATTATTGGGTTTGAACGTGTAGGTTTTGCCGTCGAGCGTGAAACGCGCATTGCCGATGCGGTTGGCGAAACGGCCGATCGGCGAGCCAAAGCCATAGCTGTTGCGCGCCTCATATTCGGTCGCGCTTTTGAAGCCCAACACGACGTCGGCAATCTTGCCCGCGCGATCCGGCGTGTCGATCTCGGTGATGAGGCCGCCATAATCGGTGAAGCGCACGCGCATCCCGTGCTTGTTGGTAAGCGTGTAGAGGTGCGCGGTGCGGCCGTCCGAGGTCTTGCCGAAGCTGACGGCGCCCCCGACTATGCGGGCGAGCGGAACGACTGGCCCGGCCAGGGCCGGGCCACAGACGCAGGCCGCCGCGGCGGCAATCGCAAAACACCGCATTCAGATCATCCCCTTCAGGTAGAGCAGGTTCACCGCGCCGCTTCCGCGGCCTTCTTTGCGTAATAATCAGACAACACAGCGAACGCTTCCTTGTGCGCGCCGGTCTCGGAGATCAGTCCCTTGCGGTTCCAGCCCTGCTCGAACACCGGGTGCTGGCGACGGGGCGAGCGGAAATCCTTGAGCACCCATGGGCTCATGCCGGTGAGCGTCGGAATCTTGTCCGCCATCTTGAGCGTTTGCCGGAGATATTCGGCCTGATACTCCTCGGATTCCTTCCGCATCGTCTGCGGATCATGGAAGCCGGCCTTGGCGTCCGCCCCCAGTTCCGAAAAGACGAGCGGCTTGTCGGCTGGCACGCGCCACGTAATGCTGGGCACGTCGGCCAGCTTATCGTCGGTGTACCAGCCATTATAGGTGTTGATCGCGACCACATCGACCTTGGTGACGAGCGGGTCGTTGAGGATCATCTCGGCATGGCCGTCGACCGTGCCGCGGCCGTTGAGCAGCGCAGCCGAGAGCAAGCGGCTCGGATCGAGCCGGTGGACGTCGTCGGCAAGCGTGAACAGGAAATGGTTGCGCGCGTCGCTGATCGGCGTCTCGTTGGCGATCGACCAGATGATGATCGCGGCGCGGTTGCGGTCGCGCATGATCTCTTCGGTCAGCATGCGGCGGGCCTTGTCCAGCACCTCCGGATTGTCGAAGGCGACGCGCCAGTAGATCGGGATCTCGCTCCAGACGAGCAAGCCGATCCGGTCGGCCTCGCGCGTCATCACCTCCGAATGCGGGTAATGGGCGAGCCGGACGAAATTGCCGTGCAGCCCGTCCTTCACCACGCTCAGCAATTGGTGCGCGGCTTCGGGCGTGATCGTGCGGCTGGGATTGGCCCCAATCTCTTCCTCATGCATCGAAATGCCGCGCAGGTAGATCGGCTTGCCGTTGAGCAGGATCTGCTTGCCCCTGGTCGCGATGGTGCGGAAGCCGACCTTGTCGGCAAGCGCGTCGCCGGCGCCCGTCACCGTGACGTCGTAAAGCCTGGGCGTTTCGGGCGACCAGCGTTGCAGGGCGCGCGGCGCCGCGATCGATCCCGACCAGCTGCCGTCCGGCCCGGTCTTGCCCGAAAGCGTGAGGCGCAATTCGGGGATGCGCAGGCTGATTGCCTGGCCGGCGGCGCCCGCGCCGTCGAGCTTGGCATCGACCGCGATCCTGCCGTCGGCGGTGAGCCGCACCCAGGCGTCGTCAACGAAGGTGGCAGGTACCTCGATCAGCCTTACGCTGCGGGTGATGCCGCCATAATTCTCCCAGTCGGTGACGGACGGGGGGACGGTCGTCTCGCTCGCCTGCGAATCCGCTGCGACGACGATGCGGTTCTCGCCCGCGCGGAGCGCCCCCGTCACCTCGATCGCGAAGCTGGTGAAGCCGCCTTCATGGCTGCCGACCTGCTTGCCGTTGAGCCAGATCGTGGCGCGGTAATTTACCGCGCCGAAACGCAGGAACTGGCGCATTCCGGGTTTGGGTTGCGCGTCGAACTTGCGTTCGTACCAGACCAGCCCCTGATAATGGCGCATCTCGGTCGCATGGGTCAGCCAGGAGGACGGCAAGGTCGCGACCGGCGACTGATCCATGTCATATTCGTAAAGCGCGGTCGGATTGGCCTTCATCGCCGCCTCGACATCGACGTCGGCATAGCGGCGGCTGGCCCGTCCCGGCTCCTCGCCATGGAAGCCCGCCTGCCCGTCGCGATAGGGATCGACCGAATAATGCCAGGGCCCGTCCAGGCTGGTCGCGGGCCGCATGTCGCCCGCGGCCAGGATTGCCGCATCGGCCGTGCCCGCGCCGCTTATGGCGAGCAACAAGGCCGCAAGCCGGGCATGAGCCTTGTGCATCATCCTCTCCCGCTCCGGGCGACGTTGGCCGCCGCCTCTTGCCCCCGGCTCTATCGGCGCGGGCAGGGCAATGCAATTTCCGAACAAGGATGGCGTTCCCTTCGCAACCGGGCGGGCTATAGTGCCGGGCGACGCGTAATCAGCGCGCGATGACAAGGGGATGATGGCCAATGGCGAGAAGCTTGATGGCGGCGGTTGCGTTCTGTGCGCTGGTGCCGGCGGTGGCGCAGGGTGCGCCGCGCCTGCTCGATCCGATGTTCGCGGATCACGGCATCGTCCAGCGCGACCGTCAGATCGCGATATGGGGCGAGGCCGCACCGGGGGCGAAGGTCGATGTCGCGCTCGGCCCCGATCATGCGGTCGTCACCGCCGGCGGAGACGGCCGCTGGCATGCCGAGCTCGCCTCGCTGAAGGCCGGTGGCCCCTACACGCTCTCCGCCCATGCCGGCAGCGACGGGATTATTGTTTCCGACATGATGGTCGGCGACGTCTTCCTGTGCTCGGGCCAGTCCAACATGGAATTCCCGGTGATCGGCAGCCTCGACGGCAAGGACGCGGTCGCGCACTCCGCCGATAATGGCATCCGCCTGCTGACAATTCCCCAATATTCGAGCGCGACACCATTGGCGCGGCTGCCGGAGCCTGCGCAATGGAAGATTGCAGGCCCCGACAGCACCGGCCGCTTCTCGGCGGTCTGCTTCTTCATGGCGCAGGACCTGCGCAGCCGCCGCAAGGACGTGCCGATCGGGCTGATCAACAATAGCTGGGGCGGCGCCGCGATCAGCGCCTCGCTCAAGCCCGCTGCCTATCTTGCGACCGGCGGCGACCAGAAGACCGCATCGATTGTCACCCTGTTCGGCAAGGACAGCTACGCCGCCAACCGGCAATGGGGCGATATATGGGAGGGCTGGTGGAAGGATCACGAGAAGGATCCCGCCGAAGCCACGCCCTGGGCGGCGAACTTCAAGCCCGGCCCGAACTGGAAGCCGGTGCCGTCGCTCGATCATTGGGCGACCTGGCATATCCCGTCGCTCGACAATTTCGTCGGCCTGATGTGGTACCGCACGACGGTCACGCTGACGGCGGAGCAGGCCGCCAAAGGCGCGACTCTGCTGATGGGACCGGTCGACGATCTCGACCAGACCTGGGTCAATGGCCATCCGGTCGGTACCGGCTGGGGCTTTCCGCAGCGGCGCTATCCGCTTGCGCCGGGAATGCTCGTCGCGGGCGAGAATGTGATCACGCTCAACGATTTCAACACCTGGGCCGATGGCGGGGTGTTGGGCCCGGCGGAGACGCGCGCGATCCTTTTCGCCGACGGCAGCCGCGTTCCGCTCGATGGCTCGTGGCTCTATCGCCAGGTCTCCGAATTCAAGGACCAGCCGCCGCGTGCGCCGTGGGATGCCATCGCGGGCGTGGGCACGATCCAGAACGGCATGGTCACGCCGATAGGACCCTATGGGCTCAAGGGTGCGGCCTGGTATCAGGGGGAGACCGACGCGCCGACCCGGCTGGCTTATACGCCAAAGTTGCGCGCGCTGATCGCGCAATGGCGCGCCGATTTCGGCAAGGATTTGCCCGTTCTGGTGATCCAGCTTCCCAATTTCGGGCCCAAGACGACGCCGCCCGTCGATAGCGAATGGGCTGGCCTGCGTGAGGCGCAGCGCCGGGCGGTGGCGGGTGATCCGCACGCCGCTCTGGTCGTCACGATCGATCTGGGCGAGCCCGACAATCTCCACCCGCGTGGCAAGCGGCCGGTCGGCGCGCGGATGGCGCGGGCGATGGACCATATCGCCTATGGCGCGAAATTGTCAGCCTCCGGACCAGTCCCGGTTGCCGCGAGGCGTGATGGCAAGAGCATCCTGGTCCGCTTCGCCGGACTGGACGGCAAGCTGCAAGCCAAAGGCGGCGACGCGGGGCCGTTCGAACTGTGCGGAGACAGGGACGATAGCTGTCACGTCGTGCCCGGCCATGTCGTCGGCGACCGGATCGCGCTGCCGGCGGACGCGTCGGCGACGCGCGTGCGCTATTGCTGGGCGGACAGCCCGATCTGCTCGATCGGCGATAATAGCCTGCCGGCGGTTCCATTCGAGATGCAGATCGGCTGAAAGGACTGATGTTCAGTTCGGGTGTCAACCGACGCTTGTGAAAATATAACAGTACTGTTACATAAACTGTATGGCTACTCCTCAGCGCACACTCGGCACATTGCTGCGCCACCTGATCGAACTTCTCGACGGTGCTGTGGAACAGGCTTATGCCGACGCCCAACTCGACTATCGTCCGCGATATACGCCGGTCCTGCGCTCGATGACGGCGATAGGCCCGGCATCCATTAAGGACTTGGCGAGACACGCCGGCCTTACCCATTCCGCAGCCAGCCAAACAGTGGCCCAAATGGCGCGCGTCGGACTCGTCCAGGTCCAGCGTGGCACCGACATGCGTCAACAGGTTGTTTCCCTGACACCCCGGGCGACGGCCATGATTCCAAGCCTTCAGCGCATCTGGCTGGTCACCAATCGAGCGGCAGGCGAGCTCGATGCGGAACTGGCATTTCCATTGTCCCAGCTGATTCAAGACGCGATTTCGGCGCTTGAACATCAGTCCTTCGGGGAACGCATAAAAGCCGCGGCCGAGTCCTCCAATTGATCTCGAAGCATGCACAAAAAACAGCGACGTCGGTCGCGTGAAACGCGCCGTCCCATTTCAAAGGGGGCGGACTGAACCACCCCAGGAAAGTAGAAGATAATGAGGATAGTGAAATATCTCGCGCTCGCCGGCCTAAGCGTAACGTGCTTTCTTACGGCGTCCGCAATTTGTCCGGCCGCAGCGCAGATGCCTGCCGCGATGGAACCGTCGACACCATCATTCGACGCCAAGGCGCAAGGTGAAGTAGTGGAAGCCGCGGCGAAGGCACTGGCCGACAAATATGTATTCCCCGAAAAAGCAGCCGCCGCCGTAGCGCTGATCCGCGACAATCTGCAGGGAGGCAGATATGCCGGCTTCCAAAAGGCTGATTTCGCCAAACGGCTTACCGAAGATCTGCAGAGCATTAGCCATGATAAGCATATGCGTGTCAGCGTGGATGGCGCTCCGTTCTCGCTGGACGCGGACGCCAAGGCACCGCCGCCTCCGCTAACGATGTTTGGTTTCGAACGTGCTGACCGGCTGAAGGGCAATATCGGTTATGTGAAGCTGGATGGATTCCATCCCCCCGAAGCGCTCGGTGCCGTTGCGGACGAGCTTATGCCGAAACTTCTCGGAACGAAGGCCTTGATCATTGACATGCGCGACAACCACGGTGGCGATCCGGCGGGCGTTAGCCGCCTGGTCAGCTACTTCGTTGCGCCCGGCACCCCCGTCCATGTTAACGACCTCATCTGGAGGAAAGAGGGGACGACCGAATATAACCGCGAAGCCTTCTCGACCTCCGCGACAACGGTCACCTATCGCAGCAAGCCGGTCTACGTCCTGACCGGCCCCGGCACCTTCTCCGGCGGCGAAGAGTTTTCTTATGACATGCAGGTGCTGAAGCTGGCGACCTTGGTTGGCGAAACAACCGGCGGCGGCGCCAATCCGGGCGACTCATGGCCTCTTGGCGCGGGCCTCTCGATCTTCGTTCCGTCGGGGCGTGCGGAAAATCCCGTCACCAAGACCAGTTGGGAGGGCGTCGGCGTGAGCCCTGACATTGCCACTCCCGCCGCCGATGCGTTCGCCACGGCTTATTCCGCCGCACTCAAGGCCACGCATCAGAACCACGCCACCGCCACCGCGCCGAGCAAGGTCTCGACCGAGCGACTGCTGGTTCTACGGACTAAGCCCTATCCGCAAGGCGAGGCATATATCAGGCGCGAGATCGACGGACTGGTCCGGGGCGAACATGCCTTCGACATGTTCAGTCACACCGTGGCCGAAGCGCTCAAAGGACCCGTGCCCGCCGGTCTGCAGGCAATGATGAAGGCGCTTGGCCCCGTCGAGAATATTCGCTTCGTGCGTGTCGACCCACTGGGCAGCGATGAATATGACGTGGCCTTCGCCAAGGGAGCGCAGACGTGGATCCTGGCGCTCGATCGCGCGGGCAAGATCATTATCTTCAATTTTCGGCCCAAATAGCGACGTTGGTTATTCGGAGACGCTATACTAATTGGCGCCCACTTTTTGGGAGCAGGAAGGTACCCTCTCGGGTTACGTATCGACTAATTCGTATAGCGTCCCCGAATTCCCTGATGCCCAAAAGCAGTTATATGCGGTGACGGGCCGCAATCGGCGGAAGGAGCGGATCGTGAGCGTCGCTGAATGCGTAGCCCAATTGCTGTTAATCGCGATTCCGGTCGCGATCCTCGCCCTGATCAACGCCGATCACCGCTGATGTTCGCCGCCCATCTGGCCGCCGGATTGGCGATCAGGGCGATCCAGCCCAAGGCTCCCGCCTGGTCGGTTCTGACCGCGGCCTTCCTGCCCGACCTGTTCTGGATCGGTTTCGCGGGCGCGGGTCTCGAACCGGCGAGCGACGCGGCCTTCTTCGACGGCTGGTCGCACTCGGCGGCGTCGATCCTGATCGAGGCCATCCTGTTTTCCGCCTGCTTCGCCCGCCTTGGCCGCCCGGGTATGCTGGCGGTGGGCGCCGCTGTCCTCAGCCATTTGCCGCTCGACATGTTGATCCACCCACAGCCGCTCCAGATCTGGCCGCATTCGAGCATCGTGCTGGGCGTCTCCGATTGGCGATGGGGACAGGTTGCCCTTCTCTTCGGCAAGAGCCGTTACTGGTGGATCCAGCTGGCTGTCACGCTGCCGCTGCTCACGCTTTATTGCGTCAAGTCGGTCCGCAAGACCGATGTCCCGGCAAATCTCGTAGCCGCGAGCACCGTCATCGTGCTCGGTCTGCACCTGGCCTTCTAGCAGGAGAGCGCGGAGCCCATGACCTGGAGCCAGAGCCTCACGCTGAAGGGGCAGGCACGCACCGTGCCTGTGGCGGCCGTCCTTGGGCACAATTATTGCGGGCTCGTAGCCCCGTTCCAATAATCCGGATGCTGGTCGAGCAAGGCCTGCAGGCTCGCCGCCAGCGTGCGGTCGTCCTTGACCGAGAAGTGATAATTGCACGCGGTCAGTTCGAGCCCGCCATAGTGCATCGTCGTCACCGGGTTGCGCGCATCCTGGTTGAGCGTGGCGGCAATCTGCTGGACCTGGTCGTAGAATTGGTCCGAACCCAGCAGGACAAGATGCGCCTGCGGCTGCTTGGCCATCAGCATGCGCGCGAAGGCGAGATATTTGGCGCGATAGTCGGCGACGAACGCGTCCTTGTTCGCCCAGGGCTCGTCGGCATGGAGCGCGGTCGAAAAATCGTTGGTGCCAAGATTGATGACGATCACCTGCGGCCGCCACGTCCCGGTGTCTGCTTCCAGATGCGCGGGGTCGTCGGGCTTCAGTCGCGGATAAAGCAGGACCATGCTCTGCCCGCGTGAGGTACCGTCGTAATTCCGTATCACGCCGAAGCCCGAATAAGCGTTGACGCGATAGTCGGCGCCGACCGCGCGCGCCAGCGTCGGACCAATCCCTTGCTGGCTGTCGGTCGTGTCATGTATTTCCTGGTTCGAGCAGGTTCGGCTGGGCGATGTATTGCCGTAGCCAACCGTCAGGCTGTCGCCGATGAATTCGATCTGGCGCGCATGGGCCTGGGGCGGGAGCGGGGTGCTGCCGCCTGCCGGATAGAAGCCGATGAAACGGCTGCCGCCGGTCTGGCTCTCCGTCACCTTCTCCAGCCGCACGACATGGTCGCCGGGCGCGAGGCCGGCGATGGTCAGGCTGGTCGAGCCGGGCTGAATCAGAAACGCCTTCACGGTGCCATCGATCAGCAGCCGCAGCCGGTCGTCGGGCGTCTCGAGGCTGACGGACACGGCGGTGCCGTGGAAACGGCTCTCGAAATAGGTGGCGGGCCAGCCGAAACTCATGCTTCCGTCTTTATTGGCGATCACGCGCCCACCGACATGGACGGGAAGCGGAGCGAGTGTCTGGGCCGTGCAGGCGGAGGTGCCGGTCAGGGCGAGTAAGAAAGCGGCCTTAAATTCCCGCATACCAGGCATAATCCGCAACATCCTCCCAATAGCCTCCCTTGCCGCCGCCGATCTGGTCGAGACTGGCGACAGCCTCGATCGCGTGCAGATATTTCGCCTGTTTGTAGCCGAGCTGCCGCTCGACCCGAAGCCGTAATGGCGCGCCGTTCGGCACGGGCAAAGGCTGGCCGTTGAGTGCCCAGGCGAGGATCGTCTGCGGATGGAACGCATCGACCAGGTCGATACTCTCATAATAAGCCGTGCCGCCGAAATCGTCATGGCAGTGGAAGACGATGAAGCGCGCCGCGCTCGACAGGCCGGCGAACTGGAGGATCGGCCCCAATACCGGCCCGGTCCAGCGCCCGATCGCGCTCCAGCCCTCGACGCAATCGTGGCGCGTGATCTGGGTGCGCTGGGGCAGGGCCTTTAGCTGGTCGAGCGAGATGGCGAGCGGGCGGCCGACCATGCCGCCGACGTGCAACCGCCAATCCGCGAAATTGCCCGCTAGCAGCCGCGCATAGTCGGGTGAGCCGGGATGCCCGGTGCCGTTCGAACGGAAGATGGGCGAGACGTCCGCGCCGGTGAATTCGGGCGCGAGCGCGTCCCGGGGCGTCAGCAACCGGTTGACCCGGTAGGTCAGGTCCTCCGCGCCGAGGAACGCGTCACGTGCGGGCTTGGTTGGGGCGATCCTGTCGCAGCCGGCGAGCATCAGCCCGCCGCCCAGGGCCAAAGCCTTGCGGCGCGAAACCAGCTTGCTCATCGCCGCGCCTCCGGCAGCTTGAACCAGCCGGTGATCATCGAGCGGATTTCGCGGATCGGCCCCGCGAGCGCGACCATGATCAGATGGACGAGGATGAAGGCGAGCAGCCCCATCGCGCATAGGAAGTGGATCGAGCGCGCCGATTGCCGCCCGCCGAAGATGAATAATAATTGCGGGAAGGTCGCATCATAGGCTGGGCTCATCGCCAGCCCGGTCAGGATCATCATCGGGATCAGGAAGAAGATCACGCCGATATAAGCCAGCTTCTGGAGCGGGTTATAGCGCGCCGCCGCTTCGCCGGTCGGAAAGCGCAGGCGGGCATGATCCTTGATGTCCTGCCACAGATGGCCTGGGCTCAATTCCGCGCGGGTCGGCCTGAGGTCGCGCGCGAAGTGGCGGTTGACCAGGCTGGCAATGAGGAAGGCAGTGCCGCCGAGGATCAGCACCCAGGCGAACAGGAAATGCCAGCGTCGCGCGCCCGCGAGGCTGTAGCTGCCCGGGATCGTCGCCCAATAGGGGAAAGCGCGCGTCTGGACATGGCCGTGGGCATCCTTCCAGTGACCGAGCACACCGGTGGTCGGGACATGGACCTGATAGATGCGCAGCGCGCCGCCGCCCTGCGGGGTCGGGCCGATGCCGAGCCAGCTCGGATCGAAATTGGCGCCATATTTCCCCCAATAAAGATGGGGGTGGGCGTTGAAGATCATCAGCCCGCTCATCAGCAGGATGAAGATCGTCAGCGCATTGAGCCAATGCCACAGCCGAGTCGGCCAGCGATGCCGATAAGCCCAGGAACCAGATTGCCGCATCGCCATACCTCCACCGTAACATTCGCACGGTTCGGCGTCACGGTTACACATGTGATACAATATATCATTGCTTTTTTGATCGGAAACGCCCATTTGAGCGGCACGATGGCGCGCAAGGACGATCTGATCGAGGGAATCGCGGTGGGGGCGACGATCGCCTGCCTGGTGCATTGCCTCGCCTTGCCGTTGCTGTTCGCGCTGGTGCCGGTGATTTCGGCCGTGCTGCCGATTCCCGAGCATTTTCACGTGATCGCACTCGGCCTGGCGATTCCGGCGACCGGAGGCGCCCTGTTCGCGGGTTATCGCCGCCATCGCCTGGCGGCGCCCCTGATCGCGGGAACGGGCGGATTGGTTCTGCTCACACTCGGCGCCACGCACTGGGAGGCGACGCCGTTCGAAACACCGGTGACGGTGCTGGGCAGTCTCTGCATCGCCGCCGCGCATCTCGCCAACTGGCGCCATCGCCGCGCGAGCCAGTTCGCCGCCTAGAGCGATTCCCGCTCCGATTGCATCGAAATTGCGAGCTAGCGAAGCAATCCGGTCCGGTGTTCTCGGGCCTGGGTAGCTTCACCGCTGTGCGGCTCGCAATGACCTAGGTGGGCGAGGTGCTGCCGGTGACGGAATTGGCCGCCTGCCTGGCCACACGTTCGAACGCCGCCTGGAGCCGGTCACGCACGCTGTGATGGCCCGCCGGCAGCGGGGTGCCCAGATGAAGGTGGCGCAGCTCCGTCATGAAATCCGCGCATAAGGCCGGCCCGCCCTGTTCGAGCAGCTCTTGCCGGATCGACAGTTCGGGCGTGGTCGGAAGATGGCGGCGCCCCCACGTGCCCATCTGGATCAGCACCGGAAGCAGCTCGATGCCCTTTTCGGTGAGACTGTAGATAGCCTTCTGCTTGTGCGCGGGATCGTCTCGTTTCGACAGGATGCCATGCGCGACCAGCCGCTTGAGCCGGTCGGCCAGGATGTTGGACGCGATCCCTTCGTTGGACGAGGCCAGCAGTTCGCGGAAATGCCGCCGATTCCCGAACATGATGTCGCGGATCAGGATCAGGCTCCAGCGATCGCCGAGCACTTCGAGCGTAAGGTTGATCGGGCAGCCGGAACGGATCATCGTCATAACTGCTTGCAATATACAATCGGCTTAGTTAACACACAACCAGTTGCAAAACTGATACAGTATGGAGGCTGTCGTGGGAAAGGTTCGAGTCGCAGGCTTTTCGGTGTCGATGGACGGCTTTGGTGCCGGCCCCGAGCAGAGCCTTCAGGATCCGCTCGGCAAGCGCGGCAAGGAGCTGCATCGCTGGGCGTTCGGTACGAAGACTTTCAACGCGATGTTCGGCCAGAGCGGCGGATCGGAAGGCGTCGACGACGATTATGCCCGCCGCTCGATGGACGGCTTCGGCGCCTTCATCCTTGGCCGCAACATGTTCGGGCCGATCCGCGGCGAATGGCCTGACGAGAATTGGAAGGGCTGGTGGGGCGACAATCCACCGTATCACACGCCGACCTTCATCCTGACGCATCACCCGCGCGATCCGATCGTGATGGAGGGGGGCACCACCTTTTATTTCGTCACCGACGGGATCGAGTCCGCGCTCGAGCAGGCAAAGGCGGCCGCGGGAGACCGCGACGTAAAGATCGGCGGCGGCGTATCGACCGTGCGGCAATATCTGCAGGCGGGGCTGATCGACGAGCTTCATTTCGCCTTCTCGCCGGTGATGCTCGGCCAGGGCGAGGCGATGTTCACCGGCGTGGATTTGCCCGGACTGGGATTCTCCGTGACCGAGAGCGCGGCAACCGATCTCGCCACGCATATCGTGGTCAGCCGCTAGGAGGCGCGAAATGACCCTCTCGCTCTACATCCACCCGCTCTCTTCCTACGTGCAAAAGGCGAAAACAGCCTTTTACGAGAAGGGCATATCTTTCGAGGCGCGCATGCTTGACGGCAGCGAGCCGGTCGCGAGCGAATTTGCTGCGCTCTGGCCGATCGGTAAGATGCCGGCGTTAGACCATGACGGCGAGCTGATCTTCGAGACGACAAGCATCATCGAATATCTGGACGCGCGCTTCCCCGAAACGCGGCGGCTGGTGCCCGAGGATCTGATGACGGCGGTCGATGTGCGGATGTGGGACCGTTTCTTCGACAATTATGTCAACTATCCCCAGCAGCGGATCGTCTATCTGGCGATCGGCCGCGAACCCGATGACGGGGCGGGTGGCGCCAAGTGGAAAGCCGCGCTGGAGACCGCCTATAAGCTGCTCGACGAGCGTATGGCCGACCGGACATGGGTCGCGGGAGAATTCAGCATGGCAGATTGTGCCGCCGCGCCGGCGTTGCTTTATGCCGACTGGACGCATCCAATCCCGCCGCATTTCGCAGCGCTCCATGCCTATCGGGAAAGACTGCTGAAACGCCCGAGCTATGCCCGCGCGCTCGACGAAGCGCGGCCCTACCGGCACATGTTCCCACTGGGAGCGCCGATCGATCGCGACTGAGACGTGGCGAACAAAATAGTCCGTCATTGCGAGCGAAGCGAAGCAATCCAGTCCGACGCTCTCAGGCCTGGATTGCTTCGTCGCTATGCTCTCCGCAATGACGAAATAGGTTAGCCCTTCGTACCCTCGGGCAGGGATTTGATATCGGACGAAGCGCCCCAGATGTTGATCCCGCTGTCCTGCGCCAGCTGGTCGATCTCGGCCAATTCCTCGGCGGAGAAGGACAGGGTCTTCACCGCATCGAGCGAATCGTCGAGTTGCGCAACCGTACGCGCGCCGATCAGGGCCGAGGTGACGCGCGGATCGCGCAGCACCCATGCGATCGCCATCTGCGCGAGACTCTGGCCGCGCCGCTTCGCGATCTCGTTGAGGCCACGGATGCGCTCTATCGTCTCGGGTTTGATCAGATCCTGCTTGAGCGACCCGCCCTTGGCTCCGCGTGCGTCCTGCGGAATGCCGTTCAGATAGCGGTCGCTGAGCATTCCCTGCGCGATCGGCGAGAAGGCGATGCAGCCGGTGCCGAGTTCGTCGAGCGTGCCCAACAATTCGGTCTCGATCCAGCGGTTGAGCATCGAATAGCTCGGCTGATGGATCAGCAGCGGTACTTTATACTCCGCCAGGATCGCCGCCGCTTTGCGTGTCAGGCCGGGTTCGTAGCTCGAAATGCCGACATAGAGCGCCTTGCCCTGCGCGTGGATCTGCGCGAGCGCGCCCATCGTCTCCTCAAGCGGCGTCCTGGGATCGACGCGGTGCGAGTAGAAGATGTCGACATAGTCGACGCCCATCCGTTTCAGGCTCTGGTCGAGGCTGGCGACGAGATATTTCTTGCTGCTGCCGATGTCGCCGTAAGGCCCCGGCCACATGTCCCAGCCCGCTTTGGTCGAGATGATCAGCTCGTCGCGATGGCCGGCGAAGTCGGTCGCCAGCACGCGCCCGAAATTCTCCTCGGCCGAGCCGTAGGGCGGGCCATAATTGTTGGCGAGGTCGAAATGGGTGACGCCCCGATCGAACGCGCGGCGCAGCATTGCACGGCCGACCTCGAACACGTCCGCGCCGCCGAAATTCTGCCAGAGGCCGAGCGAAATCGCCGGAAGGTCGAGGCCGCTCCGTCCGCATCGGCGGTAGCTCATGCGGCCGTCATATCGTAACGGATCCGGGACATAGGGCACGGGGAAGGCCATTGGCGACTCCTGCTGGAACGAAACCGCCCTTATAGCGGTGCGGGACTATGTCCATCGCCGGTATGTGGCGGACGGGGGAGACAGAGATGACGGTCAACGTCGCGTTACTGGGCTACGGTCTTGCAGGCGCCCATTTCCATGCGCCTTTGGTCGCGCTCGAACCGCGCCTGCGGCTCACGCGGGTCGTTACGTCCCGCGCGCAAGAGGTGGCGCAGGCTTTTCCCCAGGCCCTGGTCTCGACGCACGTGGATACGATTCTCGCCGCGGATGATATCGATCTGGTCGTCATCGCGACGCCCAACAAGACGCATGCCCCGCTCGCGCGCGATGCGCTGCTTGCGGGCAAGCATGTCGTGATCGACAAGCCGTTCGTGCCCGAATCCGCCGAGGGCGATGCACTGATCGCGCTGGCGCAAGAGCGCGGGCGGATGTTGACTGTGTTCCATAACCGCCGTTGGGACGCCGATTTCCTGACCGTCGCCCGGCTGATGCGCGAAGCGCGGCTGGGCGAGATCAACCATGCCGAATTGCGCTGGGACCGCTTCCGCCTCGAGATCCGAGAAGGCTGGAAGGAATTGCCCGACGAGGGCACCGGCCTGCTGGCCGATCTGGGCCCGCATCTGATCGACCAGGCGCTTTTGCTGTTCGGCGCACCCGACACAATCACGGGCGATGTCGCCTGCCAGCGCCCCGGCACCCTGGTCGACGATTATTTCGAGCTCACGCTGCATTATGGCGCAAAGCGCGTGATCCTCTCGGCCTCGACCATGGTCCGCGAGCCGCGGCCGCGCTTCGCGCTGCACGGCAACCTGGGCAGCTTCGTCAAATATGGGATCGATCCGCAGGAGGATTGGATGCGCACGGGCAAGAAGCCGAGCGACAAGGGCTACGGGATCGAACCCACCACCGCATACGGCATGCTGACCGGTGCCGATGGCCGGCGCGAGCCGGTGGCGTCCGAACGGGGCGACTGGCCGGCTTTCTACGGTCAGGTCGCCGATGCGATCCTCGACGGTGCGTCGCCGCCGGTGGATCCGGCCGACGCAGTCACAGGCCTCAGGATCATCGAATGCGCGCGGCGTAGTTCGCGCGACGGGCGTTCGCTGCGTTTTACGTCCGAGGCATAACCGCCTAAGGTCGCGCCGCAAGCCGATTAAGGAATGTCATGGCCGAGAAGTTCGAACGCCACCGCCAGCCCTGGCGCCAGGACGAGGTGCAGAAGCTGCATACGCTGGCGAAGAAGGGCATGGCATTGAAGGCGATCGCCAAGGCGCTCACGCGCAGCGAGGAATCGGTCAAGGACCGCGCCAAGGCTGACGGGTTGAGTATCGCCAAGTTGCACTAGGCGATCGTCACCCCGGACTTGTTCCGGGGTCCACTAGGTTACCTGGGATTCCCTTGTGGATGGGTGGATGCCGGAACAAGTCCGGCATGACGGATGATCAGGCCACCGCTGTTTCCAGCTGCTCGCTCGCAGCCATCCATGCGGCTTCGGTCTGCTCCAGCTCCGCCTCCACCTCCGCGCGGCGCTTCATCAGATCGCCCATCGTAAGCTTGGCGAGGCTGGCCTCCGCCTTGCCCGGGTCGAACATGGCGAGGTCGATCGCGCTGCGCTCGGCGCCGAGCTTCGCGATCTTCTCCTCCTGCTCCCGCACCTGTTTGCGCAGCGCCTGCGTCTGCTCGCGTTCGGCGGCGGCGGCTTTCTTGTCCTTCTTCGATCCCTTGGTGGCGCCCTCGCTTTTGGGCTGGTTCTTGCCCAGGATCATGTCGGTATAGTCTTCGAGGCTGCCCGCATATTCGCGCGCGGTTCCGTCGTCGACGAGGACCAGCCGGTCGGCGGTCAGTTCGATCATGTGGCGATCGTGGCTCACCAACACGACCGCGCCCGAATAGCTGTTGAGCGCCTGCACCAGCGCCTCGCGCGCATCGACATCCAGATGGTTGGTCGGCTCGTCGAGGATCAGCATGTGCGGCGCGTCGCGGGTGATCAACGCCAGCGCCAGCCGCGCGCGCTCGCCGCCTGACAGCTTGCCCACCTTGGTGGTCGCCTTGTCGCCGGAAAAGCCGAAGCGGCCGAGCTGCGCACGCACCGCGGCGGGCGTCTTGCCCTTCATCATCCGCGACATATGCTCAAGCGGCGTATCGTCGCCGTCCAGTTCCTCCACCTGATATTGGGTGAAATAGCCGACGCGCATCTTGCCAGTGGCGGCCATGTCGCCTTCCATCGGCTTCAATTGCGCTGCAAGCAGGCGCGCGAGCGTGGTCTTGCCGTTGCCGTTGCGGCCAAGCAACGCGATCCGGTCGTCCGGGTCGAGCCGCAAATTGAGCCGCTGCAGGATCGGCTTTTCCGAATAGCCGACCGCCGCCATGTCGAGCGTGATCAGCGGGGGGCGCAATTCGTCCGGATCGGGGAAATCGAAGCTGAGCGTCGGGTCCTCCGCCATTGCCGCGATCGGCTGCATCTTGGCCAGTGCCTTGACGCGTGACTGGGCCTGCTTGGCGGTCGAGGCGCGTGCACTGTTGCGGGCGATGAAGTCTTGCAGCTTGGCGCGCTGCGCGTCCTGGCTCGCGCGCGCTGCGGCGAGCTGTGCGGCGCGCTCGGCCCGCTGCCGCTCGAACGCGTCATAGCCGCCCGGATAGAGCGTGACCTTGCCGCCTTCGAGGTGGAGAATATTGTCGACCACCTTGTTGAGCAGGTCGCGCTCGTGGCTGATCACCACCATCATCGCCGGATAGGCCTTGAGGAAGTTCTCAAGCCAGAGCGTGGCTTCGAGATCGAGGTGGTTCGACGGCTCGTCGAGCAGGAGCAGATCCGGTTCCGAGAAGAGCAAAGCGGCGAGCGCGACGCGCATCTTCCAGCCGCCCGAATAGCTGTCGAGCGGGCGCTGCTGCATCTCGTCGTCAAACCCTAGGCCGACCAGAATCCGTGCCGCCCGCGACGGCGCGCCATAAGCGTCGATCGCGATCAGCCGGTCGTGGATCTCGCCGATCCGGTCGGGGTCGTGGCAATCCTCGCTCTCGTGGAGTAGGGCCGCGCGCTCGGTATCGGCGGCGAGCACCGCCTCGATCGGGGTGGTGGTGCCGCTCGGCGCTTCCTGCGCGATATAGCCGATGCGCGTGTTGCGCGGCATCTCGATCCCGCCATTGTCGAGTTCGATCTGGCCGATGATCGCCTTCATCAAGGTCGACTTGCCCGCGCCGTTGCGCCCGATCAGGCCGACGCGGCTGCGCGAGGGAAGGGCGGCCGTGGCGGCATCGAGGATCGTGCGTCCGCCGAGGCGCACCGTCACACCATTCAAATTCAGCATGGCCGCGCGCCTATCACGGGAGCGCGATCAACCCAAGTGCTGCATGTGCGAACATCAAAATCCACGCGACTAAGATCTGGAAGGATTGAAGAGCTACCGCGCGCGTTTCATCCGCCCGATCGCTTCATCCAGCGCCGACAGAAAGCGCGACCGGTCCGCCTTGCCGAACGGCGCCGGCCCGCCGTGTTGGTCCCCGCCCGCGCGGAGGTCCGCCATGATCGCGCGTGTCGCTATCGCGGCCCCGATCGAGCTTTGGGTGAAGGGCTTGCCGTTGGGCGCGATCACCGTCGCCCCGGCCTTCAGCGCGCGATCGGCGAGCAGGATGTCTGCGGTGATGACGATCGCGGTGGGCGAAGCTGCCTCGGCGATCCAGTCGTCGGCGGCATCGAATCCGTCGCTTACCACCACGCGATCGACCAGGGGATGATCGGGCACGCGCAGATGGCTGTTGCTGACGATCGTGACGGGCACTTCGGTGCGCCAGGCGACGCGGTATATCTCATCCTTCACCGGGCAAGCGTCGGCGTCGACCAGGATGCGGGGTGCGGTCGCCAGCGTCATGGGGCCCTCATAGGCAGGGCTGGCAGAAGGGCAAAAATATGTGAACATTGGGTTCGAACGTTTGACGTGCCGCCCGCGACAGCTGGTGTGCGTCTAACGCAATGAGGTCGCGCGCTGGAAGTCGGCCGGCGACTGGCCGAAATGCTGGCGGAAGGCGGCTGTGAAATGGCTGTGGCTGGAAAAGCCGAGATCCAGCGCCAGCATCGTGAGGTCCGAGCAGCCTTCGAGCAGGTCCAGTGCGCGCGCCAGACGAAGGCGCAGTTGATAGCGATAGAGGGGCACGCCTTCCGCCTGCGTGAAAACCTGTGTCAGATATACGGGCGAAACCCCCACTTCGCTGGCCATGGCGGCGAGCGTCCAGCGCCGACCCGGGTTGGACGCGAGAAGGAGCTTGGTTCGGTCGACCAGCTTCTCACGGCCGTAGGTGCTGGCACGCACGTACGAGGTTCGCTCGCCGAGCGAGCGGCGGATCAGCGCCAGCGCCAGCGTCTCCGCCTCGAGCGGTTCCATCGCTCCGCGGGAAAGGCCGTGGCGCAGCATCGCGACCAGCGCCTGTGACTGGGGATCGATCCCGCGGCGCGGTACCTCGAATCGCGCGGCGGGGCCCGGAGCCAACTGTTCGGCGGGCGCCAGTTCGTGAAGCAGCGCCGGATCGAGCGAAATCGACAGGCACGCGTCCCCTCCGTCGACCGGATGGCTAATCGAATATTCCTCGTCCTCATTGAAGAAGACGAGCTGGTTCGCCTCCGCGACCGTCTCCACCCTGCCCACGTGCCGCATGAAGGCGCCGCGATAGGGGAAGACGAGATGGACCGCCGATGCGCATTCGGCAGGCGATTTGTGCCGGCACTGGCCGCCGCACGCCATGTCGCGGATCGACAGTGTCGTGGTTTCGAGCAAGGTCCTGATCGAAAGCTCGTTCTGGTCGTCGTCGGCCATGCCGCAATGATATCCGCGAACGTCGAGCAAGTCCGCCTCAATCCGCATTTGCGAAGCTCAGGCTGGAAAAAGCGGTATCGAAGTCGGTGAGGCTGCTGGCGGGAAGCGGCCGGGTCCAGATCACGTTGAGCTGCCAATTGCCGCCGCCCGGCATGGTGAAACGGGCGCGTCCCGAAGCATCGGTCCGATGCATCTCGATCGGCTGCATATCGTGATTGAGATCGTTGAGCTTCACCAGCGCGCCTGAAAGCGGCTTCCCGCGATAATAAATGCGGACAGGGAGCGTTCCGCCGCGCGCCGCGGTCGAGGGAATTATCTCCGGCACGATCTCCAATTCCAGGCCGATCGGCCGGACGATATGCGTAAGATGCTTCCGATCGAGGGGGCCGACCTGAACGATCGCCTTGGCGTGACGGCTGTAATTCTCCGCGCCGTCGGCGTCGGTATGACCGGTCCGAGCGCGTTCTGCGATGGCGGGCGTCAGCCCTTCGACTTGCAGATAGTCGTTGAAGCGGATCGCCGGCAGATGGCTTTCGGCGCGGTTGTCGGTTTCGAGCGCGAGAATATAGGCGCCCGGTTTGGCGATGCGGATGGTGGCATCGTCTGCCGTCGCGCCGACGTGCAGAGTGCCGTGCAGGTCATTGCGGTGTCCCTCCGGTGCGATCGCTTCGAAGCGGAGAATGCGGCTGGCCGGGATCGGCGAGCGCTGGCGGTACGGGCCGTGGCCGACCTGAAGCGTGACGCTCACGGCCTCGTTGGGCTGCGTCTGCCAGCGCGCTGGCTGCAGCCAGAAATCGTGAGCCTGTGCCGAACCCGTCGCGAGCGCAGCCAAGAGCAGGAGGTGCCAGTTTCTCATGGGGATCATTCCAGATGGTCGGGAAGATAACCGGGGGTCACCGGGAGGACGACCAGCGCGGCATTGAGGATCGCAATCGCAACCAGCCAGCTCGCGACTATCCGGGGTGGGAGCGGCCAGCCGCGCCGCGACAACGCCACGCCCACGCTGGCCGCGCATGCGAGCATGCCGAAGAAGGCGGGCGCGGATGCGGCGGGCGATGTGCCCGACAGGCCGCCTGCGAGCAGCCCGGTCAGGCTCGCGACAGCGATCCTGATCCACATCCAGGACGGGGGCGGAAGCCAGGCCAGGGCGGCGCTTACGCCGACGCCGATCCAGGCCAGGACGAATAGAGTGTCAGTCGGCGGGCGGCCCGGCACAGAAATCAGGGCGAGCAGATAGAGAGCGAGGGTTCCGCAGCCGATCCCGACGATGGTTCGGACGGTGCTGCACGAAGCCAGCCCGGCACCAGCGCCGAGCAGAAGGATCGGAAGGAAGGGGTCTCTCATCGCGCTGCCGCCTGGATCAGGAACGACACACCCGCCGCGGCAATCGCGCCGCCCCCCAGCCTGACCGCGGTCGCGCCCTTCTTATGGCACGTAAGCGAGCCGATGAGGATGCCGGCGACATGCAGCAGGCCGGTCGCCAGCACGAAACCCATGCTGTAGCCTACGGGGTCGGCTGCTGACGGTAGTTCACGGCCATGCGCATAGCCGTGAAAGAGGGCGAAGCCGGCGACAATCAGCACCGCCAAGGGCACGGGCGCGCGATAGGCAAAGGCGATGCACGCACCCAGCACCAATACCGACAAGGCGATGCCGATTTCCGGGGGCGGCACCGGCATGTCGTACATCCCGGCCGCGGCACCCACGACCATCATCATCGGAAAGACGATCGGAAGAAGGTAGATCAAGGGGCGCCCGAGGAACGCGCCCCATAGTCCGACCGCCACCATCGCCAGCAGATGATCGCTGCCGCTCAGCGGATGTTCGACTCCCGAGACGAAGCCGCCCGCGAGCCCCGTACCCGTATGTGCGGACGCAGCGGCGGGCGCGAGCGCCAACCCGGCGGCCAATCCAGAACGCAGCCCCCTCATGGCTTGGCCACCGCCGCGTCCGGCGCCGCCAGGAAGGGAAATTGCTCGATGGAATGCGTCGCCTCGTCCGCGTGGACACCATCGTCGATGCCGGTCGTGGTCCCGTTCGCCAGCAGCGAGCGATAGACGTTGACCGCATCATAATTGACGGTGCGTCCGCCACAATCGTGGGCGAGTGCGTGCTCGCCGTTGAGCGCCGCGCGCTCGACCGCAAAAAGCTGGGTGCATTCGGATGCCCGCGTATCGACCCACAGGCGGTCGTCGGCGAGCAATTCGGCCATCGGCCAGTACCGGCGCGCCGCCGCTGCCCTGTGATCGATCAGCATGCCGTCGCCGCAATGGCCGTCGAGCCCGTCATATAAAGCGGCGCCTTTGGCGATTGCCCGCACGAACGCGCGACCTTGGGCCGGGCGTGCGTGATTATATTTTTCCTTGATCGCATTCTGCGCATCCGAACTGCCCAGCGTGAGCAGAAGGGCATTGCCGGTCAGCGGCCGGGCGGCCCGGTCGATCTGGCCGTTGGGACCGGTGGTCGACGACCAGATAGCGACCAGCGGGCCGCCTTGCGTAACCGCGGTAACGTCGATCGTTGCGACGATCGAATCGGGGGTCCATCCGCGCAGAAAGTTGGTGGCCGGCTTGCCGTCTGTATGGCGCCATGCCTCGCGGATCGCGGACGTCTGCTGCGCATCGAACATCGGACAGCCGGCCGCATCGTAGCGTGCAGTGTCGGCAAGAGCCTTGGTCGCCACGTCGTACATGGCCCGCGTGCCGCGAACATTGTTGAAGAAGGGATCGTCGCGTAGTCCCGCGAAAATCCGGAAGCTGCCCTTTTGGCTCGTCAGCCCTTCCGGATGGCTCGCGTCGCCGAGCGCCCGGTCGACATGGCCGAGGTCGCATGTGGCGGACGTAGCGCTGCTGAAGCGACAGACGAGGTCGATGGTCGCGCCGGTTCGCCCAAAACGGCGCCCCTGATCGATGTGAAAACTATAAGCGATCTTGTCGGAGAAACTGTGTCCGACGATCGTCATCACCAGGTTGAGGTGTCGGCCATCGGGCGCCATCCAGGCGAACAGATCGCCAATATCGGCGCGGCTGTCGGCGATGACCGACGGTGAATCGAGGTGATCGGAGGCCAAGGCCGGCCCTGCAACGGGCAAGACCGCGAGTGCGAGGATCGATAAGATGGTCGCGCGCCGACGGCGTGGGGCGGGAAGATCCAGCATGGTGTCTCGTCCTCCTCAGGCTGCGTTGCGCCAGAGCGCATGGGCTTCGTCGGCGATCACGTCGGGGCGCTCCTCCGGCCAGAATAATTTGCCGGTTTCCAATCGTCGCACGCCGCGCGAATTGCCGAAGGCCCGGTCGAGGAAGTCCGCATTGCCGGGGTCGAAGATTCTGTCCGCCACTCCCCACACGATCCGCGTCGGGACGGGGGATCGGGCGAGAGCCGGCCCGATTTCGGACAGGGCATTCGCACCCTGGGCGATCGCATGGGCCTCCGCCTGCGCGGCGCGCGTCGGGCTCGACAGGATCGGACCGAAATACATCTCGATCGCTTCGTCGGTCGGGTTTGCGGGATCGGCGTAGCACATGCCGCCGAACTGATCGGCGCCGCGCGCATGATCGCGGTTTTCATACCAGGGCTCGATCCACTGCTTCACATAGAGGCGCCGGCGCGCCAGCTCGATCACAAGGCGCATGGCCGGCGGCGGGCTCTGCCGCTCGGTGTCGCAATTGGTGAGCAGCAGCGTGCGGACCCGTTCCGGGTGGTGCGCGACCAGCAATTGCGCCACCGCGCCGCCGCTGTCGTTCGCCACGATATGCACGCGATCGATGTGCAGCGCGTCGAGCAAGGAGATCAGCATGCCCATCTGGGCAACAGCCCCAAGATCCTGGTCCGTCGCGGCCTCCGTGGCACCGAGGCCCATGAAATCCGGAACGATGCAACGATAGAAGGGGCCGAGCTGCTCGACCGCCTGCCGCCACTGAAATCCGCTCAGAGGATAGCCATGGAGGAACAGCGCGGCGTCGCCGCGCCCCGCGTCGATATAAGCGATCCTGCCATAGCGGTTGAGGAGGAATTTGCGCCCCAGGCCCCATTCGGGCGCCCGAAAGCGATCAAGCCCCGCGCCAGCAAGCACAGGCGTCACCACTATGGCAGAGGCCAGAGTGCCTGCCGACAGCCACAAGAAATTTCGACGGTTCATGTTTAGCATCCCTTTGCCGAGGAGGATGCAGTGCGAGATTCTGGCGAGGCCGGCTGTCGAAATATTTAGCATTTTGCAGCTGAGGGGTCGGCTCGCGCGATCTTGCCGACGTGATTTGAGCGGGGGTTGCTCAGTGGAGCAGAGATGAAAGGTCCGCATCGTCTGTTCACCGGAACGGATGCACAGCCTGACAGAAACGAATTGTTGGAACGTGTGCGCTCGGGTTGGGTTTGGCGGTTTGTTAACCATTAGGAGAAACGCCATGTCGCCAACCAAATTTGCCCCGGCGGTTGTGATCCTGGCAGGTGCGCTCAGCCTGGGTGGCTGTGCCACCAAAGGATTTGTGCGCGAACAGATCGCTCCGCTGAGCCATCGCGTCGATGCGCTTGAGGCCAAACTGCAAGACACGGACGCCACTGCGAAATCGGCATTGTCGCAAGCGCAGGCCGCATCCGCGCAGGCCCAGGCGGCATCCGGGCAGGCGCAGAATAATGGTCAGCGGCTGGATCAGCTCACCGCCCGCGTTGACGGCATCGAGCAGCAGATGCAGCAAAATCGGCGCAAGCGTCCGCGCCATTGATGCTGGACCGTTGCAAAAGCTGATCGGACTGTGATCGTCAGTGTTGGGGCCTCCCCGAAGGAGGCGACAATTTCCTTTCGAGCGTCGCGGGCAGCGTTCGCTGTCCTTCTGGCGCTTGCCGGACTTGCGCTCGACCCCCCCGTACCTGCGTGGGCGGAAAAGCCCGTTCAGGTGCCAGCATTCCCGCTGTCGCAGGCGGGCGGCGGCAATGCCGAAGACGAGGCGAGCCCATCCGGCGCGGCCAGCCGCGTGGCTGACTGGATCGCGGCTTCGAGGGATAATGGTACGCTGCCCTATATGATCGTCGACAAAAAGGCCGCGTCCCTCCTTCTGTTCGCCCCAAACGGGAAATTGGTCGCCCATGTCCCGGTGCTGATCGGTATTGCCGTCGGGGATGATGCCACCCCCGGCGTCGGCAGCAAGAAACTTGCCGAGATCGGCCCTGCGGAGAAGACGACGCCTGCCGGCCGCTTCCTTGCGAAATACGGATTGGCCGCCGGAAGCCAAAAGGTGTTGTGGGTCGATTACGCCGCGTCGGTCGCGCTCCACCCGATCCCGAAAGATGTCAGCAAAAAGGAACGGCGCCGTCAGCGGATGCTGTCACCCACGGCGGATGATCACCGCATAACGTTCGGATGCATCAATGTCCCCATGGCCTTCTACCGGGACAGCGTCCTCCCACTGCTGCGGAAGAAGGGCGGATATGTCTACGTCCTGCCCGATACCAAGCCGCTGGAAGTCGTCTTTCCAAGCTTGCGAGCTCAGGCTTCCCCAACGGTCAGTGCGCCCTGAGAAGTGCGGCGGCTACGAGAAACCTGATTTATCGGATGCCAGGCAACCAATTTCGCTTGGTCCGATGTTCCCGGATACGCCTCGTTAAAAGGCGGCCCGTATGCCGGTCGTGAAATAGCGGCCCGTATCGTCATAAAAGCCGAGCGTGGGATAGAAGAGCCCAGGGATACCCGAATTTGATGGGAAGAGCGGCGCGCGGGCGTTGGTGACGTTGTTGACGGTGAGGAATATCTCCCCGCCCTTGCCCAACAGTTTGACATGCCGGGTGATGGTGACGTCCAGCGAGTCATAGGCGCGCAAGCGCGGCTGCACGTAATTCTGGCTGTTACCATTGAGGGCATTATCGCTGGTGGCCAGCTTCACGCGGCTCAGCCACTGATTCTGCAGCGACAGGCTCCAATGCTCATCGTCATAGGACAGGAAGGTGGTTTGCCGGACCTTGGGCGCGACCGCCCAGGTCGGGAAAGCGCCCGGAATGTTGATCGTGGTGTTGACCGGCTGATAGCTCAGCAGGTGCCGCAATGTGATGTGGCCGGACCAGGTGGAGACGATGTCCTGCATGTCCCAGCCATAATTGGCCTGGATGTCGAAGCCTTCTGTCTTCTGCCGTGCGGCATTCAGCGGCGAATTGTGAATTTCGGTAGGGAAGTTGAGGTTGGGATTCTTGTAGTTGGGATCCGACGGATTGGTGATCGGACGCACCGCCAGCGAACAGAATGGCGAATTGTAGGTGGGGGCGCTGGCCAGGCAGATATTCTGGATGGCCGAGCTCTGATAGCTGATGCCGGTGATCGCGTCCCTGATCTTGGTCTTGTAATAATCGACCGAGAAGTTGAAGCCACGCACGAACGAGGGCGTCAGCACCATACCGAGCGTGATGGTTCGCGCCTTTTCCGGCGTCAGGTTGGGATTGCCCGACGAGATCAGCCGCAGGCTGTTATTGCCGTTGGTCAGCAGGTCGGTGAAGCCGGTCGACGACACGCCCGCCGGCTGGAACAGATCGTTCAGGTTCGGCGCCCGGATATCCAGCGACGCGGTGCCGCGGAAACGGATCGAGTCATTGAGGTGCCAGTCGAGGCCGCCCTTCCACGTCTTGACCGAGCCGAAGTTCGAATATCGCGTGTAGCGGCCCGCCCAGTTGGTCGAAACCTCCTGCGCCAGCGGGAAATCCTTGATCAGCGGCACGTTCACTTCGAGCGCGACTTCATAGACGTGGTTCTTGGCATTCACCGGCGCATTGGTGTTCTGCACCCAGCGCACGGGCGCGCCGCCATTGGCCAGACACATGCGCAGGCCGGTGCAGTTCACGAAGTCGGTCGGCTTATAGGCACTGTCCATCTTGTAGGTGGCCCAGCGCACGTCTCCCGACAGGTTTGCCCGGATCTCGCCGGCCGGCAAGCCGAACCCCCAGAGGCCGCCGCCGATCGAAGCGCCGATATTGTCCAGATCCTGCTTGAGCGTCCACGACGTCGATTGCCTCAGATAATTGTAGGACGCGATCGAGGGGCCATTGGGATCGGTGATATTGGTGGGAACGCAGCCCGGATAAAGCCCGGCATATTGCGGTTGGGTCGTTACCCAGCACACCACCGAACCTGCCACATTGACGCCGTTCACGGTGGTGCCCGGTGGGGCGATGACCGCGTCCAGCGAGGCGAGATATTTCGCGTTGTCGGTGTTGTTGGGATTGGTCACCTTCAACCGGCTTTCGCCATGATTGTAGAAGACATCCCAGTGCAGCCCGGCGAGGGTGCCGGTGGCGCCTGCCTCCACATTCATGTTCCACTGGCGTGATATCGTCCGGTACAGCCGATTGGTGTCGCCGACATTCTCCCCGCCCACCTTGTTCCAGATATAGGATGGCGCGGAGAAATAGGGCGTGGCGGGGGGCGCCGGAGGCGTGCTCCCGGTCTGCGAGGAGACTGCGGGCACCGGCGGCAAGCAGCGCCACCCCGTCGCGGCCGGTGTGCCGCACACGATGCCCGCCCCGAGCTGCGCCTGCGTCGCCGCGCTCAGGAAGGGGTTGGTGGCGAAGAGCGTGTTCGGACGGCTCGCCGACGGGCTCACCACCCAGTTGATCCAGTTGGATTTGTTTCCAGCCTCCGCCCAGCTTCCCTGGACATAGGCATTGATGTCGTCGGTCAGGTCGTAGCTGAAGCGGCCGAACCAATCCTTCATATCGATCTGCGAACGGAACGTACCGTACTTCACGTAACCGCCGTCGCCCCCCGATTCCAGGTTCGCGGTGCCCGATGGTATACCATGGACCAGCGGGCTCAGGACGCCGGGCTGGTTGAATGTGTAGCCATTTACGGGACAGGCCGAACCGCAAACGACGTTGGCGAACATCGCGCTGTTGAACACGCGGGAATAGGGCACGCTTACGAACGGATTGGACGGCGAACCATTGCCGGCGAGCAGCCAGGCCTGCCCGTTGGCACCGTACGGGCGCGCGCTGATCGGAATCATCGCCTGGGTGCGGTAGCGTGCCTCCATTTCGATATGGCCCCGCCCGTCAAACAGATCGGTGCCCCAGGCGGCGCCGACCTGTCCTTCCTTGCCGTCTCCATATTTCGATATGCCGCCGTCGGCCCGGAACTTGAATCCGGTGAAATGCTTGTCGAGAATGAAGTTGACCACGCCCGCGACCGCGTCCGAACCGTAGACCGCCGACGCGCCGCCGGTGACGATATCGACCCGGTTCACCAGCATCTGTGGCAGGATGTCGATATCGACCGTACCATCCTGGTTCGAAGGCGGCACCCGATGGCCATCGAGCAGCACCAAAGTGCGCGAGGGGCCGAAATTGCGGAGCGACAGCACGTTGCCGCCATTGTTGGTGCTGCCATTGCCCTGCGTGCGCGGGGTTCGGCCGCCGATGATCTCGGGAAGCTTGTTCAGCGCGTCGGCGACGTCGCTGGGGGTCGTCTTCGCGATTTCCGCTATGCTGACCGAGGTGACCGGCGTCGGCGATCTGACATTGTCGGTAATGACGCGCGAGCCGGTGATGGTGATTGTCTGGGCTTCGGCCTTTTGATCGTCCGCGCCGCCCTGATTCAGGCTCGAGCCGGCCTGGGCGGGCGATGCCGGCGTTGGAGCGGCCCCCTGCGCCCAAGCGGCGGCGGTCGAGAGCGACGCCGCACCGAGCGCGGCGAGCGATACACCCCAAAAGCGATGCGAAGACATCCGATCCTCCCCCCTTTTTTACTTATGATCGCATGTTTTCTTATCTTTACGTGGCGCTAGTCAATTTAGCTATTAGTCGTATATCGGAAGAGACGGAGTCTGGTTGCAAAAACACATTGCCGCTAATGGTTGTGTGTCTCGAATGACAATGATGTCAAAAAAAAGACTCATTCCGCATGTTTATGTAGATGAAGGTCGAAAAGTACATAAGCAGGTACCGGAGCGTGGCGGAATGGCCGGGGATTATCTCAGAATATAGTGCTGCGGATCACGGCAAGAATCACCGGTCACATTGGCTTATTGTGCAAACTGCCGAGGTTGCGCGGGATCGAGCGAAGCGGTTTCCCGGCCATCTTAATCCAACGGTGGATTCCGCGGTGTCGAAGTTGGCAGTTCCGGGGCGGAATGGCGGAGCGGGAGGGATTCGAACCCTCGATACGCTTTTGACGTATACTCACTTTCCAGGCGAGCGCCTTCGACCACTCGGCCACCGCTCCATTCCGCCGGAGCGCAGCGCCCTATCGTGGGGGAAAGGGTTTCGCAAGGCGGTGTGGCTGTGGCAGGCTGAATCCCATGAAATCTCTGACCCTCCCCCTGATCGCGCTCGCCGCCATCGCCGCCGCGCCGCCGCCCCCCATGGCCCCCAAGCCGCCGACGCTCGCCGATATCGTCAGCGCCGCGAAAACGGAGGAATGGCAAAGGGTCGACCCGCAGGATCTGGTTCTGGTCGATATGGCCGACGGCAGCCGGATCGCGATCGCGCTCGCCCCCGCGCTGGCGCCAGCGCATGTCGGCAATATCCGCGGGCTGATCCGCGCGCACTGGTTCGATGGCGGCGCGATCTATCGCGTGCAGGACAATTATGTCGTGCAATGGGGGCAGGGCGACGACGACAAGAAGCCACCCAAGGGCCTGGATGTCGCCTTGCCCGCCGAATATGACCGGCCTGCCGCCGGGCTTTCCATCGCGCCGTTGCCCTATCGCGACACGTTCGCGCCCAAGGTCGGATATAGCGGCGCCTTCCCGGTCGCCGCCGAGAAGGACCGCGCCTGGATGACGCATTGCTACGGCATCGTCGGCGTCGCGCGCGGCCTTGCGCCCGATACGGGCAATGGCGGCGAGCTTTATGCGGTGCTGGGGCAAAGCCCGCGTCAGCTCGATCGCAACATCGCCTTGGTCGGGCGCGTGCTCGACGGGTTCGAGCATATGAGCGCACGTCCCCGCGGCACCGGCGCGCTCGGCTTCTACGAGAAGCCTGAGCAGCGCGTTGCGATCACGCGCGTGACGCTTGCCGCCGATCTGCCCGACGAAGGCCGCCCGGCTTACGAATGGCTGCGGCCGGACAGCGCGAGCTTTGCTGCATGGCTGCACGTGAAAGCCAATCGCCATGACGATTTCTATCAGCGCCCGGCCGGCGCGATCGACCTGTGCAATGCCCTGCCCCCGGTGCGGGCAGTGAAGCCTGGCCAGAGCTGAGACGAAGGGGGCGGGGGGCCATGGCATTGTTCGGCTGGCGCAAGAAGGTGGAAATTAAACCACCGCGGCCGCCCGCGTCCCTGACGCCGGGCCATCGCGTTTATGCGGTCGGCGACGTGCATGGCCGCTTCGACCTCCTGCAGGATCTGATCGGGCGGATCGAGGCGGACAATGGCGCGCGCGCGCCGACCGAGGTGCATGTCGTGATGCTCGGCGACCTGATCGATCGCGGGCCGCAATCGCGCGAGATCATCGATTATTTCCTGAAAGGCGCGCCGGGTTTCGCGAGCTGGCATTTCATCATGGGCAATCATGAGGAGATGCTGCTCAAGCTGATAGACCAGCCGGATGCGGCGCTGATGCCCCAATTCCTGCGGTTCGGCGGGCGGGAGACGTTCGAGAGCTACGATGCGCCGCAGCGCGTGCTCGACACGCCCGATCTCTATGCCCCCGACACGTTGCTGTTTCACGTGCCCGAAGAGCATCGCGATTTCATGCGGCGGATGGACGACGGGATTTTGGTCGGCGATTACTTCTTCACGCATGCCGGCATCCGCCCGGGCGTGGCGCTCGATCAACAGGAGCAGCAGGACCTGCGCTGGATCCGCAAGGGTTTCCTCGACAGCGATGCCGACCATGGGATGATCGTGGTCCACGGCCATACCGTGCTGGACGAGGTAGAGGTCCGGCCCAACCGGATCGGGATCGATACCGGCGCTTATGCCAGCGGCAAGCTTACCGCGCTTGGGCTGGAGGGGACGGAGCGGTGGTTCATCCAGACCGAGGGGGAACGGGGACAATGAATGTCATCCCAGCTTTGCCGGGATGACGGCTGGATCACGCCACCCAGTGAATGTCGATCGGCTGCTCGGCTTCGGCCAGCACCTGGCCGATCGGCACCTTCGATCCCGCGCCATCCTCGATCGCCTGTTCCACGATCGCGCGCTTCTCGTCGCCGGTCAGGCATAGCATCAGCGCCTTGGCGGACAGGATTGCCGATCGCGTCATCGTAACACGTGCGACCGGAGCCTCAGGCGGCAACGGATCGGGCAGCACGCCGATCGCGCGGCGCGTCTTGGGCGCGGTCAGCGCCGCATCGAGGTCGGGCCCAGGGAAGATCGAGGCGGTATGGCCGTCGCCGCCCACGCCCAGCAACACCAGATCGGGCGGCCAGTGCAGGTCCTGCAGGCGCGCGTCGGCTGCGTTGCCGGCCTGCTTGTAATCCGGATTGTCCGCGCCGAGCGGCACCACGCGCGCGCCCTTGGGCAGGAAGATGCGCGCCAGCATGCCGACGTTGGAAAGCGGATCATCGACCTTCACCAGCCGGTCGTCGACGGGGAAGATGGTGACCTTCTTCCATTCATATTTCATCTGCGCGAGCTTCTCATACGCCTTGACCGGCGTGCTGCCGCCCGACAGCGCGATCACCGCCGCGTTGCGCGCGTCGATCGCGCTTTCGATGATGAAGCCGATGTCGCCGGCTATCGCGTCCGCGAATGCCTCAGCATCCTCATGCTCCCACCATTCCGCTTCAATCATGCCAGCTCACTCCGTCGCGTTCGGTCAGGGCAATCGCCGCAGGCGGCCCCCAGGTTCCCGCCGGATAAAATTTCGGCGTCATGCTATTGGTCTCCCAGCCGTCGCGGATCGCGTCGATCCACTCCCACTGCGCCTCGACCTCGTCGCGGCGGACGAACAAGGTCGGGTCGCCCTCGATCAGGTCGAGCAGCAGCCGTTCGTAGGCAATACGGCGGCGTACATCGGCAAAGGCATTGGGCATGCGGATGTCGAGCGGCACCTCACGCAGGCGCATGCCTTCGCGGTCGAGCCCCGGCACCTTCGCCATGATCGACAGGCTGACATTCTCGTCCGGCTGGAGTGAGATGACAAGCCGGTTGGGCTGGAGCGCGGCGCCGCGCCCCGCGAACATCGAATGCGGGACCGCGCGAAACTGGATGATGATCTCCGACGTGCGGCGCGGCAGGCGCTTGCCGGTGCGCATATAGAAGGGCACGCCGTGCCAGCGCCAATTGTCGACATGCGCCTTCAAGGCCACGAAGGTCTCGGTATTGGACGGGCCGCCTAATTCCTCGGCATAAGCCGGGACTGGCTGGGCGCCCACAGCACCCTCCCCATATTGGCCGATCACGCTTTCCTTGGCGGCGTCGAGCCTGCGTAGCGAGCGCAGCACCTTGACCTTCTCGTCGCGCACGGCGGCCGCAGTGAATTGCGCGGGCGCTTCCATCGCGACCAGAGCAAGCAGCTGGAGCATGTGATTCTGCACCATGTCGCGCAGTGAGCCCATGCCGTCGAAATAAGAGGTGCGGCCTTCCAGCCCGACCGTCTCGCCGACCGTGATCTGGACATGCTCGATCGCGCTCGCATTCCAGAGTGGCTCGAACAGGATGTTGCCGAAGCGCAGCGCCAGCAAATTCTGCACCGTTTCCTTGCCGAGATAATGGTCGATACGGAAGGTCCGCGCCTCCGGGAAGACGCGCGCGACCGCGTCGTTGATTTCCTTGGAGGATGCGAGATCCTGGCCGAGCGGCTTTTCGAGCGCGAGGCGGGTATGCTCACCGGCGAGGCCTGCCAGCTCCAGCCCGGCGATCGTCTGCTCGAACAAGGACGGCGCGGTCGAGAGGAAGATGGCGAGGCCATTGTCGGCGCGCGGTCCGATCACTTTGCCCAGCGAGGCTAGGGTCTCCGGCTGCGAGGCGTCGGCCGCGACATAATGGACGCGGGCGAGGAAGCCGTCGACGACGCTTTTGCCCAGCTTGCGTTCCTTGACGATGCTTTCAAGCGCCGTGGCCGCGGTCTCGCGGAAGGTGGCATCGTCGATCTGGCTGCGCGCCGTGCCGTAAATCTGCAAGTCGGCGGGCAGCAGCCCGTCCGCGTGCAGGCCGAACAGGGACGGGAGCAACATGCGGCGCGACAGGTCACCCGTCGCGCCGAACAGAAGCAAAGTTTGGGCGGGTACCGCCATGCGCTACTTCCTCGCGGTGAAGAGGGCGTCGAGCGAGCTCGGCGCCTTCGGATCGATCTTTTCGAGGTGCGGATAGCGCAAGCCGCCGTTCCAGGCGATGCTTACGGTGCGAAAATAATCTCCCTGCCGGACAAGCAGAGAAATGGGCTTGCTGGTGCTCTTGGCGTCCTTGATCGCCTGCTTCAGATCTTCGTCGCTATAGGCGGTGCCGTCGATCGCGAGGATAGTCGTGCCGTTGGTCAGGCCCGCGTTGAAGGCCGGGCTATCCCACATCACGCTGGCGACCTTACCCTCGCGGCTCATGGTGACGCCGATCGAATAAGCGAAGTCAGCCACCTTGCGCGCCTTGTCGCGCGATTTCTGCCACGGACCCTGCTTGTCGGTATAGACCAGTCGGTAGCCGCCGCGCGCAAACCCGTCGAGCGGGGCCTGCGGCGCGACCGCATCTATCCGCTCGTGGAGGAAGGTCGCCCAATCATAAGGCTCGACCTGGTTGAGCGCGGCGACCACGTCGTCGAATGTGTAGGTCAGATCACCCCAGTCGTGATCATGCCCGCCGAAGAAAAGCCTGGCGAAATCGTCGAGCGAGCGTTTGCCGTGCGAGCGTTCGCGGATCAGACTGTCCGCGTCCAGCCAGATCAGCGCGCCCTCGCGATAATAATCCTCCGAGCGCTGCCAATTTGCCCAAGGCTGGGCCGCGCGCCGGGCGATTATCGGGTCAAGCGTGGTGTCTTCCATCGGGCGCCATTGCTTGCCCGCCTGGTTCGCATAGCCCGCCGCATCGGCTGCGAATTCGTCCAGCACCTCTTCCCTGCTGATCAGGCCCGCGCGGGCGGAGAGGACGTGACCCCAGAATTGGGTCTGGCCTTCATACACCCATAGCAGGCTGTTCCCCATCGGCTGACGGTAATCGGGGGTCCACAGGTCCGCCGGACGGCGGAACTTGCCGTCCCAGCTATGCGTGAATTCGTGCGCCAATATGTCGCGCCCGGCAGCGCCCGAATCCCAATCCTGGAAATAGCCGGGCTTCACGCCATCCTCCGACGAGCGATGATGCTCGAGCCCCTGACCGCCGAGCGTGTCGGAGAGCGTGAACAGGAAGTCGTAATGATTGTAATGTTGCGCGCCGAACAGCTTGACCGCTTGCTCGACCAGCGCCTTGTGCGGCGCGATATGCTCGGCCTTTTCGGGCAGCTGTTCGGGCCGGTCGGCGATGACGTCGAGCGTCACGTTATCCGACAGCTGCACGATCTTGGCATAGCGGCCAGCAATGATGGGCGAATCGACCAACGTATCGAACGCGACCGTCTCATACTGGATCAGACCGCCCTTGGCGGTGTCGGTGCCCGACGGGCGGAGCGCGGTCGCCGAGGTCCAGCCGTCGGGATAGATCGCGCTCGGCGAGACCAGGATCTGCCGCGTGAAATGGCCGGCCGGATAAAGCGCGACCAGATTCCATTCCAGGTTGAGCATCACCGGCGTCATCACGGTGCGGCCCTGATTGTCCGCGGTCGGCGAGAGATATTGGAACTTGGCTTCGATCGACGTGACCCCGGCGGGGATATCGAGGTGGAAAGCGAATACGTCGATGGGATCGCGCTTCCAGGCGATCGTCTTGCCGTTGGCTGTGAAGGTCAGGCCTGCAATCTTGTTGATCTGGCCGGTGGGCGAATGATTGCCGGGCAGCCATTTCGGATAGAGCAAAACGACGGGGCCGGGCTGCACCGGGATCGTTTCGGTCGTGCGGAAGATGCCGTGCGCAACGTCGGTCGCGTCGACAGCCAGCCTGATCGTGCCGGGGTAAGGTACGTCCCGCGGGGGTGGGATCGTGTCGGCCAGCGGCGCGGGCTGGGGCATGCTGGTCCCGGTCGGCGCCTCGGTCATCTGGGCCATGGCGGGAAATGTGGAAAGGGCAAGGGCGGAAGCTGCGAGGCGCAGCGAAAGGCGCATGATCATGGCGGGGGTGTTGCGCGCCGGGCCAGGCATGTCCAGCCCGACGCGTGTGCATTCGTTGCGCATTTGTAGGCGTTTAGGGTGGGTCTGAATGGTTTTCGATCTGGCCGAAGAGCGCCTAGCCGCCGCCCAGCACGTTGATCGAGAATGCAATGATGCCGAGGTTGAACACGAACGCCGCCAGGCAGTGAAACATCACTACCTTGCGCACGCCGCCGGCGGTGATGTTCATGTCGGACACCTGAAATGTCATGCCGAGACAGGTCGAGAAATAGAGGAAATCCCAATAATCGGGCTCGTCCGTTTCGGGGAATTCGATCCCGCGCATATCCTTTCCGCCGCCCGACCCCGTGTAGAAGATATGCGCATAATGAAGCGCGTAGATCACGTTGCTGAACAGCCACGCGAGGCCTAGCGTACCGATGATCAGCGCGATCCCGTTTGTGTGCGGCCGTTCCTTCTGCATGAGTTCCGACGAGACCGCCGCCAATACCACCCCCATCACGATACCCGTGATGACGAGCAGGCCGGCACGGTTCGCGTCATTCTTCTTGGCTGATTGCCGCATCTCGTCGGCCCGGTCATTGAACAAGGGCGAGATGCTGACGAAGAAGACGAGCGCGGCCAGATCGAATCCCGCCATCGATCCCTGCGCCCAGCCGAGCCGGGATTCGATCTGG